>OJAU01000001.1_pt1 | contig 502745 bp, 480 predicted proteins | sample 1589791 | NCBI WGS metagenome assembly OJAU01 (sample SAMN05416849, study PRJEB24817) | seawater metagenome | isolation source: Sea water | place: Canada:Atlantic | collected 2013-07 | reverse complement strand
GTACGTGGTACAGATTACAAGCGATAAGTCAAGCGTTTCAAAACGATTGATCAAGGAGTAATCCTATCATAATAACCAACCAAAGCAAAACCCCTTCACAAATTTGTGAAGGGGTTTTCATTTTATATAATATTAAAAAGATGGTAAGTTGCTATTTGTTTTTAGTTCCTTTTACGGTTTTAGGTTTTATTTTAAACTTCCCACGTTTTGGGCGAAGTTTACCATAACTCCCAATAGCAATTTTACCTCTTTTGGTTTTCTTATCTCCTTTACCCATTATTTTTTGTTTTGTTGATCTTTAATGGTTTTCTCATCAATATCTACCTCATTTGTTTCTTGATTTGGTTTACCGGTAGGATTGGTAGGGTTCTTTTGTTTTTCTTTACGTTCAAACTTCTTAGCCATAATGTTATAATTTTAAATTCAAGAGAAAGCTAAAAATAATCAATCATAATTTGTATTAATAACCTACTAAAGTATGGTTAAAATTAACGTAACTGCTTAATAAAGGACGTAATACCTGATAATCCATCATTTGTTAATGTCTTAATAAAAGCACTGCCTATAATGGCTCCCTTGGCTTTTAGTGTAGCTTGTGAAAAGGTTTCAGCATTATTAATACCAAAACCGACTATTTGTGGATTATTCAGTTGTAATTCATCGATTCTATTAAAATATGAAATTTGCTCTTCAGCAAATCCAGAAGTTTTACCCGTAGTACTGGCGCTACTTACCATATAAATAAACCCATTTGAAGCTTCATCAATTTCTCTAATTCTTTCTTCTGAAGTTTGCGGGGTGATCAAAAATATATTGGCGAGGTTATGTTTTTCAAAAAGTTGTCGATAATGTAAATTATATTCAGCTAAGGGTAAATCAGGTAAAATAAGTCCATCAATACCAATTTCAGCACATTTCTTACAAAATGCCTCTACGCCGTATTGTAAAACTGGATTAAAATACCCCATAATAATTAATGGAATGGAAATATGGTCACGGATACCTTCCAATTGTTTAAATAAGATTTCAGTGGTCATTCCGTTTTTCAATGCTTCCGTAGAACTTGCCTGTATAGTTGGTCCATCAGCTAAAGGATCGCTAAACGGTAAACCTATTTCAACTATATCAACGCCGTTTTCTTCCAATGATTTCAAAACCGGAATGGTATCATCCAAATTTGGGAACCCAGCTGTAAAATAAATGGATAATAGCTTTTTATCTTGTTGTAATGCTTTTTGTATTCGTTTCATTATAAGTTGAAATAATCGATGTATGTATTTAAATCTTTGTCACCGCGACCGCTTAGGTTAATAACGATAACATCGTCTTTTTTAAATTGTCTATTTTTAAAAATAGCAAGCGCATGACTGGTTTCGATCGCCGGAATAATACCCTCCAGTTTGCTTAATTCCAATCCAGCCTCCATAGCTTCGGTATCGGTAATCGAAATAAATTCTCCGCGTCCACTAGCAAATAGATGAGCGTGCATTGGGCCTACACCTGGATAATCTAATCCTGCCGAAATAGAATAAGGCTCTGTTATCTGTCCATCGGTTGTTTGCATTAATAGAGTTTTACTTCCGTGGATAATCCCCGGTTTTCCTAAAACCGAAGTAGCAGCACTTTCTCCGCTTTTTATGCCTTTTCCGGCAGCTTCCACAGCAATAATACCCACATCTGGATTGTCGAGATAATGATAATAAGCTCCGGCGGCATTACTTCCTCCGCCTACACATGCGACAACATAGTCTGGATTCTCTTTTCCTTCTTTTTCTAATAGTTGGGTTTTTATTTCCTCTGAAATCAAACTTTGGAAGCGTGCCACCATATCAGGGTACGGATGCGGACCTACCACGCTACCAATAATATAATGGGTGTCGGTAGGATTGTTAATCCAATCCCGAATCGCTTCGTTGGTAGCATCTTTTAGTGTTTTACTGCCGCTCGTTGCAGGAATTACAGTAGCGCCAAGCATTTTCATACGAGCTACATTAGGAGCTTGTCGATCCATATCAATTGCTCCCATATACACAACACATTCTATGCCCATAAGTGCACAGACCGTTGCTGTTGCTACACCGTGTTGTCCAGCTCCAGTTTCGGCAATAATACGATTTTTGCCTAATCTCTTTGCCATTAATATCTGCCCAATGGTGTTGTTTACTTTATGTGCTCCGGTATGGCAAAGGTCTTCCCTTTTTAGATAAATATTGGTGTTATATGTTGAAGAAAACCGTTTGGCATAATATAATGGGGTAGGGCGACCAACATATTCTTTAAGAAGTTGTTTAAATTCCTCTTGAAAGCTAGTTTCCTGCATCACATCAAGGTATTGTTGACGCAACTCTTCTACGTTGGGGTATAGCATTTCGGGTATATACGCCCCGCCAAACTCGCCATAATAGCCATTTTCATTTACGTGATAACTCATAAGTTTGATTGTATTGTCTTCAGTTTATCCATAAACTGTTGTAGTTGTTTTGTGTTTTTTAAGCCGGACCTGTCTTCAAATTTACTGTTTACATCAATAGCAAAGATTGGGAGGTTGGTTTTTAGTATTTCTGAAAGTTGCTCTACTTCATCCAAACCAATTCCGCCACTAAGTACAAAAGGTGTTGATGAAGGATAATTTTTTAAAATATTCCAGTTAAAAGCGTAGCCATTTCCGCCTTTTTCTTTTCCTTTCGTGTCAAAAAGAAAAGCAGAAACATAGGGCTCATACTCTTTTAATATTGAAAAATTGAAAGTGTCTTTTATGCCAAAAACTTTCCATATTTCACAACTTATCTCTTCTGAATTAGCCAATTCTTCACAAAAGGAAGGGGTTTCATCTCCATGTAATTGAATAACGTCTAACTGAAATTGCTTTGCTTTGTTTAAAACTTCAGAAATAGTGGCATTAACAAAAACACCTACTTTTTTTACTTCAGAAGGAAGCGAAGGGATGTCACCTTCAAAGTTACGAGGCGAATCCTCGTAAAAAATAAAACCTACATAATCCGGTTGCAGAGCAGCTACCTTCAATAGGTTGTGTTTTATCCCACAGACTTTTAATTGAATGTTTTTCATTGTAGCTGATCTATAAATTGTTTGGCGCTTTCTCCCGGATTGTCAGTTTTCATAAATGTTTCACCTATTAGAAATCCTTTATAACCGTAGTTGCTCAAGGTTTTAATGGTTTCTGGGTTGCTAATGCCACTTTCCGAAACCTTCACAAAGTCATTCGGTATTTTTTCTGAAAGTTCTTTACTAATGTCAATAGAAACCTCAAATGTTTTTAAATTTCTATTGTTTACACCTAACATATCGACAGTTGGCAACAAGGACCGTTGAAGTTCTGCTTCATTATGTGCTTCCAATAAAACATCCAATCCTAAATTTTTTGCCGTTTTTGAAAATTCCTTTAATTGATTATCACTCAAGGAAGCAGCAATTAGTAGAATGGCATCGGCACCATACGCTTTCGCTTCATAAATTTGATACGGATCAATGATGAATTCTTTACGTAACAGCGGAATATCCACACAGTTTCTAGCCAATACCAAATCATCTAAGGATCCGCCAAAATATTTGGTGTCCGTTAAAACCGAAATGCCGCAAACGCCTGCATTGCGGTAACCTGTGACAACTTCAGGTAAATTTACTTGATCATTGATAACCGATTTACTGGGCGAACGCCTTTTGTGTTCAGCGATAATCCCAGTGGTTGAATTGCGTAGCGAGGTAGCTAACGAAATAGGGGTGCGGTTAAATGCTTCCGATTTCTCTAAAAGGGTTATAGGAAAGAGCGCTTTTTTAGCGTTAACTTCCTTTATTTTATTCTGAATAATTTTGTCTAAAATAGTCATTTAAGCGCTCAGTTTTTGAAGTTTCTGCAATACTTGTAGGGCTTTTCCAGACTGTAATGACTCTTTTGCTTTTTCAATTCCCGTTTCAATACTACATTGATTCGCTACAGAAATAGCCATCCCAGCATTGGCGCAAACTACATTATTTTGCTCCTCGGTGCCGTTACCTGAAATAATATTCTTGAAAATTTTAGCAGAAGACGCTACCGTATCACCACCATGAATATCGGATTGTTTGATGGTCTTAAAGCCAAAATCTTCAGGTTGCATAATTTTTTCCGAAGCATTCGAAATTATTTTTACTGGTCCAGTCAATGAAATTTCATCATAGCCGTCCATCGCATGCAAAATAGCATATTCTTTTTGGCTATTTTGGTATAAATAACCATATAAACGAGCCAATTCCAGGTTAAAAACGCCCACTAATTGATTTTTTGGAAAAGCAGGATTTACCATAGGTCCCAACATGTTAAAGAAGGTTTTTACCGCTAAATCCCTTCTTATGGGTGCTACATTTTTCATAGCTGGGTGGAAAAGTGGCGCATGTAAAATACAAATTCCTGCTTCGTCTAAGCTTCGTTTTAAAAAGTCAGTTTCGTTACTGAATTTTATTCCCAATTCTTCCATTACATTACTACTTCCGCTAATAGAAGAAACTCCATAATTACCGTGCTTGGTAACCAAAACACCAGCTCCAGCAGTAACAAAAGATGAGAGCGTAGAAATATTAAAAGTGTCTTTGCTGTCGCCTCCAGTTCCACAAAGATCGATGGTGTTATAACCTTTTAAGTTCACTGCAAGACACAAATCTAGCAGTGCATCACGAAAACCTTCCAATTCCTCGAGTGTGACGCTTCGCATCATAAATACGGTTAAAAAAGCGGCTATTTGGCTTTGATTAAAATTTCCTTCACTAATAGAAACCAAAATGTTCCGGGCTTCTTCTTTGGTTAAGTGTTCATGATTTATAAGTCTATTAAGTACTTGTTTCATTCTGTTTTTAAATATTGCGAAACTGATAGTGGTTTAAAAAACCAATTAGAGCATCAAAAATATAGATTGCTTTTTTAAAAATAGTGTTCCTGCTAGTATAAAATACAGGGAAGGTTAATTTTAAAAAGAAGTTTTTTAAAATAGTAAACTGGCTTTCTACATTGAGAAACCTTGCTTACACAAAATCAGTAAAAAAATGTGTTTAATTAAGTGAAAAGGTAGTGCCTTCTTTTCCGTCTTTAAGTTGTATCCCTGCTTTTTGCAATTCGTCCCGAATTCGGTCGCTCGTTGCAAAATCCTTATTGGCACGAGCTTGATCTCTAAGTTCGATAAGCAATTGAATGGCTTCATTTAATTTGTTACCATCTTGGGAATCGCTTTCTGCTATATCGACCAATCCTAATACATCGAAAATAAAATCTTGCATAGTCTGTTGTACTATTTGCAAGTCTTTTTCAGTAATAGTTTCGTTGTTGTCTAATAACGCATTGATAAACTTAGCTGCTTCAAACAATTGTGCGATAAGAATAGGACTGTTAAAGTCGTCATTCATGGCATCATAACAAGATTGACGCCATCGGGTTACGTCTATACTACTACTTTCAGATGTTTTTACGCCACCAATTGAGCGGTAAGCATCCATTAAGCGGTTAAACCCTTTTTCGGAAGCTTCTAACGCTTCTTTTGAAAAGTCTAAAATGCTACGATACTGCGCTTGGTACATGAAAAACTTAACCACAGTTGGCGCAAACGGCTTGTTGAAAATATCATTGTTACCCGTAAACATATCTCTTGGAAGAATAAAGTTTCCGGTAGATTTAGACATTTTTTTTCCGTTTAGCGTAAGCATATTGGCGTGCATCCAGTAATTTACTGGATTTTGATCATTAGCAGCTTCGGCTTGAGCAATTTCACATTCGTGATGAGGGAATTTTAAATCCATTCCACCACCATGAATATCAAATTGATTGCCTAAATATTTAGTGCTCATTACTGTACATTCTAAATGCCAACCCGGGAAACCGTCACTCCAAGGTGATGGCCAGCGCATAATATGCTGTGGTTCGGCTTTTTTCCATAGTGCAAAATCCTGTGGATTTTTCTTATCACTTTGGGCTGTCAATTCACGAGTGTTAGCGATCATATCCTCTAAATTCCGACCACTTAGAATACCGTAATGATGATCTTCGTTGTATTTCATCACATCAAAATAAACAGAGCCGTTTTTTTCATAGGCATAGCCTTGTTTAATGATGTTTTCTACAATTTGTATTTGCTCAATAATATGCCCTGTTGCCGTAGGTTCAATACTTGGTGGGTGTGCATTGAAGGTTTCCATAATAGTATGGAAATCGACCGTATATTTCTGAACCACTTCCATCGGTTCTATTTGCTCGATACGGGCTTTCTTCAAAATAGGATCGTCCCCACTTTCACCGTCATTTTCAAGATGTCCTGCATCGGTGATGTTACGGACATAGCGAACTTTATATCCAAGATGTTTTAAATAACGAAAAACAAGATCGAACGATAAAAACGTACGGCAATTCCCTAAATGTACATTACTATAAACAGTTGGGCCACATACGTACATACCGATAGCGCCTTCGTTTATAGGTGTAAATATCTCTTTCTGTTTAGAAATGGAATTGTAAATGGTAAGTTCTTGTTCTTCGTAACGTTTCATCTAATTGAGTAAAGTTTCAACTTAAATATTAAAATTCAGTATCCAGATTGATGTAATCTAAAAAGTCTCTTCGTGTTTCAGCATTTTTAAACTTTCCGCCAAATTCACTAGTAACAGTACTGCTGTCTATGTCGCGTATTCCTCTAGAGTTTACACATAAATGCTTCGCATCGATTACACAAGCTACATCCTCTGTATTCAGTACTTTTTGTAATTCTTTGACTACCTGCATGGTAAGACGTTCCTGAACTTGTGGTCGTTTAGCAAAATAATCGACAATACGGTTCATTTTTGAAAGTCCTACAACGGTTCCGTTTGAAATGTAAGCGATATGCGCTTTTCCAACAATAGGGAGTAAATGGTGCTCACAAGTAGAGTAGAGGGTGATGTTTTTTTCAACCAACATTTCTCCATACTTATACTTATTATCAAAGGTTGAGGCCTTTGGTTTCCTGTCGGGATGTAATCCTCCAAAGATTTCTTGAACAAACATTTTGGCGACCCGATTAGGTGTTCCTTTTAGGCTATCGTCTGTTAAATCGAGCCCAAGTGTTTCCATAATACTATGGACATCTTTTTTAATTCGCTCAATTTTTTCAATATCACTAAGTTCGAAAGCATCTGGGCGTAATGGGGTATCTGTAGAACTCCCTACGTGGTCATCACCCATTGCTTCAATATCTTTTAGCTGTTTTTCTAAATCCATTTGTGTGTAAATGAGAACTAAATAATGGTTGCAAAGATACACATTCGTTACATGCTATAAAAAATTGCTTATCACTATTTTTAATGTTGAAATTCGGTCTTTTTATACCACTTTTAAAATTAAAAAACCCTACGATATTCGCAGGGTTTTAAAAATATATATACTGTTATTTATTTAGTCTTTTCCAGAACACTTTTGTCGTCAGATAAGACAGTACCTTTTATTTTTAGGGCTTTAACAGGTTCGTCTGCATTCGAGTAAACCGTAACGGTTTTTCTAATGGGGCCTAGGCGATTTGTATCATATTTAACCTGAATAGTACTAGATGCTCCTGGAGCAACGGCACCTTCTGGTTTTTTAGGGACGGTACAACCGCAACTGGATTTAACATCAGTAACTACTAATGGTTCGTCTCCAACGTTGGTAAATTCAAAAACACGCACACCATCACTACCTTTTGCGATTTCGCCGTAATCTATTGTTTCAGATTTAAATTCAAATTTTGCTTGGGCGTTTGCGGCAAATCCAAAAAGTGCTACAAATGCAATTAATGCTAATTTTTTCATGATTTCTAAAATTTTAGAGTATGCTAATGTACATATCTTTGGTACAATCTGCAAAATAAGTTATTCACTTTTATAATCTTGCAGATATAGCTACTTTTGTAGGCTATAGTTCAAAAATTAGACCAAATTATGGCAGTAGCAGCAAAATATAGTGCTCAAGACGTTGAAAACAAATGGTATAGCCATTGGATGGAAAATGGATATTTTCATTCTGAAGTAAATGAAAAAGAACCTTATGCTATTGTAATACCCCCGCCAAACGTAACGGGAGTATTACATATGGGGCATATGCTTAATAATACCATCCAAGATGTATTAATACGTAGAGCTCGTTTAAAAGGCTACAATGCTTGCTGGGTGCCGGGTACAGACCATGCTTCTATTGCAACCGAAGCCAAGGTGGTTGCTAAATTAAAAAGCGAAGGGATTGATAAAAACAGCCTGACACGTGAAGATTTCTTAGAACATGCTTGGGAATGGACGCACAAGCATGGAGGGATTATTCTAGATCAATTGAAGAAACTTGGAGCTTCCTGCGACTGGGAGCGTACAAAATTTACGATGGATGACGATATGTCAGCGTCTGTAATCAAGGTTTTTGTTGATTTATATAAAAAAGGGCACGTATATCGCGGGTACCGAATGGTAAACTGGGATCCCCAGGCCAAAACTACATTGTCTGACGAAGAGGTGGTTCACATTGAAAAACAAGGTAATTTATACTACCTAAACTATAAAATTGAAGGAAGTGATGAATCGTTAACCATTGCAACTACACGTCCTGAAACTATATTAGGTGATACCGCAATCTGTATAAACCCAAATGATGAGCGCTTTATACACCTAAAAGGAAAGAAAGCAATTGTACCTATCTGTAATCGAGTTATTCCTATTATTGAAGACGAATATGTTGATCTTGAGTTTGGTACGGGTTGCTTAAAAGTAACGCCAGCCCACGATGAGAACGATAAAATATTGGGTGATAAGCACAACTTGGAAGTTATCGATATTTTAAATGACGATGCTACGTTAAACGAATACGGCTTGCACTTTCAAGGAAAGGATCGTTTTGTGGTTAGAAAAGAGATTGTAGCCGAATTAAAAGAATTAGGTGTTCTTGATAAAATTGAGCAACATACTAATAAAATTGGAACGAGCGAGCGTACTGGAGCTGTTATCGAGCCGAGGCTTAGTGATCAATGGTTCTTAAAAATGAAAGAATTAGCACAACCTGCTTTAGATTCTGTACTTGAAAAAGACATTAAGTTAGTTCCAGAAAAATTCATCAATACGTACCGCCATTGGATGGAAAATGTTCGCGATTGGAATATTTCACGTCAGTTGTGGTGGGGACATCAAATTCCTGCGTATTACTACGGAAACGGGAAAGAAGACTTTGTTGTCGCCGAAACTGCTGAAGAAGCTTTGCAGATAGCGAAAGAAAAATCGGGCAATGCAGATTTGAAAGCAACCGATTTAATTCAAGATGCTGATGCGCTGGATACTTGGTTTTCATCTTGGTTGTGGCCAATTAGTGTTTTTAACGGAATTCTAGAGCCGGATAATGATGAGATAAACTATTATTACCCTACAAAAGACTTAGTGACCGCACCCGAAATATTATTCTTCTGGGTGGCGCGTATGATTATCGCAGGATACGAATACCGTGATGAGAAACCATTTAGCAGTGTTTATTTAACAGGAATTGTACGCGATAAACAACGTCGCAAGATGAGTAAATCGTTAGGAAACTCACCAGACCCTATCGAGTTGATGAATAAATACGGAGCCGATGGGGTTCGTGTTGGGATGCTGTTGAGTTCACCTGCCGGAAACGATTTAATGTTCGAGGAAGACCTTTGTAAGCAGGGTAGTGGTTTTGTAAATAAAATATGGAATGCATACCGATTAATTGATGGTTGGGAGATTTCAGAAGAAAAATCTGAAACACAAACCGATGCTATTGCTATAAACTGGTATAAAAATAAGTTTGCTAAGACCATTACCGAAATTGAAGATCATTACAGCAAATACCGAATTAGCGACGCGCTAATGGCTACTTATAAGTTAGTTTGGGACGATTTCTGTTCGTGGTTGTTAGAGATGGTGAAACCAGGATTTGGGGAGCCTATTTCGGCTACAACCTATAAAAAAGTAATTGAGGTATTAGAAGACAATCTAAAAATACTGCATCCGTTTGTGCCTTTTATTTCTGAAGAAATTTGGCAAAACATTACAAAACGTTCTAAAGACGAAGCTTTGATTGTTGCTGAATGGCCAACCGATACTGAGTTTGACAAAAAAATAATTAAAGAATTTGAGTTTGCTTCGGAAGTAATTTCAGGAATTCGAACGATTAGAAAAGAAAAGAACATTTCATTTAAAGATACCATTTCGGTGTTTGTAATCAATAATGAAAAGGTAGACGCTACGTTCGATTCAGTAATAAAGAAGTTAGGGAACCTTTCTGAGTTAAATTATATTTCAGAGAAAATTGATGGTGCTTTAACCTTCAGAATTAAAAGTAACGAATACTTTGTGCCTATTGAAGGGGCAATCGATGTTGAAGATGAAATAGCTAAGCTAAGTGAAGAATTAAAATACACCGAGGGTTTTCTAAAAAGTGTACAGGGCAAACTAAAAAACGAACGTTTTGTAAATAATGCACCTGAAAAAGTGGTGGCTATGGAAAAGCAAAAAGAAGCAGATGCGCTGGCTAAAATAGAAACTTTAAAAACTAGTTTGGCTAGTTTAAAATAGCTTAAAGCCGTTAAATTTTCTTAATTTCCTATAAATAAGGCGTTAATTTCCTTTTAAAATCAATCGTTTGACTGTAATTTGAGTAAAAATTTAAATTATGGATCAAGCTAAGTATGACCAAATGCAAGGTATGTTGAATAAGTTAGAAGACATTAAAAACAGCCAAGAAAGCATTATTGATAAAATTAACCACGTAATAACCGATCTTTTTCAGAATCCTGACAAAGATTTGGAAAAAGCAATGGAAACTGCGCACGAAAAGGCTTCGGCTAATGTTGATAAGATTGCAGAAGCTATTGATGAGTATGAAATTAAGTTCAATAAAGCGCAGCAAGAATAAAGACTATAAATTTATATTCGAAAGCCTCAATTAGTAAATAATTGGGGCTTTTTCTATTTTCGGTAGAGAAAATAGGTGTTTACCGCTTCTATATATTTTAATTTGGCTTCACGAGTGGTCATTCCCTTTGTTTGGAAGAGCGCATTTGTTTTAAATGCTGAAATGAGCGGTTTACTGCTTCGTGCAGAATCGGCATCACTAGTGGCTCTTTTATAGTAGGCATAAAGCCGTAGCAGAACATCGGCAGGAAAGGGTTCCGTATGTTCGTTGATGCTATCGACCGCTTTTTGAAAGGCGGTATCTAATTCTTTATCGTTCATTTTGATGCCAATAGGGTAATTCCTCCTTTAACTTTTTGATTCAAGGATACGTTAATTTTTGCATCTAAAGGTAAAAAAACATCTACTCTGGAGCCAAATTTTATAAAGCCACTGTCGTCTGTTTGGTTTACCGTTTGTCCTTCTTTGGCATAATTAACAATGCGTTTTGCCATGGCACCGGCTATTTGGCGGTGCAATACATCTCCAAATTCTTTAGATTTCACAACAACTGTAGTGCGTTCGTTTTCTTCGGAAGATTTGGGGTGCCACGCCACTAAAAATTTACCGGGATGATACTTGCTGTAAACTACTTCCCCGCCAACAGGATATCGTGTAACATGTACATTTACTGGTGACATAAACACCGAAACCTGTATTCTTTTTTCGTTGTAGTATTCTTTATCAAAAACTTCTTCTATAACAACTACTTTACCATCTACTGGTGATAAAACGTGGTTGTCATCTGTTTTAAAAGCTCGTTTTGGATTTCTGAAAAATTGTAGTATCAACACCAATAAAATTATTAGTGAAATAACAATTCCTCCTTTTATAAAGGAATTTTCAACAAAATAATCAGCTACAAGGCTCAACACAATGCAAACTGCAAGTGCTACTAAAATGATTTTATGTCCTTCTTTATGAAACATAATAAACTATTTGTAAAAATGCGTAAATAAATGGACTGGCAAAAATAATACTGTCAAGTCTGTCGTACAATCCGCCGTGACCGGGCATTAATATACCACTGTCTTTTACGCCGGCTTGTCTCTTAAATTTCGATTGAATTAAATCGCCGATAGTTCCAAAAACGGAAGCTATAATTGCCATTATGATCCAAACTATAAGATTAAACTGAATCGTTAATTCTGGCTTGTAAGCCTCTAAACACTTAAATATAAGAAAACTTGCTAAAATAGCGCCTGCCAAACCACCTATAAATCCTTCAACTGTTTTTTTAGGTGAAATACGCTCCAAGAGTTTTCTTTTTCCGAAGTTTTTACCTACTAGATAAGCGAATGAATCGTTGAACCAAATTAAGAAGAATACACCACCAATTATTTCAGGGGTGAAGTCTCCTGCATAAACTGGGATAAGTGTTAAAAAGACAAACCCGCTGATTAAATATAATATAATAGCAACGTATTTTTTCTTTTCGAACATAGGTATTTTGCTTACCCAGAGTACATCTTTCAAAAGAAAAAGGTTTACAAAGCAACAAAGTATAAGTAATAAAGTGACAGCATTATTGTCGAAAATTGAATAACTGAAAAAGTATAGGGCTCCAGCCAATAAGGCATAAGCAAGATAACTTTTTAAATGTACCAGTTTTAAAAATTCACTTAATGTAATAACGGAAAGTATAAAGAAAAGACCCATAAACCATTCGCGCGAGGTAAACATAGAAATAATAACTATCGAAATGTAAAGCACACCCGATAGGGTTCGCACAATGAGTTCCTTCATATTATAGGTCTTCCAGTAGCAACAAATATAGGTTTTTTGTGCTACTTCCGTAACTCATAAAGTCCTTTTCTTTGTCAGTTTCAAAGTCCTGAATAGTAGTGATATTGGTAGGAATTTGGTTTGGATTTCGCGTTTTGATGATGCGAAGCCCTTCACTTATAGTGTCGACCAACTGGCTTGTAGTTGCAAAAACAACAAAATTAAAGGGTAGTTCACTAAGTTTCTTTTCTTTAATTTGGTTTGAAGAAAGTAGGATAGAACCGTTTTTTGCGACTAAAGATTCGCAGGTGGTTAAAAAGAATGTAGTGTCTCCTTTTTTAGTAAAGTTTAAATTAAATCCATCAAAACGGGAAGAGAGGTTTTCATCAACACAGAAAACATCTTGTTCGTACCAATCGTTTTCAATCAAAATATTGTCAAACGTTTCTAAGACTTCGTCCATAGATTCACAGTACAGAAATTTACCACCGTTTTTATTGAAGTTATACGTAAACTTTTCATCTACAGGAAGTTTTTCTTCTGGGTAATATTTGCTCGTGTCAGATTGTTTAGCTTTTTCATCTGACTTGTGTTTCTTAGGGTTTAAAAGTCTTTTAAACAGACTCATTCATTGTTTATTGAGGAGTTCGTAATACGTTTAACTTCAAATATATAAAATCTAAGGGGAAGAATAGATACTTAAAACCAAACTTTATAATAAAAAAGATAGGTGGCTTAGTTAGTAGCCACCTTTTCTTCTTCACTTTCTTGATTTTCGTCGTCGTTATCATCTTTATTTTCAGCCTCTTTGTTTTCTATGTCCTTTTTAAATGGACGTTCGCCGAAAATACGCTCTAAACTTTCCTTAAAGATTACTTCTTTTTCAAGTAGCTCTTCAGCAAGTTCAGTTAGTTTGTCTTTATTCTTCTCTAAAAGATCTAAGGCTCTTTGGTATTGTGCTTCAATAAGGTTTGAAATTTCCTTATCAATCAATTCAGCCGTTTTTTCGCTATAGGGTTTATTGAAGTTATACTCGTTTTGACCACTAGAATCGTAATAGGTAAGGTTTCCTACCTTTTCATTAAGGCCATAAATAGTGACCATGGCTCTGGCTTGCTTTGTTATTTTTTCCAAATCACTTAAAGCACCTGTACTAATCTTATCGAATATAACCTTTTCTGCGGCTCTACCGCCTAAAGCTGCGCACATTTCGTCCAGCATTTGTTCAGGACGAACAATTAAGCGTTCTTCAGGTAAATACCAAGCCGCACCTAACGACTGTCCTCTAGGTACTATCGTGACTTTAACAAGTGGCGCTGCGTGTTCCAACATCCAACTTATTGTTGCGTGACCAGCTTCGTGAAAGGCAATTGCTTTTTTCTCGTCTGGAGTAATGATTTTATTTTTCTTTTCCAGTCCACCAACAATACGGTCTACCGCATCTAAGAAATCTTGTTTTCCAACAGACTTATTTTCTTTTCGAGCGGCAATTAAAGCAGCTTCATTACAAACATTTGCTATATCGGCACCCGAAAATCCTGGGGTTTGTTTAGCAAGAAAATCTGTGTTTAATGAATCGTCTATTTTTAATGGGCGAAGGTGAACTTCAAATATCTCTTTACGTTCCCGTACATCGGGAAGGTCAACATATATCTGTCTATCGAAACGTCCGGCACGCATTAAGGCTTTATCCAATACATCGGCTCGGTTAGTGGCCGCAACAACAATTACGTTTGTGTTAGTGCCAAAACCATCCATTTCGGTCAGCAATTGGTTAAGGGTATTTTCACGTTCATCGTTTGAGCCTCCAAAATTGCTTTTGCCTCGGGCACGACCTATGGCATCAATCTCATCAATAAAAATGATGGATGGTGATTTTTCTTTTGCTTGTTTAAAAAGATCGCGAACACGTGATGCACCAACCCCTACAAACATTTCGACAAAATCTGAACCGGATAGCGAGAAAAAAGGAACTTTCGCCTCTCCAGCAACGGCTTTTGCCAATAGTGTTTTACCAGTACCTGGAGGTCCTACCAATAAAGCGCCTTTTGGTATTTTACCACCTAATGCGGTATATTTTTCAGGGTTTTTTAGAAAATCAACAACTTCCTGTACTTCTTCTTTAGCTCCTTCAAGTCCGGCAACATCTTTAAAGCTGGTTTTAACATCGGTTTTCTCGTCAAAGAGTTTAGCTTTTGATTTACCAATATTAAAAATTTGACCTCCAGCACCACCGCCAGCACCAGATGACATTCGTCTCATAATGAAAATCCAGATACCAATTATGATTACGAAGGGAAGAAGTGTTATTAATAGGTCGCCCCACATATTTTCTTCGGTATCCCACACTAATTGAGTATCAAGATTGTTCTCTTTTTTTATCTCGTTAATGTCATTTTCAAAATTTTGTTCGTCACCAAACTCAAACTGATAATTTGGGTCGTCAGCAGTTGGTGCCAATATGCCTGTGCCAGTAGTTTTTGAATGTACTTGTTTGTTTTTTGCCTCTTGTGTAAGGAAAACTTTTGCAACTTTATGATTTACAATTTTAACCTTTGCGACATCACCGTCCCTTAAAAATTGTTCAAATTGTGATTTAGTTGTTTTTTCTGGTTGTGACCAATTACCACCAAAAAATTGGATGCCCATAAACAATAGGAATATGGCAGCATAAATCCAATAATTATTGAATTTTGGCTTTTTCTTTTCAGACTTATTATTTTTATCTTCTTTTGCCATATGGCTTAATTTCTTTAGTAAGTTGTTTCAATTTTTACAGATTTGGCATCTCCCCACAATCCTTCAATATCGTAAAATTCACGAATATGTTTTTGGAATACATGAACCACTACGTGCACAAAATCCATTAGTATCCACTCGGCATTGTTGCTACCTTCAATATGCCAAGGCTTTTCTTTTAAAGATTTACTAACGGTTTTTTGAATGGAGTTAACAATAGCGTTAACTTGTGTGTTTGAGGTACCGTTGCAGATGATAAAATAATCGCAAACGGTGTTTTCTATATCCCTAAGGTCCAATATTTCAATATCTTGACCTTTAACATCTTCAATCCCTTTTAAAATATGCGTAATAAGTTGATCTGTTTCTTGTTCTTTCTTCGACATTAACCTAATTTAATTTTCGCAAAGTTATTACTTTTTTGTTTCTTGATACCCTAAAAAAAGGATATAGTAGTAAATTATTACATGTGAAGATAATCAAACTTAATGCCATTGACTCCACGAATACTTACCTTAAGAACTTAAGTAAAGAAGTTATATTGGAAGATGAAGTGGTCGTGTTGGCAAAAGAACAGCTTTCCGGAAGGGGACAACGAGAAGCAATATGGTTGTCAAAAGCAGGGGAAAGCCTTACATTTAGTATGTTTAAGCGTATTGATAAGTTGCCTGCAGAACATCAATTTTTATTAGTGATGCTAACCTCTTTGGCCTTAAAAGATGCATTAAAGGAATTGCAAATTCCAAATATTGCCATAAAGTGGCCTAACGACATCTTGTCACGTTCTAAGAAACTTTGCGGTGTTTTAATCGAAAATACCTTGCAGAAAACAATGATAACCTCTTGTATAGCAGGTGTGGGGCTTAATGTGAATGAAACTGAGCTTAATGCACTGCCACAAGCAACTTCAATGCGATTAGCAAGTGGTAAAAAGCTTAATATGGATGAAGTATTTAATCTGGTGGTCGACGCTTTGCTTATTAGATTTAAAAATATTCAATCAACCGATTTTCCAAAAGTAAAAAAAGAGTACGAAGCTTCACTTTTCAGAAAAGATGCGGTTTCAGTTTTTGAACGTCCTTCGGGAATACGATTTAATGGTGTGATAAAAGGTGTTATGGATACGGGTGCTCTACTAATTGAAAATGAACAGGAAGAAGTAGAGCAGTTTCAGTTAAAAGAAATTAAATTACTGTATTAAAGCGTTTCCATATTTGTGGTAAGCGTTTCCAGAAATTTTGAAATAGGGCTCTTTATCATCATCGCCATCATGCTGTTAAACTCACCTTCAAATAATAGTTCGGCTTGCGAAGTCGAATCGTCAACAGGTTCAACATTTGCAGTGAGTGTAAAGGGAAGCTTATCACTTATAGCACCTAAAACTACTTTGTTTGGCGGGTTTACTTCTTTTACTTCCAAAGCTATTTCTGGCATGCCTTTAAGGGCAAATACAAAGGCGTTCTCTCTTATTACTTCAAACTTGCTGATGTTTTCAGGCATTAACTGCTCAAAATTTTTAACATCACTTAAAAAAAGACAAAGCTCTTCGCCTGATTTATTTACGGTTACTTTTTTACTTGTTAGGTTCATCTATATATTTTAGTAGGTTCTATTTACCTGTTTTTTTTAATTGTGGGTCCCAATTGGCAGGGTCGGTACGCCAATTTGATAATAATTCTTTTTCTTCAGCAGAAATATAACTGGATTTTTCAGCTTGTTGCAACAAATGATCGTAATCGCTCAAGGTATGCAGTTCGATACTTGCTTTTTTGAAATTTTCTTCAGAAATATTAAAACCATACGTGAATATAGCCAACATTCCTTTTACGTTTAAGTTTGCCTCTTCCAATGCTTTTGCAGCCAATAAGCTACTGTTGCCGGTGCTGATAAGGTCTTCAATGATAACCACATTTTGATTGGCTTCTACAAATCCTTCTATTTTATTTTGTCTGCCGTGTTTCTTAGCTTCAGGCCTAACATAACAAAACGGGAGGCCTAAAATATCGGCCACTAAAGCGCCAATGCCAATAGCACCAGTGGCTACTCCAGCGATAACGTCTGGCTTTCCGTAGAGGATTTCTACTTGTTTGGCTAAATTTTCCCGAAGGTAATTTCTTATGGCGGGATACGATAAAGTAATCCTGTTATCACAATATATTGGAGAATTCCAGCCAGATGCCCACGTAAAAGGTTTTTGTGGTTGTAATTTTATTGCATTAATTTGCAATAATAATTCGGCCGTTTTTTGCGCGGTTTCTTTGTTTAAAATCATACTGCAAATGTATAAAGTTTTTGTTAAAGATATTCCTATAATTCTCTCAACCGAAGAAAATATAGGTAAACAATATAAAGCCATTCCCCTTAAACTGGCCCGGTTTAAAAAACTGATTAAAAAAATAAATAAAGGTGAGCTGCTGTATGTGAACCTATACCATAAAAACCCAGAGAAATTAGAAAAATTTCTTCGGAAAAAACTACCAGTAGTCGAAGCTGCTGGCGGAATGGTTTTTAACGATAAAAAAGAAATTCTCTTTATCTACCGAAATAAAAAGTGGGACCTGCCAAAAGGTAAAATTGAGAAAAAGGAGACCCATGAAGAAGCTGCCATACGTGAAGTTCAAGAAGAAACAGGTATAAAGGAACTTGAAATCCGTGAGTTTTTAACGAAAACCTACCACGTTTTTAAAAGGAATGGAAAATTTAAATTAAAAGTCACTTATTGGTATAAAATGCACAGCAATTATGAAGGGCCTTTAACTCCTGAAAAAAAGGAAGGAATTAAAAAAGTGAAGTGGAAAAACTTTGAAAAATCCCAAAAAGCACTTACCAAAAGTTATGAAAACATTAAGCTTCTTTTTCCGAAGGAATACTTAACCACCCACCCTAATGATCGGGTAGCGAAGGTGTGACTTTTCATAATTGGGAGATTGTTTGTGTATCCAGTCTAACTGCGCGTACCAGTTTTTAGCAAAGTCAGGGTCATTTTCCTTTTTCTCTTCAAACGCTTTCTTTATTTCCGGATTGTTGTTTAAAAAAGCTTCAGCTTTGTCTTCCCACACATAGGGTGAAAAACCTTCCTTTTGTTGAAGGATAGTATCGAAAAAGTTCCAATTGAAAAAAGAATCTGTTGCTGTGGGCTCTAATGTTTCAACCAAATATCGAACACCTTCTTGGTCGGTTTTTGCTATATAATCACCTTTCTTAACCTTAACATTCTCTGTTTTAGTTGAAACTTCGGTGTTATAATGTAAATAATGGCCTTCGTAAGGGCTTTTTACGGTTTCAAAGTTTTCAATCTTATATACTTCCGCAGTCATAACCGTATCTTTCTGTACTTTTTCAAGTTTAATTTTATTTTGTTTTAATAAATTGATTACGTTCCAATACCCCTTAGGGATAATATAAGATTCTGGAATGGTAACTGATTTTTTGGGTTTAAAATAATCGTAATAGGTTATTTCTTTAGTGAAGGGTTTGTCTCGATTATATTTTAGTCGTTTGGCACCGGTAATTTTACTGTCAATCATTTCGCCTTCATAACCTTTAAATTGTATGGTAGATGACTGACTACTATCAATTTGCCATTGTACAGGGTAGGTGACGCCTGCTTTATAAGTTAAACGGTTAGAGTTTCGGAGTTGGTGTATAAGTTCTGCGTCTTTATCGGCAATATTAATCATGCTCTTCATAAGTTCGTAGGTGCCTTCAACTCGATCTTTGTATGGTTTCAGCATATGTGTCTCTACCATCATTCCTAAGGTGTTGAACAACGTGGTGTAGCCAGTAGAGTAGCGGGGAGAGTCTTTAAATTGAGAAAAGCCACTTTCAGGAGTTCTATTAAAGACGTTTACATACGGAGTAATATCCCATTTTTTTTGTTGAAGGGAATCTTCTAGTTGTGGCATTAATGAGCTCTGAACATATTTTCCCAATTCTCCACCTAGCTTGTTGTGTTGTGTAAAAAGGTGTGTAAGGGTATATTGATAATCAGCGCCATTACTTACATGGTTATCGATAAAGACATCAGGTTTTACCGTGCGAAACAAATTTGCAAATGCTCTTGCGTTTTTTGTATCTGCTTTTATAAAGTCGCGGTTAAGGTCATAATTACGTGCGTTCCCTCGAAACCCATACTCTTTTGGTCCATTTTGATTGGTACGGCTTGTACTATTTCTGTTTAAAGCACCTCCTATATTGTAAACAGGGATTGCTGCAACAATTACATGTTTAGGAGTCTTGATTTTTCCTTCGGCCAAATCACGCATCAATAGCATGGTGGCGTCTATACCATCACTTTCTCCAGGATGGATGCCGTTATTGATAAGTAGGACTAGTTTATCTTCCCGGTTTGAAAACTCAGATTCAAAACTACGGTTGGGGTTGAATGTTATTAAACGTAGGGGTTCCCCAATGTCTGTTTGTTGCATTTTGTATAAAGCAATTGAGGTGTAATTCTTTGCTAAAGTTTCATAAAAATCAATTACTTTTTTATAAGTAGCTGTCTCTGTGCCTTTAGTGTTTTCAAATGTTGTTGTAAGCGGTTTGCTGTCTTTATGCTTATTAGGTGAGCAAGAGGCTAATGTTATGATAATTAAACATGTATATAATATTTGTCTCATTATATTTAGTGTTTTCAACAAAGATAGGATATCATGATAATATTTTATTGTGTTTATTTAACATATTATTTTTGTAAAAAATCATTGTTTTTTAAATCACTTTACTATATTTGTTTGTAGAATATTAAACTTTAAACTTTAAATTATGAAAAAAACTACATTATTAATTGCATCTTGTTTTGTTACTACATTTGCTTTTTCTCAGTTTACAGGTACTCCATCTGGGGAAACAGCATTAAGTTCTGAAAGACAAGCTGTAATTCAAGAACAGACAGAAGACGGTGTGAATACTATCGTTTCGGCTTCAAATCCAAGTGAAAATGCAATTATTTTATGTGCTGATGATTTTACAATCTCAGAAGCTACTACAATTACATCTATTACTATTCGTGGTACAGTAAATAATGGATTGGCCTCGAACATAACGGGATGGGATCTATACATTTTTTCTGATAATGCGGGAGCCCCAGGTGAAAACCCTGCTAATACAGCAGGCGCACCTTTAGCTCTAGAAAATGTAAGTGGAGCAGGAATAACAGTAACCGACGATGGAGCTACAGCAGTTGATGTTGAGTTTGATATCACAGCGCTTGCTGGAGCAAATGTGGACTTAGATGCAGGAACATACTGGGTATCTATGGGTCCTATTATGGATATTACTGATATTACTGATAATACAGCTACAGGAGAACGTTACAACTGGGATTCATCAGGAGATGTAAATGGTGCTGAACCTCACCTTATTGATATCAATGATACTTTTGGAGGTGGCTTTACTACATATACACCTTTTTCTGCATTAGGAGTAACCGTTGGTGCTTTAGCTTTTATTGTAGAAGGTGATCCGGTATTGGGAGTAGATAATCAAATCCTTTCTCAAGTTTCTGTTTACCCTAATCCTGCATCTGATGTTTTAAATGTTAAAACTCCAGCTGGTGTAAGTGTAAATAGTGTTGCTGTTTATGATGTATTAGGGAAAAGATCAAATGTATCTTTAGTTAATGGTCAGATAAATATTGCTAATCTTGCTAAAGGTGTTTACATTCTTTCATTAGACACTAGCGCAGGTACGTTAACTGAAAAAGTTGTTAAGAACTAATTATTTCTTAATCAATTAAATTACAAGCCTCGCTTTTAGCGAGGCTTTTTTTGTGCTACACAATTCATTTATTTTGTTGAATATATTGTGTCTAAAACACTTTTGCTATAATCTATGATAACCCTGAGGCCCACTCTCGAGCAAAACTAATTTACACCTTAGGGTAAGTACAAAGTATAGAATATTGCTTTCGATAATAAACAATAATAAGGTGTCGTGTTTTCAATTAGATAGAATAAAAAAACCGGGTGTATCATACACCCGGTTTTAAGTTTGTTACTATTCTTTTTATCCTTACCCGTTCATCGATACTAAAAACTCTTCGTTGTTTCGGGTTTGCTTTACTTTATCATTTATAAACTCCATAGCTTCTATAGGGTTCATATCTGCTAGATATTTACGTAATACCCACATACGTTGTATTACATTCTCATCAAGCAGTAAATCATCTCTACGTGTACTTGAGGAAGTAAGATCGATTGCTGGGAAGATTCTTCGGTTGGATATTTTTCTATCCAATTGAAGTTCCATATTACCGGTACCTTTAAATTCTTCAAAAATAACCTCGTCCATTTTAGATCCGGTTTCCGTAAGCGCTGTTGCAATAATACTTAGTGAACCACCATTTTCAATATTACGGGCAGCACCAAAGAAACGCTTTGGTTTATGTAGTGCATTGGCATCTACACCACCACTTAATATTTTACCACTGGCAGGTTGTACGGTATTATAAGCGCGTGCCAATCTAGTGATAGAATCTAATAGGATAACTACATCATGGCCACATTCTACCAATCGCTTTGCTTTATCAATTACAATATTAGCGACACGCACGTGTTCTGTAGCTTCTTTATCAAAAGTTGAAGCAACTACTTCACCTTGTACGTTACGTTGCATATCGGTAACCTCTTCGGGACGTTCATCTATAAGAAGGATAATTTGATATACTTCCGGATGATTTGCAGCAATGGCGTTGGCAATGTCTTTTAAAAGCATTGTTTTACCAGTTTTAGGCTGCGATACAATCATACCACGCTGTCCCTTTCCAATAGGGGCAAACATATCGATAATACGAGTTGAAATAGTACTTTGTCGCTCAGCGATATTAAATTTTTCTTGTGGAAATAAAGGTGTTAAGTGTTCAAAAGCTACACGGTCACGAACCACGTGAGGGTTTAACCCGTTTATTTTTGATATTTTAATTAGTGGGAAGTATTTTTCTCCTTCTTTTGGGGGGCGTACTTCACCAAAAACAGTATCTCCTGTCTTTAATCCAAATAAACGTATTTGTGATTGTGATACATAAATATCATCTGGAGATGATAGGTAATTATAGTCACTAGAGCGTAAAAATCCATATCCGTCCTGCATAATGTCCAGAACACCTTCACTTTCTATAATACCGTCAAACTCATAATCTGGTTCTTTGTATCGGTTTCGGTTGTCTTTGTTACCGTTGTTTCTGTTATCTTTTTGGTGGCTTTTGTTGCCATTGTTTTTAGGCTTTGAATGCTTTTTCCTGTTATCTGAAGAATTGCTGTTATTCTTCTTATTGTCATTCGTGTTTTTGTTCCGTTTATCAGAATCAGAAGAATTTTTAGAATCGTTTTTTTGATTCTGGTTTTTTTTCTGGTTACGACTATCGTTATTATCATTACGTTTTGAACGCTGATGTGGTTTGTTTTGTTGTTGTGAAGATTTACCACTATCGCTTTTAGAGTCTTCTTTTTTAGAAGAAGGGTTCTTGTCAGCAGGCTTTTCTTTAGCAATCTCTTTAACCGCACTAGGATTTGCCGCTTGGTAGTCGAGTATTTGATATACCAAGTCTAACTTTTTGAAGCTACGGTATTTAGGAACATTCAGTTTTTTTGCTAATTCCTGAAGTTCAGGTAGCTTTTTTGCTTTTAATTCTGAAATTTCAAACATTTAAAAATTTTGTGTGTTTAATTATAATAATTAGGGACCTTTGAGAAGGTGCTATTATCGAATATTTTTTTTGAAGACTAAGTAACCGTTATTGAAGTGGTTACGAATAGATACTGCAATGATACAATAATATTTTAAATTTTGCTTGTAATTTTTTTAAAAAGAAACCCTATTTTTGCCAATAACAGGAAAAAGTATATGTTACAGCGCATACAGACAATCTATTTAATTATTTCAGCACTTATCATGGGAGCCTTGTACATATGGTTTCCTGTTGTGCAAAATGAAGCTGGCGTTATAGTAATTGACCGTGGCGAACCTTTGGTTTTCGGTTTAATTTTCGGTTCAATTGCATTAACTATTATTTCAATTTTAAGTTTTAAAAAACGGCAACGACAGTTTGTTCTTAACCGTTTAAATATCATATTAAACTTTGTATTACTGGGAGTTTTCGTTTACAGGTCGCTAACCATATCCGGAGAAATATTGATTTCAGAGAAGGGTATTGGGGTCGTGCTTCCCATCATTTCTATCGTTTTTTTAGTGTTGGCCAATAAGGCCATTAAAAGGGATGAAGACCTTGTAAAATCTGTGGATCGTTTACGATAAACCATTACATCTTAGTATATTTTAGTGCGAACCCCCAAAGGATGCCACCTTTGGGGGTTTTTTATTATAAGTTGTGAGTGTTGAGAGAGGCAGAAGTTTTTAATTCACCGTTTAAATTCAATAACTTCCAAGTTTTGAATGTTCCCCTTGTCAATTTCAAATCTAAGCATAGTGCGTACGGTATGAAAACCATGTTTTCCTATTGCTCCGGGATTCATATGTAATAAGCCTGTTTTTTTATCGGGCATAACTTTTAATATATGTGAATGTCCACAAATAAATAGCTTAGGGGGATTTTGATAAATGTTGTCTCTTACGCGTTTATCATATCTACCGGGATAACCGCCAATATGTGTAATCCATACATCCACACCTTCACATGTAAAACGGTTATGCAAAGGAAATTCCCTCCGAGCTTCATCATTATCTATATTTCCATATACTGCCCGTAGCGGTTTTAGTTTTTGGAGTGTATCGGTTACCGTTAAGTTTCCTATATCACCGGCGTGCCATACTTCATCGGCTTGTTTGGCATATTTCAAGATATCATTATCAATATGACTGTGTGTATCACTAAGAAGCAAGATTTTTTTCAAACCAATTTATTTTATGATTGTTAAACTATCCGGAAGCCGTTACCTTTCTGAGGTAGTATTTTGTACTTTTGTATTTTTCAAAAATAAATGATTCTTTGCGATATTTTATCGAAATAGCTTACAACGGTACAAATTATTATGGATGGCAAATACAACCGGACGCCATAACCGTTCAAGGGGTTTTGGAGGATAAGCTTTCCACTTTGTTCAAAACCGAAATAAAAGTTACTGGAGCTGGACGCACCGATGCAGGAGTGCACGCAAAACAATTGTTCGCTCATTTTGACTGTGATGAAATAACAAATATTTCAGAACTGTTGTTCAGGTTAAATTCATTTCTTCCTAAGGATATAGCTGTAGTAAATATAATAAAGGTTGAAAATGATGCTCACGCCCGTTTTGATGCAATACAAAGGGAATATGAATATGTAATTTCTTTAAAAAAGGATCCTTTTTCCGAAGGATTAGCGTATCAAATACATAATAAGCCCGATATAGGGCTAATGAATAAAGCCGCAAAGGTATTATTAGACTATAAGGATTTTCAATGCTTTTCAAGAAGCAAAACCGATGTAAAAACGTATCATTGTAATATAAAAAAAGCCTTTTGGGAAGAGGTAAACGAAGGGTTGGTCTTTACTATTTCGGCAGATCGCTTTTTACGGAATATGGTTCGTGCTATTGTAGGAACTCTTTTAGACGTTGGGTATAATAAAACTACCTTAGAGGCATTTCACGAAATACTAAAAAGTAAAGATAGGAGTAAGGCGGGTGCTTCGGCTCCTGCACATGGGCTGTATTTAACTAAAGTACAATACCCAAAAACAATACTAAATTAATGGCAAACTCAGGAAAAGCATTCGATTTTAAGCTTTTTAAACGCTTATTGAAATTTACCAATGCATATCGCTTGGTATTTTACTTTGTAGCACTTGCGGCCATAATTATGGCTGGCTTAGCGATACTCCGGCCAGAGTTAATACAATTGGCGATAGACAATTCCATTGTGCCTAAAGATAGTAGTGGTTTACAGTACTATATTATCATGATGGTTGTGGTTTTAGTGTTAGAAGTGCTGTTTCAGTTCGCTTTTATATTTTACGCCAACTGGTTAGGACAAAGTGTGGTTCGCGACATGCGTGTAAAACTTTTCAACTTGATGATGAGTTTCCGGATGAAATATTTTGATAAAAGTGCCGTAGGACGGTTAACTACCCGTGCGGTAAACGATATCGAAACCATTTCGAGTATTTTTAGCCAAGGGTTGTTTATGATTTTAAGCGATTTGCTTAAGATGTTTGTCATTGCTGGGTTTATGTTGTATAAAAGTTGGCAGCTTGCTTTGATTGTTTTTGCAATTTTACCATTGATTTTATATGCTACACGAGTATTTCAACGAGCTATGAAAGTAGCTTTTGAAGACGTTCGTAACCAAGTGGCCGATTTAAACTCCTTTGTACAAGAGCGGATTACGGGAATGAAAATCGTACAAATATTTACAAGAGAAGACACAGAGTATAAGCGTTTTAAAGAAATAAACGAAAAACATAAAAAAGCATGGATTAGGACTGTTTGGTACAACTCTATCTTTTTCCCTATTGCTGAAATGGCATCTTCTATTGCTATTGGGCTCATTGTTTGGTATGGAGGTCTTAACGCCGCTGGTGGCGGAGTTATAACCTTGGGTATCATCACAGCTTTTATTCAGTTGTCGCAAATGTTGTTCCGCCCACTTCGGCAGATTGCAGATAAGTTCAATACACTACAAATGGGGATGGTTGCTGCCAACCGGGTGTTTGGTATTTTAGATACAAAATCACATATAGATGATTCGGGTACGGTTGACATGCCACGTGCTATTGGTCACATAGAATTTAAAAATGTACACTTTGGTTACACAGAAGATGAAAAAGTTATAAGAGGAATATCCTTTACTGTACAGCCGGGCGAAACGGTCGCGATTGTAGGGGCCACGGGCGCTGGAAAATCGACCATCATCAACTTATTGAATCGGTTTTATGAGATTCAGGAAGGGGAGATTTTAATTGACAGTGTAAATGCAAAAGAATATACATTAGAATCCCTTCGGAAGCAAATAGCAGTAGTATTACAAGATGTATTCTTATTTGCCGATACCATTTTAAATAATATTACGCTAAACGACCCTTCAATTACAGAAGAAGAGGTGGTTGCAGCTGCAAAAGAAATTGGGGTGCATAAATTTATAAAAACACTTCCCAACAGCTATCATTATAATGTAAAAGAGCGTGGTTCGATGCTCTCTTCTGGGCAACGGCAACTCATTGCTTTTTTACGGGCATATGTAAGCAAACCAGGAGTTTTAATTCTGGACGAAGCTACTTCTTCTGTAGACACGTATTCTGAAGAACTAATTCAAAATGCGACCGAAAAAATAACAAAAGGAAGAACTTCTATCGTGATTGCTCACCGTTTGGCAACCATTAAAAAAGCCGATAAAATCTTGGTTATGGACGCAGGTAAAATTGTGGAGACAGGAACCCATAAAGAACTGCTTAAAAAAGAGGATGGATATTATCGTAATTTATACGAAGTCCAGTTTATGGCAGATGAAGCGGTGTAGCTTATTTCTTTCTTTGCATTTTCAACTTCTATAAAACTGTCAAGGTTTCCTGTAACAAGCATAACCATAAACATTATCATAATTAAAATAATATACAGTGGAATCAGAAGCCCGAAGAAATATAAGGTTTTTACTACTAGTTGTATTCTGGAAACCTTAAAAAGGCGCTTTAAAACATAAGCGAAATAACCAATTTGAATTACCAGGGAAGCCATAGAGAAAATCCCGAAAAGAGTCTGATTCCAAAACGTCAGGAATAGCAAACCAATAGTTATAATGGAAGCTTGCGAATAGCAATAGAGGTTTATTATTAAGTGTTCTGCATAATTGTATTTCTTTTTGTTAAAAAAAAAATAATCCATGACAACAAAGCTAGCATAGGTACAAATGCAAAGAACATCAAAGTTTGGTATTCAAAAACACTACGAAAAATGCTACGGCCCAGTTCCATTTGGGCTACGTTGTTGTTTTGAAACATTAACATGCCATCCAATGTTTCGGGAAAAAACTTTAAGAAAATGAAATAAAATATACTGGAAAAAGTCACCGCAATGGTGAAATAACCGAAAGCGTGAATGTATTTTTTACGAACCCCATCAATATAACCACCAATAACTTGTTCGGGTTTCTTTAAAAGATCTATAAATGTTCGTACGGGTTTATTAGAGTCGATGCTAAAAAAAGCGTGGTAAATTTCAGATAAAAGGTAGCGAAGGGTCAATCGGTTTGTAAGTACCTTGGCACCACATTCTGGACAATACTTAGTGCCTAAGGCAAGTGTTTCTTCACAATTTTTACAGTTCATTTTTACTAGCTTAAATCATTTTCCAATTGTTTGGCAAGGTCGTCTATTTCGTTGAATAGCACAAATTCACCATCTTTTAGATAGGAAATCTGCCCGTTTTCTTCTGAAACCACAATACAAACAGCATCTGTTTTTTCTGAAATGCCTACAGCAGCACGATGTCGTAATCCAAAACGTAGCGGAATATTTCGGTCGTTCGATACCGGTAAAATAACCCTTGTGGCAGTAATTGTGTTATTTTCAATAATCATGGCTCCATCGTGCAACGGGCTGTTTTTATAAAAAATACTTTCTATAATGGGTTTGTTAATTTCAATATTCATCTCGTCCCCTGTATTTTTTACAAAATCGAGGCTATTATTGCGTTGTATCACAATAAGCGCCCCCATATTCTTGCGGCTCATGGATTGGCAAGCATTCATAATAGCCTGGATATTGGTAGTGATTCCAGCTTCTTTTGAAAGCAACCGGAATTGCCTGAAAAAACGTTTACGGGCGTTGAGATTGGTAGAACCCAACATCAATAAAAACTTCCTGATTTCCTGTTGAAAAACAACAATAAGCGCAAACATCCCAACTCCTAGAAAACCACCTAATATTTTGCTTAAAAGCTCCATTTGTAGAAGTTTGGTAACTTCAGAAATAGCAATGATGATTACAATCCCAATAAAAATATTGATAGCGACCGTTCCTTTTATCAACCTGTACAGGTAGTACAGCAAAAAGGCTACCAGTAAAATATCAATAATATCTATTATGCGCAGGTCTAAAAATTCCAAAGGGTGTTCGCTTTTTTATGTCTATTGGTTAAAAGTATAAAATTTATAAGTAGGGATTAAGCATTTCGGTTAACTTAATACATTCTACAGCTTCTTTTACGTCGTGTACCCGTAAAATCGATGTTCCTTTTTGTAAAGCAAGGGTGTTTAAAACAGTAGTTCCATTCAAGGCTTCTTTTGCTGAAACGTCTAAGGTTTTATAAATCATGGACTTTCGTGAAACCCCTGTTAAAATAGGAAGGTCTAATTGTTTTAGCAAAGCTGATTTCTGTAATAATTCAAAGCTTTGTTCTTTTGTTTTTGCAAATCCGAAGCCTGGATCTATAATTATATCGTTAATGCCTGTTTGCCTCGCCTGGGCTACCCTTTCAGAAAAGAAATAGATTACTTCTTTAATAACATCATCATAATTCGCTTGCTGTACCATTGTTTGGGGTGTACCTCGCATATGCATTAAAATATAAGGTGCCTTTAGCTTGGCAACAGTAGAAAACATCGCAGGGTCTAGAGAACCGCCACTAATATCATTTACCATACAGGCACCAGCTTTTACAGCTTCATTGGCAACGTTGCTTCTAAAGGTATCTACGGAAATTAAAGCTTCTGGAAATTGTTTTAAAATAGATTCTATGGCAGGTACAACGCGGCTTATTTCTTCCTTTGTTGAAATATCTGTGGCATTTGGCCTAGAACTGTACCCGCCCACATCTAAAAAAGTAGCACCTTCACTAAGCATTTTTTCTGCTTGGTGTAAGATACTGTTTTGTTTTGTGGTTTTGCCACCGTCGTAAAACGAGTCTGGCGTTACGTTTATAATGCCCATTACCTTGGGTTTGGACAAGTCTATAAGCGAACCGTTACAATTGATTGTTTTCAATTTTCTATTTTGAATTATTTAAGCGAAATTTACGGAAAATCTTAAAAACCCAATGGCTGAAACCCTAAAACAATACGATGCGGTAATTGCTACTTGTAAAGAGTTGTTTATCAATAAAATGAAAGATTACGGGAGTGCTTGGCGCATTTTGCGGTTAACTTCCTTGACCGATCAAATTTTTATAAAAGCCCAACGCATACGTGGCTTGCAGCAAAATGCGGAACAAAAAGTAGATGAAGATGAAGCCAGTGAGTTTATTGGTATCATCAATTACTCCATTATGGCATTGATACAACTGCAAAAAGGCGTAGTAGAACAGCCAGACCTTTCGCAGGAAGAAGCTATAAAACTATATGACGAGCAAGTGGCCATTACCCGCCAACTTATGATAAACAAAAACCACGATTACGGCGAGGCATGGCGCGATATGCGGGTATCTTCATTGACCGATTTAATCCTTCAGAAGTTATTACGGGTAAAACAAATTGAAAATAATAAAGGGAAAACATTGGTTTCTGAAGGGATTGATGCTAATTATCAAGATATGATCAATTATTCTGTGTTTGCCATGATTCATCTAGAAGCACAAACTAACAACTAAACGATACAGCATGAAAATATTAGTAGGAATTTCAAGAGTATTGGTAGGGATACTTTTTATATTCAGTGGTCTTATAAAATTAAACGACCCTATTGGGTTTTCATTTAAGCTACAGGATTATTTTGCGCCAGAAGTATTAAACTTGGAGTTTCTAATTCCCTATTCACTGCTCATCGCTATTTTCGTTGTTATTTTTGAAGTCCTACTAGGTGTCATGTTGTTAATAGGATATTTGCGTAAGTTCACCGTTTGGAGTCTCTTGTTAATGATTATCTTCTTTACGTTCCTAACATTTTACTCAGCCTACTACAACAAAGTGACCGATTGCGGTTGCTTTGGCGACGCCATTCCATTAACGCCTTGGGAGTCGTTTACCAAAGACATTATATTACTGATTCTTATACTTATTTTATTCTTCGGAAGTAAATATATTAAACCATTCTTTACCCGAAACATCCGTAGTCTGGTAATATTTGTTTGTTTTATTGGTTGTCTGGGAGTTACTTATCACGTGCTAATGCATTTACCCATCCTTGACTTTAGAGCTTATAAAATAGGTGCAAATATAGAAGAGGGAATGACCATTCCTGAAGGAGCACCAAAACCTATTTATGATTATAACTGGAAGTTTAAGGTAGACGGAAAAGAAAAAATAGTCACCACAAAGGGTGATTACCCAAAACAAGAAGGGGAGTTTTTAGGAGTCGAGACTACCGAGATTCAAGCAGGTTATGAGCCGCCTATACACGATTTCACTATTGAACGGGATGGCAAGGATTATTTAGATGAATTTTTAGAAGAAGATAATTTGATTATAGTGGTAGCCTATAATTTAAATAAATCTGAAAAGGATGGATTCTTCCCAGTCCAAGATATTACCAACGAAGCCTTGAAAAAAGGGTATAGGGTAATTGGGATGTCAGCATCTTCTGCGGAACGCACTAAAACCTTGACTGAACGTTATAAGTTGAACTTTGATTTTTATTTCTGTGATGAAACCACGTTGAAAACCATTGTGCGAAGCAATCCAGGTGTGTTACACCTTCAAAATGGAACCATAAAACAGAAAGTTCATTGGAACGATGTGGAGGATTTACAATTACCAGAATTGGAAAATGCCAAACCTAATTTAGATTTCAATCTAAAACAGCGACTTGATAGCATTGCGGTATTAGATCAACGTTACCGGAAATTAATGCAAGCCAAAACACCGGAAGAACGAGCGCAATTAGGGGAGGAAATGGGATTAACGCCAGAAGAATATAACGGAGACCTTTGGGCTATGCAAACAGTTATTGACAGTAGTAATATGCTATTTGTTGAAAAAGTGTTCAACAATATGGGGTATCCGGGGAAATCTGTAGTGGGCGAACCTACCAATACCGCCGCTTGGTATGTATTACAACACAACCCAGATAAAATAGAAAAATACTTGCCTCTAATAAAAGAAGCAGGGGAGCAAGGTGAAATACCGTTCCGTTTGGTAGCGATGATGGAAGACCGTTATTTAATGAACCAAGAAAAACCTCAGGTATACGGAACACAGGGAAGAACCTATAACGATGAACGCGGCAGTTTTATCTGGCCCATCGAAAACCCAGAGACAGTAAACCAACGCCGTACAGAAGCCGGTTTTGATCAAACCATTGAAGAATATGCAAAGCTATTGTTTGGTGAAGATTTTGAGTACGAAGTAAAAACAATCGAAGACGTAAAACAATAAGCTGGTGACAGGATATGTATTACAAAAATTAGGATATGCTTTACTAACGCTTTTTGGTGTAGTAACGGTTATCTTTTTCTTGTTTACTATTTTGCCCGGCGATCCCGCGAGGATGATGTTAGGTCAAAACGAGAGTGCCGAACAGATTGCCGTAGTGAAAAAAAAGTATGGTTTTGATAAACCGGTGGGGCTTCAGTATCTGTACTATTTAAACGATTTATCTCCAGTATCCTTTCATAGCACTAACAAAGAGGACTACACATTTCTTTCTAAAGGAAAATATAACTCAGCTCAGCTATTCACCATAGGAAATACAACGGTTGTACTAAAAACTCCGTATCTTCGGGAATCATTTCAAAAAAATGGGAAGAAAGTAAGCAAGGTAATTTCAGAGACATTGCCTAATACGGTAGTTTTAGCTGTGTCAGCTATTATTATTGCGATGTTCTTAGGAGTGTTCTTAGGGATTGTTTCGGTGTTGTTTAAAGATGGTTGGATCGATAAATTGATACAGTTGGTAAGCACATTGGGTATGAGTGTACCGTCATTCTTTAGTGCCATTCTGTTTGCTTGGTTGTTTGGCTTTGTATTGCATGAATATACCAACCTGAATATGACAGGAAGTCTATATGCAGTAGATGACTTTGGTGAAGGCAAACACATACAATGGAAGAATTTGATATTACCAGCCATAGTATTGGGTATTCGTCCGTTGGCGGTGGTCTCGCAATTAATGCGGAACTCGCTACTGGAAGTACTTAACCAAGATTATATTCGTACTGCCAAGGCAAAAGGGTTATCCTTTGCAACAATTATTAGAAAGCACGCTTTAAAGAACTCTTTAAACCCAGTGGTGACTGCTATTTCAGGATGGTTTGCATCTATGTTGGCAGGAGCGGTGTTTGTAGAGTACATTTTTGGCTGGAACGGATTGGGAAAAGAAATTGTGGATGCTTTAAACACATTAGACCTTCCAGTAATTATGGGGGCGGTACTGGTTATTGCGATTGTGTTTATAGTTATCAATATTTTAGTGGATATCATCTATGGGTGGCTGGATCCGAAGATAAGTATGCAGTAAGCAGTGGCAGTTTGCAGTAAACAACCTTTTGAAAAGTGCCTTAAGAATAGTATTTTTTAACTAACAACTAACAACTAACAACTAACAACTAACAACTAACAACTAACAACTAACGAAAAAACCAACTTCATGAGACGAAAAATAGTAGCAGGAAACTGGAAGATGAATAACGATATGGCCGAGACCGAGATGTTTCTGGTTCAATTAAAGAAGCAGGTAATTCCGGAAGGGGTTTCGCTAATGATTGCCCCATCGTTTACCAACTTAAACCATACGTATCAATCGGTTAAAGACCACCCCGTAACAGTGGTGGCCCAGAATATGCATCAAAGTGAAAAAGGTGCTTTTACAGGGGAAGTTTCCGCAGCGATGCTTAAAAGTGTGGGGATTCAGACTGTCATTTTAGGACATAGTGAACGCCGTTCTATTTTTAAAGAAGATAATGCACTATTGGCGGAAAAAGTAAATACCGCCCTGGTTAACAATATGAGTGTGATTTTTTGTGTTGGGGAGGAACTAAGCCATAGGGAGACCGATGACCATTTTAAAGTAATCAATGAACAATTGGAAGAAGGATTGTTTCACCTTTCAGAAGGGAATTGGAAGAACATTATCATCGCCTATGAGCCGGTTTGGGCCATTGGTACCGGGGAAACGGCAACACCTGACCAAGCGCAGGAAATGCACGCTTTTATCAGAAAGGCCATTGCTGACGCCTATTCAAATAGTATTGCTAAAAATGTTTCCATTCTGTATGGTGGGAGCGTAAAAGCAAACAATGCCGCTGAAATATTTAGTCAGAATGATGTGGATGGGGGATTGATAGGTGGAGCTTCGCTGGATGTATTGAGCTTTATGGAAATAGCGAAATCTTTTAAGTAGCATTAGGCAGTAGGCTCTAAGCTGTATGCAATGGGAAGGGGCAAAAACCACGATGTTTAAACACTCAATAACCAATACCTTAGTAACTCACTAAACTAAATTATGCCAGAAACATACTTAGAATACACCTTTACAGTCAAGCCGGTGCAACCTGGTACGGATATTTTAATAGCCGAGCTGGGCTATGCCGGGTTTGAGAGTTTTGTTGAGACCGAAACAGGGGTGCTTGCCTATATACAGAAAGGGGAGTGGCAGGAAAATATTTTAGATACCGTGCAGATTCTTTCTTCGGAAGGGTTTACCATTGAGTATACCACTCAAGAGATTGCACAGACCAATTGGAATGCAGAGTGGGAACAGAACTTTAAACCCATAGAGGTGGATGGTACCTGCCTAGTACGGGCTCCTTTTCACGAGGCACGGGATGTGCCGTATGAGATTATTATCGAGCCTAAAATGTCGTTTGGGACGGGGCACCACGAGACCACATTTATGATGCTACAGCATATTCTGGAAAACGATTGGGGAAACAAAACTGTACTCGATATGGGTTGCGGTACCGCTGTATTGGCTATTTTAGCCGAAAAAAGAGGCGCCACTAAGCTAGACGCCATTGATATTGATACCTGGTGCGTGGAAAACTCGCAAGAGAATGTAGCACGTAATGGGTGTGACCATATCTCGGTTGCTTTGGGCGATGCCACTGTGTTACCTAGTAAACCAACCTATGATACCATTATTGCTAATATTAATAGGAATATTTTATTGGCTGATATGGCTACCTACCACCGTTGCCTAAAACCAAAAGGTGAACTTTACTTAAGCGGATTTTACAAAGAGGACCTACCGCAACTACAAGAATGTTGCAATAAGTTGGGGCTCACCTTCGTTGATAAAAAAGAACAAGCTAACTGGATTGCCGCAAAATTTGTAAATTAGTTGCTGTTATGAGTACCAAGGAGAAAATACAGGAAGACCTTCTCGTTGCCGAACAAGAAGACAAAGAAAACCAGATCGTGTTGTTTAATGATGAGGTAAATACCTTTGATCACGTTATCAATATGCTTATTTATGCTTGTGACCATACTCCAGAACAGGCCGAGCAATGCTCCATTATTGTACACTACAAAGGAAAGTGTACCGTTAAATCGGGTTCTTACGACGATTTGGAACCTCGTTGTACAAAGCTTTTAGAAGCTGGATTGAGTGCTGAGATCCAGTAGTAGGGTTTTTAATGCTTTAGAATAAATATCCTCTTTACTTTCTACTTCAATGAGTTCAGCATATTCCCTCGAATTTATTTTCGTTTCGTCGTGAGTGTTAATATTTCAGTTCACTCTGTATTTTTTTTTCTTAAAAGAATAACCTATTAAATTAGTAGGATATTACTTTCAAAAATACTAGTGTACCTATTTCTTTTTCAAGGGATTAGATGGGGTTTAATAGTTTGTTTTATTTGTTGTAATAATGACGATAAAAGGCATTTTTACCTGTTAGAATGATAATTTTAACGACAAATCTTTGTCATAATGTTAATTATTACATAATTTTATCTCAGGTTAACCTAACATATTTATTCATTAATACAAACCATTAACTATGAGAAAATTTAAAATGGGACTTATGGGCTTTTTTGCCCTGAGTCTGGTATTCGTGTCCTGTTCAAAGGATGAAAACGAAGCCCCAACAACAGATCAAGCCGATTTAACAGTTGAAACTTCACAAAAGAAAATCCCCAAAGAAGTTAGAGAAGCTGTAAAGGCGCTGAATCTAAATAGTGATTACATTAAGTATGACACGTTCCATTTCCCCGACGGAACGACTGAAGAGCGTCTCTTTATTGAAAAGGATATCATATTAACGGAAGACCAATTATTTGCTATGGCTGAAGCCGCCGAAGAAAACGATGGCCGACAGTATAGTACCGATAATTTGGTAAGTCAAGGGAGAAATATCTCCATTATTGGCTACACCGGTGGTAGTCAAGCACTTTCTAGTAAGGAGCAAACCGCTTTACAATGGGCCGTAAATAACTACAACCGTTTAAGTGGTGTTTCTATTAGCTTTAGCTTAACGTTTGGTACTAACTACCAAAGCAAAGATATGGTAGTGTACAACAACACTGTTAACAACCCGAGTGGTGCTGGAGGTAGTGCTGGTTTCCCAAGTAATGGATTGCCGTATAAGTTTGTACAGATTTACGGATTATCTGGTTACAGTACGAATGTAAACGAGCATGTAATTACCCACGAAATAGGTCACTCTGTTGGTTTTCGTCACACAGACTGGTTTAGCCGTCAAAGTTGTGGACAGAACTCCAATGAAGGAGACGGTGGTGTAGGTGCTAACCATGTTGATGGTACACCAACGGGGTATGATCCTACTTCTATTATGTTGGCTTGCTTTAGTGCGAGTGCAGACGGGGAATTTAATAGTAACGATATCATTGCTCTACAAGAGTTATACTAACTAACTATATTTGACTTAGTCACGTAATAGCCTGCCCATTGGGTGGGCTATTATTATTTGGGTAGAAGAGCGTATAGAATAAAGGAAAGAGAGTGGAGAGGATAGAGAAAGGAAAATAGAAAATTTACACCCCCGTAGCCCCCCTCAAGGGGGGAGTTTTAGGCAATTTGTTTGCGATATTTGTGCAGGTAATCAATAGGGGTCATATTTGTTACTTTTCTAAAGACATCGCGAAACGCTTTAGGGTCTGAGTAGCCTACCCCATACATCACTTCGTTTACAGTTTTTCGTCCCATTTCCAGTTCCTTTTTTGCGGCTTCCACTTTTACGCGTTGCATATATTCTACAACAGTGTTAGCTGTTGCTTTTTTAAAGCGCCTTTCGAAGGTACGTCGGCTTACAGCCAAATGATCACAGAGTTGGTCAACCGTCATTTTATCTTGATAGTTCTGCTCTATCTGTTCCTGAGCTTTTAATATGATAGCATCATCATGTGATTTCTGTCCGGAGAAAATCATAAACGGGGATTGACTGCTTCGGTCAATATCGATCATAAAACCTTTGGCCGCCATGACCGCAGTATCGCGTCCAGCATATTTTTCAATTAAATATAAAATAAGGTTGGTAAACGAGTATGCACCACCACTGGTATAAATACCATCTGCTTCGGTTAAAATTCTATCGTCCATTAGGTTTGCTTTGGGAAACTGTTTTCTAAATTCATTTGCGAATTGCCAATGGGTAGAACAGTTTTTACCATCAAGTAAACCGGTCGAGGCCAGAAAGAAAGAAGCAATGCACAGGCTTACCACTTCTGCGCCTTGTTTGTAGTGTTCAACAATCCAAGGAATGAATTCTGAATTCTTTTTTAAGTTTTGCTGAAAATCACCGTGAATGGCGGGAATAATGATGAGGTCGGTTTTTGTTACTTGGTCAATGAGCACTTCAGGGTTCACCGTAAAGAGTCCATGGCTTTGCGTGGTTTCTTTTTCAAGGCCTACCAATTGAATGTTGAACAATGGGTCTCTTCCGGTTTGTTGAAAAAACTCATTGACCCATTCAAACATCTGATGGGCACCCCCAATATTTACTACGCTTGTGTGTCCTTTAGGTATTAATATGGATATGTGTTTCATACTGGTTAAATTTTAAGTTAAGGACATTTCAGAATTTAATCTAATCAAAGATAGGGAAAGTCAGTGTCGCAATCAACCCGTTAGATTGACGGAAATGCACCCTTTACATTTGAGAAAACCTTTTTATCTTTGGGTTAACACTTTTAAAAACAACACTTTATACTGTCATGTTATGAAGCCAAAAAAGATTTGGGCTAACTTAGGGGTAGAAAACATTGAAAGGACGCAAGCGTTTTACCTAGCCTTGGGTTTCAAGCTAAATGGTAAACCTAACAAAGAGTTGGTGAGCTTTTTGTTTAGCGACGATGATTTTGTGATTCACTTTTTTGAAAAAGAAAAATTGAAAACAAGTCTTGAAGGTAAACTATCAGATTTAAGTCAAGGCAATGAAATCATGTTTACATTATCAGCAAACAGTAAAAATGAATACGACACTTGGGTAGCAGAAGTTAAAAAAGCAGGGGGAACGATTTTCTTTGATTCAAATAATGATAGGAAACTATTTTATGATGAAAATGGATACCACGTTTGTGCATTTGCTGATCCAGATGGACATAAATTCAACCTTTTTTTTAATTCGAATACATAGAAATAAATAGTATAAAACAATCAAGTTATGAAACGTAAGGAATATACAGTAACCATAGCTGCATCCCGTGAAAAAGTATGGGAGATGCTATGGGGTGATAAAACCTACCGAATATGGACTGCACCCTTTGCAGAAGGCTCTTACGCTGAAACCGACTGGAAAGAAAGCAGTAAGGTTTTGTTTTTAGGACCTAGTGGTAATGGGATGATTAGCCGCATAAAAACCAATAATGAACCTGCCTATATGTCGATTGAACACATAGGAATTATTGTTGATGGAAAAGAAGAAACCAGCAGCGAAGAAGTAAAAGAATGGGCTGGATCCATGGAAAATTATACCTTAGAAAATAAGGGTGGAAAAACTAAACTTACTGTACATGTAGATATAGCTGAAGCCTACCTAGATAGTTTTGAAAAAGCATTTCCACAGGCACTTCAAAAAGTAAAAGAGTTATCAGAAAAAAACGTTTAATAATTAAAATTTCAACACTATGAAAGTAAATCCTTATTTAAACTTTGACGGCCAGGCCGAAGAAGCATTCACTTTTTACAAATCGGTTTTCGGAGGCGAATTTATTGCCAATATGAAAATGAGCGAGGCGCCGAATAGTGAAAAGCTACCTAAAGAAATACAGAACAGAACTATGCACATTTCCCTGCCGATAGGGAAGGATACCGTTTTAATGGCATCGGACACTATTGAAGGCATGGGAGCACCTTTCAAAAAAGAGAATAATGCATACATTTCCTTGCATCCGGACAGTAGGGAGGAAGCCGACCGGTTGTTCAATGGATTATCAAAAGGCGGCGAAATAGAAATGCCTATGGAAGATCAATTCTGGGGCGATTATTTTGGAAGTTTTGTTGATAAATTCGGTGTGTGCTGGATGGTGAATTATAATAAAGAATTTTAAAAAAGAAATAGATATGTTACAGAAGTCAAAAGCTTTTAGCGGATTTTCCGTGGACGATCTCAAAAAAGCAAAAACGTTTTATCAAGATATCTTAGGGTTGACGGTTAAAGATGGTCCCATGGGGTTAATCGAGCTGCATATTGAAGAGGGAACTCCTATTTTGGTATATCCAAAACCAAACCATAGACCAGCCACGTTTACTATTCTCAACTTTCCAGTATCAAATATTGAAAACACCGTTAAGAAGCTAAAAGAAAAAGGAATTGTATTTGAACAATACCCAGAACTCAATACTGATGAAAAAGGTATTTCAAATAATGAGGGGCCTTTGATTGCTTGGTTTAAGGACCCAGCAGGCAATATTCTTTCAATTATTCAAATAGATGAATAAAAGCCTATGAAAAAGAAAGAACAAATTACGGTAAAAACCATTGTGCATTCTAACATAGAAATCGTTTGGAATACTTGGACCGAACCAGAACACATAAAAAAATGGAACACAGCTTCAAAGGACTGGCACACTACCAAAGCAGAGAATAATTTTACTAAAGGCGGTAGATTTACTTCCCGTATGGAAGCTAAAGATGGAAGTATGGGGTTTGATTTTGGCGGTATCTATACCAAAATTGTTCCGAAACAACACATCGCATATACGTTAGATGATGATAGAAGAGTAACGATTGATTTTAAGGGACAAGGCGATACGATTGCTATAACCGAAACCTTTGAAGCAGAAAATGAAAACCCGATTGCCATGCAACGCGATGGTTGGCAAGCTATTTTGGATAACTTTAAAAAATATACAGAAGCGCTATAAGCCTAGAATAGTAAATTTGAATGGGTAAGTATGGAAAGTGATTACTCTTTTTTGATTGCTTTCAATGCTTTTTTTAATGCCATAACCACAACTAAAACCAAAAAGCCTATCACGAGTCCTACTACAAACTCGCCTAAAATGGAAGGGAAACTTTCAACAAGATGATGTATAAACTCGATATTGTGGACAAAAAGTCCACCCGATACCAAAAGTAATGCTATAGTCCCAATTACGCTTAAACTTTTGATCACTTTTGGTAAGGCAGAGATTAAAAACTTCCCGATTTTATCTGAAAAGCTGTCCTCCTTATCATTTAAGTCGATGAGCTTAAGGCCAAATTCATCCATGCGTACCAACAGGGCAACAATTCCATATACACCAACTGTGGCAATTAATGCGATGATAGAAACCACAATAATTTGCATAGTTAATGTTTCTTGAGCGACAGTACCTAATGCGATAATTACAATTTCAATAGAGAGAATAAAATCAGTCAAGATAGCCGATTTAATACGTTCTTTTTCCAAGCTCATCAACTCTTCTTTTGAAAGGTCTTGCAAAGCTTCCTCTTTGTGGTCGTGAGCATGTGGCACCAAAAACTCATATATTTTCTCGGCGCCTTCATACGCCAAATAGAGTCCGCCTATTAAAAGAATAACAGTAACGGCTACGGGTAAAAAGGCACTCAATACAAAGGCAATGGGAAGGATGATGAGTTTGTTTAAAAACGACCCTTTTGTGATTGCCCATAATACGGGCAGTTCTCGCGATGACATAAAACCTGAGGCTTTTTCGGCATTGACCGCTAGATCATCTCCCAAAATACCCGCTGTTTTTTTAGCGGCTACTTTGCTCATTACGGAAACATCGTCCATAAGGGCGGCAATATCATCAAGCAGTGCAAAAAATCCTGAAGCCATAGGGTGTGTTTTAAAATAGAGCTTTGGTTAGTAAAGATGCAAAAATCAATAGAAAATTTTAAATGTAGCACTTCCTTTACAAAAGTTTATAAAATAACTTAGATAATTTATAAACCTTGCTTGCCTTGCGGAATCATTGAATAGAATCGATTACACTACCACACGTCATCATTGCTTCTCCATAATAGGGATTTCGAATCTCTGGCTCACTACTTAGCCAAGAAGCCCCTTTGTTGCTATTTGCCATCGGGCATTTTTGGACATAGTAATTGGTTGAGCTTTCTATATTCATTGCGATAGGCACGATATTCTCATTTAGAATTACAAAATGAGCGCGCTGATTTTCCAAAATATCATTGTTTACGATGGCATTCAGCATCTCAATACTTTTGGTTAGGTGTTGTTCTTCCATCTTGCCTAAATCTTCTGTCGATATTGTTTTTAATTTTTCTGAGGTCGCTTTCGCGAAATCGGAAACCTGACTGGCATCACTTGCTACAAAAGCATCTTTCATTTTGAGATACGATGGTAATGCATCGTTAAAAGCAGAACTGAAGGCACTACTGAAACTCATTTCCATATCGCCCACCATAGCTGATTCGTCCTGCATCATCTGCTGATTCATCATCGATTTTTTGCCTTGTAATTGCGCTGCTGCATCTACGGTAAAGGTTCCGTTAGTAACAATTTCATCTCCAGAAGCCAATCCGTCGGTTATGGAATAGCTATCTCCAGACTTTGTGCCTAAGGTGACTTCGCGCATTTCAAAAACAGGCGGATTGTCCTTGGTTTTTATATAGACCAATGACCGTTCACCTGTCCAAAGAACTGCAGTTGCAGGAATAGTAATTTCAGCGGCTCCTGAAGTATTAATTCCTTTAATTTTACCTGTTACAAACATTCCAGGTTTAAAAATACCTTCTCGATTATTCAACGTAGCCCGAACCGATACCGTTCGTGTTTGGGTGTTTAAAATAGGGTCTACAAAAGAAAGTTTTGCAGTAAACTCCTTGTCTGGATAGGCATTGGTAGTAACGGTAATAAGTTGGTCTTTATCAATTTGAGAAATCTGATTTTCATACACATCAAAAGAAGCCCAAACTGTGTTGAGGTTGCTCACCTTGAATATAGGTTTGCCATCCATAATATGAGCGCCTTCTTTTGCCAGTAACTCGGTAACTACACCACTAACGTGTGAGTAAATAGTGAAAGAAGTTTGTACTTCTCCCGTACGTTGTATCTTATCTAATTGTGACCCAGGTATTTTCCAATTCTGAAGTTTTTTACGGACGGCCTCATATAATTTAGGCTGTGATTCTTTCAATCTATATGCCGTGATGAATTCTTGTTGCGCACTAACCAATTCTGGAGAATAGATTGTTGCGACAGCTTGTCCTTTTTTTACGGTTTCACCTACTGTATTAACATACAACCGTTCTATTCTTCCATTAAAATGTGCTGGCTGAATGGCGGTTGCCTCTTCATTTTCCATAATTTTTCCTGAAAGTGTCAGCACCCCATTTTCAGCATTACTCACATTACCAATAACTGTGGTCTGAATATTGGCCAACGCCATTGCATGTTTAGACATGGTAAATTCACTGGCAGATAAACCATTGGTAGTGGTTTCGGCAGGGATCAAATCCATCCCACAAATAGGGCAGTCCCCAGGTTCGGGTTGTAAAATTTGTGGGTGCATCGAGCAGGTCCATTGTTGGGTTTCTTCTGAATGATTGTGCTTTTCTGTTGTGACTGAGTTACTGTTGTCATTAGTATTTCCGAAGAAAACAAAACCCAATAACAATCCAACAATTAACAATGCGATATATATGATATATTTTTTCATAATGTAATAGAATTAATAGACTATTTATTTGCCTCTAAGCGCTTTATCATCGCTTTCATTTCTTTAATTTCTCTTTTCTGTGCCTTGATAATATCTTCGGCTAATTTCTTTACCTCAGGGTCACTTATTTTAGCTTTATTACTGGTGAGAATTGCTATGGAATGATGTGGAATCATCGCTTTCATCCAAGCTACATCCTCGATAGGTTTTTGAGCGCGTACCAAATACAATGCACTTATAAATAGCAGGGTGCTACCGGCATAGATGGCAAGGTTTTTTTTCTTATTGCTATACATATGAAGCATAAGGGACAACATAATAACTGCCATGGCGGCGATACCCAAGCACGTCATATAAAACCGCGTAAGACTAAAGTATACATGATCAAATTCATAGGTGTTTAGGTACATCGTTATGTACATGGCAATAAATGAAAAACCTAACATTAAAAAAAAGCGAACGTAACTGCTTGTGTTTTTTTCTTTTGAAGCATTCATAATTTTATTGTTTTAATTATTAATCAATTGATTTGTTTCGTAAACGCAACGAGTTGGCAATAACCGAAACCGAACTAAAACTCATTGCCAAAGCTGCAATCATAGGTGATAACAATAATCCAAAAACCGGGAACAATACACCAGCAGCGATTGGAATACCTAATGTGTTATATATTAATGCGAAAAACAGGTTCTGTTTTATGTTTTTCATCACAGCATCACTTAGGTTTCTTGCTTTTACAATACCATGCAGGTCGCCTTTCACTAAAGTGATTTCAGCACTTTCAATAGCGACATCGGTGCCGGTTCCCATAGCAATGCCCACATCACTTTTAGCTAGGGCAGGAGCATCGTTAATTCCATCGCCTGCCATGGCTACTTTTTTACCTTGCTTTTGCAAGCGCTCTACTTCATCTAATTTATCTTTTGGGAGCATCTCGGCTTTAAAGTTGGATAATTGCAATTCGTCTGCTACGGCTTGAGCAGTGTCGTGATTATCACCGGTAAGCATAATCACGTTAATTCCTTTTTCTTGAAGTGCCTGAATCGCCTTTTGACTAGTCTCTTTTATTTTGTCACCAATAGCCACATAACCAACAGCTTCACCATCAACAGCCAAATAGGAAACGGTTTTTCCTTTTTTCTGAAAGGATTGCGCTGTTTTTTTTAATTCTTCGGAAAGGGTAGCATTGGCCACTTCCATCATCTTTTCATTTCCTAAAGCGGTCTTTTTTCCGTTTACGATACCCTCCACACCTTTTCCAGTAACAGAATTGAAGTTTTCAGCTTTCAGAAAGTCAACATTCCTTCCTTTTCCGTAGGCAACAGTTGCTTCGGCCAGTGGATGTTCACTTAAGTTATTTAAAGAAACAATGTATTGCAACACTTCCTCTTCTGAAAAAGAACCTGTCTCAGCCTTTCCAACTTCTGAAACAGTGGGCTTTCCTTCGGTTATAGTACCCGTTTTATCAATAATGAGCGTATCAACCTTATTCATCCTTTCTAAGGCTTCTGCATTTTTAATCAATACACCATTTTGAGCTCCTTTGCCCACACCTACCATAACGGACATAGGCGTTGCCAATCCCAAGGCACAGGGACAGGCAATAATTAATACGGCGATGGCATTTATTAGTGCATATACATAGGCAGGGTTGGGACCCCAAATAGCCCAAACAATAAACGTAATAATAGATACCAATACCACAATAGGTACAAAATAACCTGAAATGGTATCGGCCAACTTTTGAATGGGTGCCCGGCTTCGACTCGCATCGTTTACCATTTTAATAATTTGCGACAACAACGTATCGGCACCCACTTTTTCAGCCTTCATTAAAAAAGACTGGTTACCATTGATGGTTCCGCTGTTTACTTTATCTCCTTGTTTTTTATCGACAGGGATTGGTTCACCAGTAATCATCGATTCATCAACAGACGTGTTTCCTTCTGTAATATTTCCGTCCACTGGAATTTTATCTCCGGGTTTAACACGTAAAATATCACCCTTTTCAATGGCATCGATAGAAATTACTTCTTCTTGTCCATCCACCACACGAACGGCCTTGTTGGGGGCGAGTTTTAGCAATTCCTTTACAGCGCTGTTGGTTTTGCTATGCGCACGGGCTTCCAATACCTGTCCCATTAAGACTAAAGTTAAAATGACAGTTGCTGCTTCAAAATAAACATGTACCGTCCCTGCTTCGGTTTTAAACTGAGGTGGGAAAAAATCGGGGACTACCATTCCAAAAACACTAAAGACCCACGCCACTCCGGCTCCAATACCAATTAAGGTAAACATATTGAGGTTCCAGGTTTTAATACTACGGTAGGCGCGTTCAAAAAACATCCAAGTAGCATAAAAAACCACGGGAATTGATAGTCCAAACTGAATCCAATTCCAATACTGTTGGTCCAGTACTTTGTATAATGGATTGTTCGGAATCATTTCAGACATTGCAATTAAAAAAATAGGCAGCGTAAAGCCTAAAGCCAACCAGAATTTTTTAATGAGTTTGTTATACGTTTTTTCTTCAGCTGAAAGATCTGGTTCTTTTGGAACCAAATCCATACCGCAAATAGGGCAGGGGCCAGGTTCATTTTTAATTACTTCTGGGTGCATGGGGCACGTCCATTCTTCTGAAAAAGTAGAACTTGTACTTGCTTCAGGAACCAAATCCATTCCACAAACAGGGCAGTCACCAGGCTTGTCGTAGGTTTTGTCACCTTCGCAATGCATAGGGCAGTAATACTTAGTTCCTGCGGAGGCAGGAATCTCCTTCTTACTATCTTTGCTTTCAGTTTCTTTTGGCTTTTCTCCCTCTGGATGTATACTATACAATCCCCCATCATCCTCTAATGCTTTTTGAAAAGCTGTTATAGGAATATGCTCATCCATCGTGATAATAGCCTCTTCCTTTTCTAAATTTACTTGAACATTAGTCACGCCAGAGACTTTAGATAAGGTTTGTTCAACGTGTGAGCGACATCCGTTGCAAGACATTCCGTGTATGTGATAGGTATGTGTCATTCGTTTGTTGTTAAGTAATTAAATGTAGCAAGCTGCGTGAAATAGGTTTTAACGGCTTCAACTTGTTCCATCTGAAACGTTAATTGTAACTCTTGAATGTCCAGCACATCGTTAAAATCAATGGTGCCGGTTTCATAGTTTTTCAAGAGAATTTCTTCTGCATCTTTTGCTTGCTGTAGGTTTTTTAGTTGTGTGTTATAGGTTATTCGTGCTGTTTCCAACCTACTTTGCGTGGCTTTCAAGGCATTTTCGAGTTTGTTTTTTTGCTCTTCTTTCTGTGCTGTGATTTCCTGTTGTTTCAGCTTGTTTTGTTTTGAAATGGATTTATACTTTGAATTAAATATGGGGATAGATACCGAAACCATAGGCATGACAATGTCTTTTCCGTTATCGGTAAAATTCATATCGGGCCGCTCGGCAACCGGGATATAATCTAAACCTACTCCTAGATTAGGCTGTAACTCTTTTTGATTCAGTTCTTCAGAAAAAGCGACAGACTCATATAATTTATCATATTGTAATAATTCAGGATGAAGGTTTAGGTTTTCCACTTCCGAAGTTATTTTTTTTGAAGGAAGAAACAACGAATCTACCACAGTAACCGAAGCCTCTTTATTTTTGTTTAAAAGCGTATTGAACGCACTTTGTTTTGCTATAAAATCTTGTCGCAACACTTCTTTTTTCTGAAGCAATTCGTTTTGTCTTATTTGTAATTTTAAAACATCTACCGCTGAAGCATTGGCAACTTCAACCGAAGTTAGCGCCAATTCTTTATAGGTTTTTAAAAGCTCAATGTTTTCATCTAAAATGTTTTGCTTTGCTTGTAAGGCGTATAACTGATAATACGTTTCAGAAACCGATAAAGCCAACTTACGTTTTGAAATAGCAAGTTTTACATAATCAGCTTCGGCCATCGAAGTAGCATATTCCTCTCGTGCTGAAAATGTACCAAACCACGGAATCATCTGCTTAACCGAAAACCGTGCCTTTTGTGCTCCGGTACGGGTTTCGGGCTCACTAATAAAATATCCGGCACTCACTTCAGTATTCGGAAGTGTGTTGCTTTCATTTACTTTTTCTTCTGAAATGTTATACCGCAATTCCACTGCCTGAATATCAGGATTGTTTTGCTGTGCTTCTTGAATATAGCTTTCCAAGTCTTGCCCACTGCTTACTTGACTCAGAAAACAAGCAAAGAGAATCAGGACAAACCTATTTGTCATATTAATTTTTATTGTTTTCATTTTAATTCGTTTTTAGGTCTTGATTCATTATTCTCAATCCTTTGCTTCTTAGAAAGAACTGTTTCCGCACGCCAACTATACAATACTGGAACTACAAATAGGGTGATTAATGCAATAAGCATCCCACCAAAACTAGGAATCGCCATCGGGATCATAATATCGCTTCCGCGACCTGTTGCTGTTAAAATAGGTAACAAGGCGAGAATTGTTGTAGCCGTCGTCATTAAACAAGGACGAATTCGTTTCTGTCCAGATTCAATTACAGCGTTTCGTATTTGTTGTTTAGTGGTAGGAACATTTCTTTTAAATGTTTGGGTAAGGTAGGTGGCCATCACTACACCATCATCGGTTGCAATACCGAACAATGCAATAAAACCAACCCATACAGCTACGCTTAAATTTATTGGGTGCATTTGAAAAAGATCTCGCAGATTTTCTCCGAAAAACCCAAAATTTAAAAACCATTCTTGTCCGTACAGCCAAATCATTATAAACCCACCGGCGAAAGCAACAGCTATTCCGCTAAACACCATAAAAGAAGTTGCTGCCGATTTAAATTGAAAATACAGGATTAAAAATATAATCAATAACGCTAATGGAACAACTACAGAAAGTGTTTTCTCAGCTCGAACTTGATTTTCATACGTTCCCGTAAATTGATAATTAATCCCTTTTGGGACGGTTAATTCGCCTGAATCTATTTTGTCTTGAATCGCTTGTTGTGCTTTTTCCACCACATTCACTTCAGCAAAACCATCCAGCTTATCGAAAAGCACATAGCCCACTAAAAAGGTGTCTTCACTTTTTATAACTTGCGGTCCTTGCTCGTAGCGAATATCAACCAATTCCCCTAACGGAACAGGACTTCCACCTTCAACCGGAACATAGATGTTTTTTAAATCGGTTGGATTTTCCCGTAACTCCCTTGGATACCGAACACGAACCGAATAGCGTTCCCTGCCTTCTACAGTTTGCGTTAGCGGCATACCGCCAATGGCTACTTGTAAGGTTTGTTGTACCGTTTCAATGGAAATGCCGTACCTGGCTAAACGATTTCTGTCTATATCTAGTAGTAAATAGGGTTTTCCTACAATGCGGTCGGCAAAAACAGCTTGCTCTTTTACGCCTTCTACTTGCTTTAAAATAGTTTCAAGTTGCATGCCAAAGGCCTCTATTTGTTTTAAATCTTGGCCTTTAACCTTAATGCCCATAGGTGCTCGCATACCAGTTTGTAGCATGACTAAACGAGTTTCAATAGGTTGTAATTTTGGGGCTGAGGTAACGCCCGGTAATTTGGTGACTTTTACAATTTCATTCCAAATATCGTCTGGCGATTGAATTTCAGGACGCCAATTTCGGAAGTATTCGCCGTCTTCATCTGGGATTAATTGTTCTCTTGTTACATCAATCCCAGTCGAGGTGTTGTATTTATTTGCTTCAGTGTTCTCGACTGCGCTCGAACTGACATTTATATTGACATTTTCAACCAAACTACCATCTTTCAGCATAAACAACCCGTCGTCATTTACTTTAAAACGTTGGGGGTTTCCAGCTTCATTCAGCATATATTCCGATTTATATTGAATGATATTTTCATACATGGAAAGTGGCGCAGGGTCGAGGGCTGACTCGGTGCGGCCAGCTTTGCCGACTACCGTTTTAATTTCAGGAATACTGGCAACGGCCATATCTAATTGTTGTAACACCCGTTTGTTTTCTTCTACGCCAGCATGGGGTAGGGAAGTGGGCATCAATAGGAAGGAACCTTCATTTAGCGATGGCATAAACTCTTTTCCGGTGTTTTTCATAATTAAAAACCCTAGAATAACGATAACGGCAGGGACGGATAAGAATAGTAATTTGTTTTGTAGGCACCAATTTAAAATTCGGGTGTAGTAACGCATAAAAATCCAGAATACAGCCAATAGTCCGAAGCAAATAAAGCTTACAAATAATAAATTCATAATCAAACTTCGGTCAAAACCTAAGGGGCGCCAATATTCAGCTAATAGAAAGACGATCGCTATAGCTGAAATAATAATGTTAATCGTATTGATTCGCTGTTCTCGCAGTACTAATTTTTCAGAAAAACGAGCTGCAACTTTTGGGTTTTTTAAGAAACCAGTTGCTCCAAAAGCAATGAGGATAAGTCCTAACCAATACCCATAAGCAATGGCTACGATTCCGATAAGTAATAATATGGAATGCAAAATATGGCCGAAAACAGACCGTATGTTTTTCTTTCTGAAAAGAAACGCAGCAAATGGTGGAATTAAGAACAGGGCCACAATAATAGAAGCCGTAAGCGCCATGGTCTTCGTAAAAGCCAATGGACGGAACAGCTTCCCTTCGGCACCGACCATTGTAAATACAGGTATAAAACTGATAATAGTTGTTAATACAGCGGTAAGAATGGCTCCGGAAACTTCAGAAGTTGCATTGTACACTACATTGTTTATAGGAAGTTTGTTTTTGTTTTCTTCTAGGTGCCTAATAATGTTTTCTGAAAGAATCACCCCAACATCGACCATCGTACCAATAGCAATGGCAATACCCGAAAGTGCAACAATGTTTGCATCTACATTGAATATTTTCATGGCGATAAAAACCATCAATACAGCAACGGGTAATAATCCTGAAATAAGAATGGACGCTCGAAGATTAAAAACCATAATTACGATAACCAAAATGGTTATTAGGATTTCTAAGGTCAAAGCTTCGTTTAAGGTGCCAAGGGTTTCTTGAATTAATTCGGTTCGATCATAGAAAGGGACAATAGTAAGTTGTGATGTACGACCATCGGACAATGTTTTGGAAGGAAGCCCGGCACTGAGTTCGTTTATTTTGTCTTTCACATTGTTAATCACTTCCATTGGGTTGGCGCCATAACGAGCAACAACCACTCCGCCAACAACCTCGGCACCTTCTTTGTCCAAAATCCCTCGACGGGTTTCGGGACCTAAACTAACTTTTGCAATCTCATTGATGCGAATAGAAGTAAAATCTTTGGAAGTAATGACCGCATTTTCAATATCATCAATCGATTGAATATAGCCCAAGCCTCGCACCAGGTATTCGGCTTTATTAATTTCTAATGTTTGTGCCCCAATATCTTGGTTGGTTTGTTTTACAGCTGATACAACTTGGTCTAAACTAATGTTGTATTGGCGCATTAATTCAGGGTTTACATCAATTTGATATTCTTGAACGTACCCGCCGATGGAAGCTACTTCAGAAACACCGCTGGCAGAGGAAAGTGCATATTTTACATAGTAATCTTGAATGCTTCGTAGTTCGTGTAAATCCCAACCGCCAGTAACATTGCCATCTTTATCGCGACCTTCTAAAGTGTACCAGAAAATTTGTCCTAATCCGGTTGCATCGGGACCTAATGAAGGGTTAACTCCTTCAGGAAGTAACCCGGAAGGAAGTGAATTCAGTTTTTCAAGAATACGGCTTCGGCTCCAGTAAAATTCTACATCTTCTTCAAAAATGATATAGATACTCGAAATGCCAAACATAGACGAGCTACGGATGGTTTTTACCCCAGGAATACCAAGTAACGAAGTGGTTAATGGATACGTTATTTGATCTTCAATGTCCTGTGGCGATCGCCCTTGCCATTTGGTAAAGACAATCTGTTGATTTTCACCAATATCTGGAATTGCATCAACAGCCACTGGGTCTGTTGGTAAGATACCAGTATCCCAATTAAAAGGAGCGGTAACAATACCCCAACTTACAAACAGGATCAGTAACAAAACAGCTACTAATTTGTTTTCTATTAAAAATTTAATGCTTTTATTCAGCATAATATTTGATAATTAAACAGTTAAACACGGTTGTGAACTAAAGTCACAAACAAAATAATTTGTCCTTTATGTATGTACAAAGGATAAAAAGGATACTGTTTAAAATATCAAATGAGGAAAGTCTGGTGTAGTACTGAAATATCTTCTATGAGATAGGGGGGAGAGTAATCTTTAAAAGAATCGTTATTTTCTTCAACTATCTCAAAAAAATCAATGTACGAATAAACAAAAGTAGCTAGAAAAGTTTGCTGTTCAAGAGAGAGGTTTTCGAAAGAAAGCTTTATGTTATCTTCTCCCTCTACAATTAATTGCTTGTCTTTACAGCAAGAGTCTTTAGTGATATTGGAGTCACAACTTGTTGGAGAAGTTTGAACATCCATCCCACAAGTCTTAACGTGCTGGGTAAAACTGTAATCAACTAACATTTCTCCACAATAGTGCATATTTACAGTGAATGACATTGTAGTGAAGAGCACTAAAAATGCCATGGAAACTGCACCAAATTTGTGAAATACTTGTTTCATACTAATTACAAAGATAGTGATTTTTGAAATAGCAAGGAAGGAATAGAAAATTGAAGCATTTTTTGAGCAAGCTCAATTTTCTTTTAAAAAAACAAAACCACGCCTTTATGAGCGTGGTTTATTTAATGTTGTGACCTTGCCAGGATTCAAACCTGGAACCTCCTGAGCCGTAATCAGGTGCGCTATTCAGTTGCGCCACAAGGCCTTTTTGCTTGAAACAAGCTAGGAAAATAAAATTCCATTTGTTTCGGGGTGCAAATATATTTCTTTTTACCTTTATAGACAAAGCACTTTCGTAAAAAATTACAATGGATATAGAAAAATACATTCGTGAAATACCAGACTTTCCAAAAACGGGAGTAAACTTTAAAGATATAACTCCTTTATTGGCAAACCCCGAAGCCACTTCTTTTTGTTTAGAGCAGTTGGTTTTACTTAGTGAGCGCCAAAAAATAGATAAGGTTGTAGGCATTGAATCCCGTGGGTTTTTATTTGGCACTCTGTTGGCAAAAGAATTAAATGCTGGTTTTGTCCCAGTGCGTAAAGCTGGTAAATTGCCACATGATACATTAAAACAACCATATGCATTAGAATATGGCATGGACGCCCTTGAAATTCATGAAGATGCTATTAAAAAAGGGGATACTGTATTGTTGCATGACGATATTTTGGCAACAGGGGGAACAGCAAGAGCAGCCTGCCAGTTAATTGAAAAGCTGGGCGGTAAGATTGTGCAATGTAATTTTTTAATCGAATTGGAATTTTTAAAAGGGGCAAGTAAACTAAAATCGTATGAAGTACGATCGTTACTTTGCTATTGATTAACCGCATTTTTCGTCACCCAAAGTTTATAACCAAATATTGCCAGCTGAAACTTTGATGCTTTTGATAAGTCCACATCTTTTTTTGTAAAGCTGGGAAGTAGCTTTTTGTTCAATCTTGCCAATGCTTTAAAAAATTGCTTTTTCATACTTATAAAAATAAAAAAACCTTCCTAAAATGAGGAAGGTTTAAGAAATTTATAAGAGTTTCATTTACTGCTTGGTAGTTATTTCAATTACACCGTTTACAGCTTTTCCACCATATTTTTTAATTGCTTTTTTGCCTTTGAGAACGTTTACTTTTTCAATGGATTCCGGCTTGATTTCTTTTACTTCAGCTTCTTTTGTTTCTTTTCCATCTACATAATATATAGGGTCATCTTGATTGTTTTTACTTGTAGTAATAACTTTTACCCTTTCATTAGAGGGAGTATTGCTTCTTATTATCATCAAAGAATCTTTCATCTGAGCTCTTATCACCTTTACTCGTTCTTTTTGCTTTTCCACCCGTTCTTTCATTACTTCTTTTCTTTCCTGCATTTGCTCCTTAATGACTTCTTTTCTTTCTTCAATCTGTTTTTTTCGTTCCGAAATCATTTTATCGCGCTCTGCCATCATTTTTTGTCGCTGCATTTCTTGTTCTTCAGTCAAAACAGTTCGTGAACTTATACTGCCATTTTCTGAAACAGCAAGTACAAAATCACTTATAGGCTGATCGCTGCTTACACTATAATTATTGTTATTACCACGTTTGTCACTATATGTAATAGAAATACTAGTAATTTCACCTTTACTATTAAAGTTTAGGTTGCTATACTTAAAAGTAGCGTTGTGTTCTTTTTTAAGCTTTTGTTTATATGCTTCCAGTTCTTCAACCGTTGTATTTTTAGTGATACGAACTTGAAACCCTTTTACGGAATCTTGCGAAATAGTATTATTTCTTTGTTTTGAAGTAACCTTTACCTTTTGGAGTGTCTTTTCTGAAACTTCAGCGTTATTGCCTGTTTTGCTTATAGTATTGGATGCAAGTTGTGTTTCTGAAGTATTCTTGTTGCTTTGAAGACTGGTATTAACAACTGATGCGGGTTCCGCTTCTGTGTAGAGTATCTTTTCATTAACATTAAAGCTCCATAGGAATAATGCCAATAAAGGCAGTATAACGATAAATTTTAATGCATTTACTTTTTTTGAACTGTTTTTGTTTAACATGATAATTCGTTTTTTGATAAATGATTGATAAAAATTAGTAGCTAGCGCAGGTACGGGATAGGTAGATGAGGCTTTTACCAGCGCTATTTGATATTCTTTTTTTGATGAAACCATAGCAGCGGTTTCGTAATCGGCAATGTATTCTAAGTTTTCCTCTACACTTTTTTTATATAGCCAAGCAATAGGGTTAGCCCACTGAAATATGGTGATCACATGGGCTACTAAAATGTCTATGGAGTGTTTTTGATAAGCATGTACTTTTTCATGATTTAATATCATGGCAAGTTCTTCTTCACTATGTAAAGAAGGATTGTAAACTATATAGTTGAAGAATGAAAACGGGAGAATGGTTTCATTTGTAGCGATATAGTTAAAACCATTTTCGATAGTAGCGGGATGCTTTTTTAAAAGCTGTAATAGTGAAAAAAGTTGTTTTAAAAAACGAATAAAAAACACTCCAGCAACCAAGAAGTATAAAATACCAGCTATGAGCCACCAATCGATTTGCTGAGAGGCAGTAGTTAAATATGCTGGAACTTCTTCAGAATATTCTGCAATGCTTTTTCCGGTAATAGAAACAGTAACCGTTTTGGTAAATTGAATTAAAGGAAAAATAAAAGATAGCAGGAGTCCGCTCACTAAAAACAGTCTATTCGCTGTAAAATGAGTGTCGCTTTTCAATAATGTTACATATACAATGTAAAACAAAGAAAGTACTAAAGTGGCCTTACCTATATATATAAGTATATCCATATTTACTTATTTTCAATTATTTCCAATATTTCCCGAAGCTCTGTAGCGCTTATTTTTTCCTCTTTTGCAAAAAAGGAAACCATACTTTTATAACTGTTGTTAAAGTATTTTTTTGTCGCAAGGCTCATAAAGCGTTCTGTATATTCAACTTTACTAACAATAGGGAAGTATTGATGGGTTTTACCATACGCAGTGTATGATACAAACCCTTTTTCTTCCAAGTTCCTCACAATAGTAGATACCGTGTTGTAATGGTTTTTCCCGGGCAGTAGCGCTACAATCTCTTTTACAAAGGCTTTTTCCAATTGCCATAGCGCTTGCATTATTTCTTCTTCTTTGTTTGTAAGTCGTTCCATAGGTGTAAATATAAAACTATTTATTTAGTTACAAAACTAATTTTATAGTTGTATAACTGAAACTTTAGTTTATTATTGTATTTTCGATACAAATTTGTAAGCCTTCATAGTCTTACAGATTCACTCAAACACCCAGATATCAAATTGCACTTCGTATTTCATATTTCGTACTTCGAAAATCGTACTTCCTTTAGTATCTTCGCAGCTTAAAATAATTTTATGGGAGTTTCTATACTTTTTGTTTTTCTGGGTTTATTATTATTGGTTATAGGAGGGGAATTTTTGGTGCGTTCTTCGGTTGCTTTATCGTTTAGGTTACGCTTGTCAAAAATGGTGATCGGTTTAACGGTGGTTTCTTTTGCCACTTCAGCACCTGAGTTGCTTGTAAGTGTTCAAGCAGCACTTGAAGGGTTTAGCGATATTTCCTTAGGTAATGTAATCGGTTCAAATATTGCAAACATAGGATTGGTGCTTGGTATAACGGCTTTTATTGCACCCCTTACAATAGATCATGATTTCTACAAGTTTAATTGGCCAGTAATGATGCTGCTTTCCATTGCACTTTATTTTTTGCTGAAAAGTGGAAGTGGATTGAGTAGGCTAGAGGGTGCTGTGTTTGTTATCTTACTTGTGGTTTATTTATTTCTTCTTATAAAAAGAGCTCGTAATCAAAAAGAATCTAAACCTGTTGATGACGGTATTGACGACGGACTTTCTAAAACGTCTAGCTTTAAAATCATAATTTGGCTTTTACTGGGCGGTTTAGGTTTATGGGGTGGAAGCGAGTTGCTGGTTACAGGAGCAGTAGATATGGCCACTGCGCTAGGAGTGACTGAACGTGTTATTGCAGTAACCATGATTGCAATTGGGACAAGCGTCCCTGAGTTAGCTGCTTCGGTAATTGCGGCGTTAAAAAAAGAAAAAGCAATTTCATTGGGTAATTTAATCGGCTCAAATATCTTCAATATTGCTTCTGTATTAGGAATTACTGCAGTTATAAAGCCAATAGCAATACAAAGCCAAGAGGTATTAACAAATGATATCTTCTGGATGTTAGGGTTTGCCGCAATTTTAATTCCGTTAGCATTTCTTCCAAAGAAATTTGAAATTGGTAGGCTTAAAGGATTATTGATTCTTGCAGCCTATGTAGGTTTTATAAGTATGGCCTTAATGGAATAATTGTTTCCGTTTAAAAGTAGGAACTACTTTTAAAAATAACTTTTCTTGACTTGACCCCTAAAATTTTAGGGGTTATCAACATTTTACATCTATTTATTAATAAGTTAACATTAAAAATTAGGGGGTGTAAAAAAAATAAACTTATTTTTGCCCCATTCTAATTCTAAATAAAAGGAAAACTGTATGTCAACTTTACGATTTCACGCAATCAAAGAAACCTTTAACAGAAAACCTGTTGAGGTGCAAGAACCTGAACGTCGTTCTGCTATCTTCGGAAAAAACGTATTTAACGAGTCGGCCATGCGCCAATACTTGACAAAAACGTCTTACAATAGTGTAATGGATGCTATTGAAAACGGAAAAAAGATAGAACGTAGTGTAGCAGATCACATTTCAACAGGAATGAAAGAATGGGCCATTTCAAAAGGAGCAACCCATTACACACACTGGTTTCAACCATTAACAGGCGCAACTGCTGAAAAGCACGATGCTTTTTTTGAAACGATCGATAACGGTCAAAGTATAGAAAAATTTGGCGGTGGACAGTTGGTACAACAAGAGCCAGATGCTTCCAGTTTTCCTCACGGTGGAATAAGAAATACTTTCGAAGCTCGTGGTTATACAGCTTGGGATCCTACCTCACCTGCTTTTTTATATGGAACCACACTATGTATTCCAACTGTTTTTGTTTCATATACAGGTGAGGCGTTAGACTATAAAACACCATTATTGCGTGCATTGCAAACAGTAGATCAAGCAGCAACCGCTGTTGCAAAATATTTTGATAAAAGTGTTACAAAAGTAAATCCAACACTTGGATGGGAGCAAGAATATTTCCTTATTGATAAAGCACTAGCATTATCTCGCCCAGACATTATGCTATCCGGCCGAACCTTATTAGGTCATTCTTCACCAAAAGGACAGCAGTTGGACGATCATTACTTTGGTTCCATTCCGTCACGTGTCCTTAATTATATGCGTGATTTGGAAACTGAATGTATGTTATTGGGTATTCCCGTAAAAACAAGACACAATGAAGTAGCTCCAAATCAATTTGAATTGGCGCCAATTTTTGAAGAAACCAACCTTGCCGTTGATCATAACTCCTTATTAATGGATTTAATGGACAAAATAGCTGACCGACATAACTTTAAAGTATTGTTCCATGAAAAACCATTTGCAGGCGTAAACGGAAGCGGTAAACATAATAACTGGTCACTGGCTACTAATACAGGAGTTAACTTATTGGGTCCAGGAAGTACACCGATGAAGAACCTTCAGTTTTTAACCTTTTTCATTAATACGTTAAAAGCGGTAAACGATCACGAAGAATTATTAAGAGCATCAATTGCAGGAGCAAGCAACGATCACCGTTTGGGAGCTAACGAAGCGCCACCGGCTATTATTTCTGCTTTTATTGGTTCACAGTTAACCGATGTATTAGATGAATTGGAAAAAGTAACAGATGGAAAACTATCTCCTCAGGAAAAAACAGACCTTAAATTAAACGTGGTAGGTAAAATTCCTGAAATTTTGATGGATAATACTGACAGAAACCGTACTTCGGCTTTTGCCTTTACTGGTAATAAGTTTGAGTTTCGTGCTGTAGGCTCTACTGCAAACTGCGCCAACCCGATGACTGTGCTCAATGCGATTGTTGCAAAACAGTTGATTGACTTTAAAGAAAAAGTTGACAAGCTTATTAAAGGTAAGAAGATGAAGAAAGACGATGCCATCTTTAATGTGCTGAGAGAATATATCAAAGACTCTAAACGTATTCGCTTTGAAGGAGATGGATATGGAGAGGCTTGGGAAAAAGAGGCTAAAAAACGCGGTTTAAGTAATAATAAAACAACTCCAGATGCTTTAAAAGCAAGAGTTTCTAAAGAATCAATCGCGCTTTTTGAAGAGCTTAACATAATGAGCAAAGTAGAAATTGAGGCTCGTTATGAAATTGAAATGGAAGAATACGCTATGCGCATTCAAATAGAAGGAAGGGTGCTTGGCGATATTGCAAGGAACCACGTGATCCCTACAGCGATTCAGTATCAAAATATATTGATAAGAAACGTTAGGGGCTTAAAGGAAATTTATGAAGACAACTTCAAAAAATTTGCTGGGGAACAATTAAACCTTATCGAAAAAATTTCACATCATATTGAAAGTATTAATAAGGGAATTACAGAAATGATTGAAGAGCGTAAAAAAGCAAACAAGATAGATAATGCTGAAAAACGGGCTAAGGCATACTGTAATAACGTAAAACCATACTTTGATGAAATACGGTATCATAGTGATAAATTAGAGCTTTTAGTCGATGATGAGATATGGCCTTTAACCAAATACAGAGAGTTATTATTTACTAAATAATTTTAACATAATTTTAACATTTGCATTTAAAAGTCGTTTAACGGTAGTTGAACGACTTTTTTATATGTACGTCCTTTCTTGTTAATTTAATTAATAAGAAAAAACCTACAAATTTTAAAAAAAATATACTTCTACGTGTTAACACTTATTATTGTTTGTGTTTTTTTTCGCAAATTTGGATTGTATTTCAGTGGGATAGAAAACTGAAATATAACTCCTCACTTAAGTCCCTTAATCGCTCAACATTGTTATTGTACATAAATGTCTGTTTAGTAGAACAGATATTGATTAAAGTAGTCAAGTTTTAAATTTGATTATGTATAAAAGTATCACATTATAAATTAATGTGTGGATTTTTAAAACCAATATAAATCAATTAGTAACTAAATTTTTAAATTATGAAAAAAGTGTTTTTTTGCGCAGTGGCGCTAATGTTAGGAACTGCAGCTTTCGCTCAGTTTAACCAGAACTTTGTAAATCAAACAGGTTTGTTTAATTTATCCGTTGAAAATCAAAATGGATTATTAAACTTTAATACTGTAGACCAATTCGGTATCGCTAACGATTCTGATGTAGACCAAGACGGAGCATTTAACGTTTCTGATACTGACCAAATTGGGTTAGCTAACGAGTCGGATGTGACTCAAGCTGGAGTTCTTAATGGTTCTTCTGTATTACAGATAGGAGCATTCAACAGTTCAGATGTTGACCAAACAGGTATATTGAACGGATCTTCTGTTACTCAACTTGGATTTGGAAACAGTTCAGATGTAGACCAATTAGGTATTGCAAACAGTTCAGATGTAGACCAATTAGGTATTGGAAACAGTTCAGATGTTGATCAAATAGGTATCGGGAACGATTCTGATGTAGATCAAACTGGAGCTTTCAACTCTTCAACTGTTGGACAGTTAGGTTTTGGAAACGAATCTGATGTTACACAAACTGGATTAGGAAACTCTTCTACAGTTGCACAAATAGGTGCTGGAAACGATTCTGATGTAGATCAAACTGGTCTTGCAAACGCTTCAAGTGTTCTTCAAATAGGACTTGGAAACGAATCTGATGTTGATCAAACAGGTGCTTTTAACAGCTCTACAGTTAACCAATTTGGAATTGGAAATACTTCAGATGTTGACCAATTAGGACTTGGAAACAGCTCATTAGTTAACCAAGCTGGTATTGCAAACAACTCTTATGTTGGTCAATTAGGTCTTGGAAACGCTTCTGCAGTTAACCAATTAGGTCTTGCAAACAACAGTGCAGTTTTCCAAATAGGTGCATTTAATACATCTCTTGTAAACCAAACTGGTGCGTTAAACCAAAACTTGGTTATCCAAACAGGACTTGGACACAACAACGTTGTTAACCAAGTAGGTATTGGTAACGTGAATATTGATGTTCAGAGTAACTAATAGATATAACTATAAAGTATCTTTGAAATAAATTTAAAAGTATAGGGGCATTTTTAAAATGCCCTTATACTTAATTAAATAAAAACAATAAATAAAAAGGGTTATCTTTATATGGATAAACTTTTTATTAACTAATTAAAAGTAATTGAGATGAAAATTATAACTAACATATTTCTAGTAACGATATTTTCATTGTTTAGTATTACTGCTTTCTCCCAAACTTACTCTAAGGAAACTAAGAGTGCTATTTTTGATAATCTACAAAATAAAGCTGTTCAGCTTAATTATCTTTCTTCCCAACAACCACAAATTAATGCTACAAGGAGTTCAGTAGCTACTACAAATAATGTTTTTATTCAACAAGTGGGGAACTATAATAGAATAGTTTCAAATACAAAATCAACCAATAGTGATATCAGTCTTCTTCAAAACGGAGACAATAATGATATTTTCTTGACAATAAATTCAGAGAACATAAAGGAATCTGTAATTCAAGATGGCGATAACCATAGTTTTATAGATTTTAGTCCTATGCGTTCAAATGTACACGAAGGGCAAATTATACAAACCGGAAACGGTCAAAATTTAAGATGGTATGGGTCTAATTCCCTTTCTGAAAAATTAAAGGTTTCTATGAAAGGAAATGGGCAAACCATAACTATTCGTAATTTTAATTAAACATGTTTTATAAAATACGCACATATGGCATAGTAATGCTTATGTTGTTGGTTTCCGTAAACACTTTTTCGCAGTTTTACAATAAAGATGTAGAGGCTAAAATTGATGTGGTAACCAATACAGAGTTTATTGAAATTACGGGTACTGCATTAAACAAAACAAACTTAGATCAAAGCCTTCGTTATGAACTTTCTGTTTTCAGAAACAGTTCAACCAATAAATCTAATAATAAACAAGCGGGAAGGTTTGTTTTAAAGGCAGGTGAGAAAAAAAATCTATCAAAAACAACAATTAACGCAAATTCTAAGGATGAGGTTATTATTTTACTTCTAATTTACAGTAATATAGATAATAAACTTATAGGAAAAGATAGGATTGTTTTCAATGATAAAAAGCCGGACCAGAAAATAGTGTTGGAAGAAGAAGCTGATGGTGTAAATACCGAAGAAACCTCCACAGAGAGCTCTGATGGGGATGTTTACAGGCCAAGTTATGGGATTAAACTAAAAGGTATTGTCGTTGAAGAAACCAAAACCAAACCGGGTCGTGATTTTTTTCAAATGTTTTCGTCAAAATATAATTTCTATAAAATAAATGGAGAAAAAGTAGTCACTGTTAGTGAGGTATTAGCGTTAGGCATTAACACTAAAATTGAAATTAAGGTAGGTGATAAAGTGGTTTTAGAGTTCTTTTTAAGCCCACGAACGGATTATCTTAAAGCAATGGCCGACCAAGCAATAAACGTAGTTAATAGATATTTTATTAACTTACGTAATGATAAAGAAATAGTTAAACGATATTAATATTCCAATAATGAAAACTTTTATATCCCTCATTGTTTTTTTAATTGTAACTGCCTCATATGGGCAACAGCTTGTTTATAAGCCTGTAAACCCTAATTTTGGTGGAGATCCCTTTAACTATCAGATGTTGTTGAGTTCTGCAGATGCCCAGAATACTTTTCAGGACCCTTCTTTACGGGAAGATGACCAATCCGAACTTGATGCTTTCAAAGAGAGTCTTAATAGACAGTTGTTAGATCAGATTTCAAGTCAACTTCTTATCGAGCAATTTGGAGATGATATTTTAACTCCAGGAACCTCAAATTTTGGAACCCTAGAATTAGAAGTATATGAATCTTCAGAAGGATTGGTAATTAATATTTTAGATACAGGTAATGGAGATCAAACCCAAATTGTAGTGCCAAATTAAAGCTTATGATAAATATTACTAAAATTCTTTTAATAGCCTTTGCATTCACTTTAATGGGGTGTGGGGCTTATTTTAACCAGCCAGTAGGTCCACAAAAGGCTCGAATTGGTGAGATAAGTTCTCAAACAAAGAGACTGGAGTCGCTTCCAGAACCGGCAGAACCTATTATAGTTGGAGTCTATAATTTTAAGGATCAAACTGGGCAATATAAATCTATAGAAGCTGGTAGTACTTTTAGTACGGCAATTACACAAGGTGCAACCACGATTCTTGTTAAAGCTTTAGAAGACTCAAAATGGTTTAGACCAATAGAAAGAGAAAACTTAAGCAATTTACTTAATGAAAGAAATATTATAGAAACCACTAGGGCACAATACACGAACCCCAATGATAAAAATGCCCAACGTTTAAGCCCTCTTTTATTTGCAGGAATACTTTTAGAAGGTGGTGTTGTTTCTTATGACACTAATATACTTACCGGAGGAGCAGGGGCAAGGTACTTTGGTGTTGGTGGGTCTACACAATATCGTCAAGATAGAATTACGGTTTATTTAAGGGCCATATCTACTAAATCCGGTGAGGTTCTTAAAACAGTATATGTTTCAAAAACTATTTTGTCACAAGCTGTAGATGTTGGCATATTTAGGTATGTTAACTTTAAAAGATTACTTGAAGCGGAAACTGGCTTTACTAAAAACGAACCTACACAATTAGCTGTGCAGGCTGCAATTGAAAAAGCTGTTGAAATGCTTGTTATTGAAGGGGTTCAAGATAAATTATGGTCAACAAAAGAAGGGGCTGAAAAGAATAAAGAACTGGTTGATGGCTATCTTTATGATAAAGAATTAGATGAGTCTACTGGGTTGTATGAGCGTGCCTTCCAAAAAAGAAATAATAAACATACAATTAACTTTGCCGTAGGTTCAACCTATATGGACGGCGATTATTCTTCAGCCGAACAAGATTTTAAAGTAGAAGCGGGGTACACTTATAATTTTACCCCTATGTTTTCAGCAGGATACGATATACAGCTGTTTAGGCTATACTCTACGCCTCAAATACGATATTGGTGGTTGTCCCAAAACCTGGATTTAAAGCTAAGGGTGTTACCACACGATAAATTTTCACCAATATTATATGGAGGTCCTGGGTTTATGAACTTTGTAGACAATTCACCATCAAAATTTCTTCAGAGATTAGATGGTTTCTTTAAAGTAAAAGGAGGCTTAGGGCTGCAATATCAATTATCTGAAAGACTTTCATTGGAATTACATGGAGATTTCAACAAAGTATTTTCAGATAAGATAGACAATGAACTTCAAGGAAAAAGAGATGACTATTATTATAATTTCGGATTTGGAATTAATTACAATTTCGGATTTGGAAACAAAAGAACAGAGTCAAACAACGATAACTAATCCGCTATGAAAGCTAATTATATAAATATAACAATACTAGGAGTTTTATTTTTACTCATTTTTTCTTGTAGTGAAGATAAAATAGGTGTAAACCAAACAGGTTCAATTACTGGAAAAGTGGTAGAAGTAGAAACAAATGAGCCACTTGAAAATGCAAGAATATCATCACAACCGTTAACGAGCACGGTTTTTACAGATGAAAACGGAGAGTTTGAGATTGAAAACGTACCATTGGGTGAATATTCTGTAGAAGCCCGTAAGGATGGATACTTAGGTGGTTTTGAACCTGCAAATGTAACCTCTAGCACCGCCGTAAATGTAATTTTTGAGCTTGAATTATCCACAGCTGATAACTTACCACCTTCAACACCGGTTTTACTATCACCAGCAGATAATGAAGTGCTACAAAGCATAGAAGCGGATTTTGCTTGGGATTCGACAGATCCTGACGATGATGATTTAACGTATTCAATTGAATTACGTAACGATGCTAATGAAGAGGTCTTGATGTTCGAAAACATTACAGATACAACTTTTGTATATTCAAACCTTACATTGGGAACTAAATATTTCTGGCAAGTAACAGTAACAGACGAAATCAATGACCCTGTAAAAAGTGCTGTACGCTCTTTTGAGGTAATAAATGCACCAGTAGACAATAGGTTCCTTTTTGTTAGAAAAGTTGAAGGCAATAACGTAATATTCTCTGCAGATGAAGATGGAAATGAGTTTCAACTTACATCTAAAAACCTGAATAGTTACAGGCCAAGAAGAAATGTAGCGGCAAATAGAATTGCATACTTACAAACTAATGGAGAAGATGTCGATATATATACCATGGCAAGAGATGGTACAGATAAACAAAGGGTGACAAATACCATAAAGCCAAAAGGATTTGATTTAGGCGAAATAAATATCTCTTGGCCTCCTAAGAGCGATATGATTTATTTTCCAAGGTTTGATAACCTGTACAGGATAAACTCAAACGGACAAGGACTTGAAGTGGTTTATACCACAACAGATGGCTCGTTTATTTCTGAAGTAGATGTAAGTGAAAATGCTGATATTATTGCACTAAAAACAAACAATATAGATGGATATGATGTATCTATTTTTACCATAGATTTTGATGGTAATGTACTAGATACAATACTTACTGGTGTAGATGGTGCTACAACTGGACTTAACATTTCAGTTACCAACCAATTGGTGTTGTACTCATATGATGTTTCTGGTTTTGAAAGCAGTAATTATAGAAGGTTAGATTCAAGAATGTTTGTATATGATATGGTAGCAGACACCACGACCGATATTTCTGATCAAAAACCAGATGGAACTAACGATTTAGAACCAATATTTTCACCAAATGAGGCTGAGGTTATTTTTACAAATACTTCAAACGATGGAATATCGCAGAAAGATATCTACACTGTAGAAGTAGACCCAGGTCAAGGTGGGGCCGAACGAACATTACTTTATGAAAATGCTTTTATGCCAGATTGGGAATAAAGTATTAACTAACCAAATAAATAAAAAAACGTCCCGAATTTTCGGGACGTTTTTTATTGTCTATTTTTGCAAATGAAAAACCAATTGCTATGAGTCAAGAAATTTCTAAACGTTATGCGAAGCGCGGTGTTTCTGCTTCAAAAGAGGATGTGCATAAAGCTATAAAAAATGTAGATAAGGGGTTGTTTCCTAATGCTTTTTGTAAAATTGTACCTGATCATCTTACAGGTGATGACGATTACTGTTTAGTTATGCATGCAGATGGCGCCGGAACAAAATCTTCCCTAGCTTACATTTACTGGAAAGAAACTGGTGACTTGTCTGTATGGAAAGGAATTGCTCAAGATGCATTAATCATGAATATTGACGATTTACTTTGTGTAGGAGCGACTGATAATATCATGCTTTCCTCAACTATAGGTAGAAATAAAAATCGTATCCCAGGTGAAGTAATCTCAGCAATAATTAATGGCACGGAAGAACTTATTTCAGATCTTTCAAAGCATGGAGTTTCAATTCATTCTACAGGTGGCGAAACTGCTGACGTGGGTGACTTGGTTAGAACCATTATTGTAGATTCTACAGTAACGGCAAGAATGAAGCGTAGTGATGTTATTGATAATGCCAATATAAAAGCCGGCGATGTTATTGTTGGGTTATCGTCGTTTGGGCAAGCTTCTTACGAAACCGAATATAATGGTGGTATGGGCAGCAATGGTTTAACCTCGGCAAGGCATGATGTTTTTGATAATTATTTAGCTAAAAAGTATCCTGAGAGCTACGATCATTCCGTGCCAGAGGATTTGGTGTATTCCGGATCAAAAAAAGTAACAGATTCTGTAGCCGAAAGCCCTCTTGACGCTGGTAAGCTAGTACTTTCGCCAACTCGAACATATGCTCCTGTTATAAAAAAGATTCTTTCAAAATATACTAATAAGGAAATTCATGGAATGGTACATTGCAGTGGTGGTGCGCAAACAAAAATCCTTCACTTTGTTGATAAACTTCATATTATAAAAGATAATCTTTTTGAAGTTCAACCATTATTTAAGTTAATACAGCAAGAAAGTAAAACAGACTGGAAAGAGATGTATCAAGTGTTCAATATGGGACACCGTATGGAGCTATATGTTCCAAAAGGGATAGCTTCAGAAATTATTGAAGTTTCAAAATCCTTTAATATTGACGCTCAGATTATTGGGAAAGTAGAAGCTTCAGAAGAAAAAAAGCTGACAATAAACAGCACTCAAGGTAGTTTTATATACTCATAATTTAAATAATACTCTTTTTAAAGTTTTGTTTTTGATGGTGAGAGCCCTTATTTTATTATTATTTGTTCCTTTAACAGCATTTGCCCAAGAGAAAACTAAGCGAGACTCTATTTTTCCTGTAAACAGTTTGCAACAGGAAAACATTGCCTTTTTTAAAACTTCTCTCTTGCCAACAAAGCCGAAGAGAGATTCTGTTTATGCTGTAAGTAGTTTACAATGGCAACCCCCTGTTTTTTTTAAAATACCATTAAAACAAACAATTAAAAAAAGAAGCGTATATGGCTATGTTAAACCTACATTGTGGGGCTCATATAATAGAATAGGGATTAATGTAAATGAAGTAGCTTTTGTAAACTGGAATGCTGGTGGGGTGAGTTCTGTTTCGGGTTTAGTTAATGTTGATTTAAAAAGAACCTATAAAACAAAAAATACCCGTTGGAAAAATGAATTGCTTGCTAGGTATGGAATTAATCATCAAAAAGAATTGGGTTTGCAAAAAACCGAGGATATCATTGAACTAAAAAGCTCCTTTGGTTACCGAACAGATTCATCAAAAAAACTATATTATACAGCAAAAATTAATTTTGCTACTCAATTTTCAAATGGATATGAATATCCAGATACTTCAAACAAAATTTCTACTATATTTTCCCCAGCATATCTTTTTTTAGGGGTAGGTGCAGAATATGGAGCCAATGATGAGAACCTTTCTATATATGGGTCACCGTTAACCTTAAAATCAACTTTGGTTTTGGATCAAGAATTAGCCAACACTGGTGCATTTGGTGTAAAACCTGCAGTTTTGAATGAACAAGGCGAAATCATTGAAGAAGGAGAAAACCTATTGAGTCAGATGGGGATTCTAATTACTAATGAATATAAAGCTGAAATATTTGAGAATATTAGCCTTTCAAATAAATTGATGTTATATACAGATTACTTAGATGATTTTGGCAATATTGATATAAACTGGGAAGTTGAGTTCAATTTTCAAGTAAATAACTTTGTAGTCGCTAATATTGGTTCACATTTTAAATATGATAATGATATAAAAATGACCTTTGAGAATGAAGAAGGCGAACTAATTGAGGAAGGACCTGTTGCACAATGGAAACAACAATTAGGAATAGGGGTTATACTAGAACTATAAGTTAATAAAGGTGTTCTAAAACCATTATGAAGGATTTTTCGTATGTTTGGTAAGTTTCAACTACCAAAAACTAACTTATGATTACCAACTACTTGCCAGGCAAGTACTTAAAGCTGACTTTTTTAGCGGTTATCCTGCTAGTCGTCAATACACTTGTTATACATTATCTTGAAATAGATAAAAGTAGAATATTAAGGGTGATTTCAGTAATATCCTTACTTGTCTTTTTCCTTTATTATAGAACACAGTCAGAAAGACTTATCCTCATTGCGTTACTCCTGTTTACAGTTAGGGATACAATGATTTTAAACTATGAAAGTAGTTTGCTGAAAACAATTTCTTTTGTTCTAACCATTGCAGGATATTTAGCAATTTTAATGTTAACAATCAAGAAACTGAAAATTTCAAAATCTACCCCTTTAATAATTCTTCTTGTAATTGTATTGATAGCCTTAAATGTTTTCAATGTATATTATTTATCTGATATTATTAAAGCTGGATTAGATACACAACTACAGTTTATTTTGTTTTTTGTTCAAGGCGGGATATTGATATTGTTAGGTTTTGCAGCTTTTATGTATAACGAACGCTTTCAGGGAAAAACACCGCTAATCTACCTTTATATGGTTTTGTGTTTTGTACTATCCGATTGCTTTGGTTTGGCGGCTTACTTTTACGAAGCACAAGTTGCTTATTTCCCGGAACGTATTTTTTATCTGCTGGGCATTGTGTTTCTTGTTAATTTTGCCCTGAATACAAAAAAGCAAAAAGAAGAAGGCAAATCACTTGCTGAAAAGGAATATATACTATAACTTTTTCTGAAAATAGATAAAAAGTATATTGAACGAGTAGAGTTAAGCATTAAAACCCTACTTCTTTCACTTCTATTCAAAAGAAATATTCTTCAAAATTATCGTAAATTTGCACTTGCCTACCCCAATGGTAGAAAGTTATAAAAACACGTATGTTAGAGAAACTTCAAATAGTAAAACAGCGCTTCGATGAGGTAAGCGACCTTATTATCCAGCCCGATATAATTAGTGATCAAAAAAGGTATATTCAATTAAACAAAGAATATAAAGACCTTAGGTTATTAATGGATAAAAGGGAGCGATACTTAACCCTTACCAACCGTATTGAAGAAGCTGAAGAGATTATAAAAGAAAGTGGCGACGATGAAATGATAGAGATGGGCAAAATGCAATTGGAAGAAGCCCAAGAAGAACTGCCAAAGTTAGAAGAAGAAATTAAATTTCTATTAATCCCCAAAGATCCTGAAGACTCTAAAAATGCCGTAATGGAAATTAGAGCCGGAACTGGGGGGGATGAAGCAAGTATTTTTGCAGGAGACCTGTATCGTATGTATACTAAATATTGCGAAAGCAAAGGTTGGAAAGTAAATACTGTGGATTACAGTGAAGGAACCAGTGGCGGTTTTAAAGAAATCCAGATGGAAATTGAAGGTGATGACGTATATGGTATCCTGAAATTTGAAGCAGGTGTTCACCGGGTACAGCGTGTACCTCAAACCGAAACTCAAGGGCGTGTCCATACAAGCGCGGCAACGGTAATGGTATTTCCAGAAGCTGAAGAGTTTGATGTAGAAATTGACCCCAAGGATGTTCGTATTGATTATTTCTGTTCCTCAGGACCTGGTGGGCAATCAGTAAACACAACCTACTCTGCTGTACGGTTAACACACGAACCTACGGGGCTTGTTGCACAGTGTCAAGACCAGAAATCACAGCATAAAAACAAAGAAAAAGCATTTAAAGTGCTTCGTTCCAGATTGTACGATATGGAATTGGCCAAAAAACAGGCCGAAGATGCAGAGAAAAGGGGATCAATGGTAACCAGTGGTGACCGTAGTGCAAAAATTAGAACATATAACTATCCGCAGGGTCGTGTAACAGATCACCGCATTAACCTTACTTTATACGATTTAAGTAATATAATAGACGGTGATGTTCAAAAAATAATAGACGAGCTTCAAATGGTAAGCAATACCGAAAAGTTAAAAGAAGCAGGGGAAACGTTCTAATATTTTTGAAGCCATGACAACAGACCAATTAATTTCAGAAATACAAAAAAAGAAATCATTCCTTTGCATTGGGTTAGATGTCGATTTAAATAAAATTCCAAAAGACCTTTTAGACGAAGAAGACCCTATTTTTTCTTTCAATAAAGCGATTATAGATGCGACACACCATTTGGCTGTCGCTTATAAGCCCAATACTGCTTTTTATGAAGCCTACGGGATTAATGGCTGGAAATCGCTTCAAAAAACGATAGAATATTTAAATGAAAACTATCCTGAAATTTTTACCATTGCAGATGCAAAACGAGGTGATATAGGGAACACCTCTTCCATGTATGCCCATGCTTTTTTTAACGATCTAGGATTCGATTCAGTTACAGTTGCTCCATATATGGGGAAAGATTCTGTAGAACCCTTTTTAGCTTTTGATGATAAACAAACTATTTTATTGGCGTTAACATCAAATAAAGGTGCTTTTGATTTTCAAACTAAGAAAATTGATTCTGAAGAAGTTTACAAAACTGTTCTAAAGACATCAAAAAACTGGAAAAATTCAGAAAACCTTATGTATGTGATTGGCGCAACAAAAGCAGAATATTTTTCAGAAATCAGGAAAATAGTTCCCGATAGTTTCTTATTGGTTCCAGGTGTTGGGGCGCAAGGCGGTAACTTAGCTGAAGTATGTAAACACGGCATGAACAAAAATATAGGATTGCTAATAAACTCTTCTAGAGGAATAATTTACGCCTCTAACAAAACCGATTTTGCCGAAGCGGCCCAAGCCGAAGCAAAAAAGCTACAACAACAAATGCAAACAATAATGAATGCAGTTTAAAGACCAGATAGGAAATACCATTACACTTAATAAGCCCTCTGAGCGGATTGTTTCTTTAGTTCCTTCTCAAACCGAATTACTAATAGATTTAGTCATAAAAAAGAATTTGGTTGGTATTACAAAATTCTGCGTACACCCTAAAGAACTTCGGAAAGAAATTAAAGTAGTTGGCGGAACCAAAAGCTTACATTACGATAGGGTTAAAGCACTTAATCCAGACCTAATAATTTGCAATAAAGAAGAAAACACCAAAGAAATGGTTGTTGAACTTCAAAAAATAGCACCTGTTTGGGTAAGTGATATTTTCTCTATAGAAGACAGTTTTGAAATGATTAGGGGGTTGGGGGAAATCTGTAGTTGTAAAAAACAAGCCACAGAGCTAATTTCAAAAATTATTTCAGAAAAAGAGAGTTTTAAAAGCTTCATGGACGGAAAGCCTATAAAAAAAGTTGCTTACGTAATTTGGAAAAAACCATTAATGATTGCTGGCAGAGATACTTTTATCAACCATTTATTAGAGCTCAATAATTTTGAAAATATTTGTGAGGAAAAATCATCAAGATATCCAGAAGTTGATGAGGACTTTTTAAAACAAGCAGATGAAATTTTGTTATCTACAGAACCGTTTCCGTTTAAAGAAAAACATGCAATAAAAATGAGTGAGAGGTTGTCTAAAAAAGTGAGAATAGTGGATGGAGAGTACTTTAGTTGGTATGGCTCTAGACTATTGGGGGCTTTTGAATATTTTAAAGGGTTGCACAAACAAAAGAACTAGTTATCTGCATATTGGTAACGAAGTGATTTAATTTGCTCAAAAACCTGCTCGGCTTTATCATGAATATAATCACTTTTTTCTTTATCCTTTAAAGCAACTTCGTAAGACCTTCGCATTAAATTTTTATAACGTCTTTTAAGTTTTTCAAGTTTTGTTTCTTTTTTAAACAAATTAATCATAACAGCCTTCTTTTCATACTTTACAAAGCTATGGTTCAGAATAAAAAAGTGCTGTTAGGGTTAGGTTAATTCTATCCCAATTGTTTAATGATAATTAGCTTGTTGCGTTAAAACGTTAACAGATGTTAGTCTTGAAGGGCAAATACCTGTCTTAATAAGGTTGTGGTTCTGGATGAAACAGAGTTTCTAATTTTCTTTTCCTCTACGCCAATCATGGTATAGACTCCTTTTAAAGCTTCGTTTGTAACATAGTCAGTAAGATCTGGGTTTACTTTGTTTACAAAAGGGACCGAATTATATTTTGTAATGATGTTTGTCCAGATTCTATCGGCACCAACTTTTGAAAAGGAGTTTTGAATTACTGGATTAAATTTTGAGTATAGGGCAGTATCTGTTTTATTTTCTAAATAATTAGTAGCTGCATTGTCAGGACCTAGTAATATATTTTTGGCATCATTAAAAGTGATGTCCTTTACGGCGTCAACAAAAATTGGAGTAGCTTCTTTCACAGCATCTTCTGCAGCTCTATTTAATACTTTAAGCCCTTCGTCTGCTAGGCTACTTAAGCCTATGTCGCGTAATGTTTGGTCAACTTTTTGTAATTCTTGAGGGAGCAGTATTTTAACTAATTTGTTTTTATAAAAACCATCTTTTTGGGTTAGTTTGGTAACTTGTTTGTCAATCCCAAAATCTAGTGCTTGTCTTAGTCCGTTGGCTATCATAGTTGGGTCTGTCCCTATTTGTCCAGTAGGGAGCGTATTAACTACATTTTGTAGTTCGGCACAAGAGACCATTATAAATATTGAACAAACTAAGGCGATTTTTTTATAAAACATATTCATGTAATTTTAAAATAAAGATATAAAAAAAGCCCTTCATGTGAAGGGCTTAAATAATAAGTACTTTAATTACTTAATTACTTTTACAGTTTTGGATGCATTTCCAATAGTAACTCGTACTAGATAAGCACCAGAAGAAAGACCACTCATATCAACACTAGGTGAAATAGCATCCGGCTGAGCCGCAAGTACTTCTTTACCAAGTATGTCATAAACTGTTACTGAATTAACAGCAGCAGCAGACTCGATATTTAATTTGTCTTTAACTGGGTTAGGATATACGCTAAATACATCTGCTGAGAAGTCATCTACTCCTAAAACACCAGAAGCAGCTACTACGTCATCAACATAATATAATGAAAACTGACTAGGCGCAAAAAAGTCAATACCACCTAAATAAGGAGCAGTATCATCATTGAAAGGTGTTCCGGCTGGGATAGCTTCAGTTCCATCTACTGTCATTTCATATGTTTGGGCATCCATATCAAAAACAAGCTTAACAGAAAACCAAGTATCATGAGGGAAAGCCCAAGTAAAGGAAGCATCTGCTGTTTGTCCTTGTCCAGGTGCCTCATTGTTTAAATTAAAATAATGATCTGTTGTTAAGAAATTCCCAGTTTGCGGTTCATCAATTGTCCCTTGAATGTTAAAAAAACCTTCTTGTCCACTAGGAACATACATTTGCCATGCTAACGTATAAATGCCACTACTTGGCTGGCTTAATACCAAAAACAATTGATCTTGTGGACCTCCACCAGCCATTCCAGGACCAATAAGCATTGATTGAGTTCCTGAGTTTGCTTGAGCTGCATCTACTTGACCTGACTCGGAAGTTCCTTCATCACCAGACCAAGTTCTCCATTGTGTTGATTGAGCTGAGATACCTCCTAAGGAATATGATTCAAAATCATCACTTTGCTGGATTTGTGCTGTTCCAGAAAAAACAAATGTGCAAATCGCAAATGCTAATAAGTAAATTTTTTTCATAATAGCTGTTTTTAAATTGTTAATTATTATGCAATATACAACATAATGATAAATTGTAATAATTTAGGTTAATATTTGTTTAAATTATCATTGAATAGCTAAAGCCTTTTTATTGTTGCCTTTTTCGTAAATTTGTACTTTAAAAAACAAGAAAACAAATCAATGCAACAAGCAAAACCTTACACTCCCAAAAATAAAGTAAGAATCGTTACCGCAGCTTCCCTTTTTGATGGTCATGATGCAGCAATAAACATTATGCGTCGTATTATTCAATCAACTGGGGTAGAGGTCATCCATCTTGGTCATGACCGTAGTGTAGAAGAAGTTGTTAATACAGCCATACAAGAAGACGCTAATGCCATTGCCATGACTTCTTATCAAGGAGGGCACAACGAATATTTTAAATATATGTACGACCTTTTGAAAGAGAAAGGTGCAGGACATATAAAAATCTTTGGTGGTGGTGGAGGAGTGATTCTTCCAGAAGAAATAGAAGAATTACAAAACTACGGCATTACCCGTATTTATGCACCAGATGATGGTAGGGAGCTTGGTTTGCAAGGAATGATTAACGATTTGGTTGAAACATCAGACTTCCCTATTGGTGAAAACCTAAATGGAGAAGAAGCAAAGCTTTCAGAAAAAAATGATAACGCTATTGCTCGTGTTATTTCAGCAGCTGAAAACTTCCCAGAAGTAGCAAAAAGCACGTTGGACTCGATCCATAAAAAGAATGAAAAAAGTACAATCCCCGTTTTAGGAATCACAGGTACAGGAGGCTCTGGTAAATCATCGTTGGTTGACGAATTGGTTCGCCGGTTTTTAATTGACTTTCCTGAAAAAACAATCGGGATTATTTCCGTAGATCCTTCAAAACGTAAAACAGGCGGAGCTTTATTGGGCGATCGTATCCGTATGAATGCTATAAACTCACCACGAGTATATATGCGTAGTTTGGCTACACGTCAAAGTAATTTGGCACTTTCTAAGCACGTTGCTGAAGCGGTTCAAGTTTTAAAAGCTGCCGAGTACGATCTTATTATTTTAGAAACTTCGGGGATTGGTCAAAGTGATACCGAGATTTTAGATCACAGTGATGTTTCCCTATACGTTATGACGCCAGAATTTGGTGCCGCAACGCAATTGGAGAAAATCGATATGCTAGATTTCGCCGACTTGGTTTCCATTAATAAATTTGACAAACGAGGTGCCAAAGATGCGCTTCGCGATGTAAAAAAACAATATATGCGTAACCATCAACTATGGGATACGCCTCAAGATGAACTTCCTGTTTTCGGGACAATCGCTTCTCAGTTTAACGATCCAGGAATGAACAAGCTTTACAAATCCATTATGGATGAGATTGCTTCTAAAACGAAAGCCGATTTAAATAGTAACTATGAAATTTCAGATGAAATGTCTGAAAAGATTTTCGTAATTCCACCGGCAAGAACGCGTTATCTTTCTGAAATATCAGAAAATAACAGAGCTTACGACAAAAAAGCTTCCGAACAGGCCGAGGTAGCTCAAAAACTGTATGGTTTTTTCAAAACTATAGAAACCATTTCTGGTGCTACACCTACATTAGATAAATCTGGAATTGATTCTGAAGCACTTAATGTTTCCGAAGAAAATGAAGATTTAGTTAAACTATTGGTAGCAGAGTTTGATAAAGAAAAATTGAATTTAGATCCGTACAATTGGGAAGTTATTACCGGTTGGGACGAAAAAGTAAACCGCTATCAAGAACCGGTTTATAAATTTAAAGTTCGTGACAAAGAAATTAGTATCGATACACATACCGAGTCATTGTCCCATACTCAAATTCCAAAAGTCTCATTGCCTAAATACCAAGCTTGGGGCGATATATTAAAATGGGTGTTACAAGAAAATGTGCCAGGGGAGTTTCCATATACCTCAGGCTTATATCCATTTAAACGTACAGGAGAAGATCCTGCTCGAATGTTTGCCGGAGAAGGTGGCCCAGAGCGAACCAACCGTCGTTTTCACTATGTAAGTATGGGGTTACCTGCTAAGCGCTTGTCAACAGCTTTTGATAGTGTAACATTATACGGTAACGATCCCAATCACCGTCCCGATATCTATGGGAAAATTGGAAATGCAGGTGTATCTATTTGCTGTTTGGATGATGCTAAAAAACTATATTCTGGATTCGATTTAACCCATAAAATGACATCGGTGAGTATGACTATCAATGGTCCCGCACCTATGTTGCTTGGGTTTTTTATGAATGCGGCTATCGATCAAAATTGCGAAAAATACATCAAGGAAAATGATCTTGAAGATGAGGTAGAAAAGAAAATCGCCAAGATTTACAAAGAAAGCGGGATGGATCGCCCAAAATATAATGGTGAACTACCTGAAGGAAATGATGGTTTAGGATTGATGCTTTTGGGTGTTACTGGTGATCAAGTATTGCCACAAGATGTATATCAAAAAATTAAATTTGATACATTAAAGCAAGTTCGCGGAACCGTTCAAGCCGATATTTTAAAAGAAGACCAGGCTCAAAATACGTGTATTTTCTCTACGGAGTTTGCACTTCGTTTAATGGGCGATGTACAGGAATATTTTATTGAAAAACAAGTTAGAAATTTCTATTCGGTTTCTATTAGCGGGTATCATATTGCCGAAGCTGGAGCAAATCCTATTACCCAGTTGGCATTCACATTGGCAAATGGCTTTACCTATGTAGAGTACTATTTAAGCCGCGGGATGGATATTAACAAATTCGGGCCTAATTTATCGTTCTTCTTCAGTAATGGTATTGATCCTGAGTATTCAGTAATTGGTCGCGTGGCCCGTAAAATTTGGTCTAAAGCTTTAAAGGAAAAGTACGGAGCGAATCCACGAGCGCAGATGTTAAAATATCACATTCAGACGTCTGGTCGTTCCTTGCACGCTCAGGAGATTGATTTTAACGATATTAGAACTACGTTACAAGCATTATATGCTATTTACGATAACTGTAATTCATTACATACAAACGCCTACGATGAAGCGATTACAACGCCTACAGAAGAAAGCGTACGCCGTGCGATGGCAATTCAGTTAATTATTAATAAAGAACTAGGGTTGGCGAAAAACGAAAACCCGATTCAAGGTTCGTTTATTATTGAAGAATTAACCGACTTGGTTGAAGAAGCTGTATTGAAAGAGTTCGACAGCCTTACGGAACGTGGCGGAGTATTAGGTGCGATGGAAACTATGTACCAGCGTGGAAAAATTCAGGAAGAGAGTCTGTATTATGAAACGTTGAAGCATACGGGAGAATTTCCAATTATTGGTGTAAATACTTTCTTAAGCAGTAAAGGTTCACCAACGATTCAGCCTAAAGAAGTGATTAGAGCTACGGAAGAAGAAAAGCAAGCTCAGATTACAACGTTAGAGAAACTTCATAAAACATACGAAGATAGTGCAGAAGAAACCTTAAGTAGGGTGCAAGATGCTGCTATTGAAAACAAAAATATGTTTGAAGAATTAATGGAAGCAACCAAAGTTTGTTCTTTAGGGCAAATTACCGAAGCGTTGTTTGAAGTAGGAGGACAGTATCGTAGGAATATGTAAACAATACCTGATAAATAATATAAGCCCGATATGAAAATATCGGGCTTATTAATTTTATAAAGTTAACATCCAAGTGCGTTGTAGTTTTCTAAACTTTTTAAGCTCGTGCCTTAACAGGTTTAAAAACTCTTTCCCATTGCTGTTGGAGTTTTCTAGTCGTTCACAATTCTTGTAAAGCAAATTGGTTAATCGAGCTACCGAAGCAGCGTGTTTGTGTTTTGCTTCAGAAAAAAGTTGACTTTCTGCTTTTAATATTTCAGGAGCTAAATTTGTAGATTGTTGGACAATATCCCCCGTAAAATAAACGTGAGGATCTTCTGTTCCATCTTCTTTCAAACTAGCTAAATCGTGTACCAGATATTCTGAAACTCTTCGTGATAAAGCAAAAATTTCCTCAGCCTTTTTATAAAGGGCTGTCTGCGGAAATTTATTTGGAAGATGTGTTGCCATTATAGCTGTAATTAATACCTAAATACTGAAACCCAAATTTACTAAGAAAAACGGTTAGTTGTCAGTTAAATTTAATGTGGTTTGTTATATTTGAATTAATATTTAATGTATTTTACAATTAAACTTTAAAAATGATTGATGATTTAAATTGGAAGATTTTAAAGCATTTACAAAAAAATGCTAGGCTTTCCAGTGCCGAAATAGGAAGACAAATTGGTATGAGTTCTCCCGCTGTTTCCGAACGGATAAAAAAAATGGAAGATGCTGGCATTATCCACGGATATCATACAGTGGTTTCACCGTTTGAAGCAGGATATCAATTAAAAGCAATTATAACACTAAGGGCTTTTATGGGTAAATTGAAACCTTTCCTCGAAAAAGTAAAAACATATGATGAGGTTTTAAATTGTTACCGAATAACTGGAAACGAAAATATTGTAATGGAAGTAGCCTTACGAAACCAGAAACATTTGGAGGCTTTCATCGATCAACTAATTGTGTATGGCGAAACAAAAACACAGATTATATTATCGCACGTGGTAAAAAACAATGAAATTAAGAAAGCTTAACATTTCATATCTATTCAGTTAAAGTTATATCAATTAAGGTATTGTTAGTATAAAATTGAAGTGCTGTCCCGTAAATTGGATACTAGAATTAACTACTAAGATTATGAAAAAATATACACTTCACTTATTAATTTTAACCGTTTTAACTGCTATTTTAGGATTTTCAGGATTTGAATTCATTGGAGATTCTGTCGTCAGGTTTGCCTGCTTACTTTCAGGAATTGGATTGTTTATTTCTTGCTTAGATGCTGTTATTATTTCAAGAAGAAACAGAAAGCTTAAAAAGCAAGTAGAAACTGAAAAAGTTAAAAGTAACCACGGTTCAAGAAAATTCAGCAATAACCAATAATTACTACTAGTTATTACTGAATAATTTCCTTTTCTATACTAACTACCTTATTAGGTATACTAAATCTTGACTTTCTCATAAGCTTATGTAGCCACCATGTAGCTAAACAGATTATAGCTAAAAAAGCAAACATGAGGTACCAAGTACTGTTAAACCCTACTCCGTCAACAAGGTTCATTCCGGCGTTATGACCAACAATATGAGAGATAGAAAAACTCATGCTGTATAATCCCATATAACTTCCTTTTCTTCCTTTTGGGGCCATTTCTAATGCCAAAGCATTTGAAAAAGGTGAGCCTATCATTTCTCCAAGAGTCATTAATACCATTCCTATTAGTAGCACACCACTCCATGAACTTATATTCAAGACAATAAAACTTATTGCTAGAAAGAATACACCCCAAAATGTAGCCATAGTCTTGGACATTTTTTTCCGCTCTAGCCATGTTATCAAGGGCATTTCAAAAATTACAATTAATGCTCCGTTTATAAAAAATAACCATCCAATGAGATCTTCACTTAAAAAGTGAGCTTTCTCATAGTACAGAGGCATCACAGAAAAATACTGAACAAAACAGATGCTATTTGCTACCATAATTATAAAAAATAAAATGAAAAGCCCATTTAAGTATGGAGGAACTCCTTCTTTTTTTACTGTCTTTTCAGTTTCATTTTCTTTAGATTTTTTAGGCTTTAAGAGGATAAATAGACCAATAGAGGCTAGTATACAGGTAAGGCCATCAATCCAAAATAAGGAAGTGTAGTTGATGGTGGCAATTATAATACCGCCAATTAAAGGACCGATTGAAAAACCTAGATTAATAGCCAGTCGTATTAGGGTAATACTTCGAGTTACATTTCCGGGTTTGCTATATACTTCGCAAGCTACAAAAATGGCAGGGCGATAGGCGTCTGCAACTAATATGAGTGTAAATATTCCAAGACAGAACCCGTAAAAGGAATCGACAAACTGTAGAAAAACAAAGCCTACCCCTCCTAAAAACAAGCTAGAAACAATTACTTTGTAAAAGCCTATAGAATCGGTCAACCTACCACCAATCCATGTTCCAACCAAAGAACCTACCCCAAAGGAAGTCATAATCCATCCTACTTGTGGCAACGTAAACCCTTTGGCATTAACTAAGTACAATGAAAGAAAAGGAATTACCATCGCTCCAGCTCGGTTAATAAACGTAACCAGTGAAAGCAACCAGATTTCGGGGGATAATCCCCGAAAGTTATTGATGTAATTGGTGTATAATTTTTTCATTTTGATTAGTATAAAAATAAAACGTCCCGGAAAGTTCCGGGACGTTTTTATATTGATTTAATTTATGTTTACATAACTCAACACATACATATCCCGTTTCTATGGCTAATCACCACAGATTGTTTAACAGTATTATATGTGCACTTTCTCATTTCTTATTTAATTGAATATTCAAAAATAGTAAAAAATTTAATTCAATTTAAAATTAAGTTATATTTCTGAAATATAATACATTACTTATAGATTTAAAAGATTGTATATTTAAACAAACTTTTAATATGAAATACCTATTTACTTCAGCTTTGTTATTAATGTGTTTCTTCTCTTTTGCTCAAACTGATGAAGAAATTATACAGAAAATTAAAGGTTATCAAACTTCAGAAAATGAAAAATTTAGCACTGCTGAAACCACCATTTTAACCGTAAAGGATTTTAAAAACTTTGAAGCATTAGAGTTTTACCCTATAAACTTAAAATATAGAGTTGAAGCAAAATTTATAAGAACACCCAACGAAGAACCTTTTTTAATGCCAACTACAACAGACCGTTTGCCTGAGTATGTAAAATATGGGGAAGCTCATTTTAAAATAGAAGGAAAAGACTTAAAGCTAAATTTATATAAAAGTACTGAACCATACGATGAGCCAGGGTATGAAGACTATCTATTTTTACCGTTTACAGACTTAACGAGTGGTGACGGCTCTTACGGTGGGGGACGCTTTTTAGACGCCAGAATTCCTGACGGAGAAACTATTGTGCTAGATTTTAATAAGGCCTATAACCCATATTGTGCTTATAACTCTCGCTATTCATGCCCCATTCCGCCAAAAGAAAATGATTTATTGGTTAGGGTAGAAGCTGGTGTCAAAACTTTTGGGAAGCACTAAATAAATTTAACCAAATACATTCCTAAAAATACTGCGGCAAAACCGATTACAAAACTTCCTAACGTGTAAAGTGCAAAACTTAAAAAGTCACCAGATTTTAAAAAGATGTGATTTTCATAAGCAAAGGTAGAAAAGGTAGTGAAACCACCACAAAAACCTGTAGCGACTAATAATACCGTGTTTTGAGAAACAGAATTATTCTTTAAGGCTAAGCCCAATACAATCCCGATAATAAAACTGCCTATAATGTTAGCGGCAAAAGTACCGTAAGGAATACCGGTTTCTGCGCTATTTAAGTATTTACTAATCCAGTAACGTAATGAACTACCTACGCCACCACCAATAAATACCAATAATAGTTGTTTCATTTAAAGGCTTTCTGGTTTTGCTTTTTGAACTACAGGGATATAAATTTCAGTTATCCAATTTGAAGGGTTGGGAACTTCACCTGGGTCTGTAGCATATACTTCAAACATATTCGCATTCGTATCTATTTCCAAATTGTTTTCTGCTACATATTTTTTTGCTTTTTCATAAGCTTCTGGCAGATTGTCATAATTTCCTTTAAGGGTGGTTTTAACAGCGGTAGTAGATTCCATAAATCCGGTTAAAACAGGGCTGCCATCTGGTGTGATAACTCGGTCTTTTATAGGAATAGCTGCTGAAAAGATTACAGATCCATTGGCCTCATCTATATTGTTATAAATTGTAAAAGGCATTCCAGAAGATTGTATGTTGTTTTGTTGCATATATCCCATAACCTGACCCAGCATAGGCCCCATTTTTTCACCTATTTCACTTTGTTTTGCTGCTGTAGTATTGTACATATAGTAACCGCCACTGTAACGGGTAATACCATCAACATTAATGGTGTATTGCTTCATACTTTCTTCAACAACTTCTTCAAGATTGTTCAACCCGCTGGCAAACATTTTTGACAAACCGGTTTCCATATCGTCCTCTTGAAAAGACATAAATACTTTTTCCATAAACGATTGTTCCCCTTTCATACCCCAAGTTACTTTAGTCTGTCCAGGATTTTCAGTTTCTTCAAAATACCAATATACATCGCTCTTACTGTCACCAATTGGTGTGTTAAAAACAATTTCTTGATCTATTTCTTTATTCGGAATTACTTTTATGGTTTTCATGGAGCCATTGCCTACTTCTTCACTTGTCCAAGAATAGGAAGCGCCTTCACCTTCTGTTTTTTCGGCATAGTCAATTTTCATGTTTTCATCCTCTTCCATCCACGGCCCCCATTCTGCCCAACTTTTAAAGTCTTTTACGTTATTGTAAACAACTTCGGTAGGTGCATTTATAACTTTTGTTTCAGCAACATCAAAACTGCCATCTTTGGTAGCAAAATAAATAGCTCCACCAATTATGACGATTAATAGTAAGAAAAAGAGGTATTTTAAAATTTTCATGTAAAGAAATTTGTTAGTTATAATCCATAAAGATAATCATTTTAACATAATAGCATAGTTTATAAACCTTCTTTGAGTAAAATGAATTTGCTACATTTGTTGAAATCTAAAAATCAACAAAATGAAGAATACTTTTATTATAGCTGCTGCTATGAGCGGGTTTTTGTTCTTTTCTTGCGCGGAAGAAAAAAAGGACAAGCCTGAACAAGAAGTTGCCGAGGTGAAAACCGATGACTTTAACTATCAAGTGGATACCTTTGGTGATATTAAAGTGCTGCGTTACCAAATCCCTGGGTGGGAAGACCTTTCTTTAAAGGAACAAAAATTAGTGTACTACCTTACTCAAGCTGGCATGGAAGGGCGTGACATTATGTGGGACCAAAACTACCGTCACAACCTTAAAATTAGAAAGGCCCTAGAAAACATTTATACTTCATACGAAGGGGATAAAACTACCGATGACTGGAAAAACTTTGAAACGTACTTAAAAAGGGTGTGGTTCTCTAACGGAATTCATCACCACTACAGTACTGCTAAGATGAAGCCTGACTTTAGTAAAGAGTATTTTCAAACATTGTTGGATAATACTAATACCGAACTTACAGGTGAAGCTTTAGAAGTTTTGTTTAATGACAAGGACGCTAAAAAAGTAAATCTTAGTAAGGATGCAGATATAGTAAAAGAAAGTGCTATTAACTTTTATGGGCCAGATGTTACTACTGCTGATGTAGAAAAATACTACGGAGCAATTAATGTAGATGAAAATGAACCTATTGAAGTTGGTTTAAATACGAAACTTGTAAAGGAAAACGGTAAACTAGTAGAAAAAACTTGGAAAAGTGGCGGAATGTATGGTGCTGCTATCGACAAAATTATAGAGTGGTTAGAAAAAGCAAAAGGTGTTGCTGAAGACGAAAATCAAGCAAAAGCTTTAGGTTTATTAATTGAATATTACAAAACAGGAAACCTAGATACTTGGGATGACTATGCCGTTGCTTGGGTAAACTCTACCGAAGGTGATATTGACTGGATTAATGGTTTTATTGAAGTATATAACGATCCAAAAGGCTATAAAGGCTCATATGAAAACATTGTACAAATTAAAGATTTTGATATGTCAAAAAAGATGGCTGTACTTTCAAAAGAAGCACAGTGGTTTGAAGACAACTCACCTTTAATGAAAGAACATAAAAAGGACAGTGTAAAAGGAGTTTCTTATAAAACAGTAATTGTAGCTGGAGAAGCTGGAGATGCTTCCCCAAGCACGCCAATTGGAGTTAACTTACCAAACAACAACTGGATTAGACAAGCTCACGGAAGTAAATCAGTTTCTTTAGGAAACATCATAAATGCATATAACAATGCAGGTGGTAGCGGACGCTTACAAGAGTTTGCTCACGATGAAGAAGAAATTGAATTGGAAGAGAAATATGGTAAAAATGCAGATAAATTGCATACAGCTCTTCACGAAGTAGTGGGGCACGCTTCAGGTCAAATTAATCCAGGAGTAGGTACGCCAAAAGAAACTTTAAAAAGTTATAAATCTACTATTGAAGAAGGACGTGCCGATTTATTTGGATTGTACTACTTAATGGATCCAAAACTAGAAGAACTAGGCCTTGTTGAAGACTGGGAAAAAACTGGAAAAGCAGCTTACGATGGTTATATTCGTAATGGTTTAGTAGGGCAATTAGTTCGTTTAGAGTTAGGAGATGATGTGGAAGAAGCGCATATGCGAAATCGCCAATGGGTGAGTGCTTGGGCTTTTGAAAGAGGGCAGGAAGAAGGCGTTATTGAAAAAGTATCTCGTGATGGTAAAACATATTACGATATCAAAGACTACAGTAAATTACGTGAAATTTTTGGTGAATTGTTGCGTGAAACACAGCGAATCACTTCAGAAGGTGATTATGAAGCTGCTAAAGCACTTGTTGAAGATTACGGTGTAAAAGTAGACCAAGAGCTTCATAGAGAGGTGCTAGATAGAAACAGTCAATTTAAATCACCTCCTTATAGTGGTTTTGTAAACCCTCTAATTGTTCCGAAGATGAACGATGAAGGTGAAATTGAAAGTTTTACTGTTGAGCAACCAGCTTCTTTTGAAGAGCAAATGTTGATGTATTCTAAAAACTACGGAAACTTACCTGTAGAAAATTAATATTACAAAATAATCTATAATCAAAAACCTCCTTGCAATCAAGCAAGGAGGTTTTTTTACATATAAATATGAAACAAAACTTGGTTAGTTTTCTTTTTATTATAGGGTTAGCTGTAACCTATTGCAAGTGTCTTCAGTAACAGTAAATGATCCAGACCAATTATAGTCGCTACAACTTGCTGTGAAATTATAACTGCCTATTGGGATATTATTAAAGTTACCCCCAGCACTTGTATTTGAGCAATCTGGTGCAGATCCAAAATAACCATCTATGGTTGAAGATCCTATTCCATCAACACTAACACTAATGTTACCACAGCCATAATCTTGATTGGTCCAAAAAATAAAATCTCCAGTCCCTGATCCATCATCGTCATCATCTCCGTTACCGTCGTCTCCATTACCGCCGCCAGAGTCACCATCTGCATCACTACAGAATACGTCATATCCGGTAACTACAACATTCACAGCTCCATTGGCATTTAGGTTCGCATCTAGAATAAACTCTGTTCCATTTATAGCAATAGTACAAGTGTTCGGAGGTATATCCCCTAAATTATGAGCATATAAGGTCACAAAGTTAAATCCATTGTTGCTAAAGTCGTAGTCAACTACAATTGGGTTATCAGGTCCGTCCAATTCTACCTGGTCTATAATAGTTTGGTTGTTGGCTATAATCGAAACAATATCTCCATCAATCTGGCCATGATCCCATACTTCTATGGATGTAATTCTACTATTAATTTCAATACAGCCTAATACAGTATTGGGACGTCCATTTGTACTAGAAGGAATTATAGAGCTGCTATTAACTATAATTTCTTCTTCAGGAGCTGAATCCTCTTCTTCTTCACAAGAGATAAATACAAACGTAAAAAGCAAAAACAGGGGCAATAAATACTTTAAGTTTTTCATAATCAATAAATTTGGTTTATAAGTTTCGGTAAAACTACGTATCGATTAAACACAAAAAAATACCCGTTATTGGGTATTTTTTGTAAGAAAAATATAGGTGTTTAGCTTTTTTTTGTGCTGAATATTAGCCTTTTATATACGTTTTAACAGCAAGTAGAAGTATAATGAAAATTATAAAACCAATAAGAATCCAAAGGCTACCTTTATAGTATTTTTTATGTAGCTTTTTATCTTTTCGATAACTAAAAAGCATAACAATTATAAAAATAACTGCAAAAATTGCAGCAAAAATCCATTGGCCTGTAGTAAACATAAATGTGTAATTTTACGAATACAAAAATACAATTAAACTATATAATATGAAGAATAAAATTGCTGCTGTTGCTGAATTTCATAAGGCTTTTGGCTTAGGAAGAAAAGAAATACCTACCGCTAACTTAGGAAGGGAAAAAAATCTATTGCGTTATAAATTGATGCGAGAGGAGAATGAAGAATACCTGGAAGCTGCCAATGATAATGATTTAATAGAAGTAGCAGATGCATTAGGTGACATGCTCTATATTCTGTGCGGAACCATTATCGAACACGGCATGCAACACAAAATTGAAGAAGTATTTAACGAAATACAAAGAAGCAATATGAGTAAACTGGGAGCAGATGGAAACCCTATTTACAGAGAAGATGGTAAAGTTTTAAAAGGGCCCAATTATTTTAAGCCAAATATTCAATCCATTTTAGAAAAATAAAAAAAGCCGAAAGAGAAATACTTTCGGTCTTAGATTTTTTAGGCTAAAGGATATCTCCACCCAAAAGGATCTTCAGCTTTGTTTTGCTGAATATCCATTAATTCTTTTTTAAACCGAACAGCATAACCATCATAGGTTTTTGGGATGTCATAAACCTTTTCTTGATAGCTAAAAGCACTTACTGGGCTAATTACCGCAGCAGTTCCTGCGCCAAAAATTTCTTTTAACTCATTGTTTTTTGCAGCTTCTATCAATTCTGAAACTTCCATACGCCTAACTTCGGTCTTTATTCCGGCACGTTCGGCTAGTTTTAATACACTTTTTCTAGTAACACCATCCAAAATTCTATCGCTGGTTGGAGCAGTGATTAACGTATCATTAATTCTGAAGAAAACATTCATTGTTCCGGCCTCTTCTAAATACTTGTGCTCATTAGAGTCGGTCCATATTACTTGTTGAAAACCTTTTTCGCGAGCTAAATTAGTAGGGTAAAACTGAGCTCCGTAGTTTCCAGCAGCTTTGGCAAAACCAACACCACCATCGGCAGAACGGCTAAACTTTTCAGCAATTACAACGCGCACATCGCCTGTGTAATAGGCTTGAGCAGGCGCCATTAGAATCATAAACTTATACTCATCAGATGGTGCTGCCGAAACCCCAACTTCAGTTGCCATGGCAAATGGGCGAATGTATAACGAGTTGCCTTCACCGGGTTGTACCCAATCTTTATCAAGTTGTAAAAGAGTGTGTAAAGCTTCAAAAAAGTATTCTCTAGGAAATTCAGGAATTGCCATCCGTTTAGAGGAAGTATTTATGCGCTTAAAGTTCTCTTCTGGACGAAACAAAAACACTTCGCCATTATCATCTTTATAAGCTTTCATTCCTTCAAAAACAGCCTGGCCATAATGAAAAACCTTAGTAGCAGGTGATAAAGTTAAATTACCATAAGGTTTAATGGTAGGATTTTGCCATTTACCATCTTTATAGTCGCACTCGAACATATAATCTGTAAAATTCTTGCCAAAGGTCAGATTGTCAAAATCTACTTGATCTATTTTTGATTTATTGATTTTTTCGATTGAAATATGCTCATTTTTGGTAAGACTCATGGAATAGGTTGTTTAGTTGTCAAAATTACTTAAAAATTACACTAAAAAAAATGTAAAAATTACTTAAAATTGTAGTACTATAAGATACAATTAATTTCTGAAAAAAATATCATGAAAAACTTACTATTTGCCTTTACCATTCTATTTATAGCCGTAGGATGTAATGAGAATAAAAAAAATGAAGAGGTTGAAAGCCAGACAACAACTGTAGAAGAAGTTGCTGATGAGTCAAAAGAAATGGCTTATCAATCATTTGGTGAAAAAATTAATGACCAAGGTGTTTTATCTGCTGCCGGAATGAAAGAAAAATTTGAAGCCATGAAAGTTGGTGATACAGCAGAAGTAAAGTTCCGGTCTAAAGTAAACTCGGTTTGCCAGAAAAAAGGATGCTGGATGCGTTTAGATATTGGAGATGAAGACGAGGCTTTTGTAAAATTTAAAGACTACGGTTTCTTTATGCCAAAAGACATCGCTAGCGATGAGGTAATTGTAGCTGGAAAAGCCTATGTAGAAAAAACTAGCGTGGAAGATTTAAAACACTTTGCTAAAGATGCTGGTAAAAGCGAAGAAGAGATTGCTGCTATTACTGAGCCAGAACTTACGTATGCGTTTTTATCGCACGGAGCATTATTGCCAGAAACTGCTGAAAAGCAATAACAATGAAACGTACATTCCTTAAAACTGGCGATGGATCTATAACGATCCATTTGCCAGATTGGGATGAGCAATATCACTCAAAACATGGGGCTATAGCTGAAGCCCAGCACGTTTTTATAAAAACAGGACTTCATTATTTTTGTGACCAATACACGACCAATCCACTCTCTATTCTCGAAATTGGTTTTGGCACTGGGTTAAATGCTTTTTTAACCCTTCAGGAAGCTAAAGAAAAAAACCTTCAAATTAACTATACAGGTGTAGAAGCTTACCCAATCGATGTTAAAGAATTGGGAGAGTTAAACTATGCCAAGCTATTAAATGTTTCAGAAGATGAATTTCAAAAGCTTCATTCCGCAGAGTGGGAAACAAAAACCTCGATAGTTCCAAATTTTCTGTTATTAAAACGAAAACAATTTTTTTCTGAAATAAAAGATAAAGAAGAATTTCACCTTATTTATTTTGATGCTTTTGGGGCACGGGTTCAACCCGAATTGTGGACGTTGGAAATCTTCAAAAAAATGTACGATGCACTAAAAGCCAAGGGTGTGTTAGTGACATATTCGGCAAAAGGAAGCGTTCGCAGAAACATGGAAGCGGTTGGGTTTACGGTAGAACGCTTACCAGGCCCACCCGGAAAAAGAGAAATGTTGCGAGCTTCGAAGAATTCTTGACATTCGAATTTTCTCTTAAAACCTTCAGAGTTAGTCAAGTTCACTTAATAAAATTTATATAGTAACCTTTTTACATATTCCAGTCTTAATTTTGCGTTAAGTGCTTTGGGATTGCCTTATATATCCTGTAACTTTAGATAAAAAGCTACTAAAGAAGAATTGTATTGATTTATGAAAGTATTGATATCGGGCGCGACAGGATTAATAGGCACACAGTTAACTAAAGAATGCCACAAAGCAGGTATTAGTGTAAACTATTTAACGACAAGTAAGGATAAAATTGAAGATACACCTAATTATAAAGGATTTTATTGGAATCCCTATGAGGGTGAAATAGACAAAAATGCTTTTACCGATGTAACGACTATTATTAACTTAGTAGGGGCTTCCATATCAAAACGATGGACAAAAAGCTACAGGGAAACCATTTTAAAAAGTCGGACTACAACCACTAATCTTATATATGATACACTAAAAAACACCAAAACAAATGTAAAGCACTTTATTTCTGCAAGTGGTGTTAGTATTTATCCTAATAGTGAATCCCGTTTATATACTGAAAAAAACACAGCTGTTAATACTACTTTTTTAGCTGATGTTGTCCAGAAATGGGAATCTGCCGCCGATCAATTTAAAAATTTAGATATACGGGTCGCAAAAGTACGTACCGGTGTTGTCTTGGCAGAAGATGAAGGAGCATTTCCTAAGCTAGTTAAGCCTATTGAAAAAGGCTTTGGGGCGGCATTGGGAAGTGGAAAGCAATGGATGTCTTGGATACATATAGATGATATAGTTTGTGTTTACATCCATATATTGAAAAATGGGCTCCGAGGTGTTTATAATGCAACAGCTCCCAACCCTGTAACAAATGAAAAAATGACACGTAAAATTGCTGCGTACTTAAATAAAGACCTTTGGCTGCCTAATGTGCCAGGTTTTGTATTAAGGTTGGTTCTTGGTAAAATGGCTGTTTTAGTAACCAAAGGGCAATTGGTCAGCTCAAAAAAGCTGGAGGAAAGTGGCTATGAGTTTAAATACGTAAATGTAGCACCTGCCATTAAAAACTTACTATAAAAAAAGGACGGTCTTGCTGACCGCCCTTTTCTTGAATATTTCTTATTGATTATTTTTTGGCAACCAATGAAATTGTCAATTCAATCTCATCATTGATAAACTTGTCTCCTAAATTATCAAATACCGATTTAGAACCATAATTAACGCCCCATTTGGTACGATCAATTGTAAAAGGTTTGCTTTCAATCATTACCTTATCAACATCCATATTTACAGTTGCAGGAAATTCAATATGATTTGTCTTATCTTTCATAGTAAGATTACCTTTAATCATAGTATGGTCGCCCATTGCTTCAACTCCTGTTAATTCAAAAGTTGCAGTAGGGTATTCGTTTACGTTAAAAAAGTCTCCTTCTTTTCCTTCCACAGTACCCATAAGGTGTGCTTCAAGGTTGGCTTTTTTCTCACCCTCTAAATCTTCATCGGTTATGGTTTTCATGTCGATAGTAAAGTTACCGGCTTCAATCATGTTATCTTTTACTGATAATGAACCGTCGGCTAAATCTACTGTTCCATGATGGCTTCCTGTTGGTTTTTCACCTTGCCATTTAATGGTCGATGCAGCTGTATCAACAGTGTAGTTCACAGCTTCTTGAGTAGTCTCAGCAACTTCTTTCGCTTTTGATGTTTTTGCTTCTTTTTTTCCGTCGTTACAGGAAACAGCTCCTATTGCAATAAAAACTGCTAGTGTACTATTGATGATGGTTTTTTTCATAAGTTGTTTTATATTTTGTTGTTTTTGCAAAAATACATCCTAAAGATTCTTTTCTTCTTAAAATACTATTAAAATAATTACTTGACATTTTGTCATTTCATATTAAATGGCAGTACTTTTGCACCTTTCAGAAAAAACAAAAATGAACTCATTTATGAGCAAGAAAAATAAAACCAAAAAAGAGGAAGTTGCCGAAAATGATGTGGCAACTAAAGAGCAGGAGCAACAAGAGGTTGTAGATACTGCTGAAACTGAAAAGCCTGAAGAGGACGAGCTTACAAAACTACAGCAAGAACTAGAAAAAGAAAAAGAACGTAATTTACGTTTGTTTGCTGAGTTTGAAAATTATAAAAGAAGAACGGGTCGCGAACGGGTTGAACTATTTAAAACAGCAGGGCAAGATGTAATAACATCATTGCTACCCGTAATGGATGATTTTGACCGTGCGTTGAAAGAAATTGAAAAAACGGAAGATGATAGCCTTTTAAAAGGAGTAGAATTAATCCAGAATAAACTGAGGGAAACGCTTCGAGCCAAAGGATTGGAGCCAATAGAAACCAAGCAAGGCGAGACGTTTGATGCTGAAATTCATGAAGCGGTTACTCAAATACCCGCCCCCTCAGACGATTTAAAAGGAAAAATAATTGATGTAATTGAAAAAGGATATACCTTGGGTGAAAAGATCATCCGGTTTCCAAAAGTTGTGATAGGCCAATAATTTATGAAGGAAGATTATTACGAAATACTCGGTTTAAGTAAAAACGCTACGGCGGCAGAAATTAAAAAAGCATATCGAAAGATGGCTATTAAATATCACCCGGATAAAAACCCTGGTGATGATAAAGCTGAAGATATGTTTAAAAAATCTGCTGAAGCATATGAGGTTTTAAGTAACCCCGATAAAAAAGCCCGTTATGACCAATTTGGTCACCAAGCCTTTGATGGCTCTGGTGGTTTTGGTGGCGGAGGTATGAATATGGATGATATCTTCAGTCAATTTGGCGATATTTTCGGTGGTGCTTTTGGCGGCGGCGGAGGCTTTGGTGGTTTCGGTGGCGGTAGAGGTCGTAGAACCGTAAAAGGAAGCAATCTCCGTATTCGCGTACAGCTTACCCTTGAAGAAATTGCAAACGGTGTAGAAAAGAAGATAAAAGTAAAACGCAAAAAAGTTGCACAGGGTACTACTTATAAAACCTGTACAACTTGCAATGGTACTGGGCAAATGACCCGTATACAGAATACTATTTTAGGTCGTATGCAAACCGCAACTACGTGTAGTACTTGTAGTGGAGCAGGTCAAATTGTAGATCAAAAACCCACCAATGCAGATGCACATGGTATGTTAGCTACCGAAGAAACAGTTTCTATAAAAATCCCAGCAGGGGTAGTAGATGGGATGCAACTTAAAGTTTCTGGAAAAGGAAACGATGCACCAGGCAATGGTATTGCAGGTGACCTATTAGTTGCGATTGAAGAAAAAGACCATCCTACCTTAAAAAGAGAGGGAGATAACTTGCATTATGATCTTTATATAAGCTTTCCAGAAGCTACTTTGGGGGCTTCAAAAGAAATTGATACCGTAAGTGGAAAAGTGCGTATAAAAGTTGAGCCTGGGGTACAAAGTGGAAAGATACTAAGGCTTCGTAATAAAGGAATACCAAGTATTAATGGATATGGGTCTGGAGATTTACTAGTGCATGTAAATGTATGGACACCAAAAACATTAAGTAAAGAACAACGTGCTTTTTTTGAGAAAATGACTGATGATGAACACTTTCAACCTAAGCCTGAAAAAGAAGACAAATCATTTTTTGAAAAGGTAAAAGACATGTTTTCTTAAATAAACGTTAATTAAATAATTTTTACCTATATTTGATTCATCGCTATACTTAATAGTGATAATTTTTCTTTTTCATAGCAATTTTTTTCCCACCCTTTATTTATAGAGGGTGGGTTTTGTTTTTTTAAGGAATTAAGGCCCTTAGCCTTAATTATTCTTCATAATAAAGCCTTGAAAACTGTAACAATCTATAGTTTTTTTGCACTAACAAATTAAATTACTTAGAATACTATTTGCCTTCAGGGGCATTTCAATATCTTTACGAAATCGATAGTAAAAATTATGGAAAAACTTTTAGTAGCAAACAATGTTTCCAAAACATTTGGCAAGCACAAAGCGATAAATAACATTTCAGTTGAGGTGCCAAAAGGAAGCGTTTTTGGTTTGTTAGGTCCTAACGGAGCAGGAAAAACAACTTTTATTCGTGTAATCAATCAAATCACCATGCCCGATACTGGGGAGGTGATTTTGGATGGTGAAAAACTACAACCGCACCACATACAATATATTGGATATTTACCTGAAGAACGGGGTCTGTACAAGTCCATGAAAGTAGGAGAACAGGCTTTGTATTTAGCTCAATTAAAAGGGCTGAGTAAAACCGAAGCTAAAGAACGGCTAAAATATTGGTTTGACCGATTGGAAATTGGCGATTGGTGGAACAAAAAAATACAAGAACTATCCAAAGGGATGGCACAAAAAATTCAATTTGTGGTTACCGTAATGCACAACCCAAAACTGTTGATTTTTGATGAACCTTTTAGTGGTTTCGACCCTATAAATGCTAACTTAATAAAAGACGAAATATTAAAATTGCGCGATGATGGGGCAACGATAATTTTTTCAACACATCGTATGGAGTCAGTTGAAGAAATGTGCGACCATATTGCGCTTATCAATAAAGGAAACAAAATATTGGACGGTAAATTGGTCGATATTAAACGAGAATATAAATCGAACACCTATGAGGTTGGTATTCAGGCAGAATACCCCGATGTGGTCACGGCCGATTTAAAAGAGAAATTCAAATTATTTCCAGCAACTTTTAAAAGCATTAATAACGAATTACAGTATAAAATTCAGATTCCAGAAACGCATACCGCCAACGATTTAATCACGTATTTAACTGGAAAAGGAGAGCTTACCCATTTTGTAGAGGTAATCCCTTCAGCAAACGATATTTTTATAGAAACTGTACGTAACAACTAATCAATAGGATATGAATCATCTTTCCCTAATATTAAAAAGAGAGTACTTAAATAAAGTAAGAAACAAGTCCTTTATCATCATGACGTTCTTAAGTCCGTTGATATTGGTTGGTATTTTTACGTTGGTTGCCTATTTGTCTGATGTTAATAGCGATAGCATACGAACCATTACGATTTTGGACGAAAGCAACCTGTTTGTCGATGAGTTTGAAGATACCGGTTCAATAGACTATAAGCCATTGAGTGATATTTCACTTTCTGAAGCAAAAAAACTATCTGAAGAATCAGAATATTACGGTTTTTTGTACATCCCCAAGACACAAACAATTGATGAGCTTGCCAACAAGATTACTTTTTATTCTGAAGATTCACCGTCTTTAACCATTATGGACGATATTCAGGATGCCATTGAAGAAAAAGTAAACAAAGAAAAACTTCAGGAAGCCGGAATAGACCCAAATAAGATTGATGAACTTCGCATAAAAATTGATACAAACTTAGAAACCTATGCTGGGCAAGAAACCTCAAAATTGGGCTCAGGTCTTAAATTAATTTTTGGTGGTGCAGCTGGATATTTACTGTTTATGTTCATCATTATCTACGGAAATATGATTATGCGTAGTGTAATTGAAGAAAAGACTAGTAGGATTATTGAGGTGATCATCTCTTCAGTAAAACCGATGAAGCTTTTATTGGGTAAAATTTTCGGTACAACCTTAGCGGGAATCACTCAGTTTTTAGCTTGGATTATATTAATAGGTGTGTTTAGCATTGTAGTGACTTCAATTTTAGGGATAGATCCTTCATCTGTACAAACCCCGCAACAGCAAATGCTTGAAGCCAATGGTAGCGGCGCAGAGCAAATAGCATTAGAAGTGATTCACGAAATAAACTCGTTACCTATTGCTAATTTAATTATCATGTTTGTCCTATTCTTTATTGGAGGGTACTTGTTATATGCATCTTTATATGCGGCCATTGGTGCTGCTGTTGATAGTGAAACGGATACACAACAATTTATGATGCCTATATTAATGCCTTTAATATTGGCGGTTTATGTAGGTTTCTTTACCGTAATTGATAACCCTCATGGTACGGTATCACAAATATTTTCTTTTATACCTTTTACTTCACCTGTAGTCATGTTAATGCGTATTCCATTTGGTGTGCCTATTTGGCAACAAATTGTATCAGTAGTTATTTTATTTGGTACATTTATGGGTACAGTTTGGTTCGCTTCAAAAATTTACCGAGTTGGTATTTTAATGTATGGAAAAAAGGCGAGCTATAAAGAGATTATCAAGTGGCTTAAATACTAAAGATGATTCAGCAGGAAAAGGTTTCTGAAAAAATAGAACATGTAGTAAAAAACGATATTTGGGGAAATATTAAAGAATTTCTTCAACTAGGCTTCCATTTTGGCGAAGGTGACAAACAGGTTAATATAACCATTGGGTTGCTATTGCTGGTAATTATCTCCTTCCTTATAGCAAGTTTTATATTAAAATGGATACGAAAACTCTACACACGAAAAATGCAAGAAACAGATAAGCGTAAGTTTATCAGTGTTTTTAAGTTTATAAAGTATGTTACGTATATTCTTGTAGTTTTTATTGTTTTAAGTGTTGCCGGATTTAACATTACTCCTTTTTTAGCGGCATCAGCGGCATTGTTGGTTGGTTTGGGGTTGGCACTTCAAGACCTTTTTAAAGATATAATTGGTGGTATTTTCATTATTCTTGATAAATCATTGTTAGTAGGGGACATTATAGAACTAAACAGCAAAGTTGGCAGGGTGATCGATATTAAGCTACGTACTACACGTGCCATTACTCGTGATGATAAGATTATCATTATCCCTAATCATAAGTTTATTACCGATACTATATACAATTACACCCAGAACCATCGAACTACTAGAGAGTTTGTAAGAGTTGGTGTTGCTTATGGAAGTGATACAACTTTGGTTAAAGAATTGCTCTTACAAAGTGCCGAAAAACAAAAAGGTGTGTTAAAAAGTCCTAAACCTTTCGTATTATTTGAGGATTTTGGAGATTCAGCGCTTATATTTAGTATCTACTTTTATATCGGTGATAGTTTTGTAGATCCCCGAATTAAAAGTGAAATGCGTTTTCGTATAGACCAACTGTTTAGAGAAAACCAAATTACTATCCCGTTCCCGCAACGCGATGTACACTTATTTCAAACTAAAAAATAAAGAACGACTTTGATAAACAAACACAATCAACAAATTAAAAAAGTATTTACAACATTTCTTATTTTAATTTGCACTGCAACTTTTGCTCAAACTACCGATCTTGCTAGAGTAGAATATTTAAATATTCCTTTTTCAAAATCAGATAATTCAATTAGTAGATATAGAGCGCTAGTTCAAGCACCAATCCCTTTAGATGAAGAAAAGAATAGTATTTTTGTTGTAAGTTTGGAATACCGTTACATAGATTTTTCATTAAAAGATACTGAAGATATTTCTGCTTTTGGAGACAATCTAGTTGACTCGTCTCAAGACATGAGACTTAATTTAGGGTATACCTGGAAATATAATAAAGATTGGCGTTTTGGTGTTAGGGTAGGGGCTCGAATAAACTCTACTTTAGAAGGTGAAATTGTAAATGACGACCTTATTTACGAAGGAGGTATTTACGCTATTTTAGATAAAAAGAAGGATACTACTATTGCCAAACCCTATCGACTAATATTAGGACTTACATATTCTAGTACACCCGGCCGAAATTACCCATTGCCACTAATTAATTACTTTAGAGAGTTCCGTCCAAACTGGACATTCACTCTCGGAGTACCAAAAACCAATGTTCGCCATTATTTAAATGATAGCCATAAAGACGCTATACAAGCTTTTGCTACGTTAGATAATATTTTTGCGAACCTTCAAACTAATTTTGTTCCAATGTCAAGTCAAAATCCTAATAATAAGCAGGTAGAAAATATTGAACATACGGTTGGACTTTTAGGATTAGGCTATGAACACTTTTTTACAGACCATTTATTGTTTTATGGCTATGCCGCACATTCAGTTTATAACAACTTTAGGATGGAAAACAATGATGGTGAAAAAATCTATGAAATTAATTCTACAAACACCCCTTATTTTCGAGCTGGGTTTAAATTTAAATACTAACAACCAATGCCTAAGATTTTAATAATTGAAGACGAAGCCGCTATTCGGCGTGTGCTGGTAAAAATTCTAACTGAAGAAAACGACACCTACGAAGTTACGGAAGCCGAAGATGGTCTAGAAGGCACCGAACTTATTAAAGATAAAGATTTCGATCTCGTCTTGTGCGATATTAAAATGCCAAAAATGGATGGGGTAGAAGTACTGGAATCCATAAAAAAAATAAAACCAGAAACACCTATTGTCATGATCTCTGGCCATGGCGATATTGATACCGCAGTAAATACCATGCGAATGGGTGCGTTCGATTATATTTCAAAACCACCAGACTTAAATCGCTTACTTAACACGGTCCGGATAGCCTTAGACAGGAAAGAATTAGTGGTTGAAAACACTCGTTTAAAGAAAAAGGTAAGTAAGAATTACCAAATGATTGGGGAGTCTGAAGAAGTTGTCCACATTAAGGATATGATCGAAAAAGTAGCTCCAACCGAAGCAAGGGTTCTAATTACTGGTCCTAACGGAACTGGTAAAGAATTGGTAGCTCACTGGTTGCATCAAAAAAGCGATCGTAATAAAGGACCAATGATTGAGGTTAATTGTGCCGCCATACCAAGTGAGTTAATTGAAAGTGAGCTGTTTGGTCATGTAAAGGGAGCTTTTACCAATGCCAATAAAGATCGTGCAGGTAAATTTGAAGCTGCCAATAAAGGAACAATTTTTCTAGACGAAGTAGGCGATATGAGTCTTTCCGCACAAGCAAAAGTATTACGGGCACTTCAAGAAAATAAAGTACAGCGTGTAGGTAGTGATAAAGATATAAAAGTAAATGTACGCGTTGTTGCTGCTACCAATAAGGACTTAAAAAAAGAAATTGAAGAAGGCAATTTCAGGGAAGATTTATACCATCGATTAGCAGTAATTTTAATTAAAGTTCCACCGTTAAACGAACGTCGAGACGATATTCCGCTATTGGTAGAATATTTTAGTAAAAAGATAGCTGATGAACACGGGACAGCCCACAAGAAATTTTCTGACAAAGCCTTAAAAAAATTAAAAGAATACGACTGGACAGGTAATATTCGAGAGCTTCGTAATGTTGTAGAACGTTTAATAATATTAGGCGGGGCCGAAGTAAGTGAAAAGGATGTAAAACTATTTGCTAGTAAATAATAATTTATGTGCTGTAATTAGCACGTGACTTTTTATTTAGGAGGAAACAATATTGGTAGTCTATAAACACGGTCATGTTCAGGTTTTCCTGAAGCATTGGAACGGTTAAATACCAAATAGCCACGTTCATCATCGGGGGCATTAAAAACTATCTCTTTTTCAAATGCGACAAAATTTTCGGTCATCCAATTGTCTTTTGCTTCAATAATTCCTGAAACCAGTTCATTACCATTCGCGTCTTCTAGTTTGAAAGGAAAGCTACCTTCAAAAAACCAATAACCGCGGGCTTTTCCTTTGATTGTTAACGGTGAAGAGATATCTTTATTAGGAAGCGGTTTCTCAATCTGTATCAATTCTGCTATTTGCTTTTTTTCTTGGTCTGCGTCAAAGAAAGTTAAAGATTCTATCATTTTATACAATCTTTCAATATCCGAGTCAGCAATTTTTCCGAAAAATTTTACTGAATCTTCACCCATAGGATCGCAAGATTCCATTGGTTTAGATTCTCCAGCAACACTAAAACAAGTTGCATTAAAATTATCTATTGGCAAGTGAATAAAGATGGTTCCATATTCATCCCAATCCTTTGGATGTTCATCAACTTTCAGCATAAATGCCCAAGGTTGATCGTTTTCCAATAGAAAAACTTTTGACTTTTCTTTATTTAGTTTAAAATTGACAGGCAACGATTTTCCCCAATCATTAAAAGAGAGTTGCTTACCGTTAGGCATTTCAGTTCCGAAGCCTTTGGGCATAAAGCTTATGTAAAATGCCTCAGGTGCTTCATGAAATGCAAAAGGAGGATCTTGATTGGGTTTCTTTTCATATAAATTTATAACAGGAGTATTTCCAGGTAGTTTACTTTCTAGCACGGTAAATGTTGGTGGAAAATCAATCGCAAAATGCCATGTGTTATTACGGTAGGGTGTCATTTCTGTAGAATCTTTGGGTAATTCTTTTTCTATTGTTTCAGAATTGTCCTCCGTATCTTTTTCACCTTTTGGCTCATTACAGCTTAAAAGCAGTAGAGGGATAAATATGAATGTAAAATGTAATAGTCTCATTTACAGTTTGTTTTAAAATAATTTACAGAATTCAACAGAAAAAAAGTTTAAAATTTTATTAAAATCAATAGGATTTCCCTGTTAAAACAAATGCCTTCAAAAAAACTTTTATCTTTATCAATATGAAAAAAATAGATATTTCCGATTTTAAAGTTGAAAAAGAGGTAGAAATTTCAGCCTTAAAAACAGCTATAGATTTAAATGCTACTAAAGACGAAATAAAGGATGCTTTGAAAACAACCCGGAAAGATTTGGCGAAGTTTCAAGACACTATGTATGCACACGGAAAGTATGCTGCATTAATTTGTTTACAAGGAATGGATACGGCAGGGAAAGATAGCTTGATTCGTGAAGTTTTTGAAGAGTTTAACAGCCGTGGGGTTGTAGTGCACAGTTTTAAAACGCCTTCTAAAAACGAATTGAAACACGATTATCTTTGGCGTCATTACATAGCGTTGCCACAACGTGGGAAGTTTGGTGTTTTTAACCGGACACACTATGAAAATGTATTGGTAACTCGAGTACACCCCGAATATATTTTAAATGAAAATTTGCCTGATGTCACTAAAGTTTCAGATATTGATGAATCCTTTTGGCAGAAACGATTTGAGCAAATTAATTCTTTCGAAAAAACACTTTCAGAAAACGGTACAATTGTATTTAAATTCTTTTTGAATATTAGTAAAGATGAGCAAAAACACCGACTGCTAAGACGGCTAAATAAAAAGAATAAAAACTGGAAATTCTCACCCGGGGATTTAAAAGAGCGTAAACTCTGGGATGAATATATGAAATGTTACGAAGCCCTTCTAAATAATACATCTACCGATTACGCACCTTGGTATGTGATACCTTCAGATAGTAAACCCACTGCCCGATATTTGGTGTCAAAAATTTTATATGAAGTTATGACAAGCTTTAAAGACATAAAAGAACCCGAATTAGAACCTGAAATAAAAGCTAAGATTTCAGAATATAAAAATCAATTGGAAAACGAATAGCTTAGATTACAATGAATATTAATTTATGTCGTTATTCAAATTGAAAAATCTCCTTTATGAAAAAACTACTTACCTTACTGCTTATTACTTTATTTTTCTCTCAAGCTAACGCCCAAAAAACCCATATTGAAGATTCCCTTACCATCCGAAATATTTATGATATGGCTTTGCTCAATGGTAAAAGTTACGACTGGCTAGATCACCTTTCCAACGAAATTGGGGGCAGACTCTCAGGATCATTAGAAGCAGAAAAAGCTGTGAAATATACTGAAGCCGAACTAACCAAACTTGGACTGGATAAAGTTTGGTTACAACCTGTTATGGTGCCAAAGTGGACTCGTGGCTCTAAAGAATATGCTTATATCGAGACCGCGCCAGGGCTCTCAACAACAACCGATATTTGTGCATTGGGTGGCTCTGTGCCAACACCTGCCTTAGGATTAAAAGCAGAAGTAATTGAAGTACAAGGCCTGGACGACCTTGAAAAATACGGTAGGGAGCAAATAGAAGGTAAGATTGTTTTCTACAACCGTCCTATGCAAGCCAATTTGATTAACACTTTTGAAGCCTATGGCGGTTGTGTAGATCAACGCTATGCCGGCGCTATGGAAGCTGCCAAATACGGAGCTGTTGGTATTGTAGTGCGTTCCATGAATTTACGTAAAGACGATTTACCACATACAGGCACCATGAGTTATGGCGATACGCCTGCCAATCAAAGAATTCCTGCTTGTGCCATTAGTACAAACGGAGCCGATTATTTAAGTAGGGCATTGGGTATTAAGCCAGATCTTAAATTTTACTTCAAACAAAACTGCAAAACGTATGATGATGTACAGTCACATAATGTGATAGGCGAAATCACCGGTACCACGTACCCCGATAAATATATTGTTGTAGGTGGTCATTTAGATTCTTGGGATTTGGGTGACGGTTCTCACGACGATGGTGCAGGTTGCGTACAGTCTATGGAAGTATTACGGTTGTTTAAAGAAATAAACTACAAGCCAAAACACAGTATTCGTGTTGTATTATTTATGAATGAAGAAAACGGTCTTCGCGGCGGAAAGAAATATGCCGAACAAGCAAGACTGAAAAATGAACAACACATTTTTGCATTAGAAAGCGATGCCGGTGGTTTTACCCCAAGAGGTTTTTCATTTGATACCGATGCCGCAAACTTTGCACAAATTGAAAGTTGGAAACCATTATTTGAACCGTATTTAATCCATTCGTTTACTAAAGGCGGAAGTGGAGCAGATATTGGTCCGTTAAAAGATGAAAATATTGTCTTGGCAGGGTTACGTCCCGATTCACAGCGCTATTTTGATCATCACCACGCCGCTAATGATACGTTCGATGCCATTAACAAACGCGAATTGGAACTTGGCGGTGCCACTATGGCAAGCTTGGTATACCTTATCGATAAATATGGAACCAAAACCGAAATGAGCACCGTTAAAAACTAAACAATGAGTTTTTTAACAGCAGAATGGAGACGATTAGCCTTTGCTAATTATGAAGTAAATCCTAAATCACTACAAAAGTACCTTCCTGCTCATACCGAATTAGACACGTTTAACGGTACATATTACGCAAGTTTGGTTGGCTTTATGTTTAAAAATGTAAAGCTTCTAGGTGTAAAAGTACCTTATCACGTAAACTTTGAAGAGGTAAACTTACGTTTTTACGTTCGTTATAAATCTGAAACCGGCTGGAAACGTGGCGTTGTGTTCGTAAAAGAAATTGTGCCAAAACAAGCTGTAACTTTTATAGCAAATGTTTTTTACAATGAACGGTATGAAACACAAAAAATGAGTCATATCTGGAAAAGCAGTAATGATAGTCTCATTACGGAATACCATTGGTTACAAAAAGGGGAAGAGCAGTTTTTTAAATTAGAAACTGAATTAAATCCACACTTTATTCAACCAAACTCTAAAGATGAATTTATCACAGAACATTATTGGGGCTATGGTAAGAAAACGGATTTAAAAACTACCGAATATGAAGTTAGACATCCTAAATGGGATGTTTACAATGTGAAAAATTATGAAGTTCAAGTAGATTTTGCTGCGAATTACGGGGCTGATTTTGAGTTTTTAAACACGGCAACACCAACTTCAGTTATGCTTGCTGAAGGCTCACCTATTAGTATCGAGGGAAAAAATATCATCAAGTAGTTACCACCAAACCACAAAGAATTTTTCAAGGGTATCCTTTTGTTTTTTATACACTAACGGAGATTTTTTATTGGTCACTAAACTTGCTATTTTTTCTTTTGTTTCAGAAAAAGAAAACCATTCAGTCAAATTTTCAGGAGGGATTAACCATTCTTTTTTATCAGGAATTGCAAACAAAGCACCGCTATTTTCTTCAGTTTCAAATTCTGAAAAAGGAATATAGGTCCCCACAATACATTCTTGATAATGCTTTGAAAACTTTTCTTTATTGAAATCCTTCGGAAGGAATAAAAATGATTTAATACATACCTGCTGTTCAATAGTAGCAATGTCAAGATGTAAGTCTTTCAAAAAGTCAGCAGTTTCAGGTGCAAATAACAAGGGAAACTGCTTTTCGGTTATTTTGTCTAGTTTTTGCTGTAAAGTATCTTTTCGGTTGGGGCCAATCCATTTGGCTTCAGAATTAGGACCTAAATTATCATCAAACAAATAAAATTTGCAGGCTAATTCAATATGAAGTGTTTTATTAGCTTCAGTATCAAAAATCAGATAATCCAACTCACCCAGAGTTTGTGTTTCGCCTTGTATTTGAATATTGGCAGCGAGAAATTGATAGCGTTTGGATTGTTTCAGCAAAAATTCAAAACACGTCTCAGCTTGTTTTCCCAACATCAATTGCGAAGGAAAGTGAAATAAAGAAGTATTAATTCCTTCTTTATTTAAAGAAAAAAATGAAAAAGGAAAAGTGCCAGAAACAGCTTTAAGGTCTGGCGCTTTTATAAAATAATCTAATGTATCGTTTATTGCAATAACGTATTTCTACTATTTAATTTCTATTGTCCCTTTACGGCACTTTCATATTTTTCAATCCACTCATCAACGGTCATTTTTCCAATTAACTCAGCCATTAAATCAAAAGGGATTTTCTTCGGGTTTTTAAAGCGAATACAGCTTTTTCCCATATCCAGTTTATTAGAAGCATGCTTGGGCCATTCATTCGTAAACCAATTTAGTAATTCTGGATCACTGTAAATTCCAGAATGATAAAGCGCGATATGGTTTTTTTGAGAAGCCAAATTTATAAATGGCAACGGCTGTTTAGGGTCGCAATGATAGCCATCAGGATAGCGGGAATGAGGAACGACATATCCTAACATTCCGTAGGTTATTTGTTCATCAAACCCTTTAGGAAGGTTTTCTAAAATGATGTTTCTAAATTTCGAAATAACTTCCTTTCGGTCTTCTGGAAGTTCGGCGATGTATTGCTCGGGTGTTTTGGCTTGCGATTGCATGGTTTTTAAATTTTACGGAAAGTTACCAAATTTAGTCCGATTGGGTTTGCTACCTTTGCCAAAAATTTTCTCAGCTTTGCTGCAACAATATACCAAAGAGTTTAAATACAACATTCGTCTTGCTACACCTGTAATATTAGGGATGTTAGGGCATACGGTAGTGGCTTTGGTCGATAACATCATGGTTGGGCAATTGGGAACTGCAGAACTGGCCGCCGTATCCTTGGGTAATAGTTTTATGTTTATTGCCATGTCCATTGGTATTGGGTTTTCAACCGCGATCACACCTTTGGTTGCTGAAGCTGATGGCGAGAATAATTTTGAAGCAGGTAAATCTTCTTTTAAACATGGTCTTTTTCTGTGTTCGGTTTTAGCCCTCGCGATGTTTTTGGTATTGCTATTGGGCAAACCCTTGATGTATATAATGAACCAACCTGAAGAGGTGGTCGAGCTTGCAATGCCGTACCTTAATTTAGTTGCGATATCCATTATTCCATTAATAATTTTTCAGGCCTTTAAACAGTTTAGCGATGGGCTGTCGATGACGCGGTATCCAATGTATGCCACCGTAGTAGCGAACGTAGTAAATGTTATTTTAAACTACATTTTCATCTTCGGAAAACTGGGAATGCCAGAATTGGGCGTAGTGGGCGCTGCAATTGGTACGTTAGCTTCTCGTGTTATAATGGTTATATATTTATGGTATATGCTATCACAACATCATAAATCGAGGGATTTTGTATTGAACATAAAGCTGTTTACGCTTTCAAAAACGATGCTGAAAAAAGTATTTAACTTAGGAAGTCTTTCTTCCATGCAAATGTTTTTTGAAGTAGCCATTTTTACATCTGCCATATGGCTTTCAGGAATTTTAGGAAAAAACCCCCAAGCGGCTAATCAAATTGCCTTAAACCTATCTTCTATGACGTTTATGGTGGCAACAGGGTTTAGTGTGGCAGCTATGATTCGAGTAGGAAACCAAAAAGGATTAAAACGGTTTTTAGAATTAAGGCGAATTACATTTTCTATTTTTCTACTGTCAACTTTATTGGCAGTTGTATTTGCTGCTTTCTTTATGATATTCAACACAGCCTTGCCAAAATTATATCTGGACTATGATAATGTAGCCGAATTTGCCGATAATTATGAAGTGGTTTCAATTGCCGCAAAATTATTACTGATTGCAGCTGTTTTCCAGATATCCGATACGGTACAAGTGGTGGCTTTGGGAGCATTACGCGGTATGCAAGACGTAAAAATACCTACGCTAATTACGTTTATTGCGTATTGGTTGGTTGGGTTTCCCATTATGTACTATCTAAGTACGTATACTGAATATGGTAGCTCAGGAATTTGGTTTGGACTCTTGGCAGGTCTTACCGTTTCGGGCATCTTGTTATTCATCAGATTTAATTACCTTTCAAAAAAATTAATAGCAAGTAAAGCTGAAGCAGAACTTGCCTAGTTTTATAAAAATACTACTATGACGTTACCCAAATATATTTTAGGCGATAACACAGATTATCCTACTGCTATTTTTGTTATCCATACGGAGTTCCCTCGTTTCATAATCAACTTGGAAGACGATGAGGTGGAATGGTTAGAAGAATTTGACAACCACGATCAAAAAGAATTGGAGTCTGAAACTGAAAACTATATAAAAGAAGCAACCGAATTTTACGACCGCGAAGTAGCCCGTTACGAAAATGATTGAGGAATTACTGAAATATGATACCGAGCTTTTCCTGTTCCTAAACAAACTGGGAAACACCTCTTGGGATGGCTTTTGGCAAATCGTTACCGAAAAGTGGTCATCTATTCCTATATACGCGTTTCTATTATACCTAGTTTATAAACATTATGGGTTAAAAGGTACTTTGGTTGTTTTGGTAAGTGTAGCCTTGATGATTACTGCAACCGATCAATTAGCTAATTTATTCAAATACGGAATAAAACGTCCACGCCCTTGTCAAGTAGATACCTTGCAAGAAACCATGCGTTATGTAGCTGTACGTTGTGGTCGGTATGGATATTTTTCTGCGCACGCTGCCAGTTCGATGGCTGCGGCAGTTTTTTTAAGCTTATTATTGAAAAAGTGGTATCATTATTTACCCTTTTTATTATTGTTTTGGGCGGCCGTAGTTGCATACAGCAGAATTTACTTAGGCGTACACTATCCTTTGGACATTGTTACCGGAATGTTTTTTGGGGCTTTAATAGGATTTTTGTTCTACAAAGTACAACTTTGGGGACAACGCAAGTTTGTGAAAGAATAGACTTTAAAAGTAGATTCATAACGAAGGTCACTAAGTAAATAGTCTAAAATGGAAAACAAAGGCTGAAACGTAGACCACTGAGTGAATAATCAAGAATGCAATTCTTGACTATTTGTATCGAAGTGTCGAAGTGCTACTTCTTCACCAAATATAAATCTCTATACAATCTATCACGGTGCGTACGACTGCCTGGAGCATTAGGATTCATATCGTAACGTGTGACTTTTTCAATAGAATAATCCTTAAATTTTTTTCTGAAAAAATCCTTATCTGGTTCTGCCACAAGTACGCCAAAAGTAGTTTCAGAAGGTGCCTTGAAGCTTTCGTCTTTTTTAAGCACTTCAATCGGTTTGCCGTATTCCCAAATCATTTCTGGGGTAAAGTACGTGAGTTCGTAGACCTTTAAATCGGTTTTTTCTTGCCAATCGTTCAGTTTGGCCAAACTTTTATATTCAGGATTAATCGTCAATGTTTTTGCGAGCGGCATTCCAAAACAGATAATGGACGCGATAAAAGCAATGGTTAAATAGAAAACCGGTTTTATTTTCTTCTGAATTAATTTCTTAATTATAAAAAATCCGATTCCAAATAAAACAATGGAAAGTACGATGTACCATCCCCAATTGCCAGAAAGCGCTTCAGCACCTAAAAACAAATAACCACCTATTGGGAAAACTAGACCGATAGTAGCGATCAACCCGAAGTTAAAATATACAGGAACCGTTTCTCGTTTATCTGTAATTTCAGAAAATCTTCGGAATAAATACTCCATATAAAACCCCGTATTTAGTGCTAACGGAATCAAAACTGGAAGTAAATAGCGTGATTTTTTTTCAGGAATGATAGAAAGCAATACAACCGAAACCATTGTCCATAAAAAAGTAAATAAATACGCCTTTTTATTGAACACGCGGTTTTTTAAATATGGATATAGCAACCCAACAAATGCGGGAATGGTCCAAACACCGCTTTGTGTAAAAAAGCTCCAATAATAATAAAACGGACGAACATTATAGCTGGTCCAATTTGAGGTTTCTTTTTTAGTAATGGCGGCGACATCCTGTGTATCGAAAGTATAGGTGTACCAATGCCACCAACCTGAAACGAGTAATGCAACTACTAAAAAGACAAGCAGAGGTAGTATTCTAGACTTGAAGTTCTGGTATTTGTAAACAATTCCGAAGGAAATTAAAAAAGGTAAAAACAATGCATACAACGACACAGGCCCTTTACTCATAAACGAAAACCCAAAAAATAAAGCAGCGATTACTGCATGCATATATTTTTGTTTTTCCGAAGTAAAGAAGAGGTACAAGTAATAAATACAGACCATCATAAACCCGTGGGTAAAAATATCCCATTGCCCATTCCGCCCAGCAAAGATGATATAAAATGAAGTCGCCATAATTAGAGACGAAATAAATGAATATGTTCTACTACGGGTAAATTTTAGAGCTAATTTATACGAAAACACTATTAAAACAACCGTAATCAAGGCAGCAGGAAGACGAAGAGCGATTAAGCTTTTCAATCCAAAAACCGCTGCTGAGATGGCCGTTAGCCAAGTAGGCAAGGGTGGTTTTTGGTAGCGTGGTTCACCATTTAAAGTAGTGAGAAGCCAATTGCCATCGTGAAGCATTTCACGGGCAGTAGTGAAATTTCGGGCTTCCATAATGTTCACGAAAATAGCATCAAGGTTTACAAAGAATATAGCAATGCAAATGAGTATCAGTATCGTGATATGTATTTTTTTAACCTTCAAATCGACGTTGCTTTTTCCAAATAAAAATATTTCGAATGTAAATAACTAAACCAGCAATATGACCAATAAACAATACGGGATCTTCTCTAAAAATTGCATAGGTTAAAATTAGTGAAGCCCCGACCACGCTCATACGCCAAAACCCGACAGGTAACTGTGAGGTTTTAGTTTTTTCGGAATACAGCCATTGATAAATGAACCGTAACGTAAAAATCAATTGAGAGAATATGCCCAAAAGCAATAGCCAAAGTGGAATATTGTCATTATTAAACAATTGGTCAATATCATACTCACCATTATTATAGGCATAAACCACTATAAAAACAGGAAAAGCTAATAAGAACAGTTGAAACCATTTGGGCGATTTTTGCCATTCACCTTGTAAATGTAAGTTTCGTATGTAAATGAAATAGGTAAGCGATTGCCCTAGCATAATGGCAAAATCGTCACGCAAATAACCATATACAAATAATAAAAAAGAAGCTAGTAAACTCAGTTTCCAGAATAGGGAAGGGGTGATAACACGTTTACTTTTTTCTGAAAGAATCCATTGCACCAATAAACGACCCGAAAAAAGTGCTTGTGCCAAAAAACCAATGCCGTAAATAAGCCAATTGCTCATCCTTTGCTTTTTACTTGGTAATTAATGTACTTTTTTTTCATCCATAAATAGGCAAAACAATCCATTAATGGGCCAATTAAACGATTCCAAACCCCAAATTTAGCAGTTCCCGCCATTCTTGGAAAATGCTGTACTTGTATTTGTATAATTTTTCCGTTTTGCAATAAAATCATAGCTGGTAAAAAACGATGCAACCCTTTAAACATAGGGATACGTTTTGCATAATCACTTTTGATAACTTTAAGGGGGCAACCTGTATCATCCATACCATCCTTGGTAAAAGTACGCCGAATACCGTTGGCTATTTTTGAAGACATGTTTTTTACAAACGTATCTTTTCTATCGGCTCGAACACCAGTTACCAAATCATATTCGCCAATATGTTGTAGTAATAAGTTAAAATCTTCAGGGGCAGTTTGTAAGTCAGAGTCAATATATCCTAACAAAGGTGTTTCTACATAATCAAACCCAGCTTTAATTGCAGCGCTCAAACCACGGTTTTCCTCAAATAATATATAGTTGAAAGCTTCATTTCGTTTGCATATGGCCTCGATTAATTCTTGACTTTTATCAGAAGACCCATCGTTGACCAATAGAATAGCCGTCTTTTTTGTTGCTATTTTGGTGTAGGCAAGCAGTTCTTTTTCAACCCGTTCCAGATTATCTTCTTCATTGTACACTGGGACAATTATGGTGAATTCGTACATAGAAATTTATTAGTTTATCTGTGCAAAAGTATTTCTTTTTTAATGAATAATTCAGAAACATAAAAAAAGCTGTTACTTTGTAATCGGAAAATTAACACATGAAGATACTCGTTACAGGCGCAGCAGGGTTTATAGGTTCACACACTTCGGAAAGATTAGCCGAAATGGGATACGAAGTAATTGGGATTGATAATTTCTCTTCGTATTATAATATTGAATTGAAAGAACTGAATGCTAAAACACTTTCAGAAAAAGGGATTAATATATTACGAATTGATCTTAGAACCGATAATTTAACTGAAGCACTTCCTGAAGATTTAGACTATATCTTTCATTTTTCCGCACATCCGGGTATTTCGAATACTTCAACTTTTGAAGATTACTTTTCAAACAACATTCTTGCTACCAAAAACTTGCTTGATTTTGCACTTCAGTGTAAAAAAACACCTTTTATTGTAAATATTGGTACTTCTTCCATTTATGGTTTGGAAGCCACTTTTCCAGAAAATGTCGCTCCAAAACCTGCTTCTTGGTATGGGGTAACCAAACTGGCTGCCGAGCAATTGGTGTTGGCAAAATCACGGGAAGGGAAGTTGCAATCTACCTCGTTACGTTTGTATTCAGTGTATGGTCCCCGTGAACGTCCCGATAAGCTTTATACCCGCTTGATTGATTGTGGATTGAACAATAAACCGTTTCCACTTTATAACGGCAGTGAGAAGCACTTACGCAGCTTTACGTATGTACAGGATATTGTAGATGGTATTGTAAGTGTTATTGGGAAAGAAAGTACAGTAAACGGCGAAATATTCAATTTAGGAACTGAAGAAGAAAGTACCACCGCCACAGGAATTGCTACGGTTGAAGATTTATTGGATACAAAAATTGAAATTTCAGCTAAGCCACCGCGTGCCGGCGATCAATCAAGAACAAAAGCCAATATTGATAAAGCTAGAAAACTATTGGATTATAATCCTACAAAGACTTTAGAAGAAGGATTAAAAGCACAAATAGAATGGTTTAGAGAAAGTTTTATTAAAAAATAAACTACCCTTTCAAACTTAACAAATTAGCCGCAGCTTCAAATGGTGAGGTTTTATTGGCTTCAATGAGAGCTAATTGCTTTTCTAGTTCCCCTTTAACTTTCGGATTGTTATAAAAATCTCTTTTCAATGTATTTTCTATGGTTTGCAACAACCAGAATTTATTTTGTTCGGTTCGTTTATGTTGAAAATAATCGTTCTTTTTTGTAGCTTCTAGATAATCTTCAATCAGTTGCCACACTTTATCAATGCCTTTATTTTTAATAGCTGAACACATTAATGTTTTGGGTTTCCAGCCACTTTCTTTGGGTGGGTAAAGATGTAAAGCTCTATTGAATTCCGTTTTGGCTAATTTGGCAGCTTTTATATTTTCGCCATCGGCTTTGTTTATTACTATGGCATCTGCCATTTCCATAATTCCACGTTTTATACCCTGTAATTCATCTCCAGCGCCGGCTAATTTCAGCAATAAAAAGAAATCGGTCATCGAATGTACGGCGGTTTCACTTTGTCCCACGCCCACGGTTTCTATAATAATATTATTATAGCCAGCCGCTTCGCATAAAATAATAGCTTCTCGAGTTTTTTGAGCCACACCACCTAAGGAATCCCCACTAGCAGAAGGCCTAATAAATGCATTAGGGTCTTTCACTAGCTCTTCCATTCTAGTTTTGTCGCCTAAAATGCTGCCTTTGCTCAATGAGCTACTGGGGTCTACCGTGAGTACAGCTACTTTATTCTTTTTTGAAGTCAGTAGTTTACCAAAACTTTCAATGAAGGTACTCTTTCCAACACCAGGTACGCCGGTAACCCCAATTCGAATCGATTTGTTAGCGTGTGGCAAGCAAGCCTCTATAATTTGACGACCTTGCTTTTGATGTTTTTCTGCGGTACTTTCTATTCGAGTTAGCGCTCGGCTTAAATGGGTTTTATTGCCAGATAAAAGCCCTTCGATAATTACTTCGGTAGAAGGGGTTTTATTCTTTTTTAAGCGTTCAGAGGCAAGTGGGTTTAATCGGGTAGGCTGATCTACCCCTTCTTTTTCTGAAAGTGCTTTACTGTTTTTTTGCTTTTTTGCCATTGCTGAAATTTATGACAATTTTATGAATATCGGTTTTAAAAAGCCACGAAACCATAGTATATTGATTATTATTAAATAAAAAAAATAAAAATGAAAACATTATACAAAGCTACTTCAATAGCTAAAGGAGCAAGAAAAGGACACGTAAAAACCGAAGATGGACCTATCGATTTGAACCTTTCGGTGCCTAAATCTATGGGCGGTGACGGAGGTGACGGTACCAATCCAGAACAATTATTTGGTTGCGCTTACGCAGCGTGTTTTGGAAGTGCCATTGAAGCAATCGCTGAAAAAAAGAAAATAGATGTAAATACAGAAGAAATTTCTGTTACTGCAACTATAGGTATAGGGACTACCGAAAAAGGAAACCTTCAATTAGATGCCACTTTAGACTGTTATATTCCAGGAGTGGATGTAAAAACAGGTGAAGACTTGGTTAATAAAGCACATGAAATCTGTCCTTTTTCAAGAGCTACGCGAGATAACATTACTGTAAACCTTAACTTAATGTTAGACGAATAAAATAAAACCCAACAATAAAAAAATCCCTTTTCAATCGAAAAGGGATTTTTTTTATAAAATTATATCTATATGGCTTTCAAGGGGATGACTCTTCCTTTGTCGTCATCGTCTTTTTTATTATCGTTTTTTTTTGAATCTTCTTCTAACTTTGGGCTTGCTTCAGCTTTTTTAGGCTCTTCAGAAAAATGAGTTTCTTTATGTTGCTCGGCTTGCTTGATATACCATTGCAATTGTTTTTTCTGTTTTTCCAACAGCGCCAAGATGCCTTCTGGCAACTCTTTTCGCTCTAATAATAAATCATATCGCTTAATATTGTTTAAATCCCTTGCAATACATTGATTAAGTATAACAGTCATATTAAACTTTTCTAAAGCTTCTTTTATTTCTTGCCAAGTACGATCAATATTGCCTTTTTCTGAATCTTCCTTAAGGGGTTCAATACCTCGTGAGTGTAGTTCATTAGAAATATCATGGCTCATCCGGTTTCGTTCGGTGGCCATATAGTTCAAAAATCGTTTTAAATGGGTAGCATTAGCGTCTTGCGCTGCATTGTAATACAGCTTTTCAGCTTCAAAACTTGCAACCAATAATCGATTTAATTTATTAAAGTCAGCGTATTTCTTCTTCATATACAGTGATTTATACCAAATTTACTATAAAAGCATCAATTTTACAGGTAAATTTATGTATAAATTAAGCTAAAATATGTTAAGATTTGCAACACTAAGATAAATGTGTCGTCTTTAAACTGAACAGCAACCAAAAAAACCATCAAACTTGTCCAATTCATTACTTGTTGAACAATGTAAACAGCATAATCGCAAAGCACAATTAGCGCTTTATAAAAAATATTGCGATGGGATGTTTATCATAGCCCAACGGTATATGCGAGATGCAGCAGCGGCAGAAGACGCTATGCAAGAAGCGTTTATAAAAGCGTTTCAAAAACTAGAGCAATTTAAAGGGGACGTCACCTTTGGTGCTTGGTTAAAACGGATTGTCATCAATACTTGTTTAGATACCATAAAAGCAAGAAAATTGGAAGTACAATCCTTACACGAAGAGACCTTGCATATTGTTGAGGAAGATGAAGACTGGAACGTGCCGGACCAAACAACAATAGAGGAAGTAAAAGAGGCAATAGAATCGCTTAACGAAAACCATAGAATTGTGGTGCAATTATATTTAATGGAAGGGTATGATCATCAAGAAATTTCTGAAATATTAAACATTACAGAAAGTGCATCCCGAACCAATTTGCACCGAGGAAAAAAAGAATTACAGAAACACTTAAAACATTTGCAGTATGGCACAGGATATTAGAAAAATGTTTGAAAATAACCCAGAGGAGGATACTAAAGCCCCTCAAGGACATCAAACTCGTTTTGAAGCGAAATTAAATGATGCGTTCGGGAATTTGGAAGTAATAGAAAACCCAAGAACCACTAGGTTTATGTGGCTTAAAGTAGCTGCTATTGCTATCGTTTTACTATCAGTGGGAGCCTTTGGATACCAACAACTCTCTAAAGAAAACCCTGTTGAGGTAGTTGAGGTTCCTAAGCAAAATACCGAAGCCAATAACAATGTAGCAAAAATAACATTGGGCGATCTTTCACCAGATCTTAAAAAGGTTGAAAACTATTACTTAACAGGAATTAATGTACAATTAGCCTCGCTTAAAATTAAAGATGAAAATAAAGAGCTGATCGATGGGTATATGCAGCAATTAAGTGAACTAGATAAAGAATACCAACGTCTTACACTAGACCTTAATGAAGCTGGTCCTACCGAAGCGACCATTACCGCATTGATCGATAATTTGCAATTACGTTTGGAATTGCTGTTCAAACTTAAAAACAAATTAAAAGAACTAAAAAATCAAAACGATGAAACCACAAATATTATTTAAAACGTACGTCACAGTTATTATAGCTCTTGTATGTACCACTTTTGGTAATGCACAAGAAGACTATAAAGAAACCTTTAATGTAAAAGAAGATGTTACTGTTTCAGTAAACACAAGCCACACCAATATCATTTTTGAAACTTGGAACAAGGATAAAGTAGAGGTAGAAGCCTATATAGATGGCGAAAAATTATCTAAAGCCGAAAAGCAAGAATTGTTTGACGATTGGGACTTTAGTGTGCTAGGCAATAGCAATAAAGTCGTCATCACCTCAAAAGGAGGGAATAGCTGGAATGGAATGGCGTCTATGCATCATTTAGATGGTATGGAAGGACTCGACTTTTTAGGCCCTATGATGGAAGAAATGATCGTGCCTATGATTAGTAATATGCGAATCCCTAATTTACCCGATGACCTTTTAAAGGATATAGGCGACATAGATTTTGATTATGAAGAATTTATGAAAGACAAAGAAGCCTATATGGAGAAGTTTGAAAAGAAAATGGATAAAAAATTTGGGAAAGACTTCGAAGTAAAAATGGAAAAGTGGGGCAATGAGTTTGCTGAACAATACAACGAAGAAAGATCAGATAGTATCGCTGCTATTTGGGAGTCCAAGATGGAGCGTTGGGGAGAATCCTTTGGCAAACGTATGGAGCAATGGGGTGAACGTTTTGAAAAAGAAATGGAAGAGAAATACGGTGAAGATGGTAACTATTCAAAACAAGTAATTCAAGGGCCCCATGGTAATAAAACCATTATAATTCAAGGAAGCGGATCCTCAAAACCTGGGAAAACTAAAAGTAAAGGCGTAAAAACCATTAAAATAAAAATGCCAAAAGGAGCCAAAACCGATATAGATGTTCGGCACGGCGAAATTGAAATGGCCGATGCCGTGAATGTTAAGGCGACTCTTAACCATTCACCATTTACAGCAAATAGTATTGATGGGGGAGAGACCCTCATCAATGCTTCTTATGCGCCAGTCGTGGTAAACAATTGGAACAATGGTACGTTATATCTCAAGTTTGTTGAAAACTGTAACATAGCCGATGTAAATACTATTAATTTGCAAGCTAACTCAAGTGACGTTTTAATAGGCAATGTAGAAGAAGAAGCCATTTTAGCTGGTTCTTTCGGAAACTTAAAAGTAACACATGTTTCTAACGGATTTAAAAACATTGATATATTGTTAGAAAATACCGATGCGGTGTTGCATATGCCAGATACTGCTTTTTCTTTTTATTTCAACGGAAAAAAATCAACGTTACAATATCCTAAATCATTAGAGTTAAACCGAACTAAAAACTACAATCGTGTATTGGTAAGAGGCTTTAATAAAAACAGTAACGGAAATAAAAACGTTACCGTTAATGCCAATTACAGTAACGTAAAAATTCAATAAAAAAACCATCTGTGAAAATAAAATCACAAATGGTTTTTAACTAAATACAAACTAAAAGGGCTATGCGTCCTTGTTTAGTTTTTTTGTAAAATAAAAGCCACAAAAAAGCCCTATTCCTGCCAATAAAAATATAGTTCCTGGATAGGCTACATCTTCATCCACCCCTAAGTTATAGTGTAACATAGCAGCTATAAAGATCCCCAAACCAATTCCCATTAAAAGTAAGGCCAAATTGATTACAATTACTTTCCAGATGGGTGTAACCCACTTGTTTTTACTGTAAAATATAGACGCTTCGGCCCCTTTTTCTATAAGAGCTAATCGCTCTCTGTTCCTAGCTGAAATATAGAGGTAATAAATGCCGAAAATAACCCCGAAAATAATTGGTATGATAATAACTTCAGATCCCATAATGTGTTGTTTTAAATTGATGAATATTTGTTCGCTTTCTAATAAGACGTTCCGTTAAAAAGATAGGTTACACTTTTATACTTCTTTTTTTTCTGAAATTTTCTGTAACCAATCTATCTTAGTAGGCGTCTTATATGTAAATGAACACAACCAACGACCAGTATTATATTACCCAAATTTTGCAGGGGAATACCCAAGCTTATGCAAATTTGGTGACAAAATATCAAAACTATGTGTTCACTATTTTAATTCGAATGCTTAAAAACAGGGAAGAGGCAGAAGAGGTAGCGCAAGATACCTTTGTTAAAGCCTTTGAAGCGTTATCAACCTTTAGAGGGGAATCAAAATTTTCAAGTTGGTTGTATAGCATAGCATACCGAAAAGCTTTGGATACCATTCGGAAAAACAAGAGGTTTAAAACAACTGAATGTATTGAAGAGTATGCTAAAATAGACTTTCGTGAAACAGAAAACGCACTGACGTATTTAGAAGATAAAGAACGAAAGGACTTTATTGAAAACTGCATTATGCAATTACCAGAAGACAATGCGGCAATAATAACACTTTATTATTTTGATGAATTGTCTGTAAAAGAAATAGCAGTGATCACAAAGTTGACCGAAGACAATATTAAAATTAAATTATACCGAAGTAGAAAACAACTCTTTACCTTATTAAAAGAGTATATTCAACCGGAAATAGCAAATACCAATGGAAAAGCAGTTTAATAACGAAGAAGAATTTATAAAAAATCTTTTTAAGAAAGTCGGGACCCAACAGCCTTCACAAGATTTTACTTCGCAGGTAATGAAGACGATTGAACTCAAATCGAAACCTCAAGTTGTGTATCAACCGCTTATTTCAAAAAGAGGATGGTGGGTGGTTGGCAGTTGTATTGCCATTAGTGCTGTATGCATATTTTTATTTCCATCGGGCGGTTTTTCAGAAATAAAAATAGATTCATTTAAAGCTATTTTTTCTTTTAAGTATACATTTCCGCAGATAGAGCTTTCAAATATAATGGTGTATGCTATTGCTTTTATCGCTTTGTTTTTGGTAGAAATTCCTTTCTTAAAACAAATACTGGATAAACCGGTATAAAAAACCCCGAAACCAAAGGTACCGGGGTCATCATCAATTAAAAACTATTAACTAAATTCATTAATTTTTAATAATTTTAAAGGTTTTCGAGCTGTTCTCTCCATATGCTTTAACAAAGTAAACACCACTGGAAAGAGATGATACATCTACTGTAATTGCCCCATTAAGAGCTTTGCTTAACAATTGTTGTCCGGTTACAGAATAAATAGCAACCTGTTCAATATTAGTAGCTGAATCTATATTTAGTATATCACTAACAGGGTTAGGGTAGTAGGTTACGTCCATAGTGGAAGTTACTGTCTCTGTTCCTAAAATGGTAGGTGCCAGCTTTAATACAAATCCAACTCGTTGGTTATTACTGTCTCGTCCTGCACCTACAATAGTGCTTCCATCTGCTGAAATATCCAGTGGAAGGGACATTATAATACCTTGTGTATCGATACCTAATGATTCGGCATAACTGTTTAAATCAGTAACTCCTAATGCTTCTGTCCAAATAAAACCACTACCAAATAAAGCAGGGCCTTGTGGACGGTAAAAACCAATTACAATACTTCCGTCTCCAGATAGAGCAGTTGTACCACCACGCCATCCTGGTTGTAAAGGAGGACCTAAGGTTTCAACTCCTGTGGCTTCGCTCCATCGGTAGGCTTGAAAGTTGTTTGCAAAATTTCCAAAACCGCCAACCCAAACGCCATCGTTAGAGATAGATCCGGCTTCTTGAGCTGGATCTCCATTAGGGAAGGAGATAAGTTGTTGTGCACCATTTTCCCATATAGCAGCTTGCCTAAACCCAGATTCTGAGTCTTGCCAACCTACAACTATAGAACCGTCTTCACTTGCGCCGTTGGCTCTGGTGCTTCTGTCTGTTACAGTAGAGCCTAAATCTACTACTCCAGTTGCTTCGTTCCATGTAATGGCATGTGCACCACTACTTGGTAACCAGCCCAAGCCAACAACAGTATTCCCATCACCAGAAATTCCCCAAGCAGAGCTTACTTGGTCTCCACTTTGTCCACCAATACCTCCAAGGGGAGTCCAGGTTTCGGTAGGCACATCGTACATACTCATTTCTTTTAATCCATTGTCTGGATTCACGTACGGTCCAACTATCGTATTTCCATCATCAGATATTTTAACGTCGCCGCCTACTCCGGTTCCTGGGCCAAGACCTCCTATTTGCGTAATCCCTCCATCTTCGGTCCAAGATAAAACCTGTGCAGTATTGTGACCCGCGGCACTGTCGCCGTTTGCATCTACACCACTCATGGTTGTGCCTGGATAGATAAACAGTTCCCCGTCTCCAGGCTCAATGAAATTCTCTATGGCTACATCGAACAGTAAAAAACCACCAGCTTCAGTTCCGTTGGTGCCGGTTGCGTGGATGGCTATGTAATACTCACCACTTGTTGTAGGTGTGAAAATTTCTTCGGCTAAATATGCTTGTGATTCAATATCATTTCCATCATTGTTCCCAGGAAAATCACCTTGTTGTAAGATGTCGTTATACGTTCCCAATACTTCTACGATAGAACCACTATCCTGAGCGTCTGTAATAACCAACTCAAAATTTTCGGAAGCACTTGTATTTCCCAAGTTTATAGCGTTATAATGTACCGAAACTTGATACTCCGCATCGGCTGCTAATTGTAACTTTTTAGAAAATGCCCAATCATCTTTCGCAGTTTGAGAAACATTATTCGGTATTAATGCAAGGATAGGGTCGTTCGATCCATCTCCACTAATATCTACACTGTCGCTAAAAGTCCACTCAGGTATAGTGGCATCTGTATCTTCATACTCCCAACAATCTGGATCACCATTACTGAAATCTTCAGAATATGGAATTGTTGCAGCTTCAGTACAATCTGGACCAATAGGAGTGTCGTTCACAGCAATATCAAATAAAATTAAAGGAGCACCCTGTTGATTATTTGAGCCAGTGGCGTGTATGGCCACGTAATATTCACCACTTGTTGCAGGAGTAAAACCTTTTTCAGTAAAATAAGCCTGCGATTCTACATCTTGCCCATCGTTGTTACCAGGAAAGGTACCTTGTTGAGTAACGCCAATATAGGTTTCTAATACGGTTTGAAACGTTGCACTTGAATTTGGAGCATCCAATACAACCAACTCAAAGTTTTCTTCTGCAATTGCTGTTCCTAAATTCAATGTGTTGTAATGGGCAGACACAAAGTATTCTGTACCAGCTTCCATCTGTATTTTTTCGGTAAATGCCCAATCATCTTTTGGAAAATCCTGAACGGAAGGAGGTGTTATTGACAATAAGGGATCATTGTTTCCGTCGCCATCTATATCTACAGCATCGTTGTACATCCACTCAGGGCCAAAACCATCTGTGTTTTCATATGCCCAACATGCTGGGTCACCGTTTTCGAAATCTTCGGAATAAGGTACTGTTACTGCATCGCAAACCAGAGGTGCTTCTTCTACGCTGGTACTGAATACCATGAATACTCCAGAGTCATTTCCAGAGGCGCCAAGTGCGTGAATGGCCACATAATATTCACCCGAAGTGGTCGGGGTGAAGTTTTCTTGTGCGGTGTATGCATTTTCTATAACATTATCCCCGGCACTACCAGGGAAGGACCCTTGTTGTAAAATATCGTTATAAGTTCCAATTACTTCACTAAAAGTTGCAGTGGAGTTTGGTGCATCAGTTATAACAAGTTCAAAGTTTTCGTTAGCGATTGCATTTCCTAAGCCTAAAGAATTGTAGTCAACCGAGATTTGATATGCTGTCCCTGCTTCTAATTGAAGTTTTTGGGTAAAGGCCCAATCGTCTTTGTCTCTATTGGAAACATTAGCTGGAATAAGCCCTACAAAAGGATCGTTTGTACCATCACCTGTTAGGTCTATGCCATCATTATAAGCCCACTCTGGAGCCGCAGCATCGGTGTTTTCATATTCCCAGCAAGCAGGATCGCCGTTACTGAAATCTTCTAAGTAGGGCAGGGGTGCCGCTACGGTACAGTCTTGTGAATAAATTGAACCAATACTTGCTATGCAAAGCATTAGTAATACGAGTATTTTTTTCATCATTATAAAGATTTGATTTTACGGCTAATGTAGAAAAAGATACTGCTCTGTTCGGTTAATGAACGGTTAACGGGGAAAGTTTTACGGTAATATGAGCTTTCTTAAGAAGAAATTTAAAGTGATTTTTATGTAAATAGAAAAGCGGCTATTTTATTCGTTTCCTCACAAAAACAGCGACAATAGCTGCCGTGACAATGCCAAACCCTAATGCGCCAAACGCCGATTGCCACATGTAATTGGTGATATTAAAATAGTCGTTCGCTTTGGTGCGGGTCATCAAATCATTAGTGACGGAATATTCTATTACGTTGTTAAAATATTCAGGGGTTATATAGTTGTGGGTAATGTATTGTCCTACAGGGGACAATAAAGCTACAAAAACACTTAAAATGACTCCTGATATAAACCCTTGAAACCATGTCATACTTCCATTAAAAACCCTTCTTCTTTTTTCCCGAAGCGCCAGTAAATAGATAAAAATGGCAAAAGGGGCAAATAGTAAGGTAAGCCACCAATGATTTGAAATCTGTTCTTCATGCCAACCCAATGTTTTTTCAAGTAACATCCATGAAAGCATGGTTATGGTAAAAACAATAGCCCATTTAAACTCTATTTTAATATTCATAGTAGCAGTTTTTCAAAGCTAAAGATACCAAAAAAAGAAACCCTGAAAAGCATAGCCTTCAAGGTTTCTATATATAAATTATTTGGTGAAGCTTACTCTTCTGTAAGTACCCATTCGCCTTTTTCTAGTAGAGGAATAGCTTGTTTGTACTTTAAGGTTTTGTTTTCACCACTCATCACATTTTTGATGGTTACTTTGTCGTTACGACCAATTTTTGGTTTATCACGAACAATAGTCTCAGTCACTTGCTGTTGCTGGTTTTGTGTGTTCCCGGCAGCTCGTGATTGTGCAGAGCGTTCATCTAAATTCTGAATTTCCTCTTTCTCTTCGCTTAGTTTTTCCTTTTTACGGGTTTGTCTAGCTTCACGAATCTGCTCTTGGTTTTCTTGGGGAAGCTCTCCTTTAAATAAGAAGGAAATCACTTCTCTGTTCACCTTATCAATCATTACTTTAAACAGTTCGAAAGCTTCAAACTTATAGATTAATAGTGGGTCTTTTTGCTCGTGAACCGCTAGTTGAACTGATTGTTTCAGTTCATCCATTTTACGTAAATGTGTTTTCCAAGAATCGTCAATAATGGCAAGGGTTATGTTTTTCTCAAAATCCTGTACCAATTGCTTTCCTTCAGTTTCATATGCTTTTTCAAGATCGGTAGCGACATTGATTGTTTTTACGCCATCGGTAAACGGAACCAAAATACGCTTGTATTGATCCTTATGATTTTCATATACATTTTTAATTACCGGATAGGCCATTTCTGCATTGCGCAACATTTTTTCTTGGTAATGCTTGTAAGCCGCTTTATATACTTTTCCAGAAATATCTAAAATGCTCATTTTTTCAAATTCCTTTTCAGAAATAGGTGAACTCATAGAGAAATAGCGGATCAATTCAAACTCGAAGTTTTTATAATCCTGAGCCAATTTGTTAGTTTCTGAAATAGCTTCCGAAGTTTCAAAAATCATATTGGCAACATCCACGCGAAGACGCTCTCCAAATAGTGCGTGGTAACGTCGTTTGTAGATTACTTCACGTTGCGCATTCATCACATCATCATATTCCAGCAAACGCTTTCTAATTCCGAAGTTGTTTTCCTCTACTTTTTTCTGTGCGCGCTCAATAGACTTAGAGATCATGGAATGCTGAATCACTTCGCCTTCTTCCAGTCCCATACGGTCCATCATTTTGGCGATACGCTCACTACCAAATAAACGCATTAAATTATCTTCCAGCGATACGTAAAACTGAGAACTACCTGGATCTCCTTGTCGTCCACTACGTCCACGCAACTGTCTGTCAACACGACGGCTATCGTGGCGTTCGGTACCTACAATGGCAAGACCACCGGCTTCTTTTACTTCTTTGCTTAGTTTAATATCGGTACCACGACCCGCCATATTGGTGGCAATGGTTACCATTCCGCTTTTACCAGCTTCAGCAACGATATCGGCCTCTTTTTTGTGCATTTTCGCATTCAGTACATTATGCGCAATGTTACGAATGCTCAACATTCGGCTCAATAATTCTGAAATTTCTACCGAAGTAGTACCAATCAATACCGGACGGCCCGCTTTTGAAAGGTTGGTTACCTCCTCAATTACGGCATTGTATTTTTCACGTTTGGTTTTGTAGATTTTATCTTCTCGGTCGTGACGAGCGATAGGTCGGTTGGTTGGTATTTCAACCACATCCAATTCATAAATTTCCCAAAGCTCACCTGCTTCTGTTACTGCTGTACCCGTCATACCAGATAGCTTACGGTACATACGGAAGTAGTTTTGAAGCGTAATGGTTGCAAAGGTTTGCGTAGCCGCTTCAATTTTTACATCTTCTTTCGCTTCAATCGCTTGGTGTAATCCATCACTGTAACGACGACCGTCCATAATACGTCCGGTCTGCTCGTCCACGATCATTACTTTGTTTTCCATCACCACATACTCTGTATCTTTTTCAAACAGGGCGTATGCTTTCAGTAATTGGTTAAGGGTGTGGATACGTTCACTTTTTATTCCGAAGTCACGAAACAGCTCTTCTTTTAGTTCAGCTTCTTCTTCTGTAGGAAGTTCTTTTGCTTCAATTTTAGCGATTTCAGTTCCCATTTCAGGCATAACGAAGAAATCTGGATTGTCTTCACCCGAAAGGTATTCTACTCCTTTATCACTTAATTCTATCTGATTGTTCTTTTCATCAATTACAAAATACAGCGCTTCATCTACCTTCGGCATTTCGCGGTTGTTATCTTGCATGTAATGATTTTCAGTTTTCTGAAGCAATTGACGGATGCCGTCTTCAGATAAAAACTTAATCAGTGCTTTGTTTTTAGGCAATCCACGGAACACACGAAGCAATTGGAACCCACCTTCTTTTGTATCTCCTTCTTTAATCAATTTTTTAGCTTCGGCTAAGACACCGGTTAAATATTTTCGCTGTACATTAACGATATCCTGAACTTTCGGCTTTAATTCGTTAAACTCGTGACGATCACCTTCTGGAACAGGTCCAGAGATAATTAAAGGCGTACGGGCATCATCAATCAATACTGAATCCACCTCATCGACAATGGCGTAGTGGTGTGGGCGTTGTACTAGATCCTTGGGATCGTGCGCCATATTATCACGCAGATAATCAAAACCAAATTCGTTATTGGTTCCGTAGGTAATGTCTGCGTTGTAGGCTTTTCTTCGTTCTTCACTATTGGGGCGGTGGTAATCAATACAGTCAACACTCAAACCGTGAAACTCAAAAATAGGGGCCATCCACGCACTATCTCGTTTTGCCAAGTAGTCGTTTACGGTTACAAGGTGTACCCCGTTTCCGGCCAAAGCATTTAAGTACATAGGGAGGGTTGCAACAAGGGTTTTACCTTCCCCCGTTTGCATCTCGGCTACTTTTCCTTGGTGCATAGCAACACCACCTATAAGTTGTACGTCGTAATGAACCATATCCCAGGTTACTTCCTTTCCGGCAGCATCCCAAGAGTTTTGCCAAGTGGCTTTATCGCCATCTAACGTAACGTAATCTTTGGTGGCAGAAATTTCCCTATCAAAAGCAGAGGCAGTTACAGTTAGGGTCTCATTATCTTTAAAGCGTTTGGCAGTCTCTTTTACTACGGCAAAAGCTTCTGGGAGTATTTCTTCGAGGGTTGCTTTTTCAACTTCATAGCGATCGTCTTTCAACGCATCTATTTGGTTGTAGATTTCCTCTTTCTTGTCAATATCTTCTTCAGCTTCGGCATCAATCCTTAGTTGATCAATCTGCTGCTGTATTTCTTTTTGATCTTCTTTAATCTTAGCACGAAATGTATCAGACTTCGCCCGCAATTCGTCCAACGATAAATTGGACATAGCAGATTCGTGTTCTTTTATTTTATCAACATACGGTTGAATTTCACTAATGTCTTTTTTGGATTTATCTCCAACAAAGACTTTTAAAATATTATCTAATATTCCCATGGGTTATTGGTGTGTTTTATACTCAAAAATGGTGCAGGCAAGAAGCCGTAATTGGCACATACAAAAAAACTGCAAAAAAATAAGGTAACCAAGAGGATGGTTTGTTTTATTTGTTGCCATAATGATTTTGTTTTGAGCAAAAAAAAAGCCTCTATGGGTATAGAGACTTTTTAATTAGTATTTCAGTTATTGTTGTAACGTAGCATTAATATGCTGTTATTAATATTCATCTTCGTTCCACAGGTAATCTTCATCTGTGGGATAGTCCGGCCAAATTTCTTCAATAGAATCGTATGAGTCGCCTTCATCTTCAATAGCCTGTAGGTTTTCCACTACTTCTAATGGAGCTCCTGTTCTAATGGCGTAATCAATCAATTCGTCTTTGGTTGCCGGCCAGGGCGCATCGCTTAAATAGGATGCAAGTTCTAAAGTCCAATACATAGCACTTTGTGTTTTATAATTTCTGCAAAAATAATTTTTTCGATTAAAAAGTCAAGAAAAATCGCAATTATTTATGCTATATTTTAAAGAACGTTTTTAAATCGCTGATTTATAATATATTAAATTTTATGAGAAAACCTTATAATTTCTCCGGAATCCATTTAACTTCCTCAGCTTGCAGGTCATGAGTCAATTTCCGTGCCAGTACAAATAGATAGTCAGATAGGCGGTTTAAGTATTTTAAAACGCGTTCGTCTATAGGTTCTTCGTTGTGTAATAATGTTGCTAAACGCTCAGCGCGACGGCAGACACAGCGCGCTATGTGACAATATGACACGGTAGAGTGGCCGCCAGGGAGTACAAAATGTGTCATAGGGGGGAGGCTGTCATTCATGGTGTCCATTTCGGTCTCCAATCGTTCAATATCCTTTTCTTCAATTTTTGGGATATTTAACCGGTCTTTTCCACTTTTGAGGGTTGCTTTTTCAGGATCGGTGGCTAGAATAGCACCTAACGTAAAAAGACGATCCTGAACGTGAACTAAAATTTCTTTAGAACGGGCACCTATTTCTTGATCGCGGATTAGCCCAATATGTGAATTTAATTCGTCTACAGTGCCGTAACTATCTATACGAATATGATATTTAGGAACACGCGTGCCGCCAAAAAGAGCCGTAGTGCCTTTATCACCTGTTTTAGTGTATATTTTCATAATAATTAATTTTTGAAGCAGAATGGCGTTATTTTATTCCTGCTTTTCTTTGCGTTTTTTCTTTTCAAAATACTCGTTCCTAAAATTTCTACGCCGCCGTTTACGCAATGCATTGGTGTTTCGTTTGTTCCAAAAGTAGAGGAGGAGCAGTAATAAAATACCGCCTACTACCAATATAATAGGGTTCGAAAAAAAGGATGTTTCCATAATGTGTGAAGATACAGAGGGAGCAAGCAAAATCCAAATTACAAATGACAAATTACAAAAGGATGGACTTTGAAGGTGAAACGAATAAAGCGTATGGGTTTAATAGATCTATTGGTTTTGTAGGGAGATTTTATTGTCCCCTTAAGGGGACTTTAGGGATGTTTTAGCGTTTTGCTTGTTGGGTGTTTTTTAGTTAGTAGTAAATAGTAACAGTTTGCAGGGGGTCTAGATACACTCCCTCTTGCCTTGGGAGCACTCGACTTGACAACAGGCTTATTTTTGTTGCTTAAAAAGTAATCACTTTTTTCACTACTCACTACTCACTACTCACTACTCACTACTCACTACTCACTACTCACTACTTCTTTCTTTGTGTCACTTTCCACCATTCCGTCACGTAGTCTAATAATACGGTTCGCATGTTCGGCGATATCTTCTTCGTGCGTAACGAGAATTACTGTGTTACCAGCCTTATGAATAGCATCGAACAAATTCATAATCTCTACCGAAGTTTTAGAATCCAAGTTTCCGGTAGGCTCATCGGCTAAAATAATAGACGGTTTATTGACCAAAGCACGCCCTACGGCTACTCGCTGTCGCTGCCCTCCCGAAAGTTGGTTGGGTTTATGGTCCATTCGGTCTGCTAGCCCCACATCGGTTAACACTTCTGCTGCTCTTTCGGCACGAACGGTTTTAGAAGCACCGGCATAAACCATGGGCAAAGCAACATTATCTAAAGCAGTGGTTCGTGGTAGTAAATTAAAGGTTTGAAATACAAAGCCAATTTCTTTGTTTCGTATCTCGGCCAGTTCGTCATCGGTAAGATTACTAACATCAGTTCCGTTCAACTCATAGCTCCCAGAGGTTGGGGTGTCCAAACAGCCTAAAAGGTTCATTAAAGTTGATTTCCCGGAACCCGACGGCCCCATTAAGGCAACATATTCCCCTTTGTTAATATCCAAATCGATTCCTTTTAGAACCTTTACAATTTCTTGTCCCAAAGGAAAATCACGTCTAATATCCCGTATTTTAATAAGTGAACCCATAGTTGGCTTTTTAGTTAGCTTGGTCTGCTTTCATAAGACGCAAAGGTAACACAGATGTTACAAACGGATGGAAAAATGTTGTTTTCGTTGTTCTTTTCTGAAGAAAACCAACCCCCATTGAAATGTATCAATACTAACGGTAACCTTTGGGTGCTTTATTATTTCTTGCCAAGCTTCCGTCATGGCGGTATTCCAATAAATGTCGTCAAACACTAAAACGGAATCATTATGAATATGGTTCAGTAGCCGTTCAAAATATGCTATTGTCTTTTCTTTATTATGATTTCCGTCAATAAAGACAAAGTCGTATATTTCTGAAGTGTTTTCATTGAAAAAACTATCGAACGATTGATTATATGTTTGAATGTCTTGAAGGGGGTACTTTGAAAAATAATGAGTTGCTTTTGCTAAGGTATTGGGGCAGCCTTCCACCGTTTTTACAGTTGCGTTTGGGTTTCCCAATGACATTGCAGTAGTTGCCATCCCTAAAGATGTGCCAAGTTCTACTATAGAATTAGGTTGAAAGTACTGAACCAACCTGAACAATAACCGCTGCCTTTTTTTGGTAATCCCGGCGTGCCTTGCAATGTCAGCCACTTTTCTGTTATTGGTTTTAAACACCCGTGAGCCAGCACCAAAATCAGTCACTTCTATTTTTTCTGAATCGGAATGCAAAGCAGCTCGGTGATTTTTTAAAGTTTTATAAGCATCGTACTTTTTTTTATCATAAAAACATTGGGTAAGTAATTGGTACATAAAAGGCGAGTGCACCCCATGCTGGTTGGTAGCACGAAGTAAAAAAGAAAGGTATGACAGTATTTGATGTTTCATTTTTTAATGTCCCTTTTAGGTGCTGAGCTTACCGAAGTAGGACCTTAGGGGTGTTTTTGCATGTTGTATTTTGTTGAGAATACCCCCTTTCCCCTAAAGTGGGGATTCTTTTACATGTCCCCTTGATGGGACTTTAGAGGTGTACAATTTTTTGTTTCCATACAAATTTGCAATTACTGCCGTGCTTACAAATTCACTCAACCACCATTAGTTTTTAATTTAATATTTTTATTGATAAGGGTTTATGAATTTTTTGACATTTTATTTGTTGTTTTGGCTGAGACACCCCCGTAGCCCCCCTCAAGGGGGGATTCATTTACATGTCCCCTTGAGGGGACCTTAGGGGTGTAAAATCCCAGATAAGTAAAATAATAAACGTTACTCTATCTTCTCGGATAACTCAAACCATCGCATCTCTTTTTCTTCAATGGCATCGATGAGTTCTTGCAATTTTAACGATTGTTTATCAATTTCCTCGCCGTCCCAATTTTCGGTAGCGAATTTATTTTGCAAGGCTTCTTTCTCCTTTTCGAGTTTGGCAATTTCTTTTTCTAGGTTTCTATGTTCTTTTTGTTCGTGATAACTTAATTTGGCTTTGGTGGTGTCTTTCTTCCAATCAGTTTTTGTAGTATCTACGGTTTCTGCTTTAGGCTCATTTTTGGGTTTGCTGTCTTCGTAAGTTCGGTAATCACTATAATTTCCAGGGAAATCACTTACCTCGCCATTTCCTCTAAAAACAAATAAATGGTCCACAATTTTATCCATAAAATACCGGTCGTGTGACACTACGATTAAACAGCCTGGAAAATCCAGTAAAAAACTTTCCAGCACATTTAGTGTTACAATATCAAGGTCGTTAGTAGGCTCATCGAGTATTAAAAAGTTGGGGTTTCTAATAAGTACCGTACACAGGTAGAGTCGTTTTCGTTCCCCACCACTTAGTTTATCTACAAAGTCGTATTGCTTTTTTCGGTCAAACAGGAAACGCTCTAATAATTGTTGGGCTGAAATTTGTCTTCCTTTTTTAAGTGGAATGTAATCGCCAAATTCGCGTACCACATCAATCACTTTTTGACCTTCTTTTATATTGATCCCTTTTTGGGTATAATAACCAAACTTGACTGTTTCTCCGATGACCACCTTCCCAGTATCCGGTTCTTGTTTGCCGGTAAGGATATTTAAAAAAGTAGATTTTCCTGTTCCGTTTTTACCAATTATCCCGACGCGTTCTCCGCGAAGAAAGTTGTATTCAAAATTGGTAAACAACTGTTTATCATCATAGGCTTTCGAAATATTATGCAATTCCACCACCTTAGTGCCCAAGCGCTCCATGTTGAGTTCTAATTGTACTTCGTGATCATTTCGGCGTTTGCTGGCGCGTGATTTTATTTCGTGAAAATCTTCAATACGCGATTTACTTTTTGTGGTACGGGCTTTCGGCTGGCGACGCATCCAGTCCAATTCTTTTTTGTAGAGTTGCTTGGCTTTCTCGGTTTCGGTGGCTTGGTTTTCTATTCGGGCATCGCGTTTTTCTAAGTAATAACTGTAATTACCTTTATAACTATAAAGATTGCCTTCGTCTAATTCGATAATTTCATTACACACCCGTTCTAAAAAATAACGGTCGTGCGTAACCATGAACAAGGTGAAATTTTCTTTGGCAAACAGCTCTTCCAGCCACTCGATCATTTCAAGGTCTAAATGGTTGGTAGGTTCATCCATTACCAATAAATCAGGGCTAGTCAATAGTGCAATGGCTAATGCTAACCGCTTTTTTTGTCCACCACTTAGCGAAGCGACCTTTTGGTTCAGGTCATCCAATTTTAGTTTGGACAATATTTGTTTGTATTTAGTTTCAAAGTCCCAAGCATTTTGGGCATCCATTGCATCGAAAGCTGCTTGATATGCTTCGGTGTCTTCTGGGTTTTCCAATGCGCGTTCATATTTAGATATGGTATGAAGAATAGGGTTGTCTGATGCTAATATGGTTTCTTCAATAGTAAGCTTAGAGTCTAAATTAGGCTCTTGGGAAAGAAACGACACTTTCAAGTTTTTACGATACACCACTTCTCCGGTATCGGGAACATCAGCTCCAGATAGGATATTTAATAAAGAGGTTTTCCCTGTTCCATTTTTTGCGACAAAACCAATTTTTTGTCCTTGATTGATCCCGAAGGAAATATCTGTAAAGAGAATGCGTTCTCCGTATGATTTCGATATGTTTTCTACTGAAAGGTAATTCACGTGACAACTTTTTGCAAAATAAAGGGATTTTAGTAAGAGAAGCTCCAAGCTTTATGATTTTTATTTTGTACATAGAAGTTAGTAGTGAGTATTTAAAAGAATGTAAAGGGTCTCAATACAATCACTGTGTTCCTTGCGAGCACTCGCCCTGAGGTGTAACAGTAGGTAGTAGTGAGTGATAAATAGTAGGCATTGGGCAGTAAGCTGTATGCTTTATTTCAAACTGTTTTGCAATTGGGAATAATGTAACATTTTTTATTGTCCCCTTGAGGGGACTTTAGGGGTGTTTTTGCTAGTTGTTTCTTTTTGGGCGATGCAAAAAAGAAAGAAATTTTACAGATAGATATGGGAAATAAACTACATATTTTAATGAGTGCGGTATTGACATTTTAACCACTTACAATGAAATATATTTTATTATTACAATCGTTGCGTTATATTTGTCGTGCAACAAGCCTGCAAACTATGAAATCTACGTACCTGATCTTTCTGTTGATCCTTACTGTATGTGTCTCTTCCTGTGTTTCTACCAAACAACTTACCTATTTACAAGAAGATGGCGTAGTAGAAGATAGTTTAATCCCTATTCAAAAGGAACAAGAACCGTATCGCTTACATGTTAATGACCTATTGAGTATTCGTGTAAAGGCAATTGATCAAGAAACCGTTGGTATTTTTAACCCAATTAATGATGCCAATCCCAATGCAACCGGAGAAGAACGGTTGTATTATGACGGATTTGTAGTGGATAGACATGGGAGTATTCGAGTACCAAACTTAGGTGAGGTAGATGTTTTAGGGTTAACTGTAGAAGAAGTACGTGAAAAAATAGAGAAGCGGTTATTGGAAGATTTCTTTAAAGCCGAAGCCAATATCTTCGTTACGGTAAAACTGGCTGGGATTCGCTATACCATTAACGGGGAAATAGGGAGTCCGGGCTCTAATATTATTTATCGGGATGAGGTAAGCATTATGGAGGCCATTGCCAATAGTGGGGATATTACAGTTACAGGAGATAGAGAAAATGTAGTAATCATAAGGCAGTATCCATTAGGACAAAAAGTACATCATATCGATTTGACCAGTATAGATGCTATGAATTCGCCTTACTACTATGTGCAGCCCAATGACCTTATTTTAATTAACCCATTACCACAAAAATCATTGGGTACGGGAACCACTGGCTTACAGACTTTCACTACAGTTTTGTCAGTTATTACAGCATTTTCAACTGTCCTTTTACTAGCAACCCGCCTATAATGAGTGAAGAATTTAACATAAAAGAAATAAGCTCCTCTTTTGATGTTAAGAGCTTGTTGGTAAAAATAGTGGCATATTGGCCCTTGTTTTTAATATCGCTCGCTATTGGGTTTGGTATAGCATATTACATAAACGTTAGAAAGTTACCGGTGTATAAAATGGATACATTGGTCTCTATTAAAGACGATCAAAACCCTTTTTTTACCAGTAATACCAGTCTTACCTTTAATTGGGGTGGAACAACAGATAAGGTAAATACCTCCATTATTAACTTACGGTCGCGCTCTCACAATGAGAAAGTGGTGGAAAGGCTTCAGTATTATGTAAATTATTTTAAAGATGGGGAGTATCAGCAGGTAAATGCTTATAAAAAAGCTCCTTTTTTGGTGGAAGTTGATACAACAGCCGCACAAATGTTGGGCAAGCAGTTTACAGTCGTTTTTACCGATTCCCTTACCTATACCATTAGAGCTTCTTTTCAAGCTAAAAACTATACATTACAAAATTACCATACTAAAGAGAAGGAAACCCAGTATATAGAACAACAAGATTTTAAAAAAGAATATAAATTAGGGGAGAAAATAAAACTTCCGTTTTTAAGAGCGACCTTGATTCCTTTTAAGAAAGTAAAGGTAGTGCCCAATGTTCCTTACTATATTAGCTTTTCAAATTTTGATAGCAAGGTAAACCGGTATTCAAATATAAATGTAGATGCACAATCCCGCGGTTCATCAGTATTAAACTTGTCACTTACGGGAGGGAACAAGGCAGAGTTGGTAGATTACTTAAATGCTTCAGTTGAGGTACTGAGTGAGGATATGCTGGATCGTAAAAATTTGTTTGCCACCAAGACCATCCGGTTTATAGATAGCAGCTTAGCTGAAAAGTCAAAAGAATTGGGCGATGTGGAAGATGAGCTCAATGCCTTTAGGAGTAAAAATCAAATATTTAATTTAGAGTCCGAAGGTCAAGAGATAAATACAAAATTAAATGCCCTGGACCTTAGAAAAGAGGGAGTAGAACGAGAAATAAGTTATTACAACACCCTTGAAGATTATTTGGTAAACCGTACCGATTACCGCAATGTCCCAGCCCCATCGGTAGCCGGTATTCAAGAAAGTAGTATTGTTAGTGGCGTTGGAAGGATTGTTACCTTGGCAGAAGAGCGCAATAAGCTTCAGTATTCATATAAAGAGGGTGCTCCAGTATTTGCTGATATTGATCGTAGGATTGATGCGGTAAAAAGGGTGTTGTTGGAGAATATTCGTTCGTCTAAAGAACTTAAAAATCAAGAATTAAGCATAATTAATAATAATATAAGACAATACGAGTCAGAAATACAACGGCTGCCCAAAGAACAACAAGAGTTGTTAAAAATAGAGCGTCGATATAGCTTAAGCGAAGGGACTTATAATTTGTTTTTATCAAAACGAAGTGAAGCTGGCTTGGTAAAAGCAGCCAATGTAAGTGATGTATTGGTAATTGATAAGGCTAAGGACACAGGGGGAGGACAAATAGGGCCTAATACCCAAATGAATTATATTATTGCGTTATTATTAGGATTGCTTATTCCGTTAGTTTTTATTTTTATACGCCTGTTTTTTAGCACGAAAGTAGCAACGTTAAAAGATATTGAACAGAATACCACGATTCCTGTTTTGGGGGTAATTGGTAAAAGTCGGTTGGAGAATAACTTGGCTGTCTTGTCCACTCCTAAATCGGCAGTTGCTGAAGGGTTCCGGGCATTACGGTCCAGCCTTCAGTTTATGTATAAAAAACAAGGGGTAACGGGTGCCAAAACAGTATTGGTCACTTCCTCAGTAAGTGGGGAAGGGAAAACCTTTACCTCCATTAATATTGCATCGGTTTTTGCATTAAGCGAAAAGAAAACCATTTTGTTAGGCTTAGATTTACGAAGGCCCAAAATATTTGATGATTTTGAGATAAACAACAAAGTTGGGATTGTAAATTACTTAATTGAAGATGCCTCGATAGAACAGATTATCCAAAAAACAAAAGTGAATTACTTAGATGTAATTACATCGGGGCCCATTCCACCCAACCCATCTGAATTGTTAATGGGGGATAATATGAAAACACTTATAGAAGAATTAAAAGAGCAATACGATTATATTATTCTAGATACTCCTCCTCTTGGTTTGGTGGCCGATTCACTTGAACTGGTAAAATATGCCGATGCCACTATCTATATGGCACGCCAAAACTACACTAAAAAGGGAATGTTTGATATGGTTAATGAAAAATACCGTACGGGTGAAATTACCAACATTAGTATTGTATTAAACTTTTTTCAAGAAAAGGCAAAATATGGGTACGGCTATGGCTATGGTTACGGCTATGGGGGGTATGGGTATGGTAAATATGGAAATGGCTATCATGAAAATGCAAAGAAACCAACCTTATGGCAACGTATTAAAAAACGATTTCGTAGATAAGTTAAATTTTACTATCATTCTGAACATAAAATAGCGCAACGAAAAACCTTTTTTCTAGCCATCTAAAAGGCGAACAATCTAATAATCTAACCGTCCAAAAAAAGAGAATTAGTATATTAGCCACCTTAAATAAAAGATAGAACTCCATTGAAGTCAAATACTAATAACGACTGGTTATACGAGATTACCCCTCATAAAAAGCTCATAACCCTTAATTTAAAGGAAATCTGGAGGTATCGTGATTTATTGATTTTGTTCGTAAAACGGGATATAGTCACTGTTTACAAACAAACAATTCTAGGGCCACTATGGTATTTTATACAACCGTTATTTACTTCGGTAATATTTACCTTAGTATTTAACAATGTAGCTGGGGTAAGCACTGGTGCTGTGCCTTCGTTTTTGTTTAACTTGGCGGGAATCACGGCTTGGAACTATTTTAAGGCCTGTTTTACGGGAACTTCAAATATTTTTAGGGGAAATGCCGGTATTTTTGGAAAAGTATATTTTCCCAGAGCTATCATGCCTTTATCCATTACCATTTCTAATTTGTTTAAGTTTGGTATTCAATTATTGATTTTTATAGGGTTCTACGGTTACTTTTTATTCATGGGAAAGCAAGTGGCGCCCAATACTTATATTTTATTAATGCCGGTTTATATTATTATGATGGCGCTTATGGGCTTGGGACTGGGAATGACCATTTCCGCCGTTACTACAAAATATCGTGATTTAACTGTACTGGTTGGGTTCGCCACCTCCTTATTAATGTATATCTCGGCCGTGCCTTTTCCTTTAAGTAAGGCAGTAGAAAAATTACCAGAATATAGTTGGGCTTTTATTTATAATCCTATTACTCAAATTATTGAAGGGTTTCGATACATAACCCTAGATTATGGTACCTTTACATGGGGAGGTTTTCTATATGCTTTGTTTTTTTCAATAGGTATATTTTTAATAGGCCTAATTATTTTTAATCGAACGGAAAAGAATTTTATTGATACAGTATAAATAGTTATGGGAGTAATACTCAAAGCCGAAAACATAAGCAAACAATACCGTTTAGGGTTAGTAGGTACAGGCACCATAAAGCATGACCTTAATCGCTTTTGGCACCAGATACGGGGCAAGGAAGACCCATACAGCAAGGTAGGGGCCGTAAACGACCGTAGCACCAAAGCCAAAGAGGAGTATGTTTGGGCCTTGCGTGACATTAATTTTGAAGTAGAACAAGGAGAGGTTCTTGGTATTATCGGTAAAAACGGAGCTGGTAAATCTACACTCTTAAAAATATTGTCAAGAGTAACAGGCCCCACCACCGGGAGTATAAAAACCAAAGGCCGTATTGCTTCGTTACTGGAAGTAGGTACGGGGTTTCACCCTGAACTTACGGGGCGTGAAAACATCTATCTAAACGGCGCCATCCTGGGGATGACCAAAGCTGAAATCGCTGCCAAAGAAGATGAGATTATCAATTTTTCTGGCTGTGCTATGTATATCGATACGCCTGTAAAACGCTATAGCAGTGGGATGCGGGTACGGTTGGGCTTTGCAGTGGCCGCATTTTTAGAGCCCGATATTTTGGTGGTCGATGAGGTGCTGGCTGTAGGCGATGTCGAGTTCCAGAAAAAAGCCATTGGTAAAATGCAGGACATTAGTAAAGGAGAGGGTAGGACTGTGTTGTTTGTGAGCCATAATATGGCGTCGGTAAAAAGTTTATGTACTCGGGCCATTGTACTAGAGAACGGGACTTCTATTTTTGAAGGAACAGCTGAGGAAAGTGTAAGTTACTATTTAAATAGCTCATATCAACTCTCTACTACACCATTGATGGAGAGGCATGATAGAAAAGGAAACGGTAAATTGTTTATCAATGACATATATGTGGAAACATTTGAAGGAGTTAAAGTAGCTGAGCTAACCAGTGGAGAGGCCTATAACATTAAGATGGAATTTATGATGACGGAAAAAGTTAACCCAAAACACCTAGTTTTAGTAACTCAATTTAAAAATGAAAATGATGAATTACTTACTACAATTGCTACTGATGAAATAGGGGTTTCATTTAGGGCAATTGATATGCCAAAACGAGGAATGTTTAATATAGAGATCCCTAAATTACAATTCCGAGAAGGAAAATATACTATGACTTACATGGTTAGTGAAAAACAGTCACTAAAATCGCCTCACCTAATTATAGATTTCTTGCAAGATGCCTTTTCAATAAATGTAATTAGAGGAGACTATTGGAATTCTGGTGTATTAAATAGACCAAAAGGGTTTATTCAAGAAGCCACTATTTTTTTATCTAAAAATTAAATTTAAAACACATTTATTATAATGAAGTTTTTAAAAGAATTATTGAATGATTATTATAAATCTCCAAGTACCTTTCAAGCAAGTAGATATTGGAAGAAATATGAAGATAAAATTATAGAGGAAATAAAAAAAGCAGATTTAAATAAATTAAGAAGTGGTGTTTATTCAGTTTTTGCCACTTTTGGTTTTAGTGAATACATATATAGTCCTAAAGTAAAAATGCCGTTATATTTAAAGTTGTTAAAAAAAATAAAACCTTCAAGGCATATAGTGACTCACCCAGATTTACCCTACTCGTTGAAGCTTAAAGATATTAGGGAGATGGCATATATGAATTGTGTCAACCAAGGGAAATTAACAAATACGAAATCAATTGCAAAAATAGAAACTAGTGATTATGGTAGCCCTATTGATTTATTTCAATTGGAAGGTAAAAACTATACAATGCAATTTTTTAGTTATTATATAAGACTTTGCTATTTTAATGGAGTTACAAAATTAAAGGGAGATGAGGTAATTGTAGAATTAGGTTCTGGGTCTGGGTTTCAAATAGAAATATTAAAAAAAATATATCCAGATTTGACCATATTGTGTTTTGATTTACCTTATATTCTACTATTAGGTGAAAATTACCTTTGCAATGCTTTAGGTAATAATACAATTGTGAAATCTAATAAAACAATAAAATGGGAATCACTTGACAAAATTGAAAAAGGCAAAGTACATATGCTTGGGAATTGGAAATTTCCCTTGTTAAAAGATTATAAATTTGATATTTTTTGGAATGCAGCGAGTTTTGGAGAAATGGAGCCTGATATCGTTAGAAACTATCTCAGCTATATATTGCAATCTTGCAATATTATATATTTATTACAAGCGAGAAAAGGAAAAGAGAGTACATCTGAAGAAGGTGTAGTTACTCCAATAAAATTTGAAGATTATGATTCTATGTTGCAAAATTATAAGTTATTGGATAAAAATGATGCGTTTCAAGCACATCGAAGATTATCACAAAGCGGTGGCTATTTTCAAGCAGTTTGGAAATTGGAGACGCTAAAATAAAATTTACGGAGAATATGTGATGGATTTAAAAAACAAAAATATCCTTATTACAGGTGCTGATGGTTTCATTGGTTCTCACCTTGTAGAGTATTTAATATCAAAGGGCTACGCTGTAAAGGCTTTCTGCTTTTATAATTCTTTTAATAGTTGGGGTTGGTTGGATACACTTCCCAAAGATACGTTAGATAAAATTGAAATTTTTACTGGGGACATTAGAGACCCAAATGGCGTTCGCATTGCAATGAAAGATGTGGAAGTGGTGTACCATTTGGCAGCATTGATTGCAATTCCTTTTAGCTATCATTCTCCAGATTCTTATATTGATACTAATGTAAAAGGAACTTTAAATATTTTACAAGCTGCACGGGATTTTAATGTTACACGAGTACTCGTTACTTCTACATCTGAAGTCTATGGTACAGCACAATATGTGCCTATAAATGAGAAGCACCCTAAACAACCGCAATCTCCTTATTCTGCTTCCAAAATTGGTGCTGATGCTATAGCAGATTCATTTTACAGAAGCTTTGACCTCCCTGTTACAATAGTACGGCCATTTAATACTTTTGGTCCCAGACAATCGGCACGGGCTTTCATTCCTACAATCATTTCTCAGTTATTAAACGGTTTTAATGAATTAAAAATGGGCGATCTCAGTCCCACTCGGGATTTATTATTCGTTAAGGATACGGTACGGGCATTTGAAATGATTGCAAGAACGGACGCGTTGATCGGACAAGAGGTTAATATTGCCACTAATAGCGAAATTAGTATTGAAGAGGTAGCTAATAAATTAATTGAAAAAATAAACCCTTCTGCTAAAATTATTTTAGACGAAAATAGATTACGTCCTAAGAAGAGTGAGGTATTTAGATTATTTGGATCGAATGAAAAATTAATAAACACAACGCAATGGTCGCCTAAATATACTTTTAACGAAGGGCTTGAAAATACAATAGATTGGTTTTCAAATAAAGAAAATTTGAAAAAATATAAAGCGGAAATTTATAATATCTAAGTTAAATTAAAAAGCAACTATTCTAAAATGAATTTTAATAGAAAACTATGTATTGTTGGGACAGGGGGGTTTGCTCGTGAGGTTTTGGTACTATCAAAGTTATTATATGAAGAAATTAATATTGATTATCGAGATCAAATAATTTTTTTGGTGAAAGATGAAGAATACAACGACAAAAAAATACTAGGTGTCCAACAATTAAAGGAATCGGATTTTGATCCTGATAAATTTGAAGTAGCAATAGCGATAGGCAATCCTTCGTTAAGAAAAAAAATTGTAGAAAAACTACCAAAAAATACTAAATACGCCACCTTGATTCATCCTAATGCAGATATTGGCCTTGCAAATATAATTGGTGAAGGTTCCATTATTACATCTGGTGTAATCATTACCTGTAATGTAAAAATAGGTATGCACGTCCAATTAAATTTAAATACCACAATAGGTCATGATAATATTATTAAAAATTATGTCACTACGGCACCTGCCGTCAATATAAGTGGTAGTTGTTGTATAGGTCAGAATGTTTATTTAGGTACTGGAGCTTTAGTTAGAGAAGATATAAATATTGTAAAAAATAGTATTATAGGTATGGGGTCTGTTGTTGTTAAAAACATCGATGAGTCGGGAACCTACGTTGGCAATCCTGCAAAAAAGATAAAATAATGATTTCTACTTGTTTTTGTAGTGTAATACATCCGGGAAATAGTATCTATTTCCCGGATTTCTTAAGATCATTGCAATCACAAACTGATACCAATTTTACTCTTCTTCTATTTAACGACGGTGTTAATAATATAGATTTGTATATGGATGAATACAAGTTATCATATAAAATATTTGAAATAATTGGTAGCATTGCTGAAATACGCTACCACATGCTACAAGAGCTTTTAAGTTCTGAATTTGAGTTTGTTGTTTTTGGCGATACTGATGATTTTTTTCCTGCCAACCGCATCGCTATAAACAAATTATTGTTGCAAAATAATGATATTGTAATCAATGATCTTTGGATAACAGACACTAAGGGTAAAATCCTAACTGAATCATATTGGAAGAACAGGAAGATTTTAAAGTGCCCTATTGCTTATAACTCAATTAAGGATTATAATTTTATTGGACTAGGCAATACAGCCATCAGGACAGAGGTATTGAAAAATATGCCCAATTTTGATGCTACACTTAAAGTAGTAGATTGGTTTCTATTTTCAGTTCTGCTCTATAAAAACAACCTTAAAGTTTTTTTTACCTCAAAAACCCATATATTTTACAGGCAACATCATGAAAATTTAATTGGGAGAAAAGAAATAACTTTACCAAAAATTAAAAGTATATGCGCTGTCAAATCTAAACATTACACAATGTTAGCTAAAGAAATACCCGAAGTATCAAAAAAAGCTTCTCGTTATGATAGCTTCATAAAAAATAATAATTTCAGCGATATAACATATTTAAATAATTACATAACCCAAACCCCCACTCCATTTTGGTGGGAAGAATTTATATTATGAATATACAACTAACCCCATCAAGAACGATAAGCAATTATGGTAACCCGTATATAATTGCAGAGATAGGAGCCAACCATAACGGAGACATGGAACTGGCAAAAAAAATGATAGATAGTGCCGCTGCTTGTGGATGCGATGCGGTAAAATTTCAGTCTTGGACTCCAAAATCTTTAATATCAAAAGAGGAATACAATAAAAACCAAAGTTATGACGATTCACCCAAAAAACATTTTGGTTCGTTAGAGGAAATGGTAAAGACATACTATTTAAGGCCAGAACAACATAAAGAATTAAATGAATACTGTAAAACTAAAAAAATTGACTTTTGCTCTTCTCCTTTTTCAAATAAGGAAATAGATTTATTGGTTTCTTTAAACGTGCCTTTTTTAAAAATTGCTTCAATGGATATAAATAATATTCCATTGCTTAAATATGCAGCAGATACACAAAAGCCCATTGTGCTTTCTACAGGCATGGCCACGCTTGGTGAAATAGAAACAGCAATTCAAACAATTAAGGATATGGGTAATGAACAAATTGTTTTGTTGCATTGCATTTCTATTTATCCACCAAAAGATAAAGATGTCCATTTACGTAATATCCAAATGTTACAGCAGTCTTTTCAAGCGCCCATAGGTTTTTCTGACCATTCATTTGGTTATGCCATTCCGTTGGCCTCAGTGGCCTTGGGCGCTTGCATTATAGAAAAGCATTTTACCTTAGATAAGGATTTGCCAGGTTGGGATCACGAAATATCTGCAAATCCACAAGAAATGAAAGTAATTTGTGAGGGTTCAAAAAAAATACAGGCAGCAATGGGGAACTTTAATCGAACCGTGTCCCAAGCTGAAGAAGAAAAGAAGTTAAAGTTCAGAAGAAGTATTGTGGCTGCAAATACATTAAAAAAAGGTTCAAAGATTACAGAGTCGGATTTGAAATACAAACGTCCGGGTACAGGAATTCCACCTAATGAATATATTTCTATAATCGGCAGGACTTTGGCTGTTGATGTGCAAGAAGATTCTATTATTGAAAGAAAAAACTTCACTTAATCTTTAAATTTAAAAATAATGATAGCTCTCATACTTGCCAGAAAGGGTTCTAAAGGATTACCTTTAAAGAATAAAAAAATACTCATTGATAAACCCTTAGTTTTATATACTATTGAAGCTGCACAAAATTCAAGAAAAATAACAAAAATCTATGTTTCAACAGATGATGACGAAATTTTAAAAATTGCAAAAGAGGCTGGAGTTATAGCTGAAGAGTTAAGACCAGATTTTTTATCAACAGATAATTCTTTAGCAATCGATACCTATCTTTATATGATTGATTATTGGAAAAGCAAAGGACTTAATGTTAAAGATTTTATTGTGTTACAACCTACATCGCCCCTTAGAACTGCTAAAGACATAGATGAGGCTATTTCCTTATTTGAAAATAAAAAGGCAGATTCGGTTATCTCATATACAAAAGAGACACACCCTGTTTCTTGGCATAAATATATAAATCAAGACTTAACCATTTCATCTATTTTTGAAGATAAAATAGAAAATAGACAAGAAAAAAGACCAACATATTACCCCAATGGCGCAATTTATATATTTAAAACAGAATTATTAAAAAAGAAAAAATATTTTTCAGAAAAATCTTTTGCATACGTTATGTCAAGAAAATCATCTGTGGATATTGATGATGATATGGATTTTAAATATGCTGAGTTTCTATTAAAAACAATGTCCAATGGTTAGGAGTAAAGTTTATATAGACAAATTAAATTCCTTTCAAGATATAGTCAAAGCTATTGATTCCTTTGGGATTGGTTTTATTGCTGTCGTTGACCGAAAGAAAAAACTATTGGGTATTGTTACTGATGGCGATATAAGAAAAGCACTTCTTTTAGGAAAGAAAAAGGTAGAGGATATAATTAATTTTAACCCCTACACGCTTGATTATAGAACTCCAAAATTAGAAATTATAGAATTTTTAAAAAACAAAAGAAGATTACAAGTTCCTTTGGTTGATGGTAATAATGTATTGACAGATGTCTTTTTGTTAAATGATTTTCTTAAAGAAGAAAGGCCGAATAAAGTAGTTATAATGGTAGGCGGTCTCGGGTCCCGTCTAGGAAAAATTACAGAAAAAACCCCTAAACCTATGCTTTTGGTAAAAGGTAAGCCTATTCTTGAATACATCATTAATTCTTTTAAAAATCAGGGATTCACAAATTTTATTTTGTGTGTTAATTATAAAAAAGAGATAATCGAGAGCTATTTTAAAAATGGAGAGAACTTAGGTGTTTCAATAACCTATGTACAAGAGAAAAAAAGAATGGGGACCGCCGGGGCTTTGTCCTTAATTGACCCATCTTTGCTCAAAACCCCATTTTTTGTCGTAAATGGTGATGTTATAAGCACTGTTGATTATGATTTGATATTAGATTTCTTTAAGAATAATGATGCAACTGCTGTAATGTGCGTAAAGGAAGTGAATGAAACAAATCCATATGCCGAAGTGGAATTTGATAAGGATAATAATTTGGAAAGTCTAAAAGAAAAACCCACAAAAACGTTCTTTATAAATTTGGGTATTTATTTATTGAGTACAGATGTTGTAGAATTAATCCCCCAGGATAGCTTCTATGATATGCCACAGCTTTTCCTAAAAGCCAAGGATACTATCAATGGAGTTAAAGTTTGCCGTATGAATGATGACTGGATCGATATAGGGAAACCGCTTGATTTAATGAAACTAAAAAATGATTAATTCAAGAGAAGGTATACGTGATTTCATACTCGATATTGAGCATAGATTTCCAGTTGATGAATGGGAAATAGATGGATTGTACGTTTGGCCAATGATAAGATTTCGTCTTTTCTTTTACTTAATGAAAAAAACCGAATACGAAGTTACAGACAAGAAATTTTCACAAAATATTAGTGTGAAAAAAAATAAATCACTCTTTCTTGAGGTAAGAAGAAAGTTAGGTATAACTGCTTTGATGTATAGAAGTATAAAGTGGCTAAGGCAGCTTCCTACCAAAAAATACCTTTTTATTGGGCATAATCATTATCGAGTAAATTATAAAGGGAAAAAATTTAATCGTTTTTTTGATGTATTAATTCAGGATTATAATATAAAAGCTGATTCATTTTATTTTGAGCCAAGAAAAGGAATTGATAATTTGTATAACTCAGAAATTGTAACAGACTTTAGTATACCCTTAGAAGGCTTTTTGAAATTTAGAAAACTTTTTAAAAAAGCTAATTTTAAATTAGAATGTAAAGGGTATGAAGAATACCTTTCTTTTTTAAAATCCTATGAATTCTCAAGTGGATTCGCACCTTTATATTCGGTTGAAAAACTCGAAAATTGGTATAATTTGAAGTTTAGAAACAAAATATTGTTTTTTATAAAGGCCTTAAAACGCATTTCGCCTAAACAAATAATGATTTTATGTTACTATTCGGAAAACAATATGGCACTGACCTATGCTGCCAACAAGCTCAATATAAAAACTATAGAGATGCAACATGGGCCTCAAACAGATGTGCATATGTGTTATGGAAACTGGTCCAAAATAAGTGAAAGCGGTTTTGGAATGCTACCTAGGCACTATTGGTGTTGGGATAATTCGAGCAAAAATACAATACATAAATGGGCGTCAAAATCTAAATTATATTCTGTGATTACAATAGGAAACCCATGGGTAAATTATTGGAAAAATAAAGCACAAGAATATAATTATAATGGTTTCATTCTTTATTCCTTACAGCCAAAACCTTTGACGTTTGAGATGCTTTTTCCAAAACAATTAGTGTCGATGATAAGATCAGGTAACTTGACTTGGTTTATAAGGTTACACCCAAGGCAGTTAAAGAATTTAAAAAAAATTAGTTCGTTTCTGAAAAAAAAGAATTTGGATGATAAAATCAATATTATAGATGCCAGTAATGACCCTTTACCTCAATTGCTCTCTAAAGCAATACTGCATGTCACAAATTTTTCGGGTACTACAATTGAAGCCACGTTAATGAATAAGAAAACGATACTGTTACACAAAAACGGTAAACACTCGTTTCAAGAATTTATTGATTCTGGAGAAGCATTTTATCTTGACCCAAATTCAAAAGAATTTAAGAATGAGTTTAAAACAGTTTTAAAAAACTTAAAAAGAAAAAAAAATAGTGGCGTGAATATATCTCTTCCAAATTTGTTTGCATAAGTTTTTAGTTAAAATTTTCAAGAGTAAGGTTTTTAGCAATTGAAATTTGCACATCCTGTCTATAAACCTGTATCAAACTTGAGTTTTGTATAAAAAACGAGTCCCGAAGGACTCGTTTTCTTCATTAACACCCTGTGGGTTATAAAATCTCAATCAACTGCAACGCATTGTGTGCCCCATTATTCAGGGCATATTGCATCCCGTTAACCTCTTGGAAAAATGCTACTTTCAAAAAATAGTAACTTTCGCCTGTTCCGGCCGCTGCAGCGGCAGGGGTGAGGGTAACGGTATTGGCAGTCCCGGTAATGGGCACCATAACCTCTGGGCTCAACTGCAAGTCGTAGCCATCGGGATCACTAAAATCCAGATTTAAAAATCCACTGCTAAAACTTACATGTGTGGCCCCGCCGGGCACAGCAATTTGTTGGCTGGGGGTTAAATCTGTAATAACCACCTCTCCGGTAACAGTATCAAGCGTATAGTTGCTCAATAACACACTGTCCATATTAGATCGGTTATTAAAATTAAACCCTTTTAACCAAGCTCTTCCGTTGGCTGTTGCCATACCGGTGGCCACATTGCGCTGTCCACGTATCGAGGTCAGGTCTTCATTTTTCACCTTGCTCAATACTTGGGTCAGTCGTGAAGTGACCCGGTTGTCTTTGGCATTGGCCAGCAAGCTGGTAATTGCGTGTCGCAAATGTTTGCCACTACGGGCAACCTCGCCAAACTCAGTTCCGTTTTCACGTGTTCTGGCAAAAGCAGGATCGCTTGCCATACGGTTTTTACTTACGCCGCCTTTAGTGCGTACCATATAGCCGTCTTGGCTTTTATAGAAAGTCAACTCATCCAGAGTGCCTTCTATTTTTATAAGGCTTTTAATTCTAGCCATAGTTTTAAAATTTATAATGCCATCGGGCATCGTTATATAATAATTGAATAACCGTCTTTAAAAGCAATCAAAATCAGCGCGCGTAAGCATGAGCTCCTACTTACAATATTTTTATTCAATCACTTTTTAAAGAACGGTTGCAACAAACCTACCACCCTTTATAACCTCTCGCAAGGAGTAGGGTCCGCTGGTGTTTAATTCAATTGATTATAGTTTAAAAATGAAGAAAGGATACCAATAACACCTATAAAATCCGTTTTAATACATTGAGTTCCGTTTAAGTACGTTTAAAGCTATTTGTATCGCCTGTTTTTTATGTAGATACAGTATGGTTTAAGTATAGATGGTGTATGGATAGTGTATGGTAATTGGTAAAAGGATAAAAAGGGACAACAGGTTTTTCAACACCTTGCCTTTGTCATGCTGAACTCGTTTCAGCATCCCGGCCCTATCACCTGAACTCAACCCGCTCTGAAATGAGTTGAAGGTTTTTTCATCAATAGAAAAAATGAATATGTTAAATATTTGGGATAGTTTCTATGAAAAAATATAAAATCATTACTTCCGCTCACTTTTGATCATATAATGTCACATATCGTTACCTATCGTTAGGTATTGTCATCTTCTAAAATATATTTTTCTCACATTTATAACCGTCGGCATCGAATCACCCGCAAATCAATGCAAAATGAGGCAAAAAAAATGTCACAACCATTCCCAAACCCTTGTTTTATGTTTGTAGTAGTAAAATTAAAGAAGGAGTTGTGTTTTTTAAAGTAAATAGTAGAAGCGCACTAAACTTAGTTAAATGTTAAAAACTTTACTAAAATGTTAATAGTTTTTAAGCAGAATAAAGAAGTAAAATGTTAATTTTAACATTGTAAATTAATTAGTAATTAAATGCTTAAAACCAAGTAACATGAAACAAGTGAAGAATTCAGGTGTCCACCATCAGATGGTAAGGCACCGCAGAGACAAAAGAAAAGTCCATGAGACGATTAGTAATTTATCCAGAAGATGTACAGGGATTAATGGCGGTTAGCCCTGGTCATGCCCGTAAAGTCATTAGAAAAATAAAAAAAGCCGTCGGTAAGGACAAACAAATACCCGTGTCCATCCGCGAATTCTCTGAGTACATGGGCTTAGAGTACGAGGACGTGCTCAACGAAGTCAATGCACACAAAAAAGCATCTTAATATTTTTTCTACAATCAAAAATAATTTATCCTACTCACTACTCACTACTCACTACTCACTACTCACTACTCTCCAAAATTCCCTATCTTAGCCCCCAAACTCAAAACCCGTTATGCAACCGCTGGTCAGCATCATCATCCCCACATACAATAGGGCCCATCTTATTGGCGAAACGTTAGACAGTATCATAGCCCAGACCTACCAGAACTGGGAATGTATTATTGTGGATGACGGAAGTAGAGATAATACGGATGAGGTGATGGCTGAATATGTTGCTAAAGATTCTCGTTTTAAATATCACCATAGACCGAAAAACAGGTTTCCTGGTGGCAACGCGGCCCGTAATTATGGGTTTGAAATAAGTAAAGGCGAATACATACATTGGTTTGATAGCGATGACTTGATGTTGCCGGAAAAAATTGAAATTCAATTGAACATATTGGAAAGCAATGATTCCGATTTTGTAGTTTGTGAAGGATCAGATATAGGTAGTGGGAACAATCCGCCGGAGAAAAGATGGACACTTCAGAATGAAGGAAATATACTGCTTAATCATATCAAGGGCAGAGTAATATTTGGTACAAATGGTCCGCTCTTTAAAAGAGATTTTTTAGAAAATAAAAAGCTTTTTAATGAATCAATTAAAATTCGCCAAGAATGGGAGTTTTTTAGTAGATTATTAATTGGAAAACCCAAAATTGATTTTATTAATAAAACATTATATCATTACAGGACAAATACAAACGGAATTAGGAAAAACACCTCTAATGTTAAAAAAAGTCAAATTATAAAATCAGAATACGAATTACTTAAGGTTATAAAAAAAGAAAAACCATTCAAAGGAAATGATATATATACTTATAAGAAGAGTATATACAATAGGTTAAAAAAACATCTGCCTTACGCCATTCAAAAAGGAAACAAAAAAGATTTGATATTGTTAAGTAAGAGTTTGGTTTTTTTATTCAGCAGAAAGTTTATTGTACAGGCTATCAAAAATAAATTGAAATCCTTAAGAGGGCATAATATAAAATCTTAATTTTCATATTAAATGAGTGCTAATAATTTAGTTTCAATCATAATACCAACATATAATCGAGCAGATTTAATAGGGCAAACGCTTGACTCAGTATTAGTACAGACCTATCAAAACTGGGAATGTATCGTAGTGGATGATGGTAGCACTGACAAAACAGCAGAAGTTGTTTCTTGTTATTTAGCGAAAGATAATCGATTCCGTTATTTTGAAAGACCTATTAACAAAATAAAAGGTGCAAATTCTTGTCGAAACTATGGTCTTGAAAAAGCAAAAGGAAATTTTATTAATTGGTTTGATAGTGATGACTTAATGAAAAATAATTTTTTAGAACGAAAACTAAAAATTATTAATGAAGAAAAAACAGATTTTGTAGTAAGTAAAAGCATTAATTTTGTTGGTAAAAAAAAATATAGAATAGAAAAATATAAAGGGAATACCCAATTTGAGCTTACTGGAAAAAATTTTATATTGAACAGGGTGTATTGGATGACTTTGGATTTTTTGGTCAGAAAAAGTTGTTTGTTGGGTAATTGCTTCAATGAGTCTCTTCAATCTGGTCAAGAAACAAATTTTTTCATGGTTTTCTTGAACAAGAATAGCGTTAAGGGAGTTGCTATAGATGAATGTTTATCATTAAGAAGATTACACCCCTCTTCAATACAGCAGCAATTAAAAGGGGCTAAGGTATCTGCTTATCAAGGAAAACTTTATTCGTTATTAGAAGCATATAAAGAGATACATGCTAACCTCGATAAAGAAACAAAAAGACATCTTCAAGGAAAAATAATGACACTTTTCTATAAAGTCAAACTCCAGAACGTTAAATTCAATACAGTCTTTATATTTTCTTGGAATTTAATTTCAAACAAAAGTCTAATAAAAGTAATAGCTTTTATAGTTTCCTTAATATTACATTCATACCTTAATAAAGGTTATAAAATATTTTTATACGCAAGGGCATAAATGACATCTATTATAATTCCATATCACAATCGTCCTGTAAAATTGAAAAGATGTTTAAATTCAATTTTCCAACAAACATACCAAGATTTTGAAATACTAATTATTGATGATTATTCCAAAACCCCTCTCCAATTAGAAGTTGATAATAGAGTTCGAATTTTAAGAAACAGAAAAAATTTAGGACCTGGATTGTCTAGAAATGTGGGCTTAGATAATGCAAAAGGAGAGTATATAGCTTTCTTGGACTCAGATGATTATTGGGATAAAGAATTTTTAGCGTTAACAACAAAAGCGTTAAATAGCTGTAACTCATTGGCGTTTGCTTACACAAACACAATTGCTGTTGGAAAAAACTTCAGACGATTAAAAAGAAACATTGAGGAACACCCAAATAATATATTACCAGATATATTGATTAATAAAAGAAGTTGGGCCACTTCAGCTTGCCTATGGAATAAAAAAAGTATAGGAAATACTAAATTTATAGAGACACGGAACTGGGAAGATTATGCATTTGATATTGAGGTAGCTTTAAAAACCAATAAAATAAAATATATTGACGAAAAAGCTTGTTTTTATGACTTACAAGGGGAGGATAAATTGTCACAACGTAACTATCTTGATAGAAATATTGAAAAGGCCAATTCTCTCTTAAAAATCCAATCAATACTCATATATACTAAGTATATAAATAACAAAAAGCTAAAAAATAAATTAATTGAAGAGCTTATAACTTCATTTGAAATATTAAAGGCAAATAATTATAAGAATAAACCATTATATAGAGAGATATTAGGAGCATTAAAGAAATTACAAAATCCATTAATCTTTATATTTTTAAAGTTGACTTATTTTGTTTTTAACAAAAAAATAATGCTTTACATTTTTAATAAACTAAAAAAAAGACTGTATTAATATTGCAGGTATTTAAAGTATAACATTTAGTGCTATTTTGAAAATAACGATATTTGACGGCTCTTTTAGAACCACTGCTTTTATAAGAAGGTTGGTAAAAGGCTTAATAGCAAATGGACATCAGGTGACAATTATTGGCTTTAATGAAAATAACCCTCAACCAATAACGACAGCTCACTATCAATCTTTAGGTAGCAATTCTTCTAAACTACGATTACTCATAACGAGTTTACAATTGGCAGTTGCCTCAAAAAAAATGAAGATTATAGTAACAACCTGTAAATACTTTTTAAAAGGGAACAGAAAACAAATACAACAACAGAACCTAAAATTAGCCCTAAAAAAACTAAAGCCTGATATTGTCCATCTGCAATGGCCATCACTATTGCCTTGGATGGAGCCCTATATGCCCAATAAGCATTTTAAAGTACTACTAAGCCAAAGAGGCTATCATACCAATGTGCGTCCCTTTGTAGATGACGATAATGGTAACTACCTTCAAAAATGGTACCTTAAGTTAGATGGATTGCATTCGGTTTCCAAATCTATTTCAGCTGTTGGTAAAAAAATAGGGCAACCCCATTCTAAAATTGATAATGTGGTGTATACAGGTTTACCATTGTACATGCTCGACTATAAATTTATACCTCATAAACGGGACCAACCGCTAAAATTGCTGTCCGTAGGCCGTCCGCATTGGATTAAGGATTATCCCACAGCTTTAAAAGCGTGTAATTTACTTAAAGAAAAAGAGATTCCTTTTCAATACACCATAATTGGGGCAGCAGGTAATGAAGAGCTGTTATTTATTATTGACAAATTTGGGTTACAAGATGCAGTTACAGTTATCGGAAAAAGATCTCAAAAAGAAGTCTATAAACAGATGCAAGCTGCCGATGCATTATTGTTAACCAGTGTGGCAGAAGGCCTTCCAAACGTCGCTGTGGAGGCCATGGCCTTGGGCCTGCCGGTCATAAGCACTAATAGTGGGGGCATGACCGAGTTGATAGATCACGGTAGGGAAGGGTGGGTCGTACCTGCAAGAAGTTCTAGTGCTCTTGCCAATGCCATAGACAACTTTAAAAGCCTATCTTTGGAAGAGATAAATACCATTACAATTGCGGCTAGAAAAAGGGTAGAACAACAGCATACAGTAAAAAAAATGATTCGGGATATGGAAGCCCTATACTACAAAACGATGCATTCTTGATGAAAATAGCCTTGGTCATGACCGTTAAAAATGAAGCTCGATTGCTACGGCAAAACCTATTGTACCATTTGGGTATTGGCATAGATAGGGTATTTGTATATTTTGACCAGACAACCGATGACGGTAAGGAAACTATTGAAGATTTAAAAAACGTAGTGGCTCAAAATTCAATTTCCTCACGAAAATACCAAGACAAGGAATTCCTAAAAAAGTTTTGGGAAAATGCCGATGAGCACCACACCGCAAGACAGTGTCTTAATACCTACGATGCTATTCAACAATGTAAACAAAGGGGTATAGACTGGCTTATTTCACTGGATGCTGACGAACTGTTTATAACTGAAAATGCAGGGGAGCAACCCTTGACAGCCTTTTTCAACGAGAGTATAACCAAGAGTTATGACATTGTACAGTTGCCCACCTTGGAAGTCGTCAACAAGAAAATGGCATACACAAACGTGATGGCCGAGGAAACGTTGTTTAAAAAACAAAAAAGATTTAAATCAAAATTCGACCAACTTTACCGTAAGGTCTTTAACCCCTACACCAAAGAATACACCACCACTTCCTACTGGTTGGGACATACGATGGGAAAAGCCGCTATTAATGTAGATCGGGAAATCATCCCATATAACGTACATCGGTATGAGTTGTTAGATGGAAATAAGCCAAAAAAACTGGTTACCGGAAACATTTTGCACTACCACCTCTACGATTTTGAAGACTTTTTAAAAAAGTATGACAATTTTAAAGACCACCCGGATACCTTTTTAAGTGGTAATAAAATTAACTTTTTAAAAAGCCTTTGGATAAAACTGGTTAATGATCCTTCCTATGATGAGATCTACTTACGGAATTATTTTAAAAACAATATTTTATTTCAACAGAAGGATCTGAATGAGCTATCAAAAACTCGTTTTTTCAATGTAGTAAAACGCAAAGAAGAAGCCACCATTAACATTACCAAACCGAAGGAGATTTTGGAAGGGGAGGACCTGGGGTGATAAGACCCTGAAACGAGTTCAGGGTGACAAATTTTATTTCTATGTCATGCTGAACTTGTTTCAGCATCTGCCATAGCAATTCATTATTGAATACTGTTAACTGCTCCTGATAACTAAAAATAGATTCCCTAATTTTCCCTATCTTCGATTTTTATATGCGTACTATAAAAACCCCCATAATCCCCATACACCAACAATTTGCTACCCGTGCAAATAAACCGCATGCTATTGATAAAAAAGCAATCTGTATCTATGCTGCTACTGGTTTTTTTCTGGGGGAAGACAGTTTTTATAAAAATAAGCAAGTGTTACAACCTGGAATGGAGTATCAGCTGGATAACGACAAACAACTTATTGATCAAAAGCCGTATTTCAAATGGCATTATACACCCCGTAATATATCGTTTCAAACTGCTTTAGATGAATTTACAGATTTGTTTGAAAGCATCGTAAAAGAGCAGTCAGGAAACAAAAAAGTTATCTTGCCACTTTCTGGAGGACTGGACAGTCGCAGTCAAGCTGTTGCGTTACATCATATAAAAGCAGACGTGGAATCATATTCTTATTCTTTTGCTGGTGGATTTAAGGAACATAAAATAAGTGAAGAAATAGCCACAGCCTGTGGGTTCCCCTTTAAAAAATTTATCATTCCCCCTAACTATTTGTGGCAGGATATTGAAGACTTGGCTAAAATCAATAACTGTTATTCTGAATTCACACACCCTCGGCAAATGGCTGTTTTACATGAATTTAAAAAAATGAACGGAGAATTTTCTTTAGGGCATTGGGGCGATGTATTGTTTGATAGGGGGCTATCAGTCAAAGACGAAGATACACCAGAACTAACACTTCTTTTAAAGAAAATAATAAAAAAAGGGGGGTTGGAACTTGCCAACCAACTCTGGAATCAATGGAATCTAGATGGGGAATTTGAAGCGTATTTAAAAACAATAGTTCAAACTTTACTCAATCAAATTGATATAGAGCACAAAGGAGCCAAAATAAGGGCGTTTAAATCGTTGTATTGGGCTCCCCGTTGGACCAGTATTAATCTATCGATTTTTGAAGCAGCCCACCCTATACAACTGCCGTACTATGATAATCGAATGTGTGAGTTTATATGCACTATTCCTGAAGAATATCTAGCAGATCGAAAATTACAAATAGCATATATAAAGCAACGTAACCCTAAAGTAGCTCGTGTGATGTGGCAAGATAATAAGCCGTATAATTTATTTAATTATCGTAAAAACAAGTCGCCCCAAAACCTTCCATATCGAATTAAAAACAAACTAATTCGTGAGATACAAGGAAAATTAGGCAAAAAGTATATTCAACGCAATTGGGAATTACAGTTTTTAGGAGAAGAAAATGACAAGCAACTGACTTCCTATTTATTTCAGAAAGAATTTATGGAGTTCATAGGGGAGCAGACAGTTACGGATATATATGATAAATTTAAAACAAAAGACGCCGTCTTTTATTCGCACGCGGTAAGCATGTTGTTGACACTGAGTGTTTGGTATAAACATAAAAACTCCCCCCTTGAGGCAATGTGTTGAGCCAAGTCGAAGTGGGAAATAAAAAAACTCCCCCCTTGAGGGGGGCAGAGGGGGTGTAATTTGACATAATAATAACCAAATTGCAAAACACTCCTAAAGTCCCCGCAAGGGGCAGTTTGTTGTATTCCTCTATCACGGTGAGCCCGTTTTGTTTTATGTCAGCATCTTGTTTCCACCTCTTAAAAACACTACTTTTGAAATTCACGTTTCAATATGTCAAACAAAACACGTATTCTTTATACTATACCTAATTTTAAAACAGCCGGAAGTCAATATGTCGTTCGGTCTTTGTTAGAAAGGTTAGATAAAACACAATATGAAGTTTTTATTGGTGTAGAACGATTTCCAGAAACTATCCCGCAACTAGTGCCTAAAGAAAATCGAATTACCTTTTTGCGCACAGGGAATTGGTGGAATGATGTAAAATCATTTTCTAAAAAACTAAAAAAACATCATATTACTATAGTACATTCGTGGGACTATAAGTCCGAATCTATAGAAGCTATGGGCTGTAAACTAGCACAAGTACCGTATTTATTTACAAAAAAAAATGACGCATGGTCTAAACGGTGGTTTTTAAAAAGTGTGTTAGCGAAGCATATCGCGTATGACAATCCCGAAATGAAAGATCGATTTTTTTCAAATAGATTGTTACAAAACAAGATAACTTTCATTCCGCACGGGGTAGACACAACTTTATTTAAACCATCTCTTGAAAAAGGAGATAATACGGAAACGTTTACCTTATGTTCTGTAGGTAATATTAATGAAAATAAAAATCAATTATTTATTTTGGAAGCTCTAAAAGCACTTCCAGAATACGTTCATTTCAATATGTTTGGAAAAGCTGATGAACCATATTTGGAAAAATTGAAAAAACAAATACATAAAGAAGGGTTAGAAAATAGGGTTCATATAAAAGGCTTTGTATTAAATGAAGAACTGCCGCATATATTGCAAGAACAAGACGTATTTGTTTTGGCTTCTAAACGTGAAGGGTTACCAGTTTCAATTTTGGAAGCCTTAGCGTGTGGCATTCCCGCTCTGTCTTCAGATTCTGGAGGTGGGGCGCGATTTATTTTTAAAGATACGGCAAAGGAAAATATATTCTCTGTAAATGATCATAAGGATTTTATTAAAAAACTCATGCCTTTCATAAAGGATACTGCTTATTATAAAAGAAAACAGAGAGAATCAGTTCAAATAGCCCAGCAATTCGATGTTAAAAAAGAAGTAAATGCATATTCTAAGTTATATAAAGAAATTATATAAATGAAAAGCTATAAAAAGCATCTTATAATTGTAGGTTCTGCCCGAAGCGGTACTAGTTGGTTTTCCGAACTAATTGCCAGACAACATAGATACCGCATGCTCTTTGAGCCCGAACACGAGTTTAATACGAAAGAAGGAAAATTAATTTGCGACCGATTCCTTACTGAAGCTATTTCAAATAAATCAATAAATGGATATTTAAAAAGAGTATTTGCCAATCGCGTGGATAATGATTGGATTGCCCAGATAAGCAACCGAAAATGGAAAAGACACTTGTGGCCGTTTATTCCTAAAAAATTTATTATCAAATTTGTGCGTTGCAATTTAGCAGCCAATTATTTTGCTGAGACATATACTATTCCGGTGATATTCATTGTTCGAAACCCCTATGATGTTTTAGCTTCACAACAACGGGTACAATTTCCATGGTTATATGATATAAGCTCGTTTCAAAATCAAGATAAGCTTTGTAGCATCATACAAGAAAACTACGGTATTGATATTCGACAGAAAAAAGAAGTATCAAACTTAGAAAAGCTGTGTTTGCGTTGGTGTATTGAAAACACAATTCCTTTTTTACAAAAAGGCAATCCTTCAATTAAACGCTACAAATATGAAGCTATCAAAGCTGATATGAATTTGTTTTTAAAAATATGTAAAGATTATAATATAAAACCACTGCAAAACCTTCAACAACTATATACACAACCTTCTAGTAAAACGCACCCTAAAAGTAAGATAGTAACCGGAAAAGATACGGTAAAACCATTTTCAAAAGAAGAGTACACCACTATTAACAGATATTTAGATATATTTAAAATCGATTATTATAAAAGGGTTCAGTAAATATGAAAATAGCATTGGTTCTTTCTTCGCCCCCGGCATACTCCGAAACCTTTTTTAGATCAAAAATTAAAGGATTGCAAGAGAGTGGTCACATAGTAGTTTTAATTACAGCGGCTACATCAGAAACATTTGAAGGGTGCAAGCACTATTACCATCCAAAAGTAGCTAAAAATGTCTGGGTTCAAGTACTGCAATTTCTAGTGGTTGGCTTGTCACTTCTTCCATTTTGCGGTCGGGTGGTTCGCTATATACGTTTGGAACGTAAGGAAGGCACATCTTTAAAGCGGTGTATAGAAAAGACCTATCTAAATGCTACCCTTTTAAAAATGAAGGCGGATTGGCTACATTTTGGGTTTGCTACCATGGCAATTGACCGAGAACTGGTAGCCAAAGCGATTGGTGCGAAGATGGCCGTGAGTTTTCGAGGGTTTGATATAGCAATTTATCCGCTAAAGCATCCCGGGTGTTACACCCAACTATGGAAAGAGGTGGATAAAGTGCATACAATATCAAACGATCTTCTTGAAAAAGCATATGAATTAGGATTACCAAGAACAGTTCCTGTGCAAAAAATAACCCCTGCTATTGATGCCAATTTTTTTACTCCTGAATCTTCAGGGTTTTCAAAATCAATCGAGTCCGTTCGGTTTTTAACAGTAGGTCGGTTGCATTGGAAAAAGGGATATGTTTTAATGTTAGAAGCACTGGCAATATTAAAAGAGAAAAACATTCCTTTTACATATACCATAGTTGGCAATGGAACCAAAAAGGAATATGAACGAGTTGCTTTTGCCGCTTTGCAGTTAGGAATAAAAGAAGAAGTGTTTTTTGCCGGTCAATTAGAAAGAGATGCAATTAAAGAACAATATCAAAAAGCCGATATTTATTTACAGTATAGTATTTCAGAAGGGTTTTGTAATGCGGTATTAGAGGCACAGGCAATGGGAAAGCTTTGTATTGTATCCAATGCGGAAGGGCTTTCAGAAAATGTGCTGCACGGTAAAACCGGCTGGGTGGTTCCTAAATTAGAGCCTAAATTATTGGCAGAACAAATTGAGCATGTAATTCAATTGCCTGAAATAGAGAAAAAAGAAATTACTGAATATGCTACTGATCGTGTAAGAGACGAATTTAATATTGAAAAACAACAAAAGGAGTTTGTTTCCTTTTATTTAAAATAACTCCCATTGTCAGTTCGAGTGTTTTTACAGCGCATAGCGATGTAAAAAAGTATCGAGGTTGTTGGCGGTTGTGACATTAAATAAAATCTACATACACTCGTTGTGTAATTTTTGAGTACTATACTTAACAAAAAAGGGTGTCAGTTCGAGTTTTTTTACAGCGCATAGCGATTTAGAAAAGTATCGAGAACGGTCTTTTAATGCAAAACCCCATTTTTTCATAAATTCACACCATGAAAACTTACTATGTTTATATACTTTCCTGTTCAGATGGTTCCTATTATACTGGGGTAACCTCTAATTTGACTAAACGGCTCGAAGAGCATCAACATAAAAAGCATCGGAACAGTTATACAGCTACCCGACTTCCCGTGAAACTGGCATTTTTTTGCACTTTTACGGAAATAACTATTGCCATTTCAACTGAAAAACAGATAAAAAAATGGTCAAGAGCAAAAAAAGAGGCTTTGATCAATGCGGAATATGAGTTATTGCCCAATCTAGCCAAAAAGAAGTTTCGAGAGTGAAAGAGGTCTCGATACATTCGCTGCGTGCCTTGCGAGCACTCGACCTGACAGAAGACAGTTGTCAATTCGAGTTTTTTTGTACGTCATAGCAATTTAGAAAAGTATTGGGCCGTTGACGGTTGTGACATTAAATAAAACCTACTTACACTTGTTGTGTACCTTATGAACACTAGACCTAACAATAAAAGGTGTCAGTTCGAGTGTTTTTTACAGCGCATAGTGATGTAGAAAAGTATCGAGGGTGTTGACGGTTGTTACATTAAATTAAATCTACATACACTCGTTGTGTAATTTTTAAGCATTAGACCTAACAAAAAAGGGTGTCAGTTCGAGTGTTTTTACAGCGCATAGCGATGTAGAAAAGTATCGAGAACAATTTAACAATCACTTTTTTTAATTCAAGGAAACAGTATATTTACTCCAATGAAACTCTATTATCCAAAATCGCACTACGACAATGCTCAACGAGGACTTCTTTTCCCTTTGTTAAAACCGTTTATAAAAGGGGATAATTTTACTGACCAGCAAAGAATAGCTGTATATGGGGTTTCAAAACAAGATTTTGAATTTACAGATACACTGGAAGAAGCCGACGCAGCTATATTACCTATGGCGTGGAATTATTATGTAAAAACTGCTACAGAACAAAGGGCAATTGACTTTGTAAAACACTGCAGTAAAGTAAAGAAAAAAGTTTTAGCATATAATGCCGGGGATTTTGGGATAAAAACACCTCGTTTTAAAAACCTTATTTTTTTTCGCTTAGGAGGCTATCGCTCTCAATTTTCAGCACATGAACATACGCTTCCCCCTTTTATTATAGATCCTTTAAAGAAATATTTTGATTCCGACAGGATTTTGAAACGTTCATACCAAAACCAACCCATAATAGGTTTTTGTGGGCAAGCCAATGCATCTAAATTACATGCTTATAAAGAAATGGTCACAACGGTAGGACGTAATTTAAAAAGTAGAGTAGGGCATTCCAAAGAGGAACCGCAAAATATCATATCGACTTCCTTTTTAAGGGCTTCCGTTTTAAAGAAGCTGCAACAATCTGCAATGGTAAAAACAAATTTTATCCTTCGGAAAAAATATAGGGCGGGAGTAAAACATAATAAGGATATTCATAAAACTACCTTAGAGTTTTATAATAACATCAACCAATCAGACTACATAGTATGTGTACGTGGGGCGGGTAATTTTTCTGTCCGTTTTTATGAAACCTTGGCCTTGGGACGCATCCCTGTGTTTATTAATACGGATTGCTCATTGCCTTCAGACGAAGTAATTCCGTGGAAAGAACATGTGGTTTGGGTCGAATACCGGGAACGCCATCGGGTAGCCCAAAAAGTAACCGAGTTTCATCAAGCATTATCCGAAACGGATTTTATAGCTTTACAGCAAGCCAATAGAAACCTATGGAAAGCTAATTTGACTTTGGGAGGGTTTTTTAAAACTTTTTTTCAACACTACCTAACAACTAAATAAAAGATTATAAGTGTTATTTAATTCCCTTGATTTTGCTATTTTTTTACCGTTGGTATGTATACTGTACTGGGGGCTATGTAGGAAAAGCAAAAGGCATCAAAATCTTTTAATCTTAGTAGCGAGTTATGTGTTTTATGGTTGGTGGGATTGGCGGTTTTTATCCCTATTGTTAATTAGTACGGTTGTAGATTATACCGTAGGGATACGGTTAAAAAAAGCGAACCGGGCAAACCATCGCAAACTTCTTTTGTTTATTAGTCTGGCTGTTAATCTGGGGTTATTGGGCTTCTTTAAATATTATAATTTTTTTATAGAAAACTTTACCACTGCCTTTACTTTTTTTGGCGGTAGTATTCAACCAAATACATTAAATATTATTCTCCCGGTAGGAATTTCGTTCTATACCTTTCAAACACTTAGTTATACCATTGATATATATCGAAAAAAGCTAAAGCCTACCAGCGATTTTGTGAGCTTTGCTACGTTTGTTTCCTTTTTTCCGCAGCTAGTAGCAGGACCTATTGAACGGGCTACACAGCTATTGCCGCAGTTTTCAGAAAAAAGAAGGTTTAATGCCAATAATGCTGTCACGGGGATAAAACAAATAATATGGGGGCTCTTTAAAAAAATAGTAATAGCAGATTCGTGCGCACAATATGCAAATGAAATTTTCGCTAATTACGAAACAGCTTCTTCCAGCACACTTATTCTAGGGGTTGTCTATTTTGCGTTCCAAATATACGGCGATTTTTCAGGCTATAGTGATATAGCCATTGGTACGGCTCGATTATTTAATATTAAGTTGTTACCTAATTTTAGGTATCCTTATTTTTCGAGGGATATAGCTGAGTTTTGGCGACGGTGGCATATTTCATTATCTACCTGGTTTCGTGATTATATATACATTCCGTTAGGCGGAAGTCGCGGCTCCAAAGCACAACACATGTTCAACCTATTTGTGGTTTTTACTATCGGTGGGCTTTGGCATGGGGCCAGTTGGAATTTTATAGTTTGGGGCGCCTTAAACGCATTGTTTTTTATACCATTATTTTTTTATAAAAAGTATAGCGTACACAAAGACACCGTGGCGCAACATACTGTATTGCCAAACTTGAAAGAAGTAGCAGGTATGTTGAGTACCTTTTTGTTAGTGCTCCTAGGATTTATATTTTTTAGAACGGAATCCATACTGCAAGCTTGGGAATATATGCAGCGAATATTCTATTTTGACATGCAAATAGAACTATTGCAGATAGGACGGTATAGCTTTGAAATGATTCCGTTACTTTTAATGTTGGTAAGTGTAGAATGGATATATAGAAAACAGGAGTTTCCATTAGGGTCCTCACGATATGAGTATATAAAAACCATAGGAATACTACTTATGATACTAATTTTCGGAAGTTTTTCCAATCTACAGGAGTTTATTTATTTTCAGTTTTAATGAAGCAATTTATAACATATAGTGTACTTCTTTTGTTAGCTACAACCCTACTGATGCTTGTTTTGGATGCTACCTATACTCATGTTTATAATTCAGGATCGTATAGAAATAAAGTGATGTGGATACGGGATATGAAACCGGATACATTAGATTATGCTATTTTCGGGTCTTCACGGGCTAAGTATACTGTTAACCCTACTGTAATAGCACAACAAACCCAACAAGAAGGGGTGAACTTAGGGATGAATGCTTCGGGTCCTTTTGAAGTAAAGATGGCTGTACAAGAGTTTTTTAAACACACTTTTGCAAAACGTATCTATGTACAAATAGATTACACGTATTATATGACAGCTCCAGATAGTATCGGACAACTAGCTTGGCTTCCATATATAAAGGAAAAAGATATATTTGAACACTTTAAACCTTATGGTAAAACGTATAAAACATATAAACAAATCCCAATGTATCGATATTTGATATTTGATGGAAGTTTGGGCTTTCGGAATGTTACCTTGAGCGCTTTAGGGAAAACCCCTGATTTTCTAACTGATAATGGATTTAAAAACAGATGGGGGACTTTACAAGAAGACACACCCTATCCATATACGTTGGAGCAAAAAACAAATAAGCAGATAGATGAAATTATTAAACTGGCAAACCGTAAAAACGTAGAGCTTTATTTTTTTACAGCACCTGTTTATAGACCCGCAGAAGATTTCTCTACATTAAAGGAAAACATTCCTAATTACACAAATATGTCAACAACCGTAAAAGATAAAAGCTATTTTAGCGATCATATGCATGTCAATGAGGAAGGGGCAAGGCTTTTCACACAAAAATTTATAGATACTTTTTTTTCAAATTAAATTGACTTTTCTCTGAAATAAACAATGAATATTAAATTTAAAACTAAAATATTCACAAGCAAAAAAAGTAGGACTTTTATAAAGCCGAACCTCTGCGTTGCCCAAATATAAATAATTGTATATTGCTGAAATTACAATTGCTGAGCATGAAAAAAATTGTTTCTTACATTTATTCCCATACCCCACCCAAGCTAAAATTAGCGCTGGGAAAGTCGAAGCTTTTAAAACCGCTACGGGATTTTGCTTTCAGAAAAAATGATAGCTATAGAGAACTGAAAACCGTTGTTAAAAAAAAATATAAAGGCCATTCAGTAAATTTTAAATTTTATGCATCTATACAAGTAGCGACCAAGGCATCTACAAAAGGCATTGAAAACACCTTATTGAAAAACTCGATTTATATTTTAAATAAAACTAAACCCAATAGGAATAAAGATTTAAAAATCTTTGATATTGGTGCAAATTTTGGGTTTTTGAGTTTGGTATGGGCTTCAACTGTGGCTTCGAAGGGAAAAGTATATTCTTTTGAACCACATAAAGAAGTATATAAGAGCTTTTTAAAATCCATAACAGCAAATAAGTTAAGGGAAACCATCTATGTGGAAAATTGTGCGGTAGGCAATGCTAATAAAGAGGTGGAAATTAATATGAATTCAGCTTCATCTAATATGTTACAAACATCAAGCGCATATAAAAGTAACCCATCAGCTCGTATAAATATGATAACAATAGATTATTACATCGAAAAAAACGAAATAAATGATTGCGATTTGATAAAAATTGATGTCGATGGTATTGAGCTGGATATCTTAAAAGGTGCAAAACACAGTATTCAATCATTTAAACCTATTGTAATTGTCGAACTTAACGGGGAAAAAGAAATTATCGATTTCATGCAAAATTTAGGGTATAAAGTATTAGATATGAAACTAAAACCTTATAAAAATGAAAGCCCTCTACCTCCGAATGCATTTTTTGTGCCCACAAACCAATTTGTTCACTAATTCTTTTATAGCATATATACAACGAGTATTTTTACAACCATAATTCATTGGTTCTATTTTATGAGAAGATTAAGGTATATTGGTACTTTGGGATTCTTTAGCTAAGAGAATTTTTTTAATTTTTAAGTAGTTTATGCAAACCATTTTTATTTCTACATCTATGCCTGGCCGTGCCAGACCAGATTATTTTATGGCACTTGCACATTCTTTTACTAACAAAGGGTATAGGGTATTCATGATTATTGATGGTAAACCAAAAAATCTACCCGTCAACGATGATATCATTTTTTTAAGGTGGCCAAATAAGCGTCCCACCAAACTAAAAGATATTCAATTTTTGTGGAAACTTATAAAAAAATACAAACCTTTTGTATTGATTTCTTCATTCGGTTCAGTAAACGTAATGAATATTTGCGGCTTTTTTCTGAAAGTTAAAAACCGGGTTAATTATATTCTGTCGGTAAGTGAACCTTTTTATGAAAAAACAACCAACCATAAGCGTTTAAAACGATATTTTTTAAAGATCAGAAAACATTTAGTCTATAAACTGGCAACGCTGATAATTTATAATTCAAGAGGGACAGAAATTGATTCCAAATCATATTTTAACCTTGAAAATAAAGAGTTTCTAGTATTATATAACTTAGTCGAATCCACTGACATTGAATATAAATTAAAAGAAAAAAGGAATAATCAGATTGTTATAGTGGGAAGCTTAATTAAACGGAAAGGACATATTTTTCTTCTTAATCAATTTAAGGACACCATAAAAATTTTCCCAGAATTGAAGCTATTGATTATTGGTTCTGGAAGCGAAAAACAAAATCTTTTAAAGGAAGTTAAAAATTTAGGATTGGAGAAAAATGTTGAATTTTTAGGGGAAGTGCCTAACAAAGAAATTGATCATTATTTTTCAAATTCATTAATAAGCATTTCAGCAAGTAAACATGAGGCATTCGGGTTTGTTAATATTGAGGCCTTGCGTGAAGGCACACCTGTGATTAGCACCAAGACAGCTGGTGGTTTGGAAATAATAAACAACAATATAAATGGATGTTTTTTCTCACTTGATGTTCAAAATTCATTAACTAAAAGTATTAAAAAGTTAATGCGCGATTGGGAGTCGTATTCAGAAAATGCAAAGCAAAGTTTCGATTCTTACTCAATGGAGAAACAAATAGATGTACATAGAGGTTTGTTAATATCAAAATTTAGATAAATGCTCTTTAGTTTTTTAAAATATATTCAGCCAACCTCATATTTTCAATTATCTCGGAAAGAAGGTGATTCTATATTCCCAATAAGCTCTCAACTATTAAAAACAGTAATATCGAAAGTAGAAACATCAAATTTTAAATCCAAAGAAGCGCAGCAATATGATATTTCTTGGCAAGCTCTTCATAAAGGATATATAGGTGATGCAAAAACTTATTCTAAATTCGAAAAATTACCAATTGTAGACGAATATCATTTTATTCACAAATATTTTCATCCTATTTGGGCACTATATGTCTTATTTATTAGATTATTGAGCTTTAAAAATCCATTTGTAGAAATACCTGCTTACATAAAAACAAGAAAAATTAAAAAAAGCAATTATCTTGATCAACCTTTAGAACATCATTTGTATGATTCATATACTAGTAAACTTCTTGGGCAAAAACCGTTGGTAAGTGTTGTTATTCCTACCTTAAATAGGTATCAATACTTAAAAGATGTACTCAAAGACCTTGAAAAGCAGGATTACTCAAATTTTGAGGTGATAATAGTAGATCAAAGTAATCCTTTTGAAAAAAGCTTTTATAAATCGTTTAATTTAGAAATTAATTTAATTCACCAACAGGAAAAAGCTTTGTGGTTGGCTCGAAATAAAGCGATTGAGGTATCTAAGGGTAACTATATATTGTTATTTGATGATGATAGTCGGGTAAAAAGCGACTGGATCTCAAACCACTTGAAATGTTTAGACTTTTTCAATGCAACTATATCATCTGGCGTTTCAATCTCACAACAAGGTGCTGAGGTCCCAAAGCATTACTCCTTTTTTAGGGTTTCAAGTCAGTTAGATACTGGAAACGTCTTAATTAAAAAAGAGGTTTTTCAAAAAATAGGTCTTTTTGATAGACAGTTTGAAAAACAACGCATGGGGGATGGTGAGTTTGGGTTGCGGGCTTATTTAGAGGGCTTTTTAAATATTTCAAACCCATATGCAAAGCGTTTACACTTAAAAGTGGGAACTGGCGGTTTACGCGAAATGGGTAGCTGGGATGCGTTTCGACCTAAAAAATGGTTTGCGCCACGTCCTATCCCTAGCGTATTATATTTTTTTAGAAAATACTTTGGTACAAAAAGAGCTATATTAGCATTACTTAAAACCGTACCGCCATCCATTATCCCTTATCGTTTTAAGAAAAACAAGAAACTTTTGTTGCTGGGTGGGCTTATCTCGCTATTTTTGTTTCCAATCATATTGATACAGGTATTGATTTCTTGGAGAAAAGCGAGTGAAAAATTAAACCAAGGCGCCCAAATACGTGAACTTAAATAATATTCTTTTAGTAACTTCCGAATTCCCTCCTCAGCCAGGTGGCATTGGCAATCATGCTTTTCACTTGGCAAAAGGACTACAGCAGTATGGACGCTCGGTAACCGTTATCTGTGATTCCCGCTCAAAAACAGGGAAGGAAGAAGCAATATTTGATGCAAATCTTGATTTTAAAGTAATAAGAATACAACGCACCCCCCTTCTTTTAAGCACTTATCTTAAGCGCATATATATTGCTTTTAAACAAAATAAAAAAAACAACTTGGTGATAGCTTCGGGTAAGTTCTCACTTTGGTTGGCAGCATACTTAAGTTTATTTTTTAAGAAGAAGTACATAGCTGTAATTCACGGGAGTGAAGTGCAATTGTCTAATAGTTTGCTAAAATGGATAACAAATGCTTCTTTAAAACGGTTTAATAAAATAGTTGCCGTCAGTAACTATACCAAATCATTGGTTTCTTCCCTTCATTTAAAAAATATTCAAGTAATCCCGAATGGGTTTTCCATGCAAAACACTTCTTCTACTGAAGAAAAAAAATCACCTGTGCCTGTATTGATTACGGTAGGGAATGTCACCAAGCGAAAAGGGCAGCACAATGTGATAAAGTCCTTGCCAGTAGTGTTACAGTCCTACCCGGACCTAAAGTACCATATAGTTGGTATCCCCACTGAAAAAGAAAAGTTGCAGCAATTGGCATTACAGTTAGGTGTGGAAAAAGCAGTAGTATTTCATGGGATGGTGACTGAGACTGAAAAAGTGAAACTATTACAACAAGCAGATGTATTCGTCATGTTGAGCGAAACAACTAAGACAGGGGATGCCGAGGGGTTTGGGATTGCAATATTAGAAGCCAATTCACAAGGCATACCTGCAATTGGGGCAAAAGGCTGCGGTATTGAAGATGCGATAAATAACGGCTATTCAGGAAAATTAATAGAAAATAATAACTCATTAGAATGTAAAGAAGCCTTACAGGAAATTCTTAATAATTATAAAGTATATTCCGAAGGAGCTAAAAAATGGTCCCAAAATTTCACTTGGGATAAAATAATACAATCGTATTTAGCTATCTTGACCGATGAATGACGAATAACGACAAACAGGAAATTTAAAGTCTCATTTCTAAAACCTCACATCTATTACATTGAAACTCGCCATCATTTCACATACCGCCCATTATAAAAGACCCGATGGCACTATTGTAGGCTGGGGCCCCACGGTTACCGAAATAAACCATCTCGCAAAACAGTTTGAATCAATTTATCACCTTGCGGTCTTGCATCCTGGTACACCGCCAGGAAGCGCATTGCCCTATACCACAGATAAAGTTGTGTTCATCCCTTTAAAGCCAACAGGAGGAAGCACCTTCTATAGTAAAGTAGGGGTGTTGTTAAATATGCCAAGTACCATAGTTACTGTAAGTAGAATATTAAAAAAAGTAGATATATTTCAACTACGTACCCCTACAGGGATAGGGGTATATTTAATCCCATGGCTTAGTTTGTTCAGTCGTAAAAAAGGATGGTATAAATATGCTGGTAATTGGGTGCAAAAAAGACCTTCTTTTGGCTATAGGTTTCAAATATGGGCTTTAAAAAAACAATCAAGAAAAGTGATTGTAAATGGTCGATGGAAGGAAGACCCAGACCATGTTATCCCCTTTGAAAACCCCTGTCTTACAGAAAGTGACCGGGAATTAGGAAAGCAGACGGTAGTAAATAAAGTTTTAAAAACTAAAAAAACCTATTGTTTTGTAGGTGGATTACAAGCCCATAAAGGAATAGATATACTTTTTGAAGCAATACAAAACAGAAAAACTAATGGAATAAAAGAAATACACATAGTAGGTACTGGAATACTGGAACAAACATTAAAAAAGATTGCTGACAAGAGTACAGTTCCTATAGTTTTTCATGGCTCATTACCTAGGGCACAGGTTTTCGAAATATATAGATTAGCTCATTTTATTATATTGCCTTCCAGAAACGAAGGCTTTCCCAAAGTGGTTAGCGAAGCAATGAATTTTGGGTGCATTCCTATTGTTTCGGATGTTTCGTGTATAAATCAATACATTAAAGATGATGGGAATGGGTTTTTGATCGAACCTCTTTCAGTAACTGAAATAAATAAATCGGTTGATAAAAGTTTGGAGCTTTCAACCCATGAATTTCAGGAAATAATTGATTCAAATTACAAGTTGGCTGAGCGTTTCACATATACTCATTATTTAAAAAGAATTGTTTCTGAAATCTTAAACAATCAAACCAAGTGAATATAACCAACCGCGAAATATTAGAAAAAATTACAGATGACCCGCTATTGAAGGTGGTCTTGTGGCTTTTAATATTTAGCTACTTTTATAACTTGCCTGTAATGAGTTATTCTATAACGGGTGATAACGAACTTCGATTATATGATTTTTTAGGGGTCGTATTGCTATTGCGCTACTTTCAATATTTTAAATATGTAAACTTAGGCATAGACAAAGTTATATTTTTAAGACGCTTCCGGGATTTTGCAGTATACTGTACTATTTCAATCATATTGACTTTTTTAATTTTTTTGATAAAAGACAGGTTTATCAAGTTCCTGCAAAGCTTTCTCTATCTGTACCATATGTGGGTGTTCTTTTTGGGTGCCGTGTTTTTGTACTTTTATTTATCAACGCCAAAAAGATACACCCGGATATTTACATTTATTACCATTCTTGTATTGGCTGAAGGTATATTGGTAATTGGGCAAAACATAGGGGTATTTCCTTTTCTGTGGTCAGACGCTTACTATAAGGCGTACAGTGGTTTTTTATCTGGATCGGTAGGTCCCAATAAAATTGTAATAGGGATGATGATGCTTATCTCGGTTATTTTATTGTTAGGCATCTTGTATGAAAAACGATTAAAAGTTCCCAAGTATTTAATTTATGCAGCACTTACGGTTGCAGTAATCTGTATATTATTGAGCGGCTCTAGAACAACCTACGTAGGGGTGGGAGTGTTTTTAGTGTATTTTTTGGTCAAGCGGACCGCTCGGTTTATACAATTTGCCATTATGGGTAGTTTTTTTTTAGTAGCGGTTTTATATTATAATCCTACTGTCTTGTCTCGTGTAAGTGACACTATTAACGGAAGGATAATCGATAGGATAGACGAACCAGATGATATTAAATCGGCTGAAGACTTTACAGGTCTTTATGAAGATTTAGGGGCCGGACGTAAGGAATTACATGAAAACTATGTACACTTTTTATTGAATAATGCATGGTTGCTGCCTATAGGGCAGGGCTTTAACAACAGGTCTGGTATTGGCTATTCTGCCCATAATATGTACCTTACTCTAATTGCTGAATTAGGTATTTTTGGACTGATACTATACCTAAGGTGGTTATTTTCTTACCTTGTAATTGTAAAACGGAAACTTCCCAATTTACAAATGGCAGTAAATGGGATTGTTTTAGCTATGATGGTGACCTTATATTTTGGGGAACATCTGTATATATTTAGACCATTATTTGGTATTTTAGGCTTTTTTATGATAGCTTGCGTGCTGTTATTGGCACCCTTACGTAATACATCTTAAATGGATACTACTAAAAGTAAAATAGGTATTGTAATACCATTTTTTAATGCGAGCGCACAAATTGAAAAAGTAGTGCAAAAAGCATTGCAATATAGTGACCATATTGTAATTGTGGATGATAAAAGCCCAGAGCAATTACCAGAAAGTTTACTTAAATCATTGAATAAAGTAATGGTTTTAAATCTATCTGAAAACTTAGGGGTAGGTGGAGCCACTAAAAAAGGCTTTTCCTACCTTGAAACGGTGCCAAGTGTAAAAGTTATTGTTAAGTTGGATGCTGACGATCAAATGGATACCGATTATATTCCGCAACTAGTAACACCTATACTGAACTTCACAGCCGATTTTGTAAAAGGAAATCGGTTCCGTGATTTTAGGGCACTGAAAACAATGCCTTGGCCTCGACGTTTTGGCAATCTCTTTCTTTCTTTTTTAAGTAAAGTGGCTACCGGTTATTGGAACTGTTTTGATTTTAACAATGGTTTTTTTGCCATATCAAAAAAGAGCTTGAAATTGATGGATAAGAACTCCATCGCTAACAACTATTTTTTTGAAACCTCCCTGATTGCTGAATTATACTATCAAAAAGCAAAGATTAAGGAAATAGCCATGCCTGCTATTTATGGGGATGAAAAATCTAATATGAAAGTGTTTAAAATGCCCTTTCTTTTTAGTGTCAACCTTTTTAAAAAATTTATATCCCGAATATGGAAAGGCTATTTTGTGTACGATTTCAATATAGGTACATTATATATTGTTTTTGGACATTTGTTGTTTTTCGGGGGTGTCATATATGGGGGAATTAACTGGTATGACTATGCCAGTAAAGACCTATCAACCCCGGTAGGAACCATTATGATAAGTGCTCTGCTTATTATATTAGGGTTCCAGTTAATACTACAGGCCATTCAATTTGATGTTTTTAAAACCCCTAATAATGATTAATAACAAATCAAAAGTAGGTAGCGTTATATGAGAAACCCTAAAAATAAGGCAATCTTATTAGTTGTTTTAATCAACTTAATTATTGCGACAGGGTTTTTTATTGAACACAAAGACGCAGGTTATACAACTTTGGTGTCCGATGTTCATAGCATTGTGGGTATAGCACAAAAATTTGATAACCCAAGTTTGTTTAAAGATGATTTATTTTTGAATGATATTGACAATGTCAAGTACTATACTCCTTTTTTTGTCCAACCATTACGTTTTATAGCAAAATTTACAAATCATGATTATGTTCAGGCTTTAAATGTAACAAGCTTTTTGCTCCATCTTTTATTTGGAATACTATGGTTTTTACTCTTCTTTAAGATGTCGAAGAATATTTGGCTCTCTTTATTGATGTCTATATTAATAAGAGGTGTCGTATGGCTTCCAGGATATGAAATATGGGGTATTACTGGAATTTGGACTACTATGCCAAGAACTGTTTATATAACCTTAATGCCTCTTTTTTTATTAACCCTGTTTTATTTTAGAGAAAAAAAAATATGGGTTTCTGCATTTTTGGTGGGGTTGATTTTTAATTTTCATCCCATCACAGGCCTAGGTGGCATTCTTATCTATTTAACAATTTTAGGGTATTTCTACTTTTCAGGAAATGTGAGCATTAAACAGCCTTTTGTAAAGTTCGGCAAACTGTTATTCTTTATTGTTTTGGGAATGCTTCCGTTTATCCTTACTTATTTTGGAAAAACATCGGCTGCAATTGACTATGATATTGAAATTTTTCAAAAAGCATTGCACAAAAGATTGCCAGCTCGTTTTTTTGACCCCACCTTCTTTTTAAAAAAATGGTTGAAATTCAGTACCCTAGCATTCATTCTTCCTTTACTGGGATACTTTTTCTATTCTTTTTATAAGAAATCGGAATTTAAAAAGGCCTCATTGTTGGTAACTTTAACCCTTGTTTTATTGGTTTTACCAAATTGCAGTGTTTATCTTGAAACTGCGGTAAATTCTATATTTGATAAAAATTTTAGAATATCATTCCAGTTTATCCGTTTGCAAAAACTAGCAGTATTGCCAGGGTATTTTTCAATGGCTTTTTTATTAATACAATTAAAGAATAGGCAACGAGTGGTGCCTATTTTCCTTTTTGTTGTTTTATTAGGGGTAAGCCTATCCAATCACACTATTTTTGATAAAGTTCCTTTTTTAGGGGATGATATTGCACGAACCATATTGCCAAATGTGCTAAACATATATGAACGACCGTCTAAAGAAGTTCCAGAAATGGAAAAAATGATTCATTATATTAAAAATAACACCCCAAAAGAAGCTGTTTTGTTTGCCCCAGAAATTATACGGAGCAGTACCCGGCGGTCAGTTGTTTTAGATTATAAAGGTGCTTCGGCACTTATAGAAGGAAACCCTAAACAGTTTTCAAAATGGTATCTTGAAAGAACATATTTTGAGAATTTAAAAGATGAGGCTCAAAAAATCAGTTTCCTAAAAGAAAAAAAGGTAAGTTACATCGTGTCCAATAAAAAAGAATACACAACACTTCAGTTGATAAAAAAAATAGATAACGTAAGACTGTATAAACTTTAAGTTGTCCCAATTTTAATAAATGATCATGAATATAAGCGATAACCCAAGTAGGATATTTTTATTCAGTATCGACCTTGAAGATATCAGGTTTAGGATGAAGGATGGTAGTGCCTATAAAGAGCGAGTTCCTGAAAATACATTTAAATACCTAGAATGGTTAAATAAACATGATTTTACGTGTACTTTTTTTACCGTAGGTGACATAGCGAGAACATATCCATCCTTAATAAAATCGATTGTTGATGAGGGGCATGAAATTGCCTGCCATACAAATACTCATACGGCGTTGGATAAAATGTCAAAATCAGAATTTAAAAAAGACTTACACCAGAATATTGATAGCTTAATGAAGGCAGGGTCTAAACAAATAAGTGGTTTTAGGGCGCCTTACTTTTCCTTGACCCAAAATACATCGTGGGCTTATGACGTTTTAAATGAAATGGACTTTGTATACTCAAGCTCTGTATACCCTGCAAAAAACCCTTTCTACGGCTGGAAAACACATGGGCAGGAAATAAAACAAACAGAAAGTGGGGTTATAGAACTTCCTATGACGGTAAAAAATTATAATGTTATGGAAATCGCCTTTTCAGGTGGGGTTTATTTCAGAAACCTACCCATGATTTTCATTAAAAAGGGGTTCAATGAATATTTTAATAAAGAGAAACCGTTGCTTAGCTACTTTCATCCGTATGATGTAGATACAGATCAAGAAAAATTCATGCACCCGGAAATCAACAACAGCCATTTTTATAATTTTTTGATGCGGAATAACCGTAAAAATGTTTTTAAAAGGCTCGATACCTTAAAAAAGCAAACGGATTTTAAAATAATAACATACAGGGAGTATGTTGAAAATTATATTAAATGAATTATAAATTAGAGAAGTCAAATAGTTCTATTGAGAATATTAAATTATACTCCAAGCTGTTAAGTGAAGTTTTTTCAGGAACAGATAAATTTACTGAAGAGTACCTTCTATGGCAATACGGAAAAAATCCATTGGGGGAAGTAGTTGGGTATGATGCTTTTTATGATGGTAAATTGGCAGGTCATTATGTTACCATTCCTGTAAGTTATGCAATCCATGGACAGCAAAAAAAGGGACTTTTATCGTTAAATACCGCAACCCATAAAGACCATAGGGGGAAAGGGCTTTTTACAAAACTTGCCACTGCAACCTACAAAGAAGCAAAAAGCCTCGGATATGAATTTGTAATAGGTGTGGCCAATCAAAATAGCAGCCATGGATTTATAAAAAAGTTGGGATTTTATTTGGTGGCTCCCTTAAATGTTAAGTTTGGGGTGGGAAATATTCAGTACAATAAGGAAATAAAATATCCCATTAAGCCCGTTTGGACCGAAAACACTTTAAAATGGAGACTGTCTAACCCACATATGGAGTATAAATTTAATGGCAATAATATATATTGCAAAACTGATAAAATGCTTATAAATGCGCTAGTGTATCACGATTATAAACAAAAAGATAAACCGGTAAAAAAATCATCATCAATAAAACTTTGGATTGGACTAGCAAATAACCTAAAAACTACTGGGGCTTTTATCGTTATGCCACAAAGGATGAGACCTTCTCCTTTAAATTTAATATTCAAAAATTTGAATGAGTCTATTCCAAAAATAGAAAAAGAAGATATTTTGTTTGAACTGATCGATTTTGATGCATATTAAAAGTTTTGAAAAAAATACTTTACATAGGAAATAAGCTATCTACAAAGGGGAATACCCTTAGTACTATTGAAAGCTTGGCTAATAAACTACAAGAAGAAGGGTTTGCTGTAAATACAGCCTCTACCGTTCAGAGTAAACCCTTGCGGATGTTAGATATGATAATGACCGTTTTAAAAAATCGAAAATGGGCAGATGTTGTATTGATAGATACTTATAGCACATTAAACTTTCAGTATGCTGTAGCCGTCGCTAACATATGTAGGTTTTTTAAAATACCCTATATTCCTATTTTACATGGTGGAAACCTCCCTTCCCGTTTACAAAAAAGTAAAAAGCAAAGTAAAAAACTATTTGGAAAAGCAAAGACTAATGTAGCACCTTCCCACTATCTATTGGAAGCTTTTAAAAATGAAGGTTATACTAATCTAACTTATATTCCCAATACCATTGAAATAAATAACTATCCTTTTTTGCTTCGGAACAACATACAGCCTAAACTACTTTGGGTACGATCTTTTGCTGAAATATATAACCCTATGCTTGCGATATACATATTGGAAAACTTATTGAGTAAAGGCTATGGAAAAGCCGAACTTTGTATGATTGGCCCCGAAAAAGACGACTCTTTTAAAAAATGTAAAAGCTATGTAGATAAGCATAATTTACCAGTTATTTTTACTGGTGGATTAACAAAAAAAGAATGGGTAAAAAATTCTAAAAAGTATGATATTTTTATAAATACTACTAATGTAGACAATACTCCCGTAAGTGTTATCGAGGCTATGGCTTTAGGACTGCCAGTAATATCAACGAATGTTGGGGGCGTCCCCTTTTTAATTACTGATGGACTGGACGGCCTTTTAGTACCACCAGATAATGCGGAATTATTTTCAATAAAAATTGAGAAAATACTTAATAATGATGTGGATTATAAGGAAATGGCTTTAAGCGCAAGAAAAAAAGTTGAAAACTTTGACTGGAACGTAGTGAAAGAAAAATGGAATGTACTCTTAAACTCCTAATTTTTTCTACATTTACCATACCAATAACCAACTTATGACCCAAAAAGGGAACATCCACTTTGAAATTTCGGAACGAAAAATCCTGTTGCGTATTTTCGATATTATAAGTGTGCTCCTATTGCTTTATGGTATAGGGCAGGTGTTTAATTTTGATTACTTTAAAATAAACTCTGAGCATTGGGTGTGGTCTATAGTGCTCGCCCTTTACTTAACTGTTTTTGCTACTATTTTTGAACTATACAACCTGCAAAAAGCAAGTAAGTTAGAAGTTGTGGTACAAAACATTATACTTACGTCTTCAGTAACCGTTTTGTTTTATTTATTAACCCCTTTCTACACCCCAACGTTACCTGAAAACCGCTTACAGATTGTTTATTTTTATTTGGCGGTTAACCTTGCCTTGTTTGTTTGGCGGTATGCTTACATAACTTTTATTTCAGCACCAAGGTTTTTTAAACGCGTATTGTTAATAGGTAATTCTGAAGATATAGAATGGGTGGCAAATTCCTTAGAAAAATCAGATCCCAATTACAGAGCGATTGGATATATTAATACAGGAACCAAAAAAATCATAACCGATACGTTGGTTGAATTTGACACGCTTTCAATTTCAGAAACGATAGAGAAATATACCATTTCAGAAATTGTTGTGGCGCTTTCAAAAACCGAAGAAATGACGGTTTTGTTAAACAATAAATTAATAGCATTATTGGAAAAAGGGGTGCCCATTAAAGAATATACCCAAGTGTATGAAGAGTTGACCCGTAAAGTGCCCATACAATTTATAGCTGAAGATTTTTATAGGTATTTTCCCTTTAGTCGAAGTAACCAAAACAAGCTATATCTTTTCTTTCATCGTTTAATGGACCTAGTTCTTTCTATTGTAGGCCTCTTGTTCGGTATTTTAATTTCCCCTTGTATTATTATTGGAAATTTACTGGGAAACAGAGGGCCTTTGTTTTACAAACAAGTACGGGTTGGTAAAAATGGAGAAAACTTTAAAATATACAAATTACGGAGCATGGTTATCGATGCTGAGAAAGACGGGGCTCGTTACGCCGAAAAAAAGGATACAAGGGTTACAACTTTTGGTCGTTTTTTAAGACGAACAAGAATCGATGAAATACCACAATTTATCAACGTTATTAAAGGGGATATGAGTTTGATTGGTCCAAGGCCCGAACGTCCTGTTTTTGTGGAAACCCTTTCTAAAAAAATACCATTTTACGAGATACGCCATCTTGTAAAACCTGGAGTTACGGGTTGGGCACAGGTAAACGCCAAATACGGAATGACGCAAGAGGATATCATGGAAAAACTGCAATACGACCTATATTACATTAAACATCGAAGCTTTTTCTTGGATAGTAAAATTATATTGAAAACCTTAAGTACTATTATCTTTTTCAGAGGGCAATAGTTTAGTATTTAATTGACAGTAATGCAATGAGCATATTCAATTCAAGAATAGAAATATTATTTTTTGAATCCTGAACGATATCAAAGGGTTAGACTTCCTTCTTCAAATACCCAATCAAGAAAATATACCGAATAGCCAAAGCAACCAACAAAGGAATTAATGCTGTTGCAAAAACCTGTACTCCTGAAATCCAATGGACAGTCAATAAACCTAATAGTACTATTAAAAAGAAAAGGTATTTATGTATCCATTGTTTTGGGAACTGCTTAACAATAACCCCTATAAGAAACAAGCTTAGAGGGAATGCCCAAAGTAAATTATAATTATTGGCTGTAGCGGTATGGTCAGTTGCTACCCAAAGTAATAATAGAAATATACCAATTAACCCAGTGGTAAAAAAGATAATCGCATCCATCAAACGGTTTCGGGTATTGTTTTTGCGATCTTTATAAGTAATAAATAAAATTAATAACCCAAGCAATCCAAAAATAAACAACGGGCTGGTAAAGAAGAAAGGCCTGTCCTCTGATGGATTATTTTCAAATAGGGTAGTTGTGTTTCGTACTAACTTTTCTTTGCTTCCATTACGTGTAATAACAGCTGTTTCAGCAGCTTTGTAAATATAGTCGGGTAAAAATTGATATTCCCACGCAGTGGCTTGTTTATCGATTACGGCTCCCAACGCTACGTCAATCCCTAAACTTCCCCAAGTGTTCCAATGTAGGTTTTTCTGAATAAGTTCACGGAACGTATAGTCTTCTTCCACAAAATCATCGTTGTATTGCAATCCATCACCCAACACTTCTTTCAGGACATCACGAATTTTCGTAGCGCAATTGTCATAGAAAAAGTCATATTTGTACTTTCGGTTTTCGGGTTTGGCGTTGTTCTGAAGAAAATTAAACACAGCTTGTTTTTCAGAATAGGTTAGGTTTAAGGTTTGCTGTTTTACCCATCGATTTTGTGCTACGTAGCTATTATAAAAAGGCTCATATCCTCGTACATCAAGTTGATATAACAGCTTACCTTGCGCAAATTTGGTATAAAAATTAGGGGTGTTAAAGTCATATACACCATAATTATATACAACATCAAAACCATTCCCTTCATCTTGAACTCGCAGTGCACTATGCCCAAACTTATCGTACAACTGATCGCCAGGACCAATGGTTAAAATACTTACTTCGGCACTTTCAGAAAGCGATGTATATTGCGCTTTTACTGTAGTATTCAGAAAAAAGAATAGTAAAATTGCAAAGAAATATAATGGTTTGGAAAAGAAAAGTTTTGTGTTCAGAACAGTAGATTTTTAAATGACTATTTCAAAAATAAGCTTTCTTTATATACTTCGGAAAATTTCAGAAATAAGAAACAGTAAATTATCTAAAAACGCTCCAATCTAATTTCAATGAAAAGACATTAGAGTACAGGGCGGCACTTTGGTCACCAATATCTGTCAGGGCATAATCCACTTGAATGCCTTTGTATTTAAAACCTACGCCAATATTGGGCTGAAAACCTACGGAATCACTTCCGTCCAATTGTTGAATATTCTGGAAATTACCCACACCTGCACGTACAAATACTAAATCGATATAACCAAACTCAAGTCCGGCAGCGGGTGTCATACTGGTGAATGAAGTAGAAAAAATATCATTGGTTTGGGCAAAACGGAAATTAAAATCTACTTCGGCTAGGAGTGAAAAATCATAATGAAATACAAACTTTCTAGAAACTCCTAGCTGTAGTTTAGGGATGGTGATTTCAGTAGTTTCAGGTAATTCTTGGTTCTGCCCTTCCACAGCGCCTTGTATGGTTTCAAATTCATCTTCATCAATACTCCAAGCATTGAACGTGGTAGTAATGTCGCGGGCCATTAAACCAAACTTCCAATCTCCTGTATTAAATTGAAGTCCGGCATCAAAACCAAAGCCCCAAGAGGAAGCAAAATCACCAATGATTCTTCTAATCACTTTCGCATTCACCCCAACGTTCAAGCCATCTAACGGTAAGGCTCGAGCATATGAAAAGGTAACACCGTAATCTGCCGTAGAAAATAGACTAATACGGTTGTAATCAATGTTTCCTTGATCGTCAATTAATTGCGTCGTGTTTAAAATATCATCTACTCCAAAACGAATAACCGATAGGGCTACAACGCTTCGGTCATCAAGCGGCATGGCAAAAGCACCATAATCGTAATTGGCAATATTGGCAAAATAGGAAGCGTGCATCAAGGATAGTTGATTATCTTCTAATGCCACTAGACCTGCAGGGTTCCAATATCCAGAATTAACATCAGCTGTGGAGGCTGTAACGGCATTGGCCATACCAAAAGCCGCAGCATCAACACCAATATTCATAAACTCATTCGAGTATTTCCTAGTGGTTTGTGATTGAGCAGCTAAACCAATTAATAAAAAAAGTAAAAATAATTTCTTCTTCAAGCTTTTAATTTTGCGCAAATATCCTACAATTTTACACAATAGTAAACTATAATTTTAGCTACATATTGTACATATATACGGTTAGACGAAAATACTTTGCTATTTTTACAAACAGACACGCATAATATGATAAAACAGATACCAAACATCATTACATCGTTAAATTTACTCTGCGGAAGTGTTGCCGTGCTTTTTGCCGTTTCGGGCGATTTGATAACCGCTTCGTTTTTTGTGTTCTTCGGAATCTTCTTCGATTTCTTCGATGGACTTGCAGCGCGTGTTTTCAATGCACAAAGTGATGTAGGGTTAGAACTGGATTCATTGGCTGATATGATTACAAGCGGATTAGCACCAGCAATTGTAATGGTTCAATTATTATCAGAAGCCACGTTGGGTTATTCGCTAATAATTACAGATATATTTGCTGAGGATAGCTGGAATGCAGGTTTGTACAGCTACATACCTTTTATTGGGTTGCTCATTGTAGTGGCTTCAGCGTATCGTTTGGCAAAGTTTAATGTTGATACCCGGCAGACCAGCAGTTTTATAGGTCTTCCTACCCCGGCAAATGCTTTATTGATTTTAAGTCTACCGCTTATACTGCACTTTCAATATTTTGAAGGAGTAGAGGCGGTTATTTTAAATCCATGGGTTTTAATTGGGCTAACATTATTTAGTTGTGTTCTTTTAAATGCAGAAATCCCGTTATTTGCGCTGAAGTTTAAAACATGGGATGTTAAGAGCAATTTGTTACGTTATGTTTTTATTGCAATTTGCTTAATCACCGTATTAGTTTTAAAATTTATAGCCATTCCTGTTATTATCGGAATCTATATTATACTCTCTCTTTTATCTAACAATAAATAATTAGCCCTTCTTTCTTCGGAAATATTATTTATAAATCGCTATATGATAAACTTAGGTTAAACACTTTTAAAAGGGTGTATTTCCATAGGGGTTTTAGTATTTTGTTTCAAAATAAAAGAAAAATACTATGAGTGAAGTAAAAGCATATGCAGCATACGCTGAAAAAGAAAATCTAAAACCTTTAGATATTGAAAGGCGAGATGTAAAACCGACCGATGTTGAAATCGATATTTTATACTGTGGTGTTTGCCATAGTGATATCCATACGGTAAATGACGATTGGGGCGGAGCCAAATACCCCGTTGTTCCTGGGCACGAAATCGTAGGCCGCGTATTAAAAGTAGGTGATCAAGTTAAAAACTTTAAAGAAGGCGATTTAGTAGGAGTAGGGTGTATGGTAGACTCTTGCCAAACATGTGACTCTTGTAAAGAAGGATTAGAACAATACTGCGAAAATGGAGCTGTGATGACTTATGATGGTAAAGACGAGCATTTGGGCGGTCATACCTTTGGAGGTTATTCTGAAAAAATAATAGTGGATAAAGAATTTGTACTTTCCATTCCTGAAAATATCGACATTAAAGCAACCGCACCTTTATTATGTGCAGGAATAACCACTTGGTCGCCATTGCAACACTGGAATGTGAAAAAAGGTGATAAAGTAGGTGTAATTGGTTTAGGAGGTTTAGGCCATATGGGCGTAAAATTTGCTAGCGCTATGGGAGCTCACGTAGTGATGATTACTACATCACCCTCTAAAAGCGATGATGCTAAAAGCTTGGGAGCTGATTCCGTTTTGATTTCGAAAGATGAAAAACAAATGGAAGAGCATGCCAACTCGTTCGATTTTCTACTGAATACCGTACCGGTTGGGCACGATACCAATCCTTATATCGCCTTGTTAAAAAGAGATGCAACTATGGTGATGGTGGGAGCAATTGAACCGTTAGACCCAATTCACGGTGGAGGCTTGATTATAGGTAGAAAAAGCGTTGCAGGATCTGTAATTGGCGGAATAAAAGAAACCCAAGAAATGTTAGATTTCTGTGGTGAGCACAACATTACTTGCGATGTAGAAATGATTGATATTCAAAATATCAACGATGCTTATGAACGAGTAGTAAACTCTGATGTAAAATACCGGTTTGTAATCGATATGAAATCGTTAAAAAACTAGTTATCAAGTAGAAGAAAAGAAAAGCAAAACCCTGAAACAGTTTGTTGTTTCAGGGTTTTTATATGATTAGTCTTGAAATAGTTTTTTCTTCCGAAGTTCAAAGTTTTGACCTAAATACACTTTCCGAACCATCTCGTCATTGGCCAGGTCTTCCGGCTCGCCGTGCTTTAAAATACTGCCTTCAAACATTAGGTATGTTCTATCGGTAATAGCTAAGGTTTCCTGTACGTTGTGGTCTGTAATAAGAATGCCAATGTTTTTCTTTTTTAACTGTGCCACAATCCGTTGGATATCTTCAACCGCAACAGGGTCAACCCCTGCAAATGGTTCATCCAATAAAATAAAATGTGGATCGGTCGCTAAAGCACGGGCAATTTCGGTACGGCGACGTTCGCCACCACTCAATAAATCACCTCGGTTTTTCCGAATATGACTCAATCCAAATTCTTCAATAAGCGATTCCATTTTCAGGTGTTGTTCCTTTTTAGAAAGGTTGGTTAATTGCAACACACTTAAAATATTATCTTCGATGCTCAACTTCCTAAAAACAGAGGCTTCTTGCGCTAAGTATCCAATTCCGTTTTGAGCGCGTTTATACATAGGATATTTGGTAATGTTGGTCCCTTCTAAAAAAATTTGACCGCCATTTGGTTTTATGAGGCCTACAATCATGTAGAAAGAAGTGGTTTTTCCGGCACCGTTAGGGCCTAATAACCCAACAATTTCTCCTTGATTTACTTCTACGGTAATACCTTTAACGACTTTTCGGCCTTTATACGATTTAATAAGATTATCGGCTCTTAGCTTCATAAGCTACTATGTTATTTCAATTTTGGTAAAGATACTTAAAATTAAAGTGAAGAATATAGCGAGTAATTTTTTCTGAAGAAAATAATATAAAGGGATTGTTTAGGTATAAAAACAAGAAAAGCCATATCATCGTATTGCTACCTTGATATGGCTCCTTGTGAAACCTGTCGTTACCAGCTCATCTTTAACAATGTGAAGCAAGTTTATTAAACCCTTGCAGCTGTGACACGATTTCAACAGTCGAGAACAAATTTGTTAGAACGGTTTTATATCATATTATAAAAAATATAGTACAAACCTAAAATTTGTCTCTGCTCTTCTTAATCTCAAAACTAACTTTCGTGAGATTGTTAGCTTCTCGAACGATTAAAAAAAGTTTTATAAAGAACGTTACTTTATGTTTCGCAATGACTGTTACATCATTTTGATATTGTAAATATAAAACCGTTTTTCAATTATACAAATAATGTAAGCGGTTTAATATAAACAGCTTACAAACATTGGTTGTTAACATTTGTTCATAAAAAAAGCGACCTGAAATAGATCGCTTTTTGTTGTTCTTCTGAAAAAGAGAGACTAGCTACGCTTTTCTCTAATTCTTGCTTTTTTACCAGTAAGACCTCTAAAGTAGTAAATACGTTTTCTACGTACGCTACCTGTTTTGTTGATCTCAATTTTTTGTAGAGCAGGTAAGTTTATTGGGAAGATACGCTCTACACCAACTGTACCAGACATTTTTCTAATGGTGAATGTTTGAGAAGTTCCTGTTCCTTTAATTTGGATAACAACACCTCTAAAAAACTGAGTTCTTGTTTTATCACCTTCACGAATTTCATAATACACTGTGATGGTATCACCAGCATCGAACTTCGGAAATTCTTTTTTGTCTACAAATTCGTCTTGTACAAATTTAATTAACGATTCCATTGTTTTGTTTATCTATGGTTCTTGTTTAAAGTAACATTCACGGTTTTCGCCAGAGGTTAAATTAAGTGGGTGCAAAATTAAGTAAAATTCTTTATGAGACAATACTTTTGTGGTTTTTTATTATTGGTCAGGTTTTTAAGGACGTTTCTAAAGATTTTATCATTATTTTCTTTTTTTCAAAAACTTAATAAGCCCAAATACCAAGGTTAAAATTCCGATGAAAACAACCGTTCCAATCATTTCATGTGCCGAAAGACTTGATAAAAAATATAGAATTATAGCAATAGCTATAATGGGGATAACCCAACCTCCTGGAATTTTGAATCCGCCAGCGTAATCTTTTTGAGATTTGCGCAACTTCATTACTGATAGTGCGACCCCTAAATAAAGAATTAACATCGAACTACTAGCGATGACTGCTAATTGTTCAAAACTGCCAGAAACAGCTAGAATAAAACCGATAGTTGCATATATAAAGATGGCTATATGTGGCGTAGCAAATGATTTATGAATTTTGGAAAGTGCCTTTATAGGGATTACCTTATCTCTGGCAAGTGCATAAACTATTCTTGGACTATTAAGTATGGTGCCGCTCATATATCCAAACATAGAGATAACGGCGCCAATAATTAAAAGTGCGTATCCAAAATTGCCAAAAACCACTTTGGCAGTTTCAGCTAGGGGAGCCGCTTTAAAATTTGGTAACGTATCCCCTAATACACCTTGAGAAATTGTTTGAATTAAAACGTAAACAACTACAACTGCTGTAATACTTATTAAAATAGCTCTAGGAATTGTACGTTTTGGATTAACAACTTCTCCACCAACAATAATGCCCGTTTCACAACCCTGAAAAGCAAAAAATAAAATAAGTGACGTTTCACCTAAAGTTTTAACGCTCGGAAAATGTTCAAAATACAAATTACTCAAGGAAACATACTTGAAGCCAATAGCGATGAGTAAAAGCAATGGTATTAGCTTAACAATTGTATTGAACTTTACCAAGCCCATCCCTTGTTTTAAGCCAATCACATTGATGTAAACCAAGCCATAAAAAAGAATAAATAAAAACAATAATCGAGGCCATCCGCTTTCAAATATTGGGTAAGCTGAAGCGATAACATTTACTAAAGCATTAGAAACAGCGGCATCTGCAAACAGATTACTTCCAACAGCAAAAAAGCCCGCTACAAAGCCAGCATAATTTCCAAAAGCTGTTTCAATGTAGGTATAGGGTCCGCCTGTATTTGTAACTTTACTACCAGCTTCGGCAAAGCAAAGCATAACCATTGCCATTAACAAACCACAAAAAAGATAAGCAATGATACTGGATGCTCCCAAATAGCTGGCTACAATTGCAGGCAGTACAAAAATACCTGAGCCAATGATAATGTTAATGATGTTGGCCGAAAGACCGAATACCCCAACCCTTCTTTTTAAACCTTCGTCTTTTTTAATCATAATTTCTCTTTATTTGAAAGAACCATTATCCACATCTTTTATAAATTTTATCAATCCTGCAAAATAAGTTTTTGAAAAGAGGAATGTTAAATATGGTTTTCATACTGATTGATTTTATTTAGTTTCATTCGCTTTTATGATACGTTGTCTTATATGTCTGAAAATTTTAATCATGAAACAGCCATTTTATTGAGCTAAATAATCTTTAATCTCCTTTCTTAATCCTTGAGCTATTTCAAGGTACTTCCTATGGTTTCTAATCACAATCTCATGTGAATTGCACTCTAACCGGATATGATTTCTTCCTTTTGGGCTCATAATGCCAGCTATTGCATTGTTTCTTCTTTCAACAGAGTTCTGCAAGTAGGGGATTGGAAAAGATATGTTGAACTCGAACTCAAGTCCTTCCAACTCTTTCACCCAATAAGCATTCAACGATGTCATCTCGTCATATTGAACTTTGTACAAGAGCGTACTCCAATCCAAGGTATGGGTGTAGTACTTATTAATCCGAAATGCCAATGAATCATTCGAGCACAATTCGGAGATACCTAGATTCTTAGCTTTCTCATAACTCAGGACGGTCATTGTAAATGGACGTGCTGTACCATCGAATAGCTTGAACAAGGTGTCTGTGGCAGTGGTGGAGAAGTCTGATTTCCGCATATGACGTCCTAAAAAGGCCAACCTTGACACCGTAAAATCGATGGATCGGTTGAGGCCTGCAATATCTTGATCAAGATCTTTATTAATGCCTCTCAACAGCTCATTGCTTTGGGTCCTATTAACCCGTTCTTGATTCCAGTTGTTGATGCTCAAGGCAATCAAAATACCAATAACTACAAGAATTATTTCACCAATGGCATATTTTAGGTAGTTGGTGGTTTTGCCATGTGCTAAAAGGTTTTTGCGGATATTTCGGAAGAGTTTAATCATATTATTCAGGCTTTGTTGCTTCAATTATTTTATCTATCAACCTATCGGTTTCTTCAAGCCTTACAACAACTTCTTTATGTAACCATAATGAATTATCTAATAAATTTTCAAATGCCACATTTTGGAATAATGGATAATAACTGGGTTTTACCTTAGATTTTCCTCCCCAACGGAGGTTTGCATTTGCGTCCATTTCTTTAAAGGAAATGAAAGGAAGTAAATAGGGTAAGAAGATGTCGTTATTCCACGAATCAAGTTTTTCAAATCTAATTTTACGAATTTCTGCTAAGGAGTTCCATTGATAGAGAAGCGTACTTATGGTGTCGTCCTTAAAAAGATTCAATCGTCCATTTTGAAGAATATTATTGACTGCATTATTGGCAAAAGCTATTTCGTTTGATGGAAACGATTGAAAGAGTAGGCTATCTAGATTATGTTTTAAAAGTTCTTCTTCAGGGAGACCTATTAAATTCATTAATACTATGCTGGAATTCATAGCTTGCTCTTCAGCCATTCTGTAGTTATTAATTGCTTTTTTATTCTCTTTAAATTCTACGTGCAGTTTCGTAATCAACGCTTTTCTTTCTAATGAATCTAATCTGTTTTGATTCCAATTGTTGATGCTTAAGGCAATCAAAATACCAATGACCACAAGGATTATTTCGCCAATGGCATAGAGCAGGTATTTGCTGAAACGATTTTCAGCGATAAGTTTTTGGCGGATATGGTGGAAGAATTTTATCACAATTCATAAAAGTTAAAAAGCCAACTCCCAATGTTGAAAGTTGGCTTTGGTAGTAATCACACTATCTCTTCAGCATTTCATCCAGCTGTTTGGTATCTGCATACTGCTGAAAAGCTATTATTTTTCCATCCTTTACAGTCCATAAATGTGCTGCTTGCGCATCTAGCTTTTTACCGTTATGTTTTGATGTTGCGTTATACCGAAGTGTTGCTAACACTTGATTATTGCTCATTTCGTGTAGCTTTATATTGGTGAGTTTAAAACCGTCAAAATCTATAGGAAGCTTTGCAAAAACACCTTGTAAGACCGCATCTGGACCAATGTAGGGATTGCCAGCAGCCAATGCGTTGCCTTCGGCTTCATTCCATACAATCTTTGCGTCCATTGCCCCTAAAGCTCTAGGAATATCCCCTTCAGCAAAAGCTTTGTATAATCCATTCACAACAGCAGTATTATTTTTATTTGTGAGGTAGCGATAGCTTTTTTGAATTTTCCAGGTTCCTTTTTCATTCTTTAGGGTGTTCACAAACTCACCTACCAAACCCATTTTGGGTTCGTCTATTTTATTGTAGACAAAAGAACCGCTGACAAACATGTGATCTTTACCTAACGTCGTTACTTCGTTGGTTTTTAAAACGATGTTGAATTTTCCAGATGAAAATGTGTTTTTGTATTGTCCTTTTATATTTTCTAGACCCATGACCATGCTTCCATCAGAATTTCTAATGGTAGCATCTTGTGCATACAGTGCATCTAGATTGGCAGGATTCCCCGTATTGATCATAGTTGTATACAATTGATGCATGCTTTTTACTGCTTTATCCTGGGCAGTTGCGCGGAATGTTAGGGATGTAATACTCAAAATGAGTAAGATTACTAACGAGGTTTTAAAATGTTTCATAATGCTATTATTTAATGGTTAATTTTTTACTTTGTTTTATGTACTTCTAGTTCTATTTCAATTAAAAATTCAGGCACTGCCAATTCTTTTACACCTAACCAAGAACCTGTAGGAAAGTGATTTTTATAAATTTCAGCTCTATAGGCTGCAACCTCCAGAAACTTGGGCATGTTAGTGGTAAAGATGTCCTCTTTTACCACATCATCAAAAGTGCAGCCGTAATGGGTTAGTATTTTCTCCAAATCGGCATAGCAATTTTTCATTTGCTGTTCAAAATCGTCCACCGCAGTTGGATTGCCTTCATCATCCATACTCACTGCGCCAGATATTTTTATTTCGTTGCCAATTTTTACAGCGTGAGAATAACCATAGGCTTTCTCAACTTCCGGCCGCAATAGAAAATAATCTGGGGTTTCATTTTCATCAGTAGTTTTAGTTTCAGCTAGTTCAGTTTTTTCTACTGTTGTTTCTGCTTTGGTTTTTTCGTTGCAACTTGATATATAGCTTATTACAGCCAATGTGATTATCGTTGCTATTAAAAATTTTGCTGCTTTCATCTTTAAATTGATTAATTGGTTAATGATTTTTACTGTTTCATTTCAATACGAATGAGTTTTATAGATTTAGTATCGCTTAAGTTTACAACCGAATGAGGTGCTTCAGGCTCTTTATACATCGTTAATGGAAATGTTAAGGGTTCTGCTAGTTTTCGCGAATCAAAAATGATGTTGCCATTAGCATCAGCATCGGTAAAATCACCAGCTTCTTGAATATAGAGTACACTTGGCCAGCGATGGTGGTGCAAGGGTTCAATTTCACCTGGAGTTAAGGTGACCTCCAAAACTCTAACTTTGTCATTTTCCAATACTATTTTATGATTGTTAGGAGCGGAAACAATGGCATCTAGTTCGGCAGGCCAATCGGCTGGATTTCCTGTTTTATAAACGATGTTGTTGGAATCTAATTTTTCTTGATCTAATGGCAAGGAAGTTATTCCGGTAATGGCAGACTCCCCAGTTCCATGCGGATCAGGGTTTTGGGCGATTGCTGAAACAATTACGAAGAAAAAAAAGAAAAGAAAAAGATGTGTTTTTGTTTTCATGGTTTTTAGTATTCAATTTTCAATAGAGGATATTGTCCAAAATCCAACCTAGATTTCGCTCTTTCATATTCACATTGCTGTCCGTTGAAAACACTTGTTGTATTTCCATTTTTAGGGTTGCCAATTCTTGGTTAGAGTAATCAAGGTATGCAATGGCATCTTGTATTTTTTCAAGGCTTTCATCTTCATCGTCTTTGCAAAATTCCTTGTACATTTTATCGAATGTTTCGGCAGAAGTTTTTGATTTAATTAAAGTAAGCTCTTCTTCTGCTTCCACTTGATCTGCTTTTGCACATAGCATCAGGATATATGCTTTTAGCTCTTTTTTGCTCAACTGGGTCTGTTCAGGTTTCATCACTTTATTTTTTTGTATTAAGGAATGTTTAAAAATTTTATATAGAAAAGTGTATGGCATCCTATTGCAGAACCATACACTTAACCTATTGGTATTACTGCCTTTCGGAAACTTTTACATCACCACTAATGCCACTGAGGTCTTCGCGGTAAACCCAAATTTCGGTTCCGCCACCGTTGGTAATATCCATCCAATCATTTAAAAATTGTTTCCAGCTCCCGGTTCCGTTCATTTCGTCATATTTTTTTGCAATGCTATGATCTTCGCCCAACCAAGCTGATTTTTCAAAAAATGAGATAACAGCTAAGTCCTTTCCTTCTTTGGTACTTGCAAATTCATTGGTATAAATACCATATGTCTCATCAGGTGATTTTTCGGCATAGACAGCGTGTACTTTTTTTACTAGTTTCATTGCATCTTCGTATTTACCTCTTTTTATATCCCAAGTATCCACCGCCATGTTTTTAATGGTAAAATCCTTTGGAAATCTAGAGAGTTCAGTTTGTCCACGCCAGTAAGTTTGGACACCGCTACCGGGCATCATATATGGGGCTACGTTGGTGTTCCAATCGGTGTCATGACCATCCTTTTGTAGGGGTCTGTTGTCTAATGAGCTCCAAGGAAACGGTCCCATAACCCATACATAGCTCCCGGTATTAGGGCCATTGGCTATCCAATACACGCGAACGCCGTAGGCACCATCACCGTGGTATTTTTTATTGTGCGCCGTAATTCCTTTTTCAAATTGTGTTATTTGAGTTGGGTTTGGCGTCAACAATGCATTTTCGAATACGCCGTATTCGGTGCTGTTTTGCGATATTGCCAACAGTGGCAACAAAAGCATTAAAAAAACTGCTTTCTTACTCACGCTCCAAATATTTTTGTTTTGGTGCTCGTGATTTTTTGTTGAAAAATTCATAATGTTTAGTGTTGTGCCAACATTTAGCTGACTGGTTAAAATTGATTTACTTGATTTTATCTTCTATAGTTGTTCGGAATAACCATTTAATGTTTCTTGTACTGGTCTAAACCGAACTCCCAAATCGGTCATTGCCAGGTTGTTTTTATAAACAATGTTAGGTTTGTTTTTTGGCTGTCTTTGGTTTAACATGGCGTGCATATCTGATACTTTATACGTTTCGCTGCTTAATAAATAATCTTTACCATGTAGCCCTTTTGTAGTGGCTGCTTTAAAAACTGCGTTTGCTACATCCTCAACATCAACAATCGCAAAAGGTACATCGTTATCGTAAAGCGCTTTTATAAAATCGTCAGGTGCGAGTTTATTCTTTATTAAAAACTGTAAACCTGTTGAGGTGGAATCTTTCCGGTTGCTCAACGAATTCCCCATAACTGCAACGGGAGAAACCGATGTGATTTCAAAATGCAAAGAGGGATGCTCATTTATAAACTTTTCCACAGTTTGGTTAGCTATAAATTTAGCCTGTGCATATGGGTGACTTTCTGGATTTGTATACCGTTCTTCTGTTTCATCAAAAGGTTCGTTAAAACCTTTTGTGCCAGCTGGCATAGGAAAGTTCGTGTTCCATCCAGCTACCGAAGCGATAAAAATCACTTTTTCAATTCCTGGTGTTTCACTTATGGCTTCGAGAAAGTTTTCAGTCCCTTTTATGGTAGGATCAAAAAGCTCGGTTTGAGGGTCTTTTACATCTAATTGAAAAGGGGTGCCTCCATGAATGACAATTTCGCAATCGCTAATAAAATCTTTTAAGGCCTCTAGGTTTTCAACCCTTAATGGAGTTATGTTGAGGCTGTCCGAATTTCCTAGGTTGAACAAATGTTCGTACTTCTCGCTCTTTTTTATATCGGTTACCGATACTTTTACGTTGAAACCTTTTTTCAAAAATTTCTTGGTAATGTGGCTTCCTATAAAGCCCGATCCACCAATAATTCCTACTGTTTTCATTAGTTTTGAGATTAAATTTATTCTTCTTTCATACTGGTTTTTGCATCCATTGTTGAATCTTTCATGATTTCTAGATCAGCTTTCTCTTTTAATTGCATCCTATCTGCTACGATTTTAGAAATATCCCAGTAACCCAGTTCCCTTACAATTTTACCATCTACAAAACGGGCGGTTATGTGTACGGGAATAGAATAAACTTTGTTATTTGACTTTAGGGTACCTTCCCAAAGTCCCCAAAAGTTCACCCACGTTTCACCTTTGTCTGTTGTTACCATTTCGTATTCAGATTCTCCGTCCACATAACTCCAACTGGAAAAAAAAGAAGCATCTTCTTTGCCCGTTTTCACCTCTTCGGCAATGGTTTTTGCGTTTTTTTCGGTAACATTGTTCATTATTTTTGCCGTATCGGCATAGTGGCTGGCCATTGCTTCCCAGTTTTGGTTTTCATAATCTGAAATCATCTGTTTATAGGTTTCAATTTCGGGTGATTGCTGGGTGTAGCGTTGTTTTACATTACTTTCGCAGCTTGTGATAAGGACTATTGCAAGTCCTAAAAGGAATATGTTTTTCATGTTTTGGTTGTTTTAAGTAGTTTTAACTGAATCGTTTCCCGAAGTAACGATATAAACTCACTGAAAACAAATAGGTTAGGACGAATAGGTTGCTTTTCTGTCCGAAAGGAAACTTTTACTTGCCGAAGCTATTTTAAAATTTGAAGAGTGGGTAGGGGGAAAGTGAGGAGTTACACATAGAATGTAGTCTCTTTGTTATTGTATGTATCACCATTTTGTAGTCCTATGGACTGACTTTTGGATATAATCGATTTATTTTCTGATTTTTAACAAGCAATTACTGAAATAATAAGTAAAAATATAAGCAGGCTTTTAGGAGTTTTCAATTAGTTACGTTTTAAATTCTATCCAAATTGTTAATATGTTTTTTGCATTTTCGATTTCGATATCATCAGTTGTATTTATGATTGATAACGAGATATTTTCAGTCAGCTTCTTTTTTGCACGTTTCGTATTTGTCCAAATTGGTCCAGAGTTTTCTCGGTTTAATTCTTCTTTATTCACGTAACATTTTCCGATTACGTAATATGGAATAACGTACAAATGGTAATTGTCGAAATCGTGAGGCATTAATTCGTCTATTCCTTGCCCAACATCTTTAGTTAAATCAATTCCGAGTTTTTTTTCAAGTTTGTTTAGTTCAGATTGAACATCAGAAATTTTGCTCACATAATTTACGCAGTCAGGACAATCGCAAATAAATCCGTTTTGAGTTTCATAGAATTTTTCTGTTTCTATTTGGTCAATTTCTAACTTTATATTTCCTAATTCTACGGTTGTCATTCGGTAATAGTTAACCGTTTCATATAACCGTCAGTTACGGTTTTAAAGTTACTTAAATTTTGGGTTATGCACAGACTTTAGCAATTCCGAGTGGATCTGGACGCAGTCGAAACCGAAGTAATTGCAGTTATACATTTTTAGCACTCGTTTTCAACGTATTTTTCGCAATTAACACTCCAGTAAATAGTAGTATTCCTATACTGGACAATAAATGTACTTTCTTAAAATCCATATTCAGTTCAGGAAAAAATAATAATGCTATTCCTGCATTAATCGATAAATGAAATAAGATTGCAATTAAAACACTCCCTTTAGAGTTAATTACCAACCAAGTTATTATTATCGATAAACAGTTTAACATTATAAAGTATGCTATTAGTGGTAAAGCTGAAATGGCTTCTCCACTAACCAAAGTTCCGAAAGGGGCCCAGAATAATGGTATATGCCAGACAAACCAAATTATTCCAATTAAAATTGCACTTTTTAAGTTGGAAAATCTTTTTTGAAATTCGGGAAGTAAAAAACCTCGCCAACCCAATTCTTCTCCTAAAGGTCCAGCGTAAAAACCAGCCCATAATATAGTGGGAATAGAAAGAAATGCCATACTATCAAAACTACCAATATCTCCGATAAATAAACTATAAAGCCCAATTCCAATTAAGACAAAAAATAGCGGTAAAAGAATAATGAATAAATAGTTTTTTAGTGGAACCTTCCAAATAAAAAGTTTCTTGAGCAAAGTCAGGATACCCGTTATACCCTCAAATAAAATAGTTGTTAAAAGAGCACTAACAGTTGGTCCATAAATTCCTGCAAAAAAGAATATTAAAAACTTACCAATTGCTTCTTGGGTAATCCCTTCTGTTAAATGATTTAAACCAATAAGCCAAAAAGTCCACGACCAAATGAAGGTTAATAATAAAAAAAAATATGTTTTTTTATTGTTCATTATTTAGCTTAATTAAAAACCAACATAAATATAAACACAATAAATTAAACCATACTAGCTAATCAAGCTTTACTGTCTTCACTTTTTTATTCTTCCGAAGGTAGTTTTGAATAATATGCTGTACGTCACGGTTATTTTGCATCGGGTTGATTAGCGTTTTTAGAATATCCGGATTGGTTATTTGATGGTTTAAGCTAAAATACCCGAAGCCTTTGTACTGTCCATCTTCTATTAAAACAACCGATCTCTCCTCGACATCCCGGCCACGGTCAATAATAAGCATGTGTTGATTTTTATAGCTTTTTTCATCTAAAAACTGTTGAACACGTTCATTATAATCTTTTGGCGGCTCTTCTTTTATGCAAGCCCCGTTGCATTCCTTTATACTATATTGAAAACAACTACCTTGTGTTTTGTGCAAACCGTTTAATTTTTGACAGAGCCTATAGTCTTCAGTAATTTTAAACAATACAGCCTTTGCTTGTTGAAAATTTGTAAACGTAGTAATAGCTTTTTTTCTGCCGTCTGCCTTTTCAATTGCTAGATTAATATATCCATTGTCATCTTTAAAGGAAGTAAGCTGGTTATTGAATAACGTTTTGCGTTGTGCACGATTATAGATGGGTTTGTTGCGCTTAATCTCTTCACTTTCCTTTAATTGAGCGATAAGGTCACTTCCAGTTTTTTCATACGTTACATTGGTAACTTCCAACTGTATGCGTTTCGATTTTCTGTTATCTGAAGTGAAATGTTGTGTGAGCCTTTTTTTTATGTTTTTGCTTTTCCCAATATAGATAATTTTGCCATCCTCGCGGTGCATATAATACACGCCTGTTTCGTTAGGGGCTTCTGCTATAAAATCGAGTAATTTGGGCTCTAACTGACGTTTTGGATTTTTACGAACAGCCGCCTCGATTATGTTTTTTGAAGTATCCTTATTCAGTAACATTTTAAAAAGTGTAACCGTAGCTTTTGCATCGCCTTGTGCTCTATGTCTATTGGTAAGTGGAATGCCCAACGATTTAACTAATTTTCCAAGGCTATAGGAAGGAAGGTTGGGAATTAGCTTTTTAGATAACTCTACTGTGCAGAGCGTTTTTTTTGAATAGGTATAGCCTAATCGGTCAAACTCAGTGGTTAGTATTCGGTTGTCAAACTTGGCGTTGTGGGCTACTAAAATACAGTCTTCGGTAATTTCAATGATACGTTTTGCCACTTCATAAAACTTAGGTGCATTTCTAAGCATTTGGTTGTTTATACCAGTCAAATTCACCACAAAAGGCTGTATAGAGCGTTCTGGGTTTACCAAACTGCTAAATTGATCTACAATTTCATGACCATCAAAACGGTAAATTGCTATTTCAGTAATGCCCTCTTCGTTGTACTTTCCACCGGTTGTTTCAATATCTAAAATAGCGTACATGTATCTTATTCTCCTTTTTTACTGAATATAAATTGTAATATGGTTATTAGTAATTCCGTTCACCAAAAATAGCACTTCCCACGCGTACCAAATTACTTCCTTTTTCAATGGCAATTTTATAATCACCACTCATACCTATTGAAAGCTTTGTGAAATTGTATTCCTCTTTTGTGTTGTCGTAAATGGTTTTTAATTTCTGAAATTCTGCAGCAATTTGCTTTTCATCATCAGTAAAGGTAGCCATTCCCATTAAACCGATAACATTCACGTTTTCATACTTCTGAAAGGCTTCCGAAGCTAACAATTCTAAAGCCTCTTCTTTATCAAGGCCATACTTACTGTCCTCTTCGGCGATTTTAATCTGAAGCAGACAATCAATCACGCGTTCTTCGTTTTTGGCACGTTTATTAATTTCTTTTAATAACCGTTTGCTGTCCACCGAGTGAATTAAACTCACAAACGGTGCCATATATTTCACTTTGTTGCGTTGTACGTGACCAATCATATGCCACTCAATGTCCTTAGGCATTTCCTGCCATTTGCTTTCCATTTCTTGCACCTTGTTCTCACCAAAAATACGGTGGCCAGTGTTATAGGCCTCCATAATTTCTGAAACAGGCTTTGTTTTTGAAACGGCAACCAACGTTACATCTTCTGGCAATTGCTCTTTAAATGATTTTATTTTTTCTGAAATACTCATAACATTCTCTTTTCTTCAGTAAAATACAAATAGGAAGTTTTAGTAAAAACTAAAGTTTGTTAAACAATCTAAAACTCGTAAATAGTGACTCCGCTGCGTAATTTGGGTAATACGAAGGTGGTTTTTGGTGGCATTTTTAATTCTTCATCTGCAATTTTCTTCATTTCAGAAACACGAACTGGTAATAGACCAAAACCTACCGTAAACTCGCCCGTGTCTACAACGGTCTGTACGTAGGCCATATCGCTTTTTCCGTCAGTATATTTTATGCGTTGATCATTACGCAAATCTTCAATGCCTAAAATTGGTTTTAAAATAGTGGTGAACAAAATTTGAGCATCCAACGCATCGAGGGCATTGTTTATAGTGTAGCTGTTTTTCCGAAGATAAAGCGAATAAAACTCTCCATCCAAATACATACTGAAATTCTGTTTCTGGGTGGGTTTGTAGTATTCTAGGCCTCTATTTTCTATACGGAAAAGCGCATCCAGCTTAATTAAAAATTCTTCTTTGCTCAGTCCGTTTAGGTCTTTCACCAAGCGGTTGAATTCATAAATTTTTAAATCACTTTCAGGAATTAAATAGCTCATAAAGTAATTGTACGGCTCGTTTCCGGTGTGATTGTTATTTGCCTCTTTTAGGTCTTCTGCCAATAAGAAAGAAGACGCACTACGATGATGACCATCTGCAATATAAAGGCTTTCCATTTCAGAAAACACTTCATTTATTTTTGAAACAGTGGCTTTATCATTTACGTTCCATAAATAATGTGTGTCGCGATACGTAGTAGTAAACTCATACTCAGCGCGAGTCTCCATTACGTTACTTACAATTGTGGAAAGTTCTTCATTATCAGGATGGGTGAGTAGTACAGCTTCCGCATTAAACCCAACTGTCTTTAGGTATTCTTTAAAAACAACTTCTTTATACTGAAGGGTTTCTTCGTGCTTTTTTATCACGTTATTCTTGTAGTCTTCCGTGCTGGCTGCAGCGACGATTCCGTTAAATTCAAGACCATCCCGGTTTACAATTTTATAGATGTAAAAACTAGCTTTTTCATCTTCCATAAAAACACCATCTTCTTTAAATTCCTGATAGCGGTTTCTAACTAACGAATAACGTTGCTCTCCAGAAATTTCCTTGTGGTATTTATAACCAGGATTTACAATGTGTAAAAACGAAAACGGATTATCCCGAAGGCGTGACTCCCTTTGTTCTGGGGTATAACTGTCGTAAGACCGTGCAGCAATAAGACTCACTTTATCACGGGTAGGACGTACAGCTTTAAAAGGGATTATTTTTGCCATGTTTTTATAAAAAAGGCTCTTCGACTCAGCTTAGAGCCTGGTTTAGGACTTCAATTTTTGGATTAGCAAGAAAAATTACTTAGCAAACTGTTTTGATACGGTTTCTGCTTTTCTGCTTTCAGAATAATCGTAAAAACCTTCTCCGCTTTTCACTCCCATTTTTCCTGCCATCACCATATTTACCAATAATGGGCACGGTGCGTATTTTGGGTTTTTAAATCCGTCGTACATTACGTTCAAAATAGAAAGACAAACGTCCAACCCAATAAAATCAGCTAATTGTAAAGGTCCCATTGGGTGTGCCATACCCAGTTTCATTACGGTATCAATTTCTTCAACGCCAGCCACACCATTATAAAGTGTTTCAACTGCTTCGTTGATCATTGGCATTAAAATACGGTTAGCAACAAAGCCTGGATAATCATTAACTTCTACAGGTACTTTGTTTAATTTTTTTGAAAGCTCTTCAACTGTGTTGTAGGTTTCAGCACTTGTGCTGTAGCCTTTAATAATTTCAACCAACTTCATTATTGGTACAGGGTTCATAAAGTGCATCCCGATTACCATTTCTGGACGTGATGTTACCGCAGCAATTTCAGTAATAGAAATAGAAGAAGTATTACTAGCTAGGATAGTATCATCTGAACAATACTTATCAAGATCTTTAAAAATCTTTAATTTTAAATCTAAATTTTCAGTTGCAGCTTCTACTACTAAACTAGCATATTCTACACCGTCTACAAGGTTTGTGTAAGTAGTAATATTAGCAAGCGTACGTTTTTTATCATCTTCGCTTATCTTTTCTTTAGCGACCATTCTATCCAAATTTTTGGTAATAGTAGCTATTCCCTTATTTAAAGATTCTTTCGAGATATCAATTAACTGTACTTTATAATCGTTTTGTGCAAACGTATGGGCAATTCCATTTCCCATGGTTCCTGCTCCAATTACTGCTATATTTTTCATAGTATTTATAATGTTTTAAAATTCGAAATTATCTGCATCGCTACTCGCAATGCTTCAGTACCCTGTTCTAAACTTACAACTGGGGTTGTGTTATTTTTTATTGAATCGGCAAAGGTTTCTAGTTCATCTAAAATAGCGTTGTTGTTATCTACTTTAGGATTGTCGAAATAGATTTGTTTTTTTACACCTTCTGCATTGGTAAGAATCATTGCAAAATCATCCGGTGTTTTTGGGGCATCCTTCATTTTCACCACTTCACATTTCTTCTCTAGAAAATCGACAGAAATGTAAGCATCACGCTGAAAAAATCGTGCTTTTCGCATTTTTTTCATTGAAATTCGGCTAGCCGTAAGGTTGGCGACACAACCGTTTTCAAACTCGATTCGAGCATTGGCAATGTCGGGCGTTTCACTAATAACTGAAACACCACTGGCGTGAATTTCTTTTACTTTTGATTTTACAACGCTTAAAATGGCGTCGATATCATGAATCATTAAATCTAAAACAACCGAAACATCTGTACCGCGCGGATTAAATTCTGCCAAGCGGTGCGATTCGATAAACATAGGGTTTTTAATCTTATGGTTTACCGACATAAACGCAGGGTTAAAGCGTTCCACCTGCCCAACTTGTCCTTTGACGTTGTGAATTTTTGCTAATTCCAAAAGTACTTCAGCTTCGGGAACGGTATGGGTAATTGGTTTTTCGATAAACAAGTGTTTACCTGCTTCAACTACTTGTTTTGCGGTATCAAAATGATATAACGTTGGAGTTACCACGTCGACCATATCACAGGCCTCAATTAAAGCTTCCATGGAAGGGAAACTTTTATAGCCAAATTCAGATGCTACTTTTTCTGAAGCTTCTTTGTCTTTATCGTAAAAACCTACTAATTCATATTTAGTAGATTGTTTTAATAATTTTAAATGAATTTTCCCAAGGTGCCCGGCACCTATTACTCCGGCTTTTAGCATCAGCTTCTGTTTTTCGCAAAGGTAACGGTTTTCGAGGTAAATTACGAAGCTGTATAAAGATTTACAATTTCATAAACAATTGACTGTCTGCCGCTTTTTTCAGATATAAAAGAAACGCTTATTTATTATTGAATTTATGTTGATATATCTCGCTTTTTTACCATTTCTAACTAAAAAGTTTTTTTATTTTGTAACTTAAAAGTTAACTACTGTGAAAGATACCTATACACATAAAGGAATGCGAAAACGTTTGGTTGAAGCATTAAAAGCCAAAGGAATAGAAAATAAAAATGTTTTAGAGGCTGTGAATGCGATACCACGACATTTGTTTATGGATTCTAGTTTTATCGAGCATGCATATGTAGACAAAGCATTTCCCATTGCTGCAGATCAAACTATTTCGCAACCATACACGGTAGCAAGACAAACTGAATTGTTAGAAGTTACAAAAGGCGATAAAGTACTTGAAATAGGAACAGGGAGTGGCTATCAAACCGCCGTTTTGTTAGAAATGGGAATCACCGTGTTTTCAATAGAACGTCAAAATGAACTTTTTAAAAAAACGAAACGCTTTTTACCAAAGTTAGGCTATCGCCCCAAACGATTAATTTTTGGGGATGGCTACAAAGGTTTACCTGGAGAAGCCCCATACGATGGTATAGTCGTTACAGCTGGGGCTCCATTTGTTCCTAAACCTCTCATGGCACAACTGAAAATAGGGGGGAAGCTCGTTATTCCGGTTGGTGAGGACGTTCAGATTATGACTGTTTTTACCCGTACTTCGGAAAAAGAGTTTGAAAAAAATGAATATGGTGAATTTCGATTTGTACCGTTGTTGGAGGATAAAAATTAGTCTAAAAATCCTAAAAATTTCAACCCGAAAACGAAAGCACCATCGCTAGTCCCGTTATAATACGAACGAACGTAGTCTAATCTTAAAAAACGGAAGTTTCCAATACCAAGATTGTCTATACCTACTGAAAATTCGCTGTACGGCTTGTTGTTTTCAATACTTAAAAGATGTGCTCCTGCCACTAAATTAAAGTTCAACTGATTAATACCAGGTATTTTACCTAAAATCCATCCTTTAAAATCGTGTTCTAAATGCCCTTCAAAATAACTTTTGTTCGTGCTTAATTGATAGTAAGGAAGTAAATTAAATACATTGGTGTAGTTTGAAGAAGTACCTATACGAGTTTGGTTTCCGTTGAAATGTTGGTAATCTACAAAACTAATGTTGTCACTATTAAAAAACGTTCCCCCTTTCAATCGGTAGGCAAATTCACCTTTATTTCCAGTGTTGATAGATTGATATAAACTTGCCCTTAACTGGCTGTAATTATAGTCGTCATTTGAAGCTCCTAAACCGTTTTCAAAAGTTATGGAAAGTGCCGGGTACTTATTGTTTCCTAAATTATACTTTCCATCTGGGTAGGTCATATATTTTTGACCAAAGGTAATATCAGCTCTAATACCCGTTTTATATATATCATGCTCATCAATCGCGGCATTAACAAAGTCTGAAGGATTTATTGGATTGTTTGAAGTATATGAAACATCATCATTAGGGATGGTTACATAATCGGTGTTATTAAATAGTGGTTTCCGTTGTTCGTATCCAAAGTTGGTAAAAATACGCAACCCGTTAAAGAGTTCTTGGCTATATGCTGCTTTGGCGTAATTCAGTTCGTACAGCTTCATATAATTTCGCTCAAAGAAAAGGGTAGAAACTGTATTTACAATAGGCGAAATAGGTTCTTCGGCATTAAACTGTTGTACTTTACTTCCGCCGAAAAGAGACAACCGTAATCTATTGGTGCGGTTAAAATTCTTTGTGATTCCACCGGTAAAACGCAATCTGTCTTCTGAAATTCCATAATTCGCATCACCGTAAATGGAAAGCCATTCGGTTTGGTTTTCATCGTACCACTTAAAATATCGAAGTCCGGCACTGGCATTCCACCCTTGAACGGTGTTGAAGTTGATACCTGGGAAAATTCCGTCGTAGCTCACGCTCCATTTGTCGTAGCTATTTTTATAGGAATAACCAGTGATTATGTCCAGTGGTTTCAGTTTATTGGAAACTGCATCAACCGAGTCTAAATACTTCTTCGATTTCCGAAGTTCTTGTATGCTGTCTTTCTTTATGTAATCTTTCAGTTCTTCATCGGTTAAAGGAACGGGTCGTGTTCCTTTCCAGAAAAGACTATCTTTTTTGTTGGCTTCTTCAGCAAAGGAAAGTACTTCGTTTGTAAAGGATTTTTCAGAAAATTGAGGTTGAAAATCATAATTGCTGTATACGGCAATAAACTGTCCATCCCCCTGAAAACCTAAAAACTTAAAACTAAAATCAATGGTCTGCGATCGTTTTACCCAACTGTCAGTTTTTGGATCAAATTTAAAGTTTTGCTTAAATAAGAGTTTGTTGACCATCGGTACTTGAATGGCCGAACCCGTAGTGTTAAGTTCGGTTCCGTAGAGTTGCCAATCGTCTTCTACAATATAAATAAATCCTTCCCACACTCGATCTTTTGGACGTTTTGGGGTTACTTTTATTTTATTAATAAGCTTATCGCCTTCGTAAAAAATTCCGTCGAGTTTATACCGATAATAATTAAAAGCATTATCAGCAATGGGCGAAACAATGGAAGCGTTAAGGTCGATCGAGTTTTCGTAAAACGAAAAATTAGCATCTTGCGCACTGTTAAAACTAAACCCATTATCGTTGCCACTAACTTTACTGGCGATTATTTTTTCTTTGAAATCATCGGGTTGTTGGTAAGCAATTTCGCTTATCGTTTCAGAAAGATAAATGATTCCCGTTCTTGTAGAATCGAGCGCTCCGTCAAAGTCGCCTATTTCTTGTCCCAGTACTTTTTTAGGTAGATCTTCCACACGCCAAATGCCACGGGAATAGAAATCTGCGGTATAAGCAGCAATTTTTTCAAGGTTAATTTTGCGTTTTGAAATCGTCTCGCGGATAATTCGGTAAGCAGGATCTTCGTTATTAGAGACAACTACTTCGTCAAGACTCACCGATTCTTCTTCCAATGTTACATTTAACACGTAAGGGAATGAAGTGGCGTCAATGGTTTTAGTAAGCGTTTTGTACCCTAAAAACTGAAAAATGACTTCGTATTCAGTTGTTTCAGAAACATCTAATCGATAATTACCTGAGTCGTTTGTCGTCGTGCCTTTGTAAGAGTCTTTTAAATAGATGTTGACAAATGGAAGTGGATTTTCGTTGGTGTCGGTTACCTTCCCAACTATCTGGGCTTGCGATATGATTGTTGAAAGTAAGGCAATAGCGAGTACAAATCTTGTCATAGATAGACGGTTTTCTTGTAAGACGAGAAACTGATTGCTTTGTTACGGTTTTGTACCAACTTTAAAATTATGTAATAGTATATTTTTTAATTCTTCTCAAGTCTATCATCATTTGCGTATAACCGCAGTTATGGAATAAATATACACAAACCTTTCTGCTTTTGCGGTTATACATTGTTGTCTACAGTTTTTTCTGCGTTATCTTTTTGCCGTTCCGATATTCAATTTTCAGTTCTTTCCCGTCATCATCAAAGCAGAATTCAATTCCGTGCTTTTTGCCATTCTGATATTCGCAACGATAAGTAAGCTTGTCATTTTCATATTCTTCAATCAGAGTTTTATTTCCGTTTTGAGCGTAATATTTATATTCAATCGTTGGTTTTGATAATCCGTATCGAGTTACTTTTTTCTTATCAAATGTTTTGTCATAAAACTCAATCAATTCAACTGGTTTCGGTTTTTCCGTTCCATTGTAGTAGAGGATTGATTTGATTGGAATTCCGTTTTCATAATACTCTTCGTAAACTAAATGTCCGTTTCTACGAACTTTTTGCGCTTGTCCAGAAAATAATTGGTCGTTTGAAACTTTATACGCCAAATCATTTTCCACATAAATTTCTTTAAGTCCGACTTTTTCTTGAGCGAAAAGCCCGCTAAATGAACAAAATATTATGATTAGTAAAATGTTTTTCATAATCGTAGACAATTCGCACCTAAAAGCGAAGCGTTCTATTATCTTAATTATTAAACGCTTTCTTAATACGGCTTAAGTCTCGCTTGGTTTCACGCTTTTTAATGGCTTCCCGCTTGTCGTATTGTTTTTTACCCTTACACAATGCAATCTGTAGTTTTGCCAAACCACGATCGTTGGTGAACATTTTCAGCGGAATAATAGTTAACCCCGTGTTACTCACTTCTTTTTCTAGCTTTTTAAGCTCGTTTCGGTTTAAAAGTAGTTTACGCTCACTTTTTGGGTTGTGATTAAAACTGGTCGCATGCGAATATTCCTGAACCGTCATATTAATAACAAACAGTTCACCATCTTGAAATTCACAAAAACTCTCTGCAATTGAAGCTTTTCCCTCACGTATTGCTTTAATTTCGGTGCCTGCCAAAACAATGCCAGCAACGTAAGTGTCTAAAATTTCATATTCAAACCGAGCTTTACGGTTTTTTATATTTACATTTTTCTGAAGTGTCATAGAAAACAAAAATAACAAGTTTAACGTACTATCCTTTTAAAACTATCATAACTTTTGCAAGCGATTGTTTATTTTTGATATTAAAATAAACCGATGAAAAAATTAGCCTTTCTTTTTCTGCTCATCATTATAGTTTCTTGTAAAGATTCAAAAACCGAAACAAGCGACGTGACTAATTCCGAAGTGAACCTAACAGCTCAAACAATTGTAGACAAAGCTATCGAGAAGGCTTGCAATGGCAATTGCGACCACGCTGAAGTATCATTTACTTTTAGAGACAAAGCATATAAGAGTAAACGTTTAGAAGGTGCTTATATACTAGAAAGAATAACTAACGACTCTACAGGTATAATTCGCGACGAACTAACAAACGAAGGTTTTACACGTTCTGTAAATGATATTGTATTGCAATTGGCAGATACTACAGCGCTCAAATTAAGTAATAGTGTAAATTCGGTTCATTATTTTTCACAATTGCCATATGGACTAAATGCTCCTGCTGTTCAAAAAGAATTAATAGGTACCGATACTATTAAAGACCAACCCTATTACGAAGTGAGAATTACTTTTAAAAAAGAAGGTGGCGGCACTGATCACGACGATAAGTTTATGTATTGGATACACCAAAAAGATTTTACAGTAGATTATTTAGCGTACAGCTATGCCGTTGAGGGAGGTGGTATTCGGTTTCGCGAAGCCTATAATCCTCGGGTTGTTAAAGGAATCCGTTTTGTAAATTATAATAATTATAAAGCTGAAGATTTAAGTACGCCGCTATCAGAACTTGATAATTTGTTTGAGGCCCATAAATTGCCTTTGCTTTCCAAAATTGAAACAGAAAACGTGGAAGTAGAGCTACTTAATCAATAGTAAGTTCTTGCACTTTAGACTTCGTGCCAACTACGGTAACTACATATAAAGATCCATTATCGGTGTCATCCATATTAGGGTACTTTTCTTCTCCAATTATTTTATTCACAAATTGAGGTGTGGTATTACTGTGCCCAACCACTAAAACCGTTTTACCCTGTGTTCTCATTTTAAAATCTTCACTATAAAGGTTGCCGGGTGAATATGGTGTTAACTTCACATCACTTTGTAATGATATAGCCGAAACTGTCTGTTTTGTACGGTTATATTCAGTAGAATAGATTTCATCAAATTTTATTTTCTGAAATATCTTCGTCCACAAAGCAGCACGGGCAATCCCTTCTTCGTTAAGGTCTGGATTTTTGTTGTCTGGGTCGCTTCGGTCTTTTTCAGCGTGACGGATTAAATAATAGGTAGTAATTTCTGGAATGGTGGTATTTGGTTCAGGCCGTTTCATATCACCACAGGAAAATAGTAAAACGGATAGAATGCAAAGTGCAAATAGCTTTTTCATGTTTTTTATTTCTTTAAAATCTCGTATCTCAATACTCAATACTAACATCTATCAAAGTAAAATAACACTTTTTAAGAAACTTTAGTAATAAAATAACGAAACGATATAAAATTTTATAAAACCCTTATGGCATTTTGCTTCTTCTGAAAAGTATCTTTAATGTAAACAAAAAAATAAATATTATGAATTCAGAACAGTTAAAAGGGAAATGGAACCAAATAAAAGGAAACGTTAAACAAAAGTATGGCGTTGAAATGGATGATGACGAAACTTTTTCAGAAGGAAAGTTTGATGAAGTAGTTGGTAAAATTCAAGAAAAGACCGGTAAAGCAAAAGAAGATATTAAAAAAGAGATTGATAGCTGGTAGATAAAACCTATTGTCCGTAGATAATAAAAAATCCGCTTACAGATATTGTAGGCGGATTTTTTTATGGATTGAAAGAAACTCAGCTATTTTTTTCCGCTACAAAAAAGGGGGTTAAACCCTCACTTAATATCAAGTTTTCACCTACTGCTTTTAAATAAACACCACTTTACATTTGTAATAGCTACTGTGGTAGTAAACCCTTTTTTGATAGTGATGGGTTTTGATAAGCTACCATAAACAGTGCGTTTTTGGTACATGTTACATACGTGCAATACTTTGTTACATATGTTACATCTCAAAAAGCTATGTAGTAGTAATTTTAAAACATTAAAAATAAAGTAACCCTTAAAACTTAAATTATGAAACCCATTAAAACCCTCCTCGCAATATTCTTAATGATGGCTATGTGTGGAACAGTCCACGCACAATTCTTTAAAAAACTTAAGAAGAGAGCTGAAAATGCTGTAGAACGAACCGTGCTCAATAAGACAGATCGCGAAATATCCAAAGAAACAGATAAAACTATAGATGGTGTTATTAAAGGTGATGGAAAAAACGAAGAGACTAAATCAAAAGAGCTTACTAAAGAGGAAAAAGAAAAGGCAGAGAAAAGAGCCATGTCCATTTTTGGAGGCGGTATGGAAGGTATACCAGATTCATACCAGTTTCAGTACGTAATGGATATGACACTTTCTTCAGGTAAAAAAGATGAGATGACCTTACAATATTTTATAGAACCAAACGCCAGTTATTTTGGCAACGCTATGCCAAACGAAAACTCCAATGCTGTGATGGTTTATGACTTAGAAAATCAAGCTATGGTCACCTTTATGGATAATAATGGTCAAAAAATGGCGATGAAAATGCGCATGCCTTTAGAAGAAAAAATGCAGGAAATGATTGAAAAAACACAAAAAGGCGAGAATAATGCCTCTAATACAGCCAATATTACACCTTTACCGGGTAAGACCATTTTAGGCTATAGCTGTAAAGGGTATTTAGTAAAACAAGATGAAGGAACCAGTAAAATTTACATTACGGACGAGGCACCTGTAAGCTTTGTAGGTATGTTCGCCAATCTTGAAAAAATGCAGAAAAGCATGAGCTCCAGTCCCATTCCGTTTAGTAAAAACTCTTTAATGATGGAAATGGAGTACACCTCTAACAAACGCAAAAGAGATAATGTACATATGATATGTACAGCGCTTAAAAAAGCACCTTTCACTATAAATAAAGAAGATTATAGGGGAATGTAACACTTGTTCAAACCAAATAAATCATGAAAACACTTTATATAACACTAGTACTGTTTTTCTTTAGTATGTCGACTACATCATACGCACAAATAAGTGTTTTCGATATTGTTGAAGACGCCAAAAAAGAACGGGGCGATGCCACAGATGCCGCGGAAGTAGAGGCAGACGCTAAAGCCACGGAAGGAATGCAAGAGTTTTTTAGCGAAACCACAGGGATGAAAGATACAGGCGATAAACCCATGGTGGGAAGATGTCTTGACGTTATGGGAGACCATGCTTATAAATTGGCAGAGCTTCAAGATCAAATTGAAAAAACGAAAGATTGTAAAAAAAAGAAAGAATTATTGGAGTACCAAGCCCTACTTATACTCTCTGGGGGAACTAAGTTTTTTTGCCCAGATGAATTTAATAGTGACCATATTAAATATGGAAAAGAAATATCTGAATATTTTAGACCATTGTTTTTAATATTATGGGGTGGTGATATTGAATTTGATAATGATTCTAGTATAGAATATAGTGAAATAAAGGATATGATTGACGAAGTATTTGAGTCAAACACTAACGAAGAATTAAAGGAGTTAGCAAAAGCATTTCTTAAATTTCAGTATGCCTCTGATAAATTTGGAAACCCATATGAAAAAGATTTATTTAACAGAAAAACACTTATTATGGTATTTCTTTATCCAGATTCCGAAGAAATTGAATTAGACGGTTGGAATTATTTTGTGAATTACTTCACCTACTTCCTTTCCCCAGAATTTATGACTAAGAGATCACGTGAAATAAGCTCCATGCGAGAAAGCTTTCCTTGTGATTAAACTTTAAAAAATGAATATAAAAAATACATATATAATCTTAGTAGTAATAAGCTTGTTTAGCATCCAACTATATTCTCAAAAAGTGGAAACCGTTCGATTGGAAGTGGAAAAAGAAATCCCTGGTGAGACGTTTTCAGATAATAAGTTTGAAGTTGATTTTTGGGTACAGACAGAAAGTTTTTCGGCTATAGATCCTAAAAATACTGAATTACTCGAACTAAAGGATGATACAGGTAAGGACTTGATAAAAGCACACGAAAAGGCAGTAAAAGCCTATGAAGAAGAAACAGAACGCTTGGCAAAGGAAGGACACTATCGATTTTCAACACGTACAGAGGCTTTTATTCAACCGGATCAATGGAAAAAAATGTACGATACCATTGGGTTTAAAGCGAGTATCAAATCACTAATGGTGGTCCCGTCTCCCAAAGCAAGCAAAGTACATGTAAAGATGAAGGTAGGCTATACTCACGTTGCTGAGGGTGATGAACAAGCAACAACAATTACCATCAACTCATTGGCAAACGAACCCACTGTACAATTACTTGGTGCCCTAGTGCCACTAACGGACAATAGTAGTATGACCCGTAACGGTAACAAATACATTTTTTACAGTTTCCCAAAAACCAAAACCCCAGTGGCAATCACAAGAATAGAGCCGGTAACCCAAGCCCTTAAAACTGCTGTTGAAGAAACCAAGGTAAACAATAGGCCAAACGAATTTCTTGTAAAAGAAGGTGATAACACGAAGCCCATAACTATTAAAGTACATTATAAAGAGGTAGAGAAAAAATCATTCGTCATTGATAAATGGGTAACCCTAGGATTATAAAAACAATAATAAACACTAAATGAATATGGAAAAATGATAATACGTCCTGTCTCTCAAAAAGTATAAGGGACTTTAAGCAATGTTATAGATGGGAAGAGGAGCTTGTTTATAATATGTGAGGTTAACAGGGCAGGACGGTTATCGTTTTTAAATTTTAATCAATACAATTATGGAAAACACACAGACAAACACAGCTACAAATACTGAAAAAGCAACAGATAGTAACGATGGAAAAACCATTGCAGTTATATCTTACCTAACTATTATCGGTCTAATTATCGCTTATGTGATGAACAATGACAAAAAAACCGAGTTTGGCGCATACCACATCCGCCAATCCGTTGGTTTGGCTGCAACAGGAATTGCACTGGGAGTAGTTGGGCTTATTCCTATTTTAGGTTGGATCGTAAGTATTTTAGGAACATTATTACTTCTTTATATGTGGATTATGGGGTTGGTAAATGCAATGAACGAGAAGAAAAAGCCACTACCATTTTTCGGTAAAAAATTTGAAGAATGGTTTAAAAGCATCTAAAAAAATAAATTGTGATAGTACTAACTCCCCGGGTTATAAACTTCGCAAGTATTGTTTTTAACGATAAAATCGTGAATAATGAAAATTTTAAAAATAATGCTAATCCTGTTGTGCTTTTCTGGATGCAAGGATTCATATAATAAGGAAGTCCCCGTCAGTAACGGAATTGCACCTCTGGTAACAAACATAAACACTTCAGAAAATAATAGTGAAAAGCAAATTGATGATGAAATTACTAAAGTTAACCAATCTGATGCGCATTTAAAAAAGTACAGTATTTCCAATACCAACGAGAAAAAGTTTGAAGCATGGAAACATGGCAATGCAAGTATTTTTTTGGTAACGCAACCCTATAAAAGAAACAATAAAGAAGAGGTTAAAGTAGGAGAGGTGCAAGAAGACGGATCGTTCGATTTTAAGTTGCCTGCATCAGTAAATTTGGATAGGTCAATTTCTAATTATTTCAAATGTGAAGGAACTGCATCTACTGTTCAAACAGATTATAAAGCACCAAATACTGGGTTGGTTTCTGCTTTTTTCAGTATAAGGAAAAACGAAAACGAAATAGGATTGCTCAGTTTGGCAACCTCTAAGCAACAGGTGTATAACAACTCGCCATTTGGTAAATATCTTGGGCACCCTGGGTATCGGTTACAGCTTTGGTTTGCTGAAGCAAATACGGGGGCATATACTATTTGTAAAAGAAATATTGAAGCAACCGATAATGCCGAAATAACCAAACAAATAGACATTACAGATGTTTATGACCTATCCTTTAGCCAAGGATGGAATTATGTAAAAAACGAAATAAAAGAAGACCAAATGGTAGGGAATGTACCTTACTATAAAGCAAAAAAATACACCATAGAAACATCGCTGCCAAACGATGTAAAATGGGTTTTTAAAGAACATTAAAAACAACAGATTATGGATTACGATCCTTCCAGAAGAGAGTTTTTTCAAAAAATGATGTTAGCCGGTGCAGGTGTGTATTTATTACCTATGTTCCATGCTTGTGATTCTGGAAAAACCATCGATATCCCACCGGGGAAGGGGTTGCCACCTTTTAAAACTTGGGAGGAAATGAGTTATGCCCTTTCCTATAGCCCGGATAATTTTATAGCAAAACGGGACAGGTTGGTTCAGCAAAAAGACCCAAAGGCCATGTTTAATTTTGTGCGGGAAGAACTGATGTTGTTACCAAGCGATAACCAGTATTTAAGACAAATTAGCTCAGGTACAATGTATGGTCTTGAACAAGGTTTACGCTGCGGAATGGCCACACCAAGAGAGAAGGTAGAAATTCTTAAAAACATGCTCATCGATGCAGGTTTTGAAGCAAGGGCAATATATGAGAACATAGATATCACAGAAGAAAGAGCAAAAGAAATACTTTTTAAAAAGAACAAACCACAATTCAGCATACCAGTAAGCAGCAGCCAATATCGAAAATGGCAAAAAGAATTGGGTGCAAGTGAAGCACAAGGAAGCTTTGAACCAATGGAAGATGTGGTAGAAAAAGCAAAAGAATTAGCAAATAGCCTTTTAGAGAAGGCAAAGCCCGAACAACTAAAAGAAGGAAGTGAAAGCAAATTTTACTTTTTAAACCGGACTGTTCCGGGGGTAGCCTTTAAACAAGAAGGAAAGGATGTTTTTTTGCACGTATTCGATCCATCGGTGGAATATGGAAAGCTGCACCCAGCTAATGAAACTCAAAAAGCCTATGACCTTAAAGGGTATAAAGAAAAAGATTATGATGTTACCTTTTCAATAAAAACAACTACTTCTTTTGACATGCGGAAAGAAAATGAAATACTTTCTGCAACCTATAAAGCTTCAGAATTGGTAGGCAATCAACTGAAGCTTCAGTTTTTAAATAACCTAACGTTTGAAGAACAAGCTACGCAAAGCATCAATAGTATCAACACCTTTACTCCGAGTATAGCGCTACAGGATTTAGACAAAGACGCTGAATATTTGCAAGAACGGTCCTTCGTGGGAGATCCTATTACCTTGGGTGGTGAGAATATTTTTGAAGAAGCAGTTCTTTTTTCCGAAGAAACAGCTCATGGTAAAATTGCGGGAACTCTCAAGGATGTCGTGTCAATGAAAGTTAAGGCCAATCCCAAAGTGTTCCCGAATGTTGAGCTGGAACTTACACCAATAAACTCAGAAGGGGACGTTGTAGAAGGACTTTCGGCTAATAATTTTAGAATTGAAGATAATAATAATGTCGTTAGAGGAATTTTGAGGAAAAATATCATAGCCCCAAAAATCTTGCTTATTTATGATACTTCTATAAGTATGCCAAGCAAATACCGGGGAAAAGGAATTAAGAAGTTTTTACAACAAACACAAGAAGTTATACGTGAGCTATACCCAAATGCAGATATAGAATTGATGGAAACAGGGTCTAACATTTATACAACCCATTTAAAAGCAGCACAAACTAATAAAAACCTTGTGCTGTATGCAAGTGATGGCCATAACAACGATGAATTTAACCCCGATTATGCGGAAATATATAAAACTGGGGCACCAACGGTTTATTTGGCGGTTTATGATGGTGCAGAAAAATACATAGATAAAGTTGCCGCCAATACTTCGGCAAAAATAATTCCTGCTGAAGACCAAGAGGCGACAATAGTTGAGATACAAAAAATTTTAGGTGAAATAGAATTGGCACCCTATGTATTTAGTTATAGCACCTTTGAAAAAGAAGGAGAGCATCAAGTTGATGTATCGCTTTCTAAAACATCCATAAAAGCAAATGACACCTACACCTTCCCGAAAGGAAGTGAAAACGCCGTGGGAAAACGTATAGTTGGGCTGTATCTTGATATAAAAGTAGGTAGCCAAGGTGTTAAACGCCGTATTTTGGCTGGGCACAATAAAACGCTTCGATCTTACGAAGCACCTACTAAACAAATGGCTAATGATGTTCATGAAATGTTATTGGGTAATATGACTTTAGTTTTTGAAAAAGCTGGGGCTACCACTTCAGTGCGTCTTTCAGAATACTTAAAAGCGCTTTTAAGTACCCGTAACTGGATGGAACCTTATTTAAAAGGTGAAACCGAAAAAGCTATTGAAAATTTTCAGCAAGGAGGATTTTATTACCCGTCAGTATTGTTGAGTATGATGCAGCCTTTGGAAGAATCGGTTAATGAAGAATCTGCAACATATGTAAATGGTATGCGAGTGGGGATTTTAAAATTCAAACCAGCATTATATTCAGAAAACTCAAAACTGTCATTCGATTATTTACGAACTTCCCAATACCGAACTTTAACCCGAAGTGGAAAAGATTCGATACGGGCCAATGCACAAAAAACCGCTCAATTGGCATTGCTAGAAGGAAAAGCCTTCCCAGTTAGTACATATTCTCAATTAAGTGGGGAGAAATTAGTATGTAGTGAAAACCTTCCAGATACAGATGCCTACTCTTCTAAAGTGTTGGACGATGATTATAAGTACTTTAGAGAATATCTATTTAGGGGGGCAACACTCAATTTTTTTGATGCCTCGGCAAAAAAGAAAGCTTTTTGGAGTATTGATCATAACTATGGCGAGTTATATGGAATACTACCTGATATGACCGGAGGTGGAGGGGAAAACATAGAGGCTCAATTAGAAAACTTACAAACAGTAGTTAAGGAATACGAACAAATAGTTGCTGGAATGAACATTGGTATGATGGCTGCGGGAGGAGGTCTTGCCTTGGGAGTGGTCGCTGCTTATAGCGTAACATTGGTCAAGCTCTATGCTTTCGCTTCAGAAGCTATTATTATAATGGATGCTTCAGGTCTTAACGATCAAGTTGTAAAAGCATTACAAGATTTGGCTTGTAATATTTATAAAGAAATTCTGTATATGGGGCTCGGCCCAGTAGGAACAGGAATGGCAGGAGTAGAAAATCTAATTGGAATGATGGGAGGCAGTTATTCCTTTGTGAAATGTTAAAAGATTAAATAATTCTGAAAAACTAACTAACCAAATTTTTCAGAAAAGGCCTCTCAGTTTAGCGTTGAGAGGTCTTCCTTTTTTTGATAAAAAGTAAATTTATATACGTGTAACCACTTACTTACTCTTTGATTTTTAATGATTTAATCGATGAATTATTAAGTTAGTCTAAATGTGAAGATAATGCTTATTATTTGTTTCATATTACTTTAAATTTAAATAACTAAATTAAATAATTATGAAAAAAACAGTTTTACTTATCGCTTGTGTTTTTGGATTATTTCTATTCGGAAGTGCTTCCGTAAATAATGGTCCAAAACCAAAAATTACTATTTGTCATGTACCGCCAGGAAATCCTGCAAATACACATGCAATAACAATTAGTGAAAACGCCTTGCCGGCTCATTTAGCCCATGGTGATTCTATTGGTGAATGTTGTAATGATTGTGACGGATAATATGAAACTCAACTAACTAAATTAAAACACCCTTGCATTTTGCAAGGGTGTTTTTTCAACTAACCAACCAATTATGAAACGAAGCTTTTTATTTTTAAAATTCTTCAAAAATTAGGCAAGCTCCAGCCCAGTTCAGTTGTCCTCTACTAGATCGGTTTGATTTCGGAAAACAAGCCCGTCTTCAAAACTGTCGATTAAAATAATGCTATCTGTCGTTACTTTACCTGAAAGAATCTCTTTTGAAAGTTCATTTAAAACTTCCCGTTGAATCACCCGCTTAACAGGACGTGCACCAAATTGTGGATCGAAACCTTTTTCAGCTAAATAGGTGATAGCTTCTTCGGTAGCATCGATTGTAATATTCTGTTTTGCTAACATTTTTGAAACACCTTTCAATTGTAATCCAACAATCTCTTTAATGTCAGTTCGCGTTAATGGTGTAAACATAATAATATCATCAATCCGGTTTAAAAACTCAGGGCGAACCTGTTGTTTTAATAACCCTAATACTTCTACTTTAGCGCCTTCCATTGCTGTGTCTGGATCTTTCACGCTTTCAAATTTCTCTTGAATAATATGACTTCCCATATTACTCGTCATGATGATTATCGTGTTTTTAAAATCTGCAACACGGCCTTTGTTGTCTGTTAATCTACCTTCATCTAATACTTGCAATAAAATATTGAATGTATCGGGATGTGCTTTTTCAATCTCATCAAGTAAGACCACAGAGTAGGGCTTACGGCGCACAGCTTCGGTTAATTGACCACCTTCATCATAACCTACATATCCAGGGGGCGCTCCAACTAAACGACTTACACTGTGTCGTTCTTGGTATTCACTCATATCGATGCGGGTCATGGCGTTTTCATCATCAAATAAATACTCTGCCAATGCTTTGGCCAATTCAGTTTTACCTACACCGGTTGTACCTAAAAATAAGAATGAACCAATTGGCTTTTTCTCATCTTGTAACCCAGCCCGGCTTCGTCTAATAGCGTCACTAACGGCAACAATTGCTTCTTCTTGACCCACCACGCGTTTGTGTAGTTGGTCTTCTAGTTTCAACAACTTTTCACGTTCGCTTTGTAGCATTTTCGTAACAGGAATGCCTGTCCATTTTGCGACTACTTCGGCGATATCGTCGTTTGTTACTTCTTCTTTAATTAAAGAACTAGCGCTTTGGTTTTCAGCGAGCTCATTCTCTAATTTCGTTAAAGCTTCTTGGGCATCTTTTATTTTTCCGTAGCGTAATTCTGCTACTTTTCCGAAGTTACCTTCGCGCTCTGCACGTTCGGCTTCTAGTTTTAAATCTTCAATTTCTTTTTTAAGGTTCTGAACATTATCAACTACTTCTTTTTCACTTTGCCATTTAGCGTTCAGCTCGTTCCGTTCTTCCTTTAAATTAGCTAAATCTGATCGAAGTGTTTTTAACTTGGTTTCATCTTTTTCACGCTTAATCGCTTCAATCTCAATTTCAAGCTGCATGATTTTTCTATCCAGAACATCCAACTCCTCTGGTTTGGAATTGATCTCCATCCTAATTTTAGAAGCAGCCTCATCCATTAAGTCGATTGCCTTATCTGGTAAAAACCTATTGGTAATGTACCGTTCAGAAAGTTCTACGGCGGCTATAATAGCCTCGTCTTTAATTCGGACTTTATGGTGTGTTTCGTATTTTTCTTTAATCCCTCGAAGAATAGAAATAGCACTTTCAGTGTCTGGCTCATCCACAACCACTTTCTGAAAACGGCGCTCCAAGGCTTTGTCTTTTTCAAAATACTTTTGATATTCATCTAAGGTTGTTGCTCCAATAGCACGAAGTTCACCACGGGCTAATGCTGGTTTTAAAATGTTAGCGGCATCCATAGCTCCTTGTCCACCACCAGCACCAACTAATGTATGAATCTCATCGATAAACAAAACGATATCTCCATCACTAGTGGTTACTTCTTTGATAACCGCTTTAAGGCGTTCTTCAAATTCTCCTTTAAACTTGGCTCCAGCAATTAGAGCACCCATATCGAGAGAGAAAATCTGTTTACTTTTTAAGTTTTCAGGAATGTCGCCATCTACAATTCGATGTGCTAATCCTTCGGCAATAGCCGTTTTACCAGTACCAGGTTCACCTACCAACATTGGGTTATTTTTGGTTCGGCGTGATAGAATTTGAAGTATCCGTCTAATTTCTTCATCGCGACCAATTACGGGGTCTAGTTTTCCATCTTTCGCTAACTGGTTGAGGTTACGGGCGTATTTGTTCAAAGAATTATAGGTGTCTTCAGCACTTTGAGAAGTTACACGATCTCCTTTGCGTAAATCTTCAATAGCAGCTTTTAATCCTTTTTCAGTAACACCTTGGTCTTTTAGGCTTTGTGCAATACTGCTTTTCGATTTCAAGATAGCTAATAACAAATGCTCGATGGAAACATATTCATCGTTCATTTTTTTAGCTATAATGCTTGCCTCGTTTACTGTTTTACCGGCTTCACGAGAAAGCATAATATCACCGCCTTCTACTTTTGAAAAACTTTCTAATTGCTTGTCTAAAACTTGCTGAAGCAAAGGAAGGTTTACATTCAATTTTTTTAAGATAAAAGGGGTTACGTTCTCATCTACTTCAAAAATAGCTTTGAGAATGTGTTCGTTTTCTATTTGTTGATGACCAAATCCTTGCGCTATTTGCTGCGCTTGCTGTATGGCCTCTTGACTTTTTATTGTAAAATTATTAAAGTTCATTTTTATATATTGTTTTCTGAAGCAAACTGCTTCAAAGAGTTTTTTTAAATTAAATTCAAATATCCTATTTCAAAAGGTGAGCCACTTTAAAATTAAGACAAAATGTCTGTTGTAGAGCGGCTTTTAACAGACATTATGACTGTTTTAGCAAATTTGTTTTATAATAATTTTCAGAAATAACAACTTGTTAGATTGTATCTTTGCTTAAAATTAAACTTATGGGATTTTTAGATTTGTTCAAGAAAACAGAACGTGATATAGCTAAAGAAGAGATAGTTGAAACACCTTGGCATGTGCTTACTACTATGGAACAATTAGAAGAAATTATAAAAGAATCTAAAAATAAGCCTGTGGCTGTTTTTAAGCACAGCACCCGTTGTGGAATTAGCCGAATGGTGCTGAAGCAATTTGAAAAGAATTACGATTTAGATGATAGTCAACTTAAACTATATTTCCTTGACTTATTGCAAAACCGAGATATTTCGAACGAAATTGCAGCTCGCTTTAAAGTACATCACGAAAGCCCGCAAATGATAGTTTTAAAAGATGGTGAGGTAATACACCATGATTCGCACCAAGGGATTGATGCGAATCACTTAAAAAGTTTGGCTTCCTAACCCTGAAAATTGCAGTTAAAAGTTATTTTTTAAAATTTCTTTCAACCTTATTTTTATGTCTTCCCCGGCATCCAGAACCATTTGTTCGTTGGTAGGGAAGGGGACAAAGCGGTTTTGAATAAATCGTAAATCCTCATTGGTCAGCGCTCCTCTATCACCACGGAAAGTGGCAAAAACATTTTCAAATACAAACTCTGAACTGAGCGGATAGCTATTTATATTTTGATTATTTAATAAATCCCTATAAACAACATCTCCAGCTACTAAAACCGACTTTACTTGAGTGGTTATAAACATTCGAGCACTCACAGTTTTATACTTGTCAATTTTTATCTTATCACCATTTTCATCTAATACAAAGTTTCCGTTTCTGTCCTTTTTATATTCCCATCCATCTTTTATGCGTTGCGACCTTCTCTCTTCTCTTTCTGAAACACGCTCTGGTGAAATTCCTATATTTCGTAAGTTTAAAACAATTGCATAGTTATAATCTATTCCATTTTCGCGTTTGCTGTGAAATTCAGTCCAAAAATTATTTAATCCGTAGGTGTTGAAATCTAACAACTCTCTTTCCATACGAAACGGAATTACTTGATTGGTACGGTTGTTTAATGAAACAAATATAAAATCGGTACCTAAAAAGCGAGTCTCTTCTAATAGTGAATTTACTTCCCTGTAATTAGGATGTAACTCATCTATATCGCAAAGCAGGTAGTACGACTCTCTATAATCTTCAATAGTGTTATTGTTCTTTAAACGAAGTGCTTCGTTGTATAAATCGGCTACATAAGCTTGTTTAGCAGCTATAATTTCATTGCTGTAATCTTGAAATTTAAAGTTTACATTTCTGCCCAAACTGTTGCTGTATAATGGCAGTAACGGACGTATTTGAAACTGTCTGTCTTCTAGCTTCTTATATAAGTAATAAATAGATCGAGACTTATTCGGTTCGTTACTTTTCTTTAAAAAGTTGATGCGCCTGGTGTTTTCTGAAACAGCTTTTTTATACGCTTCTTCTAAAAGAATGATATGCTCGTCGTTTTTGTCGGCATACTTATCTTTCTGAAGTTTTTTTACGGCAAGGTCAATAGCACGGTCGTAATCACCTTCGGCTATAAATTTCTGATTTCGTTTTACACTGCTACAAGCTGATAAAACTAAAACTGCGACGATAGTAAATAAAAAAGCTCTCATAACATTTCAATTTGGTTATGAGAGCTAAAATACAATTGTCATGCCAAACTTACATCGGGTCGGCAGGAAGAATTTTTCCGCTGCAATCTCCAAAGCCGATTCTCACCTTATCATTTTGGCAGAATCCTCTTAAAATTACAGTGTCATTATCGTTTATAAACTTGCGTTCTGTCCCATCAGAAAGTTTTAAAGGGTTTTGACCTTTCCAAGTTAATTCTAACATAGATCCATAGCTGTCTTTTGTAGGGCCAGAGATGGTTCCGCTACCCATCATATCGCCACTACGCACGTTACAGCCGTTTACGGTGTGGTGCGCCAATTGTTGCGACATAGACCAGTACATATATTTAAAATTACTGTTGGCTACAATATTTTCTTCGCCACCTTCTGGCTGAATAACCGCTTGCAAATTAATATCGAAATTCTTTTTTGGACCTTGTTTTAAGTAGGGTAGTGGTTCAGGATCTTGATCTGGACCATCCGTACGGAAACCTTCTAAAGCATCTAGAGTAACAATCCAAGGTGAAATGGTAGAGGCAAAACTCTTACCTAAGAATGGGCCAAGCGGCACATATTCCCACGCTTGAATATCACGGGCACTCCAATCGTTGAACATAACGAGACCGAAAATATATTCTTCGGCATCTTCAACTGAAATTCGTTTTCCAAGATCGTTGGCGGCTGTAGTGATAAAAGCCATTTCCAATTCAAAATCTACTAATTTTGAAGGACCAAAGCCTGGAACTCCATCATCACCCGGTTTTTGTTGTCCAATAGGTCTCTTAATGGGTGTGCCAGAAGGAATAATAGAAGAACTTCTCCCGTGGTAACCAATAGGTATGCGAAGCCAGTTAGGTAACAATGCGTTTTCAGGGTCACGGAATAACGAACCTACATTGGTCGCGTGTTCTTTACTCGCATAAAAGTCGGTATAATCACCAACGTCTACTGGCAATTGCATTTCAATTTCATCAAGGTCGAATAAAATTTGATCTCTATGCTTGTTGTTATCTTTAAGCTCAGTATTGCTTCCTTCCCTGAAAATTTCAGAAATACGGTTTCGTACCAAACGCCACGTTTTACGGCCATCGGCTATAAAGTCGTTTAAACTATCTTGTAGAAAAATATCATCGGTAAGGTCTATTCCTTCAAAATAGCCAAGTTGATGTAAAGCGCCTAAGTCTATTGCAGTATCGCCTATTCGGGTACCAATAGTAATAACATCGTCGCGGGTTAAAAACACACCAAAAGGAATGTTCTGTATAGGGAAGTCGCTGTTCTTTGGCACTTCCAGCCAGGATGTATAAGATGGATCGTTAGCTTGTAAAGGCATATTCGTTTTTTTGTAGTTTATAAAAATTGTAATCAAATATATAATTTCTGAAGGACTAACCACAACCATTTTGTACTTTTGCCATCTCGATGAGGTTTTTTATAATTTCCTTAACGGAAACACCATCAAATCAATCGATACCCTTAGTTGAATTAGTTTAAAAATCACTGTGCCTGTTATAACTGAATAGGTTTTTTTATTACAAAAAGATATGGAAAGAGACACTCAAATATTTGACTTGATAGAAGCTGAAAAAAAGCGGCAATTAAACGGACTGGAACTAATCGCTTCAGAAAACTTTGTAAGCGATCAAGTAATGGAAGCTGCTGGTTCTGTGCTAACCAATAAATATGCAGAAGGCTATCCAGGCAAAAGGTATTATGGGGGATGCGAAGTGGTTGATAAAGTTGAACAATTGGCCATAGACCGAGCTAAAACACTTTTTAATGCTGAATATGTAAACGTACAACCTCATAGTGGGTCTCAGGCCAACACAGCCGTTTTTGCTACATGTATGAAACCAGGCGATACGTTTTTAGGGTTCGACCTTTCTCACGGTGGACATTTAACACACGGAAGCCCCGTGAATTTTTCGGGTAAATTATACAACCCTGTTTTCTATGGGGTGGATGAAGAAACTGGTTTGATAGATTATGATGAAGTTGAAAAAATTGCCGTAGCTGAAAAACCTAAAATGATTATTGCAGGCGCCTCTGCTTATTCTCGTGAAATTGATTACAAACGATTTCGTGAAATAGCCGATAAAGTTAATGCTATTTTAGTAGCCGATATGGCACACCCAGCCGGATTAATTGCAAAAGGTATTATTAGTGATCCAGTACCGCACTGTCATATTTGTACCACTACAACACATAAAACACTACGCGGACCACGAGGCGGAATGATTGTAATGGGGAAAGATTTTGAAAACCCTTTTGGACAAAAACTGAAAAGTGGCAAACTAAAAAAAATGTCGACCTTGTTAAACAGTGGAATTTTTCCTGGTAATCAAGGCGGTCCATTAGAGCATATTATTGCAGCAAAAGCGATTGCTTTTGGTGAGGCATTAACTGATGAGTTTTTGCACTATATGGTACAAGTAAAAAAGAACGCAGCCGTAATGGCACAAGCTTTTGTAGATAAAGGTTATAAAATAATTAGTGACGGAACCGATAACCATATGATGTTGATTGATCTTCGCAATAAAAATGTTTCAGGTAAAGATGCTGAAGAAGCTTTGGAAAAAGCAGATATTACCGTAAACAAAAATATGGTTCCATTTGATGATAAATCACCATTTGTAACGAGTGGTATTCGTATAGGTACACCAGCAATAACCACTAGAGGTTTGGTTGAGAGTGATATGCCAACTATTGTTGACCTAATTGATGAAGTAATTACCAATTTTGAAGATGAAGAAACCTTAAAGGATGTAGCTAAAAAGGTAAATTCCTTAATGGAAGGGAAGCCGTTGTTTAAAATGTAGCGTTAATTAAAATGAATAAAAACTTTCAAAGTATATAATTTGAAGGTTTTTATTCATTTGCACTAGAATACCTATACTTGTATAAACTAAATATTTTATGAAAAAGATAGTGCTCTTATTGGTTTTATTTTGTTCTTCTATGGTTTTTGTTCAATGTAATATTGACGATAACAATCCTGTAGATGAAGAAACTGTTGATTCTGAAATAGACTTTGATAATGCCATAGTTATTGATGTTGTTGACGATTATTTTAGCCAACACTTTGAAATTCGTGCATACCTAAGTGATAAAAATGGAACTATTGTAGCGGAAGAAAAACTGTCATCCTTTAATAAAACCATATTGATTGCTGATTTTGAAAATAATGAGTACGATTTAACTTTATTGAGAGGCATCCCAGGTTCTAATGGAGAGTTACAAACATTTCTAAATATTGAACCCACTATTTACACTTTAAAATTACGTCCTAAACTAAACCCTAATTTTGAGGCTGTTAATTTAGAAATAACCAATGCCGTACCTGAATTCTATGTAACTGGCATTACAGGAGATTATGCCGAAGTAAGTTATACTAATGAAAATGGAGGTACCTTTCTTTTAAAAGGGCTGCTTGAAGAGACACCAGGTGACTTTTTTGCTTTAGGTAAAATGCCTGATGAAGAGTTTCCTAGATATTTTTGGAGAGAAGATGTTCCCGGAAACTCAACGATTGGAGTTAATATGTTGTCCTTACCGTTTGCCGAAAAATCTATAACAACACAGTTTCCAGATAATTATAGGTTAGATTTAACTATAACCGGCCATAGAGATGAAGATGAAAGTGATGATAAGTTTATTAAACATACATTATTGAAAACAAACTTTACTGCAGGAACAACTTCAAATCAATTTTATATTCCTGAAAATCTTTTCGATAACTATGAATTCGCAACAAGATTTAGAGCTAATTCTGCTGTCTATTTTTATTTAGAAAAATCCCCGCAAATCACAAATATTGTTACGTTGCCAAATTTTGACGTTACCATAAATTCTTCAGGAATCAACAATTTTTCAATGACTTCAACGGGTAAATATGGTTTTTTTGAAGCGCTATATACCCATGATATAACAGATTCAATTTTGGACTTGAGATACAGTGTTTTTGGCGAGTTTTCAGAAAACACATCATTTAAATTAAAAACTCTTTTTGATTCAATTTTTTCAAACACACCAACAATAGCTTCAGATAAATTAGAATTTCAAGATGTCACTGTACGAGATTATGATGTAGTTGACTCTTTTAGTGATGTCTCTAAAACATATATTGGTGGTTTACCAGATTTTCCTAAGTTCTATACTTTTAAGGGGATCACGAGGTATGAATAGTGATATTTAATTGAAAAACAACAACCCAGCAGTTTCTGTAACATACATCAAAAGAGTCAAAATCACTTAATCAACCAAAACATCGGGATAGATCTTCCCGTTTAAACAAAAAATATGAAGTTGAATAATAATTTATTTTTATTAGTAATCGTAATTTTAATTTTTGGTCAGTCTTGTAAAGAAGCCGAAACTAAAGAGACTCAAAAAGCGACCGTAAGCGATGTTGAAATACTTCCGGGACTTTGGAAACTGCAAGCCATGGAGCAAAAAGACTCATTAGGAAACTGGAGCGAGTGGCGTGGGGGCATGCAAGGATATTTATTGTACGACGGAGACAAGAATATGGCCTTGCATTTACTTAAAAAAGATTATGAAAAAACCGATTTGCGTTTTCCTAACTTTACCGATACCATTTCTGAAGCAGCATTGAAGCATTTAACCGGCTCGTATATTTACATAGGAAACTATAAGATTTTAGAAAATCAAAATATAGTGGAGCATACGCGGCTTTCGCATTCGAATCCGGGCGATTGGGGAAAAGTAGTTCAAAGAAGGTTTTCTTTTCAAGGTGACACGTTAATTGTTCAGCCAGTTGAAGATAAAAACGCAAGTTTGCGGTTAAAATGGTTAAAGAAAAAATAATCATTAAAAATACGTTGCTTGTAAAAGTCTGATTCTGCCACCATTCGTAATTAATTGAAATATAATTTGTTAAAATGCATTTTTATAACTTTTAATGCAGTACATTCGCACTTTATTAATTAATTATTTTTATTACAATGCAAAAAGGCACAGTAAAATTCTTCAACGAATCAAAAGGATTTGGTTTTATTACTGAAGAAGGAACAAACAAAGAACATTTCGTACACGTTACAGGATTAATCGATGAGATCCGCGAAGAAGACGAAGTAGAATTTGATTTAAAAGAAGGAAAAAAAGGATTGAACGCAGTAAACGTAAGAGTACTATAAATAAATTCATTTTTTAGAAAACAGAAAGCCGCTCAATTTTGAGCGGCTTTTTTATTTCATATGAATATATTTGTTTCAAATAAAATTAACTACCAAAACGTATTTACTTTTCAAGCTATGACAAGAAAACTTTTCCTATTAGTTCTATTACTTTCAATTTTTAAAATATCATATTCGCAAACCAATCATTATGGTTTAAGTATAGGAACAAGCGCTTCTTTTATGGAAAGAGGGGAAAGAGAGAGGTATAATACTATTAGCAGTCCCAAGGGTCCTGGCTTTCTTATATCAGCGTTTTATAATTATAAGCTGAACAATTATTTTGGAGTTGTTAGTAATGTTTCTTTTAATTCAAGAAATGTTTTAGAAGCACCTTTTACTAATATTGAGGGAGATGAAGATTTTGTGAAATTTAATTACTTAAGTATAACGCCATTATTAAAGTTTGATACCAATGGTAATTACAATAAAGGGTTTTATTTAAAAACAGGTTTATCGTATGAGGTTCTTCTTAATTCAAAAATTAAAAAAGAGAATATAGATTTAAGTTCGGCATTTAAAAACTCTATTGCGGCTAATTTTGGATATGGTGTAGATTTTAAAAAACACATCGGTATTGAAATGTTATTTTCATATACCTTAAACAATACTTTAAAATATAATGATGAAATATCATCTAACTTATTAGGTATTTACTTAATAATGAATGTAAATATCAATGACTTTTTAAATTGATTTTTAAAGTATTAAAACAAAAAGCCTCTCAAGCTTGAGAGGCTTTTTATATAGTATGTTTTTAATCTTTATTCCTCCTCTGGAAAAACAGTGCTTTCGTATGCACCAGCATCTGGAGCTCCTGTATTTCTATTTTCACCATTTAAATCTACTGGAACTTGTTGTGCAGTAACGGTATTCCCAATACCATCTGCAGCTGAAGTTCCGGTTTCAATATTGAAATTGTTCATTTCGGTATTTTGAAAAACAGGGTCTTCGTTAAATATAGAGTTGGTGTATAAGGCATTGTTGCTAAAGTCGTACAATGGATTATCTTCAAACTCGCCATTCGGGTCTTCAAAACGTATCAAACTGTTACTGAAATTGAAAGTAAACTGTGCTCCGTCATCTTTCAGTAGGGCGATTTCACGTTGCTCGTTTCCGAAGATAATACAGTTGTTAAAAGAAATATCGAGGTCAAAAGCTGTGGTTCCGGTATCGGTTTCAAAAAAGTTGTCGATTAAAACGGCTGGAAAACTACGGAAATCATTGATCCAGTAATTGGCGAATGTTGAATGATTAAATTCATAGGTTCCACCAAGTGAAGCTGATAGTGAGGAAAGTCCGCTGTTGTTTATAACAACATTTTCGCCGTACACATTTCCGGTTCGGGCCAATAACCCGTAATTGGAACTGTTATATATCTGGACATTCTCAAGTCTTAAGGTTTCATCTCCGTCATTATCATCCATTAAAAGCCCCACAGTTCCGTTTTTAATGGTCGTGTATTTAAATTCGTTGTCGGTACTTCCCGATGTCATCCAAATGGCACCCCATTGTCCAGGAACATTTGCAAAAGCAGGTTCTAGCCGGTCGCCTTCAAAAATAATTTCGTTTTCTAATAATTCTGGGTCGTTACTTTGTTCTCCATTTGCTTTAATGGAACCAGTATTAGCAACTAAAATTCCGCTATTAGCGTGAAAATGGACACGGGCACCAGCTTCTACATTGAGTGTTTTTTGTGGTGGAACAGCTGCATATCCATAAATTACGTAAGGTTTTTCGTTGGTGAAGGTCAGTTCGTTATCATCCAAAAAGAAGCCCTCAATTAAAATATCATTTCCTTCTCCGTCGGTGCCTAAGTTTAGTGTTTCAACTATACCATCACCCAATTGTTCGGGAAACAGAAACACGGCATCTTGAATTAAAGTAACAAGCTCTACATTTTGTTGGTTTCCACCTGTATCAAATTGTAATTGGTCTGTATATAAAAAGTTGGTTTCATCGGTTGGAAGTGTTCCAATATCGGCCGTTGTTTCAATAAAGATAAAAATACTGTCCTTGGCCAATACCTGTATATCTTGAAAGGACTTTCCAGGGATTCCATCTACATTTAGACGATAGTTAGAGGTCTCGCCATTGGCTAATTGAATAGTTGGAATGTTGACGTCTTCATCACTTCGGTTATATACTTTTAGGTTGTACGTGCTAGAGCCGATATTGGTGAAAACAGTGTCTAGATAGACGGTATCTCTTGAAAACTCAAGGTTTCCAGTACTAGGGACACTTTCAAAATCATTTCGGCATGAACTCCATAAAACGAGGCAAGCAAGTATTGCCAATCCATAAACATACTTCATTAACGATAGTTTTCGGTAAAAATATAACTTTTTATGAACGATATTATTGTTTAGTGCTTAAAGTTGAGAAATATCCTGTTTTAAAAAGAGGAAAGAGAAAAGAGTATAGAGTTTTCTGAATTTTTTTAAAACCTATACTCAAATATCTAACAGCGAAACGGTCTTATATTTATTCCCCTTCATACTTCTCCATATACCGTTTCCAAAGTTCGGTTTGGTGAGTTTTTAATGAAACATCCCGCCCATCAATAAAAGCGTGGGTCAATATATTTGTACGCATATCCAGCGCATCGCCTTCTGAAATAAACAATGTAGCGCTTTTGCCTTTTTCCAATGTTCCGTAGGAATCGTCGATGCCTAATATTTTTGCGGTATTTTCGGTAATTAACTGCAGTGCTTTTTCTTTGTCCATTCCTTGACCTACTAGGTGCCCGGCGTAAAATGCCAAGTTACGGGTGTTCATACGTTCCATTTGCCCATTTGCTTGTAAGGCAACCATAACGCCGGCATCGGCCAATAGCTTTGGCAGTCTGTACGGTAAATCGTAATCGTCATCTTCTCGTTCTGGGGTGGTATGGACGCGTCTTACAAGTACTGAAATATCATTTTTCTTTAAAAAATTGGTGATTTTATGGGCTTCGTACCCGCCAACAATAACAACATTTTTTACGCCTTGTTCCTTAGCGGTTGTAACGGCGTCGATCATTTCTTTTTCGCCGTCAGCGTTTATAAACAAAGTCTTTGAACCATCAAATAAACCTTTGATAGCCTTAAAAGCTTCATTTATTGGTTGTTCTTTTGTGTTTTTATAGGCTTTGGCATTAACAAGAAAATTACTCACATCATCAATATCTTTCGCATACTCCTTGTTAGGCTTGTATCCTCTTGGCTCTCCTAACCACCAGCGACCTCGACGAAAGCTGTTTGGCCAATTCATGTGGATGCCATCGTCAGTCTTAACAGCTGCATCTTCCCAGTTCCAAGCATCTAAATGAACAATGGATGAAGTTCCCGAAATACGTCCGCCTTGTGGTGTAACTTGCGCTAAAAGAACGCCATTAGGGCGCATGCTTTCAACTATCTTGCTTTCGGCATTATAGGCTATTAAACTACGGATATTCGGAATCATTTCGCCAATTTCATCATCATCAATTGTAGGGCGTACGGCATCAATTTCACCAAGTCCCAAAGTGGAAACGGGAGCGATGATACCTGGATATACATGCTTGCCTGAAGCGTCAATTACTTTTCCTTTTGAAGCTATATTAGTGCCTATGTCACGTATTTTTCCGTCTTCAAAAACGATTGTACTGTTTTCAATAATAGAACCATTACCAATATGGGCGGTTGCCCCTTTAATTGTAATTGCCTGTGTTTGTTTTGGTGCCGGGGTTTGTTGTGCAAAGCTTACCGAAGTAGTTAACACAACAACAAGAGTGGCTATTTTATGTAATACGTTCATGGTTGCTTAGTTTATGGTTTCACAATGAAATTCGCGTTTATCTTTTCCTTTTGGTGGCTTTGTTTTTCCACCGTTCTGTTTTTCAGCGAGCATCATTTTCACTAATTTATTGCGTTCTTTTTTAATGGCATTTCTTTTTTCTTTGTCTTTCTCAAGGTCAAAATAGGTAGTACCTTCAATCAATGTTTTCTCTGCTTTTGCATATACTGAGAGGGGATTGTCGCTCCACAACACCAAATCAGCATCCTTTCCTTCTTTAATACTACCAGTTCGATCGTCTAAGTGAAGTAGTTTTGCAGGGTTAATGGTAACCATGTTCCAAGCTTCTTCTTCGCTCATACCACCATACTTTACACTTTTGGCGGCCTCTTGGTTTAAACGGCGGCTCATTTCGCCATCATCACTGTTAATGGCAACGGTAACCCCTTGACTGCTCATAATTGATGCATTGTACGGAATGGCATCATTTACCTCATACTTATAAGCCCACCAATCGCTAAAAGTAGAACCTCCTACACCGTGTTCTTTCATTTTGTCGGCTACTTTATAGCCTTCAAGAATATGGGTAAAAGTATTTATTCGGAAATCGAATTTTTCGGCAACTTTCATCAGCATATTAATTTCACTTTGTACGTAGGAATGACAACTTATAAAACGTTCACCATTTAAAATTTCAGCTAAAACCTCTAACTCTTCATCATAGCGAACGGCTTGTCCACTTTTCTTTTTAGTATCGTATTCCTTAGCACGGTTAAAGTAATTGGTATATACTTGCTCAACTCCCATTCGTGTTTGTGGAAAACGGTTAAAACTTTGCCAGTTAGACTGTTTTACATTCTCCCCCAAAGCGAATTTTATAAACTTTGGTGAATTGTCGTAGATAAGACCATCTGCATTTTCACCCCATTTTAATTTAATAATAGCCGAACGTCCGCCGATGGGATTTGCAGAACCGTGCAAAATCTGAATGGAAGTAACACCCCCGGCAAGGTTTCTATAAATGCCAACATCTTCTGGATCTACAACGTCTTCAATGGTTACTTCGGCAGAAGAGTTTTGTCCAGCCTCGTTAATAGCCAATGCTGCAAGGTGCGAATGCTCATCAATTATTCCTGCTGTAAGGTGTTTACCTGTAGCATCGACGGTTTTGGCTCCGCCCGCTCGTAAATCGGTACCTATTTCAGCGATTTTACCATTTTTTACCAAAACATCAGTGTTTTTTAGAACACCTTCTTCCTCGCTGGTCCAAACAGTTGCATTTTTAAAAAGCACATCTTCTTGCTTAGGTTTGGTTGTAAACCCATACCCAATGTTAGGATAGGTAAGAGGCACAATTTCTGGCTTTTCAGTTTTGTCTTTTTTCTTTTCTGAATCTTCTTCGGAAGTATCTTCTTTTTGTCTAACCGCTGTAAAATCGGACTCGCTGCCGTCTGGGGCAACTAGTTTTCCTGAAAAATCATCTCCTTGTTTAGGGACAATCCCAGTAGTTCTAAAAACTTCATTTGTTTTTTCATCCGTAAAAGAAAGTGTAACCCAGTTTTCAGAATAATCCATTTTTGAAGGATATTCTATTTCACCAGCTTTTACTTTGGCCTTAGGCTTTGAAACATCACCAGTAATGACAATATCGTACGTTTTTCCACCAGATGTGATTTTGTAGTTACCACGAATATCTTTTTGATCTTTTGTATTAATTACATTTTTATTTCCTTGAACCCAGTTTTCATAAAGTTTGGTTTCTTCATCGAAAATTTCGCCAGAAGTGATTAAAAAATTAGCGTAGCGGCCCGGTTTAAGCGAACCTATTTGGTCACTTTTACCTAACAACTCTGCTGGAACCGTTGTTAGTGAAGCCAAGGCTTTTGTTTTATTAAACCCATATTCAAAGGCTTTTTTAAGTTTTTCTGTAAATTCTTTTGGTTTCTCCAACTCGTAGGTTGTCAATGCGAATTGTACACCATTTTCTGAAAGTACTTTTGGGTTCATAGGTGCTTGGTTCCAATCACGCATATCGGCTAAAGAAATGTACTTTGCTGCATAGGGATTGTTAACATCGTAAGCTTCAGGAAAATTTATTGGAATGATAAATTTTGATTGGGTCGCTTTGGTTTCAGAAATCATTTCATACTCATCACCACCGCCAACTATAATGTAGTTTGCATTAAATTCATCCCCAATTTTATCGGCGCGTAGGTTGTTACTTTTGCTACCTGCTTCAAAAAAAGCAATTTTGTCTTTGTTTTCAAGCAAGGCTTCTAAGGAACGGTCTTTAGTTGCAATATTTCCTTTGCTATACCAGTCGGCATCATGATACATTTGACGTAGCAATGCCATCGCTCCCATTAGCGAAGTTGGGTAACTTTGACGGCTTGCAACACTTTTTTCAAAAGAAAAATACTGTCCAAAGGCATCATCTAAAATTCGTTTTGCATCGCCTTCCTCGTCATTTAAAGTCACCAAAACCCCTGAGCCTCGGGCTATACCATCCATTTGTAGTGTGTTTACTGTACCAAACCCCAAGTTGCGCAACTCTTTCGCAAGTTTTTTATCATATTTAAAATCATCAATGGCGACTTGTTCTGGTTTAATATGGTCATTCCAATAGAAGCCTTCACGAGATGGCTTGTATTGTGCAGAACGACCATTTCTTTCGGCCTTTTTAGGCTTTTTAACCCCAAAATTTGTGTAAGAATCAATAAAAGATGGATAAATATATTTTCCCTTTAAGTCAATTACAATGGAGTTTTCAGGAATATCGATTGATTTCCCTGAAGCGACTACTTTTCCATTTTGAATAAGTAGGGTTCCGTTTTTAATTTTTTCAGTAGGAGTTACAAACAAGGTTGCATTTGTAAAGGCCGTGTAGTTGTTGTTTTGTTCTTTAACCCCATCATTTTTCGGAAAATATTCCTGAGCGAAAATAAGAGATGAAAAAAAGCAACAAAGGAGGAGGAACGTAATTTTTCTCATTAATGTGCGTTTTTAATTTTAGAATTCTAAAGATATATGTACTGGTTACATTTTGATAGGCGTAAACTTAATTTTAACAAAGCATTAAGAAATTTAAAATGGCTTGTCTTCAAAATAATTTACGACTAAGGCTACCATATAACTGTAACTCATAATTCCTTTTGATTGATTATTAGCCTTAAGGAAGTAATTGTAGAAATGTTTTGAAAATACCTCAAACGGATTCTCGTAGCTTGACCAAAAATCACGCATTTCTTTATAACTGGCTAAAATGCCTGGATTGATGGTTGTAAGTAAATTATTGTAAGTATCCATATCCCTTCGGGCAATTTCATTAACACAGTATCGCAAAGCAAAAATATACCCGGAATATTGTATAAATTCGTCATCGCTGTTTAAGGTGGCTAAGGTTGCGATAAAGTTAGCTTCGTTTTCAGCCGCATAGCCTATCTGGTGAGCTTGTTCGTGGCAGCTCACTACTGGAAACTTATAAGTTTTAATGAGATTGTTTACCTGTGCTTCGCCTGAAAAAGGGTTTAAATAACCACTATACCCCATATAGGTTAAACCTAAACTCCAGCCGCTTTTTTTAATGCTTTTTGGTGAATATTCTAACTTCGGAAATTGTGCTTCCAAGTTTTTGTACCCATTATCTGAAATATCAAACACTTCTTGTTGAGTGAACGGCAGGTCGATTTTCACACTGTCTGCATAGCCTAATTGGCGATGCATTTGGTTCGACTTTGCAATTAAACGCTTGGTGGTTTCCACTAACTCTTCAGTTGTGTAATCGGCTTCAATACCAATAGACTTGTGTAGCGGTAAGCGGTAATAATTAAAACCCCAAAGCATGTGGAACATAAAATATATGACCGAAATAGTTGCCGTTATATCCAAAAAGAAACCAAGGGGTTGTTTCCAAATTCTTTTAAAATTTAGAAAGAGCCAACGTAAGGCTACAATTGAAATTAATACATAAAACAAATCCCCGACCGAAAATGGAACCCAACCAAATAGATACCGAGACGTTTTTGTAATAATAGGGTAGATGCCTAAACTGTAATATTTTTCTACAAATTCTGGGAAATACTTCAGTAGTTGCAGTGCAAAAACCTGAACCAATAATAGGAGAGTTAGAATAAGCTGTGTCCGTTTTTGCCGCATCCCTCAAACATACAAAGTAAATTGATTACCGCATAATTTTTAATACGAGTCTAAAACCTTAATTTTGCGTTTTTAACACAGAAATTACTATGAACGAAGAAATAAGAGACTTAGAGCCTAAAGAACTTTGGAACAAATTTGCCGATTTAAACGCCGTACCGCGACCTTCAAAAAAAGAGGAACGTGTTATCGCTTTTATGAAAGATTTCGGTAAAAAATTAAATCTGGAAACCATTGAAGACGAAGTAGGGAATGTGATTATCCGTAAACCTGCTACTGAAGGAATGGAAGATAGAAAACCAATCGTTATGCAATCGCATTTAGATATGGTACATCAAAAAAACAACCATACCGAGTTTGACTTTGATACTCAGGGAATCGATATGTACGTAGACGGCGATTGGGTTCGTGCTAAAGGAACAACTCTTGGGGCCGATAATGGATTGGGAGTTGCCACGATTATGGCAATTTTAGAAAGTAATACTATTGAGCATCCTGCATTAGAAGCTTTATTTACTATAGATGAAGAAACCGGAATGACCGGTGCCAAAGGCTTAAAAGGTGGAATATTACAAGGTGATATCCTTTTAAACTTAGATACTGAAGAAGACGACGAAATAGGAGTAGGCTGTGCTGGTGGTGTAGATATTACGGCTACTAAAACGTATTCTGAAGAAGAAGCGCCTGCCAATACTGAAATGGTTACTATTACTGTAAAAGGATTACGTGGCGGTCACAGTGGAATGGATATTATTAAAGGATTGGGGAATGCCAATAAATTAATGAATCGTGTTTTGTATGCCGCACAAGATTTTATTCATATAGCTTCAGTTGCTGGGGGTAGTTTGCGTAATGCAATCCCTAGGGAAAGTGTTGCTGTAGTAGCAGTTGCTTCAGATAAAATGGATGCGTTTAAAGCTGAAGTTGAAACGGTAACCAATAAAATAAAAGAAGAGTATAAAAACTTAGAACCGGAATTAAGCGTTACTACGGAAAAAAATTCCGAAGCATCTAAAAAGATGATGGATGGTGATTCTCAAAAAGAATTTATTCAAGCTATTTACGCAGCGCATAATGGTGTGTATAGAATGAGTCCAGAGATTGAAGATTTAGTTGAAACTTCTAATAACATTGCTAAAATCACTGTAGAAGGTGGAATAGTTGAAGTGTTGTGTTTAACACGCTCTTCGGTAGAATCTTCAAGAGATGATTTGGCTAATACCTTACAAGCTGTTTTTGAAATGGCTGGTTTTAAAGTGAAATTTTCTGGCGAGTACCCAGGTTGGGCACCGAATATGGAAAGTTCTATTGTGAAGTTATTAGATTCATTATATGAAGAAATGAACGGCGAACGTGCTGAAGTTGCTGCGTGCCACGCTGGATTGGAATGTGGTATTTTGGGTCAAAATTATCCTGAAATGGAAATGATCTCGTTTGGGCCTACCATTCGCGGAGCACACTCACCAGATGAGCGAGCGAGTATTTCTTCTGCACAAAAATACTGGAAGTTTGTATTGGAAGCATTGAAACGTATTCCGAAGAAATAAAACGTCTTTTTACTATAAAAAAGCCTCTTGAAATACATCAAGAGGCTTTTTTGTGTGTTATAAATTGTTGTTTATTCTACAACATCTACTAATTCCAATTCAAAAATTAAATCGGCGTTACCAGGAATTAACGGTGGGTAGCCTCGTTGTCCATACCCTAAGTGCGATGGAATAAATATCGTAGCTTTATCACCTACATTTAATTGTAGTAAACCTTCTCTAAAGCCTGGAACCAATCGAGCTTCAGTGCTATATTGTGTTTCAACAGGTTTGTATTGTTGAGCCGCTTTACGGGCTTCATCCACATTTTCGTATTGTTCTGAAACCTCTAGGATATTAGAATCAAATAAACGACCGTCATCAAAATAGCCGGCATAGTTCATTAATACTTTACTACCTTCTTTAGGTTTTTCACCTTCACCTTTATTGTTATAATAAATTTTAATTCCAGAAGGAAGTTCTTCTGCTTCTTCGCGAAGCTTGTCAAACTCCAGTGCTTTCTCTTTGGCTACTTTAGCAATACGCTCTTCTTTCTCTCTCTTTTTACGCTCAATCTCTTCCATTTGCTCTGTAAAGTGAGATACTTTAGCATTGCCTTTATTAATGATATTTACTTCTTTCATAAAGATGGAGTCTGTTGGCTTATCACCGGGTTTAGTGGTTTCCACATTACCAATGGAATCTACTACTTCTTGCCCTTTTACAATTTCACCAAAAACAGTATGACGACCGTCTAACCATGGGGTTGGTTTTAATGTGATGAAAAATTGGCTTCCGTTAGTAGCAGGACCAGAGTTGGCCATAGACAAAATCCCTTTTTTGTCATGTTTTAATGAATCTACAATTTCATCAGGAAAACGGTAACCAGGGTTCCCTTGACCGGTACCTTCTGGGTCTCCACCTTGAATCATAAAGTCTTTGATTATACGGTGAAATGTTAATCCATTATAGAATTTTTTTCCTTTATAGATAGAATCTACCATACCATTAGTACCTTCTGCTAAAGAAACAAAATTGGCAACGGTTAAAGGTGTTTGTTCGTTGTGTAATTTTGCAACAAAGGTTCCCTTATTGGTCACAAATTCTGCATAAACACCATCTTTTAAATCGGGATATTTACTTTTACAGGCTACAAAAGTTAATGATATTAATAAAAATAATAGCGTGATTTTTTTCATGGTTACTTTTAATTTTCTTGGTTTTGTTTGATTGTTTTTAAGGTTACTGTACTTTTAATAGGAATGTTGGTTCCTAGTTTATTTTCTATACCATAATATCCAAATGCTTTATAGGATGGAAATATAAAGGTTACCGTTTCACCTACTTGCATAAGTTTTATTCCATCTCGAATACCAGAAATTAAATCTTGATTGGTCTGGTCTACTTTATAATGCTGTAATCCGGTTTCTTCTTTTGAAAGAATTGTTTTCCCATTTAACTCCTTAACATTGTATGTAAAAGTGATTTCATCTCCATAATCAGGTTTAGGCGAAGCAATACTATCTTTTATATTGTAATAATACCAAAAACCGGTGTCTGATGAGATATAGTCCTTTGTAGTATCGGCATCAATTATTTTTTGGATGTGTTCTTTCTCTTCATCATATAACGCTTTGTTGCGTTGTGCAGATTCTTGTATAAAAGTACCGGAAGATTGTTGAACTGGTCTTCGGGCTTCTGGCCCTTTACAAGAAATAATTGCAATTAAAATAATAAATAAAGAAGCTAATTTATGAAGCATCTGTAAGTTCAATTTTATATTGAGACAATATACTAATAAATTCACTAATGGTTTTAGATAAGGAAAGCGTACTTCTACCACCAGCTGCATTTGTATGTCCGCCACCGTTGTAATGTTCGCGAGCTAATGTATTTACCGAAAAATCACCTTTACTTCGTAAAGACATCTTTATAATTTTATCTTGCTTATTTTCAATAAATATAACGGCAAATTTTACTCCTTTTATGGATAGTGCATAATTTACAAATCCTTCGGTATCGCCTTTTTTAAAGTTGTGTTTGTCTAGCTCTTTTTGAGAAAGTGTAATGTATGCCGTATTGTAGTCTGGCAAAATGTTCAAATTTTTTAAGGCTACCCCCAATAACTTCATACGGTCAGGGCTGTTTACATCATAAATGTTTTGATGTATTTGCGAGTTATTAGCACCCACTTCTATCAAATGAGCAATTACACGATGCGTTTTGGCAGTGGTAGATGGAAATCGAAACGAACCGGTATCGGTCATAATTCCGGTGTATAAATGTGTAGAAACTTCTAAACAAAGAGCTCCTAACTCGTCCATAGCATCTATAAAATGATAGACCATTTCGCTTGTAGAACTCATGGAAGGATCGCTATAAGTTACAAGTGCATAGTCATCAGGTTCTTGATGATGGTCAATCATAATAAATTTGGCATCGCAGTCTTCCAGAAACTGTTCCATGTTTCCAGTGCGGTTTAACGCATTAAAATCTAAGGTAAAGATTAAACTTGCGTTGTTTATAGCCTCTATGCTTTTATCTGTGTCCTTATCGTGTATAATAATATCATCACAGCCGGGAAGCCATTTAAGAAAATCAGGAAAATCATTGGGCATAATCACGTCTGCTTTATGGCCTAATCTGTTTAAGAAAAAAGATAAACCTAAGCAAGAACCAATCGCATCTCCGTCGGGGTTTTTATGGCCAACAACAACAATTTTTTGTGGTGAGGCAAGTAGTTTTTTTACTTGTTCGGTAATTTCGGTGTTCATATCCTGCGAAGATACAATTTAATAACATGTAACTTTAATAGTTTCTTTATTTTTGAACCTCAAATAACTTCTACGATGAAAAAGATACTTTTTATACTGTCACTTTTAATAATTGCGAGTTGTAAAGAAACTGAGCAAGTTGTTTCTTCAGAAAAAAACAACGAACCCTTTACCATGATTTTTGCAAGTTGTAGCGATCAAGATCGAGAACAACCTCTTTGGCAACCTATTATAAATACTCAGCCTGACTTATTTATTTGGGGAGGAGATAACGTCTATTCCGATACCGATGATATGGAAAAAATGGCTTCAGATTATGAGAAGCAAAAAACCAACCCTGGCTATCAAGAGTTAGCAAAAAATACAGATATAATAGGAACATGGGATGATCATGATTACGGAAAAAATGATGCAGGGAAAGAATGGTTTAAAAAAGAAGAAGCACAACAAGTTTTTTTAGACTTTTTAAACCTTCCGAAAGATGATCCAAGAAGAAAAAAAGACGGAGTTTACCATGCGCAAACCTTTACAACCGATGCTGGAAGCATAAAAGTAATTTTGTTAGATACGCGCTACTTTCGTGGACCTTTGAAGGTTAACCCCAATCCTAAAAATGAATATGAACGCTATGTACCTTGGCAAGAAGGCGAGGGAGGAAGCATTTTAGGAGCCGAACAATGGAAATGGTTTGAAAATGAACTGAAAGATGACGCGGCCGATTTTACCGTAATTGTAAGTAGCATACAGTTTTTAAGTGACAAACATGGATTTGAAAAATGGGCTAATCATCCTTCTGAAGTAAAAAAAATGTACAAAACTTTAAAAAATGCAAAAGCCAAAAATATTTTAATACTTAGTGGCGATCGCCATCATGCCGAAGTTTCTGTAATAAAAGTACCCGGTTTAGAAGATCCATTGGTCGATTTTACAAGTAGTGGATTAACACACACATGGCCGGGAACACCTATGGACAATAACCCGTATAGAGTAGGGGAAGGAACCAAGCAATTAAACTTTGGGGTGTTAAATTTTGACTTTGCTAATGAGAAGGTTACTTACCAAATAAGGGGTGAAAACAATGTTTTATATGAAGAATTTATTCAGCAATATTAAACTATTGTAAATTACTTGTTTTTATGTTGTATTTAGCTACTTTTGCACAAAATTTAAAAACACCATGAGAACAGATAGAACGTTTACTATGTTAAAGCCTGATAGTGTGGAAAAAGGACACATTGGGGCTATTCTTGAAAAAATAACCGCTTCTGGTTTTAAAATCGTAGCGATGAAATTAACACAAATGACTACAGCTGATGCTGAGGAATTTTACGCTATTCACAAAGAACGTCCTTTCTTTGGTGAATTGGTTGAATATATGACGCGCGGTCCTATTGTTTCTGCTGTATTAGAAAAAGAAAATGCTGTAGAAGATTTCCGTACGTTGATTGGAGCAACAAATCCAGAAGATGCTGCTGAAGGAACTATCCGTAAATTATACGCCGCTTCTATTGGCGAAAACGCCGTTCACGGAAGTGATAGCGATGAAAATGCTGAAATTGAAAGTCAATTCCACTTTGCGGGAAGAGAGATTTTTTAATTGGTAACTTTATTTAATTGCAAAAGCCGCTGAAAAGCGGCTTTTTTTTATCGTAATACTATCTTTTTAATGAGGTCTTTCCCTAATTCTTCATTGACCAGTTTTATTATTTTTTCTTTGCCATAACTTAATTCTTCTCGTAATACCGAAGAGCTTAACTGCACATATAAAACTTCTCTATCTAATTTTATAGCAGTTGTATAGTTTGAAATAGCACTACCCATAACTGCATGCCAAGCTTCCTTAACCGAAATTTTATCCAATCCTTTCTGTAATCTATTGGCTTCTATAAAATCCTTTATTACATCACCTAACGTGCTTTCTTCTTTATTTCTTCTAGCCAAAATTGGTCTTTTTTGTGGGTTATTCGCTAAAATTAAAGGTACTGAACTTTTTATACTTATAGATGTTTCCGTCCTTGTTTAACACGTGTAATGTGCTGTCTTTAGCTAATAAAACAGTTTCTTTCCAAGTATCGAAAGGAGTTTTGTAATATAACTGTAAGCTATCTTGCTCTATTTTAGGGGTAAAAGCTTCAGCATCTTTGCTTACTTTAAAAGTACCATCTAATTGTGGATTCACTTTTTTTCGCATCCCTTCCGTGCCATTTACTTCAATAAAATCGATAGTTGTGCTTATGTTGTATTCTTTTTCAGTTCCGTCAGGGAATTCTACTGATTCAATTTCCCAATAACCGGGAAGGTTTTGTAGTTGCTCATCTGGTGATTGTTGTGAACACGCTACAATAAAAACAGTAAGTAATATGAATACGGTTTTTTTCAACATATTTTCTGAAATTTAATTACAACGCAAACATCTTATAGGTCTGGTGCACTTTTTTAATTACTTTTTCCGTTCGGTCTGCATGGGTGTCACTAATAAATAATTGACCGAAATTTTCATCGTCAACCAATTTTATAATGTGTTCAACACGTTGCTCATCTAGTTTATCAAAAATATCATCCAGTAACAAAATAGGATTTACATTACTTTGTGCTTTTATAAAATCGAATTGCGCTAACTTTAAAGCAATCAAATACGATTTTTGTTGCCCTTGCGAACCGAACTTCTTAATGGGATGACCATCAATTTCAAAAACAAGGTCGTCTTTATGGATTCCGAAATTAGTGTATTGTGTAATTTTATCTTTGGTGATGTTTTCTTTCAGTAAAGTTAAAAGGTCATTTTCTTTTAGTTGACTCTTATATTCCAATCCTACCGTTTCGTTTCCGCTGCTTATTGATTTGTATCGATTTAGGAAAATAGGGGTGAACTCTTCTAAAAAAGCAGCTCGCTTTCCGAAGATAAGCGTCCCAAACTCGTGGAGTTGTTCATTGTAAATGGAAAGTGTGTCCTGATTAAACGTATTGTTGGCGGCAAAATATTTTAAAAGCGAATTACGCTGCGCCAATGTTTTGTTATACTTTAATAAGGTATTGAGGTATTGCGAATCACCTTGCGAAATCACCCCGTCCATAAACTTTCTTCTGGTGCTGCTACCTTCTATAATAAGGTCACGATCTGCCGGCGAAATGATAACCAACGGTAAAAACCCAATATGTTCACTGAATTTTTCATAGGCCTTTCCATTGCGTTTTATCATTTTCTTCTGGCCTTGCTTGGCACTCACGATTATTTTTTCTGGACGGTCGTTTTTCTCATAATTTCCTTCAACTACAAAGAAATCGGCATTGTGTTTTATGTTTTGGCTGGTAATAGGGTTAAAATAGCTTTTTCCGAAGGAAAGATGATAAATTGCATCAAGCACATTTGTCTTTCCCACCCCATTATGACCCGTAAAACAGTTGATTTTTGGGTCCATCTGAAATGTGATAGCATCAAAATTTTTATAATTGAGTAAGGAAAGTGTTTCTAAAACCATAGATATGAACAAGTTGCGTATTTTTGTATAACTTGAGCGTTCTTCAACAAAATTCTGAAAAAACTAACACAAAATATTATAAAATACTAAATAAATTCCCTTTTAAATTCCATTAAAAATTTTATTTTTGCCCATCATTAAACCAAGACTATGGCAACGTACAAAAAACGTGGATACAAACCCAAGAACAAAGCTGAAAAGCAAGAAGCAATTGAAGATGAAAGCACAACTGCAGAGGTATTTAGTACCTTAGACGCGGGAGCTTCAAGAACCGAAGCTTGGGTAGAGAAAAATCAAAATTATATTTTAGGTATAGTAGGGGCAATCGCAATTTGTGTGCTTGGTTACCTTGCGTATGAGCAATTTATCCAAAAACCAAAAGAGGCTGAAGCGATGAACGAAATGTTCCAAGCACAGTCTTATTACGAGATGGCACTTACTGCAGAATCTAAAGATTCACTTTATAACCTAGCCTTAAATGGTGGTGAAGGTAAGTACGGTTTTATTGATATAATCGATAACTACGGAAGCACAGATGCTGGAAACCTTGCTAACTATTATGCAGGAATGGCTTATTTGAATACTCAAAAATATCAAGAAGCTATCGACCATTTAGATAACTTTAGCAGTGATGATGATATGTTGGCGCCTATCTCAAAAGGAGCTATTGGTGATGCTTTTGTACAATTGGAGCAAAACGATGAAGCGCTTAAGTACTATGAAGAAGCAGCTAATATGCGTGAAAACGAATTGACGACACCTCGTTTTCTTTTAAAAGCAGGTATTACGGCATTGCAAATAGGCAAGCAGGATGCGGCGTTAAAGCATTTCAAAAAAATTACTGAAGAGTACCCTAATTCACAAGAAGCAAAAAAAGCTGACCTTTACATAGGGCAAGCTGAACCAATGCAGTAGTATGGCAACAGCAAATAAAAATTTATCACAATACGATAAAGCAACAATCCCAAACGCGAAAAACTTTCGGTTTGGGATTGTTGTTTCAGAATGGAATGACAATATAACCGAAGGCTTATTTCAAGGGGCTTTCGATGCTATTTTAGATTGTGGCGGGGTTAAAGAAAACATTGTCCGTTGGAACGTTCCCGGAAGTTTCGAGTTAATTTATGGTTGTAAAAAAATGCAACAAAGCTACGATATGCTCGATGCTGTCATTGCCATAGGCAGCGTAATACAAGGCGAAACAAAACACTTTGATTTTGTATGCGATGGCGTAACCCAAGGTATTAAAGACCTTAATGTGCAAAGCGACATTCCCGTTATTTTCTGTGTTCTTACCGATAACAATATACAACAATCCATAGACCGTAGCGGTGGTAAACACGGCAATAAAGGAAGTGAAGCTGCTATAGCTGCTATAAAAATGGCGCAATTGCGTAAGGACGCGAAATTTTAAACCCAAACCACGCTTCGAAAGTTATCTTCCGAAAATTCCTTAAACCTATTTATTCTTTCGGAATGGTTATTGTAATCTGAAAAGAAACCACTGCAAATCACTCCAAAAACTGCAGTATTTTAAGTACATTTGAAACACAAGGATTATGGGAATATTAAAGTCACGAAAGAACAAGAAATTCGATTATAGCCCACGTTATTACAAGAACGATGGGGAAGGAAGTCCTTATAGCATTAAACATAAATTTGACGAACATCGAACCACTGTTGGCGGTAACTCTGGTTTAAAGAGCAAGTTAAATACAGCTTGGGAAGACCTTAAGCAGTCAAAAGATCGTCGTGCTAACCGAACAATCATTTTAATTGTCGCTATTTTAATCTTTATTTTCCTCTACATAATCGATTTTGACCTGTCAATTTTCTATTAAAGCCAATGACCGACATCATTCAACTTTTACCGGATCACGTCGCCAATCAAATAGCAGCGGGAGAAGTGGTACAGCGCCCAGCCTCTGTAGTAAAGGAATTGTTAGAAAATGCGATTGATGCACAAGCAACTTCCATAAAGTTAGTGGTAAAAGATGCCGGTAAAACACTCATCCAAGTAATTGACAATGGTATTGGGATGAGCACGACCGATGCCCGATTAAGTTTTGAACGGCACGCAACTTCAAAAATAAAATCTGCAGACGATCTTTTTAATCTGCATACTAAAGGATTCCGTGGCGAAGCCTTGGCATCTATTGCTGCAATTGCCCACGTAGAATTAAAAACAAAAACCGAAGCTTCTGAAATTGGCACTAAAATTACGATTGAAGGCAGTGAAGTGACCGAGCAAGAACCCGAAGTGGTAGCCAAGGGCACGACTATTTCAGTAAAAAATCTGTTTTATAACATTCCTGCGCGCCGCAATTTTTTAAAAAGTAACAATGTAGAAACCCGTCATATTATCGATGAGTTTCATCGGGTTGCTTTGGCGCATCCACAAATAGAATTTTTAATGTTCCACAATGGGAGTGATGTGTTTAATCTTCCCTCTAGCAATGAAAGACAACGCATTGTAAATATCTTCGGAAATAAAATGAATGAAAAACTCGTTCCCGTTTCCGAAGAAACCGAAATGCTAAAAATAAACGGCTTTGTGATAAAGCCCGAATACGCAAAAAAGAGTAGGGGCGAACAGTTCTTCTTTGTAAACAACCGTTTTATAAAAAGTGCGTATTTGCACCACGCAGTCAATGCTGCTTTTGAAGGCCTATTAAAAGACGGAGCCAACCCAGGGTATTTTTTGTTTTTGGAAGTTGATACCAAAAGCATCGATATAAACATTCATCCTACCAAAACTGAAATTAAGTTTGACGATGAGCATGCTATTTATGCGATGCTTCGGGCGACTATTAAACATAGTTTAGGACAATTCAGTATTGCGCCAGTACTTGATTTTGATAAAGACACCGGTTTTGATACGCCCTATGAATACAGTAAAAAATCACCGGTTGCACCTACTATTGATGTAGATAGGGATTTTAATCCTTTTAAGGGTGAGCCAAAACAAAAAAATATCTCATTTCCTTTTAAACGGGAGAAAAAAACACCAGCTTCTTGGGAATCGCTATATACAGGCTTAAATGATGAAACTACAGTTGTAGATCAAGACGATAGCATCGAGTTTGAAAGCGAAGAAGTTTCTGGAAGTCTTTTTGAAACCGATCAAGAAGAAAATTTACGGGTCACGTTTCAGCTTCAAAACAAATACATTATCAGCCCCATTAAAAATGGGATGTTGGTGGTGCATCAACATTTAGCGCACCAACGTATTTTATATGAAGAATTACTGAAGAATATTACTGTACAGGAAGCCGTGAGTCAGCAATTGTTATTTCCGTTGCAACTCAATTTTTCAAACCCTGATTTGGTGTTTTTAGAAGATTTAAAAGAGCAATTGGAGCATACGGGTTTTGTTTTTTCAGAAATAAAAGATGAAACGGTTGAAATTAGCGGTATCCCGGTTTCAATAGCTGAAAGCCAAGTAGAAACTGTACTAACGCAATTAGTAAAAGATATAAAAGAAGAAGTGCCAGATGCTGGTTTTAGCCAAAATGATTTATTGGCAAAGAGTATGGCAAAAAATATGGCGGTAAAAACGGGAACACCTTTAAAGCAAGAGGCACAATTGCATTTGGTGCATCAATTGTTTGCTTGTAAAGAACCTAGTGTGTCGCCAAACAATCGACCGGTTTTGGTAACGTTAGACGCCAATGACTTCGATAAAAAATTTATGTAAATGGGAAGAATAACCGAAACCGTTAAGGTTTTAATCATTATAAACGTTATTTGTTTTATTGGAACTTTAGTTTCAGGCGATTTAGCGTACAAGTTGTTTTCACTTTTTTATTTTGAGAACCCAAGCTTCCAAATTTGGCAACCACTTACGCATATGTTTATGCATGGTAACTTTATGCATATTCTTTTCAACATGTATGCTTTATGGGCATTTGGTTCACCTTTGGAAATGCGCTGGGGACAGAAAAAGTTCTTGTTTTTCTATTTTTCGGCAGGTTTTGGAGCCGCATTAATTCACACTTTGGTTAATTATTACCAAATACATAGTGGTTACGATGCTTTGATGGCAGCAGGAATGGACCAATCGCAAATAATGACTTTGCTGGAAACTGGACAGTATAATACAGGAATATTGGAAAGTGTTTCAAAGGAAACCATTCAAACATTGTACAATAACTTTAATACACCCGCCGTTGGTGCTTCAGGTGCAATTTATGGAATATTGGTAGCATTTGGATTAATGTTCCCAAATATAGAATTGATGCTTATATTTCTACCAATTCCTATAAAAGCAAAATACTTTATCCCTCTGATTATTGCCGGAGACTTGTTCTTCGGAATTACGGGATCACCATTTGGTATTGCACATTGGGCACATATTGGTGGGGCTATATTTGGTTTTATTATGGCCTACTATTGGAAAAAAAATAGTTTTGATTCACATCGCTGGAATTAACAATGGATACGAACAGTTTAAAATATCAATTTAAAACCTCAAGCATCATCATCAAACTGATTGCTATCAATGCAGTCATTTTTTTGGCTGTGCGTTTGTTAGCGTTTTTTATGGGCATGGGACCGGGACAATTGGTACAATGGTTTGTGCTACCAGAAAGTTTTGGCAGCGTTTTATTGCAGCCTTGGTCTTTGTTAACGTATTCCTTTTTACATTTTGGGTTTTTCCATATTCTCTTTAATATGCTATGGCTCTATTGGTTTGGACGTTTTGTATTAAACCTTTTTGACGAAAAACGATTTCTGACGATTTACTTGTTAGGAGCCTTGTTTGGCGGATTATTGTACCTAATTACTCATAACGTTTTTCCTGCTTTAATAGGGAGTACTGCTGGGTTAATAGGTGCTTCAGGTGCGGTAACTGCTATTATGGTGTTTATCGCAACATATACACCCAATGCAGAAGTGATGATTTTTAGGTTCCGAATTAAATTATGGCAAATTGCTTTGGTTTTAGTGTTGCTCGATTTGATTCTGTTACCAAGTAGTGGTAATGCTGGTGGCCGTTTAGCACATATTGGTGGGGCTATATTCGGTTTTGTATATGCACGACAGCTTCAGAAAGGGAACGATATAGGTGAGTGGTTTGAAAACTTAATCGATTGGGTAGAAAACTTGTTTAAACCCCGAAAAAAGAAGCCATTTACCAAAGTACACCGTAATAAAAAAACAGCTGCAAAAAGAACAACTACCGATGCTAAAAATGACAATCAGAAAAAGATTGATGAAATTTTAGACAAAATTGGTAAAAGTGGCTATGATAGTTTAACGAAAGCCGAAAAAGACTTTTTATTTAAAGCTGGAAAAGACGATTAACAGTGAAAAAAGGGGGGCTGATATCTAAAGTTTTATTCTGGTGCAATTCGCTGGTGGCGTTTTTGCTATTACTTTCATTCGTGTTACCGTATTTGCCGCCGTCAAAATTCCCAACATTATCCTTGCTTAGCTTATTGGTATCACCATTAATTTTATTGAATATTCTTTTTGCTATCTATTGGCTTGTAAGGATGAAAAGGCAATTTTTAGTTTCCACCATAATTTTAGTGATTGCTTATTTTTATTTCAATCCTTTTTTTGAGATTTCTTCGGAAGAAGATACTTCTGAGTATAAAAAAACTATCCGTGTGCTTTCATATAATGTACGATTATTTAATGCTTACGAAGATAACCCCGCTTCAGAAAAAGTATCAAAAACATTTTCAGAAATTATAAATGAAGAAAAACCTGATGTAATTTCAGTGCAAGAATATTATATTGAAAATAAGGTAGATTTTTCTGAATACCCATATCAACATATCAACTTTAAAGAAAAAAATAAATTAGGACACGCTATTTTTTCAAAATACCCTATTGTAAATAAAGGAGCTTTCAACTTTTCTGAAACATCAAACAATACCATTTACGCAGATATTGTTAAAGGTGAGGATACACTAAGGGTTTATAATGTGCATTTACAGTCTATGGGCATTAAGCCTAGAGTGAGTTACTTGCAAGAAAATGATAAAACCAGATTGCGAAGGCGAATCACCGATGCTTTTGTAAAACAAGAGGGACAAGTGGCCAAGATTAAAGAACACAATGAGAAAAGCCCTTATAGAACTTTAGTTATGGGGGATTTTAATAACACCTCATTTTCATATGTTTATAAAAGTATGACAACCACAATGCAAGACGCCTTTTTAAAAAGGGGGAACGGTATTGGTACTACCTTTAAATTTGATTTTTACCCTATGCGGATTGATTATATATTGGCTTCAGAAGATTTTGGAGTTCTGAAATTTAATACAATGGAAAAATCGTTTTCAGATCATTATCCTGTAAGTGCAACAATGGGATGGGAATGAAAAACGAAAACATAAAAATTTATAAAAAAAGCAGGATAAGGTTTTCCTAACCTTATTTTTCAATTATTTTTGCCTATGCAAAACAACGTCCTTATTTTAGATTTTGGTTCGCAGTACACACAGCTAATAGCACGACGTGTGCGAGAGCTGAACATTTACTGCGAAATCCACCCCTATCACAATATTCCAGAAAGCTTAGATGAGTTTAAAGCCGTAATCCTATCGGGAAGTCCGTTTTCGGTTCGTGCCGAAGATGCGCCACACCCAGATTTATCCCGTATAAAAGGTAAATTGCCTATGCTGGCGGTTTGTTATGGAGCTCAATATATCGCTCATTTTAACGGCGGTAGTGTAGAGCCCTCGAATATTCGGGAATATGGTAGAGCCAAACTTTCTATGATTAAGGCTGATGCTTCTCTTTTTAAAGGTATTTCAGAAGGAACACAGGTTTGGATGAGCCATAGTGATACCATTGCTCAACTTCCTGAAAACGGTGTTCGTTTGGCAAGCACACCAGATGTGCTCAATGCAGCATACCATATTGAAGGCGAAAAAATTTATGCGATTCAATTTCACCCAGAAGTATATCATACAACAGACGGGAAGCAATTGCTAGAAAACTTTTTAGTGCATATTGCTGGTGTTGAGCAAAGTTGGACACCTGCTGCTTTTGTAGACACGACAGTTGATGCGCTTAAAGAGCAATTAGGGGATGACAAAGTAGTATTAGGGTTAAGCGGTGGTGTAGATTCTACTGTAGCTGCTATTCTGTTACACAAAGCGATAGGTAAGAACCTCTATTGTATTTTCGTTAATAACGGATTGCTTCGGAAAAATGAATTTAGTGATGTACTATCACAATATAAAGATATGGGCTTAAATGTAAAAGGTGTAGACGCTTCGGTACGCTTTTTGGAAGCTCTAAAAGATATAAGCGACCCTGAATTAAAACGGAAAGCCATTGGTAATGCTTTTATTGAAGTGTTTGATGATGAAGCCCACCAAGTACAGAATGTAGATTGGTTGGCACAGGGGACTATTTATCCGGATGTTATTGAAAGTGTTTCAGTTAATGGTCCTTCGGTAACTATTAAATCACATCACAACGTAGGTGGTTTGCCAGATTTTATGAAACTGAAAGTGGTAGAGCCATTACGTATGCTTTTTAAAGATGAAGTACGACGCGTAGGGGCCGAAATGGGAATAGATAAGAAGCTTTTAGGAAGACATCCATTTCCGGGGCCTGGATTGGCCATTCGTATTTTAGGTGATATTACCGCTGAAAAAGTTCGTATATTACAAGAAGTAGATGCTATTTTTATCGACGGACTTAGAAAATGGGATTTATACGATAAAGTATGGCAAGCTGGAGCCATATTGCTTCCAGTACAGAGTGTTGGAGTGATGGGAGATGAACGAACATACGAAAAAGTAGTAGCATTAAGAGCGGTAGAATCTACCGATGGAATGACGGCAGACTGGGTGAATTTACCTTATGAGTTTTTGCAAGAAACCAGTAATCATATAATAAACCGAGTAAAAGGCGTTAATAGAGTAGTATACGATATTAGTTCCAAGCCGCCAGCGACCATTGAATGGGAGTAAGGTTCATTATTTAACTTAAATACATATTTTGAAGCATTTTATATACCTTTTTTTAATATGCACGCTTAACATGGGCTGTGGTATTGCAACCCAACAGCAGCAGTATAGAAGCCATAAAGTAAAAGCAGGAGAGACAATTTATAGTATTGCCCAAAAATATGGCACTACAGAAAGCGCCATTTATCGATTAAATCCTGATGCTAAAAATGGTATTGGTGCAAATACAATTATTATTTTGCCTCGTTCTTCAAATGTAATTTCAAACTCTGGAGCAACAAGTGTCACTTTCAAAGAGCATCGTGTTAAACGAAAGGAAACTCTTTTTAGCATTTCGCAAGAGTACAATGTTTCACAAGATGATATAAAGAAATATAATAAGGAGTTATATTCAAGACAGCTTAAAAAAGGCGAGAAAATCCGTATTCCTATTTCAGAAAAAGTAACTCCAACAACAACTGTTTCTGAAACTACAGAAAATACTGAAACCAACACGCATAAAGTAGCTCCCAAAGAAACTATTTACGGTATTGCTAGAAAGTATAATACCACTATTGCCGAATTGAAAAAACTTAATCCCGGTCTTGATAAAAATATTGCAATCGGTACTGTTTTGAATGTTCCAGATATTTCTACAACAGAGTCTGCTAGCATTGATAACGAAAAATACGACTTATACGAAGTACAGCCCAAAGAAGGTTTTTACCGATTAAAAGTAAAATTAGGTCTTTCAGAAGAAGAAATTATTGCCCTGAACCCGTATGCTAAAGAAGGCTTAAAGGACGGTATGATTTTGAAGATCCCAAAAGAAAATTTAGTTGGTGTTTCTGAAAAAGCGACTCCGGTTAATCTAGAAAACTATATATCAAATAAATCTGAAAAGAATGTTGCTGTGTTGTTACCTTTTGAACTTCGAGAGGTGGTTTCAGACTCTACAAAGGCCAATGAAGATTTGTTGAAGTCTAACTCAGTTTTACGCATTGCGCTCGATTTTTACAGCGGTGTGTTAATGGCAGCCGAATTTGCTAAAGACAAAGGTATTTCTGTTAACCTTCAAGTGTATGATACTGAACGTAGTGCCACGAAAGTAGGAAATATAATTGCAGGGAATAATTTTAAAAATATGGATGCGGTTATTGGACCCTTGTTAAGTAAAAATGTTGACAAAGCAGCTGCTACTTTACGAAGCAATAACATTCCAGTATTTTCACCTTTAAGCAACAAAGAGATTAGAATGTACCCTAATCTTTTTCAAACGTTACCTACAGATGATATGCTTCGTGCAAGGATGATGGATTATTTAGTTGAAAAATCAGCAGGGAAAAACCTAATCATCATTAGCGATGCGAAGCACAGTGCCGAAAAGCAGAAAATCACATCGCAAATACCTACTGCAAAGACAGTTTCGCCACGTGAAGGTGGTTATTTATATCAGCGTGATATTGCTGCAAAAGTAGATACAGAACGTGAAAACTGGGTTGTGCTGGCCTCCAGTGACCCGGTTTTGGTCAGTAATGTAGTTGGGCTTCTAAACGGAATGCCTAAGAGTCATAGATTGCGTCTGTTAGCGCTTGATAAAAATAAGGCCTATGATTATCATGATGTATCGAACATGCACTTGGCAAAGTTAAAGTTTACGTTTCCATCGGTTAATAAAAACTATGATTTCAACGAAAAAGATCCGTTTTTAATCAGTTATAAAAATGAATACGGTGTATTGCCCAACCGTTATGCAGTTAGAGGATTTGATATTATGTATGATGTGTTGTTGCGATTAGCTTCTGCAGATGATATGTATAAAGCCAGTGAAAACAACTTTGTTACCGAGTATATAGAAAACAAATTTCAGTACACCAACAAATTGCTTTCCGGATACCAGAACAATGCCGTTTATATTGTAAACTACGATGAAGACCTTCAGTTTAAAGAAGCAGAATGAGCACAGCAAGAGTAACGTACCTTGGGGACCTTCGTACAGAATGTGAACACCTAAAATCGGGTAACAAATATATAACCGATGCGCCGACAGACAATCATGGTAAAGGAGAAGCTTTTTCACCAACCGATACCGTAGCAACTGGTTTGGCCAACTGTATGCTAACCGTTATGGACATCAAGGCAAACGACCTACAAATAGATTTAAAAGGGAGCACAGCAACCGTTACCAAAACCATGGCCAGCAACCCACGGCGTATTTCAAAAATTGAAGTGGTTTTTAACTTACCTAGTATTTTAGAAGAAAAGCATAAAAAGATATTGGAAAAAACAGCAAGTACCTGTCCGGTGCATTACAGTTTACATCCAGATATTGAAAAGGTTGTTACCTTTAATTGGGGGTAATCAGTTTTGCATTAATTCAATAAAGGCAAGATTTTTGCGTTTCAATCTTTATGAAACTCTTTACCATAATTTTATTGTTTACGCTTTCCTTTTTTACTTCAGGAGAAAATAAGGAGAAAATCGCTTGGAATGAAACCAGGCAACTTACCTGGGAGGACTTTAGAGGAACCCCTAAACCTGGGGCTAATTTTGTAGCCAGTACCAACAGCGGAATGTCTTTTTCATTTTCTTACACTGAAAAAAATGGAAAACGTGCTATGCAGCACAGTGTAACTTGTAATTTTTACCCTGAACAATCTTGGTTTAAACCCGGAAAAGTTTCAGAATATATTTTAAAACACGAGCAGACCCATTTTGATATTTCAGAACTGCACGCCCGCATCCTACGAAAACGCATTGCTAAAGCTGAATTTTCAAAAAATATAAAAGAAGAAATAGGGGCGCTGTACCAAAAAACAGAATTAGAACGACAAAACCTTCAAAATCAATATGATTTGGAAAGCGATCACTCTAAGAACAAAAAAGAAGAATACCGCTGGCGACAGCATATAGCCAATCAATTAAAAGCCTATGAACGCTGGAAATAACCCAGACCCCAAACACTTAGAAGAATTGGCAAACTATAAAATGCCCTTCGGTAAATATAAAGACCAGTACTTGGTCAACATCCCTGAACCTTATTACGTTTGGTTTAAACAGAAAGGGTTTCCACAAGGAAAGTTAGGTAATTTAATGCAAGAGATGTATGAAATCAAATTAAACGGTCTGGAAGGATTATTAAAGAAATTAATAAAAAGATAAACCATAACTGTTTAATAGTTAGTTTTTTGTGTTTTTATCCTAAATATTCTTAAAAATTTAGGCTAAATACTACGCAACCATCCTGTCAAGTACCCATCTATTATATGGTAATATAAACGACATGGGGATTACGTTAAAATATATTAAGCCTTTACTCTATTGGATGCCAGAATTATACCTTGTGTTGGCCATTCTCTTTTATTGGGTTTCAACAGCCACACTTTTAAACCCTATAGCTTTTATCTTGTTAGTTCTTGTAGTGTCACAACTAATTTTCAATAAAAAAGGAATCGGAGTCTTTTTGGCTTCACTTCTTATTATTTTAAACCTATATATGTTTCTTGCCCTGTTTTCTGAATTATCAGAGTTTTCAGCATTTACTGTCTCTGCTCAAAAATTACTGTTTATTGGTTCGGGCTTTTTAATTCTTAACCTTGTTATGTCTATAAAGCTATTGCTCAAGCACATAACTTTACATCCAGAAAGAACAAAGATTCTTGGGTAAAGGAGCTTTTTGTTTTAACTGTTCATAAAACCCACATTTCTAATTATTGCGATATACTTTTTTGATATTTGCGATTTAATTGTTGCCTTCAACAATATTTCGCTACCTTTGCATCCCGTATAATTAACTCAGTAACGCTTCACAATGAGCACTACCAAATACATCTTCGTTACGGGCGGGGTATCATCATCTTTAGGAAAAGGAATCATCGCAGCTTCACTTGCTAAATTACTGCAAGCCAGAGGGTATCGTGTTACCATTCAAAAATTGGACCCCTACATTAATGTAGATCCTGGAACATTAAATCCATACGAACATGGCGAATGCTATGTAACCGATGATGGTGCTGAAACCGATTTGGACCTTGGGCATTACGAACGTTTTTTAAATGTAAAAACGTCACAAGCAAATAATGTTACTACGGGTCGTATTTACCAAAGTGTAATTGAAAAAGAACGTCGCGGAGAATTTTTAGGTAAAACAGTTCAGGTTGTTCCACATATTACCAACGAAATTAAAGAGCGAGTTCAACAACTAGGCTCTACTGGCGAATACGATATCGTAATTACTGAAATTGGCGGTACCGTGGGTGATATAGAGTCCTTACCTTACATTGAGGCAGTTAGACAATTACGTTGGGAATTGGGCGATGACAATGCTTTGGTTATTCATTTAACCTTAGTGCCTTATCTTTCGGCAGCTGGAGAATTAAAGACTAAGCCTACCCAACACTCTGTAAAAACCCTGATGGAAAGCGGTATAAAAGCTGATATTTTAGTTTGCCGTACCGAACATGATTTATCAGATGATCTTCGAAGAAAATTGGCGCTATTTTGCAATGTAAAACGCGAAGCTGTTATACAGTCTATTGATGCTTCTACCATTTACGATGTTCCTAACATGATGTTGGAAGAAGGATTAGATACAGTAACACTTCAGAAATTAGGAATTGAGGCCACCAAAGAACCAGATTTAACACGTTGGAACCAATTTTTAGAACGCCACAAAAACCCTAAAGGAAAGGTTAGCATTGGTTTAATAGGTAAATATGTAGAATTACAAGATAGCTACAAATCTATTTTAGAGTCATTTATTCATGCCGGTGCTGAAAACGAGGTGAGTGTAGATGTAAAGTATATTCATTCAGAATATATCAACAAGAATAATGTAGAGGCAAAATTAAAAGGCTTAGATGCTATTTTGGTAGCACCTGGTTTTGGCGAACGTGGTATTGAAGGTAAAGTAGAAGCCATTCATTATGCCCGTGAAAATAAATTGCCATTTTTAGGCATATGTCTGGGTATGCAAATGGCCGTGATAGAATATAGCCGAAATGTGCTGGGTATTAAAGATGCCAATTCTACCGAAATGAACCCACAAACACCTAATCCAGTCATTAATTTGATGGAAGACCAGAAAAGCATTACCGATATGGGTGGAACTATGCGTTTAGGGGCATGGAAGTGTGATGTAAAGGCCGATAGTATTATCGGTAGGGTTTACAACGAAAACACAATTGAAGAGCGCCACCGTCACCGCTATGAATATAATAACAAATATAAAGAACAATTAGAAGCTGCAGGGATGATTGCTACTGGTGTAAACCCAGATACACAGCTGGTAGAGGTAGTCGAAGTACCATCACACCCTTGGTTTGTGGGTGTTCAGTACCATCCAGAATACAAAAGTACCGTGGCCAGTCCACATCCACTGTTTGTGGCATTTGTAAAAGCGGCTCACGAACACGCCGATAAAAACTAAACCGACAATTTGGCGTGGTTCGATATTGGGGCGGGATATTTGCTTTATGCATTTAAATTATTAAGAAGAAATTTTTCTGAAACACCACACTTCAGAAACATATAAATATAAGATAGTTCGTATAACGGACATTTTTTGAAACAATTCAGCTTACATGGAAAAAAAGAATTTTGACGTTAATTCCCTCATAGGGTTTGTATTAATAGGAGGTATATTGGTATGGATGCTGTATATGCAGGAACCTTCTGAAGATGCAGTACAGGCAGAAAAAGCCAAAACCGAAGCTGCTGCAAAAGAAGCAACTGAAAAAGAGAATCAAGAAGACACCACACTTGAGCAAGCTACCGAAGAAATGGCCGTTGCCAATGCACAAGATTCACTTGCTTTTGAAAAACTTAAAAACAAATTAGGTTCTTTTGCTTATTCCGGAACGCTTCCATCAGCGAAAGAGAACACCACTGTATTAGAAAACGAAGTACTATACTTAGAAGTTAGCAATAAAGGAGGTTATATTACCGAAGCTCGTTTAAAAAAACACACTACGTACGATTCCCTTCAGGTAAGTCTTATTAAAGATGGCAATAGTAGTTTAAACTTGCAATTTTCTTCTGAAAATAGGCTGTTAAATTCCAAAGACCTGTTCTTTGAACCTTCAATTAGTACCAATGGCGATAATAAAGTACTATCCATGAAGTTGAAAACTTCAGAAAATGCTTTTATTGAATATCGTTATGAGCTATTGCCAAATGAATACATGCTCAATTTTAGCGTTCAATCGCAAGGATTAGACGGTGTAATTAATACTACCCAACCTATCTACTTAGACTGGCGTTTAAAGGGGTATCGTCATGCAAAAAGCATTACTTACGAGAATAGGTACACACGCTTAACATACGAATATGAAGATGAAGACCACGATAAGCTTTCGCCTTCTGGTGAGGATGAAGAATTAGAAAAAGACGTAACGTGGATGAACTTCCGTCAACACTTCTTTAGCTCTATGTTGTTGACAGATACGCCTTTTAAAGAAGTAGCGCTAAGTTCTGTAGACTTAGTAGAAGATGAAGAGGTGGATACGGTTTACACTAAACAGTATGGTGCAAAAATGTTATTGGAGCCTAAAGCTGGCGGACTTTCATATAACATGAATATGTATTACGGTCCTACAGACTATCAAATTTTTAATGACTACGGAAGAAACCTAGACGAAGCCATGCCATTAGGATGGGGTATTTTCGGAATGATTAATAAATACATCATTATTCCGTTATTTGGATTTTTAAGTGGCTTTTTACCTGCAGGAATTGCGATTATCTGCTTAACTATTTTAATTAAGTTATTGTTGTCCCCAGTACAATACAAGCAGTACCTATCGCAGGCGAAAATGAAAATACTGCGTCCCGAGATTGAGGAAATCCGTGAAAAGTATGGCGATAACAAAATGAAGATTCAGCAGGAAACCATGAAACTTCAAAATGCAGCAGGGGCTAGTCCATTAAAAGGGTGTTTACCGGCATTGTTGCAAATACCCGTTTTCTATGCACTGTTTACCTTTTTCCCAACAGCATTTGATCTTCGTCAGAAGAGCTTTTTATGGGCAGACGATCTCTCAAGTTATGATACCATAGCGCAATTGCCGTTTCATATCCCTTTTTATGGTGATCACGTAAGTTTGTTTCCAATATTGGCGTCTATCGCTATATTTATTTATATGATGATGACAACAGGCCAAACTATGCAGGCGCAACAACAACCAGGAATGCCTAATATGAAGTTTATAATGTACTTATCGCCATTGTTTATGTTGGTGTTCTTCAACAATTACGCAAGTGGATTGTCATTGTATTACTTTACGTCAAATATGATTACCATTGGTATTATGCTGGTAATTAAAAACTTCATAATCGACGATGATAAGGTTCATGCTAAAATTCAGAAAAAGAAAAAGCAACCTAAAAAACAAAATCGTTTTCAACGTAAAATGGCCGAAATGATGGAGCAGGCCGAAGAGCAAAAGAAAGCTCAGAAAAGAAAGTAACATAAAGCCTCCTCTAATCAGGGGGCTTTTTTTTCAATTATTAGAATTTATACTTTACCTTTTATTTCAACGTTTTAAATTGAAAATATACCTTACTATGAAAAAGTATTTTCCTTTTTTCTTCGGAATAATATTTAGTCTACAACTAGTTGCACAAGAAAAAATAAACCAGTTTGATGCAAACGGTAAGCGTGATGGGATTTGGAAAAAATACTATCCCGTTACGAAACAGCTGAGGTATACAGGGCAATTCGATCACGGAAAAGAAACAGGTATTTTTAAGTTTTATTGTGAAACTTGCAAAGATCAGCCCATGGCAATCAAAGATTTTTCTTCCAATGGAAATAAAGCTTCTGTACAATACTTTACCATTAAAGGAAAGTTAGTAAGTGAAGGTGAGATGGAAGGAAAAGATAGGGTAGGAGAATGGGTGTATTACCATGAAAAGTCTAATAAGGTAATGACCCGGGAACATTATAAAAATGGAAAATTAGAGGGGGTAAAAACTACATATTACCCCGATGGTACTAAAACAGAAGAAACCCATTATCAAAACGGCTTAAAACAAGGAGAGAATAACTACTATTCCCCAGAAGGTATATTACTAAAAAAACTACAATATGTAGACGATAAACTTAGTGGTGAAGCTGTTTATTATGATGCTAACGGTACTGTGACAATCAAGGGTTATTATAAAGAAGGTAAGAAAAACGGACTTTGGCAGTACTATAAAAACGGGGAAGTGGAAATGGAAGAGACTTACCCAAAACCAAAAAACCCAGAAAAACAATAGAATATATTTTTTTGACTTTAGTACGGTATAAATTTTGCTGTAATTACTATAGATTCAATAGATCGGCCTTGTAAAAAAGCCTTGCTAAAAATTGTATCTTTGCAATCAAAAATCAGCTATAGATTACAAAAAATGAATGCACAAAAAAGAGTTGTTGTTGGGTTAAGTGGCGGAGTGGATTCCAGTGTAGCGGCCTATTTGTTGAAAGAACAAGGGTATGAAGTTATCGGTTTGTTTATGAAAAACTGGCACGATGATACCGTAACCATATCTAATGAATGCCCATGGCTAGAAGATAGTAACGATGCCATGTTGGTAGCACAAAAACTAGGTATTCCATTTCAAACAGTCGATTTAAGCGAACAATACAAAGAACGTATAGTCGACTATATGTTTAAAGAATATAAAATGGGGCGAACCCCAAACCCAGATGTTTTATGCAACCGCGAAATTAAATTTGATGTATTTTTAAAAATAGCAATGGAACTGGGTGCAGATTATGTGGCAACTGGTCATTATTGCCGAAAAGGTACAATTGAAAAAGATGGTGAAACTATTTACCAATTACTTTCAGGAAAAGATCGCAATAAAGACCAATCTTATTTCTTGTGCCAATTATCACAAGAACAGCTTTCAAAAACATTATTTCCAATAGGTGAAATTTTAAAACCAGATGTGCGTAAAATAGCTTCAGAACAAGCATTAATCACTGCTGAAAAAAGAGATTCACAAGGCTTGTGTTTTATTGGTAAAGTAAGACTACCTGAATTTTTACAACAACAATTAGCACCTAAGGAAGGAGTGATTATCGAAGTACCATCGGGATATTCAAACTATAATAAAGTAGAACCTGAATTTACTTCTGAAGAAGACAGGCTTCAGTATCTTTCAGAAAAAAATAAATACACGATTACTGATGGAACAGAAGTAGGAAAACATCAAGGTGCCCACTTTTTTACTAAAGGCCAACGTAAGGGATTGGCTGTTGGGGGGACTAAAGAACCACTTTTTGTTATCGATACCGATGTTAAGCAGAATGTAATTTATACAGGGCAAGGTAAAGATCACCCTGGGTTATACCGTCGAGGGCTTTTCGTTAAAAATGAAGAAGTTCACTGGATTCGGGAAGATTTACGGTTACAGGAAGATGAAACCAAAAACGTTATGGCTAGAATACGCTATAGACAGGAATTGGAAAAAGCTACTTTGCACCAAACCGTTTCTGGACTATATGTAATTTTTGAAAACCCACAATCTGCCATTACCGAAGGACAGTTTGTTGCATGGTATGATAAGGGTGAATTGCTAGGCAGTGGTGTTATTTCTTAAATGATTAAAAAAATAAAATAATGAAAAAAATACTTTTACTACTTATATTATTTATTGCTCAAATAAGTATAGCACAAGAAGACGCACTTGTTTTCTTTGCAGACAAGGAAAATGTTGCCGATGCACTCGCAAATCCACTTACCATATTAACGCAAGATGCCATTGACAGAAAACAAATGCACGGGACACCAATAGATGAAAGAGATGTTCCTCTTAATGAAAACTATAAATCGCAAGTAAATAATAGTACAGGTATAACTGTTTTTGCTAAATCTAAATGGATGAACGCAGTTTATGTAAGAGGTTCTTTAAGTAACATCAATAATCTGTTGAATTTAGAATTTGTAACCGAAGTTGAGTTTGCCGATAAAGATCTAAACTTTACAAAGCCATTAGGTAGAACATCAGATAAATTCGAAATGGAAACTCAATCACGAGTGGAATACAATTATGGAGATGCTGCCAATCAAACCGAGATGCTTGCAGTAGATTTTTTACATGAAAACGATTTTACTGGTGAAGGAATGGTTGTTGCTTTTATGGATAATGGATATCCAAATGTAATGTCAAATCCAGCTTATGCTACTCTTAGAAATGAAGGTAGATTGTTAGGGGGATATGATTTTGTAGAAAGAGAACAAGGGTTTGAAGGTACAGGAAGTCACGGATCTGTTACTTTTAGTGATGCTGCTGCGTTTTTAGACGGTCAGTTTGTAGGTACAGCACCAGATGCATCCTATTATTTGTATGTAACTGAAGATGGTAATGACGAAACCCCGCTTGAAGAAGCCCTTTGGGTGGAGGCTTTAGAAAGAGCTGATAGTTTAGGTGTAGATGTTGTAAACACTTCTTTAGGGTATCAAGATTTTAATGATCCACGTTACGACCACAGCTATGAAGATTTGGATGGGCAGACCACTATTGGGGCTCGCGGTGCAAATCATGCTTTTGATAAGGGAATGATACTGGTTACTTCTGCTGGTAACGATGGTAGACCTTCTGATTTTGGATTTGTTGGTACCCCTGGTGATTCCCCTGGGATGTTAACGATTGGAGCGGTAGATTCTAATGGTAACCCGGCAGATTTCAGCTCTTTTGGGCCAACTGTAGACGGCCGTGTTAAGCCAGATGTTGTAGCACAAGGAGAATTTGCTGCCATTGTAGACCAATTTGGGGGTGTTACTTTTAGTAACGGAACTTCATTTAGTTCACCTATTATTGCAGGATCAGTTGCTTCTTTTTGGCAAGCAAGGCCACAAACACCAAATAGTACGGTTATGCAAATAATTAGGGAGTCTGCTTCTATGTTTGATAATCCTACAGATAAAATGGGCTACGGAATTCCAAATTTTGAAGACGCATACAATGCATTGATAGAATTGAGTATTGAAGATGAAATGCTGGAAAATAATTTTGCAATATACCCCAATCCCGTTACCACCCAAGTGAACATTTCATTTCCTAAAGATTATTCTGAAGCAATTTTTACAATATACAATGTGTTGGGTGAGCAGGTGAAACAGTCTCGCATTTCAAGTCAAAACAACCAAGTAGATGTATCTTATATGTCTTCGGGGGTTTATATTGCGACTATTCAATCTGGAAACAAAAAAACTTCTTTCAAATTAATTAAAAAGTAACAATACGTGCAGAATAGGATTACCAATCTTTTCAATATAAAATATCCATTAATTCAAGCCGGAATGATCTGGAACAGCGGTTGGCGTTTGGCAAGTGCTGTAAGTAATGCAGGTGGTCTTGGCATTATAGGTGCAGGCTCTATGTATCCTGAAGTGCTTTTAGAACATATTCAAAAATGTAAAAAAGCTACCGATAAACCCTTTGGGGTTAATGTACCCATGCTTTATCCAGATATTGATAAGATTATTGATATAATCATTTCTGAAGGAGTAAAAATCGTGTTTACTTCAGCAGGAAACCCGAAAACTTATACATCAAAACTAAAGGATAATGGTATAACTGTGGTTCACGTTGTAAGTAGTGTAAAATTTGCTTTAAAAGCGCAAGAAGCTGGTGTGGATGCTGTTGTTGCCGAAGGTTTTGAAGCTGGGGGGCATAATGGAAGAGATGAAACCACTACATTTACTTTGATACCCATGGTAAAAGAAAAAATTGATATTCCTTTAATCGCAGCCGGTGGTATTGCCACAGGTAAAGGAATGTTGGCAGCAATGGTTTTGGGAGCAGATGCCGTGCAGGTGGGGAGTCGTTTTGTAGCAAGTGAAGAATCAAGTTCGCACCAGGCTTTTAAAAAAATGGTGGTCGAAGCCAAAGAGGGTGATACCATGCTTACTTTAAAAGAGTTGGCCCCGGTTAGAATGTTAAAGAATAAGTTCTTTAATGATGTTATGGAGCTTTATACCAAAAACCCAGAAAAGGAAGAGCTAATTGAACTTTTGGGAAGAGCAAGAGCCAAAAAAGGAATGTTTGAAGGTGATTTAGAAGAAGGCGAGCTTGAGATTGGTCAAATATCTGGGTTAATACACGATATTAAACCAGCTGCAAAAATTGTTGAAGAGATGATCGCAGAATTTAAATCGGCCAAAGACGAAGTTTCTAAACTTTAAACTTTTATTCCTTCCAATAAATAATCAGCTACTTCAATATTTTCTTTGTCGGTATGTAAAACAGATACATCACCGGTCGTTTCAAGGATTACAGCTTTTACTTGGCTAAGGGTGATTACGTTTGCTTCACGTAATTTAGATTGCAGTTCAGATTCTGTTACTTTAGACTTTTTCAAATTATCCTTTAAAACTTTACCATCTCGCATGATCATAATGGGTTTATTTTCAATCAAATTTTCAACAGATTTACTTTTGTACCGTATATATGTGATTAAATAATTAAGAACATACAGAATAAGCAGTAAGATTGCCCCCACCAATACAGAGGGATTGCCTGTGTTTACTGTCATAGCAATAATATTACCTATGGCTACGGTTATCACAAAATCAAACCCCGTCATTTTACTGAAGCTTTTTAAACCAAAGATTCTTGTGTATAAAATGATGAGTAAAAAAATACACGTAGTCCCAATAAATACTTCGGGAATTTCTGTTAGGTTTTTAAAAAAATGATCGAGGGACATACCTTTCTTGTTTTAAAATTTAGTGCTTAATATATAACTAAAGAGGGTAATTTAAACTATTATTAAAATTTTAATTATTGAGCATGGGTTTTAGTTCAGGATCTTTATTTCTTAAATCTAATCCGCCTTCATAAACCGATTTTAAGTTTACTAAATAAAAAGACCATCCTTTGTCGCAGCCCAAACGAACATTAACTTTGTTTTCATCATCAGTTGGAATATTTTTTTGAGTTAGAGTAACAATAGTCCCATTTTTAAAGGGTTCAAAGCTAACGTCAACCAAGCAATCACCAGCAAAAGTAAACTGTAGAAAATCACTGCCATTAGCTTTGGTAACTTTGCCAGATTCAGTGACAGAGTATAAATACCATTGCCAGTCATATGATTGTCCTTCTTTAATAGATTGACTTTTTTTAATTTTTTCTTTTTCCGAAGTGTAAAATTCAGCATTACTTAAAAACCATTTTTCCAGCTCTTCGGGCTTTGTCCAAGCATCATATAACTTTTGCTTGGGGGCTTGTATCGCCACTTTTCTTGTAAATTGAGTCCAATCAAAATTTTTCATTTTCTTGTGTTTTGATAACCAATTAAATATACTTAAACTTCTTAAGTTTCTTTTTTAAAAATTCAGTAAATTTTTAAAATACCTAAAAGATACTTCTCATAAAAATAAGATGAAAGACAACCTGAAAATACTAGCAAAATTATTACTTTTGTGCATCTGAAAATTAAGCCATAAAACGCTATTATGAATTTACACGAATATCAAGGAAAAGAAATATTAAACAGTTTTGGAGTTGAAATACAACGAGGAATCGTTGCGCAAACCCCAGCGGAAGCTGTAGAAGCTGCAAAAAAATTAACCGAAGAAACCGGAACCGGTTGGCACGTTATCAAAGCACAAGTTCATGCTGGTGGCCGTGGTAAAGGTGGCGGTGTGAAATTGGCCAAAAACCTTAAAGAGGTAGAAGAAATTGCAGGTGACATCATTGGGATGAATTTAGTAACGCCACAAACTAGCAAGGAAGGAAAAAAAGTAAACCAAGTATTGATTACTGAAGATGTTTACTATCCTGGTGATAGTGAGCCGGAAGAATATTACATGAGCGTGTTGTTAAACCGTGCAACTGGTAAAAATATGATTATGTATTCTACTGAAGGTGGAATGGATATTGAAACTGTTGCTGAAGAAACCCCTCACTTGATTTTCAACGAAGAAGTAGACCCTTCTTTAGGTTTAATGCCATTCCAAGCACGCCGTGTTGCATTTAACTTAGGGTTAAGCGGAAAAGCTTTTAAACAAATGACAAAGTTTGTTACAGCATTATACAAAGCTTATACAGAATCTGATTCTTCTTTATTTGAAATAAACCCAGTTTTAAAGACAAGTGACGATAAAATCATTGCAGTAGATGCAAAAGTAACATTGGATGACAATGCGTTGTTCCGTCATAAAGATTATGCGGCAATGCGTGACATTCGTGAAGAAAACCCAGTTGAGGTAGAAGCACGTGAAGCTGGATTAAGCTATGTAGATCTTGATGGTAATGTAGGTTGCATGGTGAACGGAGCTGGATTGGCAATGGCAACGATGGACCTTATTAAACAAGCTGGTGGAGAACCCGCTAACTTCTTGGATGTTGGTGGTACAGCCGATGCTGAACGCGTGGAGACAGCGTTTAATTTAATACTTAAAGATCCTTCGGTAAAAGCTATTTTGGTAAATATATTTGGAGGTATTGTTCGTTGTGACCGCGTTGCGCAAGGTATTGTAGATGCTTATAAAAATATGGGTAATATTGAAGTGCCTATTATTGTACGCTTACAAGGAACGAATGCTGATAAAGCAAAAGAATTGATAGACAACAGTGGTCTTGCTGTGGAGAGTGCAGTACAATTTCAAGAAGCTGCAGATAAAGTACACGCAGTACTGTCTTAATAAAACATACTTTTTTAATTAATAAAACCTCTTGTTTTTCGCAAGAGGTTTTTGTTTTTAGTTAAATAAAAGTTAATATTTTGATTTTTTCGTAACAATTTATATTGATAGCTGTCTATACTATACATCAATCATTTAATCGAACCGTTATGAAAAAAATCAAAGTATTGTTTCTTGCACTATTGGTTACTGTGGCTTTTACAAGTATTGCAGCAGTAACTAATGTAAATGAACCCTCTAAAATTGCTGTTAAAGAAATTTCTCGACTTCTAAGTGATCCTAGTTTTTTAATTGAAGAAGATACATTTGCGACAGTAAAATTTGTAGTAAATGAAAATCACGAATTGGTGGTTTTGTCTGTAAAAACAGAGCGTAAAGAAATTGAAAACTACATTAAAAGGAGACTAAATTATAAAACAGTAACCTGTGAGCTAAAAGAAGGAATGGTTTATATTCAGCCCGTTAATTTGGTGAGCCTTAAGTAAGTTTAAAAAAAGCAAACAAAGCCCGGTTTCATCAACTGGGTTTTTATTGTAAAGAGGCCAGAGCTTTTATTTTTTGAGCATCTTGTTCAGACTCAAAACTAGCTAGTGCATCCTCTACAAGGTTTTTTAATTCCTTTTTTACAACGGTTTTGTATTCTTCTTTATAGGCGTTTATATTTTCTAAATAGCGAAGCATCCATATTAATTTTTGAACGATAATAGGGTCGTGCTTGCAATAAGTGCGTAAAGCGGCCATAGTATTGTAGAGTAAATCTTCAAAATTTACAATAGCAATTTTCACTATTGCTTTATCGTCTTTAATTAATATGCCTTTGTCTCTTTTCTTCATTCTAAGGGCAAAAAGTTCAGTAAGATAGTCTATTGCGTTAATTGCTGTTCCAGGGTCATTTATACCTGGTGACATGGCTTTAACAGCAATTTCGGTTACTTGTTTAAAAGCTAATATGTAATTATCTTCAACCAGTTCGCCTCTGGAAAAATTAATATTAGATAAGATCTTTTTTAAGGTTGAATCGTCCAGTTCTTTTTCAGATTTAATTAAACACGCATTTTTTAAAACGAAAAAGCCTTTAGGTGTCGTTATGTGTATCCTTGTTTCAGCGTTAACAGCGATTTCTGTTATGTTTTTAAATGAAATATTTTGTAGGTAGCCACTTTCGTTTGTAGAATATTCAAACCAATTATCGGTTGAAGGAAAATTTTCTACAACGTTTTTATCCTCGTCCTTTTCATTTTCTAAAAGGCTTTCCATTCGCTTTCTTGATTTCTCGTAAATCTTATCTAAAATATTGTTTATCTGAATGCTTTGCGAAATGTTATGGATAAAATAGATGAACAAACAAAGGCACAGTATAGTTAGCGCAATACCCAATAAAATGGAAAGGCCAGGCAACGTATATTTTTCGTCATTGGGTTCGATAGAAAAAAGGGTGAATATATTGTATAGAATAGTTGCTAAATAGGTCCCTAAAATAATTTGATGTGTTTTGTCTGAAATTAAGCCCGGTAATAGTCGAGGTGAAAAATTACTCGATGCTTGGCTTAACAAGAGCATAACCATCGAAAAGCTAAATACCATCATGGATATTAAACCACCAATACAAGCACTTAAAACAGTTAATGCTGTGTCACCATCTTCCAGTAGTAATTGTGGTGCTACTTCAATTAAATGGCGTGACACTCCTTGGTCTTCAAACGATGCCATTACGAAGGAAAGTAGAAACCCTGCTAAGGCTAAAATTGTAGGGTAAAAAGCAATTTTACTTTTAATATTACTGAAAAAGGCAAGTAGTTTTATGTACAATTGTTTCATAAAATAAGTAGGGTTATCTAGTTGATAAATTAAAAGTAACCTATTTCTTTTTCTTCATTCTTAAAATTGAATTAAATAAATAGATTAATTCTTTGTCGAAAACAGACAAAAAGACAGTTATATTAGACTGAAACAAGTCAAAATGTCTTAAAAAATGAAATGGAATTGGTTTTGCTATAAGTGTAGTACTAGTAGAAAAAAAAGTAAAACAATATTAAAAATAAAACGTTATGAATTTAGTTAGAAGAAATAACAATTGGTTTCCATCTTTATTAGATGAGCTTTTTACAGAGAACAGATTGGATACTCCCAATTATGAAAACTTTAGCATTCCTGCTGTAAATATTCAGGAAAAAAACACGAATTTTGTAGTGCAATTAGCTGTTCCTGGCTTAAGTAAGGAAAACTTCAATATTGAAGTTGAAGATGACATATTGAAAATATCTGCTGAAGTTACTTCAGAAAATGAAGAAAACAAAACAGAAGATGAAACAAAATTTACTCGTAAAGAGTTTAATTATAAAAGTTTCAAAAGATCATTTACATTACCAGAAAATATAAATGTTGAGAATGTAAATGCAAGTTATGAAAATGGTGTGTTAGAAATCACACTACCTAAAAAAGAAGAAGAAAAAGTATTAAAGAGAATGGTTGAGATTTCATAATTGAAATTTAATTTGGTTAGTTAGTTGAAATGACCACGTGCTACTCAATCGGTACGTGGTTTTTTTATGTCTAAAAATTACCTTCTTCTACGTTTGCCGCCTGTACTTTGAACACGTTTAGCTTGAGGTACATTCTTAGACTCTTCAACTGAATCTTGCAGGTCTTTCAGTTCTTTTTTACTTAGGTCTCTCCATTTGCCAATGGGTAAATCACCCAATTCAATATTCATGATTCTAATTCTTTTTAGGGCTGTTACTTCGTAGCCTAAATATTCGCACATTCTTCTAATTTGCCGATTTAGACCTTGTACTAAAATAATTCGAAACACAAACCGGCTTATCTTTTCAACTTCACACTTTTTTGTTACAGTGTCTAGTATAGGGATGCCATTACCCATTCGCTTTATAAAATCATTCGTAATAGGACGGTCTACAGTCACTATGTATTCTTTTTCGTGTTTGTTGCCTGCACGTAAAATTTTATTTACAATATCACCGTCGTTGGTCATTAATAGTAACCCTTCACTGGGTTTGTCTAATCTACCCACGTGAAAAATCCGCTCTTTGTGGTTTATAAAGTCAACCACGTTGCCTTCCACGCGTCTATCGGTAGTACACGTAATGCCAATAGGCTTATTTAGTGCAATATAAACCAGGTTTTCATTTTCGGTAATTAGTTTCCCGTCAACCCGTACTTCATCATCGGGCATTACTCGATCACCCAACGTGGCCAACGTACCATTTATGGTGACTTTTTCCTTTTCGATTAAGGTGTCTGCTTGCCTTCTAGAGCAATATCCACTATCACTAATAGCTTTATTAATCCGTATAGAATCTGGGTGGTGTGTCATAAATACAAAGATACAAATTGTACAATCGTTAAACTTAATTTAAAAAAATAGCTGACTAACATTAATTGTTATATTTTCATAAAAACTGAAAAAATATGGCTGTTTTAGGTTCTATCATAAAAAGTGCAATCGATCTTCGAGACAATTTGGTTTCAGAAGATTCCCCTGTTGAAGCACAACAAAAAGTATTAAAAAACCTTCTCGAAAAAGCACAGCATACTGCCTTTGGGAAATATTACGGATTTAAAAAAATTTTAGCTTCAGAAAACATAGAACAAAGCTTTTCTAAAGCAATCCCTTTTCACGATTATAATAAAATAACCACAGAGTGGTGGCACCGTGTTCATGAAGGGTTTGAAGATATTACTTGGCCAGGGAAACCTACTTATTTTGCATTGAGTAGTGGAACAACCGGAAAGACTAGTAAGCGAATTCCTGTAACCAAGGAAATGATTGAAGCCATCCGAAATACGGGTATTAAACAAGTTGGTGCCTTGACGAATTTTGATTTGCCACCTGATTTTTTTGAAAAAGAAATCATGATGTTGGGCAGCTCAACCGATTTAGAACAACGAGACGAATTTATAGAAGGTGAAATTAGTGGTATAAGTGCCAGTAACATTCCGTTTTGGTTTCGTGGGTATTATAAACCAGGTGAAGAAATTGCTAAAATAGCCGATTGGGACGAACGAGTACAAAACATTGCTGAACGTGCCCACGAATGGGACATTGGCGCACTAAGTGGAATTCCATCTTGGATAGAGTTGATGATGAAAAAAGTAATCGATCATAACAACTTAGAAAACATTCATGATATTTGGCCTAACCTACAAGTATACACCAGTGGTGGTGTTGCATTTCAACCATATGAAAAAAGTTTTAATAAGTTATTGAAGCATCCTATAACGGTTATAGATACATATTTAGCTTCGGAAGGATTCGTTGCTTTTCAGCAACGGCCCGATACTACAGCAATGAAGTTGGTTACCGATAATGGAATTTACTTTGAGTTTGTCCCTTTTAAACCGGAATATGTAAATAAAGATGGTTCTATTGCTCAAGAAGCTCCAGTTTTAAATCTTTCGGAAGTAGAGAAAGATGTCGATTATGTGTTGGTTATGAGTTCTGTTTCGGGTGCATGGCGTTATTTAATTGGTGATACCATTGCTTTTACCGATGTAAAAAAAGCCGAAATAATCATTACTGGTCGTACTAAGTTCTTTTTAAATGTGGTTGGATCACAATTATCGGTTAACAAAATGGAAGCCGCCCTTCGGAAATTAGAACAACAGTTCGATATCGAATTGCCGGAATTTACCATTGCTGCTGTTAAAGATGATGATGAGTTTTACCATCATTGGTATTTGGGTACAACAGCTAATATTGAAGAAGATAAACTTTCCGAAGCACTTGATACTGCCTTACAAGAAGCCAACAAAAACTATAAAGTAGCTCGCGAAAAAGCATTAAAAGGGATAAAAGTGACCACTGTTTCACCAAATGTTTTTCATGAATGGAATGCTAAAAATAAAAAGAAAGGTGGTCAAGTAAAAATGGAAAAGGTGATGGACGAAGAGAAGTTTAAAGATTGGGAAGCGTTTGTAAAGTCTATTCAGCAGTAGCTGCTTCTTCCAATTTACCTTTATTTATCAATTCCATTACTTCTTCGGGGGACATATAGAACGAACGAATTCGTTTTTTATACCGTTCTGAAATATTAGCGTGATCTAAAATAAAATTTTTGGTTTGTAATATGTAATCTCCCATACCATGGGCTACAGCTATCGTGTCAGCTGTTCGTTCTACTTCTTTAATATGCATTTTCGAAAAAAGATATTTAAAACCGAAAATTAACATCCCAAAGTTATTGCGATCGCTATAATCAATTACATGACCTAACTCATGCCCTAACCAGCCAACTATAACATCCGAAGGAATATCATTAATGGTAAAGGCTTCGTTTTCAATCTGTATTTCTCTACTGATTAGTATAATGTACTCTCGGTTTTTACTTCTTTTAAAAAAACTACCCCAAGTAGGCTGCGCCTGCATGGTAGACTTTTTTATTTTATCCTTAAACTTAAAAGTTATGTGAATATCTTTTAATTCCGGAAAGTAAGAGAGTGCTATTAATGCCTCTTCTTTTATGCTTTCTGGAATAATTTTATTGCTTGGAACGGTATCTTGCGTTGGCATCATATTTAATGAAAAGTACAAAAATGGTAAAAACAGTTGTGTTAACACGCTCATAAATTAAATTTTGATGTAATTAACTTCCGAAGAAAAAAATATAATCATTACTTAACTTCTTCTAATGATCTTTGCAAAACTTTAATTTTATCTCTCAACTTAGCAGCCATCATAAAGTCTAACTCTTTAGCCGATTTTTCCATCGCTTTTCGTGTGTCACGTATTTTTTTCTCTATTTGAGGTTTAGTCAAGTATTCATCTTCTGGTTCTGCGGCAGCTAGACTGTCGGCAGTTTCAAAAGTGTAGGCCTCTTGTTTTGATTTTGCCAGCGTATTTTCGAATGACTTTTTGATTGCCGTTGGGGTAATGTTGTTTTCCTTATTGTAAGCAATTTGCTTCTCACGTCGGTATTCAGTCTCATCAATGGTTCCTTGCATACTATTTGTAATTTTATCAGCATACAGAATAGCTTTTCCATTAATATGTCTTGCAGCGCGACCCACAGTTTGGGTAAGCGAGCGTTTACTACGTAAAAATCCTTCTTTGTCAGCATCCAAAATTGCTACTAAAGATACTTCTGGTAGATCCAGCCCTTCCCGTAATAAGTTGACACCTACTAATACATCAAAAATCCCTAAACGTAAATCTTGCATTATTTCAACCCGTTCTAAGGTATCTACATCACTATGAATGTAGCGACATCGTATTTGAACACGTGTTAGGTATTTTGTTAACTCTTCTGCCATTCGTTTGGTAAGCGTAGTGACCAACACCCGTTCATCTTTTTCAATACGAAGTTGCATTTCTTCCAACAAGTCGTCAATCTGATTTAAACTAGGGCGAACTTCAATAGGTGGGTCTAGCAAACCGGTTGGTCTAATTACTTGCTCAACATACACACCACCGCTTTTTTCCAGTTCATAATCTGCTGGTGTGGCGCTTACGTAAATCACTTGGTTTTGAAGCGCTTCAAACTCTTCTGCTTTTAACGGACGGTTATCCATAGCTGCCGGTAAACGGAAACCATATTCCACCAAATTCTCTTTTCTACTGCGGTCACCGCCGTACATGGCTCCAACCTGTGGGATGGATACGTGACTTTCATCAACTATCATTAAATAATCATCTGGAAAATAATCCAATAGGCAGAATGGGCGCGTACCAGGTAAACGCCTATCAAGATAACGAGAATAGTTCTCAATACCGCTACAATAGCCTAATTCGCGGATCATTTCGAGATCGAAATTGGTGCGTTCTTCCAGTCGTTTAGCTTCTAGGTGTTTGCCTATTTCCTTAAAATAATCAAGTTGTTTTACCAAATCGTCTTGAATTTCACGAATGGCTCCTTGTAATACATCTGGCGAAGTAACGAACATATTAGCAGGATAGATGTTCAAGCGTTCATATTTCTCAATTACTTCATTCGTTTTCGGATCAAAAGCTTCAATTTCTTCAATTTCATCTCCAAAAAAATGAATTCGGAAAGCATCATCAGCATAACCTGGATATACATCTACGGTATCACCTTTTATTCTGAAATTTCCATTATGGAATTCTGCTTCAGTACGAGCGTACAGACTTTGAACTAAACGATGTAGTAATTTGGTTCGCGAAAGCGTCTGGCCCTGCTGCAAACTAATTACGTTTTTTTGAAACTCAACTGGGTTACCAATACCGTACAAACAAGAAACCGAAGCAACCACAATTACATCACGTCGTCCTGATAATAGGGAAGAGGTGGTGCTTAAGCGAAGCTTTTCAATTTCTTCATTTATGGAAAGGTCTTTTTCAATATACTGTCCGCTACTCGGGATAAACGCTTCCGGTTGGTAGTAATCGTAATAGGAAACAAAATATTCCACCGCGTTATTGGGAAAGAAATTTTTGAATTCTGAATATAATTGTGCCGCCAACGTTTTGTTGTGTGCCAATACCAAGGTTGGTTTCTGTACTTCTTCAACAACGTTGGCAACGGTAAAGGTTTTACCACTTCCGGTAACCCCGAGTAGTGTTTGATATCTTTCTTCGGAATTAAGCCCGTTCACCAATGATTTTATGGCTTCTGGCTGGTCACCAGTGGGCGTAAAATCTGATACTACTTTAAACTTCATAGATTCTTTTTCAATGCCCTACAAAAATAAGTATTTAGAATCATAAAAGTTATTAAATCAACGAGAGTGCTTTTTAATTGAGCAAGTAATATAATTTAAAACCAAAAGAAAAATTCATTGAAAAAAGAGAACCATCTTCTTCTCTGTATCTTTCAAAAAAGCTAAATTCATCTAAAAATTCGCCTCCACTTCTTGGATTAATAATATTTGAAAAAGTATTATCTCTGTACTTTATACCAAGACCCGCATAAGCATTAACACCAAATTTTCTTGTAATTGGTAAAAAAGCACCATACTTAAGGTGCGTTCCTATTTTTTTTCGATGAAAATCTGCACGATCAAATTCTACTCGATTGTCATTTTCGAGAATATAATTATTATCTATGAGTGTCTCTTTTTGGTCTATATAAAAAAGCTCTAAAGAGATATGTTGCTTTACTTTATTTGCTGGGTTTAAAATAAAATATACTTCTGGTCGTATTTCAAATAACTGGTAATCTTTGCCAACATTTTCACCTATAGAAAAAAAGTTTATTGCTTCACTTCCATAACCAATATCTAACCCAGCACGCCATCTTTCAGAAAAACCTTTAATGTAACCCAATCTGTATCTAGGATTATAAGGGCTAAATGATGATAGAAGGTTAAAAGTTATGATGGAAGGCGCTGCGTTTACTTCTTTAGCGACTTTAGGTTCAGTTTGTGAGAAAGATGAATAAGCAACGATAAAGCAAATAAGAAATAATGTTCTTTTCATGAAAAATGGGACTTTCTTTTAGAGTTTCCGAATGTACTTATTTTAAAAAGAATGAAAACTCTATAAATCACGCTTTTTCAACAAAGCATAACTCCAATACACAAACAAGAATGTCCAAATTAATACAATGGCTACGTTTAAAAGAGTGACATCATAACTTTTTGTAAAATTCTCCCCTAATTGCGTGGCCGCAGATTGTACAGCACCCAAACGTGACATAGGTTCTTTAATCAGGTCAGACATAGCATCTAAGGGAAGAAAATTGTATACGCTTTCAAATAAATTAGTTCCAGTTTTAACACGGATAAACTGAAATCCGATGGCTATAAGTCCCTCAATAATCTGCCAAATAACTAAAAATCCAATGGCAAAAGCAGAACGTTTAACCCAAACTCCCAAGAACATACAAAATGAAAAGAATCCAACTAATTTTACAAAATAGGCAAGAAGGTACTCTAGGTCACTAAAAATAATCCCAAACTCTTTATAATCTGAAAAGATGAGTCCTAAAACTAAAGAAACCAAAAAAACAAATATTGTTGAAACTAAAGCAAAAACTAGTACAGTTAAAAATTTAGAAAGGACAAACTCTTTTTTGCTTAAACCGTCAATTAAGTTTTGTTTTAGTGTACGGTAACTATACTCATTACTCATCATTGAAACAATGACAATAGCTAAAAATATTTTAAGAATAGCAGCTATATAGGTGTTGAAATGCCAAATAAAGGGAAAGTTAAAAATACCTTGATCTGCAAGTCTAAAATTGACAGAGGCGAAATCAAATTCTATTGAAGCAATAGCAGAAATAAATATAATTAATGAAAAATAAACGATTGAAATAACTTTAACAGATCGATTATATCTTAATTTTTGAAGTTCTATATTGAGAAGTCGTAACATACGGTTAGTTAGTTTAGGTTTTTAGTCAATTCAAGGAATTGTTCTTCTAGGCTTTCTTTTCGTTTCACTAAGTGTGATAGAATAATTCCTTTTTCCTGAAGCTGTTTGTTTAAGGTTGAAGCGTCCATAGGTTCTTCTAAATAAGCAACGAGCGTGTCACCTTCCTTCTTCAGTTTTCCAAAACCAGCATGATTTTTTAATTCATTTTCCAATAGCTGCATATCATTTGCTTGTAGAATAAAGAAACCGTGGCTGGCATTCATTTCATCAACCGTTCCGGTATATAAGCTTTCCCCTTTTCGAAGAATCACAACGTGTGAACAAACTTTTTCAACTTCATCAAGTAGGTGAGAGGCCAGTAAAATTGTAGTCCCCTCTGAAGCAATTTTCTTTATAATTTCCCGTATTTGATGAATTCCCTGTGGATCTAAACCGTTTGTGGGTTCATCGAGGATTAATATTTCAGGATCGTTCAGCAAAGCTGAAGCAATCGCCAAACGTTGCTTCATCCCTAAAGAAAATGTTTTAAATTTACTGTTTTTCCTTTCCAGTAAACCAACAACTTCTAGTTTTTCTTCAATTTTTGAAGTAGGAACTCCTTTAATTTTGCATACCAACGCTAAATTTTGAACCGCTGTCATATACGGGTAAAAGTTGGGGTGTTCAATAATGGCACCAACTTTTTTTAGCGCATTGTGGGTAGAATCGGTGCCGTCAAACCAATGGTAACTACCGTCAGTTTTATTGACCACATTTAGGACGATGCCCAATGTGGTTGATTTCCCGCTTCCGTTTGGGCCTAAAATTCCGTACACATTTCCTTTTTCAATGGTAAAAGAGAGGTCTTTTACGGCGGTTATAGGACCAAATTTTTTGGTAAGATTGTCAATCGTAAGTATGGGTTCCAAAGAATTGTATTTTTTGGGTTAGCTATCTATACGACGAATGTACTGAAGATTTGTTACAAATTAATGCTGGAAGTTGGAAGTTTGAAGCTAGATGTTGGGTGCTGGATTACTGATGACATTAGTTAATATACATCCATCATCTGTCATCAAACACCAGTCAATTACGACTTTTCTTCTTTGTTGAAGTAAACCAAATAATAATACATCTGTTTTTCTTCATCCCAGCCTTTTTCTACAAAACGCTCTGCACTGTCAGGATTTATGAAATCCATCTTTATCTGAATGTTAGTATCTAGATTAATTACATTTTTAATCTTTTTACGAGCGGCACTCACTGCAGTATTGGCAATAGGGAAGGTGGTGAGGTCTTCAATTTTATATTTTGGTGCTTTTTCTGTTTTGTAATGATTAAATTCAGGCACTAATGCAGGGTTATCAATCACTTCGTTTACAAAAGAACTTTCTTCAAAATTATCGTTTTTAGCAAAGTGGTTTACGGCACGGTTCATAAACATAACTTCTTGTTGTTTATCTTCCGCAGGAAGTACCACATCTTTTGCAAAATCCTGGCAGAATTTTAAATACTTTTTGGTGAAGAAGTTTTCATCTTCAAACGCATCAACACCTAAAAAGCTTTCCACCCAATAACGGGCGTCATAGCGGTTACTATCAATGGAAAGTACTTTGTAGCCTTCCTCTTTCTTTACGTTGAATATAAGTGCCCCTTTATCCAGTTTTTTAAGATTTACACCTTGCTGAAGTATAGCATCTAATTGATTACCCTGTTCAGCAAACTGAAGAAAGTCTTGTTTTATCTCAGACTTAAAAATACCAATGCCATCTACCTTTTCATTATCAATCTGCAGGTTTTCCATATACGCTACATATACTTCCCCGTTTTTAATATGCGGATGCATGGATTGGTCAAAAAGATGCTTGGTTATCTTTTTACTGTGTTCGTGAATACTTTCTGGATCATTAAAAATTTCAGAAACAGTGTTATATAAATCATGAAATTCCAAATCAGCTTCGTGACGAAACTGAAAGTAGTTTTCTTCTTTGTCGCGAAATGGTTTCAGAAAAAACTCTTTTAACAAAGGTCTAATCTCATCATCCATTTTGTAAGGTGCCGATGAAAGAAAAATCCCTTCGTTACGGCTTTTATTTCCTACTCTGTGAATAGAAAGTGAAGCAATATGTGCAGCGTATAAGTTGATCATTTTAAATGTAAAATCTAAAGGTTAAATTAACTGAAAATTGTAACGGTTAAAGCTACTGTAAAAAGCTGAGAACTTGTTTTATATTAGTTCCAATTTTCGTCAAAATCTAGCGTATCATAATCTTCTGGGTCAAGGCCCATTTCGTCTTCCTCTTCTTCAGAAAAGGCATCGTCCATATCTTCAATAATGAACTCCCGTTCTGGCGCTACAGCTGGTATTTGGCCCTCAACGTACATAAGGTTTGGGTAGCTTTGACCATCTTCTGGCTCGACGATATCTGCCAATTCTACCATAAACGTCCACATATTGAGATAGTCGTAAATGTAAAGCAACCGGGTTTGTTCTCGCCAAACGGTATCTTCCAAACGGTTTTCACTCATTACCCTAACAGAACCAGGTTTGTCGCCCATATCAAACAGAGCGATTTCTTCTCCTTGCTCCCATTTCTCATTACTTACATAAAATGAGGCCATTTCTTGTCCTTCAAAACCAAAGGATTGCAAGATTACATTGTGAAGGTCCTCAAGGTTATCTGAAGCTTCAATTTCAATATCTCTAAAAACATCTTCATGTGTGTCAAGAATGACTCTAAACCGGTACACCATAACTGAAAAATTTAGGGGACAAAGGTACGAACTATTCCACTTTTCAGAAGAAGAAATACGGGTTAAATATTACCAGTTAATTTAGTTTAAACTTGCCGAGTGATAAAATCTGGCCGGTGTCTTTTCCATGCTTGCAATACAACATAAAATTGATATCCAAACAATAAAGATGCTATTATTAAATGAAGTGGTTGGGATAAGAAAGGAAAATCAAAATAATACATGGCGATGCCTGTTGCAGCTTCAAGAATGACTAAGAAGAATACTGTGTTTATTTTTTTGAGGCCGTAACTGTGTTTTTTATTGAAAAACCATAACGCTAAATTGACCAAAAATATCAAAATAGAAAAAGAACGGTGTGCGTAAAAATACAAATCGGGGTTATCGAGCCAGAGTGACTTTGCTTGGTAGCCAACTATATCTACTTGCTCATCTACAAACTGGCGGACTTGTGTGCCCAGTACCACTTGTACAATAGTTAATAACAGTGCAAATATCAAAAGATTTGTATAGCCTATTGAAATAGAAAAAGTACGCAGTTTAGGCTGAGAATAATATAATAAGTACAATAAAACAGCCAAAATAACTAATGCCATCACCATATGTATGGTGATTCGTATAGGTGATAAAACGGAGTAAACTACAGTTGCCCCTAACCAAGCTTGAAACCCAAGTAAAAATACACTAAGCCAAGAAAGCAAGGTAATCCGTTTACTATGCTTCCATTGACTAAAAGAAAATAGCGCCATAATTAGGACAGCCAAGCCGGAAAGTGCTCCAAAAAGACGATTTATATATTCAATCCAGGTATGCCAAACGTTAAAGGTTGCATAATCGTGTTTGGTGTACAGGTTCCAATTATTTTCTGAAAAAGTTTCGCTTGTTGTAAAGTCTTTGGCAGCTACTTGAAGTGTTTCATCTTTAATGATTACCTGCCCTTTTTTAAAGCTACGCTGAGGTTGCCATTCCAATTCTGTAATATCGGTAGGGGGGATATAATAACCAAAGCATTTAGGCCAATCTGGACAACCCATTCCAGAGCCTGTCATTCTAACCATGGCTCCTGCTATAATTACTAAATAAACAGCAATTAATGCTATTTTTACCCACTTTCTATACATTATGTAACGGGTGTTAAGTTTAATTTTTTTCCTTTTTGAAGCATAAAACTTTTGGCAGCTTCATATTCATTAGGAATATCACCTTCTAAAATAGCTTCTTTTATGGCATCTTTAATAATACCGATTTCCCGAGAAGGTTTTAAACCAAAGGTATTCATAATTTCTTCTCCACTAATGGGCGGTTGAAAGTTTCGGATGTGATCACGTTCTTCAACTTCTTGAATTTTATCCCGAACTTTTTGAAAATTATTATGGTACTTTTTAAATTTCTTTGGGTTTTTAGTGGTAATATCGGCTTCACAAAGCGTCATCAAATCATCTACGTTATCTCCTGCATCAAAAATCAATCGTCTAACAGCGCTATCAGTAACATCAGTTGCCAAAACGATAGGACGAGAGCTCATTAAAACCATTTTCTGAACAAATTTCATTTTATCATTCAGTGGCATTTTCATGCGCTTAAAAAGTTTATAGACCATTTTTGAGCCTACAAATTCGTGGGCATGGAATGTCCAGCCAATTTTTTTGTCAAACTTTTTAGTGGGTGCTTTTCCAATATCATGTAATAAGGCTGCCCAACGTAACCAAAGGTTGTCTGTTGTTTTTGAAATGTTATCGACCACTTCCAGCGTATGCCAAAAATTGTCTTTATGCCGTTGTCCTTCTTTTTCATCAATACCTTCTAAGGCAACTAATTCAGGAAAAATAAAAGGAAGCAAACCAGTTTTATGAAGCAAGGCAAAACCTTTAGATGGCTTATCGGCCAACAAGATTTTATTGATCTCGTCAATAATTCGCTCTTTTGAAATGATTTTTATTCGCTTTGCATTTTTGGTAATGGATTGCAACGATTCTTTTTCAATAAAAAAGTCAAGTTGTGTGGCAAAGCGAATGGCCCGTAGCATCCGTAATGGGTCGTCGCTATAGGTAATATCTGGATTTAAAGGCGTTTTGATAATCTTTTTTTCAAGATCTTCTATGCCATTGAATGGGTCTAACAACTCACCAAAGTTCTTATCATTTAAACTTAGTGCTAATGCATTAATGGTAAAATCACGTCGATTTTGGTCATCTTCTAGTGTTCCATCTTCTATAGCTGGGTTTCGGCTTTCTTCGGAATAAGATTCTTTACGGGCACCTACAAATTCTAGCTCAATTCCGCCGGTTTTAAGCATAGCGGTACCATAGGTTTTAAAAATAGAAACTTTGGGTTTTCCCGGGAGAAGTTTAGAGACCTCTTTTGCCAATTCAATACCACTACCAACTGCAACAATATCTATATCTTTTGCTTTGCCACGGTCTAAAATATAATCGCGTACATATCCGCCAATAACATAGCTTTCCGTTTTTAAATTGCTAGCAGCTTTCGATACGGTTTTAAATATTGGGTTTTGTAATGCGTTAGGATATGTTGGCATTTTTGTTTAAAGTATTTTCAAGCTAATCTTAGTTTAATTGCGAATAACCTTTACAGTGCCATCATTTTTTAATTTAATAATTGCTGATGGTTGTTGCATTTTTTTAGACTTGTGCAAATTTACCACATAGTCAACGCCCTCCAAAATATCGGGTGCAATGGATTTAAAATTTAACGGGGTTTTAACACCACTAATATTGGCTGAAGTAGACACAATAGGCCTTCTGAATTTCCGGATTAGTTGCTTACAAAAATCATCTTGCACCACGCGAATAGCCAACGAATTGTCTTCAGCGATTAAATTTTCAGCTACTCTAATAGGGTCGTCGTAGATTATTGTCGTAGGTTTTGCAGCATATTTTAAGATATCGTAGGCTACTTCTGGTACATCTTCTACAAATTCATTTAGCATTTTAAAATCATGAACCAAACATATTAGCGATTTACTTTCATCGCGTTGTTTCAGTTTAAAAACTTTTTCAATAGCTTCAGGATTGGTGGCATCACAACCAATACCCCAAACTGTATCGGTAGGGTAGAGAATGAGCCCGCCACGTTTTAAAACGGCTATAGCATTGTTTATTTCTTCTCGCATATTGATTTATAAGTTAAGATAATTAGCTGTTTTTTCATAAAAATTAGTATTGATTTCACGACATTCTTCAAGTACGCCAGAATACGTATGAGCCTTTTTTACATCTATAAGACAATCTTTAAAATTTGTAAATATGGGTTTATATTTAAAATCATAAAACTTTGAAGAGTTAGGTACTACAGCTACTTTTTTACCTAATAGCATGGTCCAATACATAGCGTGGTAGCTATCCGTAATTATAGCGTTACATTTTCCGATAAATGATATTAACTCTTCTAAATTAGTTGTGTTTGATGTTGTCGGTAGCTCACTAAAGGCATTGGTTATTTGTTCTTTTTTTACAGTGTCTTTGTGAAAAATAACACCTACTTCTTCTGTTTCAGTAAAAGGTTTGTCAAAAACCTCGTGTAGACAACTTACACACGGAACATATTCACCGGGCATTGTTAAATCACGGGTTCCGGCTAATCCAAACTTTGAAACATCAATATTGTAATTTGTGATATTTCCATAATATTTAGGTGATTTTGCGTTATGGCCAACTCCCCATAAAACGGTTTTTTTAGATTGAGATGCTAGTTTTTCAAAAAGGTTCATTTGCAGCTTAAATCCACCTCTGTTTAATAAACCACCGCCACCAATAATTAAAGCATTGTCACTAATTTGTTTTGTAAAGTTGTCTGTTACACTTTTATCTTGACTTTTATAATCAAAAATATCTAAATGCTTTCCCTTTAATTTTTCGAAGTAATGATGGGGCGCACAGTAATAATCACCAATATTTTTGGTATCTAACCTATGAATATTTACCACATCTTTGTTATGCTGTTCTCTAGAAAGAATCGCCTTAACGGTTCTTCTACGTGTTTTTTTTCGTTGTAACGAAGCAATTAGTTTGTTGATTACCATAGTGTTATTTTGAAATAATAGATTGGTACACTTTTGCGTATTGCTTAGCAGCTGTATCCCAATTAAATGATTTTGCTCTCTCTACCAACTTTTGTTGAAGCATATTTTTATTATCTGAAAAATGGTGCAATCCTTTTTCAAGCTCGCTAGCCATATATTCAGGTTCGTAATGCTCCCAATAATAGGCAAGATCACCACCAATTTCGGGCAATGATGTGTTGTTTGAAGTAAATACTGGTTTGCCAAACAACATAGCTTCAATTACTGGTAAACCAAAACCTTCTCGTAATGACGGGAATACAAACGCTTCACAGTTGGCATAATAATATTTTTTTTGTTCTTCTGAAATGTTTCCGATTAGAAAAACACGGTCTTTGACACCTAATTTTTCAGCTTCTTCCAATAACTCTTTAGCTGTTTCGGTAGTGTTTTTTCCTCCTATTACTAACTGTAAATCTTTCAGTTTTGAAAGCATTCTCACTAACGAAATAAAGTTTTTACGAGCCGTTATTTGACCAATGGAAAACAAGAACGGTTTTTCAGGAACGAATTCTGGCTTATAAGCAGTTGGTAAATTAGTATTGGTTAAGGGGTTTCCGTTGTAAATAACATATTCTGGAACATTAGGAACATCAAAAAACTGATGCGTAGATTGCTTGGCAAATTCTGAAATATAAGTAATTGCAGTACTTCTATTCAGCTTTCGTTGAAACCGTTGATGTACTTTCTCGTGCAAATAACTGTCTGGATTTTTAATGTGGGTTATGTTATGCACCGTTAATAAATATGGAATGTCGTGATACGGTTCAATTTTTATATTCTGGTTGAGAGCGTGCCAGAGATCATATTTTTTTCTAATCCTAAACGGAGCATACCGACGCAGCGAGTAACTTTTTTTATAATCAAACACATCACCAAATTCTTTTCGAAGCCAATCTGTGTCTTTTCCGTGCAATGTAATACGGTAACCTGGGTGCTCTAATTTTGATAGGGCAGTGATTAAGTGATAGTTAAATTGCCCAAAACCAAAATAAAGGTTTTTAATATTATGAGATTCTAAAAAAACAGATTTCATATAAAATTGTGAATACCAAAGGTACTTGAATTATGCGTGCGAGGCAAAATCAAGCTGATAGATAAATTATGGTTTTCTTATCAACCAAATTGTATCTTTGGCAAATGAAGATGTTATTTTCTGAAAAATACAAACCTCAAAAAGAGGAAATATTAAAACTGATTGATTCCTTTGATAAAGAAGGTGAAAATCTAGGTAGAGGTGATCGAAACGTTATTAAAATTTTTCAATTAGGTGATGAGAAGATTAACATAAAATCGTTTAAAGTACCCAACTTTATAAACAAAGTGGTGTATAATTTTTTCAGAAAATCGAAAGCCGCTCGCTCTTTTGAACATGCTACTTACTTAATTACCCATGGAATAGGCACACCCTATCCAATTGCCTACTTAGAAGAAAACAATCCTTTGTTTTTCGGTAAGAGTTATTACATAAGTCAACAATTAGAAGCAGATTGCACGTTTAGAGCGTTAATTGAAAATCCTGATTATCCTAATAGAGAACAAATATTACGTGAGTTTACAGCTTTTACTCATAAGCTTCACGAAAATAACATTCTGTTTAAAGACCATTCCCCTGGTAATACGTTAATTAAAAAGAACGGAAACCAGTTTAATTTTTATCTAGTTGATCTTAATAGAATGGACTTTAAAAATTTATCTTTTGAAGAGCGAATCAAAAACTACTCTAGGCTTACTTCAAAAAAAGAAATGGTTGAAATTATGAGTGATGAGTACACAAAGATTACTGGAAAATCCTACGATAAAGTTTTTGATTTGATGTGGGGCTTAACATCAAAATTTCAGAGAAAATTCTACCGAAAAAAGCACTTAAAGCAAAAGTTGAAACTGAAATAACTACGACTTTCTATCAAAAATCTTGTTGATTTTATACTTTCTGAAAAGAGATAGTTTTCTTTTTTCTGGTACTCCGTGTTTTTCAATATACTGTTCAATTGCTTTCACCATTCTTTCTGAAGATTTCCCGTCGTTGTATGGGTGGTATTCAGCAATCACTTTTGCGCGTTTTTCAGCAAATGGGTCAGTTGTAAGGTTTTCTGAAACAGCGTTTGGTAATTCACCTTTTTCGGTAAGATTGTCCCATTGTATATTTTTATTAATATTTCCGAAGGTAATAACAGGCTTATTCAGCAATAAAAACTCATAAATAACCGATGATGTATCACTAATTAGCAAATCTGCCACTATAAACTGCTTGATAATGTCACGTCCTTCTTTAAAATATACAGTGTCATATTTAGCAGCTAGGTTTTTATAGGCTTCAATATATTTTGAGTCCATTAAATCGTGAAACTTAATGTTGATGATATAATCGCCGTGTTGAGCCAATTGTTCAATTTCAGGTTTTAAAATTTCAGCAGAGGTAAGAGAAGGTGAGAAGGTAGGGGCATATAATAAAACGTGTTTGGCATTATGTTTTTTGAGCAAATTTTCTTTTTCTGAAAGAACTTCCTCATTGTTTTGTGCATATGCATCAAGCTTGGACCACCCGGTCTCTATCACATCAAAATTTTTGAAACGTGCTTTTAGCTTGTTGAAGCCTCTCGTAAAATAAGGGCCTTGCGTTAAATACAAATCGAAATAATGCCGAATATGAAAATGTCCTTTTTTTTCGCCCGCCAACCCGTGAAAAATTTGAACTTTTAATCCTTGTAAATAATGTGGAACTTCATTCCCTGGGGCAATGATAGCATCGCTCTTAAAAGCTTCTAATTCAGCAATACTTTGTGTTACAGGTTCGTCGGCAAACGGGAAAAGTGTTGAAAGTTTTTGGGTGATAAACCAAAGATATTCATGACCTCGTTCTAGTAAAACCCGTTTGATAGGTTTCATAATCTCAAAAGCATAGGCATTTTGACAGAACAAAATCACTTTCATAGGTTACAGAAATTTATTGACGTTATCCAAATCTTCCTGAAAATCGATTTCCATACAGTTAAAAGCTGAAATATCAACGGCTTTTACCTTTGCATTATCTTTTTCGATAAGCAGTTCGAGTCCGCGTTCAAAATAATCATTGTTATCACATTCTTCTAGCCGTTCAATGTATTCTGAAAGGTCGTTTTTTGAAATATAATTAACTCCAACGGCTTCACCTAAACCATTTTTCACTTCTTTTGAAAGTTGATCCACAAAGCCGTTATTCAAAGTGTATTTTACTTCTTCATCGCCAACAAAATTGGTGTTTACCGCAACAAATGAGGTGTCTTCTTCTATATGTGCTTGTAAGTTTTCCAGTAATTTTTCATCAAAAACAACATCACCATTAAACCAAAGTACACTTTCCCCTTTACACTTCTTTAATGCTCGTACAAGACTCTTAGCTGTATTGGTTTGGTCAAAATATGGATTGTAAACATAAGCCAACTGAGGAAAGTTTTCCATAATGCTGTTTTTTTTAAAACCTACTACAACATAGACGTCATGTTCTGAAAAGTACTTATCAATGTTTTCAATCATCATTTGCATGATGCTTTTTCCGTTTTTTAGTGGTGTAAGCGGTTTTGGAAAGGGGTTGCCCAATCTTGAGCCAATTCCGGCAGCAAGGATTACAATTTTCATGAATGGTTAGGATTATTTTTAATGAGTTGTTTTAATTTTAAATACTTTAAAAAAGTAGTGTAGGCGCTAAAGGTACAAATTATTAAGCCGTTGAAACCGTCTAAGAAACCAAGACGTAAAACATACGCTTTAAAGAAGGTCCAAGTTGGTTTTATTAAAATGTCAAAAATGCCTGATTTTCTACCTAATTTGTAATATTCCCGTGCTGCAATAGAAGAGAACTTATGTACTTTCAGGCTGTGTTCTTCATAACTTGTATGTACCCAGTGTAAAATACTACCATTTAACTTTCCGGTTTTAGAGCCAGGTTGCATTTGTATGGTATCGTGCGGGTTAATTCCGCCCCATCGAGCTTTATTTCGGTCAAAAACACGAAGTTTTCTATCTGGATACCAGTCTGAATGGTATATCCATTGTCCACAATAATTATTAAACCGTTTTGCAAAATAACCATCTTTTTTCCAATTGTCTTTTAACCTTAAAATAGCCGATTGCAGTTCTTTGCTTAAAGCCTCATCAGCATCAAGCGAAATAATCTTGTCATATTTTGCAGCATCGATTGCAGAATTTTTCTGCTGAATATGCCCTTCAAACTTTTGCTGAATAAAACGCACAGGATATTGCTTGCAAATAGCTTCGGTAGCATCTGTACTAAAAGAATCTAAAATCACAATATCATCAGCCACCGGAAGTAGTGATTCAATACATCTAGCGATTTTCATTTCTTCGTTAAGTGTAATCACGGTTGCCGAAAAACGTTTTGTTTCGGTATAGATATTTTCACCGGTTAAAAACTCATGCAGTTTGGGAATAATGAGTTCTGGTTTGAAAAGATCATAATTTAATTTTCCTTTAGAACGTGCTCCTTTTTTGTTTGAAAAATGGGGCTTATAGCTTATGTAATCATATAAATGTACCGAAGCATGGTTATTTCGGTCTTCAAAAATATTCCAAGCTTCTTTTTTAATCCAAGGACAGAATATAGAGAACGTTTTTACATTCAGTGCTTTTGCCATGTTTATGGCACCGCCTTCATTTCCTATTAAAGCATCACAGTGATACGTAAGCGCCATAAATTCCCGAAGGCTTTTGCCGTATAGCTCTAAATAAATATGTTGTTGTGTGTTTGGACTACATAAATTATATAGTTTTTCTATTTCTGGTCTTTGACTTGGAATGTAGTTAAAAAGCAATTGGCCATCGGTTTGCTTTACTATATAATCCAGAAGTTTTGCCATAAAAGGAAGTGGATAGGTTTTAAACTCATTGCTTCCCAAAGCACTAACCATAAACAGCTTTTTTGAAGTATCTATTTTGTACTTCTCTAATACTTCTTTCGCTGTATTTATTTCACCTTCAGTAAGATAGATTTTTGGTTTACAGTTTTGTTCAACCTCCTTTATAATAGGGGAAAGCAACATTAACCTGTTTTCAATGGCTAACCCTGCTTTGTTTAATGACATTGTATGCCGTGAAAAGGTATGGGTATAAGCAAACTGGGTATACCATTTTTTATATGAAATACGGTATTTTGCCCCAGAGCTTTTAGTGATCCAAGCACTACTTATTTTAGCGTATGTATCTATAACTACATCATATCCTTCATTCTTTACCTGCTCACGCAAGTCTTTAAATTTGCTTTTTGAAGATTCCACTTCGTTAGTAAATGGAATTATTTTATCAATTACCGGATTATTTTCAAGAACGGGAATGGTATTTGTATTTACCAAATAATGTAGTTCAGCTTTAGGAAAGTGGTTTCGCAATACCTCAAATAGCACGGTGGACGTTAACACGTCACCGATCATTTTTTGTTGTATTACGAGTACTTTCATGTAATTAAACCGCTACGTTATACTCGCGAAGTGCGTCGTTTAATGATGTTTTTTTATTGGTGCTTTCTTTCCGTTTACCAATTATTAAAGCACAAGGTACTTGAAATTCACCAGCAGGAAACTTTTTAGTATAACTTCCAGGGATTACTACTGATCGCGATGGGATTAAACCTTTCGTTTCAACAGGTTCATCGCCCGTAACATCAATTATTTTAGTGGAAGCTGTCAACACAACATTTGCGCCTAAAACCGCTTCCTTTTCAACACGTACACCTTCCACAACGATACATCGTGAACCAATGAAGGCATTGTCTTCTATAATTACTGGGGCTGCTTGTAAGGGTTCTAAAACACCGCCAATACCAACGCCACCGCTAAGGTGAACATTTTTGCCAATTTGAGCGCAACTTCCCACAGTTGCCCAAGTGTCAACCATGGTCCCTTCATCTACATAGGCACCAATGTTTACATAACTAGGCATCATGATCACCCCTTTTGAAACATAAGCACCGTGACGGGCAACCGCGTGAGGTACGACACGTACCCCTTTTTCTTTATAGCCTTTTTTCAACGGAATTTTATCGTGGTATTCAAAAATACCGGCTTCCATCGTTTCCATTTTCTGAATTGGGAAGTATAAAACCACCGCTTTTTTTACCCATTCATTTACTTGCCATCCATCACCAGTAGGCTCTGCACAACGAAGTTTTCCTTCATCGCAAAGTTTCACCACTTCTCTGATAGCATTTATGGTTTCGGTATCTTGTAATAAGGAACGGTCGTCCCAAGCTTTTTCTATAATTTGTTGTAATTGGCTCATATTTCAATCATAATTTAAGCACAAAGATAAAAGTCCAATGCAATTAACTTCCCTTTTTTGGCATACTATTTTACAAACCCGTATTTTTGCAGCCGAATGGGACGAATTTTAGCCATAGATTACGGTACAAAACGAACTGGAATAGCAATTACTGACGAACTACAGTTAATAGCTTCTGGATTAACTACTGTACCAACAAACGAATTGCTCGATTTTCTGAAAAAATACATCGCTTCAGAAAAAGTTGAATTGATTTTAGTAGGCGAGCCTAAGCAAAAAGATGGTACTGCGAGTGATGTAGAGGTTCATATAAAAGAATTCATCGTGAAATTTTCCGAAGCATTTCCAGAATTGGAACTAAAACGGGTAGATGAACGATACTCAAGTAAAATGGCGTTCCAAACGATGATAGATAGTGGTTTAAAGAAAAAACAACGTAGAAATAAAGCGTTGATTGATGAAATTAGTGCCACTATCATTTTACAAGAATATTTATACAACAAATAGATTTAAATAGATACGAATGATTTTACCGATTGTAGCATACGGCGATCCCGTTTTACGAAAAGAAGCCAAAGAGATTGATGCAGATTATCCAAAGTTGGACGAGCTTATCGAGAATATGTACGAAACCATGTATGCTGCAAGAGGAGTAGGTTTGGCGGCACCACAGATTGGGCTTCCCATTCGAATATTTTTAGTCGATGCAAGTCCTTTTGCAGACGATGAAGATTTAACCGAAGAAGAGCGTAAACAACTTGAAGGTTTCAAAAAGACATTTATCAATGCTCGCATTTTGGAAGAATCTGGTGATGAATGGGCTTTTAATGAAGGCTGTTTAAGCATTCCGGAAGTTAGGGAAGATGTTTTCCGTCAGCCGGAAATTGTTATTGAATATGAAGACGAAAATTTCAAAACTCATAAGGAAACACTTTCTGGAATTGCGGCTCGTATTGTACAGCACGAATACGATCACATTGAAGGAATTTTATTTACTGATAAACTGTCGCCACTTAAAAAACGACTGATTAAAAGTAAGTTAAGTAAAATTTCAGCTGGGAAAATCAGTATAGATTACAGAATGCGTTTTCCAAAAGCCAAAAAGAAACGTTAATAGCATTGCAAAGAAGATTGAAACCGTGCATATTTGCACCTTTCAAAAATTGAAAAAGATAGTTTATGAGCTTAGAAAAGATTTTATCAATTTCCGGTAAGCCCGGACTCTACAAGTTAAAAACACAAACTCGAAGTGGTTTTTTAGCCGAATCTCTAATTGATGGCAAAAAGATCAATGTAAGCGGACGTCATAACGTTAGTTTATTGAGTGAGATAGCGATATACACATTAACCGAAGAAGTCCCTATTAGAGAAGTGTTTTCGAAAATTTCTGAAAAAGAAAATGGGGGAGAGGCCATTAGCCACAAAGAACCTAAAATAAAATTGGAAGAATACTTTTTTGAAGTATTACCAGATTATGATGAAGATCGTGTGTATGCCAGCGACATTAAAAAAGTAATACAATGGTATAATTTACTTGTTAAAAATGGCTTCACAGATTTTTCTGAATCTGAAGAATCTAAGGAAAAAGCTGCTTCGGAAGAAGAATAAGCATACTAAATATTTAATGAAGAGCGATGTTTTAAAAAGCATCGCTCTTTTTTGTTGCTGTTAATCCTTTTTAATAACTCTTTTCAGTTTCAAAAACGATTTCCAGTAGCTTTGTTATAACCTTTTGAAACAATATGTTATGAATTCCAGAAAAGACCAATTACAAGCTTTTGACCGCCTGCTAACTATAATGGACGAGTTGCGCGAAAAATGCCCGTGGGATAAAAAGCAGACGATGCAAACGTTGCGACATCTTACTATTGAAGAAACCTACGAATTGGGAGACGCGATATTAGACAACGACTTAGATGAAGTAAAAGGCGAGTTAGGGGATCTTTTGCTTCACATTGTGTTTTACGCAAAAATTGGTAGCGAAACCAAAGATTTTGACATTGCTGATGTACTGAATCAAATTTGTGAAAAATTGATATCTCGTCATCCACATATTTATGGCGATGTTGATGTGGCTGATGAAGAAGAAGTAAAAAGAAACTGGGAGAATTTAAAACTGAAAGAAGGTAAAAAAAGCGTGTTGCAAGGTGTTCCTAAATCATTGCCGGCATTAGTAAAAGCGAATAGAATTCAAGATAAAGTAGCGGGAGTAGGTTTTGATTGGGAAGAGCCACAACAAGTTTTTGAAAAGCTAAAAGAAGAACTGGAGGAGTTACAACACGAGGTAACTGAGGATAATGCAGATAAAATAGAAGCCGAATTTGGCGATGTGTTGTTTTCTATGATTAACTACGCCCGATTTTTAAACGTTAACCCTGAAAATGCTTTAGAACGGACGAATAAAAAATTCATCAATCGGTTTCAATATTTGGAAGGCAAAGCGAAAGAAAAAGGCATTGCTTTAAAAGATATGACCTTAGGCGAAATGGACGTTTTTTGGGAAGAGGCTAAGCTTTTATAATTGTCAAGCAGAGAAAATAATCAATCTTCCTTCCATTTTAACTTCAGAAAAATTAAAAGTCTGTTGTATCCATTTAATTGTTTTTTCAGAATAAAAAACTACGTGGGTTTCATCGTTTTTATAGTACCATTCTTTGAAGTTTATTTCTGAAGAAAAAAGTTCTGTCATGCAATACAGCTTACCTTCAGGTTTTAATAGCTTTTTCAGAAGTGTAAATTCTTCATCCGGGTTGTGAAAATGTTCCATCACTTCACAACAAACAATAAAATCATACGATTGCCGTAGAGCTTTTTCATTAGAATGAAAAAAAGTATCGTATAAAGTTAATGAATATCCTTTTTCAGAAAGCATTTCGGTAATTACTGGGCCTGTGCCCGCACCAAAATCTAAACCCTCGGCAGTAACAGGGAAATCCTGATCTACAGCTTTTACAATGGGTGATACAAAGCGCTGATAGCCTTTGTCGTCCACATCGTTATTATGATTTAGATAGCGGTTTTTTTCTTCTTTTCCTGTTAGAAATTGATCTGGATTTTTATAAAGTAGCGAACAATAATTACACTGAAAAACCTCAAAGTTTTCATCGCTGTAAAAAATGTGATTGTTATTAGTATGACATAACGGACAAGAAGCCATTTTAAGCGTCTCTAACAGATTTAATTTTGGAAAGTTTTGCCTTCCAAACCTCTAGTTGTTCTTTATGCTTAGCAATGTTGTTATGAACTTCTTTTACCAATGGATTGTCGTCTTCAACATGTTTAAAGAAGCTTAAGTTATTCTCTAATTGGCGAATTTCATCTTTAGTTTCGTTTATCTTTTTTGAAATAAAGAAGTGCTCATTTTTAAGTTTTCGCTCATCATCGCGATTGCTAAGGGTGTTAAGTTTATTCTCAAATTTAATTAGTTCAGCATCTTTTTTGCTTACATCTAATTTATTAAATAAACTATCTAAGGTTTTATTGAACTTTTGTTCAATATTTCGCTTTTTGTAAGGGACACGACCAATTTTTTTCCATTCACTAATATTAGCTTTTATGGTTTTTAAGTCTTCTTTGTGTTCGCCCGAAAGTTCAAGGTTGTTCATTTTTTCAAGTAGCGCCTCTTTAGCTTCAAAGTGCTCTTTCTCTTCTACTTTTTCTTCATCCCGTTGGGCGTGTAGCCTATCAAAATAATGATTACAGGCACCTTTAAACTGTTTCCATACCTTATCACTATATTTTCGGGGTACGTGGCCAATTTTTTTCCAATCGGCTTGGATTTTCTTCATTAATGGCGTCGTGGCTTCCAAGTCTTCACTGTCTTTGTTATCCTCGGCAATTTTTACCAGTTCTCGCTTTTTCTCTAGATTAGCATATTGCTCTTTTTTCTGATCTTTGTAATATGCATTCTTTGTTCTATTAAACGTACGCGTTGCGTCTTTAAAAGCATTCCAAATACCTTTATTTAAGGCTCTTGGTACTTTTCCTGCCGCAAAATAGGCATCGCGTAATTCTTGAACCTTTTTTATAGAATTTTGCCAAGCTTGATGGCTGGGCTTTGTGTTTTCGGTAATTTGTTTTATCTGGTTGATGAGGTCTTTTTTTACCTCATAATTAGCCTCATATTCTTTTTCCTGTTCCTCTAAATAAGCGTGGCGTTTGTCATGGATTACTTTTGTAGCTTCGCTAAACTTATCCCAAACATCTTCTCGATATTCTTTAGCCACGGGCCCCACATCTTCCTTCCACATTTTGTGAAGCATTTGTAACTCTCTAAATGCCTTGTTTATGTTTTTTTCTTGAGCAAGTTCTTCTGCACGGCCAATTAATTTAAGCTTCTGTTCTAGGTTGTGCTTAAAGTCCATATCACGGAACTCACGATTTAAATGAAGAAAATCGTAAAAGTTTTCAACGTGGTGGTGGTAGTTGTTCCATACAAGGTTGTATTTGTCACGCGGAATTGGCCCCGCTTCGTGCCAACGCTTTTGTATGTCTTTAAAGTGATTGTAGGTTTTACCCATACTCTCTTCGGAATTCAACAATCCTTTTAACTCTTCAATAAGTTCTTGTCTTCTTTCAAGATTAGCGTGAAGGTCTCGCTTTAAATTTTTGTAGTATTTATTGCGCTTTTCCTTATAATCAAAGTAGAGTGAGTTGAATTCTTTTTTTAATGGGGTAGTAAATTGAAAGTCGATAATATTTCCACCATCTGCCAAAAACTCTTCCTTTTTCTGCTCTAAAAGATCGTTGAATTTTGAGTTGAATTCTGAACGAATTTCATCAACTTCATTTTTAATTTTTTGAACAGGTTTGTTTTTTAACAATGATTGAAACTCAAAAATAAGTTCCTTTTTAGAAAGCTCGCTGTAGTCTTTTCCATCATCTTCCTCATCATCCTCTTCTTTTTCCTCATCATCTGAAGAAGAAATTTCCTCTTCCTCATCTTCACTGTCATCTTTATCAGATTTTTCATCTGAAGTCTTTTCTTCTACCTCGTTTTCAGGCAATTTTTCTGACTGCTCTGTCGCTTCAGGTGAATCCTCTTCTGCTGTAACTTTTTCTGTTGGCGCTTTAGTTTTAGTAGATTCATCAACTAATGCATTTTCTAATACTTCAGTATCTTTTTCAGCTGTTTCTTCAGTTTTTTCCGAAGTATTTATAGCTTCTTTATTTTCTGAAACAGATTTTGTTTCTTCTTCTTTTGCCGTTTTTTCGTCAGACATATCTTTCAATGTTTAGGTTCGTCTTCTTAGGTTGTCAAGATACTAACAACTAAGCAAACGGCAAAGACAGGTTCTTTATTTTGAAGATTTATTAGTGGTTTTTTATGAACGCCAGATTTTCCAAGCCTTTTTTGCTTGATATTCCAACATTTTTAAACCGTTAGAAGTTCGTGCGCCTTGAACACGTCCTAATTTTAAAAACTCGGTTTGAGAAGGGTTGTAAATTAGATCAAAGAGAACATGGTCGGCAGTTATATATTGATATGGAATATTTGGGCACTCAGTTATGTTGGGAGATGTGCCAAGAGGAGTACAATTAATTATTAAGTAATGACTAGCTACAATATCTCTAGTTAAATCGTTATACGTTATGGTGTTTTCTTTTTTTGTACGCGAAACTATTTTATAGGTAAAGTCCATGGTGTCTAAAACATACTTAATAGCTTTTGAAGCACCACCAGTACCAAGTATTAAAGCTGTTTTTTCTTTAATTGGCAGAAAATTAGCGAGTGATTTTGCAAACCCATAATGGTCTGTATTGTATCCTTTTAAACTTCCGTCATTTTGAAACTTAATGGTGTTTACCGCACCAATTTCTGCAGCTTCATTATCTATTCTGTCTAACAGTGGGATAATGGTTTCTTTATAAGGAATGGTGACGTTGAGACCTCTTAGGCTATCGGTTATGGAAACAATTTTAGGAAACTCATCAATACTTTCTATGTCAAAATTATGGTAGGTGTCTTGTCGGTTTTCCTGTTCAAATTTTACAGAAAAAAATGTTTTTGAAAAGGAGTAGGAAATGTCTTTCCCTATTAACCCGTATTTAGCCATTGTTTTTAAGTCTTATTTTTTGGTACCAATCTAAACTCAATACTATTAATACGCCCACGAAAATAAAGAAAATAGCCCAAAAGGTATCGAGAGAAAATTCTGATGGCCAATATCGGTCATAGCCTGTTATAATTTCGCGGTCGTTGGCATCGTATTTAATATTTCCGAAAGCATCTAAGGCATATATTTTTTCTTTCCATGGCCAAACAACACCAAGCGAACCTGAAATAAAGCCTATGATAACCGCGTAAGTAGCTTTTTTAAAACGTTTTAATACATAAGCTAATAGATGTGAAAGCGAAACCAAACCAACTACAGATCCTAATGCAAAAGAACTTAATACCTTTAAAAGTTTAATCCGTTCTGTGTTTTGTGTAAAACTGAAGTCAAGCTGAACAACATCTATAAAGGTGTCATAAAGAGCATTTACTGAATCTACCAGTAATAGAACATAATTGCCCAAGAGAATTAAAATAAACGAGCCGGAAAGCCCAGGTAAGGTCATGCCGGAAACACCTATAATTCCACAAAAGAAAACAAATATCAAGTTACTGTTTTCTTTTGCAGGTTCTAAAAAACTAATGCTAACTCCAGCAATAATACCGCAGAGTAAATAGGCTACATATTTTCGGTTCCAATCTCCAAAATCTTTGGCTATATAATAAATAGAGCCGATAATCATTCCGAAGAATGCGCTCCACACAGACAACTCATAGTTAAGCAATAAAAAGTCCAGTATTTTTGAAACACTGAAATAACTAATGATCATCCCTAAAATGAGAAGTCCTAAAAAACGTCCGTTTATATATTGATAAAAACTCCTGAAACGACCATCAAACAATAATCCAATTGCTTTCCTGTTAATTTTTTGAAGGGAATAAATAAATTCTTCATAAAAGCCGATAACAAATGCAACTACCCCTCCAGAAACTCCTGGAACTTTATTAGCAGCTCCCATGGCAAGTCCTTTTAAAACTAACCATAGCTTATCGCTAAACGACCTATCTTCGTACATTTATTGTGTGTTTTTTGACACGGCTACACGCTCTAAAATAAAGATACTTAAAAACCCTAAAATCATAAAAATAAGTGCATATAGAATTTGTGGGTCTTCGGGATATTGTGTGGGAATGATACTCCGCTCAATAAAGGGTACTTCTTCACCATGAGAATTTACGCGGTATTTTAAGACTTCTTTCCAAGGCCATATTTTATTGAGTGCCCCTACCATAAACCCAGTCAATACTGCCAAAATCAAATTTTTATGGTTCTTGAACATCCAGTTCAATACACGGGAAAATACTTTTAAACCAACAATGGCACCAACAGCGAATATTCCAATCTTTATTAATGCTTGCGATATAAGTTGCCAGTTCATATTAGCTATGCCTTCACCTAATTGTGAAATAGTACCAATTATGGCAGTGTAAGCGCCAAGCAGTAATAATATAAAGGCACCGCTTATTCCAGGTAAAATCATAGCTATAATTGCCACAAAGCCAGCAAAGAATAAAAACCAAGTACTGTCTGCTGTTCCCAAAGGTTCTGCTAAAGTAATACCATATGCAGCAGCAGCGGCAATTATTAATGCTATACCCGTAATTATGCTCCATTTAGTAACTTGTTTGCCAACATATAGAATACTGGCAATTACTAATCCGAAAAAGAAAGACCAAACTAAAATAGAATGGTTGGACAGTAACCAAGTAATTACTTTGGCAAGTGATAAAATACTTATTGCGACTCCTGAAAATAAAGCAACTAAGAAAGAAAGATTGTAAGCCTTCCAAGCATTTGAAAAGCTTTCTTTTTTCCAGATTTTAAAAAACCCAATATCGAGTTTATGAATGGTTTCAATTAGCTCTTCATAAATACCTGATATGAAAGCTATTGTTCCGCCAGAGACTCCAGGCACTACATCTGCAGCACCCATAGCTAAACCTTTTGCGGTAATTACAAGGTATTGAATAAAAGTACGTTTTGGCATAGGTTTTATTTACTGAATGCCAAAAATACGCAAATTACAAGGAAGGGTTTTTGTGTTTTTCGATTATTTGTTTAACAGAAGGACGCTCGTAAAAGTTGGGGAACAATTCTTCTATTATTATAACATATTCACGGTTAAACTTTAAACCGTTCTTTAAGTGAAAAATAGCTTTTCTTTCTTCAGATAAAATATTGTAGAGGCCTGCAAATCTAAATTCTATTTCTGCATTTTCTGGATAGAATTCTGATGCTTGTAATAGGTTTTTAATAGCAGCTTCAAATTCGCCTAATTGCAGCAATAAATCACAACGGCTTAACCAAGTGTTAAGTTCGTAATTTCCGAGCTCTAAGGTTCTTCGGTAGCCGTGTTCTGCTTCTTCAAACAATTGTAAGCTATAGTTAATACGTGCATACCGCTTCCAGTACCGGACGTTTTCACTGTCTATATTTATGGCTTTCTCAATAAAATAGAGTGCCTTTTTGTAGTCTTTTTTCTTTAAATAATAGTCTGTAATGGCAATCCAACCTTTGTCTAACAGCCCGTCTTCTTCAACACACTTTGTGTAAAACTGAAGAGCCAACTCACTATCACCTATTTTTTCGTAACATTTACCTATTCGTAATAAAGCAAAAGAAGTGGGGTCGTCGAGGCCTAAAGTAATACTGTAGCTTTCGATAGCATCTTCGTATTGTTTTAGTTTTTCCTGTACTTTTCCTTTTTCTAAATATGCCCCAATAAAACGGTCATCACTTATAATGGCAAAATCAAAAGCTGCCAACGCTTTTTTAAAGTCTTTTAGAATATAATATTGTTTTCCTACTTGGTGCCATGCGACTTCGCTATACGGATTTTTATTAAGGAAATCGTTTAAATAATCAATGGCTTCTTCGTGTTGTTCTAAAAATTCAAAACAGTATATTATATTATATAAGGCAGAATAATCTTCTTCATCATTCTCCAAACATTTCATAAAAAAACGTTTAGCGTTCTCAAAATCCTCTAAAAACAAATACTCCATCCCAATTAGGGACATAACATCATTTTCATCATTGGTAATTTCAAGTGCTTTTTCTAATAACTGAATTGCTTTTGCATGTTCATCACGTCGCGAAAGAATGTTCGCTTTTTGTATATAAACCTCTTGATTGGATTGTTCCAGTGAATATAAATCGTTTAGCAAAGAATCTGCAACGTCGAGCTCATTTTCAAAAATGTGCATTTCAATCTGAAACAACTTTAAATTAGTAGAGGAGGGGTGTTGTTCCAATCCTAACTTGGTTGCCTTTTTGGCAAGGGCAATTTTACCGTTTTCAAGATAATATTGAATAATGTCCTCAAACTCTTCCGAATCGAAAAAATAGACATCGTTTGTCTTCAACATAGATTCAAAGCGGGAAAGGGAGAAGTTGTCATGCTCGTTTGGAGGTAATTGCATACGGAACGTTTTACGGTTTCTTCTAATTTAAAGATACTAATGTAATGGGGTATTCAATAGTTATGCCGCGTTTGTTGTTAACAGCCTTATTAACAGAAGTTTTTAAATTTAAAATGCTGAATAACAGTTGTTTATATTGATTTTATTCTACATTAATCTCATTAAGTACTGCTGTTATAATGTCACACCCTTCCTTTATTTCTGCATCTGAAATGGTCAGCGGTGGGGTAATTCGGACAGCTTTAGGTTCAAAAAGAAGCCAAAAAAGAATCAAATTCTTGTCTTTGCAACGTAAAATTACTTCGGAAGCAATTTCTGAAGAATCCATAATTAGTGCCAACATCAACCCTTTGCCACGAATTTCCTTTATTAAAGAGTGTTTCAGCAATTTTCTGAACAATTGCTCTTTCTGAAGGGTTTGCGAAATTAAATCGGTTTCGGTTATTTCCTGTAAAGTAGCCAAAGCGGCAGATGCAATAACGGGATTACCGCCAAATGTTGTAATGTGGCCCAATTTAGGATTATCTTTCAGTAAGGACATATGTTCTTGTGAAGCGGTGAAAGCACCAATAGGTAGACCACCTCCCATACCTTTTCCCATTACTAAAATATCGGGTACAATATCAAATTGCTCGAATCCAAATAATTTACCAGTACGGCCAAAGCCTGGCTGAATTTCGTCTAAAATTAATAAGGTTTCAGTCTCATTACAACGCTCACGAACTTTTTTCAAATAACCATTTTTTGGAAAAATAAACCCAGCACCTCCTTGAATGGTTTCTAAAATAACTGCAGCTGTTCTGGTAGTTATTTTATTTAAATCGCCTAAATCATTAAACTGAATGGCGTGGCAATTAGGAACTAAAGGGCCGAAAGGCGTTTTTCGCTCTTCGTAGCCCATTACGCTTAAAGCACCAAATGTATTTCCGTGATAGGCGTTATGAGCATATAAAATTTCAGATCGTCCAGTTACTCGGCGTGCTAATTTTAAGGAAGCATCAATAGCTTCGGCGCCACTATTCACCAAATACGTGGTTTCTAAAGTATCAGGTAGTTTATTGGCTAAAAGTTTGGATAATTCCACAGCTGGCTGTTGAATATATTCGCCATACACCATTACGTGTAAGTATTTATCCAGCTGGTTTTTCACAGCGTTTACCACGCGAGGATGACGGTGACCTAAGCTACAAGCCGAAACTCCAGCTATAAAATCAAGGTGTTTATTTCCATTTGTATCGTAAATGTAACTTCCCTCGGCATGAGAGATCTCTAAAGCTAATGGATGCGGTGTTGTTTGTGTTTGGTATTTAAAAAAATCTTCTTTCATCATCTTTCTTCATCATATTACTGCTCTTCTTTTTCTTCGGAAGAATTAGCTTGCTGCCTTTTTTTGGGGTCTGGAGGTTTACGCAATGAGTCGTTGGAAATACTATCCATTTCCCGAGTCATAGGTTTTGGATCATCCTCTCGATTTTGAAGGTCTTTTGCTTTCAATTTAGACTGTTCGGGTATTTCCATTTCATCCTCAGGGATTTCCTCGAAAAATTCGCCTTCGTCTTCTGGTAACCGAATACCTTTAATCTTTGGCAGTATAGGCGCGGGCTTTCCACTAAATAAATCTTCAACTTTTTGCAATCGTTCTTCGCCCCGCCAATTAAAACCAGGTAGAATACGAGCATTTTCTGGAAATTGAGATGGCGGATACAGTTTTCCGTCAACTTTCTTCAAAAAACGAATTCCGGTAATTTCTTGGCTCTCCAAATACATTTGTATATCACTGGAAAGGGTGTTGTTAATACCGACTAATTCATTTTCTTCATTTCTGGAAAAATAGATTACTTCAGCATTTTTATGGATGTTGACCGTGTCCAGTTCATTGTCGGTAAAGAGACCGATAAGTCGTTCCCCTTTTACTTGATTATAACCAGCGCTATCCTTTTGGATTAGAAATGCGTTGTTAAATACTTTTAGGGTGTCTAATTTTTCTGTTGTGGTATCAGAAAGAATATGAATGGTATCACCTGTCATTTGGTTTTCACCACTCCATAACACAGGATTTCGCAATAGTTTAGTAATCCCTGCTTTTTGATTTACAAAAATAGAATCACACTTACCACTTGTAGGTTGTTCGCCTTCTAGACCCCGTTTAAACATACGCGCACGGTAAAACCCTTTTATAACACGGTTTTCTGGCTTTCCTGTCACTTGTAGGGTATCAGCATGAACGTAAATGGAGTCTTGGTCTCTCAATGTAACCGCTACGGCACGTTTAGTAATAAAAACAGAATCTTTTTCACGAAACACTTCAGCATAATGCCCACGAATAATACTTTTGTTTACTGTATCTAGTACTTTAATATTATTGGTTGCAGAAGCAAAGCTTTTGTTTTGATCAAAGTAAATGCTATCACCATATAGAATTCGGTTTTCATAGTCAACACGGGAATTTTTAACAAAATGTCCGGTTTTTGCCCGAGTATCATAATACCCTCGATCGCAATATATAGTACTGTTTTCAGTCGTTATAGTTGAAGAACCGTACAAATAGGCTCCTCCGGTTTCAGAATAAAAGTCTAATTGAGGTGAGTTTACTGTATAATCTGGGTTATTGATTACAACATCAGAAAGGAACTGGTATTTTTTTGTTTCAGCATAATAACGTCCAATCCGGCTGGTTAAGGTACTTGCAGTATCTCTAACGGTTCCGCCGGTCCTATAATACGCCTGTTGTTTTATGCGGTCAAAATAGAGTGTATCGGTTTTGAGGGTTGTTTTTGGATCTTTAAACAAGACATCGCCACTGGCAAAAGCAAACTGAGTGTTACCGTTGTATTCGGCGTATTTACTGTTTAAAGTAACGGTGTCTGCTTGGTTTATCTTTACACTTCCGTAGGCTTTGACAAAGTTCTCTTTTAAATAGACATAGGCTTGGTCACACCACATTTCAACACCTTCATGTACAATGTACACTTGACCGGAATCGTCTTTTGTATAAATAGCAGCATCGGGCAACTCTGGTCTAATTTCAAGATAGCCAGATTCTATATTTACTTTGGCTTTTTCGGGTTCATCTTGGGCGTGTAACGTTATTCCGAAGAAAAAAAAACAAAGTAGTATGTGTAAGGATACTTTCAATATGTAGTTGCTTTTATACGCTTACGTAACGTGCATTAACTTAGAAAAAGTATACTATCGCTCAATAGTCTGGACTCTATCAGGCCCTACGGAAACAATTTTAATTGGGGTTTCCAGTTCTTTTTCTAAAAATTCGATGTAGTCATTAAGTTCCTTTGGAAGCTGAGACGCATCGTTCATTTTAGTTAAATCTTCTTTCCAACCTTTCATTTCCGTATAAACCGGGGTTACGTTTTCGGCTTCTATATTGTACGGTAAATGTTCAATGGTTTCACCTTTGTACTTATAAGCGGTACACACTTTTAGTTTTTTGAAACCACTTAGCACATCGCCTTTCATCATCATTAATTGGGTAACTCCGTTAACTTGTACGGCGTATTTTAAGGCAACTAAATCTAACCAGCCACAACGTCTTGGACGGCCCGTTGTTGCCCCAAATTCATTTCCTACCTTGGCCATTCGCTTACCGTCTTCGTCAAAAAGCTCAGTAGGGAAGGGGCCACTGCCTACACGGGTGGTATAGGCTTTAAAAATTCCATATACCTCTTTAATTTTACCAGGAGCAACTCCTAAGCCTGTACAAGCTCCAGCTGCCGTTGTATTTGAAGATGTTACAAATGGATACGTTCCAAAGTCAATGTCTAATAACGAACCTTGGGCTCCTTCGGCTAAAATTGTTTTGTTTTCTTTTTGTGCTTTGTGTAGGTACTCTTCGCTGTCAATGAAGGTTAGCGATTTTAAAACTTCGATTGCTTCAAAAAATTCAGATTCTAATTCAGCTAGATTGTATTGAATATCTACGTTGTAGAATTCAATCATCGCCTCGTGCTTATTGGCAAGTTTGCGATACCTTTCTTTCCAGTCGCTTAATTCAAGATCGCCTACGCGTATTCCATTACGACCGGTTTTGTCCATATATGTTGGACCAATACCTTTAAGGGTGGAGCCTATTTTTGCTTTTCCTTTTGAAGTTTCACTAGCGGCATCCAATAATCTGTGCGTAGGTAAAATGAGATGTGCCTTACGGGAAATAAGTAGTTTTTTATTAATATCAAGATTAAACTGAGACAGGTTGTCCAATTCTTTTTTGAAAATAACAGGATCGATAACAACCCCATTACCAACAAGGTTTACGGCGTTTTCGTGAAAAATTCCGCTGGGAATGGTATGTAACACGTGTTTTATGCCGTCAAACTCAAGGGTGTGCCCTGCGTTGGGACCTCCCTGAAAACGAGCAATGATATCATAATTTTTGGTTAGGACATCTACGATTTTTCCTTTTCCCTCGTCGCCCCATTGTAATCCAAGTAGTAAGTCTACTGCCATAATGTATTATTGATTGGTCTGTTTTCGGTTTCCGTAGAAATAAAGAGAGTGCTTTGTAATCTCAATATCGAAAACCTCTTCGATTGTTTTTTTAATAGATTGGATGCGCGGATCGCAAAATTCAATCACTTCACCATCAGATAAAATCACGTGGTCATGTTGTCTATCAAAATATGATTTTTCGTAATGCGCCTGATTTTGCCCAAACTGATGTTTACGTACCAAACCACATTCTAGCAATAGCTCAATGGTATTGTAAAGTGTTGCACGACTAACGCGGTAGTTTTTGTTCTTCATATTGATATAAAGGGATTCTATATCAAAATGCTCCTTTTGATCGTAAATTTCCTGAAGTATGGCATAGCGCTCTGGTGTTTTACGATGTCCTTTTTCTTCAAGGTAGGTCGTAAACACATTTTTAACTATTGCCTGGTTATTTTTTTCAGTTTTGGCGCTCATAATAAAGATGCAAAGTTACTCATTTTAAACTCGTGTAACTTTATCTATTCCGTTTATTTTTTTCAATTTTTTGACTAGGTTGTCCAATACATTTTTATTTTTTACCACTACGGTTATTTTTCCGTTAAAAACTCCGTCATCACTGTCAAAATGAACACCTCTCATATCTATGTTCATGTTATTTGATATAAGTCTGGTAACATTATTTACAAGCCCAACGGCATCAATACCCGTAATGATCAACTTGGCTTTAAACTCGCGTTGAGTAGAGTCAATCCATTTGGCTTTCATGATTCGGTAGCTGAAATTACTCTGTAATTGCAAGGCATTGGGGCAGTTTTGTTTATGTACCTTGATACCGTCATTTACTGTAACAAAGCCAAACACATCGTCTCCAGGGATTGGGTTACAGCAATTGGCCATTTTGTAATCCAGTTTTTCTTCTTCTTTACCAAAGACGAGTTGGTCATATTTTTCAGTAATCTCCTCTTTGTTTATATCTTGAGGCTTATCTGGTTTTCGTATTTTATTTTTAAAGAAATTTACAAAAGCATTGCTTCTGGAAGCTGCAAAATCTTTTAGTTTTTGATTGTCAATTATACCTGCACCTACCCGATAAAAAAGGTCTAAGCTCGTTTTTACTTTGAAGTAAACAACCAACTGATTAATGGTTTTTTCGTCTAAAGTGATTTTCAGCGATTTTAACTTTCTTGCTAATACTGCTTTTCCTTCTTCAGCAAGTTGTTTTTTCTCTTCTTTTAAGGAAGATTTAATTTTTGAACGTGCTCTACCGGTAGTTGCATAATCTAACCAGTTTGCAGATGGTTTGCTTTTTTCTGAAGTAATAATTTCTACTTGGTCACCGCTTTTTAATATATGACTTAACGGCACTAACTTCCCGTTTACCTTGGTTCCCCTGGTATGCATGCCCACTTCGGTGTGCACTTGGAAAGCAAAGTCGAGTGCGCTTGAACCTTTGGGCAAGGAAAATAAGTCTCCTTTTGGGGTAAAGACAAAAATTTCTTTTGCGTACAGGTTTAGTTTAAATTCCTCTACAAAATCTACGGCGCTGATTTCTGAATTTTCCAGTGTATCTTGTAACTTGTTCAACCAGTCATCAAGACCACCGTCTTCTTTTTCTTTGTTTTTGTATTTATAATGGGCAGCGTAGCCTTTTTCGGCAATTTCGTTCATGCGTTCGCTACGAATCTGCACTTCTACCCATCTACCTTTTGGCCCCATCACGGTAATGTGAAGGGCTTCATAACCAGTAGATTTTGGGGAAGAAATCCAATCCCGTAATCGCATTGGGTTAGGTCTAAAGTGATCTGTTACAATGGAATATATTTTCCAAGCAAGAAATTTTTCATTTTCAAGATCACTTTTGTAGATAATACGAACCGCAAACTTATCATACACTTCATCAAAGCTTACGTTTTGAGCAATCATTTTTCTACGAATTGAAAATATAGATTTTGGACGCCCTTTTATTTCATAATTCAAGTTTTCGGAATCAAACGAATCTTTCAGTGTTTTGGAAAAAGCTTCAATATAAGCATCTTGCTCTTCCTTACTGTCCCTTATTTTACTGTGAATGTCGTTGTAAACTTCTGGCTCTGTATACTTCAAACCTAAATCTTCCAGTTCGGTTTTAATATTGTATAAACCAATACGGTGCGCCATTGGGGCATAAATGTATAAGGTTTCCGAAGCAATTTTCACCTGCTTATGTGCTGGCATGCTTTCCATTGTTTGCATATTGTGCAAACGGTCGGCAATTTTAATGATGATAACCCGAATATCCTCGTTGAGGGTGAGCAACATTTTTCTAAAATTTTCAGCCTGTAACGATACGTCTTTGTCGTACGGCATTTTAGAGATTTTGGTTAAACCATCTACAATGCGGGCAACAGCTTCTCCAAACAGTTGTTCTAAATCTGTTAGTGTATATTCGGTATCTTCTACTACGTCGTGAAGCAAGGCAGCAGCAATAGAAGTTGCGTCCAGCCCAATTTCTGCAGCTACAATTTTAGCTACGGCTATTGGATGGAATATGTACGCTTCGCCACTTTTACGACGTTGATCTTTATGAGCATCAACGGCTACATCAAAAGCACTTCTAATTAATTTTTTATCTTCCGCAGAGAGCGTTCGATAACTAATTTTAAGAAGCTTTTTATATTCTTTGGCGAGTTGTTTTTTTTCGGCTTCTAAAACAGCTTCTGTCATAAATTAAATGTACAATTTCAATATGTATTAAACAACAAAAACCTCGCCATTTCTTTTTTGTATGGCTATTTTAATGCTGAATATACTGACGTTTTTATTTTTCTTCGGAAGAAGGGTTTTGGCGTTCTTTTCTGTCCTCTGTGCGGTTTGAAATATCCACACGAGTTCTGGAAAGATAGATGCCATCTTCTAATTGACAGATGTATGCGATTAATTTTTCTCGCAGTGCACAATGTAGTTTCCACGTTGTTTTAGCATCTTTAGCACTACAGAGCGCTCTTAGTTTTACAGATTCTTCGGTCATATCGACCACTTCAACAACCGCTGGATTGTCTTCATCCCAATCTTCTTCTGCTTCGAGCATTTTTTCAAATTCCGAACGTATTTTTGCTACATCAACTCGATAATCTGCATACAAGAAAATAGGCCGTATTTGATGCGAACTGGTCATGGACCAATTTTCAAAAATATTTGATATTACAAACTTTAATGGGACTACTAATCGTCTTAAGTCCCAAGTACGGACCACCATATATGTAAAGCCAATTTCTTCAACATTGCCCCAATCGTCTTTAATAATAACAGTATCACCTACACGAACTGGTTTTGTAATAGCTATTTGTAGACCGGCGAAGATGTTTCCTAAGGTGTTTTGTGCTGCAATACCTAAAATTACCGTTGCAACACCGGCTGAAGCCAACAAGGAAATCCCCACTTTTTCTAATGCCCTGAATTGTGAAATGATGATATATCCACCAATAACAACAACCAAAAAGGTTACTATTCTTCTTGCCACCGAAATGTAAGTAAGCATTTTCCGGGCCTCTTCGTTTTCTTCTTCTGAAACATCACCAATTTTATTTTCAGCAATGTAAGTCATTAAATAATCAACAAAACTGGTGATAAACCAAGTGATGGAGCCTATGATAAGGATAATTAAACTGGTATAAACAATATTGGCAAACCCTCCAGAAAGAGATATAAGGTTATCTAAAAGAATGTAGAAAAATAGTGTCCCGAATAAAATACCAGCAGGTTTTGCAAGCTTATTTGCAATGTGTTTTATCCATGTTCTTTTCGATTTTCGGAGTATCTTTCGCATTAAATAGGTGACAAACTTGCCAAAAAACCAAGCAATAACAAGTAGTAGAATAATGCCGAACAGTTTCCAAACTTGAAATCCTAAAAAATGAATACGAGACCACTCGGGCATCATTTTGTCCAATTTTCTAGGACCATATTCTTCGTATAAAGACTCAATATTTTCAACTGTATTGGCAGAAATAAGCCAAAGTGCTCCATATTCTTCATATCTAATGCGCTGTACACGCATAACGATATCCCGTTCGCCCAATTCTACTTCTCCAAAAACAACGCTCCTTCTCGGTTTTCCCGCAATGGCTTGATTAGTGGTTGTGCTAATATCAATTTGCCCATCGGGACGATCGGAAAGGCCATCCCAGTCGATATTAACCCGCTGATTAATGACAAAATATAGTTTTTCAGCTAAGATTGCAGCTTCTTCTTTTGTTGTGTTTTGGGGTAATAAATTTAAGTTTAAAGCATAAAGAGCTTCCTCATATTTTCCACTGCGGGATTTTAAAATAAAATGTTCTAATGCTGCCTGTGGTGTTCTTAAATTAAATTGTCTTGGGGGCAAGCCTACTTGTTCATTAAGTCTGTTTACCCTATAGTATGCTTCGTTATAGTCTGTATAAGGGTTAGATGAATAGTAAGCACTATCGTCTATTACTCGCTTTTTACTTGGAAGTTTACTTTCATCAACTGGTTTTATGGAATCCTGTTCAGATTGTGCATAAACATAAGGAGCACCTAATAAAAGGAAGCTGAGAAGAAGCGTAAGGAAGGGTAAAAGTTTTTTCATTGCTTTAAATTTAATGAAAAAGAATCGCACCTAAAATCATTTAACCTTTTTTAAACTCTTAAAACGCTCTAATAATGTTGGGTGTGAGTAATGCATAAACACATAGGCCGGATGTGGTGTAAGGTTGCTCAAACTATTTTTAGATAGTTTTTTTAAAGCTGAAATAAGCGGTGGTGCACTAAAAGTTGTTTTTGCATAATTGTCTGCCTGGTATTCAAATTTTCGGGAAAGGTAATTCATCAATAAACCTGTGATTTCTGAAACCGGAGTATATAAAACCCCAAAAGCAATTAACCCAATATGAAAAGAAGGTTGCGAAACGTTCAATGCTTCGGAAAGTAATGGACTACCAATAAAAAGAGATAATATCCACAGTGTAAAACCCGTAGAGAGAATAGAAGCAAAGAGGTTAATGATAATATGGTTCTTTTTATAGTGACCTACTTCGTGTGCTAAAACAGCGACGATTTCGTCATCTTCAAGGTCATTAATCAACGTATCGTATAGAGTAATTCGTTTTTCTTTTCCGAAGCCAGAAAAATAAGCGTTTGCTTTCGTACTACGTTTAGAACCATCAATCACGAAAATTTTATCTAAGGTAAACCCAACGGTATTAGCGTAGGTTTTAATTTTTGAGCGAAGCGAACCTTCTTCTAATGGAGTTTGTTTGTTGAATAAAGGGACAATTAAACGTGCGTAAAACAAATTCATAAACAAAGCGAAAACAGTGATAATGCCCCAGGCCCATAACCAAAAATAACTGCCAGTAGATTGATAAAACCAAATGATGGCGCTTAACAAAACCCCACCAATAATACCCATCATAAACCAGCCTTTTAACTTATCTAAAATGAAGGTTTTTTTTGTGGTTTTATTGAAACCAAACTTTTCTTCAATTACAAAAGTGTTGTAATATCCAAAAGGCGTCATGATAATATCACTAACAAATAGAATGATTCCGAAGAAAAGCAAGGCAACTAATATTTCATTATCTGAAACAGAACGAGCAATCCCATCTACATATGCGAAGCCATCTAAAAAGAAAAATAACAAAGTACCCACTATTGAAACAAACCCAGTTATAAGTCCAAAACGATATTTTTCCTTTTTATATGCTTGCGATTTTTTGTATTCAGCTTCATCATATACATCATCAATTTCAGCGGGTAAAGCATCGTTAAAGTGCTTGGCGTTTAAAGCATCAAGAACTTGATCAATGATAAAATTGATAACCAAAATAGCGATGATGATGTAAAATAAAGTTTGTGGAGTCATACGTAAGAGGATGGAAAAGAAAGAGATGATTATTTAAACTGTCTTTGCCTTTTAGCTTCAAAGATAAGTATTCCCGCAGCTACCGAAACGTTCATACTATCTATTTCGCCTTGCATAGGGATGATAATGTTTTGTGTACTGTGTTGTAGCCACTCTTTAGAAAGTCCAGTGTCTTCAGTCCCTACTACTATTGCCGAAGCCTGAGTGTAATCTTGACTGTGGTACATTTCAGAAGATTGAAGTGCTGCACAATAGATTGAAATGTTATTGGCTTTTAAAAATGAAATAATCTCTGTAGTACTTCCTGTCGCGATATTATTGGTGAACACACAACCAACGCTACTTCTAATAATATTTGGGTTGTATAAATCTGTTTTCATATCGACGATAATAACACCGTCTAAGTTGGCTGCATCGGCAGTTCGTAACAATGCGCCAATATTGCCTGGCTTTTCGGTCGCTTCAGCAACTAAAATTAAGGGGTTTTGTGATGTAAGTGTGAGGTTTTCTAATGAATGTTCTTTTGTTTCTGCAATAGCGAGAATTCCTTCGGTGGAATTTCGGTAGGCGAGTTTATCATATATATCAGTTGAAATTTCAATAAAATCCGTTTCGCTGTTGCTCAGGTCTTTAATTACGTACAAATCTTCCTCTGCTATTATTTCAGAAGAGAAAAGCACGGTTTTTATTCGGCACCCACCCTTTATGGCCAATGAAATTTCCCGTTGTCCTTCAATGGTAAATAAACTCTTTTTTTTACGTTCACGTGATTTTGACTGAAGTAAAGTAAACTCTTTAATTAGAGGGTTTTGAAGGCTTGAAATATATTTTTCCATAGTACAAAGATACGATGTGAACAATTCAATTGATTTATAAAACTGAAAATTTCATAAAGGTTTCTCAATTTATTCCGACTACCAAAAAAGCTTTATTATATTTAATAAATTTAAAACCAATCTAATTATGAAAAAACTACTTTCAACTGCAATGCTACTTCTTTTATTTGTTGCTTGTAAAGATGCGGTAAAAGAAACCAGTGAAGAGGTTCATGGAAAAGAAAATACTTCTGAAATGACAACAGATACTAAAATGGATTCTTCTGAAGAAAACATGGCCATGACGTATCCTGCAGAACTTTCAAATACTTTTAAAGCCCACGGCGGAATGGATGTTTGGAACAAGATGAACAATCTTTGTTTTGAAATGGACGGAAAAAGCGGCAAAGAGGTGCATACAATTTCATTAAAAGATCGAAAAACTAAAATAGAAACCGATGATTGGTCTATAGGATATGACGGAACAGATGTTTGGTTACTTGAAAATGAAGAAGACACCTATGAAGGGAACGCACATTTTTACCACAACTTAATGTTCTACTTTTATGCTATGCCTTTTGTGTTAGGCGATGAAGGAATAAATTATGAAATAATGGAACCTGCTGAATTGGACGGTACTATTTATAATGCGATTAAAATTTCATACAATGCTGGAGTAGGGGATTCACCAGAAGATGAATATATATTGTACTCAAACCCAGAAACCAATACTATGGAATGGTTAGCTTATACGGTAACCTACAGGGACAATAAAAAAAGCGATAAATGGAGTTACATTAAATATGATCAATGGGAAGAGGTAAATGGCTTATCGTTGCCTAAAAAGTTAACGTGGTATAATGTAAAAGACGGTAAACCCACTGATGAGCGTAACGACCTTCGCTTTAACAAAATAACGGTTACTGAAACACAATTGGAAAATCCAGTATTTGCAAAACCTGATGGGGCAACTGTTGTTACTAAGTAAGGTTAGATAAAAAACAAATAAAAAAGTAGCTTGAAAAAGCTACTTTTTTATTACTTGAACTTTAAATAATTTATCCCAATATTTCCCAGTAATATATAAAATGTCCTTTTCACCTTTATAGGCAATTCCGTTTAAAACGTTTAAGTCTGGGTGTTGCGTTACTTTTTCTTGAAGTCCGTTGAGGTCAATTACACCTTCTATGGCTCCGTTATCAGGGTTTACAATCGCGATGGAAGATTGTTCCCACACGTTGGCATAGATTTTACCTTCTACCCATTCCAACTCATTAACTTTAGGGATTCTACTTGTATGTGTGTACAATTCGATATAGTCTGTCTCAGCTAAGGTTTCTGGGTTAAGCATCCATATCCTTTCGGTACCATCACTCTTGTAAATTTTAGAGTTGCTGTGGCACAGACCCCAACCTTCTTTGCTATTTTCATAAACAAAACTACCTGTGCGTTCTAAAGTGGTTTCATCATAAATAAAACCTTTGTTTGCTTGCCATGTAAGTTGGTATATTTTGTTGTTCAAGATAGTAAGCCCTTCGCCAAAGTATTGGTTGTCCAGTTTTACTTGTTGCAACACTTCGCCTGTTTTGTAATTGGTTTTTCTTAAAGTGGATTCTCCTCGTTTACCAGTACTTTCATATAAAGTATCGCCTTCAAACTCCAACCCTTGTGTAAATGCGTTAACATCGTGCGGATACGTTTCTAGAACTTGGTATGTGTATAATACTGGTTTTTTTGAAGCAAGTAGTGTAAATTCCTTTTTGGCTTCATACTGTTCGCCACCTACATAAATTGTTGCTTTCAATTCGTCTTTACCTAACCTTTGGTTTTGTAACGGAATGATTTGTGGATTGTTTTTAACTGAAATCGCTACTCTTTTGTTCCGAAGCGAATACACTATAGAATCTACTTCAATCTTTTCTTTATTTGTTATAGAAACCGATAGTTCGTCCGAGGGTTTATATGTTTTCTTTACATTCTTTATTTGAAGGGAAAAAGGATTTTTTTCTGCTCCAGATTTATTTCCGCAAGAGGCTATAATTAACGCTAAAATAATAGCTGCGAATACCTTATGTGTTTTCATTATATATGTTGAAATTAATTGTAAAGTAAATGTAAAAAATCATCGTTAAAAACCATTGTTAAATATGTAAAACTACGTATCTTTGCAGTGGCAAGTCCTACACAACCAGCTCCTGTTGAATCCCCCAGGGCGGGAACGCAGCAAGGGTAAACGGTCGTAGCGGTGTGATGTAGGTAGCTTGCCATTTTTTATGCGCTAAAGTCAAGCTTTCCCAATCATTTTCATCCCTCTATTTTATTATCATTAAACGAAGACGGTAACAGTTTTGGAATAAACTTAATCAATAATGGCAATAAAATAGTCCCGCCCGGCAACAAGAAGATTGTTAGCGACGGGATTGTCTTGCAAATATCCAGCAATTGTGTCTTTACTTTTTGTTTTTCTTTTTCAGAAAGGTCTTTCGTTGTAGATTTTCCCAATAGCAAAACCAATTCACCACTTTCTTCTAGCTCTTGTTGCAATCTTTTTTTGTTCCGAAGAATAAGAAGTTTAACAGTTTCAGACGATTGTCTATAAAACTGTTTTACGGGGTGTTCATATTCAAATAGCTTGATTTTTTTCGCGTGTGCTGCTGAAAAAGCTTTTAAACCTTCCAGACTGTTTTCAACCTCATTTTTATCAAGTTGCAATAGCGTTGCTAATTGCTGTAAAAATTGGAACTCTGAAGAGTCTACTTCACCATCGTCCCATACAGCCAAACAACAAAGGTCTAATAAATACTTATTGGTCATATAGCCTTTACCTGAAAAATAACTCAAGCTTTCAACAAGGTTTGCTTTAGAGCTTTTAGTGTTTTTCTCAAGAAAATCTGAAGAAGATTCAAAAAGTTCTAATACTAAAGAGTCGTACTTATTCTTCTTCTTTTTAGCTTTTAGCGCCAAAAAACAACACGTAACTAATTTTTTTTCAAGCTTTTCGTACTCTTCTTTTATAGTAGTTGGGTTTTTCAGAAAAGCTTTAAAACAAAGCACATCAATAAATAATAGTGCATAAGTTAACAACGAAGCCGCATCTTTTTTTGAAAGGAAGGTGTTTTCTTGTAACCGAGAAGCGATTATTTTCTCTAATGTTGATGTTTCAGTACTAGAAATGGAAAATCGCTTTAACCAGCCTTTTTTCTGTTTTTCAAGTTGTTTGTAAAAAGAAATGATTGTGTTTACGGCTTGTATATAGTTGGTGCTCTTTTTTTCTACAGTATATATATAGAGTAAGGAGTGCAACAAGTTTACCTTAGCATATTCCTCCTTGGTGAGGGTTAAAGAGCTAATAGGTTTTAATGTTAAGCTCTTTATGGGGACACCATATAAAAACCCAGATTGCTTTAAAGATTCATAAAATGTTTTTGAAGAACTAAAAAGCACCTTTCTCTCTTCTGAAGAAAATAGATAGATAAATTTTGGTATCCAGCCTGATGCAGAAGGGTTCATTCCTTTTAGGTTTTAGTTACTTTTTAAATTTACATTAACACAAGATTAACAGGCTTGGTAAAACCGTAAGTGTAATTTAGGCGTAAATGTAATAGAACATAAATTAATCGATAAAAAAACAAACATGAAAAAAGCAAAAATTTTTGCAGCAATTGGAGGAGTGGGATTAGCCGTTCTTTCCATATTTTTAATCGCTGCCGACCACATTGATGCGCCGGCTGTACAAGGTACAAAGTCAGATATTACCGACTTCTATGCCTTTCAGGGTGAAAATTCAAACAATCTTGTATTTGTAACAAATGTTCAAGGTTTGTTAACCCCAGGAAATACAGACGAAGCAGAATTTGATGAGAACGTATTATTGGAAATCAATATTGACAGAGACAATGATCTTGTAGAGGATTTGGTTATCCAAGCTATTAAGAGAAATGACAGTATGTACTTTTTTGGACCAGTAAATCCTGCATTAACAGGGTTGAACAGTGAAATTGATACTACTGCCCAAATGGGAAGCGTAAAAATTTCCACGACTGACGAGAGTGCAGAGACCTCTGAACAAAACGGAATGAAGTTTTTCGCAGGTCCAAGGGAAGACCCTTTCTTCTTTGATTTTGACCAATACAATGCAGTATTAGCAGGAGATGCATCTGATGGTTTTATGGACCCAGGAACAGATACGTTTGCCGGAACCAATGTACTTTCGGTTGTAGTAGAAGTGCCTAAGTCCATTTTAGGAAATGGTTCTACAGGAGTAAATCCATTTGCACCAGATACACCTATCTATAATGTGTGGGTAGAATCTAAAAGAAAACAACAATAATAATTGCTAACTGAATAAAACATAGATATGAAAACATATAAATATATAACAATACTATTAGCTATCTGTACATCAATGGTTTTTGTACAGTGTAGTGACGACGATGACAACATAATTGACGTAGCCACTTGTGATGATGGTATAATGAACGGAGAAGAAGAAGGCGTTGACTGTGGAGGTCCTGATTGTGACCCTTGTACTGAAGCATTAGACTTTTCAGGAACCTATTCTCAAGAAGACCAAATGGGACGACCAGGTATTAATACCGTATTTGGTAGTGATGGTATGAAAGATGCCTTTAATACCACAATCCCTTCAGAAATGGGAGCACAGTTTCAAGCAGATTTTGAAGCTAAATTATTAGCGCTAAACCCTAATTATACAACAAATGCCCTTGGCCTAGATGCCACGACATTTACAACTGTATTGGCAAACGATGTACTTTGGGTAGCGCAAACCGGTCCAACAGCCTATGGAAGCTTAACTGGAAGGACATTAAGTGATGATGTAATTGACACATCTTTAACGCTAATTTTTGGTGGACCAGATGGAACGGATAATAACAACGATCCTGAAGATGAGCCATTGCTTACCAGTGATGGTGTGCCAGCAAATGATGCTAATTTTTCAAGCTCGTTTCCTTATGTGACAAGTCCATTCTAAGAATGGTTTAAATTAAAATTAAAAAAAGAGAACATATATTTGTTCTCTTTTTTGTTTAAAATAAAGTTATACACATATGAAAAATTTAATCACAGCAGTTTTATTATTATCATTATTAAGCTGTAACACAAAACCTGATAAAGCAATTCTTCATAAGGAAGATTACAACAAGTATTTAAATACCGAAACGAATGCTTCCTTAGAAAAAGCTAAAAAGAATAAAGAATTTTGGTCTAAGAGAATAGAAGAGGATTCGACCAAAATTACTGGGATAACAAAACTGGCGCCTGTACATAACAATATTTTTAATGCAACAGGAAACGTTGAAGAGTTGTATGTTTCAGAAAAACTTATAAAAAAAGCACTTTCCCTTGCCGCAAAAAACAAAGATGGACATTTAAGGTCTTTGGCGCATAACTACATATCGCAACACCGTTTTAAGGAGGCAAAAACACTATTGGATAGCGCTTATACATACAAAGATAATAAGTATGCAACCGAGTTAATGCTTTTTGATATCTCTATGGAATTAGGCCAATATGATGAGGCGGAAGAGTATTTAAAGAAAGTAAAAGATAACGGAAATTATAACTATTTAATAAGACTTGCCAAGTGGAGTGACTATAAAGGAAATCTTGATGGAGCTATAAACTATATGGAAAAAGCTATGAAGATAGCGGGATCTAGTGGTGACAAATCTTTAAAGGTATGGAGTTATAGTAATTTAGGGGACTTTTATGGCCATGCTGGAAGAATTGAAGACTCATACAAATATTACTTAAAAACATTAGCGATAGAGCCAGACAATGCATACGCAAAGAAAGGTTTGGCGTGGATAGCCTATTCCTATGAAAAAGATACAGAAGAGGCCAATCGTATATTAGACTCCGTGATGGTAAATCATAAGTCGCCAGATTATCACTTACTAAAAGCTGAAATGGCCGAATTTAATAATGACGAAACTAAAGTTGAAAAGCACAATGAAAAGTTTCTTACCTCTCTTTCAGAAAATGATTATAAGGGAATGTACAACGCCTATTTAATAGAATATTATGCAGAAGACCACCCTGAAAAAGCATTAGAATTGGCTAAAGAAGAAGTTAATAATCGAGCTACCCCCGAAACTTACAGCTTATTGGCATTGGCTGAACTAAAAGCCGGAAATAAAGAAGAAGCGTTACAAGCCATTGAGCAGCATGTTGAGGGTAAAACCTTTGAGCCTATGGCACAATATTATTCAGCCTTGGTATATAAAGCCAATGGACAAAAAGGTAAAGTAACCCCTTTAAAAGACGAACTTTCGGGTGCTTCTTATGAGCTAGGACCTGTTTTAGCAAAAAAAATAGCACAATTATAAAACCGTAACTGGCTAATCCTCGTACATATATGTAGAAAGGTTGATTACCTATAGACAGTTATAGAATCAACAACTGGTTATGCCGGTTTTTTCAGAGTTTTTTTGTTAGTTAAGCACCTTCTTCATTTTGGAGAGGGTGCTTTTAGTTTGTGTAAAGTGGTAATATAGTATAGCCAATTTATATTTTGCTTTCTGGTGACTATAAAGTAAAAATTTTTAGTCATTATTATAATACCAATTCAGCCCGATACTATGTCTATAAAACACGAAGTACATGGTACCTAACCAGGAAGTCATTGTTATTGGAACTTTCGTAATAAATATGTTCATTTAACTTAGGGCAGATAAACTTATACTCTAATAAATTTCTTTCCAATGAAATATATACATTGAACAATTATTCCCAACTTAAAGAACCTTAGTCACAATGACTAAGGTTCTTTAAGTTTCACTAATTAATCTTCTTTCTTATGGAGTAACTTGCCCTAACGTATATAATTGATCCATTGTAGGGGTCTCGCTTCCGCCTTCAGGCTCTAAAGTAATACCAAACGCTTCAGTACTTGCAACTTGGCTCATATCTACCCTAAAAAGTCTATTTTTGGTTTCAGCAGTGGCATCGAGTAAACCAACACTAGTAGGTGTAAGAGGTTGCATGGTTAATGACCATACTTGATATACTTTGCCACGAGGAGCTTCTGGCAACCCTTTAGCATCTATGTAAGCAATTTTATCTTTTTTATTGAAATAAACTTTAGCAAATGCTTGTGGGGCTACAGCTTGATTACCCGGTAAAGTGTAACTGTTATATTCTTTTGAGCGTATAACATCAAGTACTTCATTGGCATCTGCTAATTCAGTTTCTGTTTTTTCAACCTTTTCTTCTAAAACAGTATTTTGTGTTGTAGTGTACTGTACACGGTCTTGTAGGTCGTTTTTCTCTTTAAGCATCCAAAAGATACCTGCAAGTGCCAATACAGCTGCTGCCCAACCAGTAATAGCTCCCCAATTTGTTGAGGAATCTTTCCTGTCAGAAATTGACCTTACTTTTCTAATGTTATCTACTATTTGTGACCAAATAAGGGCAGAAAGGGGAGGAGAAACAGCTTCGGCCAATGTAATTACACCAGCTTCTATCATTTCTACTTGTTGTTTTATTTCAGGATGTTTTTCAATGGCTTCTTCTACCTCTCTAGATTCTTCAATAGATAAAGATCCAGCGACGTATAATTCCAAATTTCCTGATTCTATAAGTTCTTGTACATTCATGTTATCCTAATACAATTGTTTTTAAATCCTGCATACATTTTCTGTTGCGGGTTTTTAATGTTCCTAACGGAATATCCATTTCTTTAGCTGCATCTTTTTGCGTATACCCCTTAAAAATTAAAAAATCTATTATTTTAATACAAGCAGGCTTTAGGGCATCTAAATATTTCTTGATTCCAATAGCGTTCGTCTTCTTGTTTAAGTTATCGGACGTAGCTATAATATCTACGAAATTAGTTGTACTTAGGTTTTTCTTAGAGTTTTTATAAGCCTTAGAGCGTGTCTTGTCTATAGCTGTATTCCTAGCAATATTGAGTATCCAAGTAAAGAACCGTCCTTTTTTTACATTATAGGATTTTGAGTTGTTCCAAATTTTAATAAATACATCTTGCATTACCTCTTCTGCAACAGCTTCATCTAAAACGATGCTGTAAATAATTCCGAATAAGGCTTCAGAATACATACTGTAAAGTTTAGAAAAGGCTTTTTCGTTTCCATCCTGCATGGAAAGGATCAATTCGTCTGGTTGTTTCATCGTTAAATTTTGTGTCCACGCTAAAATAAATAAATTAATCCAATCCTTTTAATTATGCAGCAATAAAAATTAAACAACTAGTAAAAAGGTGTTTTTAAAATAAAATTAATTTGGTAAACAATAATGAGTGAGATTGTAATTATCAAAAAATTATTAATAAAAGTTAATTACTGAAAAAGTGTTAAATTATAAGCTATAATCTTCTATTATTTGGATAATATGTAAATATTCATAGTTTTACAGAAATTAACCTATTTTTAAACTTATCTTTTCTATGAAAAAAATTACAATGAGTTTATTTTTGGTGTTTAGTTGTATTTTTACTTTACAACTACACGCTCAAGATTTTACTCAAAACCTACGAGCTGAATTTCAGCAATTACTTGAAAACAGAGAGATTACCCAACAAGATACAGAATGGGAGGTAACAAGCCAACACATTAGCAGAACTAGTGGAGTTGAGCATATTTATTTTAACCAAACCTTAAATGGAATTAAGATAAATGGAACAGAATCTAACTTACATATACTACCAAGTGGAAAAACATTGTCCAGTAGTATAAACTTCATTAAAAATGCTTCTGAAAAAGTTATCGGGGCGAAATCGCCTGCAATTTCTGCAATTAATGCAGTTCAATCTGCTGCTGGTAAATTAGGCTATACATTAGATGGCTCCCTTTCTGAACTTCAAAGAAAAAATGGACCAAGCCAAGAGACCTTGTTAAGTAAAGGAGGAATTTCCTTGAGCGAGATTCCCGCTAAATTAACCTACCAAATTACCGAAAGTAACGAATTGGTGTTGGCTTGGGATATTTCAATAGAAGAAAAAAGTCGACAAGATTGGTGGAGCATGCGTGTAGATGCAACAAGCGGAGCCATTATTGAAAAAAATAACTGGATGCTTAGTTGTACTGCAGATCATGAGCACAATCACGATAAAGAAGTTTTAGACTACAATAAAAACCTTTATGATATCCCAAACTATGATGAGCTTAAAGGCGAAGCAGAAGGTGGATGTACCGAATGTTATGAGGTTTTTGAAATTCCTTTGGAAAGTCCTTATTACGGGAACAGATCAATAAGCAGTAATACTGCAGATGCCACAGCTTCCCCTTTTGGATGGCATGATACCGATGGTACTGCTGGGGCAGAGTTTACAACAACAAGAGGTAATAATGTTGATGCTTACGAAGCAGGAGATAACTCTGGGTACCGACCAGATGGAGGAGCCTCTTTAGAGTTTACGGGATACGATTTTGATCAAGTTTGGTCTTTTTCAAATCAATATGAAGATGCCGCTATCACTCACCTTTTTTATGTTAATAATATTTTGCACGATGTAATGTATCAATATGGTTTTGATGAAGCGAGTGGTAATTTTCAAGAAAATAATTATGGAAATAATGGTTCAGGCAGTGATTCAGTTAATGCTAATGCCCAGATAGAAGAATGGTGTAACGCTACTTTTGGAACACCTCCAGATGGTGGCAATCCATCGATGAACATGTATATATGTAATGATAAGGATGGTTGTTTTGATACCCTAGTGGTAGCGCATGAGTATGGCCATGGTATATCTAATAGATTGACTGGTGGTGGCAACAATACCGATTGTTTGGGTAATGCAGAACAGATGGGTGAAGGATGGAGTGATTTTTATGGAGCAATGTTAAGTATGACAGCTAGTGATACTGGCGCAGACCCTAGAGCTGTTGGTACTTACCTATTTGGTCAAGGTCAAAATGGAGACGGAATACGTACGTATCCTTATAGTACCGATATGTCGATAAACCCAGATACATATAATGCAATTCAAGGAAGTTTTAGTGTGCATAGAATAGGCTCAGTATGGGCTGAAATGGTATGGGAAATGGCATGGACTTTAATTGATGAACACGGTTTTGATGAAGATATATACAACTTTACAGGAGATGTTAATCAAGATGCCGGAAATGTTATGGCAATGGCACTTGTAACTGAAGGCTTAAAACTACAACCTTGTAACCCAGGCTTTGTAGATGGAAGAGATGCTATAATTGCAGCTGACCAAGCTATTTATGGTGGTGCAAACGAATGTCTTATTTGGGAAGCCTTTGCAAAAAGAGGTTTAGGCTTTAGTGCAGACCAAGGGTCTTCAGATAATGTAAATGATGGTACCGAAGCTTTTGACCTTCCGCCATCACAAGCGCAATTTGAAGCTCCTGCAGATGTTTGTGCAAGTGCTGAAACACTTACTGATTTAGGAGGGGGAAGTCCTTCTGGTGGTGTGTATAGCGGTCCTGGGGTTACTGATGATGGTAATGGTTCAACATATTCATTCGATCCTGCAGTAGCAGGCGTTGGAGTACACACTATTTCATACGAAGTACCGGACGGCCAATGTACAACAGCTTCTACCGATACCGATACTATAGAAGTATTGGCAATACCCGATGCACCTACTACACAAGGTGTTACCGATTTCTGTGTGGGCGATGAGGTTACCGTTACTGCTACACCAAGCGACTCTAATAATGTAATTGGTTGGTACGATGCCGAATTTGGCGGAAACTTACTTTTTGAAGGTGAATCATATACATTTACACCAACAGAAAGCACAACAGTTTATGCTCAGGAAAATCCTGATGGTCCGCTTTCAAAATTGGTTATTTCTGAAGTTACGTTGGAAACACCAGATCAGCTTGAAATTCAGAATGTAGGAGTAGCACAAGATTACTCAGGATATACTGTAGCTGTAAGTGAAGATCCTTATACCGATATTAATGCAATGAACTCAGATACTCAAACCTTAGGACAAATGAGTGGAAACTCTGTAGTTCAATATAGTGATGATGGAGGCCCTAATGATTGGGGTAGTAACCTTTTCTGGGATAACGATGGTACTGGCTGGATTATTATTATAGATGCAGACGGTAATGTAGTAGATTCTGTATTCTGGAACTTTACTGCTGCTGAAATAGCTGGACTTGACGTAACAATTAACGGGTTTTCCGTTACAGCTGCCGATTTAGATTGGTCTGGTGATGGTGCTTCATTATTAGCAGATTGTAGTGGCTCTTTTAGAAGAGTTGGAGATACCGATACAGCTGCCGACTGGAGTGGTAATTGCGAAGGGTCAGATTATGGTGTGCCCAATGATGATATAAATATAAGTGCTTTTGAAGGTTGTTTAGCAGCTCGTACAGCTGCAGAGGTAACTGCCGAAGATATAGCACCAGAAGTAACTTGTCCAGGTGATGTTTCAGAGACCATTAACGAAGGTGAAATGTTTATATTACCGGACTATACTGGAGATACAACTGCAACAGATAATTGTATCGATACACCGTCTATAACTCAAGATCCAGCACCAGGAACTGAAATAGGTGGAGGTACTACGGTAGTAACCATGACAGCTTCAGATGGTGAAAATGAAGCTACTTGTACATTTAATGTGGCTATTGAAATCATTTTAGGAGTAGGTGATGCAGAATTTTACAATAATGTGTCATTGTACCCTAATCCAACAAATGGTCAAGTAACACTTGAGAACAAGAGTAATAAAGAGTTAAAAGCTGCTACTATTACAGATGTTAATGGTAGAATAATACAAACGATTAACCTTGAAAATTCAGGAGTGGAAACTTTAATTTCAATGGATCAATATGCTTCAGGTATGTATTTTGTAAAAATTGAAGCTACCGATGCTAATATTGTAAAACGAATTGTTAAGCAATAAGTAAATAACTTGTTTTAATACAAGTAAAATAGTAATTAACTATAGCCCCGTATGGAACTCCATACGGGGCTTGATTTTGGCATTATATTTGGATTAATTTAAATGTTGGTGTATATGAAACATACAGTAAACGTTAAAGTCCCTAAAAAGAAACATATATACAGCATAAAAAAGACCCTTTTACACAAAGGGTCTTTTTTTAATATATCTATTTAATTTTATTACTCAATAATTCCACCACAGCTAACACGAGCACCAGCTGCACCTGAAGGTTGAGAAGTAAAATCATCCGCTCCTTCGTGAACAATAATAGCTTTTCCTAAAATGTTTTTATTAGAATCATCGCAGCCTATACACCATTCATCGGTTTGCATGGAAATTGATCCATCACCATTTTCATCGGCTTCAAAGTTTCCTATGTCACCTTTATGATATCCTTCTGCATCACCCCATTTACCATGGTTTTCAAAGGTAGGATTCCAGTGTCCTCCTGCCGATTTTCCATCGGGGGCAGAACAATCTGCGTTTTCGTGTATATGAATTGCATGGGTTCCAGGGTTTAATCCTATTAGTTTAGCTTCCATCATTACTACGCCATCTTTTTCTCTAAAAGAAACTTTTCCCGTTGCGTTGCTTTCACTTTTAGATTCTAAATTAAAAGAGACTGTTTTTTCCTTCATCATCTCTTCTTTTTCTTTCATCATCTTGTCCTTTTCCATATCGGACTGTTCCATTTTATCCATTTCTTCACTATCCTTTTTTTTACCGTCGTTACAGCTTGTAAAGGCCATAAAGGCAAGAGCTGAAAATAATATACTTACTTTTTTCATGGGTTATAAAATTTTATGTTTTTGGTTTCAGTTAGATTAAAGGTAAGGGGAATGGCGACCATAGCCAACATTTTAAAAAAATCTTAGCATTTCATTCATTAGTTTAAAATAAGCTTAATAATGCTTTTTCACCAACTCCCGTTGGTCGATAATACCCATTTTAATGTTTTCAGAAATCATTAAGGCTTTATCAATACGGGTTTGTGACGTTTTAAAACGTTTCACATAATAAATGAGAGAGCGTTTTTTTCCATCAGAGAAATTTTCGAAGATTTTAGAAGCTTCTGGATCACTTTCAAAAACGGCTTCCATTTCTTTGGGCATTAACACACCGTATTTAGTGGTGTCTTCAAACAATTCCATTTGAAAATAATCGGAAGGGAAAACTCCTAATTCTTTTTGATATCTTTTTCCAAAAGTCATCACATAACGCCCCAATCGTTTCCGTAAGGCGGCGTGAAATTCAATTTCATTTTCTTCAAAAAATGCTTTTACCTTAACACGAGTGTTGTTTCCATTTAGAAAGGGCGTAACTATTTCTTCAGGAAGATAAACAGCGTGTGTACCTTCTACTGTAACTTCAAATCGTTTTGAACTTTTTAAATTCATATTACTTAATCAAAGAAGTAATTATTTGTGTTTCGCTATGCAGCGTTTTATGCACAGGGCATTTATCGGCTATTTGTAATAAACGTTTTATTTGTTTTTCATCCAACTCGCCTTCAAACTTAATCTCACGAGTAAACGTATCGATTTTGGCAGTATCGTCTTCACAGTTTTCGCAGTCGGTAGCATGTTGTTTATCGTAACTAGTATGCACTTCTACATTTTGAACGTCCCATTTTTTACGTTTGGCGTACATTTGTATGGTCATCGCTGTACAAGCTGAAAGCCCAGCCGAGACTAATTCATAAGGGGAAGGTCCAAAGTTATTACCGCCAAAACTTTCTGGCTCATCTGCAAAGGTATAATGATCTCCTATTTTCATTCGGGTAGTAAACCCCTCGTCGATATCTAAACTAGCTACTACATCGTGCTTTGAGGTGATTTTTTCTTCTGAAGGTATTTCAACATATCGAGAAACCCATCCGGCGATTACACTTCCTACATATTCAGAATCTTCTTTTTTGGTCAATAAATGATCGGCACCATCTAGCGAAATAAAGCTTTTAGGATGATGGGCAGCTATGTAAAGCTCTTCAGCATTATTAATACCTACTAGCTCATCTTGTGGCGAATGTAACACTAAGAGGGCTTTACGCATACTTTTAGCAATTTCTGGTAATGATTTACTTTCAAGATCATCTAAAAACTGCTTTTTAATGGTAAAGTTGCGTCCGCTTAATTGTACTTCTGCTACTCCTTCTTTTTCAATAGTCTGCAAGTCACTTTTTAATAAATGCTTAACGTGAATAGGATTACTAGGTGCTGCAACGGTGGCCACTGCTTTTACAGAATTGAGTTCTGCTGCTGCAAAAATGACGGCTGCTCCGCCTAAAGAATGCCCTACAAGTAGGGAAGGGGCTAGATAGTGTTCTGAAAGATAATCGGCTGCCGCAACTAGATCTTGTACGTTCCCTGAAAAATTGGTATCCTCAAAATCGCCTTCGCTTTCCCCTAAACCCGTAAAATCGAAACGAAGTACGCCAAAACCTTTAGCGGTAAGTGACCGACTAATATTCCGAACGGCAGATAAATTTTTAGTACACGTAAAGCAATGTGCAAAAAGTGCAAAATTATGCGGGTGCTGATTTGCGGGAAGTTCTAAGCGGCCTACTAATTCTTGGCCTTCTTTATTTTTAAAGGATACCTTTTCTACATTCATGGTGTACTAGTTTGTTTAGTAAAGTCGGGTGTAAACGTGATTCCTATCAAAATTCTATCAAAATCTGGTCCGTCCAAGTGTATTCTCTGGTAACCAACTCTCGATTTAATAAGGTCACTAAACTTGTATCCTAAGCCAAACCCTAACCAATTCTGGGCAAAGGTAGGCTCGTCGCCTACGTTTAACCAAACTTCGTTATATACATCTGCACTCCATCTATCGAGAAAAGGATAGCTTAATTTAACCATATATCTAAACCAATGACGCGTATCTGTATCCTGGTCTCGAACAATAAATCTATTTTCAAATCTAGCACGATGATCAACGTTAACATTACCTACGTTATGGTCTAGATAAACATCTTCAACAATTCTATGCTCATCAAAGGAAGGTGGGGTTTCTGATAAATATGAAAAATCATTTCTGAAATAGGCATATCCAACTCCTACAGAAAGTCCTTCCATAATACGGTATTTTGCACCAGTTCTTATTTTAAACTGCTGCAATTCACTTGCAAGCTCATAAAACCTAAATTGGGTTTGTGCTTGAATACTTAGTTTTTCTGAAACTTTACTGTTGGTGGCTAAAATATACCAATTCCCTAATTCGTCTTCTGCCGTATTTTGGGCTATTGCAGAAGTAATTGATAAAAAAATAATTGAAATTGAAATAAATCTTTTAAGCATGCTAATCTTTTTTTTTTAATTTTTTTTAAAATAATACTGGTGGCAAAACTCATTTTAGAATTGCACCACCAGTATACTATTTATTAATTAGAAATTGAAGCGTTTTAACTACATTCCTGTATCCATACCTTGTTGGCCTTCGCCTTTTAGGTATTTATCCAAAAAGTCTTTAATTTTTCCATAAGCCTCAATTTGGTTTTCTTTTTTTACAAAACCGTGGCCTTCATCTTCAAAAAGAACGTACTCTACAGGTACACCATTCTTTTTAACGCCGGCAACAATCTCGTCACTTTCCACTTGCAACACACGAGGATCTTGTGCTCCTTGTAATACCATAAGGGGTTTTGTTACCTTATCAGTATGAAATAAAGGTGAAATTTTACGTAATCGAACCGAATCTGTTGTATTTGGGTCGCCCATTTCAGTATAAAGTGCCTCTTTGAACGATTCCCACCACGGTGGAATGCTTTTTAGCGTTCGTAACCAGTTAGTCACACCAAAAATATTGACACCTACATCAAATTGTTCTGGGGCGTATGTCAATGCTGCCATCGTCATATATCCGCCATACGAACCACCAATGATTCCAATTTTTTCTCCGTCAATAACGTCTTGTTCAGCTAACCAATCTTTACCGGCAATACAATCTTTTAAATCTTTATCGCCATGGTTTTGATCGTCCATTTTGTAAAAAGACTTACCATAACCGCTACTTCCGCGGTTGTTTACCGCTAAAATTGCATACCCGTGGTTTACTAAATATTGAATGGTCGAGTTAAACCCTTGTCTTGATTGTCCGCCAGGACCACCGTGAACCCAAACCATCGCCGGAACTTTATTTTCGGCACTTGCTTGCTTAGGTTGATAATAGATCGCAGGAATTTCCAATCCATCAAACGATTTAAAACGAACCACTTCAGCAGAGACTAAATCGTCTGCATTAATTTCATCGTTTAGTACATCAGTAAGTTGGTTCAGCTTTTTGGTTTTTAAATTATAAGAATACGAATTTGTTGGCGTATGTGATCCCCCGGCTCTAAGTAAAGCCATGGTTTCATCCCTTGAAAAACTAGCACTGTTGATACTTTGTCCTTCAATTTCAGGAAAGTCTATTACATCTCCGCTAGCCACTTCCTTAACTTCCATTTTGGTTTCTGCATCTTCATTGGTAAACATAAGCTGGTAGGTGCCGTTATGGGTAAAATAAAAACCAGTAATGTCCCAATCGCGTTCAGCAACTTTTTCCGAAGTACCTTCAGCTATATTATATTTCATAAGTGTGCTATATTCACCATCGGCATCGGTTGTGTAGTACAGTGATTTTCCGTCTGGGGAAAAATCCTCAGGCGAATTTCCGCTTAACGAATCATTGATTTTCGTTCTTTCACCTGTTTCGGTATTCAGAATATATAAATCACTATCATTGGTGTTAATGGCTTTTCCTAAAGCGATATATTTTCGGTCTTCGCTCATTCCGCCAAATTCCATTCCGTCTTCATTTTTATAGATTACTTTAGGTGTAAACGTTTCTATATCCATTTCATAATGATCCATAAATTTGGAATCACGTTCATTACTTCCGTAGAAAAAGCTTTTTCCGTCTTTTGCCCAACCACGGAACAATGCACGAACCTTTTCGGTGGGTGTTAAAGCTTTAATTCCGGTGCTGTCTTTCATATAAATCTTGAAAATTTCATCACCATTCCCATCCATACGGAACAAAATACGGTCGTCTTCAGGAAAATACGAAATACCATATACCGAAGCACTGTCCGATTGGGTAATAGGTGTCATTTCATCGCCATTGGCTGGTACCGTGTACATGTTATAAATTCCAGACCGATTGCTGGTCATTAATACATTGGATTTGTCTGGCGAATACCCATTTGCATAGGCATTCTCGTTGTCCATAAACTGTTCAATGGAATACTGTTTGATTTCTTCCACTTGTGCGGTTTCTTCTTTTTTCTCCTCCTTACAGGAATAGAATAGAAGCAAACCGAGACTGATTACTAAGAGTTTTTTCATCATATTGGTTGTTTAATTGGTTTCGAAGGTTTTTGTTTCTTTAAATGGGGACAAGTCTATACTTTCCATATTAGACTTATATTTTGGCCATTCGGTTACAAAGAAATTATTGGTGGCTTTTAGCGCTTCAGCTAATGCATTTTTGGCGTGCTGCATTAACCGTTGTTCTGTAGCTGTCATTTCGTTAGGACGACTGCCACTATACCATCTTGCTTGACCAATGCGTTGCATTACATTAGGCTCTGTACTGCGTACAATACCTTGCCTATCGTCTTCTTTGCCTAAATAGATAGCAATGACTGAGTCTATTTTCTTAACGATCTCTTTACTGGCTTTAATTTCGTCTTTGTATTTTTTTTCTTCTGAAGCGTTTTCTTTTAATTTTTTTCTGAAATCTTCCGCCGTATTTTTACTTTCCACCAATTGTTTTACAGCATCGGCAGCAGTTTGAGTCATTTTTTCCAGTTCTTTTGAAGCGGTATATGCTTCGTTAATAGCTTTTTCTGAAACAGTAAGCCTTGGATCGCTTTTGACGGTTATTGAACTGGTTGACGTTTCATCGTTATATGAAAGCTCCGCTCTGTAAGTTCCAGGCTTTACCGAAGTACCGCTCGGTTCGTTTTTTCTATCTCTAATAGAACGAGAAGGACGGTCTACACCGGCTTCATTCATACGCCATCGCCACGTGTAAATACCTGTACTGTCTGGCTTTTTCTGTTTTAAGGTTCTAATTAAACGAGAACCATCGTAAATTCTTAAGTATAAGCTATCCTTGTGTTTGCCATCCATTTTTTCTTCGGAAGCCATCTCGTCTGTTTCCTCTTTTTCTTCAGAATCCTCTTCATTTTCATCTTTCTCGGTAGTTTCTGTATCATCCTTTTTAAAGTAATACTTAAATAAGGCTCCGCTACTTCTATTTTCTCCATTGAATAGTGCGTCTGCCCCAAAACGACTGCCAGTGGGCTGTTGATACGAAGCTTCGTAAGCAGTTGGGGCTTCAAACAGCTTACTATTTTGATCTAAGACTGATTTGTTCCGAGCAATCTCCCGCAATGGTCGAATATCATCCAATACCCAAGCGGCTCTTCCGAAGGTTCCAATAACTAAATCGTGTTCCCTCGGCTGAATTACTAAATCTTTTACTGAAACCGTAGGAAAACCGTGTGTCCATTTTTGCCAGTTGGTTCCAGCGTCAATTGAAACATACAGTCCATCATCAGTTCCTAAGAACAATAGATTCTTTTCTTTCGGGTCTTCTAAGATGCTTAATGTGTAGCTTATAACATCGTCTTCATCAACGATTCGGTTCCAGGTTTTTCCGTAGTTAGTTGTTCTATACGCATACGGTGTATAATTAAAGCGTCTGTAATCGTTAGCAACCAAAAGTGCCTCTCCTTTATTTTTATTGGAAGCTTTTATTTGTACAATCCAGCTACCTTCAGGTAATCCAGGGATATTGTTTGAAACATCTGTCCAACTATTTCCTCCATTTTGTGTGTAATGTACGCGCCCGTCATCAGTTCCTGCCCAAATCATATTTTGCTCAACTGGGGAAGGTTCAATCACTAAAATAGTAGTATGGTTTTCGGCTCCAGTGGCATCTAGCGTTAATCCGCCACTTTCACCTTGTTTTTGTTTTTCAGGGTCATTGGTAGTAAGATCTGGGGATATCACTTCCCAAGTCAATCCTTTATCGGTACTTTTATGTACAAATTGACTTCCGAAGTATAAGGTATTTGAATTAAAAGGGTCAATATTGATGGCAGAATTCCAATTAAAACGTAAATGCATACCAGGGTCAGGATGCGTAGGTTTTACAGTGTAATTGTTCCCTGTTATATGGTCATATCTACTTACATACCCTTGTTGGCTCATCGTCCATCCATATTGACTGTCATCTGGGTCAGGGACTACATCAAACCCATCTCCAAAACTAATTTCTTGCCAATAACTATTTCTAATTCCTTGGTCTTTCCATACATAAGCTGGACCTCTCCAGCTACCGTTATCTTGCATCCCACCATAAACATTATAAGGAAACTCATTATCTACAGCGATATGGTAAAACTGCGCAACAGGAAGGTTTCCTATAAAACGCCAGCTTTCGCCTCCATCGTGGGTAATATTGAGTCCGCCATCATTTCCATCTAACATAAAGCTTCCGTCTTCAGGATGAATCCACCACGCGTGGTGATCTGGGTGCACTCCATTATCTACACCATAGGCCCCCATTAGTTGCTCAAAACTCTTTCCGCCATCTTGCGAAACATTCACATACGTAAATACTGAAAACACTCTATTTTCATTTTCGGGGTCTACATATATTTCAGCGTAATAAAAAGGACGGTTTCCTATTTCACGCATATCGTTATTAATCATCTTCCAGGTAAACCCACCGTCTTCACTTTTGTATAGGGCATTCTTTTTAGACTCTACCAACGCATATACAATATTAGGTTTGTTAGGTGCAATGGCAATACCCATTCTGCCTAAATCGCCTTTTGGCAAGCCGTCTTTATCGGTTCGCTCTTCCCAAGTTTCGCCACCATCGTAGGTTACGTACAAGCCACTGCCTTCACCTCCAGAGGTAAAAAACCATGGTTCGCGCTTATGTTCCCACATGGCAACCATTAATTTATTAGGATTGGTAGGATCCATCACCATATCGGCAACACCAGTTTTATTATTTACAAAAAGGATTTTATTCCAAGTTTTTCCACCATCGGTAGTTTTAAAAACACCGCGTTCAGGATGTTCACCCCAAGGCGAACCAATGGCTCCAACATAAATAGTGTTAGGGTCGGTAGGGTCAATAACAATACGGTGAATATGTCTGGTTTTTTCGAGTCCCATAGATTGCCATGTCTTTCCGCCATTGAGCGATCTATAAACTCCATACCCACCATTTAAACTGTTTCTTGGGTTTCCTTCTCCGGTTCCTACCCAAATTACAGATGGGTTGGATTGTTGAATAGCCACCGCACCGATAGAAGCAGTGGGTTGATTGTCGAAAATAGGGTTCCATTTTATTCCTCCACTGTTACTTTTCCATAAGCCACCGGAAGCTGTCCCCACATACATAATGTCAGGGTTATCAGTTACAACATCAATGGCAGTAACACGACCAGACATGCCACCTGGACCAATGTTCCGAGGTTTCATATCTTTCATGATATCCATTGAAAGTTGTTGTGAAAATGAAGAGAATGAGAGTAGTAAAAATGTTAGAAGGAATAATTTTTTCATCGATTGGTTTTTTCAGAAATAAAAATTAGCTCATAAAGTTAAGAAAATGTGAAATAGCAAGTCTTAAAAGGCTGTTAATACGCACATTTTTTTCTTTATAAAATTGGTATCTTTAAGGTATGAAGAAGAAAAATAGGCCGACGGGATTTGTTTTTACAAAACATGACCCAAAGGAACAATCTCCCTTTGAACGACTTTTCGAAATTTTTCAGGAACTAATTACGCATACATCAGGTGATTTTGATGAAGCCATAGACTGGTTGCGACAGTTAGATGAAGAGTATAACCTTACTACTTCGGAATACACCATGAACGATTTTATTGAAGACCTGAAAAAGAAAGGGTACATCCGTGAAGAATTCCGACCAGACGGAAAAGGTGGAGGTAAAGGGGAAGGCAAAAATTCGATTACGGAAAAATTGGAGCGTTCGCTTCGGAAACGTGCTTTGGAACAGATTTTTGGAAAATTAAAACGAAGTGCTGGTGGAAATCATAAAACAAAATATATTGGCCAAGGTGATGAGCAAGCAGGAGAGTTTAGAAATTATCAATTTGGAGATCCGTTAGAACGGATTTCCATGACCGAAAGCTTGAAAAACGCTCAAATTAATCACGGGATTGATGGCTTTAACCTTACGGAAAACGATTTGGTGGTCGAAGAATCGATGCACAAATCACAAATGAGTACTGTGCTGATGATCGATATTAGCCATAGCATGATTTTATATGGTGAAGATCGCATTACACCTGCCAAAAAAGTAGCGATGGCACTTTCTGAGTTGATTACTACCCGGTATCCAAAAGATACGTTGGATATTCTAGTCTTCGGGAACGATGCTTGGCCCATAAAAATTAAAGACTTACCCTATTTAAATGTAGGGCCGTTTCATACGAATACAGTTGCAGGATTGCAGTTAGCTATGGATATGCTGCGCAGAAAACGAAACACCAACAAACAAATTTTTATGATTACCGATGGAAAACCAAGCTGTATGCAGCTTCCCAATGGGGAGTATTATAAAAACAGTGTTGGGCTCGACCCAAATATTGTAAAGAAATGTTATATGATGGCACGGCAAGCACGCAAACTGCACATTCCTATTACTACATTTATGATTGCACAAGACCCTTATTTGATGCAGTTTGTAGATCAATTTACAGCCGCCAATCAAGGGAAAGCATTTTATACTGGATTAAAAGGACTGGGTGAAATGATTTTTACCGATTACGAAACCAATAGAAGAAAAAGAATAAGATAGTACTTAGAAAAAGAAAATATGAAAATTGAAAATATAAAAACCTTCGGCGACTTAAAAAAAGCCGGATTTGAATACAAAACCATAAAAGAAGAATTACGTAGAAACTTACTTCAAAAATTATTAAAAAAAGAAACCGTTTTTGAAGGAATTCACGGTTACGATTATTCAGTTATTCCAGAATTGGAACGTGCCATCCTTTCTAAACACAACATAAACCTTCTTGGGTTACGAGGCCAAGCCAAAACCCGTTTGGCACGGCAAATGGTTTCGTTATTAGATGAATATATACCCGTTGTAGCAGAAAGCGAAATAAATGATGATCCTTTTCACCCTATTTCACGGTATGCTAAAGAAATTGTGCAAGAAAAAGGTGATAAAACCCCAATAGAATGGCTACATCGTGATGAACGTTTTTCTGAAAAACTGGCAACACCCGATGTTACGGTAGCCGATATTATAGGTGATGTAGATCCTATTAAAGCTGCCAATTTAAAACTAACTTATGCTGATGACCGCGTAATCCATTTTGGGATGATTCCGCGCGCTAACAGAAGTATTTTTGTTATTAACGAATTGCCCGATTTACAACCACGCATACAAGTAGCACTGTTCAATATTTTACAAGAAGGTGATGTGCAAATTCGTGGTTTTAAATTACGGATGCCGTTGGATGTTCAGTTTGTGTTTACAGCAAACCCGGAAGATTACACCAATCGAGGAAGTATTGTAACACCATTAAAAGATAGAATTGGTTCGCAAATATTGACGCATTATCCAGATGATATTGAAACTGCACGAACCATTACCGAACAGGAAACGGCGGAAGCTTCTGCAACCAAAGAAAAAATTTACGTCCCTGAATTGGCAAAAGATATTGTAGAACAAATAAGTTTTGAAGCACGTAAAAGTGAGTTTATTGATGCTAAAAGTGGGGTAAGTGCTCGACTGAGTATTACCGCTTTCGAAAATTTATTAAGTACAGCTGAAAGGCGGGCGTTGCAAAATGGAGAAGAAAAAACTTCAGTAAGATTAAGTGATTTTATGGGTATTATCCCAGCGATCACTGGAAAAGTGGAGTTGGTTTACGAAGGCGAACAAGAAGGGGCTAGCGAAGTAGCCGAACAATTAATCAACAGTGCTGTTAAGTCGCAATTTGAAAACTATTTTCCGAAAATAGAAAAACTACATAAAGAAAGCGATGTAGATCCTTACGCCAATGTTGTCGCTTGGTTTTTTGAAGAAAGCGGTTTTGAACTGTTGGATACGCTATCCGATACTGAATATAAACGTCAACTCAACAAGATTGAACCCTTAGAGCAATTGCTGAAAAAGCACGTACCAGATATTTCAGCAAAAGACAAACCATTTTACAAAGAGTTTGTATTATGGGCACTTTCAGAATATAAAAAATTGAGCAAGCACAATTTGGGCGATGGATTAGAGTTTAAAGATGTCTATGGCGGGTATATAAGTGGGTTATAACAACTCACTAGCTGCTTTTACAATTAAAACAATTCCACTAATTACCATAATTGCGATTACCCATTTTCTAAAAGCGAGTTTACTCATACGTTGCAACAACCATTTACCGATGAGGTTGCCGACGATGGCGCCAAGTCCCATTGCAATTCCGTAAACCCAAAGCTCATCGGTTAATAAACCGAAAAAGGCGTAGCTTCCTATTTGTGCAATGCCTAAAAAGAAAGATTGTGCGGCTTTGGTTCCTACCAGGGATTCTTTATCAATACCTGCATTAAGTAGAAATGGGTTTAAAATTGGGCCCATTCCGCCGGTTAGGGTTCCTATTATGGAGATGAAGAAGCCTAAGGGAATAAAATACCAGAGTTTTACTTCAAAAGACCGCTCTTTTTTCCCGAAACGGTACTGAAAAAAGGTACTTACCAGAAACAGTCCGACGATAATCTGCACCCAATAAATCTTCACTTCAGCAAACAGCCAAGCAGCCAGAACGGCACCAATCATAGCCGAAGGAACATAAAACCAAAACACCTTCCATACAATGTGCTTCCAGAAAATAATTATACGTGTGGGGCGACTTATAAAAGTACCCAAATTGATAACGGGAGCAGTTTGTGATGTGCCGATTAAAAAATTGAGAATAGGTATCTGCATCAAAGCTCCGCCACCACCACTTATTGTTGATAAAGTGAAGGCTGTCGCCCCTAAAAAAAAGAGTCCGACAAGTAAATAGGGGGAAAGGGAACTAATTATTTCCATAATATAAAATTAAAGAAATTGCTTTGGTTTTTTATTATTTAATAAAAAAAGCTGTCTATAAAATAGACAGCCGGTTTTAAATTAATATAAGGAGAGTTTACTTGTTAGGTATTTCAAGTTCTTGACCTGGATGAATCACATCTGGATTGTCCAGTATATTTCGGTTAGCTTCAAAAATTTTATTGTATTTCATAGGGTCTCCGTAATATTTTTTTGAAATTTTACTTAGGGATTCACCTTTTTCTACAGTGTGATATGCGTATGCGTTTTTATCTGCTACTTTAATATCTGCTTCGAGGTCTTGCGGGTTTTCACCACCAGACTTCTTAATTTCATCCCATAAGCGGTCTTTGTCGTACTGAGTATTTGCAGTTCCCCAAATTTTCAGTTTTCCGTTTTCTTCTTTTACGTCACCATTCTGGATTTTAAGTTTTTCTCCTAAATCCAAAACATTTTGATACTTTGCTTTAACCATTTTTTTAAATTTTAATAATGTGCTTTTAAATATACAACTTTTAGAAGTTTGTCAAGTCTATTTGATAAAATAAGTGCCTATAAAATCAAGTTAGAGAAAGAATCTGTTCAATATTTAACTTAAAATTAAGGAGGTTTAATACAACCTTATGAAACTCAGCGTTATCTTTGTTTTAAACAAAACAAAAATCAACGTTATGAAATTTAAATCAATTATTATGTCACTTGCAGTAGCAACTATGTTGTTTACAGCTTGTAATGACGGGAAAAAGAAAGAAGCTGAAGCAAAGGCTGAAGCTGAAAAAATGGAAATGGAAGCCCAGAAAAAGGCTGAAGAAGAGGCTATGATGGCTAAAAAAGAGTTTGAGGAAAATACAATTGCCTCAAAAGCTATGAATAACCAGAATATGTCTACTTTAGTTTCTGCACTTAAACAAGCAGGGCTTGCACAAACTTTTATGGAAGAAGGTGAATACACAGTATTTGCTCCAACCAATGAAGCTTTTGAAGCTGTACCAAAGACAAACTTGGATAATTTAATGATGGATGAGAATAAAACTCAACTTCAAGGATTATTAAAATATCATGTTGTTTCTGGTGAGTGGACAGGCGATGCTCTTATGAAAGCAATAAAAGATAATGACAATAAATACAGAGTAACGACTTTACAAGGTGAAAACGTTATTTTATCTATGAAAGATGATAAAATAATGATAAAGGATGCTAAAGGTAATACTGCAACAGTATTAAATGCCAATATGGATGCATCTAATGGTGTTGTTCACAGCATTGATAAAGTACTAATGCCAAAAGGATAATTCCTTTCTCTGGAATAATCAAGAAGACCCCATTTTTGGGGTCTTTTTTTTTATCCTTTTTTGAAATTTCCAGAATCGACATCTTTTATAAACTGAATCAATCCTTCAAAGAAAACCTCTTGATCATCGTATTGTGATAGGTGACTTCCGTTAGGGCAGAGGTGAAATCTTCCGTTTTTAACATTGTTAGCTAGCCATTTCATTTCTTCAGGATTCATAGTATCGTGTGTGGCACCAATGGAAAGCGTTGGAACTGTAATTTCTTGTACACGATCTTTTACATCCCAATCCTTTAATGTAGCATCGCCTTTTATACCAAATTCACTTGGACCTTGCATGGTTACATACACATCTGTATTCACATGTTTAAACCCTCTGTTCAACGAGTTAGGCCATGCTTCCATAGGCATACGGATTACGTGTTTAGGATAGTAATTTTCTACAATTAAGTTAAGATACTCTTCATTTTCATAATCTTCAGCAGCTTCATACTGCATAATTTTTTTTAAAACTGTAGAATCTAGCTGAGGTGCTAAAACCTCTTCATTATATTTCATATAATCGGGAATGGAAGGCACCATATTCGAAACGATTAATCCTTTCAGGTTTTCTTGATATTTTAATGCGTATTCCATTGCTAAAATACCGCCCCACGATTGCCCAAATAAATAAAAGTTATCGCTGTTTAGACCCAATGCTTTTCGAACTTGTTCTACTTCTTCAACAAACCGTTCGGTTTTCCAAAGGCTTTTGTCGTCTGGTTGGTCGCTGTAGTAACTACCTAATTGATCGTAGTAATAATATTCAATTCCTTCCTGTGGAAAGTAACCGTCAAAACATTCATAAATTTCGTGTGTCATTCCGGGGCCGCCGTGTAACAACAATACTTTTATCGTTGGATTGTTGCCCGTTTGCTTGGTCCAGACATTAAACGTTCCTTTTGCTGTTTCTATAGGAATCATTTTAATTCCGCCGGTAAATTGATCGTCTTTATCTGTAAAAGATAGGTAGTCAGTTTCTGAAACAACTGGTTTTGTTTCCTGTTCTGTTTTAGTTTCAGCTTCATTTTTACAACTAATAGTAATTGCCAAAATGGAACAAAGCAATAGTATTTTTTTCATCTTGATTAGTTTTTAGAAAGGTACTCGTTTTTCTTCAAATCTTCAATAGACTGTACTTCAATACTTTTACCGTCTTTTAGGATAATGTTTTTAGTGGTAATATCTAAAACATCATCGTAATAATGATCGGTGATAATAATGCCTTTTTTTTCTGAAACTTTTACTAAAAATTCTTTTAATGCTTTTGTTTGAAGCGGTTCTAGCATAGAAAAAGGTTCGTCTAACATTAGAAACGGGTGCGGTAAATGGCTAATTAAAATGGTTTCAAAAAACTTACGTTCTCCGTGCGAAAGTTCTCCAGCTTTTTTATGAGTTAATGTGGCTATAAAAGGATGATAAAAAACGGCGTCCTGTTCTTTTCCCTCCTGAAAATACATTGGGATAATATCACGCACTCTTTGATTGTTGGGCAAAAAAGGATGCTGCGGTAAATAGGCGATAAGCTGTTTTTTAATTACTTCGGAAGTGGAAATTTTTCTTCCATTTATTTCAAGATGAAAAGTGTCTGCTGAAAGGGTTCCGAAGAGGATTTTTAACAGGGTAGATTTTCCGCTGCCATTTCTTCCAAAGACTCCAAAGACATCTCCTGTTTCCATTGAAAAAGAAACATTCTTTAAAACTTGGGTTTTTCCGAAGCTTTTGGTTACATCATGTACTTGTAAAGTCGCCAAAGAATAGATAAAAACAGGTTAACAAAATTAAAAACAGTGGAATTGCGATAAGTAAATTAATGAAAAAACTAATCTTTAGTAAGTTCCATTTGGTAATTCCTAAGTTGTAATAAAAATAATATTCTCCCTTCTTAAAAAACTGAAAACCTAAAAAACCAATCAGTAAACCTATAGTACAAAAAAGGGTAAAAGCCCAAAATACATTGGTTGCAATAGCACAGACTATCCCAAATGCTGCTATAAAGGGGAAAATATCTTTATAAAATTGCCAATAGGCTCTTACGTTCATAATTTATTGATGGCCTACGTGACATCCACAACCACCTCTCATAAAACTTTCGGTTTCTTGATGCCAAGGAAAAGCTTGATTGTACTTGTTGTTTTCCCACCAAAATGGCACTCGTTCCTTTGGATGGTTACCAATTTCATTTAAGGTGTTTGCATCGTATAGGCGTCCATTCACCATTACCATTTCTATACTTTGTGTGTTTTCAATATCGTCTAACGGATTGTCTGTTAACACAATTAAATCTGCCATTTTCCCTTTTTCTAAAGAGCCTACATCATCCCCAGCTCCAATATACTCGGCTGCATTAATCGTGGCAGTTTTTAGTGCTTCTAGATTGGTCATTCCACCTTGTTTAAGCATCCATGTTTCCCAATGAGCACCCAACCCTTGTAATTGTCCGTGAGCTCCCATATTAACTTTTACACCAGCATCACTCAATTTTTTAGCAGTTTCTGAAACTAAAATATGTCCATTTTCATATTCTTTTTCAGGAACCATGGTACGATGGCGCGAACGACTATCAACAATTCTTCTTGGTGTAAATTGCAATAGTTTTTCATTTTCCCAAACATTATCGCGTTGGTAATAATAGTATTCGCCATTTAACCCTCCATAATTAACAATAAGAGTAGGGGTGTAGCCAACGTTGCTTTTACCCCAAACTTCTAAAATATCTTTATAAACAGGCGCTACAGGAATGTTGTGTTCAACACCTGTATGGCCATCTATTACCATTGAAATATTATGGAAAAAAGTAGATCCGCCCTCTGGAACTACATTAATACCTTGTTCTCGCGCTGCTTGCAGAACTTGCTGTCTTTGCTCTCTTCTAGGTTGGTTATAACTCTTTACACTTTTTGCCCCAAAGGCTTTGGTGCGTCTAATGCTACTTTCTGCATCTTCTAAATTATTGATAACCGCTTTAAAGTCGCCATCTGCCCCATATAATATAAACCCCGTAGAATACAATCGCGGACCGGTTAATTTTCCAGCTTTTAATAATTCAGAAATACTAAATACCGTTTCTGTGTTTGCGGAAGGGTCGTGTGAAGTAGTAACTCCAAATGCCAAGTTGGCCATTAACTGCCAGTTTTGTTGTGTGGTTAAACCATACCGGAATGCACCTACGTGCGCGTGCGCATCGACCATACCAGGCATAATGGTTTTTCCTTTTGCATCATACACTTTTGCATCATTTGGAACCTTGATTTTAGAAGCTTCACCAATTGCTTCAATTTTATTTTCATTAATTACAATGGTTCCGTTTTCAATTACTTTGTCGCCATTCATGGTGATAATTCGGGCATTGGTAAACGCGATTTTTCCTGAAGGGGTGTCTACCGGGGCTGTAAGACCGATTTTTGTTCCTTTAAGGGTTATTTTAGGGATTTCTTCAGAAGAACCTGGTAAAAATGTAAACCTGTTTTTTAGTTCATTACTAAAATATTCATCACCCAATGTCCACATTACTTTTTTACTATCTGGTGACCAATGTAGATTAATACCTGCGTCTTTGGCAATTTGCGAGACCGGAACCGACTTTGATTTATTGTCTAAATCTATGGTTTGACCATTCAATACTAACGGAGCGACGTATGCCTTATGCAGATGTGTAAAAGCAATCCATTTGTTATCAGGACTTGGAACCAACCTATTGGCATATTTTGATTTTATATGTTCCTTTTTATCGTTTCCTTGTAGATTAACGCTAATTAATTTTTTGGTAAGATTTCCGAAATAAGTACCTCCCGTTTGCAAGAAAATACGATCTCCATTCTTGTTAAACATAGGGTATTCGCCCTTTTCGGCAACAAATTTTTCATTGTTACCAGAAGAGTCCATTGTATAGATACCTGGTTTTTTAGTAAATGTAAAACCTTGATCTGTGTTTCCTTTTTCTTTTCTGAAAACAATGTGTTTACCATCTTGTGAATAAGAAGGTGTTCGATAAATTGCTTTTTCTTGAGTAAGTTTTATAGGGGTCCCGCCTGAGGTAGAAACTTTAAAAATGGCACCTTTTTCAAGATCGTTCCAAGTGACGAAAACAATATGCTTTCCATCTGGGGAGAATCTTGGTTCAAATTCGAAATCGGTGCCGTTTGTAATTCTCTGTGGGGAACCGTTAGGCAATTCTTTTTTATAGAGAGCGCCCAAAGCATTAAAGATAACGATTTTTCCATTAGGTGAAGTCACTGCATGACGAATTACTTTTGGGGTAAAGGTCTCTTCCTCAACTTTATTGGTAAAATGTACACGCTCTGCAATATCGATTTTCACATTGGCTGTAAATGGAATGTTAGTTAGTTGTTGGGTCTCAGTATTAAGCTTATTAATTTTTCCTTCACTCCAAAATACAAGGTCTGTGTTATTGGGCATCCAGCTAAAGTTAGGATAGACCCCAAAAATTGCCCAAGCTTCCTGTTGGTCTTTGGTAAGTTTATCGTAAACGGGCCATTCTTCTCCTGTTTCTAGATTATGTAAATACAATACACTTTTTTCACGTACTCGTTTTACAAATGCCAGTTTTTTTCCGTTAGGTGAGAGCACGGGCCTAGCAGCACCTCCTGGGCCTCCAGTTATGGTTTTAGTATCACCAGTTTCAAAATTATAGCGCTTAATTACATAAATTTGACTATTTGGGTCTTTATTGTATTGAAAATTGCCTCCCGGATACATATCTTCGGAATAGTATAAATACTTGCCATCGGGGGAAACAAAAGGTTCATTTACATCTTGTTGATCGTTTTTCCGTTCTGTTAACTGCAACCCTTTTCCGCCAGTAATGTGATATTGCCACATTTCGCCAGCTCCTAAACTTCTTCCAGAGGTAAAATGTTTTCTTGCTATTAAATAATCACCATCTGGCATCCAAACCGCATTGTTAAGCAAACGAAAGTCTTCATCTGTAATTTGTTTAGCATCACTGCCATCGGTATTCATTATCCAAATGTTATCTCCGCCTCCTGCATCGCTAGTAAACGAAATTTTCTTCCCATCAGGGCTAAACCGTGGTTGAACCTCAAAGGGGATTCCAGTTCTAATGGCAGTTGCTTTTCCTCCTGTTATCGGCATTTTGTAAATGTCGCCTAACATATCAAAAACGATGGTTTGTCCGTCGGGACTCACATCGAGATTCATCCATGTCCCTTCGTTGGTTGTAAATGAATGGGTTTTGTAATTAAAGTCTTTTCCGGGACTGGAAACATCCCATTTTGTTTCTTCTTTCTTGTCTTTATCTTTTTTTTGGGCATGTAGTGTTAACGTACAACTTATCAGTATTAAGGAAAGGAAATATCTCATAGCTTATTTTTTTAAAGAAGCTAAAGATAATCAATAACTATAAATCACGAAACAAAGCTTTCAGGAACAGCTACAGTTAGTTTTTCTTCGCATAGTTTCACTTCTACTTTTGTAGTGTTTTCAATAAACTCTCCATCTATTTGCAACGGAACCGATTCCTGTGTTTCTATGATTGCCGAAGTTGTAGCATATTCTTGAGCAAAATCTGATTGAACATTTGCTTTATCGTAGATAGTATTGATTATTTCAGCTATGTTCAGTTCTTTAAAAACTACAACTTCAAACTTTCCATCATTTATTTTTCCGTTGGGGTTTATAGTTGCACCGGTACCAAATTTATTGGCATTGGCAATAGCGAGCATAATGCCTTTGGTTTCTATGGTTTTAGCATCTATTTTTAACGTAAAATTAAATGGGTACTCAGAGGTAAACAAAGTAGGGATGGTCTGTAACACGTAGCCTAATTTTCCACGGATATTAGATGCTTCGTAATTTTTTATCAATTCGGCATTGATGCCTAAGTCGGCCATATGAAAACATACGTGGTCATTCACTAAAAGCTTATCAGCATCAATGGTATTGTGTCCTAAGGCGACATCTAATTGCTTTTGTAGGGTATTGGGAATATTAAAATTTACAGCCAATCCATTAGCTGAACCTGCAGGAATAATGCCTACTGAGACTTCAAAGCCTTCAACAGCTTCGGCAACCATTTTAATGGTACCGTCACCCCCAACAACCAAAACCCTGTCTATTGTGTTTTCTTGTATTAGGTTTTGAATGTTTGTAATATCGTCTTTTCCGGTGGTTTCATAAATGGTCAACGAATAATTATCTGTACCACAATACGCTATAATATTTGTTATCGTGTCTTCCTTTGCACTATTCCCCGAAATTGGGTTTACAACGGTTAATATATCCTTAATTGCCTTCATTTATTTTAAATTGTTTTTAAATTTAAGTAATTTGAAAGGATATAAAAGTTAAGGAATTTACAATACGTGAAACTAGATTTACAATTATACCGAGGATATCTCAACGAACAGGAACTGGTGGTTTCAGGCCATGTTTTTAAGTCATGGGCACCCGATAAATATAGTATTGAAAAAAAAGGAGTGAAGCATGCTTTTTCTATATTACATATGTTTACCATCTCACCACTTGAAAATATTGAGATTACTTTACAGTTTTATGGCACCACAGTAAAAACCAAAACGTTGGAAGACGGTTTTTTCAGGTTTACTATTCCTTTTTCTGAAACTTTAAAAAACGGTTGGCACCCCTATAAAATCACGTGTGCCGTAGGTGATATTGGTATTGTAGAAACTGGCGAAATATTAAAGCCTTTTGAAAGTAAATTCGGAATTATATCAGATATTGACGATACTTTTCTAATCTCACATAGCAGCAACATTTTCAAGAAACTATATGTTATGCTGTCCAAAAATGTAAACAAACGAAAGGTTTTTGACGATGTAGTGGATCATTATCAAGCCTTGAGCATCGCAGGTCAGGACACTGACGAAGCGTCTAACTCTTTTTTTTACGTTTCTAGTAGTGAATGGAACCTATATGCATTTATTGACGAATTTGCGAGACTACATAACTTGCCCAAAGCAGTTATCAAGTTGAAAAGTATAAAAACCAAACTGACAGATTTTTTAAAATCTGGTAGAGGGGATCACGACCATAAATTTCAAAAAATAAAAGATATCATTTCATTTTACCCAAACCTTACCTATGTATTATTGGGTGACGATTCGCAGCAAGACCCGTATTTGTATGAGCGCATCTGTAAAATATTTCCTGAAAATATACGCGCTGTTTACATTCGACAGACTCCAAAAAAACCAAAAGGAGAAGTACAGGAAGTTTTAACAAATATTGAAACGCTATCGGTAAGAACACTCTATTTTAAAGATAGCCACAGAGCAATAGAACATTCAAAAGAAATAGGTATTATATCATAATCTTTTTGAAATTTTATTTCTTCGGAAAAGGAAATAAAACACAGAATTCCCTATTTTTGCACTTCATTTAAAAACAGACCCATGCAAGACGGTATTTACGCTAAAATTACCACAGAAAAAGGAGGAATTTTAGGCCAGCTCACCTATAAAAAAACACCGGGAACGGTAGGAAACTTTGTAGCTTTAGCTGAAGGAAATTTAGAAAACGAAGCAAAAGCACAAGGAAAACCCTATTATGACGGATTGAAATTTCACCGTGTAATTCCAGACTTCATGGTACAAGGAGGTGATCCCACAGGGACTGGAGCTGGTGGCCCAGGATATAAGTTTGATGATGAATTTCACCCAGATTTAAAACACAACAAGCCGGGAGTATTCTCTATGGCAAATGCTGGTCCTGCAACTAACGGAAGCCAATTTTTCATTACGCACGTTGAAACCCCTTGGTTAGATAACAAACACACTGTTTTTGGTTATGTAACCGAAGGACAAGATGTTGTAGATAGCATTGCGCAAGGCGATACCATGCAAGAGGTTGAAATCATTAGAGTAGGAGAGGAAGCTAAAAACTGGAATGCCGTTGAAGCTTTTAGACAGTTTATCGGAGCGAAAGCAGAACGAGAAGCAAAAGCGAAGCAAGAACAAGAAGCGTTGGTAGATGAAATTTCAGCAGGTTTTGATAAAACCGAAAGCGGTCTTCGATATAAAATCATTCAAAAAGGAGACGGTACCAAAGCTGAAAAAGGAAAAACCGTAGCGGTACATTACAAAGGCATGTTTGCCGATGGAACTGAGTTTGATAATTCTTACAAACGCGGCAACCCAATTGAATTCCCAGTAGGAATGGGCAATGTTATCGGCGGATGGGATGAAGGTATCCAGTTGCTTCAAGTTGGTGATAAAGCTCGTTTTGTAATTCCTTCACATTTGGCTTATGGAGAACAAGGTGCCGGAGGTGTTATTCCACCAAATGCAACTTTGGTATTTGATGTAGAGTTGATGAAAGTAAAGTAAAGAAAAAACCCCAATATATTTTGAAAAAGCCTCTAATTAGAGGCTTTTTTTATTTTTTCCATTTTATATTACAACCCATACTTGGTTTTTGATCTTTTCTTTGTGGGTTGTTGTTCAGGACATTATCCAATGCTTCCCTAAGATCACGGCCATTTACCGGAATACTATTTCCAGGACGCGAGTTATCCAATTGTCCACGGTAAATAAGTTTTAATTCGTCATCAAATAAATAAAAATCTGGGGTACAGGCTGCATCATAAGCTTTTGCTACCTCTTGTGTTTCATCGTATAAATAGGGAAAAGGGTAGTTGTGTTTTCGAGCGGTTTTCCACATTTCCTTAGGGGAATCTTGTGGATAGTTCTCAACATCGTTGCTGCTTATAGCAACAAAGCCAAAACCTGTTACGCGATAATCATTGCATAGACGGACAATCTCTTCGTTTACATGCTTTACAAAGGGGCAGTGGTTGCATATAAACATAACTACCGTTCCTTTTTCACCTTGAATTTGTTTTAGTGAAACGGGTTTCATGGTAACGGCATCCAACAAAGTAAAATCGGGTGCTTTGGTGCCAAGAGGCATCATATTGGATGGGGTAAGAGACATATCTTTTTCTTTTCTGAATTAGTGCGATTATTTTCAATAAAGTTACAATTATTAAACATTTTATAAAGTTTTGCCAGTCTCTTTTAATGACTGTAACTTTATAAAAAAGCAAAAAACATGGAAAATTCATACAATTCACTTTCAGTAGCAGTAGAAGATTTACAAAAGAAAGGATATACAGAAGATTTTAACTTGGTTGAAGAAGGTATTAAATCCAAATCACTTAAAAAAGAATGGAAAGCCGGTGAGCTAGATGTTATTAAGTTCTATCGATTTGAAGGGATGACAAACCCTGGTGATAATTCAATTTTATATGTGATTGAAACACATGACAATACAAGGGGTTTGTTAGTTGATAACTACAGTGCAAAAGGTGATTATATTTCTCCGGAAATGGTAAAAAAACTTAATATCACCCATGAAGAATAATTTATCGTGGAGCGACTTTGAAAAAGTTGATATGCGTGTAGGGACGGTAATTGAGGTAAATGACTTTCCAGAAGCTCATAATCCTTCTTATAAACTTCAAATAAACTTTGGTGAGGAAATAGGGGTTTTAAAAACGTCCGCTCAAATTACTGCATTATACAAAAAAGAAGAAATTATAGGTAAGCAAGTAATCGCTGTCGTTAATTTTCCGAAGAAACAGATTGCCAATTTTATGAGCGAATGTCTAGTTATTGGTGCAGTTGATGATAAAAATGTAACCCTTTTAGAACCTGGTAAAAAAGTTAAAAACGGTTTACGAATTTCGTAAACCGTTTATTTTTTTAGACTTCGCTATCCATTACATCGGTTACAACATAATAACGTGGGTCGTCTATGTTGTCTTCAATAATGGTTTCAAATTCTGGATTTCGTTTTATTAATAAAGCTTTACAATCCTTACTTAGATGTGTAAACTTTATTTGCTTTCCGTGTGCTACATATTTATTTGCAAGGTTTCGCAACGCTTCCACACCACTGTGGTCGGTTACTTTCGATTCTATAAAATCGATTTCAATTTTCTCTGGGTCGTTTTTAACATCAAATTTTGTGTTGAAAGCCGTTGTTGAGCCAAAGAATAACGGACCCCAGATTTCATATACCTTTGTACCATCTTCTTTAAAACGTTTACGAGCCCTGATTTTAGTTGCATTTTTCCAAGCAAATACCAAGGCGCTCATAATAACACCGGCGATTACAGCAATTGCTAAATCTTGCCATACGGTAATTGCTGAAACGGCTATCAAAACGATAGCATCACTTAATGGGATTTTATTCAGAATACGGAAACTACTCCACGCAAACGTGCCAATAACCACCATAAACATAACACCTACCAAGGCGGCAATAGGTATTTGTTCTATTAATGGTGCGCCAAACAATACAAAGCACAACAAAGCAATAGCGGCTACAGTTCCAGATAAACGGCCTCTACCACCAGAATTTATATTGATAATGGATTGACCGATCATAGCGCAACCACCCATTCCGCCAAATAAGCCATTTAAAATGTTGGCGCCACCCTGTGCAACACATTCACGGTTACCGCTTCCTCGGGTTTCGGTCATTTCATCTACAAGGTTAAGGGTCATTAAAGATTCAATAAGTCCAACTGCAGCTAGTATGAATGCAGTGGAAATTACAAGCCCCCAGTGCCCTTGCAACGTATCAAAAAGACCAAATATTTGAGCTTGAAAGGTAGGCAGCCCACCTTCTAAACCTGTTCCTCCGCCATCACGGATAAAAGATCCAACAGTGCTGGCATCGATATTTCCAAAAATGGTAACACACGCTACCACTACAATAGCCGTTAGGGCTGCAGGTATTTTTTTTGTGAGTTTTGGAAGTCCAAACATAATAGCCATCGTCAAAAACACAAGACCTAACATGACAAATAGGTCAATCCCGGTCATCCAAGTAGGAACACCAGTTGAGCTTTCTTTAAAAAAGCCCAATTGCGATAAAAAGATTACGATTGCCAAACCATTTACAAACCCCATCATTACTGGATGCGGTATTAATCGCACGAATTTACCTAAACGAAACACGCCTGCTAATATTTGTATTCCGCCCATAATTAGAAGGGTAATAAAAAGCCATTGCAGCCCTAAGTTGTCAATAGGGGCAGCCAAGGAATCACCTACTTCGTTTCCTTTTTGTATTAAGTGAACCATTACTATAGCTGTTGCACCGGTAGCTCCGGAAACCATTCCTGGTCGACCACCAAAAAGCGCAGTTACAATTCCCATCATGAAGGCTCCGTAAAGCCCAATTAATGGGTCTATTCCGGCTACAAATGCAAAGGCAACAGCTTCAGGTACTAATGCTAGTGCTACGGTTAACCCTGAAAGGATATCATTTTTAGGGTTCTGGGTGAAATTTTTGATGGTTTTCTGTAATAACATGGTTTTCCACTTAAAAAGGCGGCAAAGATACAGGAATTAAACAGAGTTAAAAATTAAATAAGTAGGTTAAATTAAGAAATATAATTCCAGATATTTTTAAATTTTACCAACTGTGAATATGTGTGTTTTATTGGTTTATTCTCTTCGGAAGCTAAAGCAGTGTCGGTTTTGAGCGTTTGCAGGGCGTAACTTCGTGCTATTTTTAGAATGGCCGAATCTTTCACAATGTCTGCAATGCGAAGGTTTAACACACCGCTTTGCTGTGTTCCCATAATATCGCCAGGACCACGCAATTTTAAATCTACTTCACTAATTTCAAAGCCATCGTTAGTTTGTGTCATCGTCTGTAAACGGGTTTTGGCATCACTGCTCAGTTTATGACTGGTCATTAAAATACAATAACTTTGTTCGGCACCGCGACCTACACGGCCTCGAAGTTGGTGCAGTTGTGAGAGGCCGAAGCGTTCGGCACTTTCAATAACCATAACGGAAGCATTAGGAACATTTACCCCCACTTCAATTACGGTTGTTGCTACCATTATTTGTGTTTCACCACGAACAAACCGATCCATTTCAAAATCTTTATCGGCTGGTTTCATTTGTCCGTGAACAATGGAAATTTGATAGTTGGGTTGCGGAAATTCCCGAACGATACTTTCATACCCATCCATTAAATCTTTATAGTCTAAAGCTTCACTTTCTTGAATTAAAGGATAGACAATATATACTTGTCTGCATTTTGAAACTTCATCTTTTAAAAACCGAAAAACTTTCAGCCTATTCGAGTCAAAACGATGGACCGTTTTTATGCTTTTTCTACCGGGTGGAAGCTCATCAATTACACTAATATCGAGGTCGCCATAAACGCTCATGGCAAGGGTGCGTGGAATAGGGGTGGCGGTCATGACAAGCACGTGTGGTGGAAGCTCATTTTTATGCCATAATTTGCTTCGTTGGGCTACTCCAAAACGATGTTGCTCGTCAATTATAGCGAGTCCTAAATTATTGAATTGTACCTTGTCCTCTAGCAATGCATGGGTGCCAATTAGTATGTCTATTTTGCCATTTTTTAGTTTTTCATGAATTTCTCTTCGTTTTGAAGTTTTAGTTGAACCTGTGAGTATTTCTATTCTGGTATTCAAGTTTTTACATAATTCAAATAAGCCATTGTAGTGTTGGACTGACAGAATTTCAGTAGGCGCCATTAAACACGCTTGAAAACCGTTGTCAATAGCTATTAACATTGACATGAGCGCAACAATTGTCTTTCCGCTTCCTACATCTCCTTGTAACAACCGGTTCATTTGTGCATTGCTGCCTAAATCGTTCCTAATTTCTTTGATGACTCGCTTTTGCGCATTGGTTAATTTGAAGGGTAAATGGTGGTTGTAAAACGTGTTAAAATTTTCTCCTATTTCTTCAAAAGGATAGCCTTTAATTTTGCTTTTATGCTGTAAGTTTTTCCGAAGTAATTGTAGCTGAATGTAAAATAATTCTTCAAATTTTAACCGGTATTGAGAGCGTGCTAAAAGCTCTGGAGTTTGTGGAAAATGTATGTTTAAAAGTGCGGTACTTTTTGATACTAATTTTAACGAATCGAGAATTGTTTTTGAAAGCGTTTCAGAAAAATTTCCTTTCAATTCTGTGAACAATTGTTGTAATAACCCGATGATAACTTTATTGGTAATTCCGCTTTTTGATAGTTTTTCGGTAGAAGGATAAATGGGTTGCATGGCAGAACGAACCCCTTCTTTATGTTTTGAAACTAATTCCATTTCTGGATGTGGCATGGAAAACGTACCGTTGTACCAATTTGTTTTCCCAAAAACCACATACGGAACGTTGATTTTTACATTTTCCCGAATCCATTTGTGTCCTCGAAACCAAACCAATTCCATTTTTGAATTTCCATCGGTAAACTTAGCTACCAAGCGTTTGCCTCGTTTTTGCTCAACAGTTTTTAAATGAATTACTTTTCCTACCACTTGCACTTCGGCACTGTTGCGTTGTAACTCTGCTATTTTGTAGTATTTGGTGCGGTCTAAATAGCGGTTAGGGAAAAGGTTTAATAAATCTTGAAAGGTATGAATGCCTAACTCTTTTTTGAGTAAATCGGCGCGATTAGGTCCTACGCCTTTTAAATAATCGATTGGAGTTTGTAGAAAGCCGCCGTTCATATCACGAAAATACAATAATCCTATTAAGAGCGGAATGAGTGGCGGGATTTTTAAACTTATTTGTTACTTTGTGTCGCTTATTGAAATGTTACTTATGAATAAATTTTGCACTCTTTTTATTGTCTTTATTAGCTTCTTCGGAAATGCGCAACAAACACATCTGGTTGATTTTATATCAGTTAAAGCTGAGGTGATTCCGAATGCCTCTGAAGAGAATGTAAAAGGAACAGTTTCGTATCAATTTAAAATACTTCAGAAAACAGATTCAATGTATTTAGATGCGGTAAATATGGATGTAAGCAATGTAAAACCTAATAAGGTCTCAATTTCTTCAGAAGGAAATAAGATTTGGCTCACGGGAAATTTCAGAAAAGATAAAACCTACGATGTTTCATTTTCATACACTGCCACCCCAAAACAGACACTATACTTCACAGGAAATCAGATCTGGACACAAGGCCAAGGAAAATACACGTCTCATTGGTTGCCAAGTATTGATGATATGAATGATAAATTGGAGTTTGATCTTACAATTGCTGCTTCAAAAAATAAGGCAGTGATTGCCAACGGGAAACTTCTAGAGAAGAAGCAAAAAGATAGTTTAGATTATTGGCATTTTGATATGCAACAACCTATGGCGAGCTATTTAGCAGCTTTTGCCATTGGCGATTTTGATAAGAAAACAATTAATTCACAATCCGGTATCCCCATTGAACTGTATTACAAACCAGAAGATGCTGATAAAGTAGAGCCTACGTATCGCTACACTCAACAGATTTTTGATTTTCTAGAGTCTGAAATTGGCGTGCCGTATCCGTGGCAAAATTATAAGCAAGTTCCGGTACGGGATTTTCTGTACGCTGGAATGGAAAATACAACCGCGACCATTTTTTCTGAAGCTTTTGTGGTCGATTCCACTGGATTTGCAGATAGAAACTACGTAAACGTCAATGCGCACGAATTGGCACATCAATGGTTTGGGAATCTAATTACCGAAACGAGCGGCACCCACCATTGGCTGCAAGAAGGTTTTGCTACCTATTTTGCGCAATTAGCAGAACGGAAGGTTTTTGGAGATGACTATTATTATTGGAAACTTTACAATTCGGCAGAGCAGTTGAAAGAATTAAGTGATTCTGGAAAGGGAGAAAAGTTGTTAAACCCGAAAGCGGGTTCGTTAACGTTTTATGAAAAAGGAGCGTGGGCGTTGACGCTTTTAAGACAGAAAATAGGGGATGAGCCTTTTAAAACCGCGATTAAAAATTATTTAGAAACGTATCAATTCAAAAATGTTTCAACCGATGATTTTTTAGCGGAAGTAAACAAAGTGACTGAAATTGATATTTCAGGATGGGAAGCAGATTGGTTGCAACAAAGTGCTTTTAAAGCAGAACAAGCGCTGGATTATTTATCGCAATCAACCTTTATGAAATCTTATTTTGAAATTTCCGCTTTGCGTAATAACCCTTTTGCTGAAAAGAAAAATGAATTGTCTTTTGCCTTGACAGCACCAAACGATTTTATTGGTCAGGAGGCTGTTTACCAACTTTCGGGAGAACCTATAGCACAAACATTGCCTTTGTATAAAAAAGCGCTTAAAAGCGGGAATATCTATGTGAGACAAGCTGTGGCGAATACGTTGTCGCCTATTCCTCAAGAATTACAGACTGAATATGAATCGCTTTTAACTGATAAATCATACGTAACCCAAGAGGCAGCTTTATATAACCTTTGGTTAAATTTTCCGAAGAAAAAAGCGGACTATCTCAATGAAATGAAAGGGGTTGAGGGGTTTCAGAATAAAAACTTACGTCAGTTATGGTTAGTGTTAGCTTTGGTTACTGAAGGTTATGAAGCAGACAAGAAACAACAATATGCATCAGAATTAATCAATTACTCATCAAAAGAGTTCAGTTTTGAAGTTCGAGAAAAAGCATTTGAGTTTATAAACGAATTAAAAATGTATACTTCAGAAGCGTTAAATAACTTAGTGAACGCATCGACGCACCATAATTGGCGCTTTAAAAAGTATGCACGGAATCTTTTGGATGAGGTTTTGGAAAATTCGGTTTATAAAAAACAATTAGAAGGACTTTTAAATCAACTTCCGAAAAAAGAAAAGGAATTTTTACAAGCAAAACTTTCAGAATAAAAAGCAATTGCTACTTTTATGTAAACCAAATTTATGCGCGCATTAGTAATTTCAGGAGGAGGAAGTAAAGGAGCATTTGCCGGCGGCGTGGCTCAATACTTAATGGAAGAACAGCATCACGATTACGATATATTTGTGGGTACTTCTACTGGAAGTTTGCTTATTTCTCATTTGGCACTTTCCAAAATTGAAAAGATTAAAGAGGTATATACTTCCGTAAATCAAAATAATATTTTTAGCATCCGTCCTTTTCGTGTAAAAAAAGGGAAGTTTGGCAGTATGGAGATTGGTATTGATCACTTTAGTGTGTTAAGGAATATGCTACGCGGAAGTAAAACATTTGGAGAGAGTCAAAATTTAAGAAAACTCATAAAAAGAACATTTACTGAAGTAGAATTCAATCAACTAAAAGAATCTGGAAAAGAAGTAGTTGTTACGGTTTCTAATCTTTCTTTAAACCAAGTTGAATACAAGTCTATCAAAGATTTTAACTACAATGATTTTTGTGATTGGATCTGGATTTCTTGCAATTACATCCCGTTTATGAGCTTGGTACAAAAAGATGGGTGTGAATATGCAGATGGTGGTTTTGGCAGTATGGTGCCCATTGAAGAAGCCATAAATCGTGGCGCTACATCGGTAGATGTCGTCATTTTAGAGACCGAAGTAACGTATTACAATCGATTACCTTCAAAAAACCCTTTTTCACTATTGACCAACATGCATTCTTTTATGTTGGATAGGGTAGAAAAACAAAATATCCGCATCGGTAAGTTTGTGGCAGGGAACCATGATGCGATAATCAACTTATACTATACTCCGACGGTTTTAACAACCAATTCTTTAATCTTCAATAAAGAAAAAATGACCCAATGGTGGGAGAGTGGTTTTAAATATGCCAAAATGAAGAATAAAGAGCTTAACGAAATAAAGGATACTGAATAGCCAGTTTTTTAAAAAGGCTTTTACCCCAAATGCATGGGGGTTTTACCCCTTTTTTTCAATTGTAAATAATATATATTGCTGGTATTAAGTAATTTATGTTAAATTTACTTAGGTAGGCTTTATAACGGCCTTTTAATTTCAATTAATTCAATCTAACTTTATATTAACAAATAACAACCAAACTATGAAAACATCACACAAAAATTTAAGAAACGTTCTTTTCCTTTTAGTGTTGGCTAGCGGCTTAGTGGCCTGTGAAGGGATTTCGGACCATACGGATGATGATGGTCCAGAATATGATGGCCCACCAAAACAGATTATCTCTGTACAACAAGCTAAAACAATGTACGATAGCTACACAGATCGCCGTGTATCTATTATTAAAGAATATGAGGAACAAGAAGACACTACCCAAGAATTTTACCCAACTCGTTATGGCCAGTATACTTATGAAACGATGAAGCATTATATGGACTTTATAGAAGATGAAGCCAAAATGGCCAAAGTAGAAATTAAGGGGCTACGGTTCTATTTTTCTAATTATCCAGCAGATGGAAGTGTTGGGAATTCACAATATGCACGACATAATTCATTCTTTTTACTACCAACAGCAGACTTTAATGGAGAGGAACTTGGTTTCTTTATTCGCGTTGATGGCGATGGTAACCGTAACGCTGTGCCTGTTCGCGATGTTGTTAAAAGGTATGGTAAAAGACTACGTAAAAATGGTAACGGTAGCCAACAGCAAGGTAGCCCAGGTTTTGGATCTAAAATGTTACTCTTGAATCCCGTTTTTCAAGGTGGAAATGGAGAGGACATTAGCTTAACCTTAAATGATGCACATCTGATACCACCACCACCAAGTGGAAAAGACGATTTTGGTGATAACTAATTAAAAATTAAAGGTGGACGAACTTTTCAACAGTACTTTTCAGTATATACTATTGTCATTTTATGGGATTGCCGTATTTACGGCAATCCTTTTTTATGGCAAGTACAAGCATACTGTGTTAAAATATTTTGTTTGGATATTAATATATACGTTCATAAATGAGGTATCGGCAAAATACGTATACTATTGGCTAGAGTTTAATGCAATAATGTATAATGTCTATAACACTGTTTATTTTCTATATTTTTTCTATGTGTTCTGGAACTTTATCAAGAGCAAGACATATAAAAAATGGATTGTTTATAGTGTAATATTGTTTTTAGCGGTTACAATTGTCAATGTTATTACCATCAATGCTTTTCATGAAAGTTTATTATACAGTTATATTACAGGTGCTTGCTTGATTATAATTTGTATAATTTTATATTATGTTGAAATACTGTCAGATTCAAGGGTGTTGCACATCAAGGAAGACCTTCTTTTTTGGATTAGTATAGGTTTATTGCTATTTTATGTAGGCTATATTCCTATTAAAATATCTAGAAGTTTCTTTACCACTAATATGGATGTTTTTGTAACGTTATACAATGTACAACGCGCTTTAATAATCGTTATGAATTGTTGTTTTATAATAGGATTTGTATGGACCAAAAAGAGATAGCAGGATTGGTTACGGTGATTATTGTTTTGGTTTTAGTAACCATTATAATAACGTTGTTTACTGTTTTTGTACGTCGGAAGAATAAATTACTGGAAGAACAGGAACGGACCAAAAAAGCTTTTGAAAAAGAACTTTCTGAAACGCAAATAGAAATCCGAGAAGAAACCCTACGCAATATTAGCTGGGAACTACACGATAATATAGGTCAATTAATGACGCTGGCCAAAATACAAGCCCAAATGGCCAAAAATAACCCGGAAAACTTAGATGAGGTAACCGACACTATAGGAAAAGGAATTACCGAGTTACGTACACTCTCTAAATTGATTAATCCTGAAGCCCTAAAAAGCCTTAACCTAATTGAAGCCCTTAATTTAGAAATAGAGCGTTTTAACCGTTTAGAGTTTATAAAATCTACATTCGTTGTTACTGGAAATCAGTATGACATTGAGAACAAAAAAGGAGTGATTATTTTTAGAATACTACAAGAATTTTTTTCAAACACAATTAAACACTCTAAAGCCTCTAACCTTAATGTTCATGTTGAATATAAAAAAGACCGATTAGAAATTTCGGCAAAAGATGATGGGGTGGGTTTTTCAAGTGATGCAGATTTTTCTGGAATTGGAATGAAAAATATGAAGAACAGGGCAAAAGTTATAGGGGCGGATTTAAATATTACTTCAGAAAAAGATGAAGGAACAGCATTAAAATTAACCTATGAATACGAACCTAATGTTATTTAACACATTCGGCAGCACATATTTATATAAATTAGAGGTATGAAAAACAAAGTTGTAGTTGTAGACGATCACACTTTATTGCTTGAAGCGATAGGAGGGTTGGTTCGTGATTTTGAAAACTTTGAAGTTTTGTATTTGTGTAAGAACGGACAAGAGCTTTTGGAAAAGCTTAAGTTTCCTAAAAACATACCTGATATTGTTTTAATGGACATCAACATGCCTTTGCTCAATGGTATTGAAACAACAAAGGCTTTAAACGAAAAGTATCCACAAATTAAAGTAATAGCACTATCGGTTGAAGAAAATGAAAAGACTATTTTAAAAATGCTTCGGGCAGGTGCAAAGGGGTATTTAATGAAAGACACCAAAAAAGAAATTTTGAAAGAAGCTTTAAATCAGGTTGTTGAAAAGGGATATTACCATACCAATACTATTTCAAAATTACTAATAGGGTCGTTAACCAAAGATGAAACAGCCGTACAATTAAAAGAACGGGAAGTAGAATTTATAGAGCACGCCTGTACTGAAATGACCTATAAAGAAATAGCTGAAAAAATGTTTTTGAGCCCTAAAACTATCGAAGGGTACCGAGATTCTATTTATGAAAAACTGAATTTAAAAAACAGAATAGGTCTTGTTCTTTATGCAATTAGAAACGGTTTATTTACCCCTTAAATACAAAAAAGGTTAAAATAATTCACTCACTTCTTTCTTAATATAAGTGAGTGCTTTTTGAGATGGGGTTACCTCTTCCATAAAATGACGTAGAATCCATTCACGCATGGTATCGGCGGCATTTTCTTTTTCATGCATTGCCGCTTGTCTTATAACGTGTATGGTAGCATTTTTGGCAGCTTGTATTATATTCCAACATTCAACCGAAACATAGACTTGTTGGGTAATGTTATGCTCAAACTCTTGTTCAATGTTTTTAATCAGTAACTTCTCATAGTCGTCAATACTATCTGAATATGGATTTACACGTACCAATAGTTTATTTGGGTCAATGCGTTCCAATAAAAGAGTTAAGCGTTCATAAGCTTGCAACCTTGTAGGCAGTATTTTATTTTGAGCCTCTTTTTGTATTAAATACCTACGACGCCCTTCTTCATTTGCGGTATGTCCTTTAAAAAAATAATAGGCTACAACGCCAACAACAATGGCGGGCAGTAAAAAAGCAACGTAACTTATAAGCTGTTCTATTTCCATGAAAGAATTTATTTTTGGTTAAAAATAAGTATTAATAGCGAACCTTATTCTTCTTTTTTAAATCTTTCACTTCTTTTTTGGCTTGTTTTCTGTGGTAATTGCCACCTAAGTACTGACTATCTTGTAAGTCTTGCATGCTTTCAAAGGGAACAGGTATTTTCACATACGTAAAGGTTTGCGCGAGATTTTTCATTAAATTTCTATCCCCTAAAGTAATTTCAACATCATCCATGGTAAGTTGGCATGGGTGTTCATAACCACAAGCGTGTGTCATTTCTAAAAATTCTTTTCTGAAATTCTTAAAATAGAAATGCGTCCTAACTGACTTATCATTAATGTTAATGCCTCGTTGTAACCATTTATTTTGTGTAGCCACTCCACTGGGGCAAGTATTGTTGTGACATTGCTGTGCTTGAATACAGCCAATGGAAAGCATAGCTTCACGAGCTACATTAATACAATCTACACCCAATGAAAAAGCCATTACCGCACGAGCAGGGAAGCCTAGCTTGCCACTACCAATAAAAACAATGCGGTCACAGAGATTATGTTTTTTGAAAATTTGATACACTTCAGCAAAGCCAAAAATCCATGGTAGTGCTACGTGGTCTGCAAAACTTGGTGGGGCGGCACCCGTACCTCCTTCACCGCCATCTACGGTGATAAAATCAGGACCTTTGCCTGTTTTTTCCATTAGCTCAGCAAGTTTTTTCCAGTCTTCCAGTTTTCCCACTGCAGATTTAATTCCAACTGGTAGTCCAGTTGCTTCAGCTATATCTTCAACAAAATCAATTAACCCTTCAATGCCATCAAACGCTGTGTGTGATGGAGGTGAGATTACATCTTTGCCCATGGGGACGTGTCGAATTTCAGCAATTTCAGCAGTAATTTTTGAACCTGGTAGAACGCCGCCTTTTCCTGGCTTTGCTCCTTGTGATAATTTTACTTCGATGGCCCGAACTTGTGGGTTTTCAGAAACGAGCTTTTTCATTTTTTCCATAGAAAACTCACCTTTTTCATTACGTACACCAAAATACCCGGTACCAAAATGAAAAACTACATCGCTACCTGTTTTATGATATGGTGACAAACCACCTTCGCCAGTATTGTGATAAGCATTTGCAAATGCACAGCCCCGGTTTAATGATTCCACAGCGCGGGCCGAAAGCGATCCAAAACTCATAGCAGAAACATTTATCACCGATGCTGGTCTGTAGGGTTTTTTTCTTCTTCCTTCACCCATTACTTTGGCACACGGTAAAAAGTAAGGATCATTTACATTGGGATGCCCTTTTTTTAATTTATACGGAAGCATGGCATTATTTACAAAAATATAATTGGGCTCATAGATGTCCCTATCGGTACCAAAACCTTCATAATTGTTTTCATTTTTTGCCGAAGCATAGATCCAACCACGCTCAATACGGTTGAAAGGAAGCTCTTCTCGGTTGTTGGCTACAATATATTGCCGTAGTTCTGGGCCAATACTTTCTAACATATACCTGAAATGACCAACTATAGGGAAGTTGTGCTTGATAGTGTGCCTTTTACTGAAAAATATATCCTTTATGGCAACTAACACAAGTATTATAAGAACCCAGCCCCACCAAGGGATTGAATTAACAAACTCTAAAACGGAATCCATTAATAAATAAATTTATGAAGTTATGTAAAAGCAATTTTTTGTAATGCTTTAAAGACTAAAGATACTTGTTTTTGCAGAAAAGACAAGAGACCTTTTTGTTTATAAATTATAGTGAAACCGCTTATGGGTTTAATCGAATTTCAGTATTTTTCAGCTTCGGAAAATTTCAGAAAAAACAAACAAAATTGCAAGATTACCTTGAACAATTAAATGATGCCCAACGTGCGCCTGTACTTCAAAAAGATGGTGCTATGATTGTAATTGCTGGTGCCGGATCTGGTAAAACAAGGGTGTTGACATACCGTATTGCCTACCTTATGTCGCAGGGTGTTGACCCTTTTAATATTTTGGCATTGACTTTTACCAATAAAGCGGCCCGGGAAATGAAAGGACGTATTTCCCAAATTGTTGGTAGTAGTGAAGCTAAGAATTTGTGGATGGGAACATTTCATAGTGTTTTTGCAAAAATCCTTCGGTTTGAAGGACACCGGTTGGGATACCCTTCAAATTTCACCATATACGACACCCAGGATTCACAGAGTGTAATTAGGGCTGTAATTAAAGAGATGCAACTTGATAAAGATGTGTATAAATACAAGCAGGTATATTCTCGAATTTCTTCATATAAAAACAGTTTAATAACAGTTAAGGCCTATTTCAATAATCCAGAATTAATGGAAGCCGATGCCATGGCAAAAATGCCACGGTTGGGTGATATTTATAATAATTACGTGGAGCGTTGCTTTAAAGCAGGCGCCATGGATTTTGATGACCTTTTACTGAAAACAAACGAACTGCTTACCCGTTTTCCAGAAGTTTTGGCACATTATCAAAATCGATTCCGGTATATTTTAGTGGATGAGTATCAAGATACCAATCATAGCCAGTATTTAATTGTAAAGGCGTTGAGTGATCGGTTTCAAAATATTTGTGTAGTAGGTGACGATGCTCAGAGTATTTACGCCTTTAGAGGAGCAAACATAAATAACATTTTAAATTTTCAGAAAGATTATGACGATGTTAAAATGTATAGGCTAGAACAGAACTACCGTTCTACCAAAAACATTGTAAATGCGGCCAATAGCATTATTGAAAAAAACAAAACCCGACTTGAAAAAATAGTTTGGACCGCTAATGATGAGGGTAACAAAATAAAGGTAAATCGTACGATGACCGATGGCGACGAAGGTCGTTTTGTAGCCAGCTCTATTTTTGAAACGGCGATGAACAATCAACTAAACCATAGTGATTTTGCTGTTTTGTACCGTACCAATGCACAGTCGCGTGCCATTGAAGATGCCTTGCGCAAACGGGATATTCCCTATCGAATTTATGGAGGCTTAAGTTTTTACCAACGGAAAGAAATTAAAGATGTTATTGCTTATTTACGTCTTATTTTGAATCCTAAAGATGAAGAAGCTTTAAAACGCGTAATTAACTATCCAGCAAGAGGGATAGGGCAGACCACTATGGAACGACTAACTGTTGCTGCTAATCATTACAATCGCTCTATTTTTGAAGTGATGCAAAACCTGGATAAGATCAATTTAAAGATCAATAAGGGAACACAAGGAAAACTAGAAGACTTTGTGACGATGATACAGAGTTTTCAAATTTTGAATAAAAACCAAGATGCTTTTCAAGTTGCAGAACATGTAGCTAAAAAAACAGGACTACTTCAGGAACTTAAAAAAGATGGAACGCCCGAAGGCATTGCTCGTATTGAAAATATTGAAGAATTACTCAACGGGATGCGTGATTTTGTGGAAGAACAAAAAGAATTGGCAGATACCACAGGTTCTTTAGCTGAGTTTTTAGAAGATGTTGCCTTAGCAACCGACTTGGACAATGAAAAGGGCGATAATAACAAGGTGGCGCTTATGACGGTGCATTTAGCAAAAGGTCTCGAGTTTCCATATGTTTACATAGTAGGTTTGGAAGAAGATTTATTTCCTAGCGGGATGAATATGAATAGCCGTGCAGAACTGGAAGAAGAACGTCGGTTATTTTATGTAGCATTAACAAGGGCAGAAAAACAAGCGTATTTAACCTATACACAATCAAGGTATCGATGGGGAAAATTGATCGATGCAGAGCCCAGTCGCTTTATTGAAGAGATAGATGAAAGCTTTCTAGAATATCTTACCCCAAAAACTGAAAACCGTTTTAAACCACTAATTGATGCCGATATATTTGATGAGGTTGACAAAAGTAAACTACGGTTAAATAAACCAAAAACAGGAACACCTCCAAAGGGCCCTACTGAAGCGCAGCTAAGAAAATTAAGACGGTTAAAACCTGTCTCAAGCGATACAGATAAAAATTTTGACCCCAAATCAGCTAACCTAAACGTAGGTACAATGGTTGAACACGTTCGTTTTGGGAAAGGAAAAATACTCTCTATAGAAGGAAAGGGAGCTGATACAAAAGCAGAAATCCAGTTTGAAAATGGAGGTCTTAAAAAGCTTTTGCTCCGTTTTGCCAAACTGGAAGTGATTTCCTCTTAACCTTTATGTTTTTATTGTATAGCTAAATGCTCATTAATGAATAATGATAATTCATTGTGCAGGTTTTCATAATCGGCTTCTGTCCAATTATTATGTCCGCCGTTATAGGTATGGAAGCTCTTATCAATGTTATTTTCAGTCAACTCTTCTTTTAATACATAAGCATTATTAATAGGTACAATAGGGTCTTCTAAGCCATAAAACATAATAGTTGGACTACTGTCTTGGTTAATTTGATGTGCGGGGCTTAATACTTCTAAGTTTTCTGAGATGTTTGGGTATGTTTTTTCATCAACTAGCAGATCCATTAATTCTTCAAAATCTGGTCTGTTTTGATAAAAAGGGTCTGTAAAATCAGTTGGGCCAACCATACTGCAAACAAATTTTACAATATCAAAAGTATCATAATAGTAATCGTACATCATAGCTATATGTGCGCCTGCACTTGCTCCAATAAGCCCAAATTCTGGTTGTATTTGTAAATCTTTATAATTGTTCGTCAACACTTTGATTAAAGTGTGCAAATCATCGAACTGGTTTGGGAAAGCAGGTGTGTGTTGGTTTGCAAGCACATAATTCATGTTAACAATTGCATGGTTGGGATTTTTTCTCTGAATTTCATCAATATATTGTTCCATGCCTTGTTTATCACCATTTATCCACCCACCGCCATGCAACAGTATCAGGACCTTCGTTTTTTTAGCAGAACGACCTTCCGGTAGGTAAATATCATAAACTTGTTGCGGGTGGTCCCCGTAGGGTAAATTTTCTATAATTTCTTTAGGGGAGCGAATTGCACTTACAGGATACTTTGGCAAAGCTTTCTTGATAGCTAATGTATAACTAGAATCTTCAGCAACATTACCTGTAACTTCATCAGAAGAACATGATGTGACGATGACCGCAAGAGATAATAAAACGGAAATAAATCGGATAAAATGCATAAAAACAAGTTTAAATACAAATTTATACGAAATAAATGTTAAAAAAAAATCTTATGAAAGTATTTCCATTTTTCTTAACATTGAAATTTCTTAGCTATAAATTAGCCTTGATTTTATTCAGAAATTGTAAGATGTTCTTTAATGAACGAACTTAGTTGAATTTGTAAATCTAAGTTTGAAGAATCACTCCAATCGCCGTGACCACCACTATACACTGTAAAGCTGTTGGTCACCATGTGGTTTGATAATTCAGTATGAAGTATTTCACCATTACTTAATGGAACCAGTGGGTCCTCGTCACCATAGAATAGGATAGTAGGGCTGCTGTTTTCAGTTACTTGTAAGGAAGGACTTAATAGCTCGGCAATATTACTGTTTTCAGGATAAGCAGATTCATCTACTAACGCATCGAGCAATACCTGAAAATTTGGATTTTCGGTATAAAACGGATCAGTAAAATCTGTTGGTCCCACAATATCACAAACCATTTTCACCCTATCTTCGGTATCATAGACGTAATCATATTGTAAAGCTATATGTGCACCGGCACTTGCACCAATTAAACCAAATTCGGGAAGTATGTCCAACTCCTCACTTTCTTGCGTCAATTGATTGATTACTTGGTCCAAATTTAAAAACTGATTGGGGAATGCCGGGATTGAAGGTGGATTTGCTAAAACATAATTCATATTGACTATAGCGTGGTCAGGGTGCTTTTCTTTTAAAATAGGTATGTAATCGCCCATATCTTCTTTATCACCTTCTATCCAGCCACCACCGTGAATAAGGATAATAACCTTTGTTTTTTCAGAAGACCTGCCTTCTGGCAAATACAAATCATACAATTGTTGAGGGTTTTCACCATAAGAAATATTTAAGTTAACTTCTTCAGCAAGTGGTTGATCGTTAGTTTCAATTTCGGGATTATTTTCTCCGCTGCAGGCTGTTAAAAGCAAGCTAATTGTAAAAACTATGGTGAGGAAGCCCTTTTTCATTAAAGTTAATTTTAATATCTATTGTGCTACAACGCATATTCGTTAAATAGATTGTATGGGACTACTCGAAGAAAAAAAATACTATATACCGAAACCTTTTTTTGAATATAAAAAGAATAAAAGTATCTTTAGAATACCCTAAAAAAAAGTTGCTATGGCAGAATTTATTAAACTTTACGAAGAAAACCCAAACCCTAAAGAGGTTAAGAAAATTGTGAAAATAATAAGAGATGGCGGGTTGGTTATCTACCCTAGCGATACGGTATATGCTTTAGGGTGCGACATTACTAATAATAGAGCCTTAGAGAGGGTAGCACAATTAAAAGGTGTAAAACTTGAAAAAGCTAACTTTTCGTTTGTTTGTGAAGATTTAAGCAATCTTTCAGACTATGTGCGGCAAATAAATACGTCAACTTTTAAAATTTTAAAGCGTGCATTGCCGGGACCTTATACCTTTATACTTCCAGGAAATAACAATTTGCCTACAGTTTTTAAAAAGAAAAAAGAAGTGGGTATTCGGGTTCCAGATAATAATATTACTCGTGCTATTGTTAGGGAATTGGGTAACCCAATTGTTTCAACTTCCATAAAAGACGAAGATGAAGTAATTGAGTATACAACCGACCCAGAACTTATTTTTGAAAAATGGGAAAAGCTTGTCGATGTGGTTGTAGATGGTGGTTATGGAGATAACATACCTTCCACGGTAATCGATTTAACAGGGGATGAACCTGAACTGATTAGGGAAGGCAAAGGAAGCCTGGAAATTTAGTTTTTTCCCAATAAATGTTTAAGACCAATAAAAATACTTTGTTCGGCAGCACTATACTCTCCATCTAGATAAAACAATTCCTTAATGCGCTCAAAAAGAGTGTGTATTTCTTCCTTGCTGTAATTGTACTTTTCTACTGTATATTCAATTTTTTGAATACTTTCATAGTCACTGTCGTCCTCAAACTCCTTATGAATTTTCTTATATTCAGCATCACTTACCTTGGTCTTTATGTAATTTACCTCTTCTTGGGTTTCAATAAAATCTGCGTGTGCGCAGTATAATAGGATATAAGCTTTTAATTCTTTGCGTGTCCAATTTGTAGTTATAGATTCCATAGCATTATTTATTTTTTTGTTTTTTTCAAACTGAGAGAGACGCATATGCGTTTTTTTGTTTAGACTTTTTTTAAAAAAAGCTGTCCATCCTAATAAAAATCCTGTTATTCCCATTGATTGACTTGACCATTTATATAGATTGAAGCTGTCTAAATGGTTGATGATCTTACCGTCTTTAAATTCAAATTTGGCATTGATTACGTTATGTACTTTTCTTTGTTTTTTTCCGAAGGTATAATAAGCTTCCCAACGAGCAGTGCCTCTTTCTGGGGTATATTCTATATGCGTAGTTTTTACTTTAAAGTCCTTTCCTTGTTGCGAACTACAAAGCATGCGCCACATATTTTTTGCTTTTTCACCACGTAATATGCCAAAAGCTGGATCTTCAAACGTAACATCGTCATGATAGGTTTCTACCATGCGTTCGGCATCTAAATGTTCAAAAGCTTGATAAAACTTTTCGATGATATTTTCTTCATCTTTTTTCATAACCATTACTAATGTAGCTAAAAAAACCCGGCAATTTGCCGGGTTTTAAATTATTTTAAGATTTTGAAATCTTAGTTGATTTTAGGGTCTTTAAGACCTTCTTCAATCATATTATAGAATTGATCAATTTTAGGCAATACTACAATACGTGTTCTACGGTTTTTAGCCTTCCCTGCAGAAGTATCATTGCCAGCAATTGGAATATATTCACTACGTCCTCCAGCCGTCATACGTGCTGGGGCAACTCCAAAGTCATCCTGAAGGGTTCTAACAACTGCTGTTGCGCGAAGTACACTTAAATCCCAGTTGTCTTTAATACAACCTGTACTAATAGGATCAGTATCTGTGTGACCTTCAACTAAAAATTCGAAGTCTGGTTTGTTTTTAACCACAGTAGCTACTTTACCAAGTACTTCACGAGCTTTGCTGGTGATTTGGTAACTTCCACTACGGAATAATAGTTTATCTGAAATATTCACATAAACCACACCTTTTTCAACGCTAATCTCAATATCCTCGTCGTCTAAGTTTCCAATTGCACCTTTTAAACTTTGTACCAGTGCAAGGTTTACAGAATCACGACGTGTAACAGCATCTTGTAATTTACGAATGGTAAGATCTTTCTCTTTTAAGCTTTCTAAAGACTTTTCTAAGTTTTCAGCACCTTTTTTAGTAAGGTCTGTGAAGTCTCCAATTTGTCTAATTAAATCACCATTAGTAGCATTTAATGAAGCTACTTGACTTTTTAACGAACTATTTTGAGCTTCTAATCCTGATTTCTCAGAAAGGCAATCGTTTAATTTAACGGTTGCTGTGTTTAATAAGTCTTGTGTTTTTTCTTGCTTGTCTTGTAACTCAGCGTATTTCTTTTTTGAAACACACGAAGTAAACAAAAGGCCAGAGCAAACTGCTAGAATCAATATTTTTTTCATAATTATCTTGTTTATATGGTTATCCAAAATTATTAAAAGCAAGAGTAGCTTAATAACGATTAACAATACTTTAAGTAAAATTTATCAGAGGTCGTTAAAACGTTGTTTGTTTCGGGCAAAATATGACCAAATAACAGATTTTACAGTATAATATTGAAATTTTGAAGCATGTAATTTTCTCTTTTTCAAGAAAGTAAATAAAAGACTGTAAAAACTAACATGTGCTTTAAAAATTGCAAATAGATGTTTAATTTTTCCTTGAAACAAAAATTGTAATCCTGCCAAGCCATCTAAGATCATCCTTAAAATTATCAGTAAAAAGACTTTAGGTCCTTTTACATTTTTTAGTAATGCAAGTAGCGTATTTCTAAAGTTATAAAATGTTTTTTTTGGATTAGCAGTAGTTAATGTTGCACCTCCTACATGATATACTTTTGAGGCGCCTATATATTTAATTGTACCTCCATTACTGTGTAATCTCCAACAGAGATCAATCTCTTCTTGATGGGCAAAAAAGTCTTCATCAAAACCTCCGGTTTCTTGAAAAGCACTATTTTTTATAAACAAACATGCACCACTAGCCCAGAATATTTCTTTTACGTCATCATACTGTCCGGTATCCTTTTCAATAGTATCGAAAATACGGCCGCGGCAAAATGGATATCCTAAAGCGTCAATATATCCACCGGCAGCACCTGCATATTCAAAATAATCTTTGTTTTTGTAGTCAAGTATTTTTGGTTGCGCTGCTACAAGATTGGATTCTTTTTGAAATGCTTCTATAATAGGTGGTAACCAGTTTTGTATTACCTCCACATCACTATTCAGTAAAACAAAAACATCTTCTTGTAGGTTTTTAAGCGCATCATTATACCCTTTTGCATAACCCCCATTTGTTTTATTCTGAATGATTGTAACTTCAGGAAAATTGTTTTTTATAAATGAAACCGAATCATCGGTCGATGCATTATCTGCTATGTAGATAGTTGCTTCTTCAGAATATGAGACTACTGAGGGTAAAAACTTTTGCAAAAGTTCTTTTCCATTCCAATTGAGTATGACTACAGCTACTTTCACTGGTGTAAATTACAGGTAATATTATAGTTGAAATAGATAATATTTACATTTTATCGCCAAAAAATATGGCATTCATTAGTAGTTTATTGGTGCCGTACCAAAAAGCCCTGAAATTTGTATTGTCAGTAAAATAAAGAACTTCACCACGCCCTAACGATGCTTTTTTAAATGAAGAAGTGCTTTTAAGTTGTTCTAAATTTGGTTTTGAAATATAACCACTTAATAACGGTGTACTAGTATATTGAATAGGATTGTTATAGCTATTTACATCAGCCTCCATAAAGATAGTGGAATTTCTAAAAACCGGAAGGGTACTTTCGCTATATCCAAATGCAATAGGGTGGGAGCGATCCAGATTTGTTTCAAAAATAGCGCCGCCAATCACTTTAGCGCCAAAATAATTGCTTTTATCTTCAAAAGAAATAGCTTGGGCAGTGTCCTTCTTTGTTTTAAACTTAGTCTTTAGAAGTTTATTTTTTTCAAACCATTTTCCTGCGTTTTTATAACCTATTAGAGTTCCTCCGTTTCTAACCCAAGTCTTTAGTTTTTGTGCGTCTGTACTATCCAAGGCTTGGCCCCAACTATTGGGTAAGATAATGTCGGTGTAACGGCTTAAATCTGTACGTTTAAAATTCCGGGTATCTAGTTTAGTGAGTTGCATCTTATAACGTGTATCGAATAGGTGCCAAATTTCACCAGCATCATATGGATTGATACCTTCTCCTATAATCATGGCTACTTTTGGTTTATCTAAAGATCTAAATTGGTTGCTTCCTAAATCAATTCCTTTGGTCAGTCCTGTTTCAACAGCGTCAATGGTTACAAAAGATTGCTTGCTTACGGTTTTAATGAACTCAAATAGTTCAGCTTTAGATAGGTTTTGATTTTGAACTGGAATTAAAATAGTACCATAATCGTACTCTTTGCCATTCATAGAAAAAGTTTTCATGCCCACTTTTGCACGAATTCCTTTATCTAAGACCATATTCAACGCTTTAGGTGTATAATAATCATGCCATTGCATTAAATAAGCATAGTTTGATTGCTTTGGAAGTGCTGGTTGTTTTCTTTCAAGATTGGTTACTTTAGGTCCAGCATTCACCATGGTAGCATTTTCAGTATAATTGAGGTTAAATGCTAAAGGAAATGTCCACGCACTTACATCGTAAAACAAACTATCAGTAAATTTGGTGCGTTTTTCGAACATTGCTTTTACCAAGCGTTGTTGTTTTTGTTGCTTCGGAATAAGGTAGGACATTCCTTTTTTATATGTTTTACCATCTTTTTCTATATCCTGCTTTACTTCGTGAAATGTGATTTTATGACGGTTTAAAATTTCAGCTAAATGATACACTTTTGAAGCGTCGTGCTCGTCACCAAAAAGAATAGCACCATTACCTGAAACTTCATTACGAGCATTTTTAAAAAACTCTCTTTGATAATCTAATAACTCTGTTCTCATATCAACAGCTGCTTCAAGTGTAGAAAGTGCAGCTGTAAATTGATTGCGAATAGTAAATGGAAAAGTTAATATTCCATTGTTTGTTTCTTGTGCTGAGCCACGAGATGAGGCTTGTTCAAACAGAATACCTATTGAGCCATTTATATCGGGAAAAGTAGAGCCTTTTCCGTAGTAAAAATCGTCAAAGCTTTCTTCAGTGTAATAAAAACTGCCAATTTTATCTAATGCTTTTGCATGGAACTTTGCAATGTCACCTGTTAGCTTCTGGTTTTTGCTAGGCGTAAGTGGATGCGTACGTGATGGAATTCCCGGCTGAAAAAAGAAGCTGGCATTAGAACCCATTTCGTGATGATCGGTCAATATATTTGGGTACCAGTTATGAAACGTCTCAATACGAGCACGGCTTTCTGGTAACTGTACAGGTAGCCAGTCCCGATTCATATCAAACCAATAATGGTTCGTACGTCCGCCTGGCCAAACTTCATCAAACTCTCTATCGTTCGGATCTGGATTTGGGGTGCTACTTTTATGCATATTAGCCCAATAGGCAAAGCGTTGTAAACCATCTGGGTTAAATGCAGGGTCTAATAAAATGACAGTGTTGTTAAGTAAATTATCAATTGCAGCGCCTTCTGCAGCAGCAAGATAGTATACAAGTGCTAATGCAGCATTAGAGCCACTTGGTTCGTTTCCATGAATAGAAAAACCTTGATATACAACAGCCGGCATTGTTGCTGTATTTAATTGTTGCGAATTTTTCTCAGTTAATGCAACATGCGTTTTTTTTATGTCCTCTATGTTGGTGTGGTTGGTAGGAGCAGTAATGGTTATTAAAATGAGCGGCCTGCCCTCAAATGTTGTTCCTCTGTTTTCGATGGAAATACGGTCACTAGCTTTTTCAAGTGCATACATATATTGTACTAACTTATCATGTGTAATGTGGTAATCACCCACTTCATGGCCAATAATACTTTTAGGCGTAGGAATATTTTGATTGTAGTTAATATTGTCTGGAAGGTAATAATTTAAGTCAACCGAATAATCTTGTGAGATTGAAATAAATGAAGATAAAAGGGCAAATAGGAATAACGTTCTTTTCATAGTAATTGATTCTAAACAAAGATTTAAAAGTAGCAGATTTGGATTACATAAAAAAACCGCCTCGAAAGACGAGGCGGCTTATTCAATATTTTTAGAAGCTAGGCTTATATATCATCAAAGCTTACGTCTGTAAAACTTGATGTTGTATCGTCACCGTTTGCTTTTACTTGTGAATCGGTGCTTTCTTCTTTTTTGAAATCTTTTTGATGACGCTCACTGATTACTTCTTCACCTTTTTCATCGATAATAAAATCGGTCATCTCTTCGAGATTGTCTCTAAAATCCTGAAAATCTTCTTTGTACAAATAAATCTTGTGCTTCTTATAGTGGTAAGAACCATCATCATTTGTAAATTTTTTACTTTCAGTAATTGTAAGATAATAATCTCCAGCTTTAGTAGCTCGTACGTCAAAAAAATACGTGCGACGTCCCGCCCGCATCACTTTAGATTGTATTTCTTCTTTCTCCATCGTATACTGCTCGCTCATTGGTTTAGGTTTTGTTAATGTTAGCCAAAAATCTAAAAAAAATAGAAATATGGCAAGTAAACACTACATTTCTTTTTCTGAAAGTTGTTTTGCATACAGTTCTTTGTAATAGCCGTCTTGGTTTACAAGTTGATTATGAGTGCCTTGCTGTATGATTTTGCCTTCATCCAAAACTATTATTTTATTGGCATTTTTTGCTGAAGAAATACGGTGACTCACAATTATAGTTGTTTTATCGCGAGAAATTTCGTGCAGATTGTTTAGAATTTCTTCTTCTGTTTCAGTATCCACGGCTGAAAGGCAATCATCGAACAATAATATTTGTGGATCTTTTATAATAGCTCTGGCAATCGATACACGTTGTTTTTGTCCACCACTTAATGTAATGCCTCGTTCACCTAAAACAGTATCATATCCTTTACTGAAACCAATAATATTTTTATGTACAGCAGCTCTTTTAGCAGCCTGAATCACTTCCTTTTCATCAGCTTCTTCTTTACCAAACCGGATATTGTTTTTAATACTATCACTGAATAGAAAAGCATCTTGAGGTACATACCCAATACTACCGCGTAAACCATCTAAGTTTAGCTGCTTAACCGGGGTGTCATCAATTTTAAGGGTTCCTTTTTGTACATCATATAATCTACCAATTAATTCAAGTATGGTAGATTTTCCTGAACCTGTATGTCCAATTATAGACAATGTTTCACCTGGGTTAACACTAAATGAAACATTCTTTAAAGCCGTAATGTTTGTATCTGGATAGGTGTAGGACAAATTCTCAAAGGTTATTTTTCCTTTAATACGTGTTTCTTTGGCTGTTTGGTTTTTAATTTCGGGCTCTTCACTTAAAAATTCATTGATTCTTTTTTGTGAAGCTTCTGCTCTTTGTATCATCGAGCTTACAAAACCTACCACTGCTACCGGCCAGGTTAGCATATTTACATAAATTAAAAACTCGACAATGGTTCCTATCTCAATTTTTCCATCTATAAATTGTTGGCCACCTATATAGATCACTAAAATATTACTAGCGCCTATCAATAAAATCATCATTGGGAAGAAAAGCGCTTGTACCTTTGCTAAGTCGATGTTTTTTTCGCGGCTGCCTTCTGCCAAATCAGCAAAATTTCCATTGGTACGTGGCTCAATTCCGTAAGCTTTAATAACAGCAACACCGCTAAAGCTTTCTTGGGTAAAAGAGGTAAGTTTAGATAAGTACTGTTGAACAGCTGTACTTTTTTTGTTGATTTCAACACTTAACTTGTAAATCAGTACTGAAAGTATGGGGAGTGGTGCTATGGCATACGCAGTTAATGTAGGAGCGGTATAAAACATATAGCTAATAGCAACAATAAAAAGCGTTATGGTCCTTGTACTGTACATTACAGCTGGCCCTACATATAACCGTACTTTAGAGACATCTTCACTAATACGGTTCATTAAATCACCTGTACGGTTCTGCTTATAAAAACCCAGTGAAAGCCTTTCATATTGCTGAAATATTCTGTTTTTTAAATCAAATTCCACGTGGCGGGAAACTACAATAATAGTCTGCCTCATAAGGAATGTAAAAAATGCTGAAAGCAAGGTGGCGCCAAGGATAAGCAAAATGTTTTCTAACAACTCACTTTTCACATAAGCAAGGTCTGTAATATCACCCTCAGTATAAGCACGAACTACATCTACAGAGTCACCAATTTTTTTTGGGACGACAATTGTAAAGATAGTGGCGGCAATGGTAATTAAAAGCCCTGCTAAAAGGCGACCGCGGTATTTTATAAAATATTGATTTAGAAACTGTAGTTCTTTCATTTAGGGTGTTAAAAATTATTAACAAATTCTTCTTTTAGTAATATTTTCTTTGTGTGATTATCAATAAACCCGTATTTTTGCACGTCCTTTTTAAGGGATGTTTAAAAAACAAAAAATATTATGGTGACTGAAGTATTAAATACAAATGAACTTCAAAAAGTTGATCCCGTTTTCGGGCAGATGTCTTTCGACAATCACGAGCAAATCGTTTTTTGCAACGACAAAGATAAAGGATTAAAAGCAATAATTGGTATCCACAATACGGTTTTAGGACCTGCTTTGGGAGGTACTAGAATGTGGCAATACACCAGTGAATGGGAAGCCTTAAATGATGTCCTTCGTTTATCTCGAGGGATGACATTTAAATCTGCAATTACAGGATTAAATCTTGGTGGTGGTAAGGCAGTTATTATTGGTGATGCAAAAACGCAAAAAACGCCAGAGCTAATGAAACGCTTTGGGGAGTTTGTTCATTCGTTAAGCGGAAAGTACATTACTGCTGAGGATATTGGGATGACAACTGGTGATATGGATTTAGTTCGCTCGGTGACACCTTACGTTACTGGTATTTCTGAAACATTAGGAGGAGCAGGAAATCCATCACCTATTACTGCTTATGGAGTATTTATGGGGATGAAAGCTGCAGCGAAATATGCTTTCGGGACCGATATATTAGAAGACCGCGTAGTATATGTTCAAGGAATCGGAAATGTAGGGGAAGCTTTAGTGGAAAACCTTACTAACGAAGGCGCTAAAGTGTATATTACAGATATTAACCAAGAACGTTTAGAGGAAGTTCGCGATAAGTATAGCGCAACTATCTATGAAGGAGATAATATCTATGCAGAAGAAATGGATATCTATGCACCATGTGCACTTGGAGCAACTGTAAACGACCAAACGATAAATCAGCTTAAAGCAAAAGTGATTGCAGGAGCAGCTAACAACCAGTTAGCAGAAGAGCAAAAACACGGGTTGCAATTACGTGACAGAGGCATTGTATATGCACCAGACTTTTTAATAAATGCCGGTGGAATTATAAATGTATATGCCGAGCTTGAAAACTACGGTCGTCAAGAAATAATCCGTAAGACGGAAAACATCTATAACACGACGCTTGAAATATTGAAGAACGCAGAGAGTAAAGATGTTACTACACATCAAGCAGCCTTCGATATGGCAAACGCTAGAATAGCGGCAAGAAAAGAAAAAATGTAGTTTTTAACTATATTAAAATAGTATATTTGCAACGCACAAGAAATAGCTTGTGCGTTGTTTATTTATAAATGTTCTTTATTTTAAAATATGCTCACAAGAAGACATATTAGAGTTAAGGTTTTACAATCAACATACGCTTTTTTTCAAAGTGAACACCAAGACCTTGACAAGCAGGAAAAATTTCTATTGTACAGCATGGATCAAATGCAAGACCTGTATGTGTTGCTGCTTCAATTATTGGTAGAAGTAAAAGATCACGCTGAAAGCTACCTTCAGAAATCACAACAAAAACATTTGGCAACCGCCGAAGAAAAAAACCCAAACCGAACGTTTGTTGACAATAAAGTAATCCAGCTTATTGAAGCAAATCCAGAACTTGCTGAAATACTCAAGAATAAAAAACTTAATTATTGGCAGAATGAAAATGAATATGTAAATATTATTTTCAACTCGCTAAAAGAGCAAGACTTTTACCATGAGTATATTTCAAAAAAGGAAGCTTCGTTTAAAGAGGACAGGGATTTCTTGGTTAAATTTTATAAAGAAGTAGTTGCGCCCAACGAAAAACTTTATGAATATCTGGAAGATAAGCGCTTAACTTGGCTAGATGATTTTCCATTGGTAAATACGGCAATGGTTAAAATGCTCTCTAAAATTTCAGAAAAAAATGTTGCTTCTATTCTAGTTCCTTCATTATATAAAAATGATGATGATAGAGAGTTTGCTTTAAAACTACTTAGAAAAGTCATTTTAAATAATGAAAAATTAGATAATGAAATAGATGGCAAAACACCAAATTGGGATAAAGATCGTATCGCAGATATTGACATGATTATCCTTAAAATTGGGATTGCAGAGTTTCTGTACTTTTCTTCTATTCCTGAACGGGCAACCATTAATGAATGTCTTGAAATATCAAAAGAATACTCAACTCCCAAGAGTAGCAGCTTTATCAACGGAATATTGGACAAACTGGTAAAAGAATATACAAAAGAGGGGAAACTGAATAAATTAGGCCGTGGTCTTCGATAGAAGTAAAAAATTGAGTATTTTAGCGGCGCTTAAACATAAATAATTATCCTATGAAAAAATCAATTTTAATTTTAGCAGTATTATCTGCTTTCGCTTTTACATCTTGTAAAGAAAAAGCTTCAGACAAAGTAAACGAGGAAAATGTAGCTGCTGCTGCAGATCGTGACGCAGAAGCAACTAAGTTTCCTGTAATGACATTTCAAGAAAGTGAGTTTGACTTTGGAACAATAGACAAAGGTACCAATGTAGAACACGAATTTACATTTACAAATACAGGTGATGCGCCATTAGTAATAGTGAATGCTACAAGTAGCTGTGGTTGTACTGTACCAGAATATTCTAAAGAAGCCGTTGCCCCAGGTGAGCAAGGACAACTTTTAGTTAAGTACAATGGTAGTGGTGTTAACCAAGTAAGTAAAACCGTAACCATAGTTGCCAATACTAAAAACGGAAAAGAAACCTTAAAAATAAAAGCATTTGTTACACCTAAAGATGGTGCTAGCGGAAGCTCAAACATGCTTAAAACAAGCTAAATACAAATTTAAAGAATAGACTATTTTTATGGAACAAATTCAAGGCTTTCTCCCTATAATCTTATTATTTGCTGTGATGTATTTATTTTTAATACGTCCGCAAATGAAAAAGCAAAAACAGGAAAAAAAGTTTGCACAAGAAATTAAGAAAGGGGACAAGGTAGTTACCAAAAGCGGATTGCACGGTAAAATTTTAGACTTAAACGACGATGGTACCTGCATTATTGAAACTGGTGCTGGTAAAATGAAGTTTGAACGTTCAGCTCTTTCTATGGAAATGAGCGGTAAATTGAACGCTCCCGCGACTCCTGCAAAAAAGGAAAAAAAATAGTGTATCCTTAACTGAATTAAAAAACCGCAACTTTCGAGTTGCGGTTTTTTTTGTTTAAGAAGTAACAAGAGGTTTAAGACTCTTTCTCTGCGACTAATTGTGCAATATTAACAATTACTTCAATAGCTTTTTGCATACTTTCAACAGGGACATATTCATACCGCCCGTGGAAGTTGTGTCCGCCTGCAAAAATATTTGGACAAGGCAACCCCTTAAAGCTTAGTTGAGAACCATCAGTTCCACCTCTAATGGGTTTAATGTTAGGTTCAATATTGGCTTGTTTCATAGCTTTTTCAGCAATATCAACAATATGCATAACAGGTTCAATCTTTTCACGCATATTAAAGTATTGATCTGAAATTTCTACAGTCACAACTTCTTTCCCGTGTTGAGTGTTTATGTCATTGGCCAGTTTGATCATCATTTCTTTTCTAGCTTCAAAATGATTTTTATCATGGTCACGAATAATATATTGTAACTTGGTGCTATCAACTTCTCCATTAACGCTGTATAAGTGGAAAAACCCTTCTCGGTCTTCGGTATGTTCAGGTGTTTCCATCCTTGGTAACGAATTAATATAATCTGTGGCGATATACATACTGTTTATCATTTTACCTTTGGCGTAACCGGGATGTACAATTTTACCTTTCACAGTAACAACAGCTCCTGCTGCGTTAAAGTTTTCGTATTCCAATTCGCCAATCTGGCTTCCGTCCATGGTGTAAGCCCATTCTGCACCAAATTTTTCTACATCAAATTTGTGAGCGCCTCGGCCAATTTCTTCATCTGGAGTAAAGCCAACACGTATCTTTCCGTGTTTAATTTCAGGGTGATTTACTAGATATTCCATGGCCGAAACGATTTCAGCAATCCCTGCCTTATCATCTGCACCCAATAAAGTTGTACCATCTGTAGTGATGATGGTTTGACCTTTGTACAATAAAAGATCATCAAAATCATCTGGGGATAAAACAATATTTTCTTCAGCATTTAAAACAATGTCTTTACCATCATAGTTTTCTACAATCTGCGGATTTACATTGGCACCGGTAAAATCTGGGGTGGTGTCAAAATGCGATACAAAACCTATTACAGGAACTTCATGGTCAATATTTGAGGGTAGTGTTGCCATGATGTATGCATTCTCATCTATAGTCACATCTTGGAGTCCAATTCTTTTTAATTCGTCTACAAGTGCATTGGCAAGGTTCCATTGTTTTTCTGTACTCGGCGTGGTGTTGCTTTCGGGGTCGCTTTCGGTATCTACGGTTACGTAGCTAAAAAAGCGATCGATAAGGTGTTGTTTTTCTATCATAATTTTTCTTTTGCAGTACAAATTAAAGCATATTCAAAATAATTAATACATACTTTCTTGCTATTTTTGCCGAAGATTCCTTTGGCCTATGTACAAATCTATAATTCGTCCCATCCTTTTTCAATTTGATCCGGAAAAAGTACATCACTTTACTTTTAAGTTAATTAGGTTTTTAAACAACCTAGGACTTGGTGGACTCTTTAAAAGTCTATATAAGGTAAATGATAAAAGGCTTGAACAAGAAGTTTTTGGTTTAAAATTTCCTAACCCTGTGGGATTGGCAGCGGGATTTGATAAAGACGCTAAACTATATAAAGAACTTTCTAACCTAGGTTTTGGTTTTATAGAGATAGGAACTGTTACCCCGAAGCCACAACCAGGAAACCCTAAAAAAAGACTATTTCGATTACAGTCTGATAGTGCAATTATTAACCGAATGGGTTTTAATAACGGTGGAGTTGAAGAAGCGGTTGAGCGTTTAAAAAAGAATACAAATGTTCTTATCGGAGGGAATATTGGGAAAAACAAAGTCACAGCCAATGACGAAGCAGTTACCGATTATGTAATTTGCTTTGAGGCTTTATTTGATTATGTAGATTATTTTGTAGTAAATGTAAGTTCACCGAACACGCCAAACTTAAGAGCATTACAGGATAAAGAGCCATTAACCCGATTACTACAAACACTTCAAAATAAAAATGATTTACAATCAAAACGAAAGCCAATATTGTTAAAAATTGCCCCAGATTTAACCGATGAACAATTATTGGATATTATTGAAATTGTTTCAGAAACTAAAATAGATGGGGTAATTGCCACTAACACGACCATAAACCGAGACGGATTGGTTTCAGAAAATAAAGCTGAAATGGGAGGTTTAAGTGGAAAGCCGTTGACGCATCGTTCAACAGAGGTGATTCGGTTTCTTTCAGAAAAAAGCAATAAAGCATTCCCGATAATTGGGGTAGGAGGGATTCATAGCGTGAATGATGCGCTTGAAAAACTTGAAGCTGGTGCGAGTCTTATACAATTGTACACGGGTTTTATCTATGAAGGGCCACAATTAATTAAAGATATAAATAAAGCTATTTTAAGGCAGGAACACAGTGTATGACCGAAAACCTTTTATCATTTGCATTGGCAACTGCGGCGTTAGCTTTTTCGCCAGGACCTGATAACATATACGTGTTAACACAATCGTTGGTTAACGGTGTAAAAAGTGGCTTGGCAACCACAGCAGGTTTGGTTACGGGATGTATTGTGCATACTACTTTTTTGGCCTTTGGCCTTTCAGCTATAATTACCACTTCGCCAACATTATTTTACGGCATCAAGGTGCTGGGTGCATTGTACTTACTGTATTTAGCGTATGTTGTGTTTAAAAATGATGCAACGATTGCCGTTCCTGTTACTTCGGAAGGAAAAACCAATAGAACACCTACAAAAACAAATGTTCAACTGTTTAAACAAGGTGTCATCATGAACTTGGTAAACCCCAAGGTGATGATCTTCTTTTTGGCATTTTTCCCTGCCTTTCTTTGGAATGAAACTGAAAATACCGTGAGTCAATTTTATATTTTAGGAATTATTTTTATGGTAATTTCATTTTTGGTATTTGGCTTAATTGCTGTTTTGGCTGGTAGTATTTCTTCTTACATAGTTAAGCACAAATCAGTAGGTGTTATTTTAAAATGGTTACAAATAGTCGTTTTTATAGGAATAGCAGTTTTTATTTTAATCCCATGATGGGAATAAGAAAAAGCTAAAGTTTGCATTTTAAAATCCTGTATCTTTGGGGTAATGCAAAAAGTAAAATTAATAGAGTGTCCCCGAGATGCGATGCAAGGAATAAAAGATTGGGTGCCAACCCAAAGTAAGGTTCAATATATACAATCGCTATTGCGCTGTGGCTTTGATACCATAGACTTCGGGAGTTTCGTTTCACCCAAGGCAATCCCACAAATGAAGGATACGGCCGATGTGCTTTCACAATTAGATCTGTCTAAAACCGACAGCAAGTTACTATCAATTGTTGCCAATGTACGAGGGGCAGAAGACGCAGTAAAACACCCAGAAATTGACTATTTGGGCTACCCTTTTTCCATTTCGGAAAACTTCCAAATGCGAAATACACATAAAACTATTGCGCAATCCATTGATATTTTGAAAGAAATTCTTAATTTGGCTAATGCAAACGATAAACAAGTAGTTGCTTATTTATCAATGGGTTTCGGTAATCCCTATGGAGACCCTTGGAATGTTGAGATTGTAGCAGAGTGGACCGAAAAGTTATCGGCCATGGGTGTTAAAATCTTGTCATTAAGTGATACGGTAGGATCCTCAACACCCGATATCATTAACTATTTGTTTTCAAATTTGATTCCCCATTATCCCCACATTGAGTTTGGAGCTCATTTACATACAACCCCCGCGTTGTGGCATGAAAAAATCGATGCTGCATACAAAGCCGGTTGTCATAGGTTTGACGGTGCCATACAGGGTTTTGGAGGATGTCCAATGGCAAAAGATGAATTAACTGGAAATATGCCGACTGAAAAAATGTTAAGTTATTTCACTACTGAAAAAGCTGATTGTAATATAAATCCTATGGCATTTGAAAGTGCCCATAATGAAGCAACTAAAATATTCAGTAAATATCATTAAGATGAATAGACGAATACTTTTACTACCGGTTTTTGCATTGTTTTTTCTTTACAGCTGTAACCTCTTAGAGCCTATACCAGAGGCACCTTTTTACGGAAAAGGGATTGTGACCATCAAGTTTTTGCAAGTTAACGATGTTTATGAAATAGCACCTTTACAAGGGGGTAAATATGGAGGGATGGCCCGAGTGGCCTATGTTCGTGATTCTATTAAAGAAAGAAACCCAAACACTTTTTTGTTTATGGCAGGCGATTTTTTAAACCCTTCCCTGCTTGGCAATCTAGAAAAAGATGGTGAACCCATACGTGGTAAACAAATGATAGAAGTAATGAATGCCATGGATTTTGATTTGGTAACATTTGGGAATCATGAGTTCGATCTTTCTGAAAACGAACTGCAAGAACGTCTAAACGAATCTACATTTCCTTGGGTTTCTTCAAATGTGCTTCATGTTACACCAAGTGGTGCCAAGCAGCCTTTTGAAACCAAATTGGAGATGGGTAATGAACCCATTTCAGATTACAAAACACTTTTTGTAAGAGACTCGATAGGCAATGAAGTACGTTTTGGGTTTATAGGTTTAACGTTGGATTCAAACCCGAAGGAATACGTTGAGTATGGTAATATTTATAAAGAAGCTAAAAGGGCGTACGACTTGGTATATCCAAAAGTAGATTTTGTAATTGGATTGACACATTTAACAATAGACCAAGATCATCAATTAGCTAAAGAATTACCTGAAATCCCCTTAATAATGGGAGGTCATGAGCACGTAAGTAACCTTGAAAGAGAAGGCAATACTGTTATTGCTAAAGCAGATGCCAATGCTATTTCTATGTACATTCATACATTGGTTTATAATTTACGTACCCAGGTTCTATATGTAAATTCAAAAATTATGTATTTGGATGAAAAAGTACCCCTTCAATCAAATGTAGATAGGGTTGTAAAAAAATGGGGTGAAGTTCTAAATACCGAACTTTCAAACGTGATACCTAATACAAATGAAGTGATTCATATTCCCAAAGTACCTTTAGATGGTACCGATAGTGCCAATAGGAGTACTCAAACCAATTTAGGAGATAAAGTGACCGAGGCGATGGCCTTTGCTTATAATTACAATGTAGATGCTGCATTAGTAAATAGTGGTTCGTTCCGTGTCGATGATATGCTCTCAGGAAGATTAACCAGTGTTGATATTTTTAGGGTATTGCCATTTGGTGGAAGTGTATTAAAAGTAGATTTAAAAGGTGAATTGCTTAAAGAAGTTTTAGATTACGGAAAGTCACAACGCGGAAAAGGAGCTTACTTACAACGTTATAAAATTTCACAAAGCTCTTCAGGGAACTGGTTAATTGCGGGAAAACCTATTAACTACAATAAAGTATATACAATTGCTTTAAGTGACTTTCTTTTAAAAGGATTGGATATTCCATTTCTAACTCGAAATAATAGCGGAATAGTAAAAGTATATGAACCTGAAGAAGATGAGTTAGCGTTTGATATCAGAAAATCTTTGATTCGCTATCTAAAATCTATTTAACCATATAAAATTAATTTTTATGGATTCTTATAAAGAATTGTTCTAAATAAATTCTTAATTTTGCGTCTCTAATTTTTAACTATCCATGAAAATAATAAAGTACATTCTTATAGTATTATTGGTAGCCCTAGTAATCATACAATTTATCCGTCCAGATAAAAATAATGGGGGCTATGAAAGTGTTGCGCTTTTTGAAAAAGAAACAAAGCCCTCTGCCGAGGTTGCATTATTATTAAAACAAAACTGCTACGATTGCCATAGTGACCAAACCCAATACCCTTGGTATGCTGAGGTTGCACCTTTCTCTTTTTGGTTAGATGATCATGTAGAACATGGAAAAGGCCATTTTAATGTTTCTGAATGGGATTCCTATTCCACTAAGAAAAAAGACCATAAAATGGAAGAGTTAGTCGAAATGATAGAAGATGGTGAAATGCCATTAAAGGAATACACATGGATTCACGGCGATTTAACCGAAGCTGAACAAAAATTGATTCTACAGTGGGCTGGATTGGTCCGTCTTCAATATAAAAATGAACTACAAGTTTCTTCTAAGTAGTTGATTATTAATATAGAAATAACTACACAGGATATTTATTTAAATTTAATCTAAATAAAGTTGTAAGAATGCTTTGTCCATTTTATATTTGCATTCTGAAAAACCAATTATTTATAACAAGTCTAAATAAACCCTAATGAAAAAATTATTGTATCCCGCAGTTGTAATGAGCTTAATATTAGCTTCATGTTCATCAGATGATGAAGCTGGTGATGTACAACAAGATGTTGATGTTCCTACAAACTACTCATTTGAACGAGGAGGTGAAACTACAGTGCAGTTTCCAGGACAAACTACCAGACTACAAATGTCAACAGAGTTAATAGGTTCATTTAACAACTTCGATACTGCGACAGAAGAATCTCTTTTAAATATGTTTGCTCACGTAGAAGGAGCCAACGATTTTGAAAACACAGATTTAAACGCTTCTGGAAAAAACATTAAAAGTAAAACAGCAGCATCGGCAGATTATTTTTCAGCAAACGCTACAGAAAGTGCTGAAATAAAAGCAGATTTTGAATCATATATTTCTGATCAAGTAAACATAGTATTCCCTAATGAAAATACTATCGCTGAACCTGGTGTTGCAGGTCAGATTGCAGATGGATCTTCCGTACGCTACGTTAATGAAAAAGGGGTTGAGTTAAACCAAGTTTTTGCAAAAGGACTGATAGGTGCGTTATTGACCGATCAAATCCTGAACAATTACCTATCAACATCTGTATTGGACGAAGCATCAAACAGAGAAAATAACGACAATCAAATACTTGATGGGGATAACAACTACACAACCATGGAACATAAGTGGGATGAAGCTTATGGGTATCTTTATGGAGATCCATCCATACCAACCGAAAACCCAAATAGCGTATTAAATGAAAGTGATGACCGCTTATTGTTCAATTATTTAGGTAGAGTAGATGGTGATGAGGATTTTGAAGGTCTAGCAGAAGATGTTTTCACTGCCTTTAAAACAGGGCGTGCTGCGATTGTAGCGGGAGACTATGAGCTAAGAGATGAGCAGGTTGCTATCATAAAAGAAAATATATCAAAAACTATTGCAGTACGAGCGGTTTACTATTTACAAGCTGGAAAAGAAGCAATAGCCAATAATGATATGGGCGGAGCTTTTCACGACCTTTCTGAAGGTTTTGGTTTTATGTACAGCCTTCGTTTTACAAATAACACAAATACGGGAGCACCTTACGTTTCTCCTTCTGAGTTAGAAACTTTTAAAACACAACTATTAGAGGGCAACGGATTTTGGGATGTAACCCCAGAAACACTGGATACCATTTCTGAAACGATGGCTTCGGCATTTGGATTTACAGTAGCAGAAGCTGCTAACTAAAAAAAATCAATAACCAACCGGCTCTAAACGTCGGTTGGTTTTTTATATAATTGAAACCTAATACAATGATAAAAAAAGGTCTTTTTTTACTGCTAATGGGAATGATTGTTTTTGCTTGTTCAGAAGACGAATCAACAAACCCCGATGAAAGTGATGACGCTTTTGATAGAAAAGCAATGCTCGTAAACTGGGCAGATAATATTATTGTACCTTCCTATACTGCTTTTAATACAGAAGCAAAGAACTTAGAAACAGTAATAAATAATTTTACTGAAAATCCTTCGGTTGAAACATTACAACAAACTCGATTAACATGGAGAGAATCGTACCTTACTTTTCAACACGTTTCCATGTTCGAAATTGGTAGAGCTGAAGCACTTAATTACCGAAATAGGGTGAACGTATACCCTACGAATACTTCAGAAGTTGATAACCTTATCGCTGAAGGAAATTATGATCTTTCTTTGCCATCTACCATAGATGCACAAGGCTTCCCTGCAATAGACTATATGTTAAATGGCTTAGCAGTTACCAATGAAGAAATAGTTGCTTTCTATACTACTAACGGAAATGCTCAAAACTATAAAGACTATTTAAATACGTTGGCCGAAACTATTTCAACCCTTACGGAAACAGTCTTAAATGACTGGAATAATGGATACCGTGATACATTCGTGGATAACACAAGCTCATCGGCCTCTGGATCTGTAGATAAGCTAGCTAACGACTATGTGTTTTATTATGAAAAAGCATTGCGTGCAGGAAAAGTAGGTATTCCGGCAGGTGTGTTCTCTAATGAACCGCTTCCTGAAAAAGTAGAGGCTTTTTATAAAGAAGATATTTCAAAACAACTTGCTATAGAGGCTTTGCAAGCGACTCAAAACTTTTTTGAAGGAAAGCACTTTAATAGTGCTACTAAAGGTGAAAGCTTCAAAACCTATTTAGCCTATTTAAATACGATTAAAAACGGTGAAAATTTAGGGAATTTAATTACGGCTCAATTTGAAACTGCTAAAACTAACTTACAAGGTTTGAATGATAATTTTTCACTTCAAATTGAAAATGACAATACTAAGATGCTAAACACCTATAACGAATTGCAGCGAAATGTTATTTTAATGAAAGTTGATATGTTACAGGCGATGGATATTAGTGTTGACTATGTAGATGCTGATGGTGATTAACCAATGAGCCCTGCTTTAAAAACATATTTCACGAAACAGACACAGGCCGCACCACTTGCGGTCTTTCGTGTTTTATTTGGTGTTATGATGTTAGTAAGTATTATTCGTTTTTGGATGAACGGATGGATTGATAAACTTTATATAAAACCCAAATTTCATTTTTCTTATTACGGGTTTGAGTGGGTAGAACCTTTTGGCAACTATACCTACTTACTTTTTATTATTTGTGGTTTGTCTGCTCTTTTTGTCGCTATTGGGTTTAAATACCGGGTGGCAATTATTACTTTCTTTCTCAGCTTTATCTATATAGAGTTGATGGATAAAACCACCTACTTAAACCATTATTATTTTATTAGCTGTGTAAGTTTTTTAATGATTTTCTTACCAGCCCATAACTACTTTTCATTCGATGCTAAAAACCTTAAAAAGGCTTCGTTTTATATCCCTAATTGGACGATAGACAGTATAAAACTTTTATTGGGTATTGTCTATTTTTATGCAGGATTGGCAAAACTAAACAGCGATTGGTTATTAAAAGCTATGCCTTTAAAAATTTGGCTTCCTTCAAAATATGATTTGCCTTTATTGGGAAATCTTATGCAGCAAGAATGGGTACATTATGCTTTTAGCTGGGGTGGTGCGCTATACGATTTGACCATTCCCTTTTTATTACTATATAAGCGCACTCGCTGGTTTGCTTTTATTTTAGTTGTACTCTTTCACATAATGACTCGGGCGTTGTTTCCTATCGGAATGTTTCCGTTTATCATGATTGTGAGTGCATTGATTTTCTTTGATGCATCGGTTCATCATAAAATACTTCAGTTTATATCAAAAGCTTTTAAGATTGATAAAACTGAAATGGATAAGAAGATCGAAACAATTTTTTTTCAGAAGAAGAAAAATATATCAATAACCATTATAACAGTCTTTTTATTATTTCAACTAGTCTTTCCGTGGCGGTATTTAGCATATCCCGGGGAGTTGTTCTGGACCGAAGAAGGGTACCGTTTCTCGTGGCGCGTTATGTTGATGGAAAAAGCCGGTTATGCACAGTTTAAAGTAGTGGACGGAAAAACCGGAAAACAATTTTCTGTAGACAACAGTGATTTTTTGAATCCATTTCAGGAAAAACAAATGAGCTTTCAACCAGATTTTATATTAGAATACGCACACTTTTTAGGAGAACATTTTTCAGCACAAGGTCATAAAAATGTGGAAGTATATGTAGAGAGCTACGTGGCATTAAACGGAAGGTTGAGCCAACCGTATATTGATCCTAAAGTAGATTTATTACAAGAAAAGGAATCATTTAAACACAAAACTTGGATTTTAGATTTTAACGATGAAATTAAAGGATTATAATATTTTGAAAAACCTATTATTTATTTTTTCAATGCTAATAGGAATTTCTTCTGTGGCACAAAATACCATTACAGGTAAAGTAACCAGTTCTCAAACCAATGAGCTAATTGCGAATGCCGAAGTGTATATTTCGAACACGGGACACTCAACTAAAACAGGTTTAGACGGAACATTTCAATTTTATAATGTGCCAAATGGTACGTATTATTTTGTGGTCTTTACGTTCGAGTATCAAATACTAGAGCAAACGATAACAGTTTCTGAAGACACTAATCTAGAGTTTACTTTAGAACCTTTGGGTGAAACACTCTCTGAAGTGGTCATAAAAAAACAGAAAGAACGGGTTTTTGCCTTAAAACAATTACGACCGGTTGAGGGTACGGCTATCTACGCCGGAAAAAAGAGTGAAGTGATTCAAGTAGAAAACTTAACAGCTAACCTCGCAACGGGGAATGCGCGTCAAATTTACTCACAAGTAGTTGGCCTTAATATTTATGAAAACAATGATGGAGGGTTACAGTTAAATATTGGTGGGCGTGGTTTAGATCCTAATCGGACGGCAAATTTTAATACGCGTCAAAACGGGTACGATATTTCAGCCGATGTGTTGGGCTATCCAGAAAGTTATTATACGCCACCGGCTGAAGCGTTAAGAGAGATACAAGTGGTTAGGGGAGCAGCTTCTTTGCAATACGGAACGCAGTTTGGAGGGTTAATTAATTTCAAGCTAAAACAACCCAACAGGAATAAAAAAATAGAATTGGTTTCTAGGCAAACCGTTGGATCGTACGATTTATTCAATAGTTTTAATAGCTTGAGCGGAACTGTCGATAAGGTTGGGTATTATACCTACTTCAATTATAAGAAAGGAAACGACTTTAGACCAAATTCGCAATTTGATTCGTATAACGGCTATGCACATGTAGATTATCAACTTTCCGATAAAACGAAGCTTACGGGAGAATTTAGTTATTTGTATTATTTGGCGCAACAACCAGGAGGATTAACAGATGCTCAGTTTGAAGAAGATCCAACTTTCAGTAACCGAACCCGAAACTGGTTTGAAGTGGATTGGAAGTTATATTCGTTATTACTTGAACATGCTTTTTCACAACAAACGGATTTCAGCTTAAACTTATTTGCGTTAGACGCATCTCGAAAATCGGTTGGTTTTCGAGAGAACAGGGTTTCACAGCAAGACGACCTTACTGAACCAAGAGAGTTAATTGTAGGAAATTTTAATAATTGGGGTGCAGAAGCCCGATTGTTAACTCGTTACGACCTTTTTGATAAAAACAATGTGTTTTTAATAGGCGGGAAGTACTATCAATCTAAAAACACTAGTAAACAAGGACCGGGGACAAATGGTAGCGATGCAGATTTCAGTTTTGCTGAAAATGAATTTCCAAATTATGAACGCCAAAGTGATTTCGAGTTTCCTAATTTAAACTTGGCAGTGTTTGGAGAAAATATTTTTAATCTTTCAGACACTTTTTCCGTAACGCCAGGTTTCCGGTTTGAATATATAAAAACTGAAAGTGAAGGGGCGTATAAAAACATAAATTTGGATAATGCGGGCAATCCTATCTTAAATGAAACCATACCTGATAATCGAACCTTTGATCGTTCTTTTGTTTTGTTGGGCGTTGGGTTAAGCTATAAGCCTTCTAGAAGCATTGAGGTTTATGGAAATATAAGCCAGAACTACCGTTCGGTTACTTTTAATGATATTCGAATTACCAACCCATCGCTTACCGTAGACCCCAATATTACTGATGAGGAAGGTTTTACAGCAGATTTGGGAGTTCGCGGTAGATTTGAAAGGTATGTGTCTTACGATTTAGGAGCATTCTTTCTAAGTTATAATGATAGGTTAGGGGTGATTCTTAGAGAAGTAAGCGATATTGAGCAAGAACGTTTCCGTGGAAATATTGGAGACGCTATTACGTATGGTGTAGAAACATTTATCGACTGGAATATTTGGAATACATTTTCTTCGGAAGAAAAAAGTATAAAGTTAAACCTGTTTTCAAATTTAGCGTTAACACATTCAGAATATACAAAATCTGAACAGACAAATGTAGAAGGTAATGAAGTGGAATTTATCCCAGCAATAAACTTTAAAACGGGTGTAAACTTTGGTTATAAAAACTTTCTGGGAAGCCTTCAATACACCTATTTGAGTAAACAGTTTACCGATGCTACCAATAGCGAACGTGATTTTGAGAGTCAAAGTGGAATTGTCGGTGAAATCCCTGCGTACGATATTTTAGACCTTTCGCTATCGTATAGTTATAAAATGTTCCGTCTAGAAGCTGGGATAAACAATGTATTGGATAATAGCTATTTTGTTAGAAGGGCAACGGGATATCCTGGGCCAGGGATTATTCCTAGTCAGCCTAGAACTTGGTACACAGGATTGCAAATAAAGTTGTAGTAATTAAAAATACCCTCATAAAAGTATTGAGGGTATTTATTGGTTATAAATTATAATTTGGCTTTGTTAGGCGTTTGCCTGTTGTGGTGCCCAAGCAGCACAAAGCATTCCAGGAGCTGCTTTATCTGGGTTAGCGCAGTCGCTTTCTTCATACCTTGAACAGGTTACGCAATTTCGTTCATCATTTAACTTTGCTTTCATTTCAAAATTATCGCAAGTATAATGGGTATTTACCATTACTTTATGGACAGAACATACATCGCCTTCCATTAAATTGTCGCAGTTTATACAGTTGTGTGCTAGTCTAATTGCCATAGTATTTTCTTTTTTAGTTATCTAAATGTACAACGGTATTGCTTTAGAAGCAATTTAAATAGGTAAAAACCAGCTCTTTTGTTTTTAGATTGAATTAAAATAAAGGTTTCGTTTACTTAGTTGAACTCAACTATTAATTGTATATTTGCACGCAATTAAACGGTAACTAATTTCCGGTTTCTTCGGAATAAAATTTTAATTGCAATGACCGCACACGACAACAAAATTCTTGGTGAAGGCCTTACATATGACGATGTACTTTTAGTACCTGCGTATTCTGAAGTGCTTCCAAGAGAAGTTTCCATCGAAACAAAATTTTCCCGAAATATTACTTTAAATGTGCCTATTGTTTCCGCAGCAATGGATACCGTTACTGAAAGTGCTATGGCTATTGCTATTGCACGTGAAGGTGGGATAGGGGTATTGCATAAAAATATGACCATCGAGCAACAAGCTGCCGAAGTGCGCAAAGTAAAACGTGCCGAAAGCGGAATGATTCTCGATCCAGTTACTTTAAAAAAGACCGCAACTGTTGGCGATGCTCAGGCAACCATGAAAGAGTATAGCATTGGCGGTATTCCTATTACAGATGATAATGCCAAATTAATAGGAATTGTTACCAATAGAGATCTTCGTTTTGAAAAAAACTACAAACGTAAGTTAGAAGAAGTAATGACTTCTGAAAATTTAGTGACCGTAGCAAAAGGCACTTCTTTAAAAGAGGCTGAAATTATCCTTCAAGAAAACAAAATTGAAAAATTACCGGTTGTTGAAGACGATGGTACTTTGTTGGGGTTAATAACCTTTAGAGATATAACTAAATTAACTCAAAAGCCAACAGCTAATAAAGACCAATATGGGCGCTTAAGAGTTGCTGCTGCCTTAGGTGTTACTGCAGACGCTGTTGAACGCGCTGAAGCATTGGTAAATGCTCAAGTAGATGCTGTGATTATTGATACGGCGCATGGTCATACCAAAGGTGTTGTAACTGTTTTACAAGAAGTAAAAAAGAATTTCCCAGAACTTGATGTTGTGGTTGGTAACATAGCCACTCCAGAAGCTGCAAAATATTTAGCCGATGCCGGTGCCGATGCCGTAAAAGTAGGTATTGGTCCAGGTTCTATTTGTACTACCCGTGTTGTTGCAGGAGTAGGGTTTCCACAGTTTTCTGCCGTGCTGGAAGTTGCTGCGGCATTAAAAGGAAGCGGTGTTCCCGTAATTGCCGATGGCGGTATCCGTTATACAGGTGATATTCCTAAGGCATTAGCTGCAGGCGCAGATTGTGTGATGTTAGGTTCCTTATTAGCTGGAACAAAAGAATCCCCGGGCGAAACCATTATCTACGAAGGAAGAAAGTTTAAATCTTACCGCGGAATGGGAAGTGTAGAAGCGATGAACAAAGGCTCTAAAGACCGTTACTTCCAAGATGTTGAGGACGACATTAAGAAGCTTGTACCAGAAGGTATTGTAGGTCGCGTACCATATAAAGGTGAATTGGTTGAAAGTATGACGCAGTTTATTGGAGGGCTCAGAGCTGGAATGGGATATTGTGGCGCAAACTCTATTGAAGCATTAAAAGAAAACGGACAATTTATAAAAATCACCTCTTCTGGGATTCACGAAAGCCACCCACACGATGTTACCATCACTAAAGAAGCGCCAAATTACAGCCGATAGATAAAAGGTCTTTTAAAATACCAAACAATAATTTTATTATACTTAATTTGTAGCTATAATGTGGCTTACAAGAGTATATAGACGAGTTTGGTGTTTCTTTGCAATTATAGCATTCAGCATTAATATGGGCTATGCTAATGCTAATACGCTTCCATCACAGCTTGTTGAAGATGAAGTAAAAGGGCAGAAACTAACGATTTACCTTCCCGCTAACTACAATAAGGATCATTCATATAAAGTGGTTTATTTTTTAGATTCACAAGCTATTTGGACTCCAGAATGGAATTTAAAAAAGAGGTTAGATGATTTAATTACTTCAGGTTCAATAGAACCTATAGTTGTAGTTGGAATAGAAACAAAAATTAATAGAAATAGTATTCTTTTACCCTATTATGATTTGTATGTAACAAATAACTGGGGTGGCTATACCCCTAATGCACTTACATTTTCTAACAGAATACATAACAGTGTTATTCCATATGTTGAACGTAAGTATTCTGTTTCAAAAAGCACGGTTGATAAAGCCTATTTTGGTTTTTCATTTGGTGGGTTGCATACTTTTTGGGATAGCATACACTCCCCAAATAAATGGGGTATGGTTTCTTCTTTATCTCCTTCTTTTTGGGTTGATAATTATAGAGTATTTAAAGAGCTTGAAAACATTGAAATCTCAGATACCAAATATTGGATGGATATTGGCACTGGGGAATGGGATTATATTCTTCCAGCGGTTGATATTCTGACTAAAAAAGGTGTTAAATATGGAGAAAAACTCTTTTACCTTGAAGTGCCAAACGCAAAACATCAATCTCAATATTGGTCAGAAAGAATATTTATGCCGCTAATTATTTTTGCAGGAAATCAAGAATACCAAGCGGTAAACTGGGACGTTAAAGTTGAGTTTATTTCAAGCTCTTCAGGAGATAAATATTATAAGAGAATAAACCCTATTGTAAGTGCCAAAAATGGAATTAAGTATTCAGTTGGCATGCTTACAAAATATGAAGTATTAAATCCTGATGCCGGAAAAGTTTTTAAAGACGGGAGTTTTCAGTTTTTAAACAATAAGAAATTGAATGTAAAGCTTACCTATAAACAATTTAAAGAAACAGTTTCTATTAAAAATAATGAATAAAAAAACGGGGCTAACCCCGTTTTCAATTTTTCTTACTCTCAGACTTAATTAAATGTCTTTTATTCTTCTGTAACAGTTATCCCTAATTCTTTTAAAACAAGAAGAGTTACATCGTACGTTTCATCAAAATAAACAAGAGAATTGTCTGTAGTCAATATTTGGGTGTAACCCTCTGCTTTAGCTACTTTGTCTAATGCTACCCCTATTTTGTTATAGAGTGGGCGCATTTTATCACCTCTGTTAATGCTGATTAATTTGTTGCCGTTTTGTTGAAATTTTGCGATATCATTTTCTGCAGTAAGAATCTCTTGTTGCTTTTCCTGTTTTTGGGTTTCAGTAAAAGTGGCTTCTCCTGCTTTATATGCTTCAACTTTAGCTTGATAATCCTGTACTTTTTTCTGAAGGTCGGTGTCAAGTTTTGTACTATATTCTTCAACTTGCTTTTTTACGGTTTCTAGCTCAGGCATTTTAGATACGATATAGTCTACATTTACTGTCCCCACTTTGGTTTGAGAAAAACCCGTTATACAGATAAATAAGAAAATAATTTTTAAATACTTCATAGTGCTTGTTTTGTTATTTGGCGTAAAACTACATAAATTCTCCATAAAGACTATAAAATGATTATGGTGTTACAAATAAAATAAAAAGTTGGTGTTAAGGCTTATATAGCTGTCCTCTATTTGGTTTTAAGCGTTCCCGTATAAAATCCATCTTTTCTTTGTTAATAACCATATACGCTATATGGTGCATATCGGTTATTTGTTCTATATCACAGAAGGTGTTTTCTAATGATTCTAGCGTTGTGAAATCTTTTAGGTGCGTAACGTGATGTTTTGCTGTATGTGAAGAATTGGGACCTCGAAAATCCCAAATTAGTTTAACCTGTTCCATTAGTTGTTGGCAACTGAAATACCTTTTTCAGCAAAATTTTTAAAATCGATCATGTATTTTTTTGATTGTTTTTTAAAAGCGCCCGGCATGAGCCATCCCATTAGCTTCATACCAAAACCCGAAAATTGGAATTCACTTTCAGAAACCCATGTAGTGCTAAAGTTGTCTATTTCCTTAAAGTAGTTATGTTGAATATTATGCACTCCCTTCGTATCATAGGTAGCGTGAAATTCTTCAGGAAAATTCCGTTTAATGATTGTTTCGGTTAAAGTCATATCCCGTTTACCCATTTTATATTCCAGTTTCATAGTAGCTCCTTCTTGACCGGGTGTGCCGTCTAACATTTCATAATGTATAAGGCCTTTTTGCCAATGCTTTAAGTTTTGTGGGTTGTCCATCTTCTCTATTACTTCTTCACGGGGCAGATTAGATTGATGATAATTTCTACGGTATACTTCATGATCCTAAAATTAACCACCAAGTTAAGCAAATTTCAGCAAATTTAATATACGTGAATACACTAAGGGGTTTATTAAAACGTTAGCAAACAAAACTTGTTTAACGAACGGTTTTTTATACTTTTGCCACACTTCTTATCAAAAAAATAAATATAAAAAGAGTATAGATGAATAAATACAGCATATTGTTTCTTTTATTGGTTATGGTCCCAGTGATTGTCTTGGGTCAAGATAAAAAAGAGGTTTTATTGACCATCGATGATTCTCCAGTTTATGTTTCAGAATTTAAGCGGGTATACAAAAAGAACTTAGAATTGGTACAGGACGAATCTCAAAAAAGCGTAGAGGGCTATTTAGACTTGTTTGTAGACTATAAACTGAAATCTGCTGAAGCATATGCACAAAACTTAAACGAAACAAACACTTTTAAAAGAGAGTTTAGAAAGTACCAAGAACAACTTTCCCGAAATTATATTTTTGAAGATAAGGTGACCGAAGATTTAGCCCGTGAAGCTTATGAAAGAGGGAAAGAAGAAATAAATGCTGCTCATATATTAGTGCGTGTTGGATACGATGCTGTGCCACAAGACACATTAAAAGCCTATACTAAAATAAAGGAAATACGTGAAAAAGCCGTTAACGGTGAAAGTTTTGAAGAGTTGGTAAAACAATACTCAGAAGAGCCGGGGGCTAAAGAGAGAGCTGGTAAGCTTGGTTACTTTTCGGTGTTTTCTATGGTGTACCCATTTGAAACCGAAGCCTATAATACGAAAGAAGGAGAGATTTCAGATATCGTTAGGACTCAATTTGGTTACCATATCATAAAGGTATTGGACCGTAAGATGCGGGAACCAAAAATTAGTGTTTCGCACATTATGATTTCTGATAATGTAGGAACCAGAACCTTCGACCCTAAAGAGCGAATCAACGAAGTGTATGCCATGTTACAACAAGGGAAGTCCTTTGAAGATTTGGCAAAACAATACTCAGACGATAAAAATTCAGCTATTAAAGGTGGTAAACTCAGTCCGTTCACTAAAGGGGATTTAAAGTCGAAAGCTTTTGAAGACGAAGCGTATAAACTGGAAAAACCAGGGGATGTTTCAAAACCGATTGAAAGTGAATTTGGCTGGCATATAATCCGGTTGGAAAAAAAGCATAACAACCCAACTTTTGAAGATGAAAAAAAACGCCTTGAAACCCGTGTTAAAGAAGGAAGTCGTTCAAAAATCGTAACCATTGCGGTTAACAAGAAAATAAAAGATAAATATGGGTTTTCACAGAAAAACAACTACGCTCCATTTTTTAATGATTTTGTGAGTGAAGATGTTTTAAACCGAAGATGGAAGTATGACACATTAAGCCCTGCACAAGATAAAACACTCTTTACTATAGGGAAGAAAGACGTAAAGTACAGTGATTTTGCTGAGTACATAAGTGAGCGTCAACGTAGAATACGCCTACAAAAAAATAAGTATGCTGTTTTAAACGATATGTACGATGAGTTTGAAACGCTAGCACTTAAAGATTATTTTAGGGAAGTATTGGAAAGTGAGAATGAAGACTATGCGGCAGTAATTAGCGAATACCGTGACGGTTTGTTGATTTTTGACTTGATGGAAAAAAACATTTGGAACAAAGCCAAAACAGATTCCGTAGGACTTCAAAAATACTATGCAGACAACAAAAAAGAATATAAATGGAATGAGCGGTTTGAAGCTGAGATTATTTCAGCAACCAACAATGAAAATGCGGAAAAGGCAATAAAATTATTCAAAAAAGGAAAAACGGGCGAAGAGATTAAAACGCAGCTAAACCAAGATGGCAAAGTAAATGTAATCTTTACCAGCGGTACTTTCGAAAAAGGGGATCGTGAATTGCCAGAAAATTTTGTCCCTAAAAAAGGAATATCAAAAATTTACCAACAGAACGATTCATTTATAGTTGTGGATGTTAAAAAAAGCATTCCAGCAGGTATTAAACCATTGGAAGATGCTAGGGGAAATGTGCTAAGCGACTATCAAAACTATCTTGAAAAAAAATGGATAGAAAGCCTGCACGATAAGTACAATGTAACCATCAATAAAAAAGCACTTAATAAAGTTAAAGAAGAACTCTAAGGTTAATGAAAAAAACTGGCATATTTATTTTATTGTTGTCTATTACGGTATCATGTGATTATTTTAAAAAAGATACCGAGCAAACGCCCATTGCCAGGGTCAATGAAACGTACTTGTATCAAGAGGATATAGAAGGTATTGTGCCAGAAAATGCCACAGCACAAGACAGCACTTTTATTATTAACAACCACATAAACCGTTGGGCGACACAGCAACTGCTAATAGATCAAGCAAAGATAAACCTGTCGCAATCAAAGCTTGATACGTACCAAAAATTAGTTAGGGATTACAAAGACGAGCTATATGCCGAAGGCTATAAAAATGCAATAGTGGCACAACAATTGGACAGTACAATAGCCGAAAGTGAATTAAATAACTTTTACAAAGAAAATAGAGGCAACTTTATCTTAAATGACGAATTGATAAAAGTTCGCTACATACTCCTTTCAAAAGACTTTACAAATTTCAATAGTGTCGTTGAAAAATTTAGGAGGTTTAGTAAAACAGATAAAGAAGAATTGGAAAGCATAAGCATACAATTTACCAAGTATAATTTTAACGATTCAACGTGGGTTAAAAAAGACGCTTTATTGCGTACGTTTCCAGCATTAAAAGAGAAAGAAAACGAACTGTTAAAAAAATCAAATTTTACACAAGTACAAGATTCATTAGGGGTATATTTGGTCAAAATTGAAGACGTTTTAAAAACCAACGACGTTGCCCCACTTTCTTATGTTGCCCCTACTATTGAGCAGATTATATTAAACAAAAGAAAGCTTGAATTAATAAAAAAATTAGAAAAAGACATAACAAAAGATGCACTTAAAAATAAAAATTTTGAAACCTATGAAGAGCGGTAATGTATTATTGGCAGTTTGTATGCTGCTGGCAAATTTGGTTGTTGCACAAGAAGTAGTAACTGTAGACAGTACCGGTGTTGCAAAAAACACAGTTGAAGACTCTTTGCAAGTGGTAACCAAAAATGCAGACTCTATTAAACCCTTTAAACGTTATAAGGCCGAAGGTGTCAGTGCCGTTGTAGGGGAATATGTGATTTTAGATAGCGATATAGATAAAAGCTACCTTGAAATGAAACAACAGGGGATTGATATAAAAGATATCTCCCGTTGTCAGTTGGTTGGTAAATTAATGGAAGACAAACTATACGCACACCATGCTAAAATAGACAGTATCATTGTTGCAGATGCCGAAATAAACCAACAAATAAGTCAGCAAATGGATTATATGATCAGTGAGCTGGGAAGTGAAGAAAAAGTAGTGGAATACTACAGAAAAGACAATATAGCTCAATTGCGACAAGAGCTTTTCGAGGTAAATAAAACCTTAAAGTTGGCCAGTGAAATGCAGCGAACAGTAGTGGAAGATGTTGAGGTAACCCCAGAAGAAGTACGAGAGTTTTTCTTTTCTATCCCTGAAGAAGATCGTCCTGTTTTTGGTGCCGAAGTAGAAGTGGCTCAAATAGTTATTGAACCAGAAATTACTGAAGAAGCCCGCCAAGACGTAATAGATGAACTTAACCAAATACGTCGTGATGTAGTGGAAAACGGTGCCAGTTTTGCAACAAAAGCAGTTTTATACTCAAAAGATCCTGGGTCAAGTTCAAAAGGGGGACTTTATAAAGGAATTCAGAAAAAATCACCCCTTGCTAAAGAATTTATCGATACTGCTTTCTCACTTCAAGAAGGCGAAGTAAGTGAACCTTTTGAGACAGATTTCGGTTTTCATATTTTGATGGTAGATAAAGTAAAAGGGCAAGAGTTAGATGTTCGTCACATTTTATTACTACCAGATGTTTCACAAGCAACTATTGAAAAAGCGAGAACTAAAATTGACACCATTCGTACTAAAGTAGTAAATGGGGAGTTGGATTTTGCTGATGCGGCGATGAGATATTCCGATGAAAAAGAAACCCGTTTCAGCGGTGGTCAATTGGTAAATCCAGTTTCAGGCGACACCCGTTTCGAGCTTACTAAAATGGATCCTGCATTGAGTGCTCAGGTGTATAACCTTAAAGCGAATGAGGTTTCAAAAATATATTCAGACCGTGATCGTACTGGAAAAACAAAATTTAAATTCCTTACTGTAACCCGACGATATGAGGAACACGTAGCCGATTTTTCAAAAGATTACGAAAAAATTAAAGAATTGGCCCTTAAACAAAAACAAGTAAAGGTTATTGAAGAATGGCAAGATGAGAAAATAGATGAAACCTATGTTAAGGTGAATGAAGATTACGGAGATTGTGAGTTTTCAAGTAACTGGACGAAGAAGTAGTTTTCAGTAAGCAGTGACCTGAAATGATTAAATTAATAAAGGATTAAAAATAACTAGATCAACATGTCAGACGTAGCAGCAGTAAAACAACTCGTATCAAAGTACAACGCTTTACGCACCGAAATAAGTAAAGTAATCGTTGGGCAAGATGAAGTGGTAGAACAAGTGTTGCTGTCTATTTTTTCTGGGGGTCACGCCTTATTAATCGGTGTTCCTGGACTGGCAAAAACATTGTTGGTCAATACGGTTGCACAAACGTTGGGGCTTAAATTTAAGCGTATTCAGTTTACGCCAGATTTAATGCCGAGTGATATTTTAGGGTCTGAAATATTAGATAAAGACCGAAATTTTAAGTTTATAAAAGGCCCAATTTTCGCCAATATAATTTTGGCCGATGAGATAAACCGTACGCCGCCCAAAACCCAAGCAGCTTTGCTGGAAGCGATGCAGGAACGAGCAGTAACCATTGCAGGGCAACATTATAAACTGGATTTACCTTATTTTGTATTGGCTACCCAAAACCCCATTGAGCAGGAGGGAACCTACCCATTGCCCGAAGCACAGTTAGACCGTTTTATGTTTGCTGTTAACCTAGATTACCCTTCTTTTTCTGAAGAGGTTGAGGTGGTTAAATCGACTACAGCCGGTGTTCAAAACGAAGTTAATTCGTTGTTCACTGCGGAAGAAATAATAGAATACCAGCAACTCATCCGTAAAATACCAGTAGCAGATAATGTTATTGAATATGCGGTGACGCTTGTTGGAAAAACACGTCCTGACAGTCAAGCAGCGCCAGAACTGGTGAAAAATTATATTGATTGGGGAGCAGGACCAAGGGCTTCGCAAAATCTTATTTTGGCAGCAAAAGCCAATGCCGCACTGCACGGAAAGTTTTCTCCAGATATCGAGGACGTTCAAAAAGTAGCAATCGGAATTCTACGCCACCGATTGATTAAAAACTACAAAGCCGAAGCCGAAGGCTTAACTATTGAGAAAATCATCACAAGCCTCTTTTAATGCAACTTAAAAAGTTTTTACTGCCTATTATTCTTTTTTTGGTGGGGATGGTATTGATTACCATAGGTGCTGCTTTTAAAATATTACATTGGGATTTGGGTTTTATTGACGCGACTATTTTTATCGCTGTAGGATCGGTTGTTGAAGTGGTAGCTTCTATCATTGCCATCGTTAAGCTGATATTGATGTATAGAAAATAATTTAGTTAAATTGTATTCTTCTTTAAATTAGTATGTTTTGATATAAACTTATATGTATTTTGAATTTATATAAAAAGAAGAACATCAATAAGAAGAACATCAATTCAATTAAAGAAAACCATTTCACAAATAGCAAATCAATTTTTGAAGAAATGAGGCTTTTCGCTTTAATCGTTTTACTTGCTTCTATATTACATTCATGTGGTTTCTGTAATCGTTCGGAAGGAGCCGAACGGGTGGATGAAAATAACTTTAAAGGTATAGAAAATCTTCATCTTATAGGGGTGGTAACTTCGGTGCAGAAAGTTCAGAATAAATTTGAGGGATACCACGGGAAAGGTGTAATTCGCCTTGACTTAATTACTTCAAATGTAATAGAATACGACCCACGAGAAGTTCAGGCAAACTATTATTGTGTTATAAAAGATGGAAAGGTAGAGATTTTTGAAGAACCTGCGAGATTGAGAAAAGGTGATACCGTTAAACTTGACGTTAGAAAAAGAGAAATGACTTACATATATCTAAATGGAAAAATAGGGGTTAGAGATGATATTTGGATTAGCTCGCCCAGTTTCTTCTGTTATATTAAAGAAAAAGGGTATGAGCAGCTCTGATTAGTTGCCGTCTATATTAAGAAAGCTTTGGTGTTGTTTTTAAACCGGTATAATTTTCTGTGTTAAATTGCCTACTGAACAAAAAAGCACAACCTAAACCTCATATCCTTATTTAGAATCAAACTTTTTTATTGTCTTTTTCCTACTTTTCAAACACTTCAAAACCAAAGGATTTTCAAATTCATAATTTTGCATATTAAAAATTACGTAATTGATAATTATTTATATCAAAAACTATAATTCTTTGTAAAATAAACAGTGTTTAACGCAGTTCGTTAAACATTTTTAAATTATAATGAAATTTTGTAATTTCGCAGAACTTCAAAAAATCAAAAAAATAAAACTATGGCATTTGACATTGACATGATAAAAAAGGTGTATTCCCAAATGGCAGAACGTGTGGATAAAGCGCGTGAAATTGTCGGGAAACCTTTAACCCTTTCTGAAAAAATATTATACAGCCACCTTTGGGATGGTAAACCTTCTGAAGCTTTTGAGCGAGGAAAGGATTACGTTGAGTTTTCACCAGACCGTATTGCGTGTCAAGATGCAACGGCACAGATGGCGTTACTTCAGTTTATGCAGGCAGGGAAAGATAAAGTTGCCGTGCCTACAACCGTACATTGTGACCACTTGATACAAGCAAAACAAGGTGCAGAGAAAGATTTAGCAAGTGCCAACAAAAGTAGCCATGAAGTTTTTAACTTTTTGGAGTCTGTTTCCAATAAATACGGAATTGGTTTTTGGAAACCAGGTGCAGGTATTATTCACCAAGTAGTATTGGAAAATTATGCATTCCCTGGTGGAATGATGATCGGTACCGATTCACATACAGTAAATGCTGGTGGATTAGGTATGGTGGCTATTGGTGTTGGTGGTGCAGATGCAGTAGATGTGATGGCCGGAATGCCTTGGGAACTTAAATTTCCGAAGTTAATAGGAGTGAAGCTTACTGGCGAATTAAACGGTTGGACAGCTTCAAAAGATGTTATTCTTAAAGTTGCTGGTATCCTTACCGTAAAAGGAGGAACAGGAGCGATTGTTGAATATTTTGGCCCTGGTGCACAAAACCTTTCGTGTACTGGAAAAGGGACCATTTGTAATATGGGTGCTGAAATTGGTGCAACAACTTCTACGTTTGGATATGATGATTCTATGGAGCGTTTCCTTAGAGCAACCGAACGTGAAGAAATAGCTGACGAAGCAAACAAAATTAGAGAGCACTTAACAGGAGATGATGAAGTATACGCAAATCCTGAACAATATTTTGATGAAGTAATCGAAATCAACCTTTCTGAATTACGTCCACATTTAAACGGACCTTTTACGCCAGATTTAGCGACACCAGTTGGACAGTTAGGTGAAAAAGCGAAAAAGAACGATTGGCCAATTAAAGTAGATTGGGGATTAATAGGTTCGTGTACCAACTCTTCATATGAAGATTTAACACGGGCGGCTTCCATTGCACAACAGGCTATCGATAAAAAATTAAAACCGAAGAGTGATTTTGGTATTAACCCAGGTAGTGAGCAAATTAGGTTTACAGCTGAGCGTGACGGACTTTTAAATGTTTTTGAAGATTTAGGAGCAACTGTATTTACAAACGCTTGTGGGCCTTGTATTGGTCAGTGGGACCGTAGTGACCGCAAAGGCGAAGAAAAAAATACGATTGTACACTCGTTTAACCGAAACTTCTCAAAACGAGCAGACGGTAACCCAAATACACACGCTTTTGTAGGTTCACCAGAAATGGTAGCCGCAATCGCTATTTCAGGTCGATTGGATTTTGACCCGATGAACGATACATTGGTTAACGAAGAAGGGCAAGAAGTAAAACTAGATGAACCAAGAGGTATTGAATTACCACCAGAAGGTTTTGAAGTAGAAGAAAACGGATATGTAGAACCAAGAGAGGATGGAAGTGGAGTTGAAGTGAAAGTAGCTACGGATAGTGAACGTCTTCAATTATTAACACCTTTTGAGCCTATTCAAGATTCTGAAATGCAAGGCATGAAATTGCTAATTAAAGCATTCGGAAAATGTACAACCGACCATATTTCAATGGCTGGGCCTTGGCTACGTTACAGAGGACATTTGGATAACATTTCAAACAACTGTTTAATTGGTGCGGTAAATGCATATAACAAAAAGACAAACTTTGTTAAAAACCAATTAGATGGCGAATATGGTGGTGTGCCAGATGTGCAACGTGAATACAAAGCAAAAGGAATTAAAACCATTGTTGTGGGGGATCATAACTATGGGGAAGGTTCTTCTCGTGAGCACGCAGCTATGGAGCCACGTCACTTAGGTGTTGCAGCTGTATTGGTTAAATCGTTTGCACGTATCCACGAAACAAATTTGAAGAAACAAGGAATGTTAGGATTGACTTTTGATAACGAAGCAGATTACGATCTAATTCAGGAAGACGATACCTTTAACTTTGTTGATATAGCAGACTTTGCACCTAATAAACCATTAACTATTGAAATAGTGCATAAAGATGGTAGCAAAGACACAATTAAAGCGAACCATACCTATAACGATGCACAAATAAACTGGTATCGTGAAGGTTCTGCTCTTAACTTGATTAAAAAGCAGAATGCGTAAGCAACAGTTCAGATTAAATCTGAAATACTAAACTTTTCAAAAAACCTGTCAAATAGTGATTTTGGCGGGTTTTTTGTTATAACAGGCGAAGAAAATAGATGCGATATGAAGCAATTTTTTAAAAAGAATAAAGGAAACATCTTGTTTCTTGCCGTGTTGGCTTTATTGATAATTCCGCAAACGCGAACACCCATTCAAGTTTTTGTACAACGTTTGATTTCCTTTAGTCCCTCGGAAACGAATACCGAAGAAAGAAAACAGCTTACCGACTATAATTGGGGTTTACAAACGATAGAAAATAAGCGGATAGATTTTTCAACTTCAGAAGGAAATGTCGTGCTATTAAATTTTTGGGCCACGTGGTGCCCGCCTTGTATTGCTGAAATGCCTTCACTTCAAAACCTTTATGATGAATATGGCGATCGGGTTGATTTTTATCTGGTCACTTCAGAAGAACCTGAAATTGTACAGCGTTTTATGAAAAAGAAAGGATACACCTTTCCAGTGTATATTCAGCGAACAAAAGCCCCTGAAGTCTTATTTTCACAATCCTTGCCTACAACCTATCTTATTTCAAAAGAAGGAGAAATTGTTATAGAAGAAACCGGTGCAGCCGATTGGGATAGTAAAAAGACCAAGAAGGTTATTGATAGGCTATTAACCGAATAGCTTGTTAGTAGACGGTTTTATTATTTTTATTGTCCCATTTATCAAATACTTTAACAGCTTCTTCTCGTAGCATACGAACAAAGTCTATTTCTCGATTACTAATTTCTTTATCTATTTCGTCATAGATAAACTGGTCGTCAAAGTTTATTTCGGCTGCATCTTCTCTATCACAAGCGTAAAACACTTTTTTAGGACGAGCCCAATAGATTGCGCCCAAACACATGGGGCAGGGCTCACAAGACGTGTAAATAACGCAATCGGTTAATTGAAAGCTTTCTAATTTTTCGCAAGCGCGGCGTATGGCCACTACTTCGGCATGAGCAGTAGGGTCGTTTGTGGAAGTGACATTGTTATGGCCTTCGGCAATGATTTCGCCATCTTTTACAACCACAGCACCAAATGGTCCGCCAGCGTTGGCGTCCATACCTTTTTCGGCTAAGGTGATAGCACGTTGCATAAACTTTTTGTCTTCTTCTGTGTAGTTACTTTTGCTCATCATGTAGATTAAAAAACTATACTGTAAAATTACGCTTTGTTGTATCGATTTTCAAAAATTTCGGTACAAACAAAAACGGTCAATAGCATTCCTAAATTGTAGATGGTATCTTCAATTGGTATGGTGAGTAGTCGAATTCCCATATTTTCAGCATCATTGTACCAAACTACTTGGTCTTCAATTCCAGATCCGGTTAAAATTCCGTTTACTAAAAAGAACGGGATAAAGATTATAAAATAAGTAGGTAGAAAATCCATCAACCACTGTTTACGATAATTGTAAACTAAACCTAATAGAATGAGCGCGTAGATAAAGTTTATAAGTGGATACCAACGGTCGTAATAATACCATAATAGGATTATTAGGGTACTTGCAAGTAATATATAGAAAATAGAAGTGAATTTTTCAGAAAATGAAAATTTCGGAAACAATTCGTGCAACGCATAATGCGTAAAGATGCAAGCATAAGGGATACAAATGAAGAAAAGCCATTCTTCAATAGGAAGATTAAAAATGTAAATCCCTGATAAGTAAGCATCGTTAAAACCCCAAAATTCATTAGCGGTAAATACAATATCCCACGGAATAAAAATAGCCATCATAATAGCAACAGCTGGGAAAAATGATCGCCACTTTTTATAAAATTGTAGCCGTGGATGAAAACTAAATAAAAAGGGAATACTGAATGACCCAAGTGCGAGCCACAGATATAAATTATTCATGTATTACTTTTTAAAAAATCGCAACGGGGGAAATAACATTCCAAAACATTCCCCATCTTCTTTTCCTAAGTGCTTGTGGTGCATTTTATGTGCTCTACGTATCCCTTTTGCATACCAATTATTGGCATTTCTAAACATTTTAAAACGTTGATGTATAAATATATCATGAACAAAGAAATAAGCAAGGCCATAGGCAAAAATACCCAAACCGATGGGCAATCCAGCCCATACCCCATAATATTCCCATCCAATGAAACAGCCAATGCTCACGGCAGCGTAAAAGATAAAAAAGAAGTCGTTACGTTCCCACCAACTGCTGTGGTCTTTATGGTGGTGGTCTTTGTGCAGCTTCCACAAAAAACCGTGCATGACGTATTTATGCGTAAACCACGCCATAAATTCCATAATGCAAAAAGTGGTTAAAAAGATAAGTATCCAAAAAAATGTTGTCATAATTACCTTACTAGTTTTAACTGGTATTTTACATAACTTCGTGTTAAAAGCCCAAACTTCTCATAGTTAGGAACACGAATACGTGTGTTTTTAATTTCTATTGCGGGTGTTTTCTGAAGCTTCTTTAAAAGTCGCTTGTAATAGCGGTAGGCCATAAAAACCCCAAATTTAGCTTCTGCAGGTAAAAGTAAGATTCCTTCGTACCCTTTTCTGAAATCTTCTTCAATTTCTTCAATTATTTTTTGTTTTGAAACTTCATCTAAGGCCTCTAAATTGGTATTTGGGAAGTAGGTACGGCTTAAACCTTCAAAATCTTCTTTTAAATCGCGTAGAAAATTTACTTTTTGAAAAGCAGAGCCTAAGCGCATTGCAGACTCTTTTAATGCTTCGTATTTATCGATATCACCTTTTACAAATACTTTTAAGCACATAAGGCCAACAACATCGGCTGAGCCGTAAATGTATTCCTTGTATTCTGGTTCGGTTATGTATTCTTTTTTTGAAAGATCTAATCGCATGCTTTTCATAAAAGAGTCGATTAAATGCTTTTCGATTGTGTATTTGTGTACCGTATGCTGAAAGGAATTTAAAATAGGGTTTAGGCTTATTTTTTCAGTTAAAGAATGATGTAGGTCTTTTTCAAACCTATTGAACAAGGTTTCTTTATCATATTCATGAAAGGAATCTACTATCTCATCGGCGAAACGGACAAAACCATAAATATTATAGATATCTTGTCTTATGGTAGGCGCCAACATTTTGGTAGCAAGCGAAAAAGACGTGCTATACGCATTCGTCACATTTTTGCTACAAGTTTTGGATACTATGTCGAATATTTCTTTCACGATTTTTCTATTTGTTTTTGTACTAAACCAGCTACTAATTTTCCAGAAATTAAAGAAGGCGGAACACCTGGTCCCGGAACGGTTAATTGTCCTGTAAAAAATAGGTTTTTAACCTTATTGCTCTTTAAGCTTGGACGTAAAAAAGCAGTTTGCAGCAACGTATTTGCAAGCCCGTACGCATTCCCTTTGTATGAATTATATTCTTCAACAAAATCGTTAACACAAAAGGACTCTTTAAATATAACGTAATTTTTCACTTCTTGGTTGGTAAGATTTTCAAATCTTGTAATTATTTTTTCAAAGTATTCTTGCCTAATTTCAGGTGTGTCTTGTAAACCGGGGGCTAAGGGGATTAAGAAAATTCCTGCTTCTTTTCCTTCAGGGGCTGCATTTCTATCTGTTTTTGAAGGAAAACTAGCATAAAACAATGGTTTTTCTGGCCATTCTGGATCATCATAAATGGCTTTTGAATGTGCTTCAAAATCGACATCAAAAAACAAAGTATGGTGATCTACGTTTTCAATCTTTTTATCAAAACCTACATAAAACAACAGGGAAGAAGGAGCGAAGGTTTTTTTGTCCCAATATGCTTCAGAGTATTGGCGGTATGGTTTATCAAGTAACGTTTCCGTATGGTGATAATCGGCTCCACTTACAACAATGTCGGCGGCAATGGTTTCGCCATTAATTTTTAAAGCTGAAGCAGTATTATTTTCAACAACTATTTCCTCAACAGTTTGTTCAGTTTTAATGGTTACGCCCAGCTCTTCAGCTAACGATTTCATGCCTTCAATAACACTATACATTCCGTTTTTAGGATGAAACGTGCCGAGACCGAAATCGGCATAATTCATAAAACTGTAAAAAGCGGGTGTGTTGGATGGTTTGGCCCCTAAAAAAAGCACAGGAAACTCTAAGATGGAAATCAACTTCGGGTTGTTAAATTCTTTTCTAACCTCTTTGCTAATGGTACTGAAAAACTGTCCTATTTTTTTCATGGTGACCGGGGTTACCAATTCAAAAGGGGATACGCCCGGTCTATACACCAAATCTTTTATGGCTACATCGTAATTATTTTGAGCTTTGGCAATGAATTTTTTTAGTTTTTGCGCACTTCCAGGTTCTTCTTTTTCAAAAGCGACACATATTTTTTCGAGCGTGTCCTCGATTGTTATTTGTTCCTTTTTTCCAAAGTAAACACTATAAGCAGGGTTTAATTTTATTAAGTCGTAATAGGTAGAAGGGTGTTTGTTAAAGTCTGAAAAAAAGCGCTCAAAAACATCTGGCATCCAGTACCAGGTTGGGCCTATATCAAAAGTAAAACCTTCTTTTATTAGTTGCCGTGCCCTACCGCCAACGGTTTTATTTTTTTCATAAATGGTAACTTCATTTCCTTCTTTTGAAAGATAGCAAGCCGCCGCCAAAGACGAAAAACCAGAACCAATAATTATAACTTTTTTCATAGTTTGTTTAACAAATATACGCAATAATTAAACAAAAATAAATTTGTTTGTAAACGTTATGATTTTTTTAAAGTTTCAAGCTGTTTAATCAAGCCTTGATGATCTTTAATTGTAGAAATGTTTGATGGCCAGTTGCGGGTGTCTGTTTTCTGTATTCTTCTTCCCATAAGCCAAAGCTTTTCATTTTCGGAATCACTTATTGTTTCACGATACGCATCAATATACTCCTTAATGGATCTTTTTTCAGGTTTTACGGTAAAATAGGATAAGAATATTATGTTTTTATGATGTTTTAAAACGTGCTTCAAATTCTGCAACGGAATATTGGTGCCTAAATAAATGGTATTAAAACCAGCATTTAAAATTTCATAATGGGCGAACAACAATCCTATTTCATGAATCTCATGGTACGGGAGGTATAGGCAAAAAGTAGGGGAACCTTTAGAAGCTTCTTTTTTCTGAAGCGCTTCAATATTGACTATAATCTTTTGTTTAATCAATTCTGAAATAAAATGTTCGTGGGCTGGGTCTATGGTTCCGGTATGCCATAAGGTTCCAAGTTCATTCAAAAGAGGGATAAATACATCAAAAAATAACTCCCTGAAACTCTTAGTTTTTTCCAATTTGTAAAGTGTGCTTGAAAAAAGCGGGTAATTAAACTCAAACATTGCTGTTTTGAGTACACTGATGGCGTGTTCTTCTTTATTTTCAGAAATATAACTTTCTACTTCGTCAATAATCTCACTGTTGGTTAAGGCTGCTATTTTAGAAATTTTTAAACCGGAATTATATAAAAAAGCTACATTTAGAAGCTTCTTTAAATTTTCAACAGAATACTCACGGATGTTTGTATCGGTCCGTTCCGGTTCGAGCAGGTTGTATCTCTTTTCCCAAATACGTATTGTGTGTGCTTTAATACCACTGAGGTTTTCAAGGTCTTTAATGCTAAACTTTGTTGCTACAGCCATTATGGAGAATAGTTATTACAAAGCCCAAATTACTAAAAAGAAAAAAGAAACCGGATACTTTTGTTTAGTTTAATTAAGTGAAAGCTAAACATCTCATAGCGAAAGAAATAAAAGAAGTAGTAAGATAAATAAGTGCCCAGGATGGGAGTCGAACCCATACGCCCTAATGGACACATGGCCCTCAACCATGCCTGTCTACCAGTTCCAGCACCTGGGCTTAGTTATAAAGAGGTGCTTTTTAAAAGCGGATTGCAAATATAGATATTTTAGGTAATAGTGGCTGTAATTTACATTAAAATGCTTCGTTGTTTTTTTAATTATTTAAGACTTTTACTTTGGTCTGTTTTAATTAACAAACTTTGTATAGGGTGTTCTGTGAAACAGAGTGTGTTGGGTGTTATAGAAGTTAATGATCGAGACAAAGATTTTGAAAATACAGTTCTATATGTATGAAATAGTATAAATTGTAACAATCGATTCTATTTAAAAACTTAACTCTCCTATCCATTTTCATTCGCCTGTCTAGAAAACTTATCATGAGGTCGGTCCCTTTTATTAAACCGGATCTCTACTTTTTTCTTGCCCCATTCCCGAGCAGCGTTTTCATCCAGCCCCATATAGATATCTATTTTCTTTTTCCAGCGTTTGTTCATTTTGTCTTTTACAATATAAATGCCTGGTAGACCATCGATTTCGATTTTCTCATTGTGATCCAGTCCCATTTTGATGAGGTCGCGCGATACAGCAATGGCGCGTTCTCCGGGTTCTAAAATATCACCCCAAGCAGCTAAGGACGGATTCCCTTTTTTGGTTTGGTGCTCAACTGAGTTGTAGGCTGTAGCCGTAACTGTCATGGTGGTCATTTTTTTCTTTTTTTCTTTGGTTTCCGCACAACCGAATAATAGGACAACTATGGACAGTAAAAATAGTGGGATGATGTATTTATATTGTTTGAATTGCATACTATAGAAGATACGAAAAACCAGCATAAATACCTGAAATATAACGTATTAAAATTATATGCATTAGCCTTCTTTACGCAATACCTCTAAAGGGGAACTGCGTAATACGGTTTGGATGTTACTTAAGCCAATGGCTAAGACCAGTAGCGTAATTCCTGGTAGAAATACCACAAATGGAATCAAGGACGGTACAAAAGGTTCCTCGAATATAAACAGTGCCAAACACAGGCTGCTTACCAAGGCCAGAATAATTCCAACCAAACTACCTAGTAAGCCTAAAAAAACATATTCCAATGCAGAAATCTTTAATATCTGTTTGTTTTTTGCACCCAATGTACGAAGCAACACACTTTCTTTAATCCGTTGGTATTTGCTTGTTCGTACGGAGCCAATCAGTACGATAATACCCGTAAGAATACTAAAGAAGGCCATAAAATTGATAACCCAAGATACTTGCTCTAAAATATCTTCTACTACGGTATAGACCTGTCGTAGATCGATAATTGTCACGTTCGGGAATTTAGCGACCAGATCCCGTTGTAATTTTGCAGAACCTTCTTCATCTGGCACATGGGTTGTAAAAACATGGAACTGTGGTGCTTGTTCCAAAACGCCTTTAGGAAACACCACGGAAAAATTAAGCTGCATTTGTGCCCAATCAACTTGACGAATACTACCAACGATGGTTTCCATTAACATACCCTGTACATTAAAAACAACTGGATCGCCAACATCTAGTTTAGCATCTTCAGCGAGATTTTCTGAAATGGATATGAACACGGGATCGCCTTCCTTTTTTTGTGGGATCCACGTGCCTCCCAATAATTCTTCAGAAGGGGTAAGGGCATCGCGATAAGTGGTTCTAAACTCATGGTTCAAAATCCAACCGCGTACTTGTCGTGTGGTGTCTTGACGAATTTTATTTACTAACGTCCCGTTGATGCTATGCATTCGCATGGTCACCAAAGGAATGTTATTGAGCACAGGTAAATCTTTATTGGTAATATTTTTGGTTACTGAATCACGCTGTTCTGTTTGAATATCTAAGATGATGATATTGGCGTTTTCAGCGGTTTGTCCAATTTCTGTCTTTGCCAACAGAATATCTTTGGTAAAATACAAGGTGCTAATTAAAAAGGTTCCCAAACCTATGGCAACAACCAATACAACTGTTTGATTGTTGGGTCTAAACAGATTTAATAGGCTTTGTCGTGCGGTAAAGCTCCAACGCTTCGGAAAAAAACGTTTCACCATTCTTATAAAAAACGAAGCGACACCTGCTAATATCGCAAAGGTAATAACAGTTCCACCTACAAAAGCCAACGCGTACAATGCATCTTTAATAAGCCAAAATGAAAATAAAAATAGAAACACCAAAATAGTTCCAAACACCAAAAAACGTATGTTGCGAGGTTCTTGAGACGAATTCTCATCCACACGCAATACATCTAAAGGCGATACATACCAAGTTCTCAACAACGGGAGTAGTGCAAATAAAACAGACATACATAACCCCAGCAACACGCCAATAATAATAGGCTGTGCCGTGATGGTAATGGTAAGGTCAAAAGGCAAAAATTCTTTTAGCAAAAACGGAAATAATTCCTGAACACCGATGCCTATGAACGAACCAATAAGTCCTCCAATGATTCCAATTCCAGCAATTTGAATCAAAAAAATTAGAAAACTTTGAAGCCTGGAGGCGCCCATACATTTTAAAATGGCAATGGCACTTAACTTTTCCTTGATGTAAATATGTACCGAACTGGCAATACCGATACATCCTAAAAGCAATGCAATAAAAGCGGCCAAATTTAAAAATTTACCCACATTGTCATACCGTCTGCCCAAGCGTTCAGTAGTGCTTGTATGTGTGTCTAAATCGGCGTCTTCTAAATCCAATTGGGGCTCAAGCTTGTCTTGAAGCTTTGTTAGGTTAACCGTATCTGCCACTTTATAGAAATATTGGTATTCTTTTCGACTTCCAAACTGTAACAAATCTGTAGCTTCTACAAATCGATAGGGAATAATAACAGGTGGTGCCACAGAACTTGAAACGGCAGAGCTTCCCGGAATCGATTGTAAGGCACCTGCAATGGGAATGGTTAGTTCGCCTACTTTTATAGAATCGCCCGGTTTTACATTAAACTGAAGCATGAGCGTGGCATCCACTAAAGCACCACCCGATTCTTGATAGGTCGTGGCTACAGCAGCCGGTTGGGTTTCTATATCGCCGTACATAGGAAAATCACCTTCTAGACCACGTACCTTTACCAATTTGGTGCCTCCATTTTTCGGGAAAGCTACCATAGATACAAAGTTGACTTCACGAGCATCTGGTTGTAGCGAATCAATTATTGCTTGTGCGCGTTCTGTCGGTACTTGCTTCGCATCGATAATAAAATCGGCACCCATCAAGGTTTTTGATTGGCGTTGAATATTATCTTTTAAGTTTGTGCTGAATAACTGTATGGAAACGACCGCTGCAATACCCAAAATGATCGATGCCATAAATAGAATTAAGCGCACTTTACTGGCCTTGGCATCACGCCAAGCCATTTTAAAAAGCCAAGATATATTTAAATTTTTGTTGGGATTAAGATTGTTCAAGATACAGGAGTAGGTTGATTGGTTACTATTTTTCCACCTTTTAGCGTCAATATTTGTTGCGTACGGTTGGCTAATTCTAAATCGTGAGTGATGATTACCAAGGTGGTTCCGTTTTCTTTATTCAGGTCTAATAATAATTGGATTACCTTTTCACCGGTTTCGGCATCTAGGTTTCCTGTGGGTTCATCTGCAAATAGGATAGAAGGGGTGTTTGAAAACGCTCTTGCTAATGCCACACGTTGCTGTTCGCCGCCAGATAATTGTGATGGATAGTGATGAATGCGGTCTGCTAAACCGACCTTTTCCAATAAACTTTTGCTTTTTTGTATCGCGTCTGTTGCACCTTGTAGTTCTAAAGGTACACTCACATTTTCAAGCGCTGTAAGGGTTGGCAACAATTGAAAATTCTGAAATATAAACCCTACTTCCTTGTTTCGTAATTGGGCACGTTGATCTTCATCCAAGCTTTTCAAATCCTGTCCGCATAATGCTACGGAACCCGCATTAGGTGCATCTAATCCGGCAGATAACCCCAATAAAGTCGTCTTGCCACTTCCCGAAGGTCCTACGATTGAAAAGGTTTGACCTTTTTCAACATCGAACGTGATGTCTTGCAAAACTGTTAATTGCTTGTTACCACTGGCATATGTCTTTTCCAAACCGGTAATCTTTAATATCTTTGACATGGTCTTACTTTAAATTACAACGTATGTTCAACGCACATAATAAACATTTTTATTCTAACTTACCAACGACATTTGGGCTGAAACTCATAAAGTTTAGTTATTTTTTCGTAGCCCTATTTCTTTTGTCTTGTGGTGAAGTGAAAACTGAAAAAGCGAGTGAAGATCAAAAAACCACGGAACAGACAGAAGGTACCGAAGAAACCAAAACGGCAACTAAGAACATTCTATTTTTTGGGGACAGTATTACCGCTGGTTATGGGCTGGACGATAACGATGATGCTTACCCTGCAGTCGTGCAAGAAAAAATTGATTCATTAGGTTTAGACTATACGGTGATCAATTCTGGGGTAAGTGGCGAAACATCCGCTGGAGGTAAAAGCCGTATTGATTGGGTGATAAAACAGGATGCCGCTATTTTTGTATTGGAACTAGGTGCTAATGATGGCTTACGTGGCGTGGCTTTATCTGAAACACGCTCTAATTTACAGGCAATCATCGATGTGGTGAGAGAAAAAAGTCCCGAAACAAAAATCATTCTCGCAGGTATGCAACTGCCCCCAAACATGGGGCAGGAATATACAAGTGGTTTCAAACAGTTATATGCAGACTTGGCCAAAGAAAACAACATTGCGTTTATCCCTTTTATTTTAAAAGATGTTGGTGGAGTTGCAGCATTGAATCAAGCCGATGGAATTCATCCAACTGTTGAGGGACATAAAATAGTGGCGAATACGGTGTGGGAAACCTTAAGGCCGTTGCTTAAAAGCTGAGACTATTTGATGGTCTGCCGTGGCATTTAAATTTCTATTGCTTTTACCATACGCTTTGATGGAGTAGTAGCTAATAAAGCGAAGAAATTGTTTGAAAAAAACACTACTCGAAAAGAACAGGTGCTTAATACGAATTGCAACCTTGCAGGAACTTACTTTGACTGTGCTTAGTGTAAACTTCTCGCTCTATAATGGTTTACTATAAAAAAATATAAAACCCGCTCTAAATGAACGGGTTTTTAATCTGTGACCTGGCTGGGGCTCGAACCCAGGACCCTCTCCTTAAAAGGGAGATGCTCTACCAACTGAGCTACCAGGTCATTATTTACTTTAAAACGGTACTTTTAAAGTGCCACTACATTTGTTTGCGTTGGCGGGTGCAAATATACTATCATTAATTCTATTTTTCCAAAGGATTTTCAATTAAATTTGAAGGAATTTTTAAAGCCTTTGAGAATCAATAAAAACCGACAATTTTTTTATGAATATTGTACTAATTGGATATATGGGAAGCGGTAAAACTACCGTTGGAAAAGCATTATCTGACAAACTAAATTACACTTTTAAAGATTTAGATACTGAAATTGAAAAAAAAGAAGAGAAGAAAATTGCAGCTATTTTTTCAGATAAGGGTGAAATTTATTTCAGAAAGAATGAAAATAAGGTGTTATGGAGCATACTTTCAAAAGAAAATGAAGTTGTACTTTCAACCGGTGGTGGAACACCTTGTTATGGTTCTATTATGGATGACTTACTAAAAGATGGAAATGTGGTTTCGGTTTACTTAAAAGCTTCGTTAGATGTTTTGACAGAGCGGCTTTCTTCAGAAAAGGAAAAACGTCCTTTACTTTCACATTTGAAATCAAAGGATTTGCTTAAGGACTTTATTAGGAAACATCTTTTTGAGCGGTCTTTTGTCTATAATAAAGCTGCTAGAACAGTTTCAGTAGATAATAAAGAGGTTTCAGAAATTGTAGAAGAATTGGTTGCAAAACTATTCTAAAATTGCCCGATCTTTATTTTTTTCAAAGATAACGGCTACATTTTCGTTAAGCGATGTGGAAAGGGAAATACCTTTAAAATCTGCTTTTACAGGGTACTTTTTATGATTTCTATCTACCAATACGGCTGTTTTAAATTGTTTTAGGGGTACTTCAAGAAAATGTTTAACACCATAAATGAGAGTTGTCCCAGAGTGTAAAACATCATCTACCAATAATAGTGATTTGTTGGTGTACTCTTCTTTGGTTATAGAGGTTTCAATAGAATCTGTTGGCTTTTTTTTGTTGATTGTTACTTCGCAAAGGGTAACTTGTATCGGTGAAATATTTTCAACAGCTGTTTTAAGTTTTTTGGCAAATGTATAGCCGTTGCTTTTTATACCGGCAATAATCACCTCTTTTTCATCTACATTGGTTTCATACACTTGATAGGCAATTCTTTTAATTTTATGCGCTATTTGTTTTTTGGTAAGGATGACGGTCTGTTCTTGCATATGGTATAAACTTTATTCAAAGATAGTAAAAGGGGTGGGGATTATTCTTCTTGAGCGTCTGTAAAATCCTCTAAATCCCTTCGGTCTTTTTTTGTTGGCCTTCCTGTTCCTTTTTTACGGTAGTATTTTTTGGCATACTGTAACATTTCTTGCCCTTCAAAAGCTTCTTTTGGGGTTGTGTCTTTTCGGTATATATCTACTAACTTAGCTCCAAGTCTGCTTTTTGGAAGATCTAAAACTTCCAATTGATAATTAATTTGGTTTTTCCGCACTTTAATTTCATCACCGGGGTATACGTCTCTTGAAGGTTTAACGGTATCACTATTAACTTGTACCGCACCTTTTTTACAAGCCCTTGTGGCAATGCTTCTGGTTTTATAATATCGAATACACCATAAATATTTATCAACTCTCATACTACTGTTCAAAAATCTACGTTAATTGGTACTGCAAAAATAGCGGAAAATTGTATCTTTCCGCCGCGAAAAAAACAATGATGAGAAAATACAATTTTATACTATTTGCAGCAATTATTTGCAGCATTTTATTAACCTCTTGTAAAAATGATGATGATAACGGCAGTACTACGATTCCGCTTCGTGATCGAGGGGAAGAAGCCATTGCCGCTGAAGCTGAAATAAGGGCATTTTTGGAAACCCACTTTTACAATTATGAGGAGTTTCAATCTCCACCTGTAGATTTTGATTATAGAATACAATTTGACACCATTGCAGGAGACAATGCCGATAAAACACCATTAATTGAACAGGTTTCTTCCAAAATGGTAAATGACCGTGTGGATGAAGATGTAAAATATGAATTATTCTTCTTAAAAGTAAATCAAGGTGGTGGGGAAGCATCACCAAACTTTCCTGATTTGGTAGTCACTTCATATGAAGGACAAACATTAAATGAAAATGAAGTTTTTGATGCTTCAGTTTCTCCAATTAGGTTTGACTTAACACAAATTATAAATGGGTTGCAAGATGCCATGGTTGAATTTAATGAAGCAGACCCAGACTTGACAGTGCAAAATCCAGACGGTACAGTTTCATTTGGTGACTTTGGTATAGGTGCTGTTTTTGTCCCAAGTGGTTTAGGGTACTATGCTGCACCTCCAACTGCTTCTGGCATTAGTACATACGACCAACTTATTTTTACCTTTCAATTATTTGATGTAGAAACCGGTGATCAAGATAATGATGGAGTTATTTCTATATTAGAAGATAGAAATAATAATAAAATAGAAGAAGATGATGATACAGATGGTGACGGTGTACCTGACTTTTTAGATTCTGACGATGATGGTGATGGTACTCCAACAAGTGTTGAAATTGAATTTGATGAAGATGGAAACATTATATTTATGGATACTGATAATGATGGAATCCCTAACTATTTAGACTCGGATAGTTAATTGATAAAAAATTAATAGTTTTACTGACACCTCTCAAGAAACAAGTTTTTGAGAGGTTTTTTTTGTGGTATAAGTTTTATTATTGATTCTCTAAGGTGAATAGATGACTACTTCAATTGTAAGACTAGCATGGCAGGGATACTCCTTTGCTTTAAATGTGATTTTCTTATCCCTTTTTTAAATATTATGTACTTATTTTTACGGACTTGGCTTCAATCCTGCTACTTCCCAAATTCAAATCTTCAGCCATAAGTTTTTCTTGCTGTGCAATTTCCTCTTTCGCTTTAAAAATATACTCCTTTTCATTTTTTCGTATTACTGCTAACCGCTTTAAACTATCAATATCGAGTTGAATGAATTTTTGTGCCTGACTGTTAATTGCTTCCTTGTCAAAGCCCATAAAATTTAATACATCACCTGCCATTAATACCGATGTGTCTAAAGATTCTCTATAAATATGGTCTATCCCCAAATTGTGAAGGTCATAAGCATCATAGCGGTTCTTGGCACGCACCAAAAGTTTTACCTGCGGATATTTTTCCTTGATTTTTTTCACAATACTAAAGACAACTTCGGGATTGTCGATGGCACAGATAAGATAGTCAGCTTCTGCGATTCCTGCAGATTCCAGAAGGTCCATTCTCGATGCATCTCCGTAATATACCTCAAAACCCATTTTACGTAGAAAATCAACCCTGTTGGAATCCATATCGAGTATGGTTGTGGAAATTCCGTGTGCACGTAGAAAACGCCCGACCGTACTTCCAAAATGTCCAAAACCAACCAAAATTGTTTTGTGGTTCTTTTGGATGTCGTCCATCGGTCGTTTTTCTGCTTCCTTGGTTCCTACGTTGGGTAAACATAAGCGTTCGTTCAACATCCAGAGTATGGGTGTCAAGGTCATCGTCAAAGCTGTTACTACCAACATAATATCCAATTGTTCCCTTTCAAAAATATTCAATTGAAATGCAAATGATAGTAGTACAAATGCAAACTCACCAATTTGTGACAATCCAACAATTAACAACAATCGCTGGTCGAGCTTTAGTTTAAAAATAATCCCTACCAACAGTAAAACCACTGCCTTTATAAGAATCACGGCAACCACGAGTCCGGCGACCATTAAGGGATTGTCGCCAATAACCACAAAATTTATGGAAGCCCCTACCGCCATAAAGAAAAGAACTCATTTCTGAAGAATACAAGCAAGAAATGTATTCATATTTGAATAAAAATTTAAGTATACAATCATTGTTCAGCAACTACAAAATGGTTGATGATAAAAATGAAGTATTGGTTCAATTAGCAGATTTAGTGGCTGGTTCATTAGGAAGAGTATTTGCACATTCACACTACGTTAAAGAAGCATCGGATATAATTGATGCTCTAATAGGGAAAATGATGCCCCCAGAGTATTTTCCATATCGTTACCAAGTTCCTGCTGTGAGTAAATCTACTAACAGTTCCTCTGAATTGGTTACACGTTTTGTGGTTAAAGATGTAATAAAATATATTAATCAAAATTCTAAATCAGATCCTAAAGTAGATTTACTGAAGTTTTTGTATTTCTGTTTCAGAATTAACCCTAATCAATTAGTCGATGTTCACTCAATTCAAGGTAGTTTATCAAGGCTTCATAAAAATATTACCGTTGAGCAAATAAGAACTTTGATAAGAGATTTGCGATACGATGGCATTTTAGTTGTGACAGCAGCCGGACGCAGCGGTTATAAACTTGCTAAAGATGAAAATGACATAAGTGCATACTTTAACCACTATTTAAACTATGTTAAGCCAATGCTTCGCAAAATGGAAGTAGCAAATAATAAATTGAAGAAACTCGACGTAGATAATCATTTAATGGATAGTCAAAAATTTCTTTTGCTCAAACAGTTAATTAATGTCAGTGAAAAGTTTTAAAATGAATCAGAAGGTAATGTGGCAGTAGTTGAAAAGAACTCAGCGGTTGTTTTTAATGTCATTATTATTGCCTAAGAAAATTTTGTTACTTGGATACGGTGAAAACTAAGTGTACTCAGAACAAATGCAATTGTATAGGGTTGGTTGGTTAGAAAAAAAATGAGATTGAAATATTATGAAAAAAATTCTTGCAGTTATATTCTACGTGCTTTAGAACCTATTTGTTATCGATCCTTTTTATTAACTTCAAAATCTAAATTTACACTAAAATCTCTTGGATTATAATTAGAGAAATCATTAAACACCCATTTTTTTGATTTTTTAAAGTGCTTAAACTTTTTCCAAAAAAAATGATATTCTGTTTTATTCAAAAATTTATTTGAATCAGCATCTGAGAGTGGTACGACAAATACTAAAATCTTACAAGTAAAACGAAATTCGCATACAGCAAAGGGAAGGGAATCAGAATAATCTTTTCTAAGGTAATAAACTATTTCAGGTTGAATTGTAAAAAAATCGTAGGTTGTTCTCTCGGCTATTCTTGGAAGCTGATCAAGAATAATGTTTCCTAAACTTTGGACCCAATTTCGATTCTTGACTAATCTATTATATTAATTTTAAGGGCTCTTACGGAATTATTTATTTAATATAATTATAAAGAGTAGAACATTTGCTGAACAATATGTTCAAAATTTGAAACCTGAGTATATTTTTATTATAAATCGGGGTTTAATTACATATCTAAATTCATCTCTAAATATATAATTATAACACGGGGTAATAAGCACCACCCGGGAAAATAATACCCAACTCTTTTTTATAGAAATTTATTTATAAGCTTTTGAAGCCCTATAAACAGTGCTAAAACGGCACTTATCACTTCACATAAATCTCTTGGCACAGCAATTGAAAATAGACTAGCTTTAAACAACTAAGCAGTATAATACTGCTATATTTTCAAATTCTGAAATAAACGTATGAAAAAAATAGGATTGATCAAAGAACCCTCATTCGAAACCCGAATTTGTTTTTTACCTAAAGAAGTCAAACAGCTAACCCAACTCCAGGAAATCGGAGTTCAAGTTGAAAAAGGACTTGGCGAAGGATTAAGGATCCCAGATACCAAGTATGAAGAAGCCGGGGCAAGTTTGCTAAGTAGGAAGGATGTTTTAAATAGTTCAGATTATATTCTTTCTATTAACGAGGTTACCGATCTTGTGTTGGACGGTAAACAAAACGTGCTGATTGGTATTTTCAATATGTTGTTCTACCCAGAGCGAGCCGAAAAGTATCTAGATAAAAACACCACGGTTTATAGCTTAGATTTATTGCCTCGAACCACCTTGGCGCAGTCTATGGATGTCTTATCTTCTATGGCTTCCATTGCAGGTTATAAAGCTGTGCTTAAAGCAATCTCACATTACAACAGCTCGGTCCCAATGTTTACAACAGCAGCCGGAACGCTTAATCCTGCTAAGGTATTAGTGTTAGGAGCTGGCGTTGCAGGGTTACAGGCTATTGCCACAGCTAAAAGATTAGGTGCTGTCGTGGAAGCTTTTGATGTTCGAAAATCTGCTGGGGAAGAAGTCAGGAGCCTTGGAGCCAAATTTGTAGAAGTGGGAGGTGCCGAAGAAGCGAAGGATGCGGGTGGATATGCCGTCACCCAATCTGAAGAATACCTGAAGAAACAAAAAGAACTGATCCATGAGCGTATACGTAATGCCAATATTGTTATCTGTACCGCAAATATACCTGGTAAAAAAGCACCTTTATTGATCGAAAAAAGATCGATTGAAGCGATGAAATCAGGATCAGTAATTATAGATATGGCAGCAGAGCAAGGCGGAAATTGCGAAATGACCGAAGCAGGAAAAACTATTAGATATAACAACGTAACCATCGTTGGTAATTCTCACTTGTCTAGGGAAGTATCACAATCCGCTTCACAATTGTTATCAACAAACTATTATAATTTCTTGAAATACTTAATACAATCAACTAAAGAAGATAATGTTTTGCTTGAAAAAAGCAAGGTGATTGACAAAGGAACTATAACAAACCCTTTATTAACTAATAAATTTGAACTCGCTTAATATGGAATTTATACAGAACAATCTTGATATTATCTACTTTGTAATCTTTTGTGTCTTCATTGGTATCGAAGTGATTGCAAACGTTCCAGCCATTCTTCACACCCCTTTAATGTCTGGGGCTAATGCAATTAGTGGCGTCATTATGGTGGGTGCCGTAATTATGATGTTTCAAGTCCCACCAACAAATTATGCAACACTCACAGTAGGCGGAATCGCTGTATTTCTCGGTGCTTTGAACATTTCGGGTGGCTTTTTTGTCACAGGAAGAATGTTAAAAATGTTCAACACAAAAAAATAATTTCAAATGAATGTATTAGTTGAAGTTGGCTATTTATTGGCCACAGTCTCTTTTTTGGGTGGATTGAAGTTTATGAGTTCCCCAAAACACGCCAAAATCGGTAATTTAATTGCAGCTACGGGAATGATAATCGCAGTGTTATGTACTTTTTGGATGCTCAACACCCAAACTGTTCCGTCTGTTAATCTTATTATAATAGCCGTTGCCATATTATTGGGTACAATAGGTGGAAAAGTTATGGCCTCCAAAGTCGAAATGACCGCCATGCCACAATTGGTCTCTTTATTTAACGCAACTGGAGGTGGTTGTGCCATGCTTTTAGGTATCGTTGAAGCAAAACAAGCTGGCCTTGGTTCTTCCTTTTTAGGAATGCAAATACTATTGCTTTTAGGGTTGATAACTGGAGCAATAGCAGCTTCGGGAAGTGTTATTGCCTACCGAAAGCTTGCGGGAAAAACGAAAGACAATCGAAATATTATGGTTGTTCTAGGTTCCAGAGTCTTGTTGGTATTATTCTTTGTAGTTCCTGTTTTATATTTCGTTGGAGTACTATCCATACCTTTTGAAATAGTAGCGTATGTAATGGCATTCATTGCATTGGTCTACGGAATTTTGTTTGTCCTGCCAATCGGTGGCGCCGATATGCCAGTTGTAATTTCATTGCTAAATTCAATTACTGGTATTGCTACCGCTTTGGCAGGTTTTGTTTATGGCAATAAAGCGATGATTGCTGGTGGAATTTTTGTTGGCGCAGCTGGAATTTTGTTAACCTTGTTAATGTGTAGAGCGATGAACCGTTCTTTGCTTAAAGTATTGGCAGGGAAATTTAAAAAAGGAAAAGTAGCCGAAGATGCCGAAGCACAAAACATAAAAGAAACAACCGTTTCCGAAACAGCGATGCAATTGTCTTTTGCCAATAAAATTGCAATAATCCCTGGATACGGTCTTGCCGTGGCTCAAGGACAACATCTTTGTGGTCAGCTACAACTGCTTTTAGAAAAGAGAGATACACAAGTAGACTTTATCATCCACCCTGTTGCAGGAAGAATGCCTGGACATATGAATGTGTTACTTGCTGAAGCAAATATAGATTACGAACACTTAAAGGAAATGGACCAAGTTAATGGTGATATGGTTCATTACGATATGATTTTGATAATTGGGGCCAACGATGTGGTAAACCCAGCTGCAGAAAACAATCAAGATAGTCCTATCTACGGGATGCCTATTGTTAAAGCATATCAAAGCAAACAAGTAGTGGTGATGAAACGAGGAATGAGTAAAGGGTATGCAGGCGTTTCAAACGATCTTTTTGGAATGGACAATTGTAACTTATTGTTTGGCGATGCTAAAGATTCTTTGCAAAATATAATTAATCAATTAAAATTAATTTAATAACATGATAGCTGCTTTTTAAAGCTAACGGTTTTAAAAATTTCCATAATTTATTTTAAAAAATAACTGTCGCCGTGGTTATTCTATTAATTTAGGCAGCTACTCAACAGACTTTTCCTATTTTTAGAGTATAGAAGAAAGCTTAGTTTTTGTAACACGATACCATTTGGTGAAAATGAAATTTTAAACTTCTAAAATCTAGCACATGTCGCACACAGAAGAAGCCTTGCAAGAACGTATAAAGGAACTAACGTGCTTATATGAAGTATCGTCAATTATCGTCAGTGCTAATGTTGAAGAGTTAGATGAAACCTTAAAAGCAATTGCAAATAGTTTAAAAAAAGCATTTCAATTTCCTGAATATACTGAAATAGCAATTGAAACATCTATAAACTCTTTTAAAACTGGAAATGTAGATGAAAACGTCGGTATCAGCAGCGACATTAAGGTTTTCAATAAACTCAATGGAAAAATAATAGCATCTTTAACTGCTGATAAAAGTACTTTTTTAAGAGAAGAACAGCAGTTGCTGGACAATGTAGCTTTAAAGATCGAAAACTTACTAGAACGCATTGAAATTAAGGAGAACGAAGCTTCTTTAAAAAGACAAATGGAGCGTGCCGACCGTTTGAGTATCATTGGCGAAATAACGGCAGGAATTGCTCACGAATTAAATACACCATTGGCCAATATCTTAGGTTTTGCAGAACTGTTGAAAGATGAATTTAAAAACGAAAAGAATGTTTCAAGTGATTTAGATAAAATCATTCATAACGCCATATTTTCTAGAGAAGTAGTAAAAAAACTGATGTTTTTTGCCTGCGAAATGCCTCAGGAAATGAAGAAAGTAAACATTGTGCCCAATATTAGGGATGCCATTAGTTTGCTTGATGCTACCTTTCGTAAGGAAGAAGTAAAATATGTCGTGAAAATCGAAGAAGAAGAATTGTGGCTGAAAGCCGATACCATTCAGCTTACGCAGATTATATTCAATTTAATAATAAACGCCATTTACTTTTCTCCTAAAAATGGATTGGTGACTATTAAAGCATTTCAGACAGATACAGAAAATGTCCTTAAAATTTCCGATGAAGGTCCGGGACTCCCCAAAACGGATCTCGAAAAAATATTCCAACCTTTTTTCAGCACAAAACCCACAGGCGATGGGTCAGGTTTGGGCCTTAGTGTGGTGCAAGGTATCGTATTGAGCCATAAAGGAACTATCAAGGCCGAAAATAATAAAAACAAAGGTGCTACCTTTACGGTACGGTTACCAAAATCATAAATTATGCAGTTACGCAGCGAAAACATACTTATTGTAGATGACGATATCGATATATTGGAATTGTTACAACGTCACTTACGTTCGTGGAATTTTCATACGTATCGAGCTGTTTCGGTAAAAGAAGCAGTCACCATTTTGCGCGATACCCGGATCGATTTGTTGATTACCGACCTGAAAATGCCTGAAATTGATGGGTTCGAACTTATTAAATTTGTTTCAGAACACTATCCAAATTTACCCAAATTGGTAGTAACTGGATATCCTTCAATACAAGATTCACTCAACGCAATTAAATCTGGTGTGGTGGCGTACCTCACAAAACCATTCACCAAAGATGAATTAAAAACGGCGGTTGATGGCACGTTACAAGCCGATACGAATAACAACCCAAAAATTTCTACAAATGAAACGGCTGTAACTAAACCAGCCAATCAAGACAGCGAACCGTACGGCGATATAATTGGCACTTCGGAAAAAATAAACGATGTAATCCAGATTATCGAGCGTGTAAAGAACAATAAAGCAACCATTTTTATAAAAGGGGAGAGTGGTACTGGAAAAGAACTTGTTGCTCGTGCCATTCACTATAAAGGAAAATTTTCGAGAGCACCTTTTATTGCTGTAAACTGTGGTGGTATTCCTGAAAATCTATTGGAGTCCGAGTTATTCGGTTATACCAAAGGAGCTTTTACTGGAGCCGAAAAAAACCGCGACGGATTTTTTCAAGCTGCCAATGGCGGTACTATATTCCTTGATGAAATTGGTAATGCTTCTACTGCAGTTCAATCAAGATTATTGCGGGTGTTACAAGAAAAAGAAGTGGTTAAAGTAGGAGCACAAAAAGCCGAAAAAATAGATGTCCGAATCATCGCAGCCACGAATAGCGACTTAAAAGAAATGATTAAAAAAGAAACTTTTAGGGAAGATTTGTTTTATAGGCTTACTGTTGTAGAAATTGACGTGGCCCCACTCCGGGAGCGCAAAAAAGACATACCGTTATTGATAGACAAATTTCTTTTTAAATATGGCGTGGAATACAAAGATCGTTTTGTAAAAATAACCCCAGAAGCTTTAGCTATTTTAAATCGATACGATTGGCCTGGAAACATTCGAGAACTGGAAAACATAATACAACGAGCCATTATTATGTGCGATGGAACCATAGAAGTAGAGCACTTGCCTAATTCTTTGAAATTCAATATTAATTTTCCAGAAGAAGAACTCTTGCCTTTAAAAGAAATGGAGAAGCGATACATACAAAAGGTTTTGAACGCAACTGATAACAATAAAACTAAAGCTGCCGAAATTTTAGGGATTGACCGGAAAACCATTCGACAAAAACTTTCAGAGTAACTTTTTTTAAAATTGGTACAAATTTTCCAGTGCGGGGAATTCTGTACCACCTCTTCATATTTATTCTTTTATTCTTTTTCCATATAAACCCTTATACGATAGGGTTTTACAACACATCTAGTGTTTCTTGGCACGTAATGGCACACACATTGTTTTTAATACATCAAATTGTAAAAATGTATTATGAAAACAAACTCATTTAATATTTGTCCCACTTGTATGCATAAAGACACCTGCGTATTGACCGAACAGAAAAGTCAAGTATGGTCTTGCAGTGAATATGACGAAGCCTTATTTGAAGATAAAAATGAACCTTCGCCCATTCCTGAAATGGAATATGAGTTGGCAACACACTAAAACAAATTTATTTATTCAGAAAATAAAAAATCAAATCAAATTCATTAAGACGATTCCTCTTTCAGAGAAGAAAAGCAATGATTTAAGATGAGTCTTACAAACAAGTAAAAAATTTAATAATGATAGCAACATCAGAAGCTAAAAAGCAAAAAAAACAACCCGCACGAGGAATGATGGAAAATGTGATGGAACAGTTTCACAGTGCAGCAGATAAAATAGATTTGCATCCAAGTATCCGTAAAATTTTAGGTATTACCAATAATGAAATTGTCGTAAACTTTCCTGTAAAAATGGATAATGGTGATGTAGAAGTTTTTACAGGATATAGAGTGCAGCATAACAACGCCTTGGGCCCTTACAAAGGAGGTTTAAGATATCACCCTACTGTAGATATTGATGCCGCAAGAGCATTGGCTATGTGGATGACATGGAAAACCTCTTTGGCCGGATTACCTTATGGGGGTGGTAAAGGAGGAATTCAGTTAGATCCTAAAAAATACTCACAAAGTGAACTGGAGCGTATTACCCGTAGGTTCACTTTTGCCTTAGCCGATAATATAGGGCCGGAACACGATATTCCAGCACCAGATGTAAACACCAATAGCCAAACCATGGCGTGGATGGCAGATACGTATATGAGTACACGCCCACCGGCAGAACGTTCTGCAAACCAACACGTTGTAACAGGTAAGCCAGCAGGGAGTGGCGGACTGGAAGGACGTGACCGTGCAACGGGATATGGTGTTTATTTGAACATCAAGTTCTGGGCGCAACGTAATAATGAAGACCTTAACGGAAAACGATTTATTGTCCAAGGTTTTGGAAACGTAGGTTATTGGGCAGCGCATTTCCTTGAAAAAGAAGGTGCTAAGTTAGTAGCCGTGCAAGATGCTTCAGGAAGTATTTATAACAAAGATGGAATACAGGTTGAAGACCTTTTTAATTATAGTAAAGCGAACAACGGAGGCATAGGCAATTTCCCAGAAGCGGAAGAAATGGATAATGAAGATTTCTTCAGTAGCGATTGCGACATCTGCATCCCTGCGGCTTTGGGCAACCAAATTACTAAAGAAAATGCACCAAATATTAAAGCGCAATTAATTGCCGAAGGAGCTAATGGACCGACCAATGTGGATGGTGAAAAAATACTATTGGAACGAGGAGTAACCATTATACCAGACATTCTATGTAATTCTGGAGGTGTTGTCGGTAGTTATTTTGAATGGCTGCAAAACAGAAATGGAGAGTTGTGGCAATTGGACGAGGTAATGGCCAAGCTTGATAAAAAGATGAAAGAATCATTCAGTAAAGTATATGAATATTCTGAACGAGAATCTATGGATATGCGCACCGCTGCCTATTGTTTAGCCATTCAGCGTATTGAAAAAGCCTATATAGAACGAGGAATTTTTCCATAATTGTCTAACTTAAAAGAAAGAGAAATGAAGTACGGAAGTATCATTATTGAAAAAAAGGAGTATGTGTACTTAAAGCGTATCATCAATATTTCTGGTTATGCCAAAGATTTTGACACAAAACAATCATTGCAAAAATTCAGTGAAGAGTTGCAAAATGCCCAAATAGTGGATGAAGAGGATATGCCTAAAGAGATTATTCGTTTTAACAGCAAGGTTACGGTTGCTTCAGAAAAAGGATGGGAGCGTACCTTGCAAGTGGTAACCCCCGCAGAAAGGGATATGGCACAAAATAAAATTTCCTTTCTTACCCCAATGGGGTCTGCCCTCTTTGGATATTCTGAAGGGGATACAGTTACTTGGGATTTCCCCACAGGACAACAATTGCTGAAAATAGTTGCTGTTTCACAAGAGACCAACAGTGCAAATAAAAAAATTTCTATCTAATTAAACGTAGAGAGGTCTTAAGTTTTCCATAGTTAGGAATATTAGGGAAACCATATTCCTGCTATGGTAGCTTAAGATAAACAACACTAAAAATTTAAATACTTCAATATGAATACCAAAATATATGAGCACGACAATGATGTAGAAGTAACACATAAAATCAATACTATCGAATTGGATAACTGGATCAATCATTTAAAATACATTGATAAAGAAGTAAACAATCTAGTGAATATGTGTACTATAAACGATAAACTGGAGGATAAAACTGTGTTGCAACGATTTCAGAAAAAGAAAACTGAAAACAGTAACTTGCTAAGTGCCCTGCTCAACTATAGTAACTCTAGGGTCGATATTGCGGAATGTGAAGATATGAACTGTGATATGACCTTTTTAAAGGAACATGAAGCCTACCGGAAAAGCTATTTGTACCACTTAGATAAATACAGACGATTAAAAGATGAATTTTTCGATAAAGTACAGGGCAAATTTACGCTAATGAATGGGGTGTCGTAAATCTAACTTATTTTGGAAATTGAATATTTAAGATTCATTGAGCAGCAACTCATTTTTCAAAAAATAGTCTTTAGCAATAAACAGAAATGCATCAACTTAAAATAAAACATACATGTGATTCTTACAAACCGTTTACGTACAGATGGTTCTGTAGCCTATTTTATTTTGTAATATTTCAAAAACCTAAAATTATTTTCCTGACTTAATCAGGCAAAACGAGTTTGCCTGAACAATTCTAATGCATTTTCTTAAAAAGAAAGTTTTTAATTTTAAACATATTGAAAAATTTTACTCGTGTATAGAATAATGCATGGATATAGAATTTAATCAATGTTCATTTTATAAATATAAAATAATTATATCATGGCTAAATTAAAAAAAAAGCTCACTAAAGCAGAATTAAATAATAAAAGACAGGAAAAGATTCAAAAAAAATTAGAAGAGAAAAAAATGAAGAAAAGAAAGTCTAGAGCTTCTATTTAAAAATATTATTAATCGACTAAACAAAGGCTGTAAATTTAAATTTACAGCCTTTTTTTGGTGGGTTATATTTGAACTTAGTATTAAAACAAAATAACAGCCGACGTTTGACTGATACATATTTCCCTGACTGAGTAATTTCACCCCACTAAGTATTCTACTACTACTTTCAATAAAACACCTCAAACCCTTGTGCATCAAGGATTATCTCTGCTTTTACCCATTAATGTCACAACTAGTGGCACATAGATTGCTTACTATATAGTAAACATTATCAATGTGTTAGCTACACAAATAAACAGGTATGGTTTTTTTGTGAATATGATGAATGAGCGCTTTTGGCATAAGTTGGCTAACTAAAGATTAACATAACAAAAAGCTTTAAACGGCAAATATTAACCTTAGAAAACAAAAAAAATGATTTTTACCGAATTAGTAACATTCCTTAAAGAAAAAAAAATGCAAACCAAGCTAAGATTTAGCTCCGTACGCACTAGTCCTTATAGATTGGCGAACAAAAGGTATTTAAGAAATAGAGGCTTAATTATTAATCCATTTTAAAACTGATGTCATGAACCTAGAACAAAGACGATGGGATAAAGCCCGTCAAAAGTCCGAAATTAAAAAACGGAGAAGGAAATATATCACTGAAAAGTACTACGAGAGAAGTATCGCAACCCGACTTTTCAAATAATTACAGCTAATAAGAGATCGATGAAAAATAAAACTTGGTGTTCTTATAGTTTTAATGGATGGTATAACCCTAAAAATAAAGAAAGTATGACTTATCGCTGAGAGTGAGGTTATTCAATATAATAATTTAAACGCATTGAAAAAGCGTATGTCTAACACGGTTATTTTTTGATTTAGTAGCCCTTAAAAGATGTTAACAATGAAGTATGGAAGTTTAATTTTAGAAAAAAAAGAATATGTGTATTTAAAACGAATACTCAATATTTCAGGCTATGCTGAAGATTTTCAAACACAAAAATCATTACAAAAATTGAGCGATAAATTAAAAACAGCTCAGGTAGTTGATGAAATCGACATTCCAGAAGATGTAATACGTTTTAATAGTAAAATTATGGTGTATTCTGAAAACGGCTGGGAAAAAGCAATTCAACTGGTTATTCCATCGGAGAAAGATAACAAACAGGATAAAATTTCTATTCTTACCACTATGGGAGCTGCGCTTATTGGATGTTCAGAAAAAGATACTATTGAATGGGATTTTCCTTCAGGAAAACAGCAAATAAGGATCGTAACTGTAATACAAGACAGCAAGACAAAAAAGATTAATGAATCTGTTTAAAATTTGAATAATGAAAAAAATATTAATTCCTATCGACTTTAAGAGAAGCAGTTATGACGCTATTGATTATGCCGTTAAATTTTTCAAAAAAGAGGAATGTCAGTTCTTTTTTTTGAATGCATACACCTATGACGTGAACGGGTTTAATGCCATTCATCTATTACAAGCTAATGATAATATCTTTGAAAAACCCAGACATACATCAGAGATAAGCCTTGGACAAGCAGTTAATAAATATATTCATAACAACAGTAATGAAAAGCATCGTTTCAACGCCATCTCTGAATGTTCCAGTCTTGTAGATGCCATAAAAAAAACCATCAAGGAGGTGGAAATCGATTTAGTTGTGCTTCCCGGAAAAGACAATGCCAATAAAAGTATGGAAAGATATAGTAAAAACACTAGAAGCATTATTGACAATATAAGGGAGTGTCCTGTGTTGATTATTCCGTCTTCTGCGAAAATGCATGAGAACCCAAAATTTGTATTGGCATCATATTTTGGGTTAGACCTTCCAAAAGCTGAACTCGAAAATTGGTACTCTTTGATAAAAATTGCCAATGGTAGTATTAAGATTGTGACCCTATCTAGCAAAGAGGGGCTGTCTGAGCTTCAAAAAGCCAATCAAAGTAAAGTACGCTCTCATCTGGAAATGCACTTTAAAAAACCGATTAAAATTGAATATATTGAAAATGCAGCTGCGTTGAAAAAATTTGCAAAACACCATTCAGACTATATTATCTGTCTTATGGATCGCAAGCCGGATTTCTGGAGAAAATTGGGTATTACCCATTCACGAATCACAGATTTGGGCCCACTCCCCAGTACTCCTGTAATAGCTCTGCACAGATAGTTATGATAGCACTATAATTAAGCTTGAACTTCAAACTTCTTATAGTGAATGAAGTGTGGCAGCCGAAAATTATATATAACTAAATGACACAAATGGATATTTGGGTTGATACCACACTAAAATTTTTAGCTTACTTTGAAATCGATTAAAGGAAAAACCTTGATGTATTTGTTGGAAAAAAATGGCGACTGGAACGTCTGCAATACTTGTAAAAAACTTCTATGTTAAGTTAAATAAAGGCAATGTGTATGCAATCAAAAGAGATAATGATACAATGGATAGAATTTTCCTTTAACCCATTCAATAGTTTCTTTAGAATGAATAAAATATTTTTTATCTATTACCGATAAACAATACTTGTATAATGTCTTATCGTCTGATAATAGGTGCTTTATATGTAAAAATATTGATAATACACACCGAATTTTTAAAACACTGATTATCATATTTTACAACGAAAATTTTGAATATTATTTTTTAAAATATTAAAAAGTGAAATTTATAAAGGAGTTTTTTTGTGAGTAGAAAGGATGCAATATTTTTCAAAACTTTAACACTTTACAATAAAAACCCCAGAGAGTTCGAATGTTTTTATTTGGGTTCGGGAGCAACCCTCTACAATTTCTTTCAGGAGGTTCCATGACTTTGTTTTCTTTTTTCATACTAGATTGATAAAAGTCATATTTTTTTATATGGTTTCAATTTATATTTGAAAAAACTTAAATCCTAAACCTATGGAAATTAACGTTCAATATGTCAAAATGGAAGCTAGTGAAGCGTTAAATAAGTACCTAACAAAAAAGCTCAATAAACTTGCAAGAAAGTATGATTGGTTAATTCGTGCCGAAGTATTTTTTAAAAAAGGTCAAGATAAATCAGGAATGGATTGTATCTGCGAAATTGAACTTAGCGCTCCAGGGCCTAGGATTTTTGCAAGTTCGACTAGTAGCTATTATGAATCGGCCTTAAAGGAAACGATTCGTGACTTAAAACGACAACTCGAAAAACGCCATTCACTATTTACGGCAAAATAAAAAAAAGTAAAGAACATTATTATGAAAAAAATATTAGTACCGACAGATTTTTCAAAACACGCAGATTATGCCCTAAAAGCAGCAGCAGAAATCGCAAAAAAACATAATGGAGAATTAGTTGTTGTGCATATGTTAGGCCTTACTGAAGCGGTTGTAAATAGAGATGAATCCCGTGAAGTGATGGAAGCACTGTATTATATGAAACTAGCTGAAAAACGTTTTGAGGAATATTTAGATAAAAGTTTTTTAGACGGTATTAAAGTACAAACTACAGTACAAAACTATAAGGTTTTTACAGAGCTTGGTGCCTTAGCTAAAGAATTTAGTTGTGACTTAATTGTTATGGGATCTAATGGCAGCACAGGATGGAATGAAGTTTTTGTGGGTAGCAATACTGAAAAAGTAGTGCGTACTTCTGAAACTCCGGTATTGGTTATAAAAGATGATCAAGAGAACTTTAAAATAAACAAAGTAGTTTTTGCCAGTGATTTTAAAGATGAAAACCTACCTGCCTATTATAAGGCTATGAAATTTTTTCAAACATTTGATGCCGACGTAAAGTTATTGTATGTGCATTTACCTGCCGAAGAATTTAAAAGCACCTATGAAATTGAAGAGCGAATCGTCAATTTTTTAAGTAAAAGTAAATTGGACGATGCACACACTATCAATAATGTCGCTTTTCAAAATTCTTACACAGTAGAAAGTGGCATTTTTAACTACAGTAATAGAGTTAAAGCAGATGTAATTGCAATACCTACCCACGGGCGCCGTGGTCTAGCTCATTTTTTTTCAGGAAGTATTGGCGAAGATGTGGTAAATCATAGCAAAGTACCTGTGATTACTTTTAAAATTTAGAATTGATAGCTTTAAATAAAGGAAAAGTTGAAACTTTTCCTTTTTACACATACAAAATATGCTAAGTCGCTACCTGCCCATTTTTATAGTTTTATCTATACTCGCAGAAATTTTGGGTACTGTTGGCGGCTTTGGTTCTTCTGTGTTTTTTGTGCCTATCGCTAATTTCTTCCTGGATTTTCAATCTGTTTTGGGCATTACGGCCTTATTTCATCTTTCTAGTAACGTTTCAAAAATTGCTCTTTTCAGAAAAGGGATTGATAAAAAATTAATCTTTCAATTGGGTTTACCTGCGGTAATTTTTGTTTCAGTAGGTGCTTTTTTCAGTAAATATTTCAACGCTGAAATTTTAACCCTAATTCTTGCTGTTTTTTTGATAGGATTAAGCTTATTGTTTTTAATTTTTAAAAAACTAAAACTGAATGCTTCTCCTAAAAATGCAGTAGTAGGTGGTGCTCTTTCTGGTTTTAGTGCGGGAATATTGGGAACGGGCGGAGCGATAAGAGGAATTACACTGGCTGCATTTAAAATGAAAAAGGATGTGTTTATTGCTACTTCTGCAATAATCGATTTAGGTGTTGATTTTAGCCGCACCATAATCTACTATTTTAATGGCTATATACATAACCATGATTTGTATCTCGTACCTATTTTAATAGTTGTGAGCATTTTTGGTACTTGGATAGGAAAAAAGATCTTAAACCGAGTTTCACAAAAGCAGTTTAACCATATTGTGTTACTACTTATTCTAATCATAGGGATAACAACTTTGTTATCGGTTTTTTATCCGGTTAGTATAAACTAAACTATATTCAGTGCTATCTCTACCATAGTAGTCAATGTATTTTCCCGTTCTGCTGAAGAAATTTCATTTTTTGAAACCAATGAATCTGAAATGGTCAAAATAGCCAAAGCTTGTACCTTATATTTTGCAGCAATGGTATAAATACCAGCGGCTTCCATTTCAACACAAAGCACTCCATAATCTGCCCATTGTTTATAATGGTTTACATCATCACTATAAAATTCATCGGCCGATAGTACATTGCCGGCTTTTATAGGAATATTATTAATTTTTGAATAAGTTGCTGCCTTCATAAGCAGATCAAAATCTGCCGTAGGGGAATAATCTGCATTTACAAATCGCGAATTGTTAATACCTGAAGTAGAAGATGCCGCCATTGCAATTACAATATCATGCAACTTTATATCTGGTTGGTAGGAACCTGCACTACCAACGCGTATTAATTTTTTAATGCCAAAATCCCGTATTAGCTCATTACAATAAATTAAGGCAGAGGGAATTCCCATTCCCGTACCCTGGACTGAAACCCTTTGGTTATTATAGGTGCCTGTGTAGCCAAACATTCCACGAACATCATTATAACAAAAAACATCATTTAAAAATGTTTCAGCTATCCACTTAGCTCGTAGTGGATCACCGGGCAATAATACGGTTTCGGCTATTTCGCCTGGTTTTGCGCTAATATGAATGCTCATTGGTTTCTGTAGTTTGTGTTACAATTGCCACTCCCGATGAAGTACCGATACGCTGGACTCCCATATTGATATAGTGTGCGGCTGTTCTATTATCTCGGATACCTCCTGATGCTTTTATTTTTGCTTTTTCGCCAACAGCATCTTTCATCAGTTTAACGGAGTTTGATGTAGCGTTTCCAGTTCCAAAACCGGTTGAGGTTTTCACATAATCGGCACCAGCTTTTACGGAAATGGTGCTGGACAGAGTGATTTCTTCATCGGTTAAATAACAGGTTTCCAAAATTACTTTTAGAGTATGACCGCCAATTGCTTTTTTTACTTCAGAAATATCTTCTTCAACACGTTTATGTAAGCCACTTTTTAAAAACCCGATGTTGATAACCATATCAATTTCATCTGCTCCATCTTCTATGCATTTTTTTGCATCTGCCACTTTGCTTGCTGTTGCCATAGCCCCCAAAGGAAACCCTACAACAGCTGCAACTAGAGTTGGGTGATTTTTTAATTCGTTTGCTGCCAAATACACATAACAACTGTTAACACAAACTGCTTTAAAACTGTGTTCTTTTGCTTCATCACATAGCTTTTCTATGTCGCTTACAGTAGCAGTGGCTTTTAATAAGGTATGGTCTATGTATTGATTTAAGTCCATTAATTGTGCTGATTGATTATATTGACAAGGTCATTTTTTTGCAATACACCGCTTTGCCGCCATAGTTGTTTTCCGTTTTTAAAAAGGATCATGGTAGGTACGCCACGCACTTGGTATTGGGCAGCCAAAGGCTGATTTTTATCCACGTCTATCTTTACTATTTTTACAGCATTGCCCAACTCACCTTTAACTTGTTTTAATATGGGCGCCAACGATTTGCACGGACCGCACCAATCGGCATAAAAATCAATCAGTACAGGTGTTTCAGAATTAATAATGGAATTAAAATTACTTTTCATAGCTTTATATTTGTGTACTTTAAGATACCAAAATTTACTTATCCAAACAATGGGTTTCGTTTGCTTTTACGGAGTATTGGCATTAAGCGTTCCAACGGAATTTTTATAGAATAGCTGCCAGTATAGGAAGGACAGATAATACAGTCGTCAAAATAGTATTCTATATATGTATCGTTTACCACAAAATTGTTTTTATACGTAAAAAAATCATCAGACGTGATTTCCCAACAATCATAATATACATCACCAGCGTTCATTTTTTCAATTAAAAGATTATTTAAAATTTCTCGTAGTTCTTCTTCACTACCTTCCACAAAAAAGTCTTCATAATTCATAAATATAGATTGTTCTAAATCAAAATTTACGCAATCGAAAGAAAATGAGGGGTGCAAGGTTCGTCCAAAAAAGTTTTCTTTGTAAAACAGCACGCTTATCAATTTGTCATTGACACTATGTATTTTATAATCAATAGTGCGTTTTTCTCTAAAACGGTTTGTGGCAATGGTGTCGCAAATAAGTTCTGCGTCTTCAAGGATGCCGGCTTCAACACCTGTAATGTCTACATAATAATCATTAATATATTCGTTGAAATTAGCATAACTCGCCTTTATTTTTTCATTTAATAAGGGATAGTGAAAATTTAACGTATATAAGTCAGCTTCTTTATTAAAATTTTTCGTGATGATTAGCTTTTGAAGTTCAAACTTTTCATCAGGTTTTTCTTTCAGTGTCTCTTGCTTTAGAGTAATAGATTGTTGTTTTTTCAGCTCCACATCTTCACGGTTTGTTGGTAAAGAGTCTTTTACAATTTCAACCAAATTTTTATCAGTCTCTGTTCCAGGTTCAGTTTGTTTAGGATCATTTTTACAGGCAAATACCATGAAAATGACTAAAAAAAATAGAGTACGCATATTGTTGATTTATATTTGTTAATGATCTTCTTGAAGCAACATTTTTAATTTTGCCAGCATAATCAGTTCGGATTTATTTTTTCCGGCAAAAGATGAGGCGATAGCATCTGCTGTTTTCCAAATAAGTTTTTTAATAGTTGTTGAAAACAGATTTGGGTTTTCTTTTTTGAAGTCCTTGAAATCTTCAAAACATTCATCTGGGTTCACTTGTTTGTCATCCAGCCAATCAAAGACAATTTCTATCTGGTAAGATGCATCACTATGAAACTCATCTTCTAGAGCATCTAGATTTTTCCAGTGGGTCTTCACTAAATTGCTTAGAGTATCGATTTCAGCCTTTCTAATTACTTTATCGGCTGCTGCTATTGCGTAAAAGAGTTCGCCTAATTTTTGATATAAAACAAGCTTTGGTGGTGGTTGGGTCATCATCATAATTAAATATTTACAGTATAAAAATAACCAATGAAAGCTGTTTATTAAATGATATAAATCAGGTTTCACTTCTGTTTTAATTTCCTTACTTTTGGTAGGTGAACGTTTTTGAAGAGAAAAAAGGAAATATATTTAAACTGCTTTCTGAAGCTATTTCAGAAGGTATCATCATTGTTAATGAAAAACAGGAAATTGTAGCCAGTAATGGAGCAGCAAACACTATGTTTGGATATGAGGACAATGAACTTCTAGGGAGAGATCTTAACCTATTAATACCTAAAGATTATCACAAAAACCATAGAAAACACTTTAATAATTTTATAGATCATAGTGATAGACGGCAAATGGGGCATGGGCGTGATTTGTATGGTTTAAGAAAAGACGGCACCAAGTTTCCTGTTGAAGCAGGCCTAAACCCTTTTCAGATTTATGAAAACGCTTATGTTATGGCATTGGTAAGCGATATCACCGTACGAAAACAACAAGAATCTGAAATAAGGGAACTCAATGCCAATTTGGAGGATAAAATTACTGAACGTACTCAAGCTTTAGAAAATACGGTGGCTCAAATGCAAGAAGAAGTAGAGAAGCGACGAGCGGCCGAAAACAAATTGAAGGAGTCTTTACAAAAAGAAAGAGAACTCAATGAATTAAAAACTAAGTTCCTTTCTATGGTTTCTCATGAGTTTAAAACGCCACTGAGTGGGATCCTTACATCTACCACACTTATTGGTAAATACACAAAAGAAGAGCAACAGGATAAACGCGAAAAACATTTAAAAACAATTAAAGCAAAGGTTAAATACTTAGATAATATCTTAAACGATTTCTTATCGATTGAGCGTTTACAAACCGGGAAAACTGTTTATAAATTTAGTACCTTCCCTTTAAGCAAAGTTGTAAACGAAGTAATTTACGATGCCAATATGATGTTAAAGGATGGACAGCGCATTGAATACCCACAAAATATTGATGACATTACCTTAGAGTTTGACGAAAAAATTCTTGAATTAATACTGACCAATTTAATAAATAACGCAATTAAATATTCTTCGGAAGGAGATGTCATTGAAGTTAAAGCAAAGGCAAGTGAAAAAAAACTTACCGTTCAGGTTGCCGATGAGGGTATGGGAATTCCAGAGAAAGAGCAGAAGTATATATTTAACCGTTATTTTCGTGCCGAAAATGCTTTGCTAAACGCCGGCACAGGTATTGGACTTAATATTATTAAAAGTCACTTAGAGAACCTTGGCGGGCAGATAGTTTTTAATAGCAAAGAAGGTGAAGGGAGTACATTTATGGTAACCCTGCCAATAAAAGTTAAATAAGAAAGAATAATTTTCACAGATAAAATCATGTTATGAATACCATTCTTTTAATTGAAGACGATGCAGCCTTACGTGAAAATACTGAAGAATTATTGGAACTTTCCAATTACAACGTAATCACTGCCCCAAATGGAAAAATTGGAATAGAAAAGGCAAAAGCAGAAATTCCCAACATCATCATTTGTGATATCATGATGCCCGAAGTAGATGGATATGGTGTTCTTAAAAATCTTTCTTTGGACGATAAAACACAACACATTCCATTTATTTTTCTATCGGCTAAAACAGAGCATAAAGAAATTAGAAAAGGGATGAACCTAGGGGCTGACGATTACCTTACCAAACCTTTTGAAGAAGAAGAACTATTGAGCGCTGTTGAAAGTCGTTTGGCCAAAGCAAGCTTGCTTTCAAAAATGATGGAGGGGAAAGTATCTTCAGAAAAAGACAACGAGGATGGTGTTCGTAACCTAAACGAACTTAAAAACTTTTTTGACGACCACGGAAAAATACTCACTATTGAAAAAGGAGAGGTTATCTTTAGAGAAGGCCAATATGCAACTATGATTTACCTTATTTTAAAGGGAGTAGTTAAAACCCATAAAATGGACGATAGTGCAAAGGAACTTATTACAACTTTGTACAAAGCCGATGATTTTTTAGGATTTACCTCATTAATGGAAAGTGTACCTTATACTGAATCTGCCACTGCTGTAGAAGATGTTGAGCTGGCCGGGGTAGCCATTACCGATCTCAAGGAAATATTAGGAAAAAACAAAAATGTATCCTTAGAATTAATGAACGTATTGACCGACACCCTTTCCGATGTAAAGGAACAGCTACTACAAATGGCCTACAGTTCCGTTAGAAGAAAAACGGCACAAACCATCCTTCAATTTGCAGAAGTACTCAACAAAAAACCGGAAGATGCTATTAAGATTTCTCGTTACGATCTTGCAAGTGTAGCTGGGATTGCAACCGAAAGCCTTATTCGTACCCTTTCAGGTTTTAAGAAAAAAGGGCTAATTGAAATTGAAGGGCGAAACATCCGTATTTTAGACTTGGAAGGACTAAAACAAGAAGACTAGCTTTTTTGTTACTGAATGATGCTTTGGGCTTATTTAAAATAACTAGGCATTTCTTTAAAACTGACCGTTGTCATTCTTTGCACAAAATCATCACAGTACTTTTGCTTTAAAGTGAAATGAATGTGATGAATGTATTAATCCCGACTGATTTTTCAGATAATTCGTGGAATGCGATTGAATATGCTATTTCTTTATTGAAAGAAGAGCGCGTAACATTTCATTTATTGCATGTAAATAACACTACTAGTACTGAAATGGGACCTGAAATTCAAGGAAGTGGGACATTGCTTGCTACTCAAGATAAAATTACAGTTACTATTCAATTACAGGAATTAAAAAATAGAATTCTTACTCAATATTACTTTAATGAGCATAGTTACAAGACCAGCATTGAATATACTTCATTTATAAAAGGTGTACGTACTCAAATTACAAAAAATGAAATAGACCTTATTATCATGGGTACTAAAGGAGCGTCGGGTATTAAAAAATATACCTTGGGTAGTAATGCTGGCGATGTAATAACAAAAGTAAAATGTCCTGTTTTGGTTATTCCGGAAAATTCCCAATTTGAGGAACCAAAACATATTGCATTTCCTACAGACTTCAACTTACTGTATAAAGAACGGATTGTAAAAACATTAAAAAGTGTAACGCAATTGCATCACTCTTTTTTACATGTGGTCCACGTTAAAGGTAAAAACGTGCTATTAACCGAAGCGCAGGAAAAAAATAAAATTTTCCTAAAGGATAGTTTAGAAGAAATACAGCATAAGTTTTATACTTGCAATACTTCTGATTTAGAAGAAGCCATTCAAAAATTTGTAGAAAAAAAGCAGATTAATATAATAGCCATGGTGGCTAAAAATCTCAACTTTTTTCAACGTATCTTATTTAGACCTACCGTTAAAAAAATGAGCTATCAAACTGAAGTCCCTTTTTTGGTACTTCACGAATAAAACAAATAACGTTTACATTTTTCTTTATTCGTCTTTTCCTATGGGGTAATCCTCGTAGAAATCGTCAAATGTTTTATCGGTGGTATAAGTATCTGTCAATATTTTATAAACCGTATAAATAAAAAAGACCTGTCCCAATACGGTAAGGTAAAACACCCAATTAAAGGAAAATTCCAGAACCGAAAAAACAGTCACTGTCAATAACACAAGTGTTGTAATGACCAACCAAGAAATGGCAGAAAGCTTCATCTTTTCTTTTAAAGATAAACATTGTGCGTTACATATATTCTTAAGAATAAGCTAAATGTCAAATGGTTAACTGATAAATGTCATAGTATTTTAGATCAAGTCACGCTAACTTTATTTCTAATAAAAATAGTGCCAACTATGCGAAAAATAATCATCCCAACCGATTTTTCAGAAAATGCTCGTAATGCAATACGATATGCCGTAGAACTTTTTAAGTATGATCGTTGCGAAATCACATTCCTCCATGCTTTTGCAGATGAGGTGTATGAAAATAACCTAGACATATCACGCTCTCTTTTTGAAGAATACAAGAATAAAACAAAACAAAGTGCTGAAAAAGAGCTAGAAAACCTTTTAAAATTTGTAAAAGAAGCTTCTCCCAACCCAAGGCACGATTATATCGTCAAAGCTGTTTTTTCAAACTTAGTAGATGCCGTGAACGAATTAGCAGAAACCGACAATAGCGATATCGTTATAATGGGAACCCGGGGATATACCGATGACCGCGATCTTACTTTTGGGAGCAATACATTACAATTGGTAAAATACGTTACCTGTCCGGTATTAGCGGTGCCTTCAAAATATGCAGAATGGCATCCTAAAGAAGTACTGTTTCCTACACCTTACCTTATGCCGTTAAAGCTAAGGGAAATAAAACTGTTAAGTACCATTTGTGAAAAATTTAAAGCTACTATTCACCTTTTATATGTTTCAGATTATGAAAAACTGTCGTTTCGCCAACAAGATAATAAAGCATTTTTAAGTTCTTGTTTGAAAGATAATTACCGGCAATTCCACACTAAAACAGGCAAGGACATAGTAAAAACAGTCAATACTTTTATAGAAGAAGAGAATATAGATATGCTGGTAATGGTAAATCATCGGCACTCATTTTTAGAAGATATACTATACAGCAATACCATCGATAAAATAGGATTGAAAATACAAGTACCCTTTTTAATACTTCAAAATTTACCACGATAAAATTTAATTAAAATGAAAAAAATCTTAATATCCACCGATTTTTCAAACAATGCATATGCTGCGTTGTTTTATACTGTAAAACTTTTTAGTGAAGAAGATGTACAGTTTTACCTATTACATTCATTTGCCGATAGTGTCTCTGCGCTTACAAGCCGTGTGGATATTGGTAAATCTGAAAAACTGATGGACAAACTGTACGACGAAGCCGATAAAGATGGCAAACAGCTCATTCATCGTATCAACCGAGATTGTGATAACAAGTCACACAATTTTGAGTTTATTTCTACTTCTATGTCCTTGGCGCGTGGCACCAATAAACTGATTATAAAGTATGGTATCGATTTGGTTGTGATGGGAACCAAAGGGCGCACTGCAGCTGAAGATGTGTTAATGGGTAGTAACACCATCCAGATTATAAAGAAGATTAAAAATGCACCCTTGTTAGTAGTTCCTCAAGAGATGGATTATACAATTCCTTCAGAAATAGCTTTTGCAACAGACTATAACGAAGAATTCCCAACCTTAGGGATAATTCCTATGCTCGCTTTGGCTAAAACCTACCAATCAACTATTCATTTAGTGCACGTAGGTGAAAAAACTACTATGGACAATCAACAGCAACAACACTTAAAACTTATCAAAAAAGCCCTTACTGACTGTAAAATAAAAACCCATTGGATTTCTAAAGAAGGTAGTATAGCAAACACTATTGATAGTTTTGTTATTGATGAAGGAATCGACCTACTGGTGATGGTATATCACAGATACAATGCAATTGCTCGCATATTTAGAGAAGCAGTTGTAAAGAAAATAGGAAAGACCACTTCGATACCCTATATGGTAATTCCTATAAAGGGTTAAAAATAGTCTTACTTAAAAATCAACCTTTAATTTACACTTATAACTAAACCTTATAAAATCATGAAAAAGAAAATTTTAATACCTACCGATTTCTCAAAAAATGCATGGAATGCAACTACATATGCCATGAACCTTTTTAAGAGCGAACAATGTGAATTTCATATCTTAAACACATTCTACCTAGGTGGATATTCAACCGAAAATCTCTTGATTCCAGAACCTGGCGACGCAGCTTATGAGTCAATTAAAGAAACTTCAGAAAAAAAGATGAGTAAACTAAAAACTCAACTTAGTTATCGTGATGATTCGCCGGAGCATCGATTTTATTTTTACAATGAATTTGGCCCTTTGACCGAAGTTATAAAGAGAATGATAGAAAAAAAGGATATTGAATTTATTGTTATGGGTACCCGTGGCGAAACAGATTCAAAAGATGTCATTTTTGGTAGCAATACCATCGGTGTAATGGAAAATATTCGACTTTGTCCAGTTCTTGCTGTACCGGGAAGCGTTTTCTTTAAAGAACCAAATGAGATTGTATTCCCTACTAGTTTTAAAACTCATTTTAAGCAAAGGGAATTAAAGCATTTAATAGAAATTGCAAAGTTGACAAATTCCCCTGTGCGCATCCTTCATATTAAAAAAGAAGATAAACTGAGTAAAGAGCAAGAAGAAAACAAGGCTTTATTAGAAGATATTTTGGTAACAATAGAGTTCAGTCACCATACTTTAGAAAACATTGATGTAAAAAAAGGGCTGCATAGTTTTGTCCAGAGCAGGGAAAGTGAGATGATAGCTTTTATCAATAAAAAACATACTTTTTTTGGTAGTATTTTTTCAAATCCTTTGGTAAAAGATTTAGGCGTACATTCCAAAGTACCTGTATTGGCTATGCACGACATACGCTCATAGCTTTAAAGTATGAAACCTGAAACAAATAACATAGAACTGATAAAATCATCAGGAAAGCGTGTACGGTTTTCCATTGAAAAACTGAAAGCTTCGCTTAGAAATAGCGGTGCCGATACAGTAACAATCGATAAAATAACCAATACCGTACGGGACGAGCTGTACCAAGGTATTTCTACCAAAGAAATATATAATAGGGCTTTTGCGATGCTTAAAAAGAAAAAGTTGGAATACGCTTCAAAGTATAAATTGAAAAAAGCCATTTACGAGCTGGGACCTACTGGCTTTCCCTTTGAAAAATTCATTGGTGCCCTCTATCAATATTCAGGTTATCAAGTAACAGTGGGTAAGATGTTGGAAGGAAAATGTGTGAACCATGAGGTTGATGTAATCGCCCATAAAAAGAATCAACACATATTAGCAGAATGTAAGTTTCACAGTGAAGAGGGCCGAAATTGCGATGTAAAAATACCATTATACATTCATTCTCGGTTTCAGGACATTATGAAGTTTGGTAAAGAAAACATGGCCAAGTCTAAAGAAGGATGGGTGGTTACAAATACACGTTTTACAAAAGATGCAGAACAATATGCACTATGTGCAGGCTTAAAACTATTAAGCTGGAATTACCCAACAGGTAATGGGCTAAAAGACCGGATCGATCGTTTAGGACTCTATCCAATTACGGTTTCAACCTTATTATCAAAACGCGAAAAGCAATTTTTGTTAAGCCGTGATGTGGTTTTGTGCCGACAATTACTGAGTGATAAATTTTATTTGGATCATTTGGGTATCACTGAAAAAAGAAAACAGCGTATTTTTTCTGAAATATCCATTCTCTGTAAAAATAGTTAATCATTATGAAAACTGTGACTGTCCAATTTTTGGGAGCTGCTGGTACGGTTACCGGTTCTAAGTTTTATATAGAAACACCTGATGGCAATTTTTTGATAGATTGTGGAATGTTTCAGGGGCTAAAAGAATTGCGAGAGGAAAATTGGAAACCTTTTTCAGTAGATATTACAAAAATAGATTATGTGCTTTTAACTCACGCCCACTTAGATCACACGGGTTACTTGCCACGTTTATTTAGCGAAGGTTTTAGAGGAAAAATAATAGGAACATCACCAACGTTGGCCATAACCGAAATAATCCTGCTAGACAGCGCTAAAATACACGAAGAAGAAGCTGACCGTGCCAATGAAGAAGGATATTCTAAACACCAACCTGCCAAACCATTTTACACAAGCAAGGAAGCTGAGGCCACTTTGCATCTGTTCAAAAATGCGGAAAAGGACACTTGGATAACCTTGACCAAAGATATACAGTACCGGTTTCGGTATAATGGTCATATTATTGGAGCTACTTTCATTGAACTGGATGTGTATGGAAAGCGTTTTGTCTTTTCAGGCGATATTGGGCGCACTGAAGATGCGTTGCTGTTCCCACCCGAAAAACCAAAATGGGCCGATTTTCTCTTTTTGGAAAGTACATATGGTAACCGATTGCATCCTGAGGAAGATATAGAAGGTATTTTGGTGCAATTAATACAAAAAACAATTCGGGAGCGTAGTACACTTATAATTCCATCTTTTGCCGTAGAACGTCTACAAACTTTAATGTATTTACTATGGGAGCTTTATCAAAAAAACAAGATTCCCAATATTCCTATTTTTATTGATAGTCCTATGGGAAACAATGTTTTATCTGTATTTGAACGATTTCCAGACTGGCACAAGTTAAGCCCTGAGCAGTTTCATGCTATGAGCAACAGGATGAATATTGTAACTTCATATAAAGAAACCTGGGAAACCATTGACGACCCAAGGCCAAAAGTAGTCATTGCAGGCAGTGGTATGGTTACGGGCGGGAGAGTGCTTACGTATTTAAAACAATTGATAGATAATCCAACGACCAATATTTTGTTAGTGGGATATCAAGCCGAAGGCACTCGTGGAAGACAATTGCTAGAAGGTACTCACGAATTAAAATTCTTCGGAAAATATTATCCCGTAAACGCTTCTGTTCACCACATAGAAAGTCTTTCGGCACACGCAGACCAAAACGGATTGTTGGATTGGGTAAGCAATATTAAAAACACCCCTGAAGAAGTGTTCCTAATTCACGGCGAAGCCACTGCACAAGATTCACTTAGGGTAAAGTTGAGAGATACTTTCGGGTGGAGGATTTCAATTCCAAAACTCTATGAAAAAAGAAGGTTTAATATTGGTTAAATTATTGAAAAACTGATTGTTATCATTTTAAGTAATATAATTTGAGAATATATTTAAAGTTCAATTCTAAATAAAAAGTTATGAGATACATTGTTGTAGCCTTAGCAGTTTTTATGTTTTTCGGTTGTTCTACAAGTAAAATGGTAAATCAGTGGAAAGATCCAGCTACTGAAACCTTTTTAGCTAGTAAAGTATTGGTGGTAGGGATGACGGCTGACAAAGAAATAAGGAGAGCCTTTGAAACAGAACTTTCACAAGAACTTGAAAAAAATGAGGTAGTTGCTGTGCGCAGTATTGATTTTTTTGAATCGTCATTTAGTAATGCAAAACAATCTGAAACAGATTTGAATGCTGCAGAGCAAGAATTGCTCGAAAAAGGTTTCGATGCTATTTTGTTGTCTAAAATTACAGGTCAATACAGCAAGGTTACGCTCGTAGATGCATATAAAATCTTTGCCAAGGCCTATCAATCTTTCAGCGATTATTATTATTCAAATCAGCATATTTATCAAAAGGAACAATTGGAGAGCTATAAAGTGTATACCAGTGAAACCTCATTGTTTTGTATTTGTCCAGGTAAGGAGCGAGAATTATTGTGGAGGGGACAAATTGAAATTACCGCACCGAGTAGTTCAAAAAAAGGAATTTCAGATTTTGTGAAAACATTGACTGCTGCTTTAAAGGATAAAGAAATTTTAATGACCGAATAAAATCTAATTCCATTATTTAAAATTTTATTTCTTTAAAATAATGATTTATGAAAATTGCCTTCTTCATTCTGATAATTGTCCATGCTCTCATTCATTTATTGGGGGCGGTAAAAGCTTTCCAATGGGCCGAAATCCCACAGTTTACGCAACAAATAGCTAAGCCTATGGGCTTGATCTGGTTATTGGTGACCGTATTGTTTTTGGCCACGGCAATACTTTATTTACTTAAAAAAGATGCGTGGAGCCTACTTGCTATTGCGGCTGTATTGGTTTCTCAAGTACTCATTGTAATGATGTGGAGCGATGCGAAATATGGAACCATCGTCAACCTCGGTATACTCATTGTAGCGGTTATCACAATTTTCAATAAAAATTTTGAGTATCGTTATAAAACCGATGTTCGCAACACGCTGGAGCAAACTAACTTTGAGAGTGGTATTATTACTGAAAAAGATTTAGTTCATCTTCCTGAACCTGTAAAAAAATACCTTCAGTATGTGGGCGTGATTGGAATGCCTAAACCTGTAAACTTTAAAATGTCGATGCGCGGAGCGATGCGAAATAACGAAAAAAGTTGGTTTTCATTCTCTTCTGAACAATATAACTTTATTGAAAATCCTGCAAGACATTTTTTTATGAAGGCAAAAATAAACGGTTTGCCTACCTTAGGATATCACCGTTATTGGAAAGAAACTGCTTTAATGGACATAAAATTAGCATCAATCATATCCGTTTCAAAAATTCAGACAGAAGCGTTATTTACGGCAGAAACAGTAACCTTTTTTAATGACCTATGTTTATTTTGCCCTGGTTGCCTTACCGATAAGAACATTAGATGGGAAAAAGTGGATGCCACCTCGGTACGGGCATTTTTCACGAACAAGCAGACTACTATTTCAGCGGTGCTTAAATTTAATGAAAATAATCAATTGATAAACTTCATTTCTGATGATCGCTTGGATGTTTCAGTTGGAAAAAAATATCGCTTTTCAACCCCTGTTTCAAATTATAAGAATATAAATGGGTGTTTGCTACCTTCATTCGGGAAAGCAATTTGGCACTATCCCGAAGGTAAATTTACATATGGTAAGTTTACTATTGAAAATGTGGAATATAATATTCTGAAAATTCAAAAATGAATTTTCTACTGAAAAAATCGTTGGTAGGCTTCTAAATGTGTTTCGATATCAGTAGTGATTTTTGAACCCTCTGTTTCGGAAGTGACCTCTATTAAACTATCTATTTTTTTGATGAGAGGGTATAAAAAAACATGTAAGTTATCGTGTGACGCTCCTTTCATAGTGCACTTTTTTACAATATAATTTTTTTCATCATTGAGTTTTGCGCCCAATTCTTGAAACTCTTGTATAGTATTAGGATTAACTTTATTAATTGCTTGTAACATATTGTTCACCCCTTCGGTGGTTTCGGAGTTGGCTTCCCATTTAGAGCCGTTGTTTAGCGATATTTCATTTATCCATTTTTTGTCTGAAGAATTATCTTTTTCAGGTAATGTTGAGTCTTTAATTTGTCGATCAGTTTCTATTTTTTCGTTAACTATTTGCCCGTTTTTTTGAGTTTCGTTACAACTAAAAGTTATTGCCGTAAGTGTAATGATAAAGAGTACATTTTTCATAAGTATAGAGTTAAGGTTAATACAGGTTTTTTTGAATAGAATGAGCTATTGGTGCAGCACTAAAAGTGGAACACGCGTTTCATAACTTATTTTCGAAGTTTCCGACCCAAAAACAAAACGTTCCAGAAAGCTTTCCCTTTCCACAAACATTGCATGTAGAGATATATTAAACAATTGTACAAAAGTATTGATTGCAATAGGGGTAGGGATACCAGTTAATGCATGGAAAGTGTGTTTTTTTCCCTTAAAAGAACCTTGAAGGTTTCTATTTTCTAACTGGTTGGGATTAGCTATGGCATCGTCATCAATATCTAAAACATGAATGTGAGTTTTGTTTTGTTTCTCCATTAAACTGAATAAGGGTTGTAGTTTCTCTTTTTTAAGAATATCCCCATGGTGTAAACTAAAAAGAATAGATTCTATTTTTTTATAGCTGTAATTATCTGGAATAACAAATACTGGACAATCAACTTGTCGTATTACTTGGAGTGTATTACTACCAAAAAGCACTTCTTTAGCACTTGTCGCACCATTGGTTCCTATTATTATTAAATCGATGCTATACAATAAAATGGACTGTTTTATGGCATCAACAAAAGCATCGTAATCAACTTTCTTATGAAAAGTATAATCTTCACTACTGTAGTTTTTTTCGAAGCTATCTACAAGTGAACTAAGCTCTTGTTTATTGTCTGCTATCACGGCATCGTAGACTGAATTTTTTGGTGATGCCGAACGCACTTCTGCAGTAATATAATCCGAGGCTTTTTGAATGTTCAAAAAATAGAAGCTACAGGTATGCCCTTTAAAAAAATCCAACGCAAACTTGATAGCATTTTTAGAGCTTTCTGAAAAATCTGTCGGCAACAATATTGTATTCATTTTATTAAAGCTTTTTGGTTTAAATAAAAATAGCTTGAATGTGTTTAAGCAACAATGATATTCATCAGTTTTCTACTTCTAAATCAGATTAAATAAAGGATTTCGAATACTCTTTATACCCTCTATTTTTAAAGATCATTGTTATCAATCTTAACTAATATTAATAAAAGATAAAAATGTCTTAAATATGATAAAAGTCATTTTCTACCCTCTATTGCCTCACTATTTTTGTTTTGTAAAATTTAATTAGCTTAATAAAAAGTGTACGTAAAAAACTTAAAAAAGACATTCAACTTTTATAAAATAATAACCATAAATCCTTACTAATGAAATACGCAATTAAAAGTCTGTTGTTGATTACCATTTTGGCCTTGATAGGTTGCGGTGGGAAAGATGAAAAAAAGGAAAAAGAACAAATTAAAATTGGCCAAAAACCGAAAACAGAAAAGAAAATCGAGAAACCCGTTTCTAATGAAGTTCCACCTTCAAAACAAATTACACTGGATAACAAAGGAGTCGGGCCTGTTAAAAACCTTGAGCTTGGCGCTAATATAGATCAAGCTATGGCTAAAGCAGGAGGGGAGTTGTTCAAAAATAAATGTACTGCTTGTCATAAAGCTGATAGAAAGTTTATTGGACCTGCGCCAACAGGTATTCTAGAACGCCGTTCGCCAGAATGGATTATGAATATGATATTAAATCCAGAAGTTATGGTTAAGGAAGATCCCGTTGCAAAAGCATTGTTGATTGAATTTAATGGATCACCCATGGCAAACCAAGGACTTACAGAAGATGAAGCACGTAAAATATTGGAATATTTTAGAACCTTATAAGATATAATTCAACTAACTAACCAAATTATAAATGATAACTATGAAAACAATAATAAAAATCGTTCTTGCCCTTTTATTAGTTGCGCTTGTGGTTTCCTGCAAAGATAAAGCAGATTCAACAGATGATAAGGTGACGGTACAGGAAACAGAAAACAATAATTCAGCCGAAAAAAAAGGCCAAGCATTTATTAGTGACGATGTGTCCCCTCCAAATGTATTAGATGTTGCTATGGATTCTAAAGACCATACAACATTGGTAGCAGCAGTTCAGGCAGCAGATCTTGAAAACGCTCTTGTAAATGCTGGTCCTTTAATGGTATTTGCCCCAACAAATAAAGCATTTGATGCATTACCTGAAGGCACGGTTACAGATCTTTTAAAACCAGAAAACAAAGCAAAACTGGCTTATATTTTAAAACACCACGTAACACCAGGAAATTACAATAAGGAATTTCTAAAGAAATTTAAAAAGCTTGGCCAAGCAAGTGACCAAAACGTTGCTATATCCGTAAAAGGTGACGATGTGTATGTAGGCGGAGCTAAAATTATTGCCAGCATCTCTGCTAGCAATGGTATCATTCACGTAGTTGATAAAGTGATAGTACCTGAAGAATAAGTTAAATATAATAGTAAATACAAACAACATGAAAAAATCAATCAATAGTTTACTGATGCTTGCTTTGCTAGCTGGATTAATTACCAGCTGTAATAATAGTAAGTCTAATAAAAATGGTGATCGTGGAGCATTGGCTTCTAGCGCCGCAGAAAAAGTGTACGTAGCACCAGGAGAACACGATGAGTTTTATGCATTCTTTTCAGGTGGGTACAGTGGCAACTTAACTGTATATGGTTTGCCTTCAGGAAGAATGTTTAAGGAAATCCCTGTTTTCTCTCAGTTTCCTACAAACGGATATGGATATTCTGAAGAAACCATACCTATGCTAAACACTTCTCACGGGTTTGTACCTTGGGACGATTTACACCACCCGGACATTTCGCAAACAAACGGAAAACTTGACGGACGGTGGATTTTTGTAAATGGAAACAACACCCCGCGTATTGCAAGGGTTGACCTTGAAACATTTGAAACCGAAGAGATAATTGAAGTACCAAACAGTGCGGGTAACCACAGTTCGTCTTTTATTACAGAAAACACAGAGTATGTAGTGGCTGGAACACGTTTTTCGGTACCTGTACCACAAGAAGACATTCCAATAAATGAATACAAAGGAAAGTTTAAAGGAGCTTTGTCTTTTATTTCTGTTGAGGAGGAAACAGGTAGAATGGATATTAAATTCCAATTAATGATGCCAGGGTTTGATTATGACCTGTCACATCCTGGGCGTGGAAAATCACACGGATGGTTTTTCTTTACTACCTATAATACAGAAGAAGCCAACTCGCTTCTGGAAGTGAATGCTTCTCAAAACGACAAGGATTTCATTGCAGCCGTAAATTGGAAGAAAATTGAAGAGTATGTAAATAATGGGGGGGGGACTAAAATGCCCGCCAATTATGCACATAACGTGTATGACCATGGTACACACAATGCCACTACTACAATGAAAAAAGAAGTATTGACGGTAGATCCTACTAAAGTTCCGGGAGCAGTATTCTTTCTTCCTACACCGAAATCACCACACGGTTGCGATGTGGACCCAACAGGAAGCTATATTATAGGAAATGGAAAACTTTCAGCAGATTTAACAATTCATTCATTCGATAAGATGATTGATGCCATTGATAATAAAAAGTTTGATGGAGAAGCCTACGGAATTCCAATTCTTAGTTTTGAAGATATTCTGGCAGGTACAGTAAAACAAGCCGGATTAGGTCCGTTACACACAGAATTTGATGGAAAAGGGAATGCGTATACAACGTTCTTTATCTCTTCTGAATTGGTAAAATGGAACATTGAAACCCGCGAGGTGATAGACAGACAGCCTAACTACTATTCTGTAGGGCACGTAATGATACCTGGGGGTAATTCCGCTGAGCCTTTTGGTAAATATGCTGTTTCTATGAATAAAATTACCAAAGACAGATACTTACCAACAGGTCCAGAATTGGAGCACTCTGCCCAATTATTTGATATTACTGGAGATAAAATGGAACTGTTGCTGGATTTCCCAACCCACGGTGAACCACACTATGCCGCAGGTATCCCAGCTGAAATTTTAGCACCAAAATCTAAAAAGATTTATAAACTGGAAGAGAATAAGCACGAATATGCGGCTTTAACTTCTGGGGATACACGAGTGGAACGCGATGGAAAGGAAGTTCATATTTATATGTCAATGATACGTAGCCACTTTACGCCAGATAATATAGAAGGCATTAAGGTAGGTGACAAAGTATATTTCCACATTACAAACCACGAGCAAGATTTTGATGTACCACACGGATTTGCGATGATTGGTGCTAATAATGCCGAGTTGCTTATTATGCCAGGGCAAACAAAAACGCTCTACTGGGAGCCTAAGCAAGTAGGTGTATGGCCATTTTACTGTACAGATTTCTGTTCTGCTCTGCACCAAGAGATGCAAGGATATATACGTGTATCACCAGAGAATTCAAATATTGAATTAAGCTGGTCATTAGGAGAATAGAGAAATTGGTTGCGGAAACATTCTCTAGTGATTAATAATGTTTCCAAGTAAAGGCGGGGGTTGGTTGATTGCCCCCGTCTTCTTTTAAATGAAATTATCATAAATCAACAAAAATTAAAAAACATAAAAAATGAAAAAAGCTGGTATCATAATGATCATTGGATCACTACTTCTCTTAGGGCTTTTCAAGTTTCCGCTTTGGAATATTATGTTGGGCGCACCTCAATATCCTGAACCTTTGGGTATGAATATTTATATTACAGGAATTAAAGGTGTAAGTGAGTTTGATATTCAAAATATAGATGGTCTTAACCACTATATTGGTATGCGTACCATCCCTAAAACCGAAGATATGTGGGAGTTTGAAGTATTCCCATTGGTTATTGGTGGTATGGTCGCCCTTGGGGTCGTTGTTGGATTTTTAGGCTTCTTCGGAAAAGTGAACCATTGGTGGTTTATCGGTTGGTTTGCGCTTATGTCTGTTTTAGGTATAATGGGAATGTACGATTTTAACCTATGGCTTACCGATTACGGTACCAACTTAGATCCTAATGCCATTATGAAAATGACCAATCCCGATGGTACGCCAATGTCATATAAACCGCCTTTGTTAGGGTATCAGAAAATGCTAAACTTTGATGTAGATTCTTGGCCACACATTGGAGCTTATTTAATGTTTGTCGGAATGGTATTGACAGTGATTGCCTTTTTCATCGGAAAAAAAGAATGGAAAAAGAAAGTTTTTGCAACAACTTAAAAACCTTTTCAAAACCTTAAAATCAACAAAAAATGAAATCAACACTCTTCATTTTCTTTCTTGTATTGCTCTTTACAGGATGTGAAGTAAAACCACAGGAAATTAATTACGGTAGCGATAATTGTCAATATTGCAATATGACCATTGTTGATAGACAGCATGCTTCTCAAATTGTAACAGAAAAAGGACGATCTTATAAATTCGATGCTATTGAATGCATGATTAATTATCATACAGAACATACCGATCAAACTGTTGCGATGTATTTAGTAAACGATTTCAAGAACCCTGGTGAACTTATTGATGCTAAAACAGCAACCTATTTAATAAGTCCAGAAATTCCAAGCCCAATGGGAGCTAATCTTTCTGCATTCCATTCAGAACAGGTCGCTCAAAAAAGCCAAACTGAATATAGAGGTAAACTTTATGAATGGGAGGCTCTAAAGCAATACCTCAAAGAGGAAAAATTGACCAAGTAAATTATAACTCAACACTCATTTTAAAAAATTCAACATGAAACAATATTTTGTTTTACTAGGAATCCTATTTTCAATTTTCGGAAGTGTTCAGGCTCAAAAAAAAATTGATTATGGTACAACCAATTGCCAGTTGTGCAATATGGTTATAAAAGATAATCGTTTTGCTGCCCAAGCTATAGACCAAGACAACCAAACACTTTATTTTGATGCTATCGAATGTTTATTATACTATTTAAATGCAAACAACGAAACCGATTTAAAGTCGATTTATGTTTCAGATTACGCTAATCCAGGGAGTCTTATCTTAGCTACAAGTGTTTTTTATTTAAAAAGTAATGCTATAAAAAGTCCAATGGGAGCAAACCTATCGGCTTTTAGTTCAAAAGAAGAAGCTGAAAATTTTAAAACTTCAGAAAAGGATATTTTATTCACTTGGCAACAACTTAATAAGGCTTTTAAAAACAAAGTTGTTGGAACTATTTCTCACAACCATCAAAATCACTTTAGACCGGACTCTCATGCCCCCATTGGTGTAATGGGCGATCACTTGCACCACAAAGGAGGGTTAATGGTTTCGTTTCGATATATGAATATGATGATGGATGGGAACAAAATTGGAACAGATAATATTGATGATGCTGCTATTTTTCAAGAGTATATGGTCGCACCGCAAGAAATGTCGATGCAGATGTATATGTTGGGGGTTATGTATGCGCCCACCAATCGGCTTACGCTTTCAGCCATGCAAAACCTGATAAAAAACGATATGGATTTGACCGCCCAAATGATGATGAACGGAATGACCATGCAACATGATTTTTCTACCAATTCTTCAGGGTTTGGTGATTTAAAATTGAACGCACTATATGGATTATTCAGTCATAACATAAATTCCTTGCATCTAAATGCAGGTGTTTCGCTTCCGGTAGGTTCAATTAAGGAACGCGACGATACACCGATGATGGAAGACGCAAAACTGCCTTATGCCATGCAATTGGGTAGCGGAACATTTGATCTTACTGCTGGTGCCACATATAAAGAACTCTACCCTTCTTTTTCTTGGGGCTCTCAATTTTTGGCCACAATTAGGACAGGCAAAAACACAGAAGAGTATCGATTCGGCAACCATTACCAATTAAACCTATGGGGAGCATACCGTTTATTTGAAAACGTGAGCCTTTCAGGTAGGGCTTTAGGGACTTTTATTGGCGATATTGAAGGAGCAGACCCTCAACTAAACCCGATGATGGTAATAACAGCCGATACTGAAAACTACGGAGGCGAAAAAATAAAACTTTTGGGAGGTGTGAACGTCTCTTTTCCTCAAACTTCGGCTTTTAAAAATATAAGAATAGGTGCAGAAATGGGTGCCCCAGTTTATGAAAATTACAATGGAATACAAATGAACGAAAACCTGTCATTTGTCATAGGATTGAAATATTCAATTTTATAATTTGCACCATATATGAACAAGCGGTTATTACATAGTGTATTATTCTTCCTGTTGTTTACTGCTACTTTTTTTGCACAAACAATAGAAGTATGCAACTCATGTGAAATTTCAACAATTTCTCAAGCTGTTGAAAAGGCAAAACCGTTCGATACTATTAAAATAAAAAAAGGAACCTACAAAGAATACAACATAGGTATTACAAAGCCCCTAATAATAATAGGAGAGGGCAATCCTGTAATCGACGGGGATAACAAAGGTGAAATTATCACCATTCAAAGTGATAACGTAACTATTTATGGCCTTACGATCGTCAATGTTGGAACCAGTTATACTACCGATTATGCAGCTATACGGGTTGTTAAAAGTGAAAACTTCCTCGTTCAGAACAATACGTTGGAGCGGCTTTTCTTCGGAATTTATCTAGAAAAATCCAATCACGGAAAAGTATTGAATAACACCATCAAGGGCGATGCTGTTAATGAATATAATTCAGGCAACGGTATTCAATTATGGCATTGTAACAACGTTGAGGTTACTAATAATAGAATTCGAAATGTTAGGGATGGAATTTATTTAGAATTTTCAGACCAAATAGAGATAAAGAACAACAAAAGCACTGATAACTTACGCTACGGCTTGCACTTTATGTTTTCCAATAATGATACTTATACCAACAATTTATTTGAAAACAATGGGGCAGGAGTTGCGGTCATGTTTTCAAAATTTATAAAAATGTATGACAACGTTTTTAGAAAAAATTGGGGTACCGCTTCTTTTGGTTTATTGTTGAAAGAGATAAATGATTCAGAAATAAAAGGAAATATTTTTGAAGAAAACACGGTGGGTATCAATATTGAAGGCTCAAACCGTATTGATTATACCCATAATGATTTTAAAAGCAATGGTTGGGCCATAAAAGTTCGAGGTGCCTGTTATGCCAACACCTTTTCAAAAAACAATTTTCTATATAACAGTTTTGATATTTCTTATAACAGTAATATAAATGACAATGTGTTCGATAAAAACTATTGGAGCAATTACACGGGCTACGATTTGAATAAAAATGGAATAGGTGATGTGCCTTACAGACCCGTAAAACTCTTCAGCTACATTGTAAACCGTACGCCCGAGACCATCATCTTGTTGCGTAGTTTGTTTATTGATATCATTGATTTTTCCGAAAAAGTATCCCCGGTATTTACACCCGATAACCTTATGGATAACAACCCTTTATTGAAACCTATTGACCATGATTGAGATAGATGATTTACATAAAAAATTTGGTAAAAACGAAGTACTAAAAGGCATTGACCTTACTATAGATAATGGGGGGATATTTGCTGTTCTTGGACCTAATGGTTCTGGCAAAACAACCCTTATAAAAAGTATTTTAGGGATGATTGTTCCCAATTCAGGAACCATTAAATTAAATGGTACCTCTATTAAAAAAAGCTGGGAATACCGTAACGATATTGACTATTTACCCCAAATAGCCAACTTCCCAGGAAACCTGACCGTAAAGGAACTGATTAAAATGATAAAAGATCTACGCAGTACCAAACAGGCAAATGACGAACGGCTTATTGAGTTGTTTAAGTTACAGCCGTTCTTAGATAAAAAGTTGAACAACCTTTCTGGTGGTACCAAGCAGAAAGTAAATCTGGTACTTACTTTTATGTTTGATAGTCCTTTGGTTATTTTGGATGAACCAACAACAGGTCTCGACCCCATCTCGCATATTCGCTTAAAAGAGTTAATTACTGCTGAAAAGGAAAAAGGGAAAACCATTTTGATTACTTCTCATATTATGAGTTTTGTAGAAGAAATTGCCGATGAAATTGTTTTTTTGTTGGAAGGTAAAATCTACTTCCGTGGTAGTATTCCCGAGTTGAAAACCAAGACAGAACAACCCGATTTTGAACACGCTATAGCGTCCATGTTATCTTCAAGTTATGCTTAAAATATTAAAATATAGTTTTTTCGATTTAATGCGCAGCCGTTGGAGCTACGTGTACTTTTTGTTTTATTTATTATTAGGAGTTATGTTGCTGTTTCTTAATAATGACCTGAGTAAGGCAGTGATTACCTTAATGAACGTTATTATTGTACTGGTACCACTAATTGGGACCATTTTTGGGGTGATGTACTATTACAATTCTAAAGAGTTTACCGAGTTGTTGCTTGCTCAGCCTGTAAAGCGGAGCTCTATTTTTTTAGGACAGTATTTTGGTGTTGCCCTGTCCTTATCAATGAGTTTAATAATCGGTTTGGGATTACCTTTTGTGTTCTACGGAATTTTTAATAGCGGTGCTATTTGGGATTTTTCCTTACTGCTGGTTACTGGTGCTTTTTTAACACTTATTTTTACCGCCCTGGCTTTTGTAATTGCTTTGGCCAATGAAAACAAAATAAAAGGGTTTGGCTACGCCATTCTGCTTTGGCTGTTTATGGCTGTAATTTATGATGGTATCTTTTTAATGTCACTGGTTTATTTTGAAGAGTATCCTTTAGATAAATTTTCTTTAGTGGCAACTGTAATGAACCCGGTAGATTTATCGAGAGTGCTAATTTTATTAAAATTGGATATTTCAGCCTTGTTGGGTTATACAGGTGCCGTGTTTCAAAAATTCTTCGGAACCAGCTTCGGTTTTATACTTTCATCTTTAATGCTTACGCTTTGGGTTATTGTACCTACTTATTTTATTCAACGTATGGCAAAGCGGAAAGATTTTTAAAACCCTCTCTGCTTTTATAGAATCATTTAATAGTTGTTTAACAATTTATAGCCATCTTTTTTCAAAATAATTGTACTGATTTTTGTCATACTCTATACTTGTTATTCATACTAAATTTGTAGTAATTTTTAAAATAGCACCAAATGAGTGTTGATTTAGCAAAAGATATAGCCTTATTAAAAAGGAAAAAGAATGCCATAATTCTTGCTCACTATTACCAAGTGTCCGAAATACAAGAAGTTGCCGATTATGTGGGGGATAGTTTGGGACTTTCGCAAAAAGCTGCCGAAACTAATAAAGATATTATTGTTTTTGCTGGCGTTCACTTTATGGCCGAAACTGCAAAAATATTGAACCCAAATAAAAATGTTTTACTGCCCGATTTACTCGCTGGTTGTTCCTTAGCAGACTCTTGCCCACCAAGTGCTTTTCAAAAATTAGTAGAAACTCATCCTAATCATGTAGTAATAACCTATATAAATTGTTCTGCAGAAATAAAGGCAATGAGCGACCTTGTTTGTACGTCTTCCAATGCTGAGCAGATTGTTAATTCTATCCCAGAAGGAGTGCCTATCATTTTTGCACCCGATAAAAATTTAGGAAAATATATTCAGAAAAAAACGGGAAGGGAAATGTTACTTTGGGACGGATCTTGTATTGTACACGAAGCATTTTCTTTCGACAAATTATTGAAATTGTACCAAAAGCATCCCGGATCTAAAATTATTGCCCACCCTGAATCGGAATCTCATATTTTAGAAACTGCCAATTATGTTGGTTCAACAGCAGGAATGATTGATTATGTAAAAAAGAATCCTTCAGAAAAATTTATAGTAGCCACAGAAGCAGGAATTCTTCATAAAATGAAAGAACAAGTTCCACATACTTTATTAATACCAGCCCCAGCGGAGGAAGATAATACCTGCGCTTGTAGCGAATGTGCATTTATGAAAATGAATACACTGCAAAAACTTTATGACTGTTTATTGAACGAAACACCACAAATAGAAGTTAGGGAAACAATCAGAAAAAAAGCTATCCTGCCCATAGAACGAATGCTTGAATTATCTAAATAATATGATGAAAATCAATTTTCTTATTATTGGCTCTGGAATTGCAGGCTTGACCTTGGCGATAAAATTAGCAGAACAGTTTCCCAAGAAATCGGTTGTTATTGCTACTAAAGCCGGCGAATCGAACACTCGTTTTGCACAAGGTGGTGTAGCTGCTGTTTTGAACAAGGAGAGTGATTCCTTTCAAAAGCATATTAAAGATACTTTAAAGGCAGGAGATGGTTTGTGTAACCCCGAAATTGTCACAAAAGTAATTACCGAAGGTCCACAACGACTAATGGAACTTATGCAATGGGGAGCCCGATTCGATATGGATTCACAACAAAAATTACTATTGAGTAGGGAAGGAGGCCATTCTGAAAATAGGGTAATCCATTATAAAGATACCACTGGTCGCGAAATTGAACGAGCGTTGACCAAACGGGTACATCAATTGAAAAATATAAGGATACTATGTAATTATTTTGCAACTGACTTGATAACTGAACAGTTTCGAAACAGTATTGATGATAAATCAATATGCCGAGGTGCTTATATATTAAACCAAATAACAGGAGAAGTAAGAACAGTTATAGCTGAAACCACAACCCTCGCCACGGGCGGAATAGGACAGCTTTATACCCATACAACCAATCCTGATATAGCAACAGGCGATGGTATAGCAATGGCTTACCGTGCACAGGCAAAGATAAAAGGTATGGAGTTTATTCAGTTTCATCCCACGACCTTGCATGGAAAGACCAAGGGGATATCATTTCTTATTTCAGAAGCTGTTCGTGGGTTTGGGGCTATTCTTCGAAATAAGAATGGAGAACGGTTTATGGTACGCTATGACGGTAGGGGTGAACTTGCATCCAGAGATATCGTTTCCCGAGCAATCCATTCAGAAATGATACAATCAGGTGATGATTGTGTTTACTTGGACTGTACCCATCTAAATGAAGATAAGTTTAAAAAGCAGTTCCCTAACATTTATGAAACTTGTTTAAATAGAGGGTTTAATATTTTAAACGATTGGTTACCTGTAGTGCCTGCAGCTCACTATCTATGTGGGGGAATTGCGGTTGATGTTTTTGGACAAACCACCATCAGGAACTTGTTTGCCTGTGGGGAGTGTTCATATACAGGCTTACATGGTGCCAATAGGTTGGCTTCCAATTCACTTTTAGAAGCCTTGGTATTTGCCCAGAGCATTTTTAAATATCATGTAAACTTCTTGCCCGTCAAAAAGCAGTCAATTTCTGACATGAAGTTTTTCAGAAAACATTGGGTTTTCATTGATAATATTAAAAAAATTCGCTTTAATACAAAAACCATTCAGAGCTTAATGTCTAGTAGTGCTGGGATAGTGCGTAGTTATGATCAATTGGAAGAAACTAAAATAGAGCTTCATCATTTAGCAGAAGAAGCTGAAAGAATGTATACCTCAAATAAAATAGGTACAAGTTTGTGTGAATTCAGAAATATGGTGACCGTTGCACAGTTAATTGTCGACCAATCGTTGTTGAGAAAAGAAAACAAAGGTGGATATTATAATATTCAATTAGAAAATAAACATAAAAAAGAACTCGTATGAAAACGATACTAAAAAAATCTATAAAACCTGGTATGTCTTACAGTGAATACAACCTTTTGTTTAAACAATTAGTAGCAGAGGGAAGGACTACGGGAGAACCTTCAGAAGAAAAAATAAAGTACACCAAGTTGAATTTAAGCCGAAGCAAGCGTTTGGACAAAACAGCTATAATTGCGGATGCTTTTCAACCACAATTTAAAAACATTTGTGAAAAACAAACGTGGTTGGTTATTACTGAACCTTGGTGTGGTGATGCAGCACAAACCCTCCCATTTTTCAATAAAATAGCAAAAATATCAGAAAATATCGATTTGAAAATCGTTCTACGTGATGAACATCCTGAATTAATGGACCAGTTTCTTACCAATGGTTCCAAAAGCATTCCTAAATTAATTATTCTGAATGATCAATATGAGGTACTTGATAGTTGGGGCCCACGTTCGCAGACAGCCACAAAATTAGTAACCGATTATAAAACAGAACACGTACAATTGGATGATACTTTTAAGACACAATTACAGATTTGGTACAATAGAGACAAAGGAGCCTCTATTGTAAAAGAAATGGCTGAAGTAGCCAAAAAACTGTGCCCTAAAGAAGAGACAGTTTAACTAATTCTTTTAAACTGAAAAGTAAAAAGCCAACCTATTGCAAGTAACAGTATGACACTAGCTGCGGCTAGCCAAAAGGAAATATCGGGCAGAGATGGAAGGTTAAAAGCATTTATACTACCGCGGTAAAATATTAGGAATTCGGTTAAGATAAAACCTGCGAAATATAAAAATATTACAACTTTGGAAAGGACGAGCCACTTAAAATGCTGTAAAAATGCGACCAAAGCTACACTAACCAATCCAAGAAATATCCAGTGGAGGTAGCTGATTATGTAATCTATATTCCTAGAAATAATTTCAGCAGTTGTAGGAAATGAACCCATTAACTGAGCGGTCAATTTTATTACAAGACAAAATCCAGCAAATTTCAGTAACCAACCTGTTTGCTTTGATAGATGCTTTTTTAAAGTGGAGCGTTCCCACAAAATTTTTCCGTAAAGAATACTAAATGCACTTATTTGTAATCCCCCTCCGATGATTGCTAGCGCATTAAAAAACCAATGTGGCTGCATCCATAAAATAGAAATAAAAAAAGTCAATATAACACCAATATTTAATAGGTAGTAAAACCGTTTAAAATTTTTTTTCGAAAGGGTAACTTCATGTTCCTCAAATAAACGGAACAGAATTCCACACAAAGCAATCAAAAACCAACCATTGTATTGAAAGTGTAGGTAAAAATAAATAGCGTTATGATACCAAGGCGAAGTATTTCCTAATGTGGCCATTACTATTCCTACCACCCAAGGACCAATACTCGAAAGTACCATAAACCAAATTGCTACTCGTATTAATTTATATGATTGAAGTGATTTCAACTCTTTTGGGGTATACTTCAGAAAAAAGAAAGCAAACACATAAGTCGCAATTAAAAACAGTGTGGAAAAAATAATTGAGAACAAGGCATAACCGGTAAAGGGAAACGAGAATAGCATTCCTAAAATAGTTGCCTGTGTACCCCAAAAAAGATAGGTGTATTTTTTTGAAATACCGCTATCTTTTAAATAAAGATAATACAAAATGGTGGTCAATCCAGTATAAACCCAGCCCAATAAAGCAATATGTGAATGAGTGTGTACAATGTATCGATAGGTAATAGGCAATTCGGTTATTGCAAACAACCTAAGAGCAACTCCCATAATAGCAATCAGCACAAAATATCCAAGGGCAATGTTTATGTGTTTTTTATAAGAAATCATTATTTTAAAGAAAGTAAAATTAAGTTGCAATGGTAAAAGTATCGATGATTTATTGGTATGACATAAATCATAACTAAAGACTGAAAGGTTTTACACCTTTGCACTCCAAAAATAACGACAGATGAATCATAAAAACTTAAAGATAGTATATTCTCAAGAAGCAGTTTCCACCATACAATCTGGTGATCGGGTTTTTTTCCAAGGCGCTGCCATGACTCCAAATGTATTGATAAACAGCTTATGTGAACGGTATTCAGATTTAAAAAATGTTGAAATTGTACAAATTCATACCCACGGAGAAGCAAAATATTTAGAAGCACCCTATAATGAAGCCTTTCATTTAAATACTTTTTTTGTAGGAGGTAACGTACGAAAAGGTGTGCATAGCCCTTATGGTGATTATGTGCCGGTATTTTTGAGTGAAATACATTGGTTGTTTAGGCGAAATATTTTGCCATTGGATGTTGCTTTTATTCAGGTTTCTCCACCTGACCGACACGGATATTGCTCATTGGGTGCTTCGGTAGATATCACCTTACCAGCTATTTTAACAGCTAAAAAGGTTGTGGCACAAATCAACCCAAAAGTCCCTAGAACACACGGCGACGGAATTATTCATATAAAAAATATTGATTTGGCAATTGAAGTGGATGAGCCAATCCACGCATCCATAATTGAAAGCCCGACAGAAGTAGAAGCGATTATTGGTAAAAATGTAGCTGGCTTGATAGATGATGGTGCCACTTTGCAAATGGGTATTGGTAATATTCCTAATGCGGTGTTGAACAATTTAACTAACCATAAACGCCTGGGTATTCATACCGAAATGTTTAGTGATGGTATTTTGCCTTTGGTTGAGAAAGGTGTTATCACTGGGGAAAACAAAGAGATTAAAACTGGGAAGATAGTAACCTGCTTTGCAATGGGTACTCAAAAATTATATGATTTCATCGATGATAATCCCATTGTTCACTTTAAGGAAGCGGGATATACAAACGATACCGCTATTATTCGCCGAAACCCCAAAATGACTGCTATAAATAGTGCTATTGAAATTGACTTGACGGGTCAAGTATGTGCCGATTCTATAGGTACTTATCAATATTCAGGTGTTGGAGGCCAAATGGATTTTATTCGCGGAGCTTCACTCTCACCAGGGGGAAAACCCATTATAGCTATGCCTTCGGTAACCAATAAAGGAATTTCAAAAATAACCCCGTTCCTTAAAGAAGGTGCTAGCGTAACTACTACTCGAGCACACGTACACTATGTGGCAACAGAGTATGGGGTGGTCAACCTTTTTGGAAAAGGATTGGAACAACGAGCCAAAGCACTCATTACAATTGCCCACCCCGATCATCGTGAATCATTGGAACGGGAAGCAAATAAACGATTTCGGATCTAGATAGCAAGACGTATAAGTCAAGGCTATTCCATGCTTTTGTTAAATAAAGATAATTTTGTCCGAAATAGAATATCTTTACATAAACAAAAAAACTATGTTCTCTAAAGCTTGTGAATACGGTATAAAAGCTTCAATCTATATTGCTCTGCAATCAATACAAGGAGAGCGTGTAAGCTTAAAGAAAATTGCAAGGGAAATTAACTCTCCAGAAGCATTTACAGCAAAAGTATTACTTCAGCTTGCCAAAATCGATATAATAAAATCTAGCAAAGGTCCATCGGGCGGGTTTGAAATATCCAAAGATAAAATTGATACTATTATGCTGGCCGATATTGTTTTTGCGATAGACGGAAATTCTATTTATGAGGGGTGTGCTTTAGGTTTTGATACATGCAATGCTACTAAACCCTGTCCTATACACGATAAATTTGTGAACGTTCGGGAGGAACTTAAGAAAATGTTGCTAAACACAAGTCTTTACGAATTGGCAACTGGGTTAGAGGTAGGTCTAACTTTTTTGAAACAAAGAAAATCCTAAAAATAGTATGAATAAACCAAAACCCATAAAACGTCATGAAGCTTTAAAACCATTAAGTAGACAGCATCATTTTGGTTTGCTCTTTTCTTGGAAAATACGAAAAGGGTTTTCTAAAGATGTTTCCTTGGAACGGATGAAAAGCTATGCCAATTGGTTTTTTAAAACAGAAATAAAACCTCATTTTAATGCTGAAGAAAAACACATCTTTCCCATTCTAGGTAAAGAGGATGAAATGGTAAAACGAGCTTTAAAAGAACACCGCCGTATTAAAAGGCTGTTTAAAGACACCGAAGACCCCAAAAAATCCTTGAGTCTTTTGGAAGAAGAGTTACAGTCACACATACGTTTTGAAGAACGGATTCTGTTTAATGAAATACAAAAAGTAGCAACCCCAGAAGAACTGAAAACCATTGAAAAAATTCATATTAAAGATAGTTCCAATTCAGAATATTCTGACCCTTTTTGGGACTAAAATTCCGTAACTGATAATTGTCATTTTTTAAAATAGGGTTCAGTAGCACCTTTGCAATAGGTATAATGAGCAAATTTTAATTGAATGATAAACTGTTTCCATTGTGGGGATACGTGTTTAGACACTATTATTAAACACAAAGAGAAAGTATTTTGTTGCCACGGCTGCAAAACGGTTTTCGATATTCTCAACGACAGCAACCTTGGTTACTACTACGATCTGGACACCAATCCAGGTATTTCCCCACAAGAAATTGAAGGGAAATTCGATTTTCTTGATAACCCTGCCATTGTTGAAAAACTGTTGGAATTTGACAATAACACCACGCAAGTTGTCTCTTTTTTAATTCCATCAATTCATTGTAGTAGTTGTATTTGGGTATTAGAGAACTTGAACAAGCTAGACAAAGCAGTAAAAACATCCCAAGTCAATTTTCCTGAAAAAACAGTTCGTATCACTTTTTCCTCTGAAAATACTACGCTAAAAGAATTGGTTCTACTGCTTAGCCGTATTGGCTACGAACCCTATATATCACTTGAAAATTCAGAAAAGAAAGAAAAACATATTGATCGCAGCCTAATTTATAAGCTTGGCGTTGCTGGCTTTGCTTTTGGCAATGTCATGTTCCTTTCCTTTCCAGAGTATTTTGAAGTAGAAGAATTTTGGTTGGATCAATTTAAAAACATGTTTCGGTGGCTGATGTTTACTTTTTCAGTTCCAGTCGTATTCTATTCTGGTAGAGATTATTTTACTTCGGCTTATAAAGGATTGCGTTCTGGTATTTTGAACATTGATGTGCCCATTGCTATTGGTATTGCCGTACTCTTTATTAGAAGTACGATGGAAATTATCATGGATTGGGGCACTGGGTTTTTCGATAGCCTTACCGGTCTTATTTTCTTTTTATTACTCGGGAAATTTTTTCAGCAGAAAACGTATTCATACTTGTCTTTTGAACGAGATTACAAATCGTATTTTCCCATTGCTGTAACACGCTTATTGCGAAATAAAAAAAGTGGTGTTAGAGAAGAACAGGCTGAGGTATATAAAATTCAAAAAGGCGATCGATTGCTTATCCGTAACAACGAGCTTTTGCCTGTAGATGCTATTTTAATAAAAGGAAACGCGCTTATTGATTATAGTTTTGTAACGGGCGAAGCTGAGCCCGTTTCCAAACAAAGTGGGGATAAATTATATGCCGGTGGAAAGCAACAAAACGGGGTGCTGGAAGTAGAAGTGTTGAAACCCGTAGAGCAAAGCTATTTAACCCAGCTTTGGAGCAATGAAGTGTTTAGCAAAGATAAAACGGGTATTTTTCAATCGTTGACCGATAGTATTAGCAAACGCTTTACGGTGGCGGTATTGAGTATCGCCTTTTTATCCACTTTGTTTTGGATGGTGGTAGATCCTTCAAAAGCATTTAATGTATTTACCGCAGTATTGATTGTGGCTTGTCCTTGTGCTATTGCGCTTGCAGCACCTTTTACATTGGGTAATATGTTGCGCATTTTCGGAAGCAATAAATTCTACTTGAAAGAAGCTTCCATAATTGAACAAATGGCGAAAGTAGATACAGTCATTTTTGATAAAACGGGAACACTCACAACGAATCGAAAAAACACAATCACCTATGAAGGTATCGAACTTACTCAAATTGAAAGAGAACTTTTGACGAGTACCCTTCGGGCATCCAATCATCCCTTGAGCCGTTCCTTATACGCCATTTTAGATAAAAACAACATTCAAACCCTTGACGAATTTAAAGAAGAAGTAGGGAGGGGAATGTCAGCTTCATCAAAGAATGCAACTATAAAAGTAGGATCTTATGCTTTTGTTGAGAATACATCTGAAAAGAAGCAGATAAAAGACACTTCAGAAAAACAAAAGAAAACAACGGTTCATATTAGTAGCAACGAGCAATACAAAGGTTGCTATGTTTTTGAAAATGAATACAGAAATGGAGTTTCAGAAATCTTTGAAGCATTGGGGAAGGATACAGAAGTTATTGTCCTTTCTGGTGATAATGATGGTGAGCGCCAACGATTAGAAAACTTATTACCAAGTAATACCCAACTTATATTTAACCAAAAACCCGAAGATAAGCTTGAATTTATAAGCAAACAGCAACAAGCTGGAAAAACTGTCATGATGATTGGGGATGGCCTTAACGATGCTGGGGCTTTGAAACAGAGTGATGTTGGGATTGTTATTTCAGAAAACATCAATGTTTTTTCGCCTGCCTGTGATGGTATTTTAGATGCTACGGTTTTTAAAAACCTGGTACGGTATATTGATCTTTCCCATAAAGGGATTAAGGTTATTAAATGGGCTTTTCTGCTTTCATTACTATACAATTTGGTAGGACTTTCATTTGCGGTAACAGGTCATTTAAAACCCGTTATTGCAGCTATTTTAATGCCTTTGAGCAGTATAAGTATTGTTGTGTTTACAACACTTGCCACTCAATATATTGGTAGAAAACTAAGAATGGATATAAATAAGCAAAGCTGACGGATGTCATATTTTTTTTGTCGTCCCAAAAGTAGTTTTACACCATAATCAAGAATAGGTATGAGTATTATTTACGTGTTATTAAGCATTAGTGTTTTAGTGGCTATTATCTTTTTTATCGCTTTTATAATTTCGGTGAAAAGAGGACAGTATGATGATACCTATACGCCTTCGGTTCGCATGTTGTTTGAGGATGAGCTTGTAAAAGAAGAAACTTTCCATTTGGAGAAAAAAGAAAATAAAATCAATTCAAATAATTAAAAACCCTGCACCAATGCGGGAAGAAACACTAACTATTATGCAAACAGAGCAGTTTTATTACGATAACAAAATCGTAAAAAAGTTTGTCAATGCCACTATGTTTTGGGGTATTATTGGTATGAGTATTGGACTCTTACTGGCCTTTATGTTTTTATTTCCTAACATCACGGACGGTATTTCGTGGTTGAGTTTTGGTCGATTGCGACCATTGCACACCAATGCGGTGATTTTTGCTTTTGTAGGGAATGCCATTTTTGCTGGCGTGTATTATTCTTCTCAACGGTTGTTAAAAGCCAGAATGTGGAAAGATTGGTTAAGCAACCTTAACTTTTGGGGCTGGCAAGCTATTATTGTTGGGGCTGCAATTACACTACCGCTAGGCTATACCACATCAAAAGAATATGCTGAACTAGAATGGCCTTTTGATATAGCTATTGCAATTATTTGGGTTGCGTTTGGAGCCAACTTGATCGGTACCATTTTAAAACGAAGACAACGACATCTTTACGTTGCCATTTGGTTTTACCTGGCAACTTTTGTTACGGTAGCTGTTTTACATATTGTGAACAGTATTGAGTTACCTGTTAGTGCTTTAAAAAGTTATTCGTTTTACGCTGGAGTACAAGATGCACTTGTTCAATGGTGGTATGGCCACAATGCGGTAGCGTTTTTCTTAACGACGCCCTTTTTAGGATTGATGTATTATTTTGTACCCAAAGCGGCGAACCGTCCGGTATACTCTTATAAACTGTCTATTATCCACTTTTGGTCATTGATATTTATTTATATCTGGGCTGGACCACATCACTTGCTATATTCTTCTTTGCCCGCTTGGGCACAAAACCTGGGAGTAGCATTTTCAATTATGTTATTGGCTCCATCTTGGGGAGGTATGATTAATGGATTATTAACCTTACGAGGAGCGTGGGACAAAGTACGTACCGATCCAGTTTTAAAATTTATGGTAGTGGCTATTACAGGATATGGGATGGCAACTTTTGAAGGACCGATGCTTTCGCTTAAAAACGTAAACGCCATTGCACACTTTAGTGATTGGATTATTGCTCACGTGCACGTAGGGGCGTTAGCCTGGAACGGCTTTTTAACCTTTGGAATGGTGTATTGGTTAGTGCCAAAACTGTTTAAGACAAAATTATATTCTATTAAGTTGGCCAACACCCACTTTTGGGTAGGAACATTAGGTATTATCATGTACGCTTTGCCTATGTATGTTGCCGGATTTGTTCAAGCCTCTATGTGGAAACAATTTAATCCAGATGGAACGCTTACATACGGTAACTTCTTGGAAACAGTAGCCGAAATCATACCGATGTATTGGATGCGTGCCATTGGAGGAAGTCTATTTATCCTCGGTGCTTTCATAGCATTGTACAATATTATAATGACAGCTCGTAAAGGAAGCAAAGTAACTGATGAATTAGCTGAAGCTGCTCCCTTGGTAAAAGTAACCAAGCAACGAACTGCAAAAGAAGGCTATCATACCTGGTTGGAAAGACGACCAGTGAAATTAACCATTTTTGCTACTATCGCCATTTTGATTGGTGGTGCGGTACAGATTATTCCATCGCTATTGGTGGATGATTATGTACCCGTAATTTCAAGTGTGAAACCATATTCCCCTTTGGAGTTGGAAGGCCGCGATATCTACATTCGAGAGGGATGTGTTTCTTGTCATTCACAAATGGTACGTCCCTTCCGTAGTGAGGTAGAACGATATGGAGAATACTCTAAAAGTGGTGAATATATTTACGATCACCCGTTCCTATGGGGAAGTAAACGTACCGGCCCCGATTTACTTAGAATAGGGGGCAAGTATAGTGATAATTGGCACTTGAACCATATGTACGACCCCCAGAGTACTTCTTCTGGTTCTATCATGCCTTCCTATAAATGGTTGATAAATGCTGAATTAGATAAAAGTGATACAGAAGCTAAAATGGAAGCAATGGTAAGTTTAGGGGTGCCATATACCCAAGAAGAAATAGCCAATGCGCAACAATCAATGTTAAAGCAAGGAACCAAAATTGAAGAAAACCTATATAGTGACCCTGATTTTGCAAAAACATACGAAGCAGATAAAAAATATGCCGAAGAAAATGGAGAAGATTTTGTTGAAATGCGTGATAGGGAAATTGTAGCCATAATTGCATATCTACAACGCTTAGGAACCGATATTAAAGTAAAAACCGCTGAAAAAACTTCAGCACAAAACGACTAATCATGCTAAAATTCATTAAAGGAAACTTGGAAAGTATCGATGGAGTGGCAATATATCCCATCATATCGCTGCTTATTTTTTTCATCTTTTTTACAGTCCTGTTTTGGTGGGTATTCACAGCAAAAAAAGAACATATTAAAAAAGTCAGTAACATTCCCTTAGAGCTAACTATTGATAATGAAAAAAACGATAAAAACGAGCCATCATGAAAACAACAGCATCTTACTTAAGGGTTATAGGTATTATGACCCTGGCATTTTTGCTCATGGAATTTACAGTTGAATCCGGTGATTCTTGGGCGTTATTAAAATATCCAGTCATTTGGGCAGTATTGGGCTTGGTATTTCTATTCGCTATTGCCGTTGAAGTTATTTCAGAAACCTTAAAAAGTATTTTATTTAGGGGGCTGAGCGAAGAAGCGCAAGAAAGATATATTGCTTCTGAAGCATATAGAAAAGAAAACAATTGGTTTAAAAAAACCTACAAAAAGCTTTTGGCTAAAAAACCTATTGAAAAGGAAAGTGAAATTGTATTGGATCATAACTATGACGGAATCCGTGAGTTAGACAACGTTTTACCACCTTGGTGGTTATATATGTTTTATGCTACTATCATTTTTGCAGTAGTATATATGGTACGCTATCATGTTTTTGACGGTATTGACCAAGAGGAGGAATATGAAATTGCCGTAGCCGAAGCTCGGGCAGATATAGAAGAATATAAAAAAACAGCTAAAGATTTAATAGATGTAAACACTGTCGAGATCTTAACTGGAAAAGAAGATGTAGCTGCCGGAAAAACCATTTTTGAGGCTAATTGTATTGCTTGCCATAAAGTTGATGGTGGCGGTGGAATTGGACCTAATTTAACAGATGATTACTGGATATTGGGTGGTGGTATTAAAAATGTATTCAACACAATTTCAGAAGGTGGGCGTGATGGTAAAGGTATGGTTGCTTGGAAAACCGACTTAAAGCCTAGTGAAATGGCTCAGGTTTCAAGTTACGTTTTGAGCTTACATGGTACTACGCCTGTAGACCCTAAAGATCCTGAAGGCGACCTTTGGATAGACCCAAATGCCCCTGTGGAAGAAGTTGAGGTAAAACAGATTGACTCTACTAAAATTCAGATAAAGATAGAAGATCAGCCAGTAACGGGAGATGTAGTTGAAGATGAATAGCTTTTTAACCATTACGGATAAAATATTCTAAAGAATAAAAGGCCTTGTAAGTATAATAAAAGTAGAGCATTAGTGGATACACAAGAAAATGAATCATTTAGAGATAGTATAGGAACCATCAATGAAGAGGGGAAGCGCTCTTGGGTATACCCTAAAAAACCTTCAGGGAAGTTTTATGAGTATCGCAAATATGTGAGCTACTTTTTATTAGCTTTTTTGTTTGCAGCACCCTTTATAAAAATTAATGGCAACCAATTTCTATTGTTCAATATATTAGAAAGACGGTTCAATATATTCGGATTTCCATTTTGGCCACAGGATTTTCACTTATTTGTTATTTCAATGCTCATCGGCGTGGTTTTTATCATTCTTTTTACAGTGGCTTTTGGAAGGATTTTTTGTGGATGGATTTGTCCACAGACCATTTTTTTGGAAATGGTTTTCAGAAGAATTGAATATGCTATTGAAGGTGACAGGGGAAAACAAATTAGGTTAGATAAACAAGTTTGGAATGCCGAAAAGATTAAAAAGAAAGGGTTAAAGTGGTTTATCTTTTTTATCATTTCATTTTTAATTGCAAATATTTTTCTAGCCTACATTATAGGGAGTGATAAATTACTGGAATATATACTGGAAGGCCCAACTGAAAACTGGAATACCCTTATATCCTTAACTATTTTCACGGGTGTATTCTATTTTGTATTTGCTTGGTTTAGAGAACAAGTGTGCATTATAGCGTGTCCCTACGGAAGGTTACAAGGTGTGCTTTTGGATAATAAAAGTATTGTCGTGGCCTATGATCATAAACGGGGTGAGAAAGAAGAAGGAAGAGCAAAATTCAAAAAAAATGAAGATCGAGAGGCTTCCGGAAAAGGAGATTGTATTGACTGTTTTCAATGTGTACACGTTTGTCCAACGGGTATCGATATTCGTAACGGGACACAACTGGAATGTGTAAACTGTACTGCCTGTATTGATGCCTGCGATAGCATTATGGAAGCTGTGAATTTACCACAAGGATTGATTCGGTATGCTAGTGAAGAAAATATTGAAAAGAAAACAAAGTTTAAGTTCACGCCCAGATTAAAAGGGTACACGGCCGTATTATTCATTTTAATTGGGGTATTGGCTGGTATGCTTTTTCTTCGCAATGATGTAGAAGCGCGTGTATTAAGACTTCCTGGGCAATTATATGAACACAAAGACAACAATATGATCAGTAATGTCTTCACTTTTAAATTAATTAATAAAACAACTGAAGATGTAGAAAGTGTCCATTTTAAACTACTTTCCCATAAAGGAACTATTAAGTTGGTTACACACGACGATTTCCAAGTACCCAAACAAGGTCTGGCAGAGGGGACATTGTTTATTGAAATCAATGGTAGTGCTTTAACTGGTGATAAAGACAAGGTTAAAATTGGGGTTTATAGTGGAGATAAATTGATAGAAACAACCACAGCTACCTTTTTGGGGCCGAGAAGTTATAAATAGAGATTAAAAACTCATTTTAAGAAACGAATGTTATGAAAATAAATTGGGGAACAGGAATTGTAATTGGTATCGCAGCCTTTATTTGCTTTATCATGTTTTTTGTGATAAAAATGAGTACCAACGATAAATACAGCTACGATTTGGTAGTAGAAGAGTATTACAAAAAAGAACTCGCATTTCAGCAAGAAATCGATGCCGAGGAAAACTTAAAATTGTTAACCGAAAAAATAAAAGAGGAAAGAACAAACGAAGGTTGGTTGTTTTCCTTTCCAAAAGAAATAAACCTTGACAAAGTTTCGGGTACAGTGTTCCTATACAGACCGTCCAACAAGCAACTGGATTTTCAATTTCCATTGAAATTTTCCGGTTCAAATTTGCTCATACCTAACAAGCGATTGGTGGACGGTCGTTGGAACATAAACATCGCTTGGGATTACGAAGGGAAAAAGTATTTATTTAAAAAAGAAATATTGCATTAAATCACTCTTTGTTTTGCCGTTCCTATGGAAAGTAGAGAGGTTAATCAACAAAAATGGTACTATCAGCACTTATATTCGGTTTATTAGGGAGCTTTCACTGTGTGGGAATGTGCGGTCCTATTGCGTTCTTATTACCAGTTGATCATAAAAAACCAGTACGAAAAGCGGGACAGATATTTCTGTATCACTTCGGAAGGGTTTTCACATACTCAATAATCGGACTTTTGTTTGGTATGTTAGGAAAAAGTTTTTACCTCTTCGGGATGCAACAACAATTAACCATTGCAATTGGTGTGTTAATGATTATTGTGGTTTTGCTTCCATATAAAACGTTTCAGAAATACAATTTTTCAAAACCGCTGTTCAAGTTTATTTCAAAAGTAAAAAGTGAATTAGGGGTTGCGTTGAAAAGGAAATCACCTGATACGTTTTTAACCATTGGGTTCTTGAATGGTTTTTTACCCTGTGGTCTGGTATATATGGCTGTTTTTGGAGCCATTGCTTCTGGTAATGCCTTACAAGGCAGTTTATATATGGCTTTGTTTGGAATAGGAACCATGCCGCTAATGACCACTGCAATTTACTTGGGAAATTTCTTGAATCTACAAGTTAGACAACGTATTCGCAAAGCTATACCAGTGTTTGTGGTGCTTATTGGCTGTTTGTTTATTGTAAGGGGAATGGGGCTGGGAATTCCGTATGTTTCACCCAAACCCGCCGTAGAAATGGTACACCCCAATTATAATTGTCACGCTGTTTCAGAAAACATGAATACTGAGTTAATTACTAATCAATAAAATTTATCAATTATGTTTAATACAATCATACCATTAGTGGACTGGGGGATGGGAACCATAATCATAGGGGTTTTTGCCGTCGTCTGTATAGTTCTTGTTCTACTTGTTTTCAATATGGTTAATAGCGGAAAAAAGAAAAAATAATCAGCAGTCATTATTTAACTAACTATCCAAATTAAAAAGGGAAGTCGAATTAATTTTCAACTTCCCTTTTCTACTAAACCAAACTTTAAGTGTAAGCTAGTCAGGCTTCTACTTAATTCCTTAATTCTTTTTCCAATTTTAATGCTTTAGGATGCAAAATGTTGTTTTCTAAGTGGATATGTGTATGCAAATCTTGCTCAAACTCTTCCAGCTTATCATATAAAGCTCTAAATGTATTACAGGCATTTTCTGGCGGTGTATAATCATTAGTTAGACGGGCAATTTCCTTACAAATGTCACCGGCATTTTCATGCTCATCTTCCATCATAGCAATAGGATTTTCTACAGTCCTAAAATGAGGAACATCTAATGAAAGTCCTTCTTTTTCACTAAGAACCATTTTTCTTATAAACGGAAAAAGTATTAACTCTTCCTTTTTCATATGTGCAGAAAGTTCTTTAGAAAGTTCAATGAAAAGTTCACGAATTTCTATTAATTCTGAATAATGATGACCGTGTACTTTTGCCACTTTTTCTGCATATTGAAGTAACAGGGGAATATTTTCTTCAACATACAAATGATGCACGGAAACGATGTGGTCTACCAAAACATCCAACGGCCAATTTATATAATCGTAATTTTCTTCAACTTCTATATCAAAATGGCGAAGTTCTTCAGCTAAAGTTATATAATCTATCCCTTTTTTTTCACACGCTTTTTGTACTGTTACCCCTCCACCACAGCAAAAATCGATTCCGTATTTTTTGAATATGTGAGAGGTTTTAATGTTTTCGGCAACAATATCGGCTATTGTTTTTTCTTCTGTTATGCTCATAATTATTAGTTTTTATTGTTATACAGTCATTGAAAATAATTGTGTTTCAGGTTGTTTTCGTTGTAATAATAGATCGAAAGCCATGCATACATTTCTAACAAACGGGCGTCCTTTTTCTGTAATATAAAGCGCATTGCTTTCAATTTCAATTAAGCCATCCGTTTCCATTTCTTTTAGGTTTATCAAAATATCCGGAAGTTTTGTAAACCAGCCCTCTTTATTGCTCCAAGAGGTTTTTAATTTGCACATTAGGTTTAGAATATGCTTTCTTATGATTAAGTCTTCTTCAGTAAGAATATGACCACGATACACAGGTATTTTTCCTTCATCTACCATCTGTTGGTATTCTTCTACGGTTTTTACATTTTGAGCAAAACTGTACCAACTATCACTAATGGACGAAACGCCCAGACCGATCATAGTTTGTGTTTTTGATGATGTATAGCCCATAAAATTACGGTGTATGGTTTTGGTTTCAATAGCCTTATAAAGACTATCAGTTTTTAAAGCGAAATGATCCATTCCTATTTCTACATAACCAGCTTCAAGCAACATTTTTTTGCCAATTTCGTATTGCTCTCTTTTCTCTGAAGCAGAAGGAAGGTCTTCGTCCTTAAAGCCACGTTGTCCGTTACCTTTTATCCATGGTACATGTGCATAGCTGTAAAAGGCAATGCGATCTGGCATAAGTTCTTTGGTACGTTCAATGGTATGTATAATGTGTTCTTTTTTCTGAAATGGAAGTCCAAAAATAATATCGTGCCCCACAGAAGTGTACCCAGCTTTTCTTGAATTTTCTGTCGCTTTTTTCACGTTCTCGAAGGGCTGGATACGGTGAATGGCTTTTTGTACCGTTTCATTATAATCCTGCACGCCAAAGCTTACCCGGTTAAATCCCAGTGAGGCAAGCATGTGTAAATGTGCTTCGGTGGTATTATTTGGGTGACCTTCAAAACTTAGTTCTGCTTTTTTAGCTTTTATGGAATGTTCAAAAATTCCGTTGAGCAATGTCTTTAAATTTTCAGCAGAAAAAAAAGTAGGTGTTCCTCCTCCTAAGTGCAACTCTTTTATAATGGGTTTTTTATCAAACAGTTGTTGATACAACTTCCATTCTTTTAAAACCGACTGCAAGTATGGGGTCTCAACCTCGTGGTTTTTTGTAATTCGTTTGTTGCATCCACAAAATGTACATAGACTTTCACAAAAAGGTAAATGAATGTAAAGGCTTATTCCTTCGGTACCATTACTCTCTTTAAAGCTCTTTTGCAAGGTTTTTCTCCACCCTCTAAGTGAAAATGATTCGTTTTTCCAGTAAGGGACAGTTGGATAGCTTGTATATCTTGGTCCCGCAACATTATATTTTGAAACTAAAGAAGACATTATAGTTTTTCATTTAAAATAATCCGTTACCCAGAATTATTAGTGCATTAACGAATATGCTTATCATTAATAATTTAAATACTAATTCCGCTTTTTGTAGTGTAAGAATAGAGGCATTGTGAATACTACAAGTAGCTACACTTACAAAAACAAGAATCATTTCAAGTATTCCGTTTCCGTTCATTAAAGAAGTCATCACGGCAATTGAACCAATACAAGTGGAAAGAATAATCCCTAGTACAGAGTTTGCCATATAATTTTTTGAAAAGTCCTGATTTAATTTTGCGTATAGAGTCATAACTGTATGTTTTAATTTCGATTCAAAATTACGATATACAGTTGGGTAAGAATATGATTTAAATCAGGTTGCAGTTTTTTATAATATATACTTATTGAGAAAATAAGACTATTATAAAGTATTAAGTAAGTTCAATGAAAAAATTATGTTCTCATTATTAAACTTAGGTAGGTAAAGAGCTACCCTGTTTTAACTATAAATGTAGTTTCTGTTTTATCAAAAGCCAGTAAAACACCACCCAATTCACCACCTAAAAATGAAAAAGCCCGTAAACACTGCGTTTACGAGCTTTTCAGCGGAGAAAGAGGGATTCGAACCCCCGGAGGTGTGACCCTCAACAGTTTTCAAGACTGCCGCATTCGACCACTCTGCCATTTCTCCAAGTGTCTCATTGGGTATTCCCCAAATGCGAGTGCAAATATAACATCCTTTTTTTATTTTGAAAAGGCTTTTTTTAATTTTTAAAAACAAAGTTTCATAAAAAGGAATATTTCATACTGTAACATCAAATAAAGCAAGCAGATAAGCGCTAACATTATTTTTTTATAAACTTTTTTGAAGACACTTTTTTATTGTCTTCAAAAAGACCAATTTGGTAGATTCCAGATGATAAAAATGAAACATTGATATGTTTGTTTTCTTGAAGTTCCATGGTTTTTATAATACGTCCTTGCATATCGGTTATGGTAATGTGTGTTATATCTTTAAAACGACCTGTGCTTTCAAGGGTCAAGTTGGTATCTACAGGGTTTGGGTAAATTGTAAAATTCGCGGCCTCCACATCTGTAACACTTAACGGAAGTTCTTCAAGTGCTAATAATGGACCTCCTCCAACTGTAGTGGCAAAGAGGCCAAAATCAGGTCCGTCTGAATTTTGTGAAGGGTCCATAAAGCCAGAAGCTATAACCGTTAAGGCAGCACCTTGTGAACCTGAAGATTGCAAGGGTGCTAAGTATCTTTTAAGTGTTGTGCTTTGGTCTGCGTTAGTTACATCTATGGTATAATCTGCTGTTGGTAAATCAATATACCCTTGAAAGTCAGGGTAGGCAAGATCATCTATTAATGTTCCTAATTCTTGTCCAGTTTCAACAATATCGAAAGAAGGGGAATCTGTAGAACCATTGTGAACCAACACTTCTACATTTTCAGAGTTTTCGGCTACTTCTTTGGCCATATTAAATGTGTCAAAGGATAATGGTGGTGAAGGATCATATCCCGTCTCGTTGGCAATACCATTTGCAATAATTATAACCGTCTCATCACTTTCAAAAACAAAGGTCTCAGTAATAACGGCATCATCAACACTGGTACTATTTCCGGGCGCTACTGCAACTTCAGCAGGAAAGCCTGAAGGAACATCCATAAATTCAGTTGCGTTTCTAAAAGGGAAATCATCAAAAGCCAAGGTACCGTTTAGATATACATCAACTTCAGATAATAACGCATCTGCAGAATTGTGTACAACTTGTACGCGCGCAGTTTGTGAAAACGTTACAGTAGAAAATAATACGGTAATACCTAAAAGTAGAATTTTTTTCATAATCTCGATTTTAGTTAAATGTAAGTATAATTTAGCATTTTACTAAAAATGAGTCATAATTACCTGTTATAAGCTTACTTATCAATAATCGCAATCGGCTTTTTGTCAAACCCAACGGCAACAAATGTAAAGAATCCTGTTACTGCCTTATCTCGCTGATAGCTGTACATATCTTCCATGAAAATGTCCACTTTTACCACACAACTGCTTTTTCCTACGGAATCAACCCGGGCGATTAATTCTACAATAGTACCCTGCGGAATCGGGGTTGTAAAGTCTATTTTATCGGTAGAAACAGTTACTACACGTTTACGCGAAAAGCGGGTGGCACAAATAAAAGAAGCTTCATCCATTAGCTGAAGGGCGGTTCCGCCAAATAGGGTGTCGTAATGATTGGTAGTGTTAGGAAATACGGCTTTACAAATTCGGGTTTCACTTTTTTCGATTAAGGCTTGTAATTCAGGCATAAAAAAGGTTTTTAGAGGTATTGTGTTTAGTTATCAGTTCGTTTGGTAGATTTTAGCTAGCTATTGTTACTTTTGCAGTACAAAGGTAACTTCATTTATGGCAACAGATATCATTGATAGATTAAAATGGCGATATGCGACTAAAAAGTTTAATTCAGAAAAAATTCTTCCGAAGAAAACACTAGAGCAACTTAAAGAAGCCTTTAATTTAACAGCAACCTCGTATGGCTTGCAACCGGTAACGCTTGTAATTGTAAAAGATAAAGAGAAACGTAAAAAGTTACTGCCACATAGTTGGGACCAACATCAAGTGGTTGACGCCTCTCATTTGCTAGTTTTTTGTGTGGAAGAAAAATTAAGTCCTGAGTATATTCAGAAATATTTTAAACGGGTAAAAACCATACGCAATACCCCAGATGAAATATTAAAACCATTTGAAGAATTTTTATTGGATTCGTTTGAAGAACAATCTTCCGATGAAATACGAACTTGGGCTACCAACCAAGCGTATTTGGCTTTAGGAAATTTATTGACCGTATGTGCCGCAACGAATATTGATGCCTGTCCCATGGAAGGCTTTAATCCAACAGAATATGACCGTATTTTAGGCCTAAAAGAAAAAGGACTGACTTCCGTTTTGCTACTTCCAGTAGGGTATCGGGATGAAACCGACTTTATGGCTAAAGAAAAGAAAGTACGAAAAGATATGAAGGATGTGATTATTGAATTATAAACTTCATTTTAAAACATAAAAAACCCGGACATGTCGTCCGGGTTTTTCAATATATAGTAGTCTAAAAGTTATTTTATCTCAACAACTTCAAGTTCGAATGTCAAATCTTTACCTGCAAGTGGGTGATTGGCATCTACTACAATGCTATCTTCTTTCACTTCAGCTACACGTAACTGACGCTCAGAACCATCAGGGTTTTTAGCCATAAGGCCCATCCCAACTTCTGGTTTTATTTCTTCAGGAAGGTTTTCCTTAGAAACTTCTTGGAAAAGCTCTTTTTGAACATCACCGTAGGCTTCTTCTTTAGGAACATTCACTGTTTTTTTCTCGTTCACTTTCATATCAACAAGCCCTTTTTCGAAACCTGGAATAAGCATACCTTGTCCCAAAGTAATCTCTAAAGGTTCTCTTTCCAACGAACTGTCAAAAACTTGCCCGTCTTCCAGCTTACCTGTGTAATGTACTCTTACTGTGTCTTTTTCCTTTACTGTACTCATAAATTTGATTTATCTAATTATCAATTGTTTATCAAGCTGCAAAACTAAGGGATAAATGCCTAAATGAAGAAGAATCCCCAATAAATCCGCCTATTTGGGATAAGCTTAACACTTTTTTGCTGAAATATTACTTCCAAGACATTTTCTGAAGCCGAACAGCATTTAAAATAGCCAATAATGCTACCCCAACATCGGCAAAAACTGCTTCCCACATGGTTGCCATTCCACCGGCACCTAATGCCATTACGATTGCTTTTACAATAAATGCCAAGGCAATATTTTGCCAAACAATATGTCGAGTTGATCGGCCAATTTTTATAGCGGTTGCAATTTTTGATGGCTGATCGGTTTGTATAATTACATCGGCTGTTTCTATAGCTACATCACTACCCAAACCACCCATAGCGACACCCACATTGCTGGTTGCCAATACTGGCGCATCGTTTATGCCGTCACCTATAAAAGCGACTTTGGTACCTACTTGTTGTTTTAGTTTTTCTACCTCATTCAGTTTATCTTCGGGCAATAACCCGCCTTTTGCCCAATCTATTCCTAATTCTGTTGCCACTTGTTGGGTAATGGAATCTTTATCCCCAGAAAGCATAATAATCTTGGAAATGCCAGCTTTTCGAATCTTTTCAATAGCAGCGTGCGCATCCTCTTTCAATTCATCTGAAATAACAACATAACCTGCAAAGTTGTTTTCTATAGCGATCATTACAATAGATTCTACAATCGTTTCTGTTTCCGAAGGCACAGCAATGTTATGCGATTGTAACAACGAAGCATTCCCTACCAACACTTCTTTGCCGTTTATCGTTCCTTTCAGTCCTTTCCCGGCTACTTCAGAAACATTGGTCGCTTGTAGTTTTACTTCTTTGTCGTTGTATGCTAAAATAGCTTTGGCAATTGGGTGGGTAGATTGTTCTTCCATCGCCATGAGGTAGGGCATCATTTCCTCTTCGGAAATGTTAGAAGTTTTAATTTCTTTTATTTTAAAAACCCCTTTGGTAACGGTTCCCGTTTTGTCCATTACCACGGTATTCACTTTCGTGACGGCATCTAAAAAGGAAGCACCTTTAAATAGAATACCGTGTCTGGAAGCAGCACCCAAGCCACCAAAATATCCTAACGGAATAGAGATAACCAACGCACACGGACACGAAATAACCAAAAAGATCAGTGCACGATATAGCCAAACTTCAAATATATATTCTGAAACAAAAAAGTAGGGTAGTAGGGTAAGTCCAATCGCTAAGAACACAACAATTGGCGTGTATACCCGTGCAAATTTCCGAATAAACAATTCAGTCTTTGATTTTCGAGCGGTAGCGTTTTGTACCAGATCTAAAATACGAGCAATGGAACTGTCTTTGAACTCCTTGGTGGTTTCAATCTCAATAACACCTTCCAGATTAATACTCCCTGCAAATACGGCTTTGCCTTTTTTAATGGAACTCGGTTTACTTTCCCCCGTAAGCGCTGCGGTATTGACCGATGCTTTTTCAGAAAGCAATACCCCATCCAACGGAATTTTCTCTCCAACACGCACTTGCACGGTTTCCCCAACTTTTACGGTATCGGGCGGTACCGAAACAAAATCGTTAGTACGTTTTACCAACGCTTCATTAGGTCGGACGTCCAACAAGGCTTTAATGTTTCCTTTGGCTTTCTTTACAGCAGCTCCCTGAAATAATTCCCCCACCGCATAAAACACCATCACGGCAACGCCTTCAGGATACTCTCCAATGGCGAAGGCTCCCATGGTGGCAATGGACATCAATAAGAATTCTGTAAAGAAGTCCCCGTTTTGGATACTGACCCATCCTTGTTTTAAAACAGGTAGGCCTACGGGTAAATAGGCAATGACATACCAAGCGATGCGCACCCAACCGGTAAAGAAAGAAATTTCAAAATAGTCTAAACAAATACCAACTACCAGTAGTATAAAACTAAATATAGCCGGAATGTAAGTTATGAAATCTAAAGCGCCGCCTTCATGATTATGACCGTCATTGGATGTGTGTTCGGGCTCATCGTGTGCACAACAAGCGGCTTGAGGTTTACAAGTATTGGGATTTTGCTTCATAGCCTAAATAGGTTTTTCTATTTAATTTTAGTGCAATATCCCCATAATTATAGTGCAATGGAAGTGCATTAACTTCCGCTGCAACCGGAACAGATACCTTTTACCACCAAATTAACATCTTCTGCTACATAGCCATCGGGTAAGCTGATCTGTGGAATCTTATGTTCGGTCAAGCAAACGGTTTTGTCGCAATTGCTACAATGAAAGTGTAAGTGTAGGTCGTTCTCTATTTCACAATTACAGCCTGGTTCACAAAGCGCATATTTTGAAATCCCCGTACCATCGTCTATTTGATGTACAATTCCCTTCTCTTCAAAGGTTTTCACGGTTCTATACAGCGTAGTTCGGTCTGCTTTGGTGAAAGCAAGCTCAATATCGGTCAAGGCTACGGCAGTATTCTGCTTCGCCAATTGTTGATACACCAGCGTTCGCATCGCTGTTGGACGGACTTCTTTATCGGTTAACTTTTTATCTATTTCGTTCATTTTTCTATTTTTTAGCAACTAAAAAACCACTTTGTCTGGTTGAGCGCAGTCGAAACCTATTTGAGCCGGAATCTTAGTAATTCTCGACTTTAGTTTATCCTGAGAGAAGCCGAAGGGCTCGAATAGACAGTTAAATGTAATCATAATACAAACTTTTTCATTATAATCCTAATGACTATGCCCGGCCTCTCCCTTTTTCCATTCGGCTAATAGGTAATACGCATTATTAAAAGCCAATTGGGTGTCTGGGGTAATCGGTTTTAAAAAATTGACGGCTACCCATTCGCCATCTTTGGCGCCGGTGGTGATTTCTACCGGCTTTAAACTCCAAGCATCGCCTTCTTTTTCTACGGTAAAAGCATACTTTTTATCCCCGTCGGTACCAATGGCACTTTCTGGTAAGGCTTTTGTTTGGCTTTCATCAGTCTGTATACGACCTTGAATATACATACCAGGAATTAAATGTCCTTCTTTGTTTTCTATTTCGGCATGTACGTGTAACGCTTTTGGGTTCTCTTCAAAGGTTTGCCCTACGGAATAGATCACAGCCGACAATTCTTTACCCGGAATGGACTGTACATTAAACGTAACGGTCTGTCCCTTTTTTATTTTGTACACGTCTTTCTCAAACACCATAAGGTCTGCGTGTACGTGATGGGTGTTGACGATCTCAAACAGATTCGTTTGTGGGTCTACATATTGTCCGGTCTTTACCTTTACTTTTTGTACCGATCCTTCTATGGGGCTTCGTAGGGCTACGCGTTGGTAGATGGTGCCTTTTTCTACTCCGGTAGCGCTAATGTTCAATTGCTGTAGCTGTGCCTTTAAGCCTTGTACTAAACTTTTTGCGGCTTGGTATTGGGCTTCCGTTTTTTGGAAGTTCATCCCTGAACCTACGCCTGCCTCGTATAGTTTTTGTTGCCGTTCGTATTCTTTTTCCAGAAACTGACGATTGCTATACGCATCTAAATACTGTGTTTGCTTCTCGATAATGTTGGGGTGTGATAGATAGGCGAGTATCTGTCCTTTTTTCACTTCATCTCCTTCTATGACTTCTATGGAAACCACATTGGCGCCCACTACCGAAGTGACCATTGCTTCGTTTTGTGGCGGTACTTCCAGTTGACCGTTTGCTTCTACAAAACCAGTCATTTTACGGTCTTGTAGGGTATTGGTCTCCATTTGTAAGGCTTCAAGCTGTTGTGCCGAAAGCATCACTTCTTCTACGTGTGGCTTTTTGTTTGCTGTTTCTTCTGAAGTAGTGTTCCCTTCAGATTTGGTATTCGAATCTCCGCAAGAAGCTAAACTCAAAGCAGTGATTACGAATAGACTTAATATAGGGTTTATAACTTGTTTCATAGTCTTAATTATTAAAATAGTGTAGTTGAAATACAGATTGTAAATAGTTGTGTAACGCCTCGAGTGCGTCCATTTCAGTTTGTATGGCATCGCGCATCAATTGCGTAAATGCGGCATAGTCCACTGCGCCTTCTTTATAGGCCAATAAAGCGCCTTTTCGTTGCTCCTTGGCGAGCGGCAAGGCTTCTTCTTTATAAAAAACCCACGAGGCTTCCCATTTCTGAAAGGTCTGCACCGCTTGTTGATAGGTGGCTTCTATCTGTTGTTTGTTGAAAGCAGCTTGGTTTTTAGCAATTTCCGTTTCTATTTTGGCAGCCTTTGCTTTGCTACGTTCGGTGCCTGAAAACAGCGGAACGGATATTCCAGCCTGATACCGGTAAAACCCAGTCGATCCATTTACCTTTTGTAGGCCACCTTGTAGGTTGAGCGTCGGTAACAAATTAGCGCGGGCGGCTTTGTAATCGGCTTCAGCGGTTTTTATTTGTTGTTCGGAAAGCTGTAATTCGGGATGTTTCTCAATTGTTGCTGAAAGCTGTTGCATCCCCAGTTCGCCTACTTCAAAGGTGTCAGGGACCGTGTAAAAGGTATCGGACACCAACCAGAGGTTAAGCTGTTGTAAGGCAATTTGATAATCACTTAACGCCTGTTGTTTTTTATTGGTAATCTGCAATGCTTGATTCTTCGCTGAAGCATACTCCAGTTTCGAAATCGCTTCTACCTCATAGTTGAGCGATACAGCTTCTGCAAAGCGGGTGTAAATGGAATCTAATTCCTTATACAAATGATACTTCCGCTTTTCCTGAAAGGCTTTCGACCATGCTTCTTTTACTGCTTGAGCGACTTGTAATTCCGATAACTCCAAAGCGGTTTCAGCTAACGCGATGTGTTGCTTACGCTGTTTATTCTTAGCACCAATACCCAGCAAGTCGATGCCTTGTTGCCCAATACCTACCGTAGTATAGACGCCTCGTTCTTCATTGATCTCTTCGCCACTGGTAAATATGGTTGTCTTTCCGAAGTCATACGCCGCACCTTTCATAGCGGTTTCCCGTTCGATCTCTAGCTGTTTCTGTTTTAACAACGGATAGTTCTGCTGCGCGGTTTCTACTGCTTTTTCCAACGTAATCGGTAACAGGTCGGTGGTTGGATTTGTTTCGGTTTCTGAAATTTCCTGTGCGTAAGTAGGCACAAAAGCTGAACTTCCTAACAAGCCTACAATCAGCAAGGTAGTTGCTAGTGCTGGTTTTTTCATAAGTTTTCGTTCTTTTCGTCTTTCTATCCATTGGTAACAAATAGGTAGAATAAACAAGGTTAATAGGGTAGAGGTGACCAAACCACCAATGACCACTGTTGCCAAAGGTCGTTGTACTTCCGCGCCGGCAGATGCTGATATCGCCATCGGTAAAAATCCTAAGATATCGGTAAAGGCGGTGAGCATAATGGGGCGGATACGCCGTTTGGTTCCTTGTATAATGCGGTCTTTTAAATTGGTGACGCCTTCTTCTTTCAGTTCATTTAAACCACTAACCATGACCAATCCGTTTAAAACGGCAACCCCAAAGAGGACAATAAACCCGACCCCTGCCGAAATACTAAATGGCATATCCCGTAACCACAACGCAAAAATTCCGCCAATGGTTGCCATGGGGATGGCGAGGTAGATCATCACTGTTTGCGGGAACGACTGCAAAGCAAAGTAGATTAAAATAAAGATCAAAATCAAGGCAATGGGTACCACCGTTTGCAGCTTGCTACTGGCTCGCTCCAGATTTTCAAAAGCGCCGCCATAGCGTATAAAGTAACCCGGCGGTAATTCAAACTCGGCATCTAACTTATCTTGAATGTCTTTTACTACCGATTTCACATCGCGGTCCCGAATATTGATCCCCACATAGGTACGTCTGTTAGTGTTATCCCTACTAATCTGCATCGGGCCGGGTTCGTAGCTTATCTTGGCTAGTTCGCGTAAGGGTATTTGTGAGCCATTGGGAATGTTGACATACAGGTTTTCAATATCCGAAATATTGGTTCGGTTTTGTGCTTTTAGGCGTACTACCAGATCGAAACGTCTTTCCCCTTCAAAGATGACTCCTGCTGTACCGCCTGCAAAAGCGGCTTGTACGGTATTATTCAACGTATGGATGTCTAAGCCGTATTGTGCCAACTTGTTTCGGTTGTAGTCAATAGTGATTTGTGGCAGGCCATCGGTGGCCTCCACTTTCATATCGGCTACGCCGGGGATGTCACTAATGAGTTTCCCCATTTCTTCCGCTTTACTGGCGAGGATATCCAAATCTTCCCCAAACAACTTAATCGCGACATCTTCCCGAACGCCAGTAAGCAATTCGTTAAAACGCATCTCGATGGGTTGGGTAAACTCAAAGTTAACACCGGGCACTACGCTGACGGCTTCCTTTATTTTATTAACCAGCTCTTCTTTCGAGTTCGCTGAGGTCCATTCATCGGTAGGTTTCAGAATGACGAAGACATCGGCAATATCCATCGGCATGGGGTCGGTGGGGACGTCGGCTACGCCTATTCGGCTAATGACGTCTGTGGCTTCGGGAAACTGCGCCTTGACAATACGTTCTACCTTGGTCGTGGTCTCAATACTTTCTGAAAGCGAACTTCCGGGTTTTAAGATGGCGTGAAAGGCAATATCGCCTTCATCCAACTGTGGAATAAATTCGCCACCCATTTGGGTAAACGTAAAGATTGCCAAGGCAAAGAAGCCTATCGCAATTCCAATGATGAGCTTCCCTTTCTTTAGGGATGTGTTCAGTAAGGGTTGGTATTTGCGTTCTATCCAGTTTACAAATTTGTCTCCGTATGATCGCTTTTCAGATTTTGAAACTTTCAAAAATAATGCTGAAACCATCGGTACGTAGGTTAAACAAAGGATCATCGCGCCAATCATGGCGAAGATAAAGGTCAACGCCATCGGTTTAAACATCTTGCCTTCCACACCTTCCAAGGCTAATATGGGTAGGAATACAATTAAAATGATGAGCTGTCCAAAGAAGGCCGCATTCATCATCTTTTTGGATGCCTTGGCGGTTACTTCATTTTTAGTCTCTTTGGTAATGGACTTATTTTTCCGAAGGTAGGAATAGAGCATAAACACCGTTCCCTCTACAATAATCACGGCGCCATCTACAATGATTCCGAAGTCAATAGCCCCCAAGCTCATCAGGTTGGCCCAGACGTCAAAAACGTTCATTAAGATAAAGGCGAACAACAAAGATAGCGGGATGGTCGAAGCCACAATCAAGCCGCCGCGCCAATTTCCTAATAGCAATACCAAGACGAAGATCACGATTAATCCCCCTTCTAAGAGGTTGCCGGTGACCGTGCCAGTGGTTTCGGAAATCAATTCACTGCGGTCTAAAAACGGAACAATGGTCACACCTTCGGGCAGCGATTGTTGTATTTGCGCCACGCGTTCTTTTACGTTCTCAATCACTTCGTTCGAGTTGGCACCTTTCAGCATTAAGATCATCCCGCCAACAGCTTCGCCCTTCCCATTTTTGGTAAGCGCGCCATAGCGTACGGCGCTACCTATGGTGACCGTCCCCACATCTTTAATCGTTATGGGGATGCCCTTTTGGTTTTTTACGACTATATTTTCAATGTCACTTACCGTACGCGCCAAGCCTTCACCACGGATAAAGTTTGCCTGGTGGTTTTTTTCGATATACGCACCTCCGGTGTTTTGGTTGTTGTTTTCTAAAGCGGTGTACACATCAGAAATCGTAATCCCGATGGCACGTAGTTCATCTGGATCGACGGCTACTTCGTATTGTTTTTTGTTTCCGCCCACGGCATTTACTTCAATTACTCCTGGAACCATTGCCATCTGCCTGCGGACGATCCAGTCTTGCATACTTCGCAATTCGGTGGCGGTGTATTCGTCTTTGTAAGCTTCGTCCACATCTAGGGTATATTGGTATATTTCGCCCAATCCGGTGGAAATAGGCCCCATAGAAGGTTCCCCAAACTCATTGGGGATCTGTTCTTGTACTTCGGTTAGCTTTTCGGCTACCAGTTGGCGGGGCAGGTAAATGCCCATGTCGTCGTCAAACACAATGGTGACAACCGAGAGCCCAAAGCGGGATACCGAGCGTATTTCGGAAACATTGGGTAGGTTGCTCATCGCCACTTCTACGGGATAGGTAACAAACTGCTCAATATCTTCCGTGCCCAGGTTGGGCGATTGGGTAATTACTTGTACCTGATTGTTGGTGATGTCCGGTACCGCATCAATGGGGACTTGCGTCATACTCCAAATACCCGCACCAATGAGGGCGAGGGTCATGAGTCCCACTATAAACTTGTTATTGATGGAGAAATCAATGATTTTATTGATCATAGGTATGTTTTTGATAGTGCTAGTATTTGTGTTATTGAAGCATAAAGTGCGTATGCCTTAATAATCAGTAGTCTAGCTTAATAAAATGATAAAGCGTTATAGTACGCTTGTTATTTTTGTTAAAGGAAAGGAAGGGGTTTAAAACTGAACGATGCTGTCTGTTCGATTGGAGACGGTTGTCAGTTCGAGCGCAGTCGGTTGTCAGTTCGAGCGCAGTCGAGAACTAACAATCCATAACTGCCACTGAGGTCTCGACTGCGCTCGACCGGACATTAAAATGTATGTTTAGATATGTAAAACCCCTTTCTTATCCGCGAGGCGGTTGGAGTAGGGTATGGGGAATGTCTTCTCCCAAACTGTCAAAGTGTAAAAAGATATGGTCTGAGATTGCTAGGTCGATGGGCTCAAAGGCCGCGGCACCAATATCCAGCGTATGGACGTGGCAACAGTGACATTGACAAAAAGGGGTGCAATCATCACTATCTTGGTGTTCGTGGTCGATGTCTTGGGTACTGACCACCTCAATTTGTGTGTCGTCTTGGGTAGGGGCCGTATCGCTACAGGGCACTACGTTGAGCCCCAAAAAGTAAATAGATAATATGACTGCCAAAACTTTCACGTAACAAATATAGGGAATAAGGAGTGCAATTGGGTTGCAAAAGATTTTATTAGAAACTTTAAAAAAACCTACTATACGTTATATGGGTGCGGACTCATTTAAATTAATTTGATAATAACAAACTAGAATTACGTAAAAGCATACTATTGGTATATATAGGCTACTGTTAATCTACCCGAAAAGAGATACCATCTAAAAATACGAGATTTTTAAAACCAAAATATCGTACTTGACCTGAGCTATCAATATAAAGATGATCGTCGCCTAGAAGAGGTATTGCTAATGTAGCATCAGGTCGATATCCTTCTGGTAAAAAGAATACGTAATCACCATGGGAACCCCCACTTGCTCTTCCCGAAAGATATACACGGCCATTTTCTTTATAGTACCTAACCGTAGAAAAACCATTTCCCGTATTAACCCAAGGGGACAGTAACGTAGCAGCTTGCCAATCTTCTAGCTCATTGGTTGAAGTTCCTGATAATGAAACCCATAATCCTCCGTCCCAGTAATAGAAACCAGGTGTCACATCATTTTGCGTAGCCGTATTATAGACCAATTCAGATACCGTGGGAGTATCTATTGGAGTAGCAGTGTCGGTTAATTCAATACGAGGAATTAATACCCCCTCAGAGGACGCAGTAATATCTAAAGCAGCTTGTGGTTCTGTTGTGTTTATCCCCACTTGTGAACATACAGGTAGGGCCATTAAAAATAATAGTAAGGTTAAAAATTTGATGTTCATGGTACTTTTATTGCTCCTGTTTTTTCTAGAAAGGCTTCTGTATATAAATACAAAACAGCATAGCTGAGACAGCTAGTAGCCTTGCTATTGTTTTATATAAAAGGTTGGTATATAGGCAACAAAACTACTGTAAATATAAATTTTGAACAATACCCTTTTTTGGGTATATCATTACGGTTCGCTACCCACAATACTTTTCTCTCAATAACGTAGCTTCACGGTTTGAGATATTGTATATTCAATTGGGTTGCAAAAATGGGGAGATTATTATTTTAATAATGTTTATTTGTCGATTTTATTTTTAGATAAATAGGATTATCCCTTTTAACAATTTTGCTAAAAATAAAGATTACAATTATGCATTATTCGCTATAGAGACTTTATGTCTTTATATTCTTTAGGGATATCTAAATTATTCTTGAAACTTAAAATATTGCTTTGATTTCTATATTTATCATACAACCCACGAACATAAATTATAGTTACAATAGTCCAGAAAATTGTAAAAAAACCAGAGAATATAATATTATTTGATAATTCATTTATATCTGAATTCAACTTATCCATACTCCAATTAGCAGATCTTAATAAAATCAAAATAAAAACCCCAAAAATTAAAAGGCATAGTAATAGTTCTCCCCAAGATTTAAGTCGCCACTTTCTAATCTTTTTTGAAATCCACATGTTTCTTTGTATAGCTCTATTTTTGTTTTTTTGGTAAATCAATTCCTTTTCAAGTTTTGAAACTTTAATTTCAGAGCTAGATTTTTCTTCATGTATTAAATCTATCTTTTTTTCCTTCTCTGTATAAATTTTTTGTTTCTTTTCTAAACTATCAAGTTTAGTTGTAAAATGTCTAAATAAATCTTCAAGCTTTTTTTGACGGGATTCTTCAATTTTTTTCTGTTTTGACGCTTCTTCCTCTAGTCTTTTTACAAAGCTTTCTTTGTCTTTTTCGGCAAGAACATTTAACCTTTCTATATCCTTCAGCTGTTTGCTTGTAATTCTTGTTGCTACTCTAATAATATCTGCATCGCTGATTTCTTCTTTAGCATATTTATGTATGTTATCGTCAAGTTCTCTTAGAATTCTTGACTTAGGAAGATTATTGTTTAAGGTTAAGGAGATAATTGATGTCAAACCGATATCGGCTAAATCTCCGCCATCAATACTTTTGTTTACGCTAGGATTACTTAACCATAAAATATTTAAAAGGTCATCAGCTTTTATAGTTTCAGGTAAATAGCCTTTATTTAAAAAATAACTATCATTTTCACTCGATATTGAATTATTAACAAACCATGCGTTAGCTTTATCAAAATCTCTCACTCTTTTAGTTCTGGCTTTTCTTACATGCAAAAGAGCAATTGCATCATGTAAAGCAGCTTTTTTTGAGTTTCTTACATTTTTGAGTCTTAAATAATCATCGCCAGTCTTTGCTTCTCCTTCTAATTTTTTTTGATAAATTGTACTAATACCAAATTTTTCAATTGTAGGCTCTAAATTATCTGCAATTCTCTCTAAATCTATTTTTTTTAAGTTTTTTCTATCACAAGCGTTGTAGACATCTTCAGGATTTACTTTTTTCTGTAAAAATGATTTATCAAAGTACCTTGCTTTGGTTTGCAACAAATTTTGAGTTTCTTCAATTGTAATTTTTAAAACCCTTATTTTAAAATCTTGTTGCTTTGCAATTTCTATTAACGTTCTACAGGTATGAGTAGATTCTGGTGTGTTTAAATCAATTAAACCAACTATAAAATTTGTATCTAAAAGTAATTCAATATCTCTTTTTTTATCATCTGAATTATATTCTATGTATCCAGCTATAATGGACCCTAAATAAATACTTTTTATTACTTCGTATACAGACGGGATATTTTTAAAATAATCAACAAATTGGGCTTCGATAGTATGGTCTTCGTTAATAGTATCATCACTATTAGATATATATTTTGAAAGATTATACTTATTTTTTTCAATAAAATTGAAAATTGATTCTGGCTTTTTGCCTTCAATTTCTGATGTTTCACAGAAACTTTTAAACAAATTTTCTATTTCATCTATTGAAGATTTTTTCTTTTGAATTATATCTTCATAATCTGAAAAAACATATTTTTTAATGCTAAAGGAACCATCAAGATATAAATAGAAAGCCGTTTCCTCATTTGTATTCAAGTCATTAGCAATTTCCTTGAGTATTTTCTTTAAAACAGGAATGGGAAAATCAATTGAATAAAGTTCTTTAGCAACATTTTGAATTTCTAATAAGCTTTTCCCTTCATAAACTCCTCTGTAATTCATTTCTGACAAAACTCTTTTTATTAAAGGAATAAAAATATCAATTGGTCCTTTTGCAAGAGTTCCAGTATTTCGAATGTGCGCTAATAAACTATAGGTGATAGCTTTCTCTTTAATCATAAACCTTAATTAAGTTTTTATTCTTGATGGTATCATAATACCATCAATCACTAGTTATAAGTTATTATTTTAAGATTAATCACGAAAATCAGTAATATCGAATAAATTCTTTCACAATTAAACCTCCCAAATTTGGATTATATATTTCTTGCCATATTACTTTTTACATTTAGCTTCTCATCTCAGATACTAACTGATTAGTCGCATTTTTTACAAACTTGATAAGCTTATCTTCTTCTACAGCTTCATACGATTCTGATTTATCCAATTCTTGGCGAGTTTGTTTTCGTGTTGGTCCGTAATCACATCCATTTATACAAGGCACATAATTAAATTTATAAATCCCAGCAAATTCGTTGGTACTTATCATTATCACTTTGAATTCTATTGTAGCACCATAATATGTTTTATTTGCTAATATTGCTGAAGTTCTCTCATTACCTTTACTGTCATAATATTTATTAGTTTGATACGCTATGCTTCTGTCCAAATTTGTCAATTCAATAATTAAATCGGTATCAGACTTTTCTTTAAGATTTTCATAATTATTATTGTTATCAGCGTTTGTGACTATTTTATCAAAAAGTTGTCTGTCTCGTACAACGAAACCGCTTTTCAATAATTCACTTTCGATTGCATTATATAAATAATTATTTTGCTCTTTTTCCGTCACATTATCAGAGTTTACTCTGGTAGTTGTTCTTAAAACAATTTTTGGGCTTGGGTTTTTTGCCAGATATTCTTTCAGTGAAGACGTTGTAGTAATTTCATCATTTTTAGGACTAAATTTTACAGTTCGAGTAAAAGAAACTGGCGCGCCACATCCTATAATTAAAAGCGTAATTCCAAATCCAATAAGTAATATTTTTTTCAATGGTTTAAGTTTTTGCATTAGTATTTTATTAAATTTTAAGTATTGTAACTATAAACAGAAATACGTTTATATACTTTTATAAAAGGGAGATAACTTCCCCCCAAATATACCCAAATATTTCAATTCCCTATTCATTCACTTCCCCAACATAACAACTTGTCGCTGCGGTAGGGTGTTCTGCTTGGTCGGTAAAGGTCGCCCAGAGCTGTAGGTTTTGTTGGGTAAAACCAGCGGGTATCGTAAGTTGTACGGTGGTGTTTTGGCGTTCGGCACAAGCTTTAAAAAAATAAAAGGTATGTAACGCTGGGGCGTATGTGGCTACGGTTAGCAGATCGTTTGGGGCAGCGAGGGTTTGCTCGCTGTTATCCTCCCAAGTAAGTTGTAAACCATCATTGGGCAAGGACGTAAGCGTGATGCCCAATACGCCGGGTAAGGTGCCTTTGCTAATGAGTACTTTGGGGTAGTTCATATAATACAGTCCGTCTTCTTGTACGGTAGCATGTTTTCTATGGTAGGACATCGCACTGCCATAGGCCGCTTTGCCGTCTGCATCGGGTATAAAATAAGCGTTGATAAAGCTGCGGTACTTCGCTAAAAAGGTACTTACCAGCCCAAAGTTACTTTGGTTGCTCAATTGTGCTTGGCTACGGGGTTTGTTAGAAAGTTGCGGTGCCGAGCGTATAATGTTCTTGTTTCGCCAAGTAGCGCCCACGATCGGACCTACTTTTCCAGAGAAGCCTCCCATGAGGCCATTTTGTAGTGTTCCCATACGGTTAAGTTAGTTAGATTATATAAAGGGGAACGGCTAATATAATAGGTATGGGCTTAATTTGCAAATGGGTAGGGCGATTTTTGTTATTTAGGCTACATGATATAGTTATTACTTTTTTCCAGCTAATTACTACACAATGAGGAAGTATTTTAAAAAATCCTGCCTTTGGCCTATCGAAAAGGTATCGTCAAATTTGAAATGAAAGTGCCGTTAAGAATTTTAGGCTGTTTGAGCAAGATGACTAGTTCACCCTAGCAGGAGTAGTAAAGCGAGTTCCTAAAATTTAGGCACCGAATGATAAATTTAGATACCGTTTCGTAAGCCTAGATTTTTTTGGTTCGTTTTTTCATCAATGGAAAAAATGAACATATAAATTATTAAGCTTACAATAATATTTCCCCCAGTTTTCACACAAACCACAACCAAGTTTCCTTTGGGTTTTATCCCAGTTTTCTTCGAGTGTTCTTCGACTTTTGTTCGACATGAGCCCCCATTTTACGTATAAAAGTCGAAGGAAACTAGGGGTAAAGTCGAAGAAAACCACTAGAGAACCTGGTTTATAATATTGGTTCGTGTGGGGTGTGTTGTATTTTCCTTGTATGTATTTCTTCGCTCTTTTTATTTGGGTATATGCTACAGATTCAGCTAAAAATAGGGAAGGGGAAGGAGCGGAACAGGACAAGTGCATTGGTTTGCTTCGGTAAGCATTTTGCCCCCTTCGGAAAGATTTAAAACGCCTTAGTCCTAAACCGTTCTATTTTTCTGCGGCTATTTAGTAGCTTCACCTAACGTGTCATGCAAATCAAGGAATATTCATAGGAATATTTTTACTATCTTTAGATTACTCCCCACTAGTAGTATATCCCCCTTTTACCCCATTGAACGTTGCTTGATTTTAAAACACTTGTTTATGAAAGCGAAGTCTTTACAAGGTACATCGATAGAAGCCATTAAACAGGCATTACAAAATAGTCTGTCAGATGGGTTTAAACCTACAATTGCTATACTGTTCATTTCTGTAAAGCAGGACAGAAAAGCTGTTTGTAAACTGCTGAATTCCAAAAATATCGATGTTTTTGGTGCTACTTCCTGTGGGGAGTTTATAAACGGCACGCAAACCGAAGGCGGAATAGCTCTGTTGCTTTTAGAACTTCCAAAAGAACATTATAAAATTCTTTTTGGGGATAGCAGCGGTAAAAACCTGAAAGAAACCGTTTCAAGCGTAACAAATGCAGCTTTAAATCATTTCAGCAATCCTTCATTTATCATGTGTAGTACAGGAATGACTGCTCAGGGTGAATATTTTGATGGCGAGACTTTTGTAAACAGCATTAATGAAATAATTGGCCCCGATCGAATCTACTTTGGTGGGATGGCAGGTGACGACTGGACCTTTTCGGGATCTTTTGTATTTACCAATGATGAAGAAACCGATTTTGGGATGGTTGCGCTTGCGCTTGATGCAGATAAAATTTCCCTCAACGGAATGGCCATTAACGGATGGAAACCGATGGGGATTTCTAGAAGGGTAACCAAAAGTAAAGGCAAACTGCTCTATACTATTGACGACAAACCTGCTGTCGAAATGTATTATAAATACCTGGGTCATACCGAAAAACTGGGGGATGAGAGTTTTAATATGTTTAAAGACCTATCCATTCACTACCCATTTATTGTAAAAAGAGCCTCTGGCGAAACTGCATTGCGGAGCCCCTTGAGTGTTGACCATACAGAGCATGCCCTTGAAATGGATTCAGAAATGCTGGAAGGAACAGAGTTTTGGTTTACCATGCCACCCGATTTTGATATTGCCGAAGAAGTAATAGATAAGGCAAGCGCCTTTAAAAAAGAAAATGATACGCATGCCGATGCCCTTATTATTTTCTCATGTGCTGGCAGGCCGCCGGTTTTAGGACCATTGGTCTCGGTTGAAAATGAAGGCTTGGCCGATGTGTGGAACGCCCCAATGGCTGGCTTCTTTACATATGGGGAATATGGAAGAGCCCCAGAGGGAGAACAAAACTATCATTCTGGTGCCTGTTGTTGGGTAGCCTTAAAAGAAAAAGAATGAACCAGCATCTTCAAAAAATACTGGATTATATAGAGCAGTCGGAACAGTTTTCCGAAGCAGATAAAAATGCGCTTACCAAAGCGGCCAAGGATACGGACCGTGACTTGACTATTTCAGAATTTAAACTGGAACGTACCGAAAAGGTAAAGCGTACCACTGCCACCTTGTTAGAAGAAACCATTGAAGAGCTGGAGAAAAAAAGAAAGGCGGTTGAAGCCCAAAACAAGGAACTGGAAATAGAGGCTGCCCTAGAACGAATGCGCGCCGTGGCATTGACCATCCGTACATCTGATGAGCTTATTAAAGTAGCAGAATCCCTCTACAACGAACTATTTATTTTAGGTTTCAGTAACACGCGCAATGCACAAGTAGTGATAAACCTTGGCGAAAACGAGCTATATCTTATTTGTGTCTATACGGAAGGCAGTGCCGAAATATTTAAAGAATCACGTTATGAAACCTCACCCATTATACAAAACCTGTATGATGAGTTGGATGCTTCTCATGATGCTTTATACCAAAAAGAAATAATAGGGAAAGATTTTGAAGATTGGATGGAGTGGCGAAAAACGACTATTTCAAACTTTGATGAAAAGTTATTAAAGGCCCGTTCGGTATGTTTTTACCTGTATTCCATAGGGGAGGGGCATTTAGGTATTTCCACCTATAATTCCATTACGCAAGAGCAATTAGAAATACTAAAGCGATTTAGAAACGTATTTGAACTTGCGTACCGTCGCTTTATGGATATAGCAAAAGCAGAAGAGCAGGCCGAAAACCTAAGAAAGGAAAAAGAGACCTTAGAAAAAACCTTAACCGAACTGCAAGAAACCCAAAAGCAGTTGATACAATCGGAAAAAATGGCAAGTTTAGGGGAACTCACTGCCGGTATCGCACATGAGATTCAGAATCCGTTAAACTTCGTCAATAATTTTTCTGAAGTAAGCAAAGAGCTATTGCAAGAAATGCTTGATGAATTGGCAAAAGGCGATACGGAAGAAGTAAACTTTATAGCGAAAGATGTGATTCAGAATCTTGAAAAAATAAACCATCACGGCAAACGTGCTGATGGTATTGTAAAAGGTATGTTGCAGCATAGCCGAAGCAATTCTGGCGAAAAAGCAGCTGTAGATATCAATGTCTTGGTAGACGAATACCTACGCTTGGCTTACCATGGGCTACGGGCAAAGGATAAGAGTTTTAATGCAACGATACAAACAGATTATGATACGTCGATAGGAAAAATTGAAATCGTCCCACAAGACATAGGCAGGGTTATTTTAAATGTAATCACCAATGCTTTTTATGCCTGTACTGAGCGGAGTCGAAGTGCCTGTACTGATCATAATCTAAAAAGCGCTAACAAAATAAATAATGTTATTAAAGAAAAGGAATATGTACCAACAGTTTCTATTAGTACTTCTCCCCTTGAGGGGGGCAAGGGGGGTGTAACCATTTCAGTAAAAGACAATGGCACCGGAATGCCCAAACACGTTGTGGATAAAATATTTCAACCTTTCTTTACCACTAAACCCACAGGGCAGGGCACCGGTTTGGGATTGAGCTTGAGTTATGATATTGTAAAAGCGCACGGAGGTGATTTACGTGTTTCTACTGAACAAAATATAGGAACGGAATTCATAATTTCAATACCAATAACCCCTTGATTATGAGCATCGATAAAAAAATAGAGGCTAGCGTGCTAAAAGTGTATGACACTTGGCTGTATAGTTACTTGAATGGGGATGTAAAAACCTATGACGCCTATTTAGACGATGATTATCATTTTATTGGTTCTACAAATAATGAAGAGTTTTTAACCCGAAAAGATACTACGCAATTCTTCGCGTCTACTGCCGAACAATTAGCAGGAAAATGTGATTTAAGGAATGAAACCCAGACATTGGAACAATTTGGGGAACTTATATTCATTACCCATGTTTTTGACGCTTGGTTTCTTAATGAAACAGACTATAGCTACTATGGCAGATTTCGGTTTTCGAATGTATTACGAGAAGATAAAGAAGGATGGCGGTTTATCTATCAGCATTTCTCTACACCAGATTCAAAGACAGAAGATGGCGAAACCATTGGGTTTGATAAAATAAACGAAGAGAACCAAGAATTGCGAGAAGCCATAAAACGTCGCACGTTTGAACTGGAACAAAAAAACCGTGAACTGAAAGTTGAAGGTGCTCTAGAACGCATTAGAGCGCAAGCCGTTGCCATGAAACAATCTTCCGATTTGTTGGATATTGTAGTAACCATGCGCAATGAATTTATAAAGCTCGGCCACGAAGCGCATTATTTCTGGCACATGATGTGGCTACCAGATAGATATGAAAAAGCCATGACCTCTGGTGATGGCGCTCGTATTGGTTTTGTTATGGAACTGCCAAGGCATATCCACGGTGATATTCCTTTATTAGCCAAATGGGAAAAAAGCAACAAACCAACCGTTGTGTATGCTATGGATGCTGAAGAAGCTATCGATTATGTGGATAAAATGGTTGCATTGGGAGATTTTAAAAATATTGACCCACAAGCACCAACCCATGATGATATTAGACATATTAAAGGTCTAACTTTTATCATGGCAAGAACCAGTCATGGAGAAATTGGTTACAGTTTACCTGGAATTGTCAAAAACCCACCAACAGAAGATATTGATATTTTAATAAAATTTGCAGGTGCTTTTGATTTGGCACATCAGCGTTTCCTTGATCTTCAAAAAGCTGAAAAGCAAGCTCGCGAAGTCCAAATAGAATTAGCTCTAGAAAAAGTTCGGAGCAGAACTATGGCCATGCAACATAGTGACGAATTACAAGAAGCCTCCTTCTTATTAGACCAACAAGTAAGGGCCTTAGGTATTAAAACTTGGGGCTGTGCCTTCAATATTTATGGAGAAAAAGAATCGACAGAATGGTTTGGAAATGAAGCTGGTGTTTTACACACCTACACAGTTCCCCGGGAAGGCATATTTAAGGACTATTATCAAAAAGGACAAAAAGGGGAATCATTATTAATAAAAGAGTTTTCAGGTAAGGAATGTGTGAAACATTATGAGTATATGAGCACACTTCCTGTAATAGGTGATGTTTTAAAAATTTTAAAGGAAACCAATAAAGGTTTTCCAACCTACCAAATAGATCATGTTGTTTATTTTAAATATGGTTATTTATTGTTTATTACACGAGAGCCTGTGCCTGATGCACACGATATTTTTAAACGTTTCGCCAAAGTATTCGAGCAAACTTACACACGTTTTTTAGACCTTCAAAAAGCAGAAGTACAAGCCAGAGAGTCACAGATAGAGTTAGGGTTAGAGCGCTTGAGAGCAAGAGCAATGGCAATGCAGCATTCCAATGAATTATCAGATTTGGTAGCGACCGTACTTCAAGAGCTTACCGTGCTGGACTTTTCACTTTCATTTTGTATAATCAACATGTATAACGAGCCTGATCAATCCAACACGGTTTGGGCAGCAAATCCTGATGAAGGAAAAGTACCTGAGTCTTATTACATGAAGTTTGAAGATTATCCTTTCCATAACGCTATGATGCGTGAATGGAAAGCACAGACACCGAAATTTGTCTATGTTATTGAGGGTGAGGAAAAAGAAGTATATGACGATTATTTATATGAAAAAACAGAGTTTAGTAGGTTTCCTAAAGAAGTTCAGGATGCTAATCGTGCCTTAGATAGATATGTTGCTTCTTTTGTATTTAGTCCATTTGGTGGATTACAAACCGTAGGAGACCAACCTTTATCTGAAGAAAGCTTGGATATTTTATATCGATTTGGAAAAGTTTTTAATCAGACGTATACTAGATTTATAGACCTTCAAAAAGCCGAAGCACAAGCAAGGGAAGCAAAGATTGAAGCATCTCTAGAAAAAGTTCGTTCTGTCGCATTGAGCTTACAAAAAGCAGACGATATGCTTGGCATTGCCAAAGTGTTATACGAGCAATTGCTAGAACTTGGCTTTAGTGATATTCGTAATGCTATCATCGATATTCACAATGACGAAGAAGAAACTTTTTTGGATTATGATTATTCTCACGATATGTCCAGTGCTATCACAAAATTTTCATTTTATGGCGATTCTGTTATAGAGCAACAAATTGAAAAAACACAATCTGCCAACGATGCTTTTTTTGAAATTGAATTAAAGGGCAAAGACCTGAAAGAACTAATTGAAACGCGATTACGCAATGGTGAAAAAGACGACCCACGGCTTCGGAAAACAGACCACCTCACCTATAACTTATATTCCTTTGGAAATGGTGCCATCGGCATTTCTAACTTTGGTGTTTTAAACGATGAGCAAAAAAAGGTATTAAAACGCTTCCGCAACGTATTTACTTTTGCTTATAAAAGGTACACCGATTTGGCAAAGGCTGAAGCGCAGGCAAGAGAAGCACAGATAGAAGCTGCTTTGGAAAAAGTAAGGAGCCGTTCTTTGGCGATGCAAAGTGGTAATGAATTACAAGAAGTAGTCCTTATTCTTGTTGAAAAATTAAAGGAATTAGGAGTGATTTTGGATGCGAATGGGATTACCCTATGTACCTACTTTCAAGGTTCAAAAGATGTTTTGCATTGGATCGCTTCACCAGACTTTAGTTTTGTAGGCAAGTATCTACTGCCTTATTTTGACCATCCTATTTTTAGAGATGCTTGGCAATCAAAAGAAAAGGGTGATGTCTATTTTTCTAAAGCCTATTCTATTGAAGAAAAAAATAGCTTTTTTGAGCATGCTTTTGAACATTCAGATTACAAAAAGCTTCCCGAAAAGTTTAAACAATGGATATTTCAAAACGATCAACACACGCTTTCTTTTGCTTGGCAAAAAAACTCTGCTATTCTAATTCCTTCCAATACTGGTGTATTACCTAGGGAAACTGAAAAAGCAGTATTGATACGTTTTTCCAAAGTATTTGAGCAGGCTTATATCCGGTTTTTAGACCTTAAAGTAAAACAAGAACAATCTGCAGAACTATTAGCTGAAAAGAAACGTCTTGAAAAAACACTTTCCAACCTGCAAGAAACACAAAAACAACTTATTCAATCGGAAAAAATGGCAAGCTTGGGAGAGCTGACAGCAGGCATTGCACACGAAATACAAAACCCATTGAACTTTGTCAATAATTTTTCTGAAGTGAGCAACGAGCTTTTGATAGATATGAACGAAGAACTAGAAAAAGGTAACCTAGAAGAGGTAAAACATATTGCAAATGATGTAAAACAAAACCTTGAGAAAATAAACCATCACGGTAGACGTGCAGATACCATTGTAAAAGGAATGCTGCAACATAGCAGAACGAGAACCGCCGAAAAAGAACACACAGATATAAATAAATTGGCAGACGAATACATGCGTTTAGCCTATCACGGCTTACGGGCAAAGGATAAAAGCTTCAACGCAAACCTAGAAACAAACTTTGATGACGAGATTGGTCTTGTAGAGGTAATTCCGCAAGATATGGGGCGTGTTATTTTAAATTTAATTACGAATGCTTTCTATGCTTGTGCTGAGCGCGGTCGAAGTGCTTGTAACGAAAGAAGAAATTCAACAAAAGAAAAAGACTATCAGCCTACGGTTTCAATTAGTACTTCCTCCCTTGAGGGGGGCAAGGGGGGTGTAACCATTTCAATAAAAGACAACGGCAACGGCATACCCAAACAGGTTGTAGATAAAATATTTCAGCCTTTCTTTACTACCAAACCTACGGGTAAGGGAACTGGGTTGGGCTTAAGTATGAGTTATGATATTGTAAAAGCCCATGGAGGCAAAATTACCGTTGAGACAGAAGAGGGTAAAGGCACGACATTTAGTGTCTTACTGCCCGCAACAAAAAAACAAAAAAACCTTTAATCGTTTTATATGGATCGAATTAGCAAAAATATAGAAGCGGAACCCAACTTGGATACCTTAACGCATCAATTAAAACAGCGTGAGGCCGAACTTTCCTTGTTGAACAGCATACAAGAAGCCATTAACAAAGAGATTGGTATGCAGGGAATTTATAATATGGTTGGGGATAAGATCAGGGATTTGTTTGATGCCCAGGTTGTAGGGATTTATACCATTGATTATGATAAACAGCTGGAGATTTTTAACTTCTTGTATGAGGATGGTGAATTAATAAAACCAAAACCCAGAAAACTTGATCCCGTAAGAAAATTATTGATCGCCAAAAAAGAACTTATTTTAATAGATAAGGACCTTCCTAAAAAGGTTGCTGAAATTTCAGGAATGCCAGCTGAAGCGGTTCCGGGTACTCGATTACCAAAATCAATTTTGTTTGTACCCATGGTTGTTAGGAATAATGTTTCAGGCTATGTAAGTATTCAGAATTTAGATCGGGAACTTGCGTTTTCAGAAAATGATATAAAACTTCTGGAAACCATAGCCAATAGTATGAGCGTAGGTTTGGAAAATGCTAAGCTATTCAGTGAGGCCGAACAACGAAATGCCGAACTTGCTGTTATTAACAGTGTACAACAAGGTTTGGTGGCACAGATGGACCTTCAAGGAATTTACGATCTAGTAGGTAATCGCCTTCGTGATCTCTTTGATGCGCAGGTTACGGGCATATATTCATTTAATCATGAAACCGGTATGGAACATTTTCACTATCTATTTGAAGATGGTGAACGCTTATATCCCGAACCTAGACCACTTAATCAAATTAGATATTGGATCATAAAAAACAAATCCCTTTTGCATGTCAATGAAGATGCCGACAATAAAATACAAGATATTACTGGCGAAAAACACGTTGCCGTACCTGGTACGCGTTTGCCCAAAGCCATGCTGTTTGTCCCTTTGAGTGTTGGCACAGACGTAAAAGGATGTTTGAGCATTCAAAACCTTGACCGTGAAAATGCATTCAGTGATTCCGACGTTCGGCTTTTAAGCACTTTGGCCAATAGTATGAGTGTCGCATTGGAAAACGCAAGACTTTTTAATGAGGCCGAACAACGAAATGCTGAACTTTCCGTAATAAATAGTGTACAACAAGGTTTGGTTGCCGAAATGGATATGCATGGTATCTACGAACTGGTAGGCGAGCGAATACGGTCTTTATTTGACGCCCAAGTAGTTGCTATTTCAACTTTTAACCACAAGGAAGGTTTAGAAGAGTTCAACTACATTTTTGAAGACGGTCAGCGGTTTTCGTTAAAACCACGTCCCATTGATATACTTAGAAAAAAAATAATCACATCTAAAGATTCGATTTACTTACATGAAAATGTAGACGAAATGTGGACAAAAATAACAGGTGAGGCCCCTACGGTTGTCCCGGGCACCCAATTTACTAAGTCTGCACTCTATGTACCAATGATAGCAGGTAAGGAAGTGAGGGGGTATGTGAGTTTACAAAATGTAGAAAGTGAAAATGCCTTTTCTGAATCTGATATTAGGTTGTTGAGCACCTTGGCAAACAGTATGACGGTAGCTTTGGAGAATGCTCGCCTTTTTAATGAAACCACAAGGCTTCTTGAAGAAACAAAACAACGCGCTACCGAATTACATACCGTCAACAAGATTAGTCACGCCTTAGTTTCACAACTTGACCTTAAGTCCCTTATTAAATTGATTGGCGACCAAATGCTTCAAACCTTTAATGCGGATATTGTGTATTTGGCATTGCACGACAGAATAGCCAATATGCTTCACTTTCCATACATGTACGGAGAAGATGATGCGAATTCAAGGGAGTTTGGTAATGGAATCACAGAAAAAATCATCATCAATAAAGAACCCTTGCTCATCAATGAAGATATGGAACGGGCTTATGAGGAAATAAAGGCTGAGAAAAAAGGGAAATGGGTGCAATCCTATCTTGGTGTTCCTATTATTGTGGGTGATACAGCAACCGGTGTTATTAGTGTTCAAAGTACAGAAAAGCAGAACCGCTTTAATGAATACGATTTACGGTTATTAAAAACAATTGCAGCCAATGTTGGGGTCGCTATGCAAAACGCTGAAGCATATGAGAAACTTCAAATAGCATTAAAAGAATTAGAATCTGCGCAAGAACAATTAATTCAGCAAGAAAAGCTTGCATCACTGGGACAACTTTCTGCGGGCATTGCCCACGAAATTAAAAACCCTTTAAACTTTGTTAATAATTTTTCTGAATTGAATTTAGAACTCATTGATGAGGTTAAAGAAGAACTTGAAAAGTTAGCTAGTAGTCCTGAAAAAGAAGAAATCAAAGCTATTCTGGAAGATGTTGTGGCCAACCAAAAGAAGATACATCAACATGGCTCACGGGCAGATAGTATTGTTAAATCGATGCTGCTACATAGCCGTGGTGGAAATGGTATAAAAGAAGCTTCGCATATAAACGATATGCTTGAAGAATACGTCAACCTTGCTTTTCACGGGATGCGTGCTGGAAAAAAACCCATGAATGTATCCTTGGATTTTCAATTGGATACTTCCATTCACACAGTACCTGTTATTATAGAAGATTTCAGCCGTGTTATCCTCAACCTATGTAACAATGCTTTTGATGCCATGTACGAACGGCTTAAAAAGAAAGGCACGGCAGACACCTATCAACCTAAGTTGACGATCAAGAGCTATGAAAAAAATAGTACAGTAATTATAGAAATTCAAGACAATGGTTTTGGTATTCCGAAAGAACTTCAGGATAAAATATTAATGCCATTTTTTACAACCAAAAGAGGCACTGAAGGCACTGGTTTAGGACTGTCTATCACGAACGATATTATAAAAGCCCATGGGGGCAGCTTAAAAATAGAATCAAAAAAAGGGGAAGACTCATTCACAAAATTCATAATTAATTTACCAATTTAAATATATAGGGACATGAAAATATTAATAGTAGATGACGAACGGGACGTAGAAACCCTGTTCCGTCAAAAATTCAGAAAAGAAATCAGGAATAACAAACTGGAGTTAACCTTTGCGTTCTCAGGTCAAGAAGCCTTGAATATATTACAAAACCAAGACCCCCCAGAAGTAGTTTATGTGTTTTCAGATATCAATATGCCAGGGATGACAGGTTTGGTGTTATTAGAGCACATTAAAAAGGAATTTCCAGACATTAATGTGTCGATGATTTCTGCCTATGGCGACACAGAAAACTACACCAAGGCAATGGATTATGGGGCTAAGGAATTTTTTACCAAACCAATTGATTTTGAATCCTTGCGAAAGGAAATAGGAACGCTTATCAATTGAAAGAAAATTATTAAAAAGAATAAATTTTAATTCTAGAAATCATGGCAAAGATATTAGTAGTAGACGACGAAGCAGATTTGGAAACGCTCATTAAGCAGAAATTCCGAAAGCAGATTCGCGGGGGCGAATATGAGTTTTATTTTGCCGAAAACGGAAAAGTAGCGTTAGAGAAGTTAGGTATTGAACCCGAAATGGATATTGTACTGAGCGATATCAATATGCCTGAAATGGATGGACTTACCCTATTGTCCAAACTCAATGAATTGAGCCCTCTTATAAAATCGGTGATTGTTTCAGCATATGGCGATATGGAAAACATTCGTACCGCTATGAATCGTGGTGCGTTTGATTTTATAACGAAACCCATCAATTTTGAGGACCTCACACTCACGATGGAAAAAACCCTAAAGCACGCCAAGCTTTTAAAAGAAACATTGCAGGCCGTAAAGGAGAACAATATCTTGAAAATGTACGTGGACGAAAATGTACTCAACTTTATGGGCAAAAAGGAATTTGAATCTACTATAATGGCAAACGAAACTATTGAAGCAACAGTCATGTTTGTGGATATTTGTGGTTTTACAGCCATCAGTGAGACTGCCTCGGCAGATACAGTAGTTACGATGATCAATTCATATTTCGATGTTATGGTAAAAGAAATTATGGAACAAAAAGGGTATATAGATAAGTTTATTGGTGATGCGATTATGGCAGTTTTTACGGGTGAATATCACTTAGATAGATCGATAGATGCTGCTTTGGCCGTCTGCGGAAAGATAAGCAGTCTCCCAGCTTTTGGTAGGAAGTTACAGTTTAAGCCCAAGGTGTCCATTGGGATAAAAAGTGGTGAGATGATTTCGGGGAATATTGGTTCAGAAAGTTTAAAACGGTTGGATTATACGGTCATTGGTGATACGGTAAACACAGCTGCAAGGCTTCAAGATGCCGCTGAAGAAAACCAGATTGTAATTAGCGAAGACTGTTACAATAGAGTGAAGGAATCCTTTAAATGTGAAAAAATAGGGGATATTACCTTAAAGAATAAAGCAAAGCCCATGACCATTTATCAAGTATTGGAGTAGAATTAAGACGGAAGCTGGAAATAAAAAATTTAAAAAGGCATACAATGGAAACAAACGATCCACAAAAAAAACCACAGGAAATAGAGGCACAGATAAAAAAACCTTCGCACACCGAGGAATTGGTCGATCATTATTGGGGGAGCATTAACTATGTGTTTGGGCTCATTAAGGCTTCTGAAATAAAAGCAGGACTTATTCTTTCTTTTTATGGTATTTTATTAAACCTTATATATCAAAGTTTGGGCATGGTGTTAGCACCAACGCCAGGAAAGATAATTCTATACATACTTTTGGGTTTATGGTTTTGTTGCATAGTAATCTCTATTTATTTTAGCATACGTTGTTTTATACCTAGAATTGAAGCCAAATACGATAAGAACCTGTTTTTTTTTAAAGATGTTATTTCAAAGTTTGGATCTATTAAAGAGTTTTCAAAAACATTCTACAAAGTAAGCTTAGATGAAAAAGAACTGTTTGATCAATTGGGTCAACAAATTTTCGTTATTTCTAAAATCGCAGCTATCAAGTTTAAGAGTGTTCAACGCTCCCTTCAGTTTTTGGCTTTTGGCCTATTGGTATTACTACTAATTATAATCTATTATATAATCCTGACCTTATAAATTACGAGATTGTAATTTCATACTTGATAAAATAAGAACGAATTAAATAAGAAAATTCCTATATAAAATAGGTTTTTAATCGATAAAAACCTATTATTCAACGATTATATACCTATTTATTTGACAAATCAATAAAATCATTTAATTTTACTCCTGATTTTTTTAACCTATTTATGTATTTAATTCTAGCCCCCTATGAAAAACAATACTTATTTACACCCCGAAAAGGGTGCCCTTAAATTATTTGTCTTTTTTCTATTAATTGGTTTTTCCCTTACAGCACAAGTTGGTATAGGAACAACTAGCCCGTCACCGGGAAGTGCTCTACAAATAGATAGTACTACAGGTGGATTTGTACCACCGCGTATGACTCATACGCAAATGAGCGATATACCCACCCCTTTGGAAGGTTCAATCGTTTACAATACTACTTTTTCAGCGTTGTTTCTTTATTCTTCAGGAACGTGGAACAATATTACGCGTCCAGACCTTCCTTCAATTGTATTGAGTAAGGATTGGGGAGAAAACGATGACAACAACCTAGTTCAAACCAGTACAAACACCTATTATAACTTTCCACTAAATAAAAGTGAAATAGCTTCTACCGAAGAAAACTTCTTTACGGTTACTGCTAATGGGACTGTACAGGTAAAAAAGGATGGAAATTATATGATTACCGCTGGGTTTTCTGTAAATAGTTTACCTACAGGTGGTCATAAATATATTATTGGAGTATATAGAAATAGTACATCAAATCTTATTGGGTATCTGGTGCGTGGTAATGTAGTCATGGAATCTGATGATGAATTTGGTACCAGTGGAGTGATGACCTTTCCATTTAATGAAAATGATAAAATAATTCTTCGTTATGTAATGAACAATGAAGGAACGCCACTAGATGCACGTTTCTTTAAAATAGGAATTATAAAAATTTAAACAGGTATGAAACATTTTAAGAAAAAACTAGCAATTCTTTTTCTGTTACTAGCTGTTACACCATTCTTTGCACAGCAAGGGGTAGGTATAAATACTACAAATCTAGATGATGGAAGTGCATTACAGGTGGAGAGTACTACAGGATCGGTAGTAATGCCACGTATGTCGAATACTCAAATGCAAGCAATTAGTGAACCGCTTGAAGGTACTATCGTTTTTAATACTACAGATAGCAGTTTATACATTCGAATCAATGAGAACTGGGTTAAATATGTTCAGTTAAACGATACGCCTTCGGTTATATTAAACAAAAATGGTGGTAGTATTACGCTACAGGAAGATCCACCATTACCTATACCGCTTAATGAAACTAATATCCTACATAATGTATCGGACTATTATGAAGTAAGTGGTGACGAAGGTTCTCTTGAGGATAGCACAATAAAGGTGCTTCGGGACGGCTTATACTTAGTTACTGCCGGTATGTCCACTATAAACCTTCCTCCAGGACCCAAAAAGTATAAGTTATTGGTATATGTAAACGGAATCTTAAAATCGTATCTCACCAGTGGGAATGTAAACCTGAGTAGAAATGATTACTGGGGAACCAGTGGAAACTCTGTATTATTGTTAAAAGCTAATGATGTAGTAGAAATTAAATATACCTTGGATGGTACTGGGACAATTACTGCAAAGTTTTTTAATATAGGAATTTCTAAGCTCTAATAATTTTTATTTTCTTCTGAAGAAATAATGTAGAAAAACCCATCACTTCCCAATGCAATACCTTTCAAGCATAGCAATTAATTATACACGGTGTTGTAAACAGTTTTTCTATTTTTAGTATTTAATTTGTAGTTAAAATATAAATAAATGGATAATCATCTCCACCAATAGAACTGTCACAGTTAACTATTTCATTTTCATTTATTTCTCTAAAAGTTATGTTGATCTGAAGATTTTTAGCTCTATAATTCTCAGGTAAATTAGCGGCATAATATATTGTTTGATTACTAATTGGTATATCAGCAGTATTTTGGTCAAACTCAATTAAATAGTCAAGAGTACCAGGAATATCGTCGACAATTCCACATTTGTTTCCTTCTCTTAATACAAATACATTAAAAGAATCATTGGTTATTCCGTTATCATCATCGTTGTTACAACTTGTTATAAACGCAATTGTTAGTATTAGTAATAAGTTTAAAGTTCTAATTTTCAAATTTTTGTTTTTAAGTTATTTACTATTAGATGCAGAAATACCGAAATGGTTATGTTAAATGGTTTACAACGGTCTCGATTATATGTAGTTGCGTGGTTTAGAAATTAATTTTACAAGTACACATCAAGCTGAAAATCCTCTCGGATTTTCAGAAGTAGGCGAGAACAAGCAATTACTTAAAGCCATTGTTAGCTAACGTTTTTTAATCAGTTTTATATTTTCTTCAGTTGTCGTTAGGAAACTAAACTTTTTATTTTCCTTTTCTATAGTTCTGTCAATAATCATTATGCTGTCAGTCAGTTTTTTAATTTTCCATAACTTCTCAACCTTGTTTAAATCACTTCGTAATTTCATTGTTACGAATTCTGTAGAATTACTTATGTCAATTCCAGATTTAGATACTTGATAAAAATATGTAGCAGAAATGGTGTCTCCTTTGATTTCATAACATGGTGGATATTGAAAATCACTTTCAGAAATTCCTGGTGGCGCAGGTGGCGGTGGTGGTTTTGCGATACTATCATTAAGGAGTAAATCATAATTTTTTTCCTCAATCCAAATTCCATTTAGTAAATCTTTATTCCATTGAATTCTCCTTTTCTCAAGAGTTACTTCATAATCCTTTTCGGAAATTAAAAGTCCTTTTAAGGTATTTTCATCAATTCGTTTGATTGCAATTACTCGACTGTCAAAAACCAATAAGTCATTATTCTCAAAAGATGCAATTCGCCAAGGTAAATTTTTGTTGCTGTATTCAAAAATAGTATATGTTGAATCTTTAAAATCGACTGTCAAAGTATCCTTTTCTCCGATTGAGGTCATAACAAAGGTATTCCCTCGCAAAACATTCGCAATATCAGTCTGATCAACGTTTTTTTGACAACTAAAAAATGTTAGGATTAAAATTAATAATATTGTTGGTTTGTTCATTTCCAAATGTTAGCTAACGGTTGCGTATAACCACAGTTATGATTTTAAAGTTACTTAATTTTGGGTAAAACACCGACTTTAGCAATTCCGAGTGGATTCGCTTGAGCCTGCCCTGAGCCTGTCGGAGGGTAGTCGAACCCATTGCAATTGCGGTTATACATTGTTCAATGTAGTGTTTATTTTTCATCATACAATTCAGTCACTTTTTGTAAATCAGTCGAACTGTTTATTTGATAAAAATAATTCAGTTGCCATTTTTGAGTCCGTTCTGCTTGTTTACTTTTCACAGTATCCCAATCAGGATAAACTCTAAATGCTCGTTTTCCTTCTTTCTTTTCTGTTGAGAGAACTCCTTTTTTGATCAGCACAGATTTTGGGAATACGAACTGTCCAAATTCGTTTTTAGTCCGCACGTTTACGATATAAAAATCAATTTGGTCATTTTCCTCAAAAGGTTCAATCGGTCCGTTTCCATTTCTTTTCCAAAACGTAACAAATTGTCCGACTTTTTTTGGCGTTATTTTGGCATTTCTACTCAAAATATTCAGTCCGTTAAGTTGAAATCGACAAGCGTTATATTCTTTGCTTTCTGTTTCGATTTTAAAACCAGAAATCTCAAGTGAGCATTTGTCATAAATTTCCGTTTTAATTTGGTTAAGATTTTTGTCCATTTGCTCAATTTCAGCCAGTATTTCAATTCTCATTATCGCGTTTTGTGTATTACATACAGCGTGTTTGGATAAGATTAGTTGCGTGTGGTTTAGCACTAAACTGAAAATCCGCGATAGCGCCAGCAATTTTCAGAAGTAGGCGAGTAGAAGCAATTACTTATAGCCATTATTGTATACAGTTTTTTTATTCTTGATATGCTCCTGATGAATAAGTCAATTCGTAGCTATGAGTATATATTTCAAATACGATTCCAAATGGGTCTTGTACATATACCATTTTATATGGTTTTTCATTTGGATAATATTCTCTTATTGGCATTCTTTGTTTTCCACCAGCCTCAACTATTTTTTTGGTCAGATTCTCGATATCTGGATCTTGAACACAAAAGTGAAACAATCCTGTATTAAACGGATTAAAATCAGGTGCATCTTTAATTCAGTGAGGGAAAGAAAAGAGCTCAATCCCAATTCCGTCAGACGTTGACATATGCGCGATTTCAAATTCTTCCCAATTATCTCCAAACACATCAATACACATTTGTCCAATAGCAGTATCACTTTCTTTTTTTACTGGAGATGGTTTCATTATTACATACCACCCCATAATTTCTTCATAGAAGTTCACAGCTTTGTGTATATCAGGTACAGTAATTCCAATATGTGAAAATGATTTAGGATATTTTATTTCTTTCATATGGTTGGTTTTTTAAATTGTATACAACGTGTTTGTATAAGATTAGTTGCGTGGTTTAAGCACCCAATTTAGCAAATAAAAACCGAATAGAAAGTCCGCGAGGACTTTCGTAAGTAGGCTAGAAACTAGCAATTAATTTTATACGGTGTTACCTGCTGGCTTTTATTATTTCAGTTGTTTGGTCAGTTATACTTTTCGTTTGTAATTCAATACTAAATGCTTCTAATTCCGTTTTTAAATTCATTTCCATTTCCAAATAGAATTTAGTGAAGAATTCCTTATCAATATCATAGTCCATTTGTCCTTTTCCAATTCCGTCCAATTCCATTTCGTAATCTTTAGTTGCTGATTTTATGGTATAAACTTGGTCAAGGTCAAAATATCCAATTCCGTTTTCGACTTTTCTCAAAGTGTAAATTGAATTAATTTCCATTTCAATTGTCACATCTGCAATTGGCAGTGACATTGGGTTTTTCTGCTCAAAACTTTCACCAACTTTAATTTTTCTATTCGGATATTTGATTTGATTCATCATTGACTCCATAGCAGGAAGAAGAGTTTTCTTTTTTTCTTCTGTCATTGTCGAGGAATAAATAGAATCGATTTTAGTCTTTCCGTCAATTGATTTTCCGAAAAACTTGGTTCCTTTGGCTAAAGATGAATTGTTGGATTCTAATAACTCTATGTCAATCGGAAATTCGTTTCCTTTCAGTTTCCCTGTTTTAGAAACACTTTTTAAAAGACTTGTATCTTTCGTTATGGTTGGATTTTCAATTCCGTTATTTTTTAAATTTTGCAGTATTTCGTCCGATGCAATATATTTTACATTGTTTTCCGAAATCTGTTTTTGAGTCAGCGTGTAATTGTAACTAGGTAAGTAACCAACTTTAAAATCAATCTCCTCTTGACTTTTGCAAGATGTAATTGATATTGTCAATAAAAAAAGTAGGATTGTTTTCTTCATTCGGTTTTTTCAGCTTGCAGGTAACGGTCTCGTATAACCGTCAGTTACGGTTTTAAAGTTAATAATTTTCGGTTTGACACGGACGTTAGCAATTCCGAGTGGATTCGGACGTAGTCGAATCCGCCGTAATTGCGGTTATACATTGTTGCCAGTAGTTTTTATTCACAATTTAATTCGGTTAATAAAATCTCGAACATAATTTAGCATCATTTCAACCTGTTGTTGGTTATATTCAGTATAGTGTCCGTGAGCCGCCTGATTTCTCAAATCCAGCCACGCAACAATACTTTTTTGGTCTAATTTCCCATAAATATCCGCTTTATATAATTCATCATTTAGCGAACTTGCCTTTTTAGGTTTTCCTTTCTGGTCTAAAGTGTCAATATTATTTGCAGACATTAAAGACCTTAACCTATTTTCAAGGACACTTCCGATAATAACAGCAGCTGGGTCTTTATACTTTTCTTTCAGAAAATATTCCGCCATTTCGATAAAATCCGAAAATACTTCTCCTGAAACTAAATCGCGAATTGAAAGAATAAATCCATCTTTGATTTCAAGTTTAATCGCGTTTAAAATTCCTTTTGCATTATCCGCTCCTCCAAAGTTTGTCAGACTTTTATTTAAGTCAAGATAAAATGGATGTTCATTTCCATACAATTTAAGAACAAGCGATTTAGTTGAATTTTTTAACTCGGCATATAATTCCACATCATATTTTGTAGTTGCCATTGGACCAAATCCCATATCCATTGTGGATGGTGTGGCAGACGCTTTGAACCGGTCGGCTAAATCTAATAAATAGTCAATTTTGTTAATGATTTTGTCTTTCACTTTTGGGTTTTCTTAAATTACTGGCAACGGTCTCGTATAACCGTCAGTTACGAGTTAATATACGTTAATTTTCGGTTTAGCATAGTCTTTAGCAATTCCGAGTGGATTCGGACGCAGTCGAATCCGCCGTAATTGCGGTTATACAGTGTTGCCAGTAGTTTTTTTCGCTCGCATTATCATTTTAATATCCGCATATAGGTACATTCCGCAAACACCAATTCCAATTACTGATTGTAATATATTTCTAATTCCGTTTTCAAATAATAACCATACACTGATGAAAACTATAAAGAGTGAAAAAGGATATGTAAATAATCTAATCAGAACATTTTTTAGAGACCATTCTCTTTCTGGTTCCTTTTCTTCAACTTCTATATCTAAAATTTCAAAAATCTGTTCAAGTTGGTTTTGTTTTTCAAATCGGTAAACCTTACGGGCCACCCATACAACCAGAAAAGAAAATACAAGAAGAAAAGTGGCCATTTGCCATTTTTCAAAAATGTCAAAATCGGATAAATTTTTAGGGAAAATCAGCCATATCAATCCGATTATGATAAATCCAATTATCATTTTTCCCACCGGATTTAATTTAGTAGATATGTTTATTAGATGGTTGTTAGCATTAAATTCAAAGGTGAAAATTGGGTAGAAAGTTAGATTCCACATATTCTGACGCCATACTTTTATTTCATTTCTGGAAACTTCGCCTTTAGCTGTCATATTACGAGAAAATATATTCCACAAATGATTAAGAAAGGTGTTTTCTTTCCGCAATTCAATTAGTTTTTCTACATCTTTTTTTGTGACTTCCAATGTTTTCTTAAATTACTGGCAACGTGTTTGTATATGGTTTGTTGCGTGGTTTAAGCACCTAATTTAGCAAATAAAAACCGAATAGAAAATCCGCGAGGATTTTCGTAAGTAGGCTAGAAATAGCAATAAATTATATACGGTGTTGCCCACAGTATTTTTTATTCCGTTATTGTTTTAATTCCATAAACAGCATTATTGAAAATCCAATTGCAATTAGAATTCCAATTCCGTTGAGTATTTTTTTATTCTTGATTATTAAGGTCAGTATGAACTCAATTAACAAGCCAGCAAGTCCGATTAAAATTAACCCAACCATATAGACAACTCCCCAACCTTCTTCATATGCTAAAATTTTCCATTTAGCAATTGTATAAATTATGCAACAAACTAAATAGATAAGAAAATAAGCTCTTAAAATTGTCAATTTTTTCACTTGCTTCATTCTCAATAAATTGGTGCGTCAAATTTTACTGTTACTGTATCATTCTCTACGATAAAGTCAACCCAATGGTCAAGTGAACCTCCATTTGTATAATATCCTCCACCAGTAATTTCCTTTTTTCCACTCGCTCGAGTAAAAGTCAGAGAGTAAGCTCCGTCAGATTTATTTTTACGCATCGATAAAAATTCCGTAACGCTTTTATTCGGTTCAATTCTGTCAATTTTTATTACTTCCAATTTTTCAGTCGAAGTAAATTCCACATTTGTTATTGGTTCGCTTGAGTCATTTTTGATTTTCATCTCAATTCCATCCTTTTTGTAGAAAAAACAAGAGTTTAAAGTCAGAATTAATGTTAATGCAAGCAGTTTTTTCATATTGTGGGCAACGGTTTTGTATAAGATTAGTTGCGTATTTTAAGCACTAAAGTTAGCAAATAAATCACGGATAGAAAGTCCGCGAGGACTTTCGTAAGTAGGCTAGAACTAGCAATTAATTTTATACGGTGTTAGCCACCGTTATTATTGATAATATTTCTTTCTAATGCCTCGTCATAAAATATTTTGATGTCGGCAGGCAGATTGTTAACTGGTGATAAAAAATCAGTCAAGTTTGTTTCCGCTTCTGTTTTGACATCTGCGGACAAGCTATTAAAAACTTGTTCTAATAAATCCATTTCTGATTTGATTTTCTTATGGTGGAAATGGACAGCACAAAATTCTACAAACTCTTTTAAAGCCTTTTTCGCATTATCTGTTTTAATATATTTTCCAATTGTTGAATAAGTTTTGTCAGCTATTACATTTCTGTTTTCGTCAAGAACTGTTGTATAAATATTTAGCATATAAATTACTACTAATTCCTGTTCGTCATCTGTAAGTAAATCTAAATTTTCGTGAAATAAATGAAATAATGAGTATGCGTTTATACTTTCTCCAGTTTCAATCTCCTTTATCATTTTAGCCAGATTTGACTTAATCAAATCGTTTGATACAAGCGGTTTTAGTTTTAAAATAAAAGGCTTAACATCTTCAAGGTCGTAAACTGGATGTTCTTCTATTGGACCTTCTTGCATAAAGCATTCCCACTTTGACTTTTCCCACTTATCGAAATCAACTAAATATCCGAGTAGTTTTGTTCGTTCATTCTGATTGAGTTTGAGAATAACTTTGTCAAAAATTGATTGAAAATGCCAATCTTGTTTTAGTTTTTCAAAAACTTCATCCGCTGAATATCCATATTTTTCTAAATAGACTGTTTTTACTGAATCAACAATAATATTCAGTACACTTTCGCTTATTTTGGCTGAATCAAAATCAAATTTTTCGCCTTTCCTTATTTCTCTTCCAGGATGAATTAAATTCCGATAATCTTTAACAACTCCTGCTAAATTCTTTTCCTTTTCAGAAATTACACCTTCTTGCACAGCCCATTCAATTAAATTATTTAGGGTAGAGGATAGAATTTGGTTTTCAGTTTTTCCGTTCGGTGGAAACTGAAGAAAATATTCAGTCAAAACAGCCTCAATTATACTTCCAGAAAGAACTAAAACAGACTTGATAGATTTCGATTCAATACAATTCTTAAGCTCTTGATAATCTCTTATTAAAAGTTCTCTAAAATTTTTGTCAGAAATAAAGTCGAAGTTCACAGGCTTTCTTTTTAATGGTGGCTAACTAGTTTATATGAACACCTTTTATGCTCTTATCAAACCAATTTGGCATGCTATGAGCAGGTTTTGCGTTTTTAATGTGTTCATATTTTTAAATATAGAAAGTATATGTTCTTTAATATTTTTCAATATAATTATTTTTATTAAATCTCATCTAACGGATTTTTAATCCTTTTTAAACTGTTTTCAGTAACATGGGTATAGATCATGGTGGTTTTTGGGCTATTATGTCCTAATAGTTCCTGAATATACCGTATATCTGTTCCGTTTTCCAATAAATGAGTTGCAAAACTATGTCGCAGTGTATGTAACGTAATATATTTAATAAACAAACATAGCTACTAAAGAAAGCACAGCCGGAACTGTTCTATGTTGCACAAACATCAAAAATTACTTTCCGATGCAATATCTTTTGATTAAAGTAATTATAGGTACTTTCAAGGCATGAGTTGTACAAAAGGTGTACATTTATATTTGAAAATATGTATATATAAACAAGTTAGTGTGTGTTTGATACAACATTAACTAATTAATTAGACTCTCAATACGCTAATTTTTTAAAAGAAATCTCAAGGGACGTTATCAATCATCTAATATATTAGCTGTATGCAATTTAATCTAAAATTTAACTTACTGATCAAGTAAATCCTATAAAAGTTCTTTTTATGTCATCTTAAAGTTTAAATCAAAAGGAATTCGGAATAATCTAAAAAAGCTTATACAAAAACGAATTTGTAAAATGGAAGTCAAAATAAATTGACAGCTTTTAGTCAGGGATGATATTTTGATTGAGTAACCTTGATTTTTTATAGTCTAATGAGTATTTATATTTCCCATATAGTCCTGCCATTTAATTAAGACATACTTGTCATGATTGTGTTCTTTTCTTTTTAGGAAACCAAATTCGTACACAAATAAATACACATCATTTTTATTATTCTTCCAGTAATGAGTAAAAAATTTTGGGTTGAATCCCTGCTCTTGTAAAATATTTGCCCTAACAGTTGCTTTGCCCGATTTGTTATAGGACTTTAATAAAGATCTGTTGTGCTTAAGTTGTCGATCTATCTGGTTATAAATACCCTTCTTACCTTCTTTTGTTTGTTTATAATGATACGAGCTCTTACAATAACTATCACAAAATTTTTTATCAGACCTTCCCTTGAGTTCTTTGTTACATGCGAGACATTTTTGCATTCCTCTTTTTTTTATATGTACAATATACGTTTAATAGACGTGTAATACACTTTTATGTTATTTTACTGCTTTAACTTTACTAAAACCTTTCTTTTGAAATATAAACGTTTTATAACCATAAAGCATGTCTGTATTGATGATAAGAATTATATAGGCCTGCAGTTCATGACCGATACAGTACTGGAAGTTTTAGTCAAAGAACTTGGGAATTGCCTTTATTCTGAAACGTTACGTATGTATTATATTCCAAATACAAAGGCTGATCTTGACGCCTTGTTTAAACTTTTTAGGGGTGTTGCTTGGATTGATTGCCGTTATTTTTTTGAGCATACACGCTCTAAACAGCTGGATGAACAAAGGGATATGTCTTGGGTAAAAAAACGTAATATTAAATCAACATTGAAAACATGTCCTACTATATATATCGATAAATTGGTTTTAAAGAAATATGCCAATAATACAATTAAGGTCTATGTATGCTGTTTTGAAAGGTTTATAAATTATTTTAAGGCAGACCTTGATACACTTACTGTACAGGACATAAGAACATATCTACGTTACCTAGTTGATGAGGGGAGTTCAAACTCCTATATTAACCAAGCCATTAACAGTATTAAATTCTATTTTGAAATTGTGATGGGTATGCCTCATACGTACTATGATGTGGAGCGTCCCAGAAAAGAAAAGAAATTACCTGTTGTCCTCTCTAAAGAGGAAGTGCAAGAGATGCTTCGTGTGACCAAAAATATAAAACATAAGTGCATCATTGGTTTATTATACTCTTCTGGAATGCGGCGGAGTGAACTTTTACAGTTAAAGTTAGATGCGATTGACAGTAGTCGCATGATGATCCATATCAAAGGTGCCAAAGGGAATAAGGACCGTTATACTTTATTATCTAGAACCCTTTTAAAAGATCTACGCATCTATTTTAAGACTTATCGTCCTGAAGAATATTTGTTTGAAAGCCCTACACGACAGCCCTATAGCGGTAGCAGTGTTGGTAATATTGTGCGTGAGGCCGGTAAACGGGCAAAAATCGCTAAACGAGTGACAGCCCATGTTTTACGACATAGCTTTGCGACACATTTACTTGAAGCGGGGACTGACATTAGATACATACAAATACTTTTAGGGCACAATAGTACCCGCACTACTGAAGTTTATACTCATATTGCGCGCAATAATTTTGAAAATATTAAAAATCCGTTAGATTTGTGATATGTATAATGTGGATAAACGCAATAGTGTGTTTATCTAATTGTTCTACGCAATTTAAATTAACATTCGGCTGTTGATTAAAATTTTGGAATTTCGCCAAGTTTGTGGATAAGAATTTTAACTTTACAATATGTATAGAGAAAAACTAAAATTTATAGACCTTTTTTGTGGAATTGGTGGTTTCCGAGTTGCATTTGAAGAGGCTTGTGAGGAAAATAATGTTCAGCCCGAATGTGTTTTTTCATCGGATATTGACAAATACGCACAGGAAAGTTACGAGGCAAATTTCGGAGAAAAACCTTTTGGCGACATAACTCAAATTGACGAAAAGAAAATACCAGACCACGACATACTTTTTGCTGGATTTCCTTGCCAACCTTTTAGTATCATTGGACAGATGAAAGGTTTAAGTGATACGAGAGGAACACTATTTTTTGACATTGCTCGAATACTCAAAGAAAAACAGCCGAAAGCTTTCATTTTAGAAAACGTAAAGCAGCTTGTTGGACACGACAAAGGAAAGACTTTAAAAGTAATTGTTCAATCTTTAAAGGATTTAGGTTATCACGTTCAATATAGTGTTCTGAACGCTTTAGATTATGGATTGCCACAAAAACGTGAACGAGTTGTAATTGTTGGACATCGTGAGCCAATAATGTTCACTTTTCCAAGTCCAGAAAAACCTTACAAACCACTTACAGAGATTTTAGAGAACAAAGTTGACGATAAATATTTTGCATCTGACTACATAAAGCAAAAAAGAAAAGACAAACACCAATCATCTTTTTACCCTTCGATTTGGCACGAAAATAAATCGGGTAATATTTGTTCATATCCTTATTCTTGTGCGTTGCGTTCGGGAGCATCACACAATTATCTTTTAGTAAATGGAGAAAGAAGATTGACACCACGAGAAATGTTCAGACTTCAAGGATTTCCCGATTGGTACAAAATTGTAGTTAGCGATGCACAAGCAAAAAAACAAGCAGGTAATGCAGTTCCCGTTAATATGATTAAAGCTGTAGTTGAAAAGTTTTTACCATATGTTGCAACAAGTTTAGACCAAGCTACTGTTCTGCGAGAATATGATTTACAATATAATCCAAGTTAATTAATGGCAAAACGTAAATCACCACGATTAAGAACCGTAAACAAATCTGTTTCAGCTTATCCACTAAATCAATTCAATTCGGAGTTTCCATACATTCTTGGTCAAGAAATCGTTTATCTTTTGGCAAGTAAAGGTCGAGCCGATTTACAAGGTAATGAGTGGGAACAGATTTTTGCACTTTGTATTGGAGCGGAATGGAAACCGTCCAATGTAGGTCTTGACGATGTTGTAATGGGAAATACAGCTTGGGGAGCGAAAACTGTAAAATCTGGAGTAAAGGATTTTACCAACCTCAAAAAAGTTCGATTGATTTCGGGACGTAATTCACCAGTTTTTTCTTTTGGTAGCACCATAGATACAACAATAGAACCTAATCTTGTTGGCGAACAAGTTTTAGAAATTTGGAACGAGCGAGTTTCTGCAATCCGAGAAAAATACAAACACTTACGAACAGTCGTGCTTGTAAAATCAAACGACCTTTCCCAAGTTGCAGTATTTGAATTCGATACAATTAGATACGACCCTGAACTCTTCAATTTCATTTGGAACAAGAACGGAAACCTTGAAGGATTTTTAAAAGGAACAATAGACAAACAATTTGTTTGGCAACCACACGGTTCTCAATTTACAATTATCGAAAAAGTGCCTGAAGAAACCCTGATTTTGAAAATCCAACAGCCCGAAGTTTTAGACAAGGAAAAAATATTAACCGCAATCGGATTTGATAAGTCTTGGGTTACAATAAAGCGAAAATAAAACTGCGTAGAACAACGTATATAGCTCATAGCTAATCAGTTGCTTAATCGAAGTTAAGGCATATTTGGAAAGTCGCCAAATTTTTAAATTTGACGATTTCCAATAAAAAATAGATAGTAAAATTTAAAAATCTGGCTTGTGCTTAATCCGAAAATAATTTTCTAAATTGCACGCTACGAGCCATATACAAACTCGTTGCCACACATTAAACAAAAACTATGAGAAAAATTTTACAATTGACTTTTCTTTTGATTATTACATCCATCAATTGTTTTTCGCAATCTGGTGTTGACAGAAATAAGGCCATTGAAATTGTAGAAGAATTAAAATATCACGAATTCTACCTTGGAAATAAGTGCTATAATAAAACAGAAATTGATTTCAATAGTACTACAGAAAGAATAGAAATTACTTCAACTGATTTTTTAGGTGAGGATCAATATTTGATAAACAAGAAAATATTTTACTTAGACGATATTGATTTGTCGACTTTAGTCTATGACTTAATCGAAGTTGAACCTAATTTATATTATGTTGCAATTCAAGCAAAATCTAAAGGAAAAAGTATAGAATGGAAGTCTGTCGAAATGAATAAAAAAGAATTTCCTTCACCAGTATCGAAAACAGAATACATCGACAAACTGACTTTTGAATCAACGAGATTTATGCCTAAAAACTTGGGAATGAAACTTATTGAAAATTTTAGAATTATTCTAGGAGCTGATAAAATAAATCGAGTTGATTTATCAAAATCTTGATAAATAACGTGTGGCAACAACGCATATAATACAGCGGTCACATTGGGCTTCAATTAAATTCCCTAACTTTATAGAAATTTTGGTACAGCGGATACATACGTAGTGGCGGCGCCACTGCCCCACGGCTGATTCGCACGCTGCGCTTCCCACTTTCGCTGACGCAAAATGTTGGC